>Ga0315338_1000190_pt1 | contig 228598 bp, 201 predicted proteins | sample ASW8metaG_FD_204518 | JGI IMG/M metagenome (GOLD analysis project Ga0315338, IMG submission 204518) | Ammonia-oxidizing marine archaeal communities from Monterey Bay, California, United States - ASW #8 | ecosystem: Environmental > Aquatic > Marine > Coastal | place: USA: California | collected...
GTGCACGCACAGTAGCGATCACCGTCAATGACGGCAACGTTGACAGTGCCGTGGCCACTTCAACGATCACCGTGGCACCGGTCAACGATGCCGCAACAGTAGATCTGGATACCGGCACCGGCGGGATCGACTATGCCTTTACCTTCACCGAAGGGGATGCGGCAACGACCATCGTCGACGCATCAGTCCTGGTAACCGATGTCGATGACACCACGCTGGTCAATGTGACGCTCAATACCGGCGGCATCGTTGATGGTGCTTCCGAGCAGCTGACCATCGGTGATCTGACGTTTGCATTGAACGCAGCCAACTTCAACAACGCTGCCGTGACCATCGGCGGTAATCTGTATACCGTGGATTGGGTCAACGCCACCGGCATTGCCACCGTCACCCTGAACAGCGGTGAAATGACCATCGCCCAGTCCCAGGCGGTGATGCTCGCAACGGCGTATCAGCACATCGATACCAACAACCCAACCGGCGGAGCACGCACAGTAGCGATCACCGTCAATGACGGCAATGTTGACAGTGCTGTGGCCACTTCAACGATCACCGTGGCACCGGTCAACGATGCCGCTACTGTAGATCTGGATACCGGCACTGGCGGTATCGATTATGCCTTCACCTACACCGAAGGCGATGCTGCAACCACCATCGTAGATGCCACGGTCCTGGTTGCCGATGTCGATGACACTACCCTGGTCAACGTCACTCTGGATACCGGCGGAATTGTTGACGGTGCTTCTGAGCAATTGACCATCGGTACTCTGACGTTTGCTCTCAACGCGGCCGATTTCAACAATGCCGCAGTGACCATCGGTGGCAATCTGTATACCGTGGATTGGGTCAACGCCACCGGCATTGCCACCGTCACCCTGAACAGCGGTGAGATGACCATTGCCCAGTCCCAGGCGGTGATGCTCGGTACCGCGTATCAGCACACCGATACCAATAACCCAACCGGCGGTGCACGCACTGTAGCGATCACCGTCAATGACGGTAATGTCGACAGCGCGGTGGCCACATCCACCATCACCGTGGCACCGGTCAACGATGCCGCAACAGTAGATCTGGATACCGGCACTGGCGGTATCCATTATGCCTTCACCTTCACCGAAGGCGATGCTGCAACCACCATCGTAGATGCCACGGTCCTGGTTGCCGATGTCGATGACACTACCCTGGTCAACGTCACTCTGGATACCGGCGGAATTGTTGACGGTGCTTCTGAGCAATTGACCATCGGTACTCTGACGTTTGCTCTCAACGCGGCCGATTTCAACAATGCCGCAGTGACCATCGGTGGCAATCTGTATACCGTGGATTGGGTCAACGCCACCGGCATTGCCACCGTCACCCTGAACAGCGGTGAGATGACCATCGCCCAGTCCCAGGCGGCGATGCTCGCTAGTGCCTATCAGCATACTGATACCAACAATCCCACTGGCGGCGCACGCACCATCGACGTGCGTGTCAACGACGGTGATATCGACAGTGCGGTGGCTACCACTACTATTACCGTGGCACCGGTCAATGACGCAGCTACAGTAGATCTGGATACCGGCACAGGGGGTATCGATTATGCCTTTACATTTAACGAGGGCGATGCGGCATCAACCATCGTCGATGCCACGGTCCTGGTTGCCGATGTCGATGACACCACTTTGGTCAACGTCACGCTTGATACCGGTGGGGTAGTCGATGGTGCTTCCGAGCAACTGACCATCGGGGATTTGACCTTCGCGCTGAACGCAGCCGATTTCAACAATGCGGCCGTGACCATCGGCGGTAATCTGTACACCGTTGACTGGGTCAACGCCACCGGCATTGCCACCGTTACCCTGAACAGCGGTGAGATGAGCATCGCCCAGTCCCAGGCAGTGATGCTTGCAACTGCCTATCAACATACCGATACCAATAACCCGACCGGCGGTGCACGCACCATAGCGGTCACCGTCAATGACGGTAATGTCGATAGCGCGGTGGCCACTTCAACGATCACCGTGGCGCCAGTCAATGATGCGCCCACGATCAACGCTACCGCGGCTGATGCGGGTACCGAAGACATCGACCAGGTGTATACGCATGCACAGATGCTTACCCTCATCGGAGCGAGCGACGTCGATGATGTCAACGCTAACCTGAGTGTAGCCATCACCAATGTGGTCAACGGCAGTGTCGCGCTGACCGGTGGTACCGGCGGGGTGGGCACCACCTTTACCTTCACGCCAACATCGAACTTCGTTGGTGGTATGACCTTTGACTACCAGGTCCGTGACGACAATATGCCGGTACCGGCCAGCTCTGCGGTGGGCACAGCCACCGTGACATTGAGCAACGTCAATGACCCCTTGGTCGGTGTTCCTACGATCACCGGGACTGTAACTGAAGACCAGATCCTCACTGCTGACACTTCCGGCATCTCCGATGCAGACGGACTCGGTGCATTCAGCTACCAGTGGTTGCGCGGTGGCGTGGCCATCGGTGGTGCCACTGCATCGACCTATACGTTAGGCAATGCCGATGTCGGCAACCAGATCAGTGTACGGGTCAGCTATACGGATGGCCAAGGCACAGCCGAGAATGCGACCAGCGGGCAGACCGCACCAGTCACGAATGTAAATGACACCCCGGTGGGTATTCCGGCCATCACCGGGACTGTAACTGAAAACCAGATCCTCACTGCCGACACTTCCGGCATCTCTGATGCAGACGGACTCGGTGCATTCAGCTACCAGTGGTTGCGCGGTGGCGTGGCCATCGGTGGTGCCACTGCATCGACCTATACGTTAGGCAATGCCGATGTCGGCAACCAGGTCAGTGTGCGGGTCAATTACATGGACGGGCAGGGTACTGCGGAAGGACCACTCACGAGTGCCCAGACCGCGGCCGTGACCAATGTTAACGACACTCCGGTGGGTGTGCCGACCATCACCGGCACTGCCACCGAAGACCAGATCCTCACCGCCGATACATCCGGCATCAGCGATGCCGACGGTCTCGGTGCGTTCAGCTACCAATGGTTGCGCGGTGGCGCGGCGATCGGTGGGGCCACTTTATCGACTTACACTCTCGGTGACGCCGATGTCGGCAACCAGATCAGTGTGCGAGTCAGCTACACCGACGGGCAAGGTACTTTCGAAGGTCCGCTCGCCAGCGCACAGACTGCCATGGTGACCAACATCAATGACAACCCGATCGGTGTGCCGACGATCACCGGTACAGTGCAAGAGGATCAGATTCTCACCGCCGACACTAGTGGCATCAGCGATGCCGACGGTCTGGGTGCGCTCAGCTACCAGTGGTTGCGCGGTGGCGTAGCCATCGGTGGGGCGACTGCGTCCACCCACACATTGGGTGACGCCGATGTCGGCGCACAAATCTCAGTGCAAGTGTCCTACCTCGACGGCCAAGGCACTTCCGAAGGCCCGCTGACCAGCGCGCAGAGTGCCGCAGTAATAAACGTCAACGATGTGCCAGTGGGCGTTCCGACGATTACCGGGACGGCTACCGAAGACCAGATACTCACTGCCATCGCCACTGGCATCTCGGATGTCGACGGATTGGGCGCATTCAGCTACCAGTGGTTGCGCGGTGGCGTGGCCATCAGCGGGGCGACTGCGTCCACCTACGCATTAGGAGACGCGGATGTCGGCACTCAGATCAGCATGCTGGCCAATTACACTGATGGGCAAGGCACCGCCGAAAGTGTGAGCAGCGCGACAACCGGTCCGGTTGTCAACATCAACGACGCCCCAACAGGTTCGGCCAATACAGTGACGACCGTGCAGAACACAGCTTACGTGTTTAGCGCAGGCGATTTTGGGTTCTCGGATTCAAACGACAATCCCGCAAACAATCTGTTGGCGGTCAGAATCGCAGCACTGCCCGCCGCGGGTACGCTGACCGACAACGGCGTACCGGTGGTTGCAGGACAGATCGTGAACGCTGCCGATATCAATGCGGGTTGGTTGGCGTTTACGCCGGCAAATGCTACTACCGGCGTTGCTTACGCTACGTTCACATTCCAGGTGCAGGATGACGGCGCAGGTTCTGACATGGACTTGATCGCTCGCGCGCTGACAGTGAATGTAAGCGCGCCAGCGGGCGGCATTCCGCTGCCGCTAGTTATCTCACCGCCTCCGGTTGTGGATCCACCGCCGCCACCGGTCGCATCGGGTGCAAATCCCGAGACGGTCGAGGAAGCACCAACGGACGAAGAGAGCACGGAGGATCAGACGGAGACAGCAATGCTTGCCGCGGCTGGGAGTTCAACCGGACCGGCGCCTCAGTCGGGCCTCGTATCTGAAGTTCGTGCGCTCAATAAGTTGTCGGGGACGCAAACGACTCTGCGTCCGGTATTGCAGCAATCCTCACACTCGTCAAGTGACTCCGACAGCGTGATTAAAACGGATATCTGGCTAGATTTTCTGAGCTCACTAAACAGTTCTCCAACTACGACACAGGTCTCGGCCGAAGAGATATCGGTGATCCTGGATCGCACTGACTTTGGAGAGACGTCTGACGAACAGTTCTTTTCAGTCGAAGCCGGACTGCAACTTTCAGGAGTGGCACTGTCGGCTGGATTTGTATCGTGGGCAATCCGCGGTGCTGGTCTATTTGCAAGCTTGCTTACATCGCTTCCCGCGTGGCGCCACATGGATCCGCTCCCGATACTGAAGAAAAAGGATGAGAAGGAGAAGGAAAGAGATTGGAATGGCCGCGAAGATGGCGACGGCCACGAATTTGACGAAGAGGTCGTTGTAAGAAATCTCTGGACACCTGGCGGCGGCACGGAGGCTGCATGGTCAGGCACTGGGGCCACCGTACTTGATTCTTCCGGGGAGGATACATCAAGAGCCGAGGCCGAATCCATCATGAACTTTCTTGAGCATGTCGCTTCCCGAGATGACACCTCTGAAACCGAGAAACCGGCCTAAGGCCAAGGATCTGCAAAATGCCCAAATTTAGCCTCCCATCAATTGGCGTCACACCCGCCGTTCGAGTCAGCATTGGCCTAGTCTCGCTATTGGTGGGGATCATGCTGGCCCTGGATCTGATTTTTGCGATTTTCCCCGATCAGACTGCTCTGCTACGCGAAAAACGCGAGCGTACAAGCGAGAACCTCGCGGTTCAAATAGCTGTGCTGGCGCAAGCGGATAACGTAAGACCATTGATGAAAAAACTGCATGCGGCAATGATTGGGGATACCGACATATCATCTATCGCGGTTCGTCTGGTCACAGGAGAAATGCTTGCCGAAGCCGGCAACCACACCCAGAGCTGGGTGATAGCAGAAGGTGAGAGTTCCAGTTTGGATAATGTGCGTGTGCCGTTGCTCACGGACACCGGAAAATGGGGTGACGTGGAGATCAGTTTCCACCCGGCAGAGTCTTTCACAGTGATGGAATGGCTCCGGCAACCCAAAGTGCTCGTCATTCTGTTGTTGGCCTTCGCCGGGTTTGTGCTGTTTTCGCTTTACTTGCGAAGGGTACTTGAACATCTCGACCCTTCATCTGTGGTACCGGATCGCGTCAGGCAAGCGTTTGACAGCTTCGCGCAAGGCGTGATGATCGTAGATCCCGAAAGCCGAATCTTACTGGCGAACGAGACGTTTCGAGAATGGGCGGAGTTTGGAGACGGAAATCTGCTCGGGCGGCGGGCTGAGGATTTACGCATTTTCAAGGATGTATTGCCTCCGGAGACGAAGGAACATCCATGGATGATCGCGATGGCTCTACGCGAACAGGAGAACGGAGAGCAACTCGAACTGATGGGGCAGGGTGGCGAGATGATAAAAACTGTGCCGAATTGCGCTCCCATACTGGACGGACGCGGCGGTGTCCGCGGCTGTATTGTCTCTTTCAATGACCTGACCGAACTTGACAAGAAGAACAAGGAGTTGACGGCTGCAATGCGTGAATTGCAGGATTCTCGTGTTCAAATCGAAACGCAGAATGAAGAATTGCGTAAGCTGGCAACACGCGATCCGCTGACCGGGTGCCTGAATCGGCGCGCATTTCACGAACTCGCAGACAAACTCTTCGAGGAGGCGAACGCAAGCGGAAAACCCCTGTGGTGCATCATGACCGACGTCGATCATTTCAAGTCGTTTAATGACCGCTTCGGACACGCCATCGGCGACGCCGTCCTGCAGGCTGTCTCACGGTGTCTGTTCAGTGGCCTGCGGGACAACGATTTACTATGCCGCTATGGTGGAGAAGAATTTTGCATCGTGCTCCAGGACGTAACGCTCGAAGGGGCGCAGCAGATCGCTGAGCGATTGCGTACCGGCGTTGCAGCCAAGACGGCAAAGGGTCTGCGCGGAGTCGATACGGGCAAGGTGACTTGCAGCTTCGGTCTGGCCGAATTGACACCGGATGTAAAGAACCCTGCTGAAATTATGGACCGTGCTGACAAGGCACTTTACATCGCTAAGGAATCTGGAAGAGACTGCGTGAAAGTCTGGGAACCAGATCGGCAACCTGTATCTGCCTGACTGAGCTGACGCTTCGCCACAGATCGCGCCAAGGCGTGCATCGCGGGAGATTGCGCTTCGTCTGAGGCCAGTTTGGCACGACCTCTAGTGGTTTTGGGCTCTCGCCCTGATCAACCATCAATAGCGCCGAGAATAGGGACTCTCAGTACCGGTTCCAGCACACATCTTTTTGATGGCTTCCTGCTAAGAAAACATATCTTGATATCCATCAAGTCGTGATCAGGATGGGACTCTTAATGTTTGGTCACTGGAAGATTAGCCTTGTGAAGGGCTGGGACCAGAGTGACACCTGATATCGACATTGCGACACTAAAGCAATTTGGGACGGCAGGGCCTCATTACACGTCATATCCGACGACGGACCGCTTTGTTGAGGCATTTGGGGCAGAAGAGCATGCCTCATGGCTCAAGAAGCGCGGCATCGGTGGATTCGGGCGGACAATGGGACTGTATGTCCACGCACCGTACTATGACGCGAATTGTGCTTTTTGCGGATGCCAAAAGAGCGTCACTGGCGATCGGGCAGCCTGGCCTCGCTACCTCAAGTATCTTGAAAAAGAGGCGCAGCTAAAGAGCGCCATCCTCAACGACCATTCCGTGGTGGAGATTCATTTCGGTGGCAACATCCCGATAACCATTGGTGATGCCGGGTTTGGAGATCTTGCTCGAATTCTGGCGCAGTGCTTCACCCAAAGCGATACCACTGAGCGGTCTATAGAAGTTGATCCGCGAAGTGTAGACGGCGACGCGATATCGACGCTTGCCAACTTGGGATTCCACCAAATATCTTTGGTCACCAGGGATCTTCATTCATCGTTGCAGACGCCGCTGGAAAATAATTTAGTCAACTGCGCGGCAGCAAGGATCGTAGAAGCCGCTCGCCTAAGCGGGATCAAATCGATAAAAGTCAATCTGGTCTATGGATTGCCAAGACAAACGGCGACGTCTTTTAGCAACGACATTCAAAAGATGATCGAGTTGTCACCGGATCGGCTTACCGTCTACAGCTATGCGCATTTGCGACGCATGTCCAGATCCCGCCGCAACATCCACGCTTCCGAAATGCCGGATGTCGACACCCAGCTTCAGCTATACCATCTTGCGGTGGTTCGTCTGTTGCAGGCTGGTTATGTATACATCGGTATGGGTTTTTTCACCAAACCTGATGATGAACTTGCGGTTGCTCAGCGCCAAGGCAGGTTGCACCGAAATTTGCAAGGCTACCTGACTCACCCCGACTGCGATCTGCTCGGATTGGGTGTATCGTCGTTCAGTACGGTAGGCCCATCTTATTGTCAGAACACGCGCTCGCTCGACGACTACTACGAATGTCTGGACAACGGACTGTTGCCGATCGTGCGGGGTGTTGAACTAACACCGGATGACCTCGTCCGCCGCACCGTCATGCAAGCGTTGACCTGCCATTTCGAAGTTGCCTTCGAGTCTCTGGAAATCGCGCATCTTGTCGATTTCAGGCAGTATTTCGCCGATGAGATAGAGGATCTTGGTGTGTTTGTTGATGCCGGACTGGTGCGAATCGAGGACAACTGCCTCTGCGTTACAGACCGGGGGCGTTATGTAGTAGGAGCGATTTGCATGGTTTTTGACCGCTATCTGCGCGAAGGTCGTCACCGCGCTTCATTTGCCAAGGTGTTGTGATGCCGCAAGAGTTGGGAATCGTCGCAATGTTCCTCGTGGGCCTGCTGGGCGCAGGGCACTGTGCCGGCATGTGCGGAGGCATTGTGGCTGCCTTGTCTGGCGCCCCAAATGGAAGCAAGGTGAAATTCCACGTCGCCTATAGTGTTGGTCGCGTGACGAGTTATGCGATCGCCGGTGCAATCGCAGGGTCTATAGGCGGAATAGGCCTGTTGATATCTGGTGTTCTTCCGCTGCAGATGATTCTCTACGTCCTTGCAAACGTCATGCTGGTTCTTCTGGGACTGTATCTTGCAGGTTTGTCATCCATTGCAGCCCGTTTTGAAGCGCTCGGGAAAGCGCTTTGGCGCCACGTGCAGCCATTGGCAGGGCGCTTACTACCTGTTCGCAGTGTCGGTAGCGCCCTGGTTGTCGGCGCTTTGTGGGGCTGGATACCCTGTGGACTGGTGTACGCGGTGCTTGCGACCGCACTACTTTCTGGCAATGCGATTGATGGTGCCTACCTGATGCTCGCATTTGGCGTGGGTACGATACCAAATCTTGTTCTGGCGGGTTTGTTCATGAATCGCTTAGCCGGCGTGTTTCAGTCGAAATTGTTTCGCGGCATTAGTGGTGCACTCGTGTTTGGATTCGGGGTCTCCGGACTGGTCCATGCGTTCGAAATTTCGGACCATATCGGGCACTCGGTTCTGTGCATTGGACGCTAGTCGGGGACTTGATTGAGTGGCTGGCGGCTTGGGCAAGGGCCTGAGGCCGGCAGCCCGACCGATCGCGACTGGCGCACCAACTGCCTTGATTCAGAACATATAACGAGTATAATCGCGCGCTTCCTTGCCTCACCGGCTGTTGCAGAAATGTATTCACGATCCGGGAGGCCCTACGATCGCCCGCAGGCGATCAATCCATAAGGAGGTATGTAAATGCGGCATTTTGAGATGGTATTCATTGTCCATCCCGATCAAAGCGAGCAGGTTTCGGCAATGATCGAACGTTACCGGAACCTTGTCACCGGTGGGAACGGGAAGGTCCATCGCGTGGAAGACTGGGGCCGACGGCAACTGGTCTATCCAATCCAGAAAGTTCACAAGGCACACTACGTTCTTATGAACGTCGAGTGTGATCAGACGGTGCTTGATGAACTCGAGCACGCTTTCAAATTCAATGACGCCGTATTGCGCCATCTCACGGTGAAGCGGACGAGCGCTGTCTCAGAACCCTCGCCGATGATGAAGGAAGAAAAGTCCAGGCAGATTGTCGGCCAGGCAGCGCAAACGAATTCTGCGGCAACGGCGGCAACACCGGCAGCTACGAAAGAGTCAGCGCCGGCTCCTGCATCAACAACGCCAGCACCAGAAGCCTCGACAGCTGCACCTACAGTGCCGGCAGCCCCGGCGCAAGCAAGCGATACGACACCAGCGGTCGAGCCCGTGACTCCGGTTGTGGAGCCTTCGACCTGATTCGTGACAAACAGGCTGGAACTGCGAGCACGCGTTATTACCAGAGAACCATTGCGACGCACGCCAGCTGGAGTCACCGTTTTGTCATTTCACATTGAACACCACTCATCGCAACGCGAAGCCGGCCAATCACGTGAAGTGGCAGTCGAAATGGATTGCGTGGCGATTGGTGAGCAGGCACAAAAGCTTGAACAGATTTCACCCGGAATGGAATTGGAACTGAGCGGTTTTTTGGCAAAGCGCAGCAAAAAGTCCCAATGGATGGTGTTCCACATAAATGAATCTGAATTGAAGCAACAAGGAGAAACAGATGTTCCGTCCTAGCAAAAAACGCAACGACAAGAAGCGCAATTTTTCGCGACCGCTTTTTAAGCGCCGCAAGTTCTGCCGCTTTACTGCGGAAAAAATTGAATGGGTCGATTACAAGGATGTTGATCTGTTAAAGGACTTCATCAACGAGACCGGCAAGATCATTCCGGCACGCATTACCGGTACGAAGACGCGCTATCAGCGGCAACTTTCGGTTGCAATCAAGCGAGCGCGCTTCCTGGCCTTGTTGCCGTATTCGGACGTGCACTAAGAGAGGCAAGACGATGCAAATTATCCTTTTGGAGCAGGTGCAACACCTTGGCCGACTTGGCGACATCGTGAAAGTAAAAGAAGGCTACGCCCGCAATTACTTGATCCCACAAGGCAAGGCGAAAAGGGCGACTGATTCCAATATCGCTGAGTTCGAGAATCGGCGAGCGGAGCTTGAAGCGCAACAAGCGACGGTCCTGACTGAGGCCCAAGAGCGTTCCGCCAAGCTTGATGGTCTAGCGTTGCAGATCATCCAGAAAGCTGGTGTTGACGGCCGGCTTTTTGGCTCAGTCTCCCACAACGATATTGCCGCCTCCCTGGTTGCCCAGGGCCACGAAGTAACGAAGAACATCATCCAGATGCCAGGTGGCCCTCTCAAACGAGTTGGCGAATACCCGATTACTATCTATTTTCATGCAGATGCAATCGCGACGGTTAACGTATCTGTCGTTGGTGAACAATAAGCCAGGGCACATCTCTTCCACGGAAAACCGCGCTCTATAGCGCGGTTTTTTTGCACTGCGCTCCGAAACTGGGTGCACGCATCTTAATGTGATGCGCGCTAAATTTAGCCATCGGCAATCTCGTCAGACTTTGAATGAATGATAGTGTTTGTGTTGCAAAAATAGAACACACGCCATCACGGCTTGCTCAAGAATCACGAGTCGCCATTTTATTTTTTGGCGGTAGAGCCTTTTGTTTCAATGTGTTCTGTGCCTCATTGGATCTTGCCGCAGATTTCTCGTTGCGTCCCTGAATCTTTCCACTACACTTGCTGGACGCGAGTCGCGATCAAAGTGAAGCAGTTTAGAGAGGGTGAGGAATGGCGCAGGCATCGGTTCAACGAATTCAGGACGCAGATGTTGAACTGATTAAGCTTCCGCCTCACTCAGTTGAGGCCGAGCAGTCCGTGCTCGGTGGCCTGCTTCTGAACAACGCCGCTTGGGAAAAAATTGCCGACCTGGTAAGCGAAACGGACTTTTATCGCGCTGATCACCGCTTGATATACCGCCATATCATCAAGCTCATCGACGTGGTCCGGCCAGCCGACGCCATCACGGTATCGGAAAGTCTAGAAAGTACCAAGGAACTTGGGGAAGTCGGTGGGCTTGCCTATATTGGCGCGCTCGCACAGAACACGCCGTCTGCTGCCAATATTCGCCGATATGCGGAAATCGTGCGTGAACGTTCGATCATGCGCAAGCTTGCCGAGACGGCGACCAATATCGCCGAACTGGCCTATAACCCGATGGGTCGGGAGGCAGGGCAGCTTGTCGACGAAGCTGAGTCGCGAATATTTGCGATCTCGGAAGAGGGTGCCCGAACGCGCCAGGGTTTCGTTGAAATGCAGCCAGTGCTTACTGAAGTCGTAGAGCGCATCGATCTTCTCTACAACCGTGAAAATCAATCAGACGTCACCGGCGTTCCTAGCGGGTTCTCGGATCTGGATCGGATGACTTCAGGCTTTCAGCCGGGTGATCTGGTGATTGTTGCCGGGCGACCATCGATGGGTAAGACCGCATTAGCGTTGAATATGGCCGAGCATGTCGCGCTCGAGGCCGGGCTTCCTGTCGGTATTTTTTCCATGGAGATGGCAGCGAGCCAACTTGCCATGCGATTACTCGGTGCAATTGGAAAACTGGACCAGCACAAGCTGCGCACTGGCAGACTTGCCGAGGATGACTGGCGACGTTTGACTGATGCCGTCGGCAGGCTAAGTGAAGCGCCAATACAAATTGACGAGACCGCGGCGCTCAACGCGCTCGAGTTACGGGCGCGAGCGCGCAGACTTCATCGCCAATACGGCCAATTGGGACTTATCGTTGTTGATTATTTGCAGTTGATGTCGGCCGCGTCGCATGGCGAGAATCGCGCGACGGAAATTTCGGAGATTTCCCGCTCACTGAAAGGACTCGCAAAAGAACTGAATGTGCCGGTAGTCGCGCTGTCACAGTTGAATCGCTCCCTTGAACAGCGACCGAACAAACGACCGGTCATGTCAGACTTGCGCGAATCCGGCGCAATCGAACAGGATGCAGATCTGATTCTGTTTATTTATCGTGACGAGGTTTACAACCCGGATTCACCAGACAAGGGGCGGGCTGAAGTTATCATTGGCAAGCAACGAAACGGACCAATTGGCTCGGTGATGCTGACTTTCCAGGGTGAATATACGCGCTTCATGAATTTCGCTGATCCGGCGCGTTTTTAAAGGCCATTTCCTTAGCTAACTGCGAATTTTTCACCAAACGCTTGGTAGAGACGCTCAAATTCGTCAGTCATGCCCTCTTGCTCGTAGATGGCCATCAATTTCACCCACGCATCGCGATCTTCGGGATGCGTCTCGATCTGAAATTCAAGCATGCTGATCGCGTTCTCTGCTCTCCCGAGCACAATGAAGCGATCGACATCACTAAACATTGAACGCGCACCGTCAAGCGCATCGGCCATTTCGCGTTTCAACCCCTGATTGACCACCCCGAGCGTACTCGGGTCGATAATATCGGGATACAGCGCAGGGATCGCAGATGAAGAAGGTTCATGTGCGTCGGCATGACTAGCCGTGGGGTCAACAACAGTTCGGGCTGACTCATCGTAAAAATTATCCCGCTCTTCATCGGGAGCGGCTTGATTCTCGTTGCCACCACCTGGCGGAATGGAATCCTCGCCCAACACTGGTATAGCTGCAGTCCGCGCTTGCTCAAGTATGTTGTTGATGCGATCTTCATCGTCGTCACTGACGGAAATCCGAACCATGGATCGCCGTCTATAAACAATGCCGACCGCTAGCAACAGCAACAGTACCCCGGCAAAAGCCGGCCATTTCCACCAGGCGGATTGATTCCACAAAGAAAGCGTTCTTTCTTTCGCAGTCGCAACCACAGATGAAAAAATCCCAGACGACTCGGCGGTAGTAGGAGGAGCAACGTTCGGCGCTGCGGCAGAGTAGGGGACAGGGTTCGCCGCTGCAGCAGACACGGGAACACGGCTTTCCGCTGGAGCAGTCGCGGGAACACGGCTCGCCGTTGGAAGAGACGCCGAAACACTGCTCGACGCTGCGGCAGACGCGGGCACGCCGCTCGACGCTGCCACCTGCGCCGTCGTACTCACCGGCGGTTGCAGCGACCGATCGCGTATTCCTACCGATTTCTGAAGCGCTGCCACTTTTGAACTCAGTCGATTGATCTGCGCATTGATTCCTGCTTGGGCCTCACCCACCATGGCAACTCGCGTAGATAATCCATCATTTCCCGGAACTGACGACAGACCAGACATCGAGGCGACAACTGGCCGCAGTTCCTGGCGCAGAATGGCGCGCCTGGCTTCTGTCATGCCTTTACTCGGTTGTAAATCGACTGTTAGCGCGAAAATCAGACCTAACGGACCTGTCCTGCGTGTCGCAGGCCATTGCGAACCGCTGGTTGAGCGAGCTATTTTGCGCATCGGAACGGCATTCGACTTTGCTAGATTTCCGGATGCATTTCCAGCAGACGAGCCGGATCGCGAAGCCCTTCGTGGCCTCTTCGATTTGGTCGCAGCCTTGCTTGTTCTTGCCGTTTTCGGCGGGGACGGAAAAACCGATTCAGGCGCAATACCAGACTCGGCAACAATGCGTTGCACCGTTCGCAAATCCGGGATCAATACACGTTCGCCAACACGCAACGGCCGCGGCTTGCCATCCGGAAACAAGGTCGGATTTGCAAGTGCAATCGCAAGCGCGAGATCTCCCACCGCCTTTTCGTTCTTCGGGAAAATCGTCCGTGCAAATCCGTACACCGTATCTCCCGACCGCACTGTAATGCTGGTGCCCGGAAGGCTGGACACAATGCTGGGAGGCGCTTCCGTTGAACGGGGGTTGAGATACAGATTGAGCGCGCGAACAGAGAGTGGGCCTCCGGCGCAGTGAACGCGCAAGGCCAGCGAGACCGCTGGCACATTCACAGGCCTCACTGTGGTAATTCGAATCGCATTCCCCGATGTAAACAGGGACAGTTGAACGTCACTGATCAGGTCGTGATCAGACTGGGGAAAATCTTCCTGACCACCAACTGAAAGACAGCTGCTATCGATGCGTTCTCCCGGCGCCAGGCCGATCAGGACATACGCATCCAGCGGCTCTCCGATTCTCGAATTTACCGCGGCACGTCCAACATTCAGGGCATGGCTGGGTAGTGTCGTCAGCACACAGCTGACCACGGCTGCCCCCAGCCATAAGCGACCTCTAACGGTCGACACCGATACCAGGCTACAAGATATTGTGGTACCTCAACGTACGCTGACTAGAAATTGTGGTCAAAGTGTAGCTCCTGCCCTTTGCATCTGCAAGAGCGCATGCAACGTTTAGGCCATACCAAATTGCTGATTTCATTGATTCTCATCGCAAGAGACGTAGTGCAAAATCGATACCAGGAAACTCGCTCCACAAGACATCTACCAAACAATCGACAAGCCATGATTGTTTGCTACAACGCGGCGCAATGTACTCGTCCCTTCAATTTGCACAATGCAATGGCGGCCACTTACGCTTCGGCCGCTAGCAAGTGTAGTGCGTCACTAACAACGGCACCGAGCTCGACTCTTGCTCGCCAGTCCCTTGCCTGGTCATCCAACATACGCTTCGTAAACGGCCAGGCACCTCAGTAATCTATCGATCTGCGGCACGCTAAACACCTGCCACCGCTCGGCGTCGCCCTCGGCTGGACCAATAGCAATTTCAGTTAGCACCATATCGGACGAGAATCAATTTCGACTAAATCGATTCCACGAATTCGAGTACCTCGCGGGCATGACCGGGCACTTTCACTCCGCGCCATTCGCGCCGCATGATTCCATTTGCGTCTATTGCAAACGTACTGCGTTCAATACCGCGAACCTTTTTCCCGTACATATTCTTCATCTTCATAACGCCGAACATATTGCAAACATGTTCGTTTTCATCGGACAGCAATTCAAATGAAAATCCCTGCTTGGACTTGAAGTTTTCGTGCGCACGCAGGCTGTCCCGGGAAATGCCATATATCTCACAGTCGAGCTTTCGAAACTTCGAATAAAGGTCGTTGAATTGGCGCCCTTCGTCGGTGCAGCCAGGGGTATTGTCCCGTGGGTAGAAATAGAGAATTACAGATTTTCCAAGTGCCGCAGACAAGCGAAAAGTGATTCCGCCGGTTGCAGGTGCAGAGAAATCTGGAACGGCGAGGCCTGTGAGAATGGTGGTCATCTTAAGAATGTGGCTGTCAGTGTGAGTAGATTATGTTTGCAAGTGACTGTTCAGGCAAGAAATTCCTTGCCTTGCAACGCGACAGCTCCAGGCCGGCCAGCGACAAGGCCATTACTGACCTCATGGAAAGGCAATATCTGTAGGTCGAACGACGCCACATAGTCGTGCAGGGACACAATGTCATAGCCCTGCTGTCGCCACCCCTCAAGTAACTGCTCGAACTCCGGCAGCAATTTCAGACCCTCGAACGCTGCGCTCGCCGTAAACACATGACCCGATGATCGCGGGTCCTGCGTCAGCCCAAGAACATGCTGGACAACATTGTTTCTGTCTACGCCGTCTCGCCCGATGAGTTCATCAAGAGTCGGCAATGTGGTCGGCAATTGCGGACAAGAAATCACTTCGGCCTGGAAGACGGGAATGAATGGATGGGTGCCGCGCGTATCCGAGCTATATGCGAAATCAAGGCGCTGCGTTAAACGATATGCGCTGCGGTTCATTTGCCAGCCAGCAGCGCCGTGAACCCGCGGTGCTTCGCCAAAAATATGCTCATAACGTGATCGTGCCATGGACATCTGCCGGCCAACCCATTGAGAATTTCGGCGAGCAATATGCTGCTGCCACTCTATCTGATCGAATGCACGCAGGCCGGTTTCAAAACCACTGTCACGAACAGCACGCATTGTATCGGCGGCCCGGTTGCCTATATCTGGAGCCGGCATCATGCTGCCATACAGGAAACCGGATATGTCGAAATCGCGCACGGCTTTCGTACGCCACAGTCGCCCAGGCATGCCGCGCCGGAACATACGGCCAATATGGCGGCCACTGCGATCAGGGCCGACACTGAACAAAAAGGTGGCCCCGGCAGCGTTTGCCTCGAGCAACGCTGTCAAGCGCGGCACTCCTATAGTCGTACTCCGCAGGCTATCAACATCGATCTTGATGGCGAGTTTCACCACTCCGTTTGCCCGCGATCGTTTTTCGGTCCAAGTATGTTCAGCTTCATGATTTGTGCTCCACTGCTCGTGGCACCTGCACGGTCTCCCTGAACGTAATTCCAGAGGCATGCAATGAACGACAATGCAGCCGAACGCTTGAAAGTAGCGCTGCCGCCTCGGGTGAAGCGAAAAATCGAGCTAAATTGCGTATCACGTAGCGACGCTTGCGTTATCGGCTGTGGTCGCGCTGAACGGCTGCGGATAATCGAGTAGTTTTTGCGCGAGCGCGGCGAGTTCTTCCTCCGTGCCTTGACTGATATCAACACGCATTGCCCCGGCAAGTTGCGGGTAGTTCGCAACTGTCGATTTTCGGTAGGCGGGATCATAGTGATCTTCGAGCACATCGCGCACGAACCCGTCCCAGTCATGAGTTGACGCCAGGTTCTTCCATCGATCGATACGTTTGCGCCCATGCAATCCGACCAGACAATCGAGCTTGCTGAACAATTCGGAAGGAGCCTCAGTAAAGTGCGCATACTCACGCAACAGAAGCGTTACACGAGCCGCTGTCGTTGCGACGAGCAGAATGCAAGGCGATCCTCGCATCGCGCGAATGAGCGAATCGGGAACGCGCAAGCTGCCAATTCTGCTGCTTTCGGCCTCGACATACACGGGTTTCGTCGGACTGAATCGGCGCAATGCGTCCCAGATTCGGCTTTCGAACATTTTCTGACCTGGCTGCATTCCGTCGGGCAGGTTTCCCAAAACTGACCCGCGATGCGCCGCCATTTTTTCGAGGTCAAGGACTTGTGCATTGCTTCGTTCAAGCGCGCGAAGAACCGCACTCTTGCCCGCTCCGGTCAGGCCGCACAGTACCCGAAAGGAAATCTGCGGGACCAGTCTGTCGATATCAGCAACCACGTGGCGACGGTAAGCCTTGTATCCACCGGCCAGTTTCCTGGCGTCCCAGCCGATTTGACGAAGCACAATCGTCATTGACGCACTGCGTTGTCCGCCGCGCCAGCAATAAATCAGCGGCCGCCAGGATTTCGGCCTGAGTGCGAACACGCCATCGATATGCTGGGCAATACTTCGAGCAACGAGCGCTGCACCAATTTTCTTGGCAGTAAAGGCCGAATCCTGTACGTGAATCGTACCAACTCTTGCTCGTTGCGCATCGTCAAGGACCGGGCAGTTCATTGCACCGGGAATATGGTCGTGTTCGAATTCGGACGGTGAACGTACGTCCACGATCTCGTCGAATTCCTGAAGTTGTGCTACGTTGACGGCGTCCTGTGTCATTTCCAATACCGGCGATGGGATCGCGGTGGTTGGCGATCAGGCCAAAGTTTACTACTTCTGATCAATGCTCTTGCGATTTGACGGATTGCGAATCAGGCTAACTGACGCCGCGCGGCGGTAATCTCAAGGACAGGACCGCATAGTCTCAGCTTATCGTCCCTACTGGCTGGAAAGTGGAAAGCCCTGACGGTCTGTTGAGAAAGCGACTGTGCGATCCGATTGGACCTTTATTTGGCAGTTAACGCGTAAATTGTTGATCTGAGATGTGCCGTCGTTCAATGTGCGGCTTCTCTGTGGCCAGACGTATTACGCAAGAGCGATCATTCAAGCTGTGGCGGCACACTTCTTCTTAAAGTGAAAAGTCACAAACTGCCATTGAACGAAAATGCCCAAACGCTTTCCAAGCAAGTAAATTAGATTCGCAACCACCTTCGTGAGATACACAGGCTAGAGCATTGGCTTCAAATACTGATATATATTGTCCAGGATAAGTTGCTGTGCGCCTGCGGTGGGGTGGACACCATCTTCCTGGAATAATGATTGGTCGTCTGCGAAGCCCGCCAGCATGAATGGAACGAGTACTGCGTCATGTTTGTCCGCGACTTGCGCATATGTGGCGTGAAACCGACTCACGTAATCGCGCCCGTAGTTTGGCGGGATTCGCATGCCGATAATCATCACCCTGGCCCCTTGTTTGCGACTCACATCGACGATTGTTGAAAGGTTGTCTCTCATCAATGAAATGCGCGCGCCACGCAAGCCGTCGTTCGCGCCCAATTCAACAATGACGATGTCAGGCTGATGTTGTTGCAACAATCCCTCAATGCGCCGTCTGCCACCGCCGCTCGTTTCGCCGCTAATACTTGCGTTGACGACATTGGCCATTCGTCCATCGTCAGCAAGCTGCCGCTCAAGCAAAACGACCCAACCGGCATCGCGCGGCAGACCATAGCCAGCGGACAAACTGTCTCCGACGACAAGGATGGTGTCTGCCGAGCAGAGGCGCCCAACACACATGAGCAATATCAACACTATTAATCTTGCGGACAGAAAAAACGACATGAAAACGAATCCTATTGTTCAGGCAACGGGTTTGACCCGCACGGTATCTACGGGTTCAAGCACGCTGACAATTCTCAACGATGTGTCCATCAATATCCATAGCGGCGAGGCAGTCGCCGTGATTGGTGCGTCCGGATCCGGCAAAACTACATTGCTCGCGCTGTTGGCCGGGCTAGACGTCCCAACCGCCGGTCGGGTATCGATCGACGGACATGAGTTGTCGGGAATGGACGAGGACGGAAGGGCGCGCATCAGACGTGATCGGGTTGGATTTGTGTTCCAGTCTTTTCAGCTTCTGCCGGCGCTGACGGCACTGGAGAACGTCATGCTGCCCCTCGAACTGGCAGGAGATTCGGATGCACGACGCAGCAGTAAAACCATTCTCGAGCGCGTTGGTCTCGCGGAACGCCTTTATCACTATCCCCGCCAGTTATCGGGAGGAGAGCAGCAGCGCGTCGCGATCGCTCGAGCGTTCGTGCCTCAGCCAAAAGTCGTTTTTGCGGACGAACCGACCGGAAATCTCGATGCGAAAACAGGTGAAGCGATTATTTCGCAAATGTTCGAACTCAATCGTGAAAGAGGCACCACCTTGGTCCTGGTTACACACGATGAAAACCTGGCCGGACGCTGCCAGCGCCGGCTCGAACTCGCCGATGGGCGCATTGTCCGGGAAACATGCCAGCCTGCTGAAAACAGCCAGTATGGTGAACAGGGCCGATGAAGTCGCCGACCGCGGTTATTGCGCTCGCGCTGCGCCTGTTTCTACGTGACTGGAAAGCCGGCGAGCTGCGCGTGCTGATCGCTGCGCTCATTATCGCCGTGGGAAGCGTTACGACCGTATCCTTTTTCGCCGACCGGGTCGGTCGAACAATTGTGCGCGAGGCCAGCCAACTCCTGGGTGCTGATCTGGTGGTGGTATCCGATCGACCGATAGACTCCAAGATCGCGAACGAAGCACAAGAATCCGGGTTGCGCACTTCGCACGCCGTGCGGTTCCGAAGCATGGTCCGCTTTGGCGATGAGAACCTGCTGACGGAAGTCAAAGCGGTCACCGACGGTTATCCACTGCGCGGCCGCCTGCATATCCGCAGTCAACTGAACGGTGTTGATTTTGCGCCACATCGGATTCCAGAATCGGGAAAGGTCTGGGTCGATGCGCGAATGCTGCGACGGCTCGCACTTTCGATTGGCGACATAATCGCACTTGGCGAACGCCAGTTTGAAGTCTCAGCACTGGTGAGCGAAGAGCCGGAATCAAGCGCGGGCTTCCTGAATCTCGGGCCCCGATTAATGTTCAACCGGACCGATCTCGCATCGACAGAACTGATTGTGCCTGGCAGCAGGGTACAGTACAGACTGTTCGTTGCCGGCGAGCAAAGCGCAGTCAATACCTACCACAGCTGGCTCGACACACAGCTGCGTGTTGGCCAGCGGGTTGAAACGATCAGCGATGCGCGGCCGGAGATCAGGTCCGGCTTAAACCGCGCCGAGCGATTTCTTGATCTGTCGACATTACTTGCCGTGGTGCTTGCCGGTGTTGCGGTAGCCCTGGCCGCCCGGCGTCATTTGCAGCGCCATTTGGATGCCAGCGCCATGATGCGCTGCCTGGGTGCTGTTCAGAGTGAAGTATTGTGGTTACACGTGCTTCAGTTTGTCGCCGCCGGCACCATTGCTACGCTGATTGGATGCAGCATCGGGTTTGCCGGACAGTATTTGCTGGCAAGCGTCCTTGCGCCACTGGTTCAAGGCGCTCTTCCGCCACCGACTTTGTTACCGGTTCTGCACGGCGTAGCAACGGGTTTTGTATTGCTGTTTGGGTTTGCCTTGCCGCCATTGATTGCCTTGCGTCGTGTTCCGACGATGCGTGTGTTGCGACGAGACATCGGCAGACCCGATCAGGCCGGATTGGGGGCCTATTTGTTGGGCAGTGCCGCCATTGCCGTTCTGGTGTTATGGCAAGCACAAGACTTTGCTTTGGGGGGCTATGTCCTGGGTGGTGTAGTTGGAACCATTGTGGCATGTGGCGTGGCGACGATGCTGGCCATTCGAGCTCTTCGACGAATTTTCGAAAAAGCCGGTTTCGGCTGGAAAATGGGTCTTGCAAATATCAGGCGTCGCCAGGTAGGGAGTGTGCTGCAGGTGATCTCCATCGGACTTGGTCTGATGGCGCTCATTTTGCTGACACTGGTTCGCAATGAACTGCTGGTGAACTGGCAGAAAGCACTGCCGCCGGATGCACCCAATCGTTTTCTGGTTAACATCCGCTCAGATCAAATCGCAAGCCTGGAGCGCTTTCTTGCCGAACACGGTCTTGTTGCCCCGAAACTCTACCCGATGGTGCGCGCGCGCTTGACCGCTGTTAACGGCAAGCCGGTGTCGGCGGATGACTATATCGATGAGCGGGCACGGCGGTTAATCAACCGTGAATTCAATCTGTCCTGGACAGATACGATGCAACCGGACAACAGGATCGTTGACGGACAATGGTTCGGAAATAGCGATCACGGCAAAGCCCTTATCTCGGTTGAGCGAGGCATTGCCGAAACGCTGGAAATGTCTGTAGGAGACGTGCTCAGCTACAACATTGCAGGCACCGAGCTTGAGGTGAAGATCGCGTCGTTGAGAGAGGTTCAATGGGATTCGTTCCGGGTTAATTTTTTCGTGCTCGCACCGCCCGGCATACTGGAGTCTCATCCAGCAAGCTGGGTTACCAGTTTCCATCTCCCACGGGAAAAGAGCGCGACACTGGATAATCTGGTGCGCGAATTTTCAAATCTGATCGTGATTGACGTTGAAGCTGTACTTGGCCAAATCGTGCGCATGATGGATCAGGTAGTACGTGCAGTGGAATTTGTATTTGCATTCAGCCTCGCGGCAGGGGTGCTGGTACTACTTGCCGCCATCGCGTCGACTCATGACGAACGTCGGCTGGATGCGGCAGTCATGCGTACGCTTGGCGCGACGAGCAGGCAGTTGCGAATTCTCCAGGTTACCGAGTTCATATTCATTGGCTCACTCGCCGGCCTGTTTTCAGCCCTCGGAGCGACATTAGTGGGCTGGGTACTGGCGCACAATGTGCTCAATGTCCCGTATCAAATAAGTCCGACGGTCTGGGTTATCGGGTTGATTGCGGGTGCTGCGACGGTCACCGCGGCAGGTATGGCAGGAACATACCGTCTGATCAAGACGGCACCGGTGGAGGTATTCCGAAGTGTGGCCTGAACAACAACGAATTGTTGCTGCATGGATAGTGTTCTCGAGGGCATGATTACTCTTTCACCAGTGCCCTTGTGGGCACCAAATTCATGATTGCGCTTTCACAGGCACCAAAATTCTTGTCTTCACACACCGTGACCCGCACCAGGCCCCGAAACGGGCCGTGCCGTAGCCGGCACCAACTGTGTGTTAGACTGCGCCGCTTTTTCGCCCGCCGCCCCTAAGGTTTTATCTTCGGGCAGGCAAGAGTCGATTTTGACCACGTTAACAGAGCTTATTACAACGAACTTGTATGCGAAATAATATCCGCAATATTGCAATTATTGCCCACGTCGATCACGGTAAAACCACACTGGTCGACAAGATGCTGCGTCAGGCAGGTACGTTCGCAGCGCATCAGCACGTTACGGAACGTGTCATGGACTCGAACGATCTCGAGAAAGAGCGCGGCATCACCATTTTGGCCAAGAACTGCGCGGTGCAATATCAGGACACGCATATCAACATTGTCGATACCCCGGGCCATGCCGATTTCGGTGGCGAAGTGGAGCGGGTGCTTTCCATGGTTGACAGCGTGCTATTGCTGGTCGACGCGGTAGACGGTCCGATGCCGCAGACTCGTTTTGTCACGCGCAAAGCGTTAGCACTGGGACTTAAACCAATCGTTGTGGTGAACAAGGTCGACCGATCCGGGGCGCGCCCGGACTGGGTGGTGAATCAGACCTTCGATTTGTTTGACAAACTTGGAGCGACAGAAGAACAACTCGATTTTCCGGTTATTTATGCCTCCGCGCTCCTCGGATGGGCGACGCTCAACTCCGGCGAGCAGGGAGAAGACTTGCGTCCGTTATTTGACGCGATCCTCAGCAATGTTCCGATCCGCGAGTTTGATCCGGAGGGCTCACTGCAGTTGCAGATTTGCTCGATCGACTATTCCAGCTTCGTGGGCCGTATCGGCGTAGGACGCGTTACCCGTGGACGCATCCGCTCCGGTCAGCAAGTGGCAGTAATGAGTGGCTCTGACAGCGAACCGAGGTTGGCCAAGGTAAACCAGGTGCAGGTTTTCAGCGGCCTGGAAAGAACTGTTGTCGAACAAGCGGAAGCCGGCGAGATCGTCCTGATTAACGGCATCGACGAAGTTGGTATCGGCGTCACCATTTGCGATCCGGCTGAACCGGAAGGTCTGCCGCTGCTGACGGTGGATGAGCCGACGCTTACGATGAGCTTTGTGGTGAACACTTCACCGCTCGCCGGTCGCGAAGGCAAATTCGTGACAAGTCGTCAGATCCGCGAACGTCTAGAGCGCGAATTGCAATCCAATGTTGCTCTGCGTGTCGAATTCACCGCCGACTCGGACACCTTTATCGTGTCTGGCCGCGGCGAATTGCACCTGACCATCCTCCTTGAAAACATGCGACGCGAGGGCTACGAGCTAGCAGTCGGTCGCCCGCGCGTTGTGTTCCGCACCGTAGACGGCGTAAAGGAAGAACCTTACGAATTGCTTACGATCGACGTCGAGGAGCAAACACAAGGTGTCGTCATGGAAGAGCTTGGTCGCCGCCGCGGAGAACTACAGGACATGCAATCTGACAGCAAGGGCCGAACGCGCCTCGAGTACCGAATTCCGGCCCGCGGACTGATCGGCTTCCAGGGAGAATTCCTGACTCTCACCCGAGGCACGGGCGTCGCCAGTCACATTTACGACGACTACGGTCCGGTAAAAGGCGATATGGAAGAACGCCGCAATGGCGTCCTGATCAGCCAGGATAACGGTGCTGCAGTGGCATATGCGTTATGGAAACTTCAGGATCGTGGGCGCATGTTCGTATCACCGGGTGATGCGCTTTACGAGGGCATGGTTATTGGCATCCATTCGCGCGACAACGACCTGGTGGTCAACCCGATCAAGGGTAAGCAGCTCACCAATGTGCGCTCCTCCGGTACCGACGAAGCAGTACGACTGGTTCCGCCAATCGAATTGACGCTGGAGAAGGCGGTGGAGTTTATCGCCGACGACGAACTGGTTGAAATCACGCCCCATTCCATCCGAATACGAAAACGCTGGCTTAAGGAACACGAGCGAAAACGTGCTTCACGCCAGGAACAAGCCGCCTGAAAGCGGGCTTCAGGCGAAACCGGCGCAGGGCTAAACTTGTGCAGTGCCTGGCTACCAGTGAGGTGGCGGGTGGTGCAAATCCCTCCATTCTTTGTCCCACCTGCTCGCGAAGTGTTCAACTAAACTACACGTTCCCTCTTGGCAATCGCGATGTGGTTATACCTCTTAAGCAAGGCGTAACGCTGGCTAGATCCAATAGCGCTCGATCCAATAGCGCGCGATTCGATGCGGCCCGGCCCTTTCTGCGCGCCTTCGACGTAGCGCCATGCGCTGTTGCAGGTCGCCTGTCTGGAAGCGGCAGATTGCGCTACTCATGCCTTGCGTGTCCTGATTGGGTGGCACAATGCGCCGATCAAACGTGTTTTAACAGGTCTTAATCCGATGCTCGATCTGCCACTTGCCGTGTTGTTACCCGGCGCATCCTTGTTACTGATCCTCGTGACCATAGGCCTGCTGATGGCCGTTCTGTTACACCTGCGTGCGCCCGCAGCAGGAATTGCGAAGACACTCGAAGACAAGCACCTGGAGATGGTGCGGGATATCAACGCCGCGTTGAATGGCCTTGGAGATCGCCTAACTGGCATGCAATCGGGTGCACTGGGGCAACTACGGAACACGCTGACGCAGGAACTGACCCAGACCCGTAGCACGGTGGGTGCATTGCAGGTACGGCAAGTCGAGGAGTTGTCGGCAACGCGCGAAACGATGACCCTGCGACTTTCCGAAATGAGCAAGGATATGCAGATCAAGCATGATCAACTACGCACCGAAGTGATTACGCAGGTGCTGGAAAAAATTGTTGAACAGAATCGCGCCGAACAGGAAATGATTCAGACGACCTTGCGACACGCATCCGCGCAGCTCACTTCATCGATGGAGCTATTGACCAAGACAACTGATTCGCGGCTCGAACAGATATCCGGCAAAGTTAACGAGCGCCTCGAAGAGGGTTTCAAGAAAACCAACGAGACCTTTGTCAACGTCATGGAGCGACTGGCGACCATCGACGAAGCACAAAAGAAGATTGATGGTCTGACGACCAATGTCGTGAGTCTGCAAGAATTGCTCGGAGACAAAAAGTCTCGCGGGGCGTTTGGCGAAGTTCAGCTAGAAGCTTTAGTACGCAATATCCTTCCGCCGTCGAGCTACGAGTTTCAGTTTTCACTGTCAAACAATAACAGGGTTGATTGTGTGTTGAAGCTACCGGCGCCGACCGGATCGGTGGCGGTGGATTCCAAATTCCCCATGGAAAACTACCATCGCATGTTCCAGGCCGAACTCGGCGAAGGTGATCGTACCCAGGCGCAGCGCCAGTTTCGTGCCGATGTTCGCAAACATGTCGATGACATTGCCGGGAAATACATCATTCCCGGCGAGACCAGCGATGGTGCAATGATGTTCGTCCCGGCCGAAGCAGTGTTTGCCGAGATTCACGCCTACCACGCTGACGTAATCGACCATGCGATGCAGCGCCGTGTGTGGATCGTGTCGCCGACGACTTTGATGGCGGTACTCAACACCGCACGCGCGGTGTTGAAAGACGTCGCGACACGCGAGCAGGTTCACATCATCAAAGACGAACTTGGTAAGCTCGGCAAGGATTTCTCCCGCTTCGACGACCGCATGCGCAAACTGGCGGACCACATTCGCCTGGCCCATAAGGACGCTGAAGAAGTGCGAGTCAGCAGCGACAAAATTACCCGTCGCTTCAATCAGATCGAACGTGTCGAACTCGATCGCCCGCGCGACATGGAAGCCCTGGACGCAATCCGTCTCGAGTTGCCAGGAGAGAAAACAGACGAACAACCCTAGCAGTTTGTCGGACTTAGGTGTCCAATAGCGGAACAGCGGTTCCGTTTAAGCGGCGGGAGAGAGGTGATCGATTTTGGCGATTTCACACTTGCCGATGAAGCCGCGCAAATTGGGAGCAGGTGAGGAGAAAGCGGCGAAATATGGATCACGTTGATTCCCGTTCCCGGGCGCCGTCGCAGCCGAATCATCCTGGACCCGACAGGCTCCCAGGCTAGATGTTCGGCGTGCTAAAAGCCTGGCGTCGTAGGCGCGTCCTTAGAAACAAACAACTTGACGACGGATTGTGGCAGCAGGTTGCGTGGCGCTTCGGATTCGTTCTTCGCCTGGACGAAAACGAGCAAGTGCGCTTGCGCGATCTGTGTGTCCTCTTTCTCTATGAAAAGCAACTCTCGTCAACTGGCGATTTTGAGCTTACCGATGAGATGAAACTCGGAATCGCGATACAGGCTTGCATTCTGATTCTCAATCTCGATCTGGATTACTACCGCAACTGGATTGAAATCATCGTTTATCCGGATGAATTTATGCCACGCCACGAATACCGAAACGAACAAGGGCTCGTTGAAACTGATAACCGGGCTTTTGCAGGGCAGGCCTGGTTTCGAGGACCAGTGATTCTGTCCTGGACAAATGTCGAGTCAGCCTGGACCGGCGGCGAGGGGAATGTAGTGATTCACGAATTCGCCCACAAGCTGGATATGCTGAACGGAAGCGCCAACGGTTTTCCGCGTTTGCACAGGAGCATGGATCGACAACAATGGTCGCAGGTGTTCACGGAAGCATATTCCGACTTGTGTCGGCAAGTGAGGGCGGGCGACCCGACCGAGATCAACGCTTACGCATGCGAGTCCCCCGCGGAGTTTTTCGCTGTCGCATCTGAATCTTTTTTCGCGTTGCCGGATGTGCTTTATCGAATCTATCCGCGAGTATACGAACAGCTGGGCTTGTACTACCGGCAGAATCCCCTGGACCGCGAGTTACCCCGCGAATGGAGGTTACGTCAGTGAGGAGACGCAATACGCTTGTGGCATTGGCATGCGTCACGGTCAGTGCCTTGCTTCCGTTACAGGTGTCCGCGCAATCGACGCGGCTGGTCGTGATCGAGCTGAACAGCCGCACGGCGGATGAGGTCATTCCACTGCTCAAACCGATGCTCGCGCACGGCGGAACCTTAAGCGGTTTGAAGGATAAGCTCATCATTCGCACCACGCCTGAAAACCTTGCCGTATTGCGGGGCATGCTTGATGTCATCGACGCGCAGCCACGCAGCTTGTTGATTACCGTTGGTCAGGATCGAGATGGCCTGGACGAAACTCGTGAAATCGGGGTTTCCGGCTCCATCGGGAACGACAATGTGCGCATTGTCTTGCCGAACACCTCTGACTTGGAAGGAAAAGAGCGCGCCGCCAAATCGCAGAGTGAACAGAACAGCGTGCAGGTGCAAGCCAACTCAACACGTTCTGACACTGCCTTGCAAGTCACGCAGACGGTTCGGGTGCTGGATGGTGGCACCGCATTCATCGGGACTGGCGAATCGATTCCAATCAGGGAACGCCCGGCAGTCGGAGGAGTAAGTTCGCACGAAACGATCGGCTTTCAGGAAGCACTTTCCGGTTTTTATGCAGTTCCCCGAGTTCAGGGCAATCGTGTAACCGTACAACTGGCGACCGCGGCCGACACGATCATCGATCGCCGATCCGGTGCAGCACATATTCAGCGCGTAACGACCGTCGTCAGCGGAAGGATTGGCGAGTGGATAGAAGTAGGGGGGATCGGCGAAGTCACCAGCAATCGGCAAGCTGAAATCGCTTCCCGGCGTGGCGGCGCCTCACGTAGCCAGAAGCGGATCTATATCAAGGTCGAAGAAATCCGTTGATCGGATTGCGATATGCTGCCCTGTGACACTCCTGACCGAATAACCTGCTACTCCGAGCGGACGCCAGTGCCGAATGACTGAATCGCGATGGCATATTTTCCTGCTTGTCAGCTTCATGATGATTCTGGCATGGTCAGGATATAAACCGGCAGATCAGTTCATCTGGTTTCTCGAAGTATTTCCGGCGATCCTCGGCGCTGTGATTCTGATTGCGATATACCCACGCATCAGACTGACCATGCTCGTATACTTCCTGATCTGGTTGCACGCTTTGGTGCTGATGCTGGGAGGGCACTGGACATATTCAGATATGCCATTGTTCGACTGGCTGCAGGATGAGTATGGACTCGCGCGTAATTATTACGACCGTGTCGGACATCTGTTTCAAGGCATCGTGCCGGCAATGATTACGCGTGAAATTTTCATCAGGGATGCCGTGGTGCGTGGCGCGAAGTGGCGATACTTTCTTGTGTGTTGCGTGGCTCTTGCTATCTCCGCGTTCTACGAGTTTACCGAGTGGTGGATAGCGGTCGCGTCCGGGTCCGCCGCGCATGCATTTCTTGCGACCCAGGGCGACGTTTGGGATACACAATGGGATATGTTGCTCGCGCTGATCGGTGCGATGACGGTGCAACCCCTGCTGGGCGGCGTTCAGGACCGACAATTACGTCAGCTGATGCGCGCCTGATGGTTGATGCCATCTGACATTCTGGAAGCGACTTGGCTTCAGGCGTGATCAGTAACAACGGCGAGCGCGTTTGCCGAAACTACCAGACAGAATCCGATAAGCTGCCAAAGCTCAAATCAGATAGCATTGGCTGGTCACTTGTGGTCAGATCTGCTCTCCGCCTTCGGGGCCATAGAACACCACCCAGGTGAAGAAGTCGTCAGTGAAGTCTTCGAAACGATGGACGACACCGGCGGGGACGAACAGCATATCGCCACTTGCGAACGGATGACGATCCGGCCCATTGACGAACCATCCTGAACCGCTCGCAACGAAATACACTTCGTCCCGCTCATGCGGCTTCTGCATATCCTGTTCAGCAGGCCGGTACATTTTCACTTGCAACGTTCCATGCTCGAAGATCGCAGCAGAGGGTAGCGGCCCGGTTGAACGTTTAACCGCTTCCAACGCCTCGGCAGCACCGGCGCGCCGGATATGCTCAGATGCCGTGAAGTTCTTCTCTGGATTGCCAGGAGTCATGACTCAGTCAAGCCTGTTTGCATATCAATTTCCTTCCAGCGAAAACAATCAATCGCATGATCATTCACCATTCCGACGGCTTGCATGTATGCATACATGATGGTCGTTCCGGTGAACTTGAACCCGCGTTGCTTCAGATCCTTGCTCAAAGCATCCGAAACGCGCGTGCTCGTAGGAATCTGCGTCACGCTCTTCCAGGCATTTCGCACCGGTTCGCCATCGACGAAGCGCCACAGATAGGCGTCAAAGGTACCAAATTCTTCCTGCAGCTGGATAAAATGCCGGGCATTAGTCACCGTAGACCGAATCTTGGCGCGGTTGCGCACAATGCCAGCATCGTTAATGCATCTTTCTATATCCGCCTCATCAAATCGCGCAACGGCAGAAGGTGCGAAACTGGCAAACGCATTTCGATAACCGTCACGTTTGTTCAGTATTGTTGACCACGATAGTCCGGCTTGCGCCCCTTCAAGAATCAGAAACTCGAACAAGATTCGGTCATCGTGTTGCGGCACGCCCCATTCGACATCGTGATATGCGAGATAGAGCGCATTGCCACCGTGGGCCCACTGACATCGCGTCGGTTCGGTTGAGGTCGGCATCTTCGCAGTTGTTCAATATCGCAACAATTTACATTGGCGTAGATCGGAGAAGCCAATGTAGACACACTGCCTCGCAGCGAATACTTATTGCACCATCTGGTACAACGGAACATATGCCGCGCGAAGCGGGTGGCACCGGCACGGTCACGCCCGCGCGGTGTTCGGGGTTCTCGTCGTCTCGTTAACGGCGAAATTGCGGGTCCAGCCGTACGGATCTGCTACGCGACCGTACTGAATGTCGGTGAGCGCCTTGAACAAACGCTCGGCCACCGGGCCGGTCTCGTTGCCATTGATGACATATTCCTTGTCTTTGTATCCAAAACGGCCAACCGGCGCGATCACAGCACCAGTTCCCATCGCAAACACCTCGGTAATACGCCCGGCCTCGATGTCGGCAAACATCTCGTGTACATCTATTCGGTCTTCAGTCGCCTCGAGTCCAAGATCGGGCGCTAATTCCAGAATGGATTCACGCGTGATGCCGGGCAGTATGCTGCCCGACAAAGCCGGTGTGCGAACGTGCTTGCCGTCGTAGACAAAGGCGATATTCATTCCACCGACTTCCTCAACAAATCGTCGTTCCACCGCGTCCAGCCACAATACTTGTTGAAAACCTTTTGTACGCGCCTCTTCAGTGACAAAAATCGAACCGGCATAATTTGCAATTGTTTTCGCTTCGCCGGTTCCGCCGCGTACGGCACGCACGTAGTCATGCGAAATGAAAACCGGGACTGGTGTCATTCCGCTGCCGAAATAAGGCCCGACAGGGCTGAGAATGACGAAATGCATGAAAGTGCTGCTTGCTCGCACTTCTAGCGTAGGTTCCGTCGCCAACATGACAGGACGAATATAGAGAGCGGAGCCGGGCTGAGTCGGAATCCAATCGTGCTCGAGGCGAACCAGTGCCTCGATAGCCTCAATGTGCATCTCGGGATCGATGGCTGGCATGCCCATGCGTATTGCCGAACGGTTGAAACGCGCAACGTTCCGGTCGATCCGGAAAAAACTCGCTTGAGAATGCGGACGCGGATAGGCCTTGATGCCTTCGAATACGTCCTGGCCACAGTGCAGAATGTGCGATGCCGGGTCAAGCGAGAGTGGTTGGTAGGGGACGATTGCGGCACCGTGCCACCCGCCCTCGGGCGAGTACCGCTGAGTAAACATACGGTTAGTGAAGTACCGACCAAAACCGAGTTCCTGAGGGAATTCAGCCGGACGCGGACTCGAAAGCGGTTCGATTTGAATTTGCATTGTTTCGTGAATCAGACGGAGACAGACAGCGCACGCTTTCGCAAATCGGCGATTGCGACGACGATGCCTACCAGGTAGAGAGCTCCAGCGAACACCCACGGTAGCCAGTTCGCGCCGCTGTTAGATGTCGTAAAAAACGCATACACGCCAAAAAACGCAAATGCATGCGCCAGGCAAATTACCGTCTGGGCGAGAAACGTCCCGGTGCGTGCCCGCTGATTACGCGCCACCATCGAAACGCTACCCAGCCGTATCATGGTTTTTGCGAGCAAGAGAACGGTCAACATGAGTGCAAGCAATGCATATGCCGCAACGAAGTAGGGCACCATCGTGGGTGCGACTCGCGATATCACTTCCAGAAAGACAAATCGGCCGACGACGTAAAAAGCAATGACAACCGATGCGGAAACCGCGAGCAAGAAATTCAGGCGTGCAAGCATGACCACAATGCTATCCCAGTTTTCATTGGCGTGCGATCAGGCGTGGATTTTCCGTGCGAAATGGCGACGTTTTTCTTGCATCAAGGAAAAGGGCGGTCGGTTCACGCTGTTACGCGCCGGTCACCGTTGCAATGGATTGGCGTGATTCATTATTTTGCTGGAAAATCACCCCATGATCAGTTTTCCTTTGACGTCTATGCCATCTTTCCCTGTTCTTGCCGGTTGCAGGGCTGACAGAGCGTGACGCTCGCGCTTGAGGAAATCTTCAGCGAAGACGGAATTCTTTCCCGCGCCATTCCCGGCTTTCGCTTGCGCGAACAACAACTCGAAATGGCACAAGCCGTGATGCTTGCGATTGAGAACACGTCAATTCTGATCGCGGAAGCCGGAACCGGAACGGGCAAGACGCTCGCCTACCTGATCCCGGCCCTGACGCGCGGCGGCAAGGTGATTATCTCAACTGGAACCAAGACACTGCAGGATCAGCTATTCGATCGAGATATTCCATTGGTGCGAAAAGCCCTTTCAGCCCCGGTTACCATCGCATTGCTGAAGGGCCGCGCGAACTACATTTGTCATCATTACCTCGACCGGGCGAAAGCTGACGGGCGTTTTGTATCACCCGAGGATGTTGTCCACCTGGCCCGCATTGACAGCTACGCACGCGTATCAAGGACAGGGGATCGGGGCGGCCTGGCTGAAGTACCGGAGGATGCTTCGGTATGGCCTATGGTGACTTCGACACGCGAAAATTGCCTCGGCGGCGACTGTCCATATCACTCCAAATGCTTCGTGCTGGAAGCGCGTAAGCAAGCTCTTGAGGCGGATGTGGTTGTCGTAAATCATCACCTGTTTTTTGCCGATCTGGTGTTACGTGACGAAGGCGCCGGCGAGTTGCTGCCGGCCTGCAACACCGTCATTTTTGATGAGGCGCATCAACTCCCGGAGACAGCAAGTCTGTTCTTTGGGGACAATATTTCCACTAATCAATTGGTGGAACTGGGACGAGACACGCGCGTGGAGGCGGCGACCAGTGCAGCAGGTGCCAGCGAACTGGTTGATACGGCGCAGGCTGTTGAGAAAGCCGCACGCGATTTACGCCTGCAGTTTCCGAGAGAAGCCGGCCGCAAGACCTACGGCCAGGCGTACGAAGACGGCGAGTTCGTAGGTGCACTTGAACATGTGGAGGAGAGTTTGCAGGAGTTGATCCTGCAACTGGAGGCGCATGCGGAGCGCTCCGAAGGCCTGCATCATCTTTGGGAGCGAGCGTCGGCCCTTTTGGCAATGATAGAGGGCTGGCGAGCTGAAGATGACGTCGACCGCGTCCGATGGCTGGAGATATTTGCCGGCACTGTACATCTGAACTCAACGCCGTTGTCAGTCGCCGACATCTTCAGAAATCAACTGTCGGGCCATCCACGGGCGTGGATATTTACGTCCGCAACTCTTTCGGTACGCCAGAACTTCTCCCACTACCAGGCACAAATGGGACTGGAAAGTGCTGATACAGTGACCTGGGATAGTCCGTTTGATTACAAAAACCAGGCACTGCTTTACGTACCAACAGATATGCCCAACCCCAACAGCGATGGCTATACGAAGGCAGTGGTCGATGCAGCCTTCCCACTGATTGAAGCAGCCAGCGGCAACACATTCTTTCTGTTCACCAGTCTCAGGGCGATGCGAGAAGCGCGCGAACTGCTGCTGCACCGAATGAAAGCGGCCGACGTGGACTTTCCGGTCATGATGCAAGGAGACGGATCACGTTCCGAATTGCTGGAACGATTTCGGCACCTCGGGAATGCGATATTGCTGGGGAGCCAGTCATTCTGGGAGGGAGTAGATGTTCGCGGCGAAGCGCTTTCGCTGGTGATTATTGACCGCTTGCCGTTTGCGCCACCGGACGATCCAGTATTGGCTGCGCGTATCTCGAAAATCAACCGCGAGGGCCGTAACGCTTTCATGGAATATCAGTTGCCTGAGGCGGCCATCAATCTGAGGCAGGGTGCGGGTCGATTGATTCGCGACGAAACAGACCGCGGCGTACTGATGATCGGTGACCCGAGACTAATATCCAAGCCCTACGGGCGGCGCATTTGGCAAAGCCTGCCGCCAATGCATCGGACACGCGATGCACATGAAACCTGCAAGTTTCTCAGCGACCTGTCCGACGCAGGCTAAGTCCGCTACAGCGATGATCGTGCAGCAGGCTAGTGCTTCGACAGCGCTACCGCTGGGCCACGTTTAATCGCCCAGCGGTGTAGCAAAAAATGACACCAGCCACCACGCAATCATGATCCAGATCAGGATCACGATTGCGGCGCCGAGCGAGCTGCGCGGCTTAGCGCTACCTGAGGCAAACCACTCGTCGGCCTTGCCACGACAATCGGAAAGAACCTCTTGGGGAACCAATCTGAGCAGCAGCCACAGCCCTGCGGGGATCAGGATTAACTCGTCCAGGTACCCGACAATCGGAATGAAATCCGGAATCAGATCAATCGGCGAAAGGGCGTAAGCAACAATCAGGAATCCAAGTATGCGCACGGCACGCGGTGTCCGCCGGTCGCGACATGCAAACCACAGCGAAACCGTATCGCGTTTGAGTCGATTTACCCATTCCTTGAGTGCCTGCCACACGACTCAGGCGACGATTTCGAGAAAACGGATGGTGTCCACATGGATGCGGGGAGGCCGAGGCGAATTCACTTCGGTTTTTCCAATAGACTTGTGGGCGTGCCGTAAACAGCCAAAATCCCGAGGGCCATTCGACCCGGAGCGACTCGCGCGCACCGCCAGGGTCGATATCACACTGTGGGCATACCTGACGGAGGGCAGGGTTGCTGTAGTTTCAGGCGCTAGCGTAACGCTTCTCCAGCAGAGAATCTGGCCAGTCTACTTCTTCGCACGAGCGTCATCAGCTGCGGGCGGCACATTGCTGTTGTGTTTCTCTTCGTCGCCTGAGGAGGGCATGCCTGCGAACGCAAAATTTCCAAACATATTGCGCGCTTGTTTTTGCATTTGCTGCTGCATATCCAGGAACGCACCTGCGCTCTGCTCAAGATAATTGGACATCAATCCCTGAATTGCCGGCCCCTGCATCTTCACAAACTGGGAGTAGGCCTCAGCGTTGACCATGGGATTGTCCCCCATTTTCGTGATTCCCTGGTCCTGCAGCTTGTGCTGTATTTCCATGAACGTCTGGATATTCTTCTCCAGATAGCCGCCCATCATTTCCTGCAGGGCGTGGCCATAGAAACGAATTATCTGGCACAACATTTCAGAAGAAAAAATCGGATTACCCGAGCCTTCCTCTTCGAGAATAATCTGTAGCAGGATACTGCGAGTCAGATCGTCCTCGCTCTTTGCATCGACCACCTTGAATTTGACGTGATCGAGCACCAGTTGTTTAACGTCGACCAGTGTGATGTAGCTACTGGTGGTGGTGTCATACAGCCGGCGATTCGGATACTTCTTGATAAGTCTGATTTCTTCAGCCACTGGCTTCCCCTCCCAAGGGATTCGTCGCTATCGGTGAGCCGCCATCCGACCCAGCTTCCCGTCAAGCGTGATGCAATGCGCGTAGGGCGATTATAACCACCTGAAAACGTGGTCGAACAGTACGTCGTGCATTGCGCAAAAAGGAAGTTGACACAAGCCCGCCCGCCTGAGCATAATGGAAATGCTGCAATGCAGTATATTTATTCTCCATTCAACTGACTGAACTAATTCTCATCAATCAAGTCAGACGGTTAAGACAGCTCTTGATGCACTGTTTTGGATTGCGGCATTGAACCATTGCGAGCCAGCAGCAGATTGTTTCGAGAAGCCGTTGAGATGGCAAGTTGAGTAAAGAGGTGGCACGAATGGTGCTCACTCTATACAAAGCGGTAGCGGAGTCTCATAAGAGATTCCAGCCAGGAAAGACAGGATTCCAGGTTATCCGGAAAATTGGATGACCGGCTCAGAACACCGACCAAGGCGGTGTACAGGGCCAAAAGCGGAGAAATCCGCGAGGACGCAGAACGCAAGTCTCCTCCCCCTTTACCTAAGGGTCACACCTTTTGTAAAGGTTCACCCCGATGAATTTATTCGTCGGGGTTTTTTTTGCCTGCTCAAAGTGCGCAAAATCGCTGCCCAATGCCGCAGGGCGTCACACCTCATACGTATAATATTCAATATACACAAGCCACTAGCGAAGTATCCTCATGCTATTTAGTCGATTTAGACTGTAACTCCACAACAAATTGTTCACGAAATGGCGTCAGTACATGTGCTGCCCACCGTTGATCGAAATGTTAGCGCCTGTGACAAATGCGGCTTCGTCGGATGCAAGATAAATTATCAGTCCGGCGACTTCGTCCGGTTTGCCCAGACGTCCCAGCGGTATTTGGGGAATAATTTTCTCGTCAAGGATGTCTTGCCGGATTGAGGTCACCATTTTGGTGCCGATATAGCCAGGCGATATGGTGTTCACGGTCACACCTTTTCGCGAAACCTCGAGCGCAAGCGATTTGGTAAATCCGTGAATACCTGCTTTTGCGGCAGCGTAATTGGTCTGACCGAAAGCACCTTTTTGGCCATTTACCGATGACACATTGATCACGCGGCCCCAGCCGCGCTCGACCATACCGTCAAGCACCTGCTTGGACATATTGAAACAACTATCCAGGTTAGTGTGAATTACAGCGTCCCAATCCGATTTATTCATTTTTTTGAATGTCATGTCACGCGTGATACCAGCGTTGTTTACGAGCACATCCACGTGCCCCAGTTGTTTCTCGATCGCCTCTACACATGCAGCACAAGAATCAAAATCGGTCACATCAACCGGTTGTGCCAGGAAATCGTATCCACGCCCTTTCATTTCGGCCAACCATTGATCACTGCTCGTATTACTCGGTGAGTACGTTGCGACCACCGTGTAGCCCTCATCAGCCATCTTTGTGCAGATTGATTCTCCCAGTCCGCCCATGCCACCGGTGACCAAAACAATGCGATTTGCCATATCTGTTTCTCCTGTTAGTAGTTTTGTGCAGTGCGATCTGATCGTACGTCGAAACATGGCAGCCTGTTGGACGCAGGATGATTCGGCTGCAACGGCGCCAGGGTGTTAAAACCATGCGGGCCACATTTCACCACTTTATTCTCACGCGTTCCCATATGAACAGCTTCATTGACGTTCCTGTTTCACCAAAATCGGTCCCAACTCTCCCACGGTTCAAACGGTACATATGCTTCTCTATGGAACACCTAAGTCTGACAGCCTGCCAGGCGTTTGCGAACATATCGCCCAGGGGCCGGCTCCAGCGGAGCAAAGCGTTTGCTCCCCAAAGTCTTGCGCGCCCGTATCCGTTTTCCCGCCTGCGGCTTGAGCCAATTCATCCATGGCGTCCACCAACTCCCGGCATATTCGCGTGCCGAATCCAGCCATATTTGCGGGTCTGGCGGTAAACCATCGCCGTCCGCAATCCAGTACTTGCGGCGATTTGCCGATACCGGGTTGACGATACCAGCGACGTGCCCGCTCGCACCCAGTAAAAACCGAGTGCTGCCTCCGAGCAAATTCGCGGAGAGGTAAGCTGTTTTCCAGGGAACGATGTGATCCTCCCGAGTCGCAACGACCAGTGAAGGCACGTCAATGGAGCCGAGATCCACCGGAAGACCGTTCAATTGAAGTGCACCGGGCGTGCGCAGCTTGTTTTCCAGATACATATTGCGCAAGTAATACGCGTACAGCGGCCCGGGCAGATTCGCAGCGTCGGAATTCCAGTACAGTAGATCGAACGCACGTGGCGTTTTCCCGAGCAAATAATTGTTAACCACGAAATACCAAACGAGTTCATTGGCGCGCAGCGACGAAAATGCGCTGGAAAGCTGCGAACCGCGAAGCACGCCGCCCTGACTGTATTGCTGTTCGATTTGCTTGACGTAGCTTTCGTCTATATAGACATTGATTTCGCCCGTGTCGGAAAAATCGAGCATCGAGGCGAGCAGGGTTAGTGAGTTGACCTGATTCTTCTTTTCTGCCGCCTGGACCGCAAGAGCCGTGGAGAGCAGTGTGCCACCAACACAAAAACCGAGCGTGTTGATCGATTCGCTGCCCGAAATACTACGAACCGCATCGACGGCTTCATAGATGCCTTTGCCGAGGTAGTCATCCCAAGTCAGGTGGCCAAGTTCCTCAGGAATGTTGCGCCAGGAGACAATAAACGTGGTCATGCCTTGCTCCACGCAATAGCGCACAAAGGAGTTGTTTTCCTGCAGATCAAGTATGTAGTACTTGTTGATAAAGGGCGGAATAATCAACAACGGTCTGGAGTACACCCGTGCAGTCGTCGCACGATACTGGATGAGTTGAATAAGCTCGTTCTCAAAAATGACCTCGCCAGGGGTAATGGCGATATTGCTCCCAACTTCGTAGGCAGTCTCGTCGGTCATTGAAATTTGTCCACGAGCGGCATCGGCTGCGAATAGCTCAGCGCCATGCATGAGCGTCTTGCCACCGCTTTGGAAAGCCTGCTTCAGAGCCTGCGGATTAGTTGCCGGGTTATTGGCCGGCGACATCGCATCGACGAATTGCCTGCAAACAAATGCAAGGCGACTTTTGCTTGTGGTATCCGGATTCAGCAGTCCGATAACGTCTTCAAGATAGTTGGCATGGAGTTGGTAAATGCTGCGAATGGTGTTAAACCATGGGATATCTTGCCATTCAGGTGCGCTGAAACGACGGTCGCTGCTGTTGTTCTCCGGGGGTTTGTCGCGGCCACGCAAAATTTCCGTCCAATCCGCAAGGAAGCGTTCTTGCAATTCGGCGAGTTTCTGCCGAAACTGGGGCGAGCGCGCCAGTTCGCCCGCCAGTTCCTGCAGATCTGATTCACGTAGAGGAAGTGTGTTGATAAATTGCGACGCCTGGGCTTGAGCGGCATTGATCGCTGCGCGTAAAGCATCATCCGGACTGGGGGGTGGGGTGGTAGTCATGAAAAAATGATCGACCGCCGATATTCATTGGAAACAGCGCTTATGTCGGCACAGTATGTCCGCACAGTGTGTTGGAACAATATGATGTCAGCTCCATATGCCCGGACAATTGGGTTTCTCTACTGCATGTCCCTCACGGCATTTGCTCAGGCGCTTGCTGCTACCAGTAGTGAGGCATTGCACCAGATTTTTCCGATTTCAAACTAACCGTGTCCCAGATTGATCGAAGCATGCATGATTTTGATGCGATTCGGTAGAAAACGAGTGAAAAAATGTACGTCGTTGCGATCGCCTGGCTGTATGTAATCATTATTATGGCGGCGACCGAGCCAAGCGTCACCGGTGCTGTGATGACGCTCATATGGTATGGCGTGTTTCCACTTGCGCTGTTCTTGTGGCTTGTCGGTACTCCGCAGCGCCGCCGCTCAGTGCACAAACGCGCCACTCACCACGATCCCTACGATCGCAATCGAACCGATTCCGAGCCCGATTAGCAAAACCTGTTCGGCGGTTGCACCGATTTCGGGCCGCTTGTGAAGTCCGGGGATAAGGTCAGCCACTGAAACATAAATCATGCTTGCAGCCGCGAGGGCGAGTAACGTAGGCACGAGACCCTGCAGGGACTGCAGGGCAAAGTAGGCGAGCAAGCCCCCTACCAGGGTCGCGACACTGGACAGCAGGTTGAACGCGAGGGCACGAGCACGTGAATAGCCTGAGTTCAACAAGATGACAAAATCACCGATCTCCTGCGGTATTTCATGAGCAATGATCGCAACAGTTGTCACAATCCCTAGTTGAACGTCTGCAATAAATGCAGCCGCTATCAGTATGCCGTCTACAAAGTTATGAAACGTATCGCCGACGAGAATCATCAAACCGGTGCGACCATGATCTGCCGGATCGTCGTGCTGATCATGAACCTCGCACGATTCAACGTGGCAATGCCGCCAAAGTACAAATTTCTCAAGAACGAAAAACAGCAGGATTCCAACCAGCACTGTCGCCGATAACTGGTGAATATTTGACGTCAGTTCAAACGCACGTGGCAGTATCTCCAGAAAAGCGGCGCCCAGCATCGCGCCGACTGCATAGCTGATGAGGCGCGACACGCGCGCTGACGATATCTGGTAAGCAAGTGCTGCTGCGGCAGCAACGCTCAGGACGGCACCGGTAAGGGTGGCTAGTAGAATCCAGGTAAGAGTGGACATCGGGGTGCGATCTGGTGAAGGCGCGAGTATAGCGGCACGAGGTGAGAACAGCGCGTAACCGGTTCTAGTGAAGCACTACACTAGCCCGAACGCCAGATCAACGCCGCCATTCGGCCACTCACTTTATCGCGACGGTGCGAGAAAAAACGCGCTGGATCACTGTAGGTGCAAAGCGTACCACCATAAATGGCTTTCACTCCGGCATTGTTCAGGCGTTGGCGTGCCAACTCGAACAAATCGGCGAACCACTTGCCGGTCTTGTGCGACCTGAAGGCGACCTCCGCCCGTGCGTCGTGATCGACGAAGGCTGAATAGACGTCCTCGCCCACCTCGAAGGCACCGGGCCCAATGGCTGGGCCCAGATATGCCATCAGTTCAGCCGGCGGGACTTTCATCCTCGCTACAGTGTTTTCAATCGCGCCCCCGCACAGCCCGCGCCATCCCGCATGTATTGCTCCCACACTGGTAGCGTTGCGGTCGCACAACAATACTGGCAAACAGTCCGCCACCCTGATCGCACATACGACGTCCGTCTTTAGTGTAAAACTTGCATCGGCCATTGGCAGGTCAGTCACGGTGTCAGCTTCGACGACGGTGTCACCGTGAATTTGTTGCAACCAGCGCGGCTCGGACGGCAGATGCAGGCATAGCTGCCGACGATTCTCCCGTACAAGCGCCGGATCATCGCCAACGGTGTCGCCCAGATTCATGGAAGCGTACTGCCCGGTGCTTACACCACCGTACCGCGTCGTGATAAGTGCCTGAACGGTTGGAGGGACAGGCCATTGCGGCACGATCCAGTTGTGGCTCGTACTATTCACCTCGAAGGCATTCCAGCAACTCGACCATGTCTCGAGGCAGTGGCGAATGCCAGCGCATGGTTGCGCCCGTATCAGGGTGCACAATCTGCAGATCTTGCGCGTGCAAGGCCTGGCGTGGGAAAGCGCTGGCGCTGGTCGGAACCGGCGCTGACACACGTCTTTTCTTGTATACCGGGTCACCAATCAAGGCATGGTCAATTGAAGAAAGATGGACACGAATCTGGTGGGTGCGGCCGGTTTCGAGGCGGCATCTGAGGAGCGTCCAGCCGGCTCCGCGTTCCTCAATCGAGTAATGTGTCCTGGCCGATTTTCCACGCTCAACCACGGCCATGCGTTTTCGATCGCGCGGGTGGCGTCCGATTGGCGCGTCGACAGAACCGCCGACTGCCACCGATCCGTACACGACTGCTGCATATTCGCGGCCAATACTACGTTTTTGAAGTTGCCGCACAAGATCAGTGTGTGCGCCAAGAGATTTGGCTACAACCAGCAACCCACTGGTGTCCTTGTCCAGCCGGTGAACAATACCGGCGCGCGGCACCGAGGCATTGTCCGGCGCGTGCTGCAGGAGGGCATTGAGCAATGTTCCGCTCCAGTTGCCGCTGCCCGGGTGAACTACAAGCCCGGCCGGTTTGTCTACGACGAGTATGGACTGGTCTTCATAGACAATGCTGAGAGGGATGTCTTCGGGAAGAAATGCAAGCTCATTGGCCTCGGGCTGCAGTGTCACTGCGACTTTTTCGCCACCCCAGACCTTTGTTTTGCCAGAGCATGGCTGGCCGTCCAGGCTAACCAGACCTTCGCGTATCCATTGCTGCAACCGGCTGCGTGAATATTCCGGTAACAAGAGCGCAAGCGCCTGGTCAACTCGCTTTCCAGCATACGCGTCGGGGACGGTTTCGATTCGGTCATTCGATACCGAACATTCTCCTTTATAATTCGCCGCGTTATTGACTGACTTCACCTTTGCGCCGTGTATGCAAGCAGATTGATATTTGCCTTATCCGTGCTGGTCGCGTTGCTGCTCAGTGGATGCTCCAGCAGTAAGATCGATGAAACGAGCGACTGGTCCGCTGATCGTATATACAACACTGCACGAACCGAACTGGGAAAGAGGAAGTACAAAAAAGCGATCGAATATTACCAGAAGCTCGATGCCCGCTATCCATATGGCCCGCTTGCGCAACAAGGCAAGCTCGATATTACCTACGCTTACTGGAAGAACAGCGAACCTGGTCTCGCCCTGGCGGCCGCCGATCGATTCATCCGGGAACATCCGAACCACGTCAACGTAGACTATGCCTACTACCTGAAAGGGCGGATCAATTTCAATGAGGATCTTGGTCCGATGGCGTACGTATTCAAGACGGACCTCGCTGAGCGCGATCCGGTAGCCGCGCGCGAAGCATTCGATGCGTTCAAGATACTGATAACCCGCTACCCGGACAGCAAATATGCGCGGGATTCTCGCGCACGTATGACTTATCTCGTCAACGCGCTCGCTTCGCACGAAGCTCATGTTGCCGAGTATTATCTTCAGCGCGGCGCATATGTTGCGGCGGTGAACCGGGCACAGGAAATTTTGACGACATATCCTCAAACGCCCGCAATCGAGCGGGCGCTGGCGGTCATGGTTGCAGGCTATGGCGAAATGGGACTAGAAGAGCTTCAAACGAGTACACAACGTACATTGAGCACCAATTTTCCTGGCAGCACAGTCTCCGTTCACGGGAAGAAACGGGCCTGGTGGAAAGTCTGGTAAGAGGGCGGGCGTTACCCGGGCATCTCAGCGGGCAAATTTTTCAACAACATTCAGAAGCTCGTCAATAGCGTGATCACCGTCGCCGGATCGTATCGCCGTCTGTACGCAGCCGTGAGTGTGTCCTCGAAGCAATTGTAGAGCGACGGCGTCGAGCGCCGACCGCACTGCTGAAATTTGCGTCAGGATGTCGACGCAATAGCGATCTTCTTCAACCATTCGATCGATACCGCGGATTTGCCCCTCAATCCGCTTGAGGCGCCTCGTCAACTGCGGCTTGTCTAACCGCTCTACCAGGTGGGGCTCATTTGCGGATTTCATAGCCGGCGTTCTCGATGCTGCGCATGATCCGGGCAGTGTCGACTACTCGCGGATCGAAATTGACCGACACCTGGTTTTGCGCCAGCGAAACGTCGAACGAGGCGACACCTGGCAGTTTCGAAATAACATGCTTCACGCTGCGTACGCAGCCATCGCAGGTCATGCCACCAATCTTAATGCTTGCTTCCTCCACAATACGTCCTCTCTTGAGTGAATCGGGAAAGATCATCTAATTCCTGAGCGTGACGGCTTCCAGCGTCGCAGCAGCAATGAATTGGTGACGACTGATACCGAACTCATTGCCATCGCAGCACCGGCTACGACCGGGTTGAGGAGACCGACGGCTGCCAATGGAATACCCAACACGTTGTAGAAAAATGCGAAGAACAGGTTCTGGCGAATTTTTCGCAATGTCGCCCGTGAAAGATCAATTGCATCGGCGACACCGAGCAGATCGCTGTGCATGAGCGTGATGTCAGCCGCTTCAATGGCGACGTCCGAACCCGATGCCAGTGCAAAGCTGACATCTGCCGCGGCAAGGGCAGGGGCATCGTTCACCCCGTCGCCCACCATTCCAACCAGACCGCTGCCGCCGGCTTTCAGGATCGCGACCTCGTTCGCTTTGTCCTGCGGCAACACTTGTGCGCGCAGGCGGCGAATTCCGAGTTCGTCACCTATTGCCTTTGCGGTAATCTCGTTGTCACCGGTCAGCATGACGGTGTCCACCGACATGGCGTGTAGGCGCGAGACTGCCATGGCAGACGTCGGGCGCGACTTGTCTGCAATTGCCAAAAGACCAAGAACAGTTTTGTCCTGCGCCACAGCCACGACACTTCGGCCGCCTTGTGCACATGCTTCAACGCTGGCCGAATCAAGACTGTAACCTCGCTCCGTCAGAAAACGGGGTGAACCGAGCACGGCCGCCATGCCGTCGACGTCACCCGTTACCCCCATGCCAGAATGCGAGGCGAAGTTTCCCAGTGATCCCGGGGCAAGTTTCTGCTTTTCCGCGTAAGCGACGATAGCCTGGGCAAGCGGGTGTCGAGATCCCTGCTCCAGGGTGGCAGCGACGCGCAATAGTTTGGATACCTCACCATCGAGCGATTTCACGACAACGACTGCAGGACGCCCTTCAGTAAGCGTGCCGGTCTTGTCGACGATAAGGGTGCGAATTTTTTCAGCACGCTCAAGCGCTGCTGCATCGCGCACGAGAATGCCCGACTGCGCACCGCGGCCGGTTCCTACCATGATCGCCGTAGGTGTCGCGAGGCCGAGAGCGCATGGGCACGCGATGACCAGCACTGCGACCGCATTGATCAGCGCCTCCGTGAACTGCCCCGAGTAAATCCACCAGGAAACAAATGTCAGTACGCTAATAGCCACAACCGTTGGAACAAATACTGCCGCGACACGGTCCGCCATGCGTTGAATGGGTGCCTTGCTCCCTTGTGCCTGTTCGGTCAGTCGCACAATTTCAGCAAGCTGGGTGGAACTGCCTGCCGCGGTCGTACGAAGCCGGATCGTTCCTTCCAGATTCTGCGTCCCCGCGTAGGCGCGATCGTCACTGGTTTTGTGGACCGGCATGCTTTCACCGGTCAACATGCTTTCGTCAATACTGCTATTACCCCCGACGACGACGCCATCGGTTGCGAGTCGCTCACCGGCCGCGACAACGACTATATCGCCCGCACGAATCTGAGCTATGTCGACGCGCTGGACGCGTCCGTCACGTTCGACACTTGCCTCCCGTGGTTGCAGTCTGAGAAGCTGTTCAATCGCAGATGACGTGCTGCCCTTGGCGCGCGCCTCCAGCAGCTTACCCAACAGAACCAACGTAATGATTGCGGCCGACGCTTCGAAATAGACATGCTGGTCGGCAACTCCGCTGACGGTTACAACGACGCTGAACAGGTAAGCCATGCTGGTGCCCAGAGCAACAAGCACGTCCATGTTGGCTGCACCGCCTTTTAACGCATGCCACGCGCCGACATAGAATCGCTTTCCAATCCAGAACTGAACCGGAGTAGCGAGCAGCATCTGCAGCCAGCGTGGCAACAACTCCGCCTGCTCGCCCTGAAACATCAACCCCATTTGCGCAACCAGCGGTAGTGTCAATGCCGCAGAAGCGAAAAACATCCACAGTTCGCGATGATACGTTTGTGCACGACGCAATTTCTCGGCTTCGCGCGATGCGTCGGTTAGTTCGTACGCGTCATATCCCGCGTTACCAATCGTTTCGATGAGCCGGCCCACGCTCATGCGCGTGGGTTCGAACTGCACTCGCGCGCGCTCGGTTGCCAGGTTGACGTGCGCCGTGACGCCGGGCATCTTGTTCAGAACAGTTTCGATCCGGGTCGCGCAGGCTGCGCACGTCATTCCGCCCAACGCAAGTTCAGTTTCGCGAAGACGCACGCCATAGCCGGCTTGTTCAACCGCATTCAGCAAATCGTTTGACGAGGTCCGTCCTGGATCGAAGTCTACCGATGCAGTCTCGGTCGCAAAATTGACGACGGCGTTTACGCCCGGCACGGCATTAAGACCTGTTTCGATGCGCGCTGCGCACGCAGCGCAGGTCATCCCCTCAATAGGAAGGTCGAGGTGGTCTGAACGACTTTTTGCAAGCGCAACCATGTGGATCAATATACCCCACAGGGGTATATTGTCAACGCAAAGCGCTATAGAAATGCGCGGAGTCGATCGTTAGCGCGCCAAGCCACGCAGGGCTAACCTGCAGCTGTCAGGCCCGCAGTTCCTTGCGATCCTCGAAATACGCCAGTGCTTCAGGATTTGCGAGTGCCTCACGGTTCTTGACCGGAATGCCGTGCACCACGTTGCGAACCGCGAGTTCGACGATTTTGCCGCTTTTGGTGCGCGGTATATCGGCGACCTGCAAGACTTTGGCCGGAACATGGCGTGGCGTCGTGTTGTGTCGGACGCGCGCCCGTATTTGCTGGATCAGCGGCTCATCGAGTTGCAGTCCCTCGCGCAAACGCACGAAAAGTACAACGCGCACGTCGTTGTCCCATTGTTGGCCAACGACCAGTGCCTCTACAATTTCATCGAGTTGTTCGACCTGCCTGTATATTTCCGCCGTGCCGATACGCACGCCTCCGGGATTGAGGATGGCATCGGAACGACCATAAATTATTGCGCTTCCGCGGTCGGTCAGCTCCATAAAATCGCCATGGCACCACACATTCTGAAAACGCCCGAAATAGGCATCGTGATACTTCTCGCCATCTCCGTCGTTCCAGAACATAACTGGCATCGACGGAAATGGCGCGGTACAGACGAGTTCGCCTTTCTCGCCTGTCACTGCTTGCCCGCTGTCGTTGAACACTTCGACTTTCATACCAAAGCCACGCCGTTGAATTTCGCCGCGACAGACCGGAAGGGTCGGATCGCCGAGGACGAAACATGAAACGATATCCGTGCCACCCGAAATCGACGAAAGGAGCAAGTCTTTCTTGATGTTTTTGTAGACGTAATCAAAACTTTCCGCAACCAGCGGCGAGCCGGTCGAGGTCATGGTTTTCAACGACGTCAACTTGTGCGTCTTGATCGGACTCGCGCCTTCCTTATTGAGGGCATCTATATATTTCGCGGAAGTTCCGAACACGGTCATTCGTTCGGCATCGGCAAAGTCAAACAGCACCGACGCTTGCGGGTAAGTCGGCGCGCCGTCATACAACAGCAGGGTCGCGCCGCTGGCCAGTCCGGAGGCCAACCAGTTCCACATCATCCAGCCACATGTTGTGAAATAGAACAATCGATCGCCGCGCTTGAGATCGGTATGCAGCTGGTGTTCCTTAAGGTGCTGTAGTAGCGTCCCGCCGGCGCCGTGGACAATGCATTTGGGTACCCCGGTCGTCCCGGAGGAGTAGAGAATGAACAGAGGGTGGTCGAACGGTAATTGTCTGAACTCTATGTCCCCACGGCGCCACGGTGCGACAAAATCCTCGAGATGCTGCGCCCCGTGGATCGCCGATATATCGGGTTTGTCCCTGGTGTAAGACACGATAACCGTGGACTCAAGTGACGGAAGCTTGTCGACGATCTCCGCGATGCGCGGCAGCGTGTCATGAGTTTTCCCGTTGTAGTAATAGCCCTCGACCGCAAACAGGATAGAGGGTTCGATCTGACCGAACCTGTCGAGCACGCCTTGTGTACCGAAGTCGGGTGAACACGAAGACCAGATTGCACCCAGGCTTGCAGTTGCAAGCATGAAAACAATCGTGTCTGGCGTATTGGGCATGAAAGCCGCAACTCGATCGCCTTTGCCAACGCCTGCCGCTTCGAGGGCTTGAACGGTTCTGGATACGGCATCGTACAGATCTGCGTAGCTTAGCTGCCAACGTACCTTGTCTTCGCCCCGAAAGACGATCGCCATTTCGGCGTCGCAGCGACGCAAGAGGTTTTCCGCATAATTCAGACGTGCATCGGGATACCAGCGAGCGCCCGGCATCTTGTCGCCATCCACCAGCGTTCTCGATCCGCGTGTCTGCGCGATGACTTCCGTAAAATCCCAGACCGCGTTCCAGAATGACTCCGGTTCGCGGATAGACCACGCATATAGCTGGGACGAGCCGGTCAGGTTGCCATCGTCAAGATTCGCCCTTGCTCGCTTGTTCGCATACCGGATGAAACGACTGATATTTGATTCAGCGACGCGCCGCGCGGACGGTTTCCAGAGAACACCCGGCGTCGACCCACTCATGATTCACGGCGCATCTGCGGAAACAGAATGACGTCGCGAATAGATGCGCTGTCGGTAAACAACATGATGAGCCTGTCAACGCCAATGCCTTCACCCGCTGTCGGCGGCAAGCCGTACTCAAGCGCGCGCACGTAATCGGCATCGTAGAACATCGCCTCTTCATCCCCAGCCGCCTTGGCTGCAGCCTGTTTATGGAAACGTTCAGCCTGGTCTTCAGGATCGTTCAGCTCGGAAAAACCGTTGGCAATTTCACGTCCGGCAATAAACAATTCGAAGCGCTCGGTCAGCGAGGCATCGGCATCACTGCTGCGCGCCAATGGAGAGACGTCGGTTGGATGAGCAACGACGAACGTCGGCTGAATCAACTTGTCTTCGGTGGTTTGTTCGAACAGTTTGAGTTGCAGTACGCCTAGTCCATCGCTGGCAAATACTTCAACATCAAAAGGCGCAAGCGCTACTTTGAGATACGCCGGTTTCTGTAATTCGTGCAATGGATAGCGATCATTGTATTTGGCGATCGCCTCGGCCATCGTCAATCGGTCGAATGGCTTTCCGAGATCAATGGTCTCGCCCTGATAGCTCAACGATGTCGAGCCGAGCACCTTGTCAGCGAGTTCGCGCAGCATGGTTTCGGTGAGCGTCATCAGATAGCGATAATCCTGATAGGACTCATAGAACTCGAGCATCGTGAATTCGGGATTGTGCTTGGTAGAAATGCCTTCATTGCGAAAATTGCGATTAATTTCAAACACTTTCTCGAAACCGCCGACGACCAGTCGCTTTAAATACAGCTCTGGTGCGATTCTGAGGAACAACTCCATGTCCAGCGCGTTGTGATGCGTGGCGAACGGGCGTGCGGCAGCGCCCCCGGGAACGGCCTGCATCATTGGCGTTTCAACTTCCAGATAGCCGCGCTCCACGAAAAAATTGCGCATTGCCTGGATCGTGCTCGAACGTACTCTGAAAGTGCGCCGCGTTTCTGGCGTGACGATCAGATCCACATAACGTTGGCGATAGCGCTGTTCCTGATCAGACAGGCCATGGAATTTTTCCGGAAGAGGGCGCAGGGATTTGCACAACAAACGTAGCCCTGTCACGTTAACTGTCAGTTCCCCTTTACCTGTCCGAAACAGCTTGCCTTCGACGCCCACAATGTCGCCGAGATCCCAGTGTTTGAACGCAGCGTGTACAGCTTCACCAGTCACGTTATTGCTGACGTATATCTGGATTTGTCCCGACATGTCCTGAAGCGTGGCAAAGCTTGCCTTACCCATGACGCGCTTGAGCATCATGCGGCCCGCAACAACCACGTTTTTGGGTGATGCCTCTAGTTGTCCTCTGGTCTTGTCGCCATAGTCGCTGTGCAGTTCGGCAGCCAGGTGATCACGCCGGAAATCATTGGGGTAGGGATTGCCCTGCTCACGCAATTTCGCGAGTTTTGCGCGACGTTCCTCAATGATTTTGTTAGTGTCGTGCGCAGGAGTCTCCTCGGCGCTGCTATCCGTCCCGTTTCTGTCTTTCATATCATTTTGCCCACTGGCGGGCAGTTATACCCCTTGTTTCAGACTTGCCTGAATAAACTGATCCAGGTCACCATCGAGCACAGCCTGCGTGTTTCCGGTTTCAACGTTGGTGCGCAGATCCTTGACTCGTGACTGGTCGAGAACGTAAGAGCGAATCTGATGACCCCAACCAATATCAGACTTGGAGTCCTCGAGTTTTTGTTGTTCGGCCTGACGCTTTCGCAGTTCGAGTTCGTATAGTCGCGACTTGAGCATGGCCATCGCCTCAGCCCGGTTTTTGTGCTGCGAGCGGTCGTTCTGGCATTGCACAACCACACCTGTGGGTAAATGGGTGATGCGCACTGCTGAATCGGTCCGGTTAACGTGCTGGCCTCCGGCACCGCTGGCCCGATACGTATCGATACGCAGTTCGGCCGGGTTGATGTCGACGTCGATCGAATCGTCAATTTCCGGATACACGAAAACACTGGCGAAAGATGTGTGCCTGCGCGCGTTGGAATCGAACGGAGATTTGCGTACCAGGCGGTGAATGCCTGATTCGGTGCGCAAGGTTCCAAACGCGTAGTCGCCCGAGACCTTAAGCACGGCGCTCTTGATGCCCGCCACTTCACCCTGTGATTCCTCCATCACTTCGACTGAAAAGTCCTTGCGCTCACAATAGCGGACGTACATGCGCTCGAGCATTGCGGCCCAATCCTGCGATTCCGTCCCGCCTGCACCCGACTGAACGTCGACAAAGCAACTGTTCGGATCCATCGGATTGTTAAACATGCGGCGAAACTCGAGCTTCTCGATCGATGGCTGGATACCGTCGAGGTCCGATTCAACGGCCACCAGGGTCTCGTCATCAAGTTCGTCACGCGCCATGACGAACAACTCCTGTGCGTCGCCCAGACCCGAGTTCACGCCATCCAGCGTAAGTACGACCGACTCAAGCAATTTCTTTTCTTTACCCAGATCCTGTGCACGTTTCGGATCGTCCCAGATAGTCGGATCCTCGATCAGGCGGTCAACTTCAACAAGTCGATTTTGCTTGTCATCGAAGTCAAAGATACCTCCGAAGTTCCTGGCAGCGTTGTTTCAGATCCTCGATTCTGGCTTCGATCTCGTTGATGCGCTCGGCTTCCATTGGATTGGTCTAGTCTGAAAACCGCGCATTCTACCGGAACGTGCGCCACTCAAGAATGCACATCGTTACCGTAGCGTTAACCTGTTCGTGCCGTAACGAACATCACATTGGCGTTTTGCGTTCGGCACTGCTACAAATTGCGACGCCTGCGTCTGATCACGCAGGCTTCCAGCTTTCCAGCACAAGCTGCGGCGATCGGACCCCTCTATAGGCGTTTATCTGCAGCCGGTAAACGCATTCGACACGCTTTGGAAATTCGGTGTCTTCACCAAAACGCATGGCTTCCAGCGCTCTCGCCGCGCCTTCGCGCGTGACCCGTAGTTTGCGATGGCGTCCACCAACGACGCGCTGGTCGACAACGTCGAACACGTCGCAAAATTTTGGTGCGACAAATCCCTGGCCCCAAACCTGGTCTTCTAGCAGTTCCGCCACTTCAAGACTGTAGTCGTCGACGGCGAGAGAGCCATCGACTTCGACAGACTGCACCAGATCACGCGGGCTCAGCAGAGAGCGGACAATCCCGTCGAAAGCATTTCCGAATGCATCAATTTTGTCAATGCGTACTGTCAACCCGGCAGCCATGGCATGTCCGCCGAACTTGAGTATCAGATCGGGATGGCGCTTGGACAGCAGGTCGAGCGCGTCGCGCAGGTGAAGCCCGGGTATCGAGCGCCCAGAACCTTTCGCTTCACCGTCAGTCGAGGGCGCAAACGCAAAAACAGGCCTGTGAAAGCGCTCACGAATTCGCGAGGCGAGGATGCCGACAACGCCATGGTGCCAGCTTGCGTCGTACAAACTCAGCGCGTATCGATCCTTGATATCAATTGCATCGACAATATCAATAGCACTGATTTGCATTTTCGCTTCCAGATCGCGGCGTTCCTGATTCAATGCGTCCAGTTGCCCTGCAAGCTCTTCGGCACGCGCTGCGTCGTTGGACAGAAGGCACTCGATTCCGATTGTCATGTCGGTGAGACGACCAGCCGCATTCAGGCGTGGCCCTGCGACAAATCCCAGGTCATAGCTCGACGCACGGCGTGGATCCCGGCCAGCAACCCGGAACAAGGCGTCAATTCCTGGCCGGCAACGGCCATTGCGTATGCGTTGGAGGCCGCGCGTGACCAGGGCGCGGTTATTGGAATCGAGAGAAACGACGTCGGCAATCGTTCCCAATGCGACCAGGTCGAGTTGATCTGCCAGATTGGGCTCGGCGTGAGTCGCAAACCAATCGCGCTTGCGCAATTCCGCGCGCAATGCGAGCAGCACATAAAACATAACGCCGACACCAGCGAGATTCTTGCTCTGGAAGCGATCCTCCGGCTGGTTGGGATTCACAATACAAGCCGCGTCAGGAAGTGCATCGCCGGGCAGGTGATGGTCTGTGACAAGCACCCCGATACCCAACTGGTTTGCTCGGGCGACACCGTCGACGCTCGCGATGCCATTGTCAACGGTAATGATCCATCTTGGCGACTGAGCCGCAGCGAGTTCGACAATTTCCGGTGTCAAGCCATATCCATGCTCGAACCGGTTCGGTACGAGGTAACCGATATCGGCACCCAGTTGTCGTAGAACGTTTACGCCAAGCGCACAGGCAGTCGCGCCGTCAGCGTCGTAATCCGCGACGATAAGCAGACGCTCATTCCCCGCAATCGCATCCGCGAGCAGGCGCGCAGCGTCGGCAATACCTGACAGGTCCTTGAATGGCAGCAGCGCTGCAAAGCTCGTATCCAGACCGGATTTACTCTCAATTCCACGGGCGGCGAATATGCGCGCCATAAGTGGATGGACGTCCTCTGCTATTAGCCGGGTGCGGGCCGATTCGTCTACTGTGCGGATGACAACGGTCGAGTCGTTCACGCCGCCTCCCGAATTCTTGCAAGCGCATCCGGCAACGGACGTCGCCGTTTCCAGAAGTTACGTCGAGCCATGCGTTCGCAACTGCATTCAACTATTGATCTGTCAAGACGCAGCACCAAAGTGACTTTGTCCAGTTCGCCACGTCGAAGCGCCTGCCATGCCGGCTCCATCCAGTCCGACTCCAGGCGCGCGAGACAATTTTCATCGTCGCTGGTTACATTTCCGGGAAACTCAGCAAAACAATCGCCCGTATCGCGAAAATTGATGCCTGCGCCATGCGATGTGTTCACGGATGTGCCCGACAACCTCCCGATCTCCCGCAGTAACGAATCACTAACCGACATATTGTCAAAAGACCTCGTCGCCTCAGGGACGATCCCGCCTCCCCACATCCAGATTGAGTTCACCACGGCTTCGCCACGGGCTTCACGCGCTGCGTTGACGGGGTGATCGACCAGGATCATTTGGGCTTCTGTGATGTATCGCTGCCAGATGGGAGCGTCCTGTCCCGAAGGCAACACATCGTCAACACTACGTCCTTCGACGAGTTCAAGATCAGAGGTGACCAGATGAGGCCGTCGCCGGGTACCGATACACCAGCGACCAGTGTCAACGTGTACCAGGCGTAGACCGTCGGTCGCAAAGTGGGCCTCCAGCGAGGAGAATATCGCCAGACTTTCCGCTTCCGATAGTTGCATCTGCGCTTGCGGTTGCAGTACGAGACTGTCCCGGTCAACCGCCAGATGGACCGGATCGGCACAAATCCAGTACATACCATCGTCGGGAGCCTCATATGTGTGTGTGAGAATCGCACCAATCGGCCAATCCGGTCGGCGCTTTACGCCAAGTGCTGAGCAGATCCAGCCAGCGGTGCTGGTATGGCGATGGATCACGACTTCGCTGCGAGACAAGAAAGATTCGATCGTCGCATAACGCCTGTCCTGATCCGCAACATGCGGCAGAAATGCGTTACCGACAAGAAGCGTGAGTGTTTGCACTAAAAAACCCGAAAAGACATGATTGAGTCCAGCAGCCCGCGGATTCTGGATGATTCTGCCGCGACGGTGGCGGACAATGCAATGAGCGCGAACCACATTTCTTTATTTTATTCGTTGATTTCTTGCGCACTCCAAATGCGCAACTGCAACTTCTCGCGCGAAGTTTGTCAAAACCTATCCTGGCTTGCAGTTGTGCTATCGAACGCCCGAGTCCAGCCGGCGGCTGGCGAAGCACTACACTAGCACGGCAAAATCAGACAACTGTAGACGCGAATGTGGCAGACTGCGCGTCGCCATGCGAAATTACCGGAAAAACACATGTTGACTCCGTACGAATTGTTCGTCGGATTGCGCTATACCCGCGCCAAACGCAAAAATCATTTCATTTCCTTCATATCTGTCACGTCGATGCTGGGAATCGGTCTTGGTGTTGCCGCGCTGATCGTGGTGCTGTCGGTCATGAATGGTTTTCAGAAAGAATTGCGCGCGACCATTCTGGGAGTCGTTTCACATGTACAGATCGCCGGGCTCGGAGGTCGCCTGTCAGACTGGCAAAGTGTTGCCGAGCAGGCGCAAGGTCATTCAAAGGTGATTGCAACAGCACCCTATGTGATGGCCGAAGGGCTGCTGTCGCGAGGCCGCTCGGTAAACGGCACAATCGTGCGTGGCATCCTTCCCGAATACGAAGATACCGTTGCTGACATTGGTGAGCATATGCGAGATGGTAGTCTCGATACGTTGCGAACGGGCAAGTACCGGGTGGTCCTCGGAATCGATCTGGCGCGATCCATTGGCGCGTCGGTCGGAGACCGAATCATGCTGATCGCACCGCAAGGGCAGGTCACGCCTGCCGGAATATTGCCCAGATTGCGACAATTCACCGTTAGCGGCATATTTGAGGTCAACAATTACCAGTATGACTCCGGGTTGGCACTTGTCCATCTTGAGGATGCACAAAAACTCTTCCGCTTCGGTGATGCTGTATCGGGCGTCCGCCTCAAGGTAGAAGAGCTGTTTACTGCGCCCCGCGTCGCCCGGGAACTGGCCGAGTCCCTGTCCCCGGACGTATATGTCAGCGACTGGACGCGGAGTCACGCCAATTTTTTCCGGGCGGTGCAAATCGAGAAACGCGTGATGTTCATCATTCTGTTATTGATTGTGGCGGTTGCGGCTTTCAATATCGTTTCAACGTTGGTGATGGCGGTCACTGACAAACGCGCTGATATTGCGATACTGCGAACTCTTGGTGCCGCGCCGCGCGACATAATGAAGATATTTATTGTTCAGGGTGCGCTGATTGGATTTATCGGTACGCTAGCCGGACTTCTGACAGGTGTCCTGGTCGCAGTGAATGTCGACGTGATTGTTCCTGCCATCGAAAGCGCTCTCGGCCTCAAGTTTCTGGCAAAAGACGTGTATTACATCAGCGATCTCCCGTCCGACTTGCAATCACAAGATGTCATCGCGGTTGCCTGTACTGCATTTGTGCTGACGCTACTGGCGACGATTTATCCGAGTCTGCGTGCAGCGCGTACTAACCCGGCCGAGGCTTTGCGATATGAATGAGCCCAAACCGCACTTCCGTGCAAGCTCAGAACAATCAGGCTCACAGCCTGAGCTAGTGCTGGCCTGCCACGCACTTCGCAAGATCTATCAGCAAGGCGACGACGATGTGCCGGTTTTGCTGGGCGTTGAGTTAGAGGTACGCCGTGGAGAGACTGTCGCCATCGTAGGCTCGTCTGGATCCGGCAAAAGCACACTGCTGCACATTCTCGGTGGGCTGGACACTGTCACCGCGGGGGAGGTATCAATACTCGGCCACGACCTGACGACACTCTCGGAGCGCGAACGCGGGCAGGTGCGAAACCGTGGGCTCGGATTCGTATACCAGTTCCACCATCTACTGCCTGAGTTCACAGCCCTGGAAAACGTTGCGCTGCCACTGCTGATTCGCCGGCTATCTGCATCGCAGGCCGCAGAACAGGCCGCTGCAATGCTGAAGCGGGTCGGTTTGGGTCACCGATTGACACATACGCCGGGCGAGTTGTCAGGTGGCGAGCGCCAACGGGCTGCGTTGGCCCGGGCACTTGTCAACGAACCCGCGTGCGTACTCGCCGATGAACCGACGGGAAATCTTGATCGACGTACTGCCGAAGGTGTACTGGACCTGATGATGGAACTCAACAGAGAGCTTGGAACCAGTTTCGTCGTGGTCACCCACGACCTCGGCATCGCAGCGCGCATGAATCGAATCATGACTCTTGAAGATGGCCAGCTCAAGAGTACTTGAGCGAATGCTGATGCATTCATTCTCCAGGCACTTGAGACTTGCTCGAGCACCAAGGTTACGCGCTACACTGTGAATTTCAGCTCGAACTATCAAGGTTTCGGATCAATCGACCGCCACATGAACCACGTTGCCACCGTGAACCGCTGCTACCAGTTTTCAGCGATTTCGCGCATCTCGGGTTCAAACAACCGTTCGACGTTTAACTAATTTCACGTTGAGCAAACTGCAATAGTCAAGACTATGCAGTACGTGCAGTGTGCGAGTGGGGCGGGGTTCGCATCGGCGCCGGCGGTTCTCGGAAACGGGCACTTCAGCGCAAAAATCAGCTAGGACGGGATTCTTGCACAGTCGCGGATAAAACAGTTGTTCGAGCTCGTGCGTTTGCTTCAAAGCGGTCAACAATGGGTCGCGAAAATACCGATTCCCAAAGGCAGTCCCGGAACCTCTCACGTCCGGGTTCGCCCGCCCGAGCACCATCGAGTAATCCACGTGTCACGTTGATCAATTCCAAACGGCTTGGCCACTTTCTCCGACCGGTAGTAGTTGCGGCTGGCGAACCCGCTTGGCCGCATACTCGCGTATTAGCGCCAATGGGGCGCAATCACGCGATTGGTGCGGCGAAAGTTCACAAAAGCTAGGGGTTCAGAATATTTTTTGTCCGGTTGCCCCTTTGATGGGCGAGGGATACACTGCAAAATCAACAATCAACGAGGGGAGGAAAAATTTCCCATACTCACCTCGGTCGTAAGGTGCAGATACTTGCCCAGCTGTCGCTCATTGCAGTGTGCGTGGCCGGGTGTCCCACAGCGCCATTTCTGGGCTCAAATGACTTTCCGGGCAGTAGCTACATTCGGAGGCCGTCGAACGCGGCAACGGGCGGGGAGGCCACCTACTCCGGGTACATTATCTTCACTAATATCAGTCGTACTCTCGTCGCGGCGGCACTGCCCCCCAATCTGCTGCTCGCGCCCAACTCCGCAGCACCGGATTTGCATCCCGTCATATTCTTGTTCGGACATCAGCGGAATACGAAATGGATTGTCGCGGGTACGCGGATTCCGATCGGCGATGACTACACAGAAATGATGGTACTCATTCCGTTCGTGCAGAAGGACGCCGGGGGCAACATGCACACCTATGCCGCGCGGATGTACCTGGATGACTTAGAGGCAATCCTTCTTGGTAACCTGCACTTCTTCTACGCCAAAAAATGGGGAACGGTCGACGAACTCGGCCTGGCGTTTACCCAGTTCCACAATGAAACCCCGTATTTCGAGGCAGGCATCCAGGTGGGAGAATGGCATACGAGCGAACAGGCCGAATCGGAACTTCCGAATTACGTGGCTATTAGGGAGATATTCGAAATGCCCATCGTTGGCTCGAGTGGCTTGCTCGGGCTAAAGTGCTCCTACTTCGAATTCCACTACGAGAATGCGATGGTAGCCGCGGTGCAAAGTCAGCATCGATTTTTGCAGCCGTTTCGAGAAAGCATGGCGGCCTGGGTAGGATTGGGTGCGTTGTCGAGCGTTCGTGACGGAGCAGTCGCGATCCAAGGCCTGACCTGGCGAATTGCTGCCCCACCTACGCCACCGTGCCAGTTCTAGTCGCAACCGGTATCCGCGTGCGAGCACATTCACCTTGCCGTTGCACCGGAGGCGCTCGGCGACCAAACCTTGGATTCCCAGTATGTTGTTGCCGTATACGCTCTCACTGACCAGCACCTGATAGCACAAGCTCTGGCATTCGGGAAAATTGAGGGCCGACACAGTAACGCTTCTGCGACTGGAAGATGGCCCGGCCTTTTTTGACCAGGGCCAGCTCGGGGGCTAGAATGACTTACGGCCTCGGTCATTCAAGACCGACAAGCATGTAGGGAAACCCATATGGGGATGCCAATGCATTGCGCGAGCTGCGGAACTGAAACCAGAGAGAACGCAAGGTTCTGCGAACATTGCGGAGCCGGTCTTGTGCGCGCGTGCCCCAACTGTGGGGTGGAAGTGGGTGTCACCGCCGACGTATGCGATAGTTGCGGCATTCAGCTGACGGCGTCGCCTGACGTAGGCTCGACCCAGCCTGCCGACAAGGCCGGAGCCAGTACATCGCCCCCGCGCCAACAACTGCAAACGGCGCCACTCGCTGTCGAGCCCGAGTTGCGTCAGGCCACTATCCTGTTCTGTGACTTGGCCGGTTCGACGGCGTTGTCGGCCTCGCTCGACCCTGAGGATCTGCGCGAAGTGCTGCGCCACTATCAAGCCGCCGCGGTATCGGTCATCAACAAGCATAAAGGCTTCGTATCCGCCTACCTTGGCGATGGGATTCTTGTGCAATTCGGTTACCCGCGAGCGCATGAAGACGATCCAGAGAGCGCGATCCGTGCTGGTCTGGAGATTGCCACCGCAGTAAGGGGTCTGCGCATTCGGCCTGAACTTGCACTTGAGGTACGGATTGGCATCGCGACAGGCCTCACGGTAGTGGGCGATATGATTGGTGAGGGCGCATCGCGCGAAGCGGCCGTGGTCGGGCGCACTCCAAATCTAGCGGCGCGACTTCAGTCAGTAGCACGACCGGGCGAAGTCATCATATCCGATACGACAAAGCGTCTGGCCGGTACTCTGTTCGAATTGGTCGATCTCGGCAAGCAGAACCTGAAAGGCTTCGACGAGCCTGTGCCAGCGTGGCGGGTCGAAAGTGAGCGCCCCGTTGAAAACCGTTTTGAAGCGAGTCACGCGGGAAGCGAACTCGGTCCGCTGGTGGGTCGCGAAGTTGAGTACCCAGCACTGCTCGAAGCCTGGCGCCAGGCGAGCAACAGCAAGGGTCAAGTCGTCACGATCAGAGGCGAACCCGGGCTCGGAAAGTCGCGCTTGAGCGAAGCACTGCGACGATCGGTCGCAGCGCAAGCGCACCTGGTATTGCGCTACTTCTGTTCACCGCGCTTCCAGAACACCGCGCTCTATCCGGTCATGCGATGGATGCAGCATGCGGCGCGTCTGGCCGAAGGCGACACCGACAAGATGAAACTCGACAAGTTGGAGGCGCTGCTGCTTCGGACGACTCCGCACAGCGAACTGGCGTCGACGCTGCCCTACATCGCTGCATTACTGTCAATCCCGACCGGCGACCGCTACCCGGCGATCGTGGACAGCGCTGAGCGTCAGCGTGAGCAAACGCTGCGCGCGCTGGAAGCCCAGATTCTGAACCTGGCTCGCGATCATCCCGTTCTGTTGATCTTCGAGGATTTGCATTGGGTCGATCCCACCACCCTCAGCTCCATCGATCAGCTGGTGCGCAAAATTGCCCAAACGCCGATAATGGTGCTGGCTACCGGCCGGCCGGAGTTCACCCCGCCATGGAGCGAGCTACCACATTCGCTGACTGTGGAGCTCAGCCGCCTCGAACACAACGACCGTACTTCCATTGTTCAGCACCATGCCGGTGGAAAAGCTTTGCCGCCGGAGATGCTCGAGCATATTCTGCAGAAGAGCGACGGCATACCACTGTTCGTAGAAGAGCTGACCAAGGCGATGATGGAATCCGGCCTGTTGCAAGAGCACGCCCATAGCTACGCATTGACCGGGCCGATGCCCGCGCTCGCGGTGCCGAGCACACTGAACGATTCTCTGATGGCACGACTGGACAATTTGTCGGAAGGCAAGGAAGTCGCGCAAGTTGGTGCCGCAATCGGCCGTGAATTCTCCTACGACATGCTGGCTGCGCTGCTGCCGCTGGCGCCGAAAGAGCTGCAAGCCACACTGAGCCGGCTCGTCGGTGCCGATCTGATTTACGGCCGCGGCACGCCGCCACACGCAATCTATTCCTTCAAACACGCGCTGATTCAGGACGCTGCATATGCCACCATGCTGCGCGCGAGGCGACGGAAACTGCACGCAGGTATCGCCAATATTCTAGAGGCGGATGCCACCACTGCCAAGCTCGAGCCAGAAATACTGGCACATCATTTGACTGACGCCGGAATGCCGGCACGGGCGATTCCACACTGGCAGCAGGCCGGATTGCTGGCGAGCGGGCGCGCAGCACATACTGAAGCGTGCCGGCACTTTGACGAAGGCCTGCGGTTGATTACGGAGTTGCCAAACGATGCCACACGTAATGGGCTGGAGCTTGGCCTGCGCGTGCACCTGGGCGTGAGCTTGGCCGCAGTGCGCGGCTATGCCGCCCCCGAGGTGGAGGCCAGTTATCAACGGGCGCGCGAACTGTGTCAGCTGATCGGAGATTCGAGTGAGCTCTATTGGGTGCTCAGGGGCCTGTGGGGTTTCTATGCCGTTCGCGCCGACGCCAAAGCGGCTCGTGAGCTTGCGGACCAGTGCGTGCGCCTGGGAGAGGAGACGCAACGTGCGGATTTTCTGATCGAGGGCTATACGGTTCTAGGCTATTCCCTAGTGTACGCCGGTGAGCTGAGGAGGGGGCGAGAAGTGCTCACCCGGGCAGTCGAGATTTACCGCACTCGCGACGGAGCACAACTTGCCTATCCGACGCCGCAGGACCCGGAGATGGCTTGTTTGTGCATGCTGGCCTTGGCCAACTGGATTCTCGGTCACAACCAACAGGCGGTTGCATGCATGAAGGACGCGATCACGGCCGCGGAACGCTCGAAGCGGCCGTTCGACGCCGCTTTCGCACATTGCTACGCGGCCAATTTCGAAAATTTGCGGCGAAACCCACAGCGCGCAGCCCATCACGCGGGCATTGCCCTCGAAATCGCGCAACGCCACGGCTTCGCGATATGGCTTGCCGTCGGTACGCTGCATCTGGCCATCGCCAAAGGAGCGCTCGAGCAGGCCCAAGAGGCAATTGGGCTGCTCGGTGCGACGCTTACCGCATGGGAGGCCGCCGGCGCTTTGCTGAATGCGAGCTTCTTCCTTGGTGGACTTGCCGAGAGCTATCGAGCCGCCGGCGACGTTGACTCAGCGCTCGAAACTGTTGTCAAAGCTATTGATCACGGCGCGCGCCACGTTGAGCACTTCTACGATGCAGCTTTATATCAACTGCGCGGCGAGCTGCACATGATGCGCGAGGGGGGGGCGGCGCATGCCGAAGCCGATTTCCAGCACGCGATAGAAATCGCGCAAGGGCAGGGTGCAAAGATGTTCGAACTCCGCGGCCGCACGAGTCTCCATGCGCAATGCTTGAAAACCGGGCAAGCCGAGCGCTCGCGACCCGCGTTGGAAGCGCTCTGCAGCGAGCTTGATCGAAACGGCGCCGAAGGTACCGATCTACAGGAAGCACAAACACTGCTCAGGTCGAGCAGTCGAACGCGTAACTGAGCTTACCGAAAACTGGTCGCACTTTGTCCCAGCCCCCGCCTCACTGCCCATGTTTGTCTGGGATCCTTGTGATGTCTTCCCGATGGACGCCTTCGAGGCTCAGCGCGAAATTGGCCCCATAGGCGCTGGCCGGGAGTTTGAAAACCGGCGCGGAATTCACCGGCGAACACTCGCTCGCGATTGCCAGCGCGGACAGCGGCGTGCTGTCCTTTGCGTAGTCCTTCCAGCCAGGTGAGGGCTCCGAGCTTCAACAATTTAAACACCGGCGTCAATCTCAGCGGTCCGGTGAAGTACGTGCCACACTCCTAGAACCATCGCGGCCATGCATTGGCTTCCCCATACACCTCAAATGTTGGCGGTGCAGGTGGTATGACACGCGCTACAGACGTCGACCCAACTCACCGCGGTACTCACACACTCGCTTGCACCACAGTCGAAACCTCGCCCCAATTGGCCGACAGGGCCGGCGCACAGCCGACCTTCGCGCCGTGGCACCGTGCTCGTGTGACGTGATAAACGAAGGAAGCTCGCCGGACACGTCGAGATAGTGCGTGTTTGTGCGCATGCAAGCGTCGACCACAGGGCTTGCTGTCGCAACAAAGTTCCAGCCACATTCAACATCACATGAAGATCTTCGAGGGCGCGGTTGAAGCCTTCCGATCATCGAGTTGCATCACGCACATGGACACACCGAGTGATGTGGCGAGCGCTTGCAACCTCGTGCGATCGCGCCCGGCGACGATTACACCGAGCCCAGCGGCCCGGGCTGCCGCCCAGATCAAGCGCCCGCTGAAGCCGGTTGCGCCGTAGACCATCAACTTAGCCATGCATACACGCAAGCAGGTAACAGCGGGCTGACGGATCCGACGATGCGCTCATATTTTTGGGTCGAACGTCACCCATTCTGCACTGTCAACATCCGTCGGAAGTCGGGTCAATCCATGTTTGGCGATCCATTCACACTTACGTACGTCGCGTACAGAGGGGACCAAGCCGATGGTGTCGGCCCGGACGCACAACTCCGGCAGCTGTTCGCGCGTTGGATCATCATTTCCCCACTCGGAGCTGAGAATGCTCTCTAACACGATCTGCACCTCGTCGACAGCCTCAATTGCCTCTTCAGCCTGCAATCGGGATACGCGTTTCGAATTGAACTCAAAACTTTGTATCGAAGCGATGATGGCTTCTGTGGCTTGGTACAGCTCTTCAATAGTGAGCGACTCGGCAAATTTCTCGGCGGACGACGCTTTCTTGAGGCGCTCGAGTTCATCGTTCTGCCCGACCGGCTCGCCATGTTTGATATGGAGGATATAGCTCAATTCTTCAATCAGAGCCACTCGCAATCCCTCCTCTTTGAGGTAGCTCAGACGGTAGCTACGTTTTCCCGGCTCACCCCAGCCTCGCACGGCTCGTGTGTAACCTGCGCGACCAAAATAGGTGTCCGCTGAGGCGTGTGTTTTCTCCTTGTCGTCACCACTGCGCCAACACAGAACTTTTCCGAGGTCGGTGCTAACCGAGAGGCGCATCCAGAAGGGGCGGATCGGTTGCAGATGTTGGATCACATTGCCAACGGCAGAATTGGTGTTTTTAATTTTTAAGCCCAACGTTTGCGCAATCGGTTGCCCTGGAAAGCGGTAAAGATTGATGTTGATTGGCTTCCGGATTTCGCGGATGTCGTAAATTTGAGTGATGCGTCGAGTCGTATGTATCAACGCTTGATAGCATGCTTGTTGGGCATCCTCGGTCGCTCGATATTGTTTGACGTTGATCCAATTGATGGGCTGCTCACAGGCGAGAATTTCCAGCGCGAGGGCTTTGGCTTGTTTTACTTCTTCGACAAATTGAGCGCGATGCAATGTCAGGCGTTTCAGCTCGTTCGCAATTTCTGCACCCCAACCCTCGGCGACGAGACGCCACCCGATCGCGTCGTTCCAACTCAGTGGATGCGTTCCATCGATCTCGATGAGGGTGCGTTGCTCGCCGCGTTGACCCAAATTGAGCGCCGGGAACACCTCGGTCGTTAGCTTCAATAGCCGGCGTTCCGTGTTGGGTCCCGACGGTTTCTCAAACCAAGTGTCAGGCGGGCATTCGATAGTCGCATCAACCGACGGACGCCCGTTAATCTCCCGATCGGTCAGCGTGGCGCGTTGGTTGTTAGAGAATACGAATGGAGCAACCATTGCCAATGATTTTAGCTGGTCTTTTTCGTACCACTTGACTGGAATACAGAACGATACCTCGCGATCGGCCCACCAACCAATGTTGTTCGATTCGGACCACATCGTTCCGTGCTCGTCGCCGCAAAGGTTCACAATAAGATATGCGTAAGATCCTAGCGCCTCGAATCGCATGTCCATCTCGGTCGATCGCAGCGCCTTGTTGACGTATCGGTCGATGCAGTCCTGCAGTTTGATTTTGTCCGCGAGCAACGGAAACACCTGAATGGTCGTGTCTGGAAAGTGGAACGGTCCCGAGACGGCTTGCGTTGCCGCCCCGAGCGCGGTGTTGAACGGGATGTGGGAAAGCTTGCTCGGGGCAGGGTTGCCCGTCTCTTTGCCGCTGGCGTCTCGCCACTTCATTTCGGCCGTCCGCGGAATGGGCGGAATACGCGAGCAGACAACGTGGCCTGCGCCGTAATTCAAATCGATATCGGTCCAGAACGGAAATGTGGGCTTCAGCACCGACACTCGTGAACCATCTGCGTCCTCGGTGTGGGTGCACACCTCCAAGCCGAGAGACTCAATAATCGGCTGCGAATCATAACGGTGAATGTGCACGCGGAAACCACCAGATGGATCGCCGCGCAGTAGATTCACGTCGCCGAGTAGCCCTGCGGTGTTTACGCGGTCAACGCTCATGTACGAGCCGACGAGTGCCTGATAGCAGGCTGCAATCGGCTCTGCCGCATCCCGAAACTGCTTCAAGGTGATCTGTTCAATCGACAACTGACGAACCTGGCCTTGTTGCGCGTCGCGATCGTTCGTCCTGCCCGGAATCCACGGATAGTTGGGCAAAAGAAGTGACAAATACGACCCCAATGCACGTGTCATGCCGAGTAGATCCGAAGGCGTGCGATCGGTTCGGAAGCCGCGAGCCCTCATGCCGGCGAGTATGTCGAACGCGTCGATCGATAACCCAACGGTCGCGTTGACCGCGTTGGACAATATGGAAAAAATGCCCCACGGATTGGCTGCATCGGGGGGAAATGTCGTGAAAGACGGGCGGGGTTCCTGTCTGATTTCTATCAGCGTATGCGGTTTCTGCCGGCGGCCGGCGTACGTCTCGCCGAAAACGTCGACACTCAATTTGAGTAGACTTGTTGCCGAGCTTGGATCGCTGGTCCAAAGTGGTACTTCGGCCTCGATGCTGCCGAGCACTTTGGGCCAGCCGTAAACCTCGCGGCCGGTGCGCTGTGACATCGCATCATCGACGAAAATGAAAGGTGATACGCATGCCCAGTCTTTGAACACCATGCGGCCATCCTCTTTTCGCCAGCGCTGCAACGGCATCATGAACAACACTTCATGCTGGGCAACCCATCCGAGATTCTGAACCTGAATCGCTTCCGGGGACATGGAGCCATAGTCGAGCACCAACAGGTAGACATAAGGCAATCCCGGTCGAAAGTGCACAATCTCGGGAGGTATGTCCATGTTGAGATACTCATCGCAGAACGTGTTCAAGGTCGCGATGTTTGCTTTCAAGGGGAACGCGCGACACGTGACGTTCTTCATCGCGAAAGGTGGTACTGCCGGCAGCGAAGCTGAGCCGGTGCGCATTTTCGGATCCACCGGGTCCGTATACGCTGGATTGTTCATTAGTAGCTCCTCCTCAATTTGTTAGCTCGAACGCCCCCGTGAAGTGTCTGCAGATATTGTTGTTCGCGAGACGGCGGGACCAGTCGAGTCCATGACAGGGGATTGCTGTTTGGTTGCGCCGTGCGTCACCTCCGTCGCGGGCGCGCGGCTTGGCTTGCCGAAGTCTCAAGCTCGGCCGCGCCTGCCGATTTCGCACCCTCAAGTGCGTTCAAATACCCATGTCACCAATCCATTGATAAACCGCTTGTCACGCGAGTCTGGCAACTCGTCGTAGATGTAGTTGTACTCATGCAATGCAGCACCGGCCAGTCCGTGTGCGATATCGCGCGCGTAATCGATTGATCCGTAGGAGTCCATCAGTGCACGGATCCATTTCACCTGCTCCGCCGTGCGCAGCTCGCGAGAGGAATCCAGTATTTCCACTAGTCGGTCGCGCTGCTCCGCCGTCGCCTGCCGGCAGACGTGGTTGAGCATGAGTGTACGCTTGCCTTCGAAGATGTCCCCGTCCAACTCTTTGCCGTAACGGGCGTCGGCTACGAGATTCAGCAGATCGTCCTGGATCTGGAACGCGGAACCCAGAAAAAATCCGAAGCGGATGAAGGGTTCAAGATCGACGCCGTCGCGCGTCCCGATCAGAGCACCGACGCGGCTTGGATGAATCGTGGCGAGCCAGCAGGTCTTCTTTAGTACCATCGTCAGATAGTCGGCATCGGTGAGATCGTTGCAGTTGTCGTGCCGCCAGCCCAACTCCATCGCCTGACCCTCAGCCGATTCCCAAGCCATGCGCTCAGTCTCTTCAAGAATACTGAAGGCCAACCGCGGACCGATAGTCGCGGCATTGTCGATCAGTGGGCGTAAGCTGAGGAGCGTAAGCGCGTCACCAGCGTTGAGTGCCAGGGGAACGCCATTTATGACGTGCAGGGCGGGTCGCCCGCGCCGCTGCTCGCTTTCATCCTCGATATCGTCGTGAATCAGCAGGGCGTTGTGCAGCAACTCGATGGCCACTGCCGAACGCAGGGCATCGTCTTTGCTCGCTCCGAAGGCGCGTGCCGTAGCCAGGCAAAGGCTGGAGCGCATCATTTTGCCGCCGCGCTGCGGATAGTCGGAAAGCAGGTCGTACAAGTGGCGGCGCGGTGCCCCCGTAGGAAGATACTGCTTCATCGCGTCTCGCGTGATAGCCCCATATTCCTCCAGCGTCTCGCCCACCAAGCTGGGAGTGCAGGTTTCTTCAATGACTGGGCGGCCCGACATTGACCAGATCTCTAAGGGAGGAGGCGCACGCACAGCGTCCCGTACGGCTCATTGGTAGCACTGTCGACGACCACGCCGGTGTAAGTGCCGGGGGGCTGGGAGTCTTGAATCACGACCTGCAACGCTGGAGTCGGCACGCCAGGTTCCATCCTGTAGCGCACTCCGATCAGTGGTGCAATCTTGGGGTCAGTCGCGTGCAGTGCGTGCACTTGCGGCGTGAAGCCCCTAGGGGAGGATCGCAGATCCAGCGTCACCTGCGTGCGCCGTGTGGAGGCGATCTCGATAGCGAATCCAGTGCCCATTCCAGTGTCCGAGTCCGGCTTGATCTCGGTCTCCGTCTCGGTCTCGGTCTGGATTGGGGCCGGAGCCGGGGTCTTAGTCTTTCCATTCCACACGCTTGAGACGGCGGTCTTGAGTGCGGGGCTGCGCGCCACCGTCTCCAGTGCATCGAAGTACAGCGCGCCCATATCTTTGTATAGGTGCAGCGTACGCTCGATCAGCACGCCGATTTCGCCCGACCCCGTGCCGTTAACTTTGTTGGCTTTCCCCAACCGCTGCGCAAGGCGCTGGCCTTGGCGAATCTGCTCTTCGATGACCTTATAGCCGAGCTTGACGCCGTGTCCCACTGCGCCGCCGGCTGTATCGTGCGAGCTTGGTTGTTTCGACTTGGATTGAACGCCTTCAGCGGAGCCAGGATCACGCAGATAAGCCGCGGCGTTGCGAACCGGTTCCGTACGCTCAGGATCTGGTCGGCGAAGCCGCTCACGCACTCTTGCATCGGGCGTCTCCGTCTGCGTTGCGCCACAGCTGGACGCCGGTAATTCAGGGATGATCGTAGCCAATGATGTCCTCCAGCGGTGGAAACTGAGCGATAGCATGGGCGGCAAGGCGGCCCGACATAACGGCCGCCTCAACGCAACCTTCGTTGAATCCGCAATCGGTCCAATCTCCAGCAATCGTCATGTTGTCATAAGTGTTGTCTAGCGGCGAGATGCGATACTTAAGGCTGCCGGGCAACGCCAGCACGTAGCGGTCGGTCGGATTCACGTTGGCCGTCCAGTACTGCGACGAAAACGCGCTTTCGTCGCAACCGACTGAATCCTTCAGCAGCTGCTGCGCGGCCGCGTCGACGAGCAACTCCCAACGGAACACGCCTGCGCGCCTGGCGGCCTTCGGCCACAGATGATGGATCTGATGGTTCAAGAAATGGACGGCATTGCGGCGCACTTCTTCGCGCCGCGCCGCCGGGTACCCGGTAGTGGAACGGTCAGGCTCAACGACCGGGTCGGGCAGAACGTTGCAGAAGGCCGCGATCGCTTTTGGCTCCCACTCCCAGTCCTCCTGCGCGACCGCATGCCCCATGTCGGACCATGTGTCGAACGGCTTGACAAAAGCGGAGAGTGTGACTGGCGGTTCGGTCCAGCCAAGCTGCCCCATGTCTTCGCGCATCCAGATCTGGAATGCCTGCGTGGCGACCGTCTTGACATTCTCGACCATGTCGCGCCAGCGCGCGTCGCGCGCGAGGATCTCCTTGCACACGTAGGGAATGGCGCCCACACTGACACCGAGGACGACGAAGTCGAAGTCGCGCTTGACCTGTAGTGTAGTAGTTTCCATCTTCCGCCGGTCCCAGTGCGACTCGAATTGCCAACCCTCCTGTTCCACGCGCACGCCGTCCACGAGTTGCTCATAGTCGGGGCTAGAGGGCCAGCACGGTACCCCCTTCACATCGATGAGCGGCTGGTATTCGCCCTCGCCATGGACTCTCGCCTGGACGTCGAATTCCAGTGCTTCAACATATGGTCGCTCGCCTGGAGCAAGTGCTTGCGGGTCGGCGAGCTTCACATTCTCCAAGCGATGGAAGAACTTGAAGCGCACGCCTCGCTTCTTCAACAGCTCGTAGAAGGGCGCGAATACGACATCGCCCATCCCGGCCCTCATCTTCCAGAACAGCGCGCCACGGTAGGTGAAAAACATGCGTAGGGAGCCGCGCAACGCCTGACCGGCAGCCAGACCAGGCCGCGTCGCATCGCCACCTTCGTACGCGAGCGCGAGGTCGTACAATCCGCGCACGAACGCGGAGTTGAGCGAGCGCTCCGAAGCACCGTTCAAGCGCAGCCATTCGCGACACTCGTAATCGTTGATCGCATCCAAGCCACGCGGGTCAAACAGCAACCGAAAGCGCACCGTGCCGACCAAGATCGCAATCACGAGATCAATGATCTCCCACTTAACGCGGATATCATCATCGGCGCTCATGATTTTCTCGAGTTGCCGGCGCACCATGTCTGCGATGGCCTGCAACAAACGCAACACTACATTTTCCGGATAGGCCGGTAACGCCTTGACCACGACCTCCAGCAGTGCCGCCGCCTCGATCAATCCCGCAGTAGTAGTGAGCGCACCGTACTTGAGCCAGTCAGTGATCTTGGCTACGAGCGATTCGATCGAAGTTGGTGTGGGCTTGCCGTCTTCGGCATGCAGAGCCGCGCCTAAATCATTTTCGGGGCAATCTTGAGGCTGCAAGCTGTGCCGCGTTTGCACGCCCACCAAGAGCGCACGCAACAGCGCGGCCGTATGCACAAGATAGCTCTTCACGGTGAACGGATTGTGGGTGGTCAGCGGATCGCCTGGCAAGCCTTCGGCAGGCGGGAAGTAGGCGGTCCAATTCAACCAACCCCCTTTGTGCGACGGGTCGGCGATTCCCACGTGCGGATCGCTGAAAAACGCGTCGCGCCACGATGCCAAGCTGCACTTGGCGGGATCACGGTCGAGCTCCGCGTAGCACTCGCGCAGCAGACGAAATGCATTCTCGTAGAAACCCAGCCAAACGTGCAGGCCGTGCTCCTCGATGCGCTGGGCCGGTCCGCGGCCAGATGCACCCTTCCCACCGAGGCGCCAACCAGTCTGATAGACCGTGACTTGGTATTTGCCTGCGTGCTCAGGTCGCGTCAATTCGAACGCCGCAGATATCGATGCACAGCCGCCCCCGATCACAGCGATCCGGATGGGTTCCTCCCTGCCCATTCGTTCTCCTTTACTTACAGCCGATTACGCTCGATACAGCGCCGCCCATACTTGATCCGGGCGATCTGGAAGCAAGCAAAATGCCGCTGCCAGATCGTTAGGCAATCTTGCCAGGCGGTCCGATCTGAACAGCTTCCAACACCAGATGATCACTATCAGCTGAGCGATTGAATTTCGCACTTCCTTTCGCCCCGCGTTTTGTCGGATCTATCCATCGGTCCACCCACAGGTACCATCGCCTACAGTACCGGCTGCTGCTGTGGAGCGCAGTCTGGCCGCGCACTGCGCCTCAATTCGGGAGGCAAGCTGAATACTACGCGCTCGGGTTCTCCGAAACTTTCGACTCCCGTGTTCGGCCACCACGTTAGCAAGCAGTCAATGACTTCCTGTACCAACACCTCGGGCACCGACGCGCCCGAGGTCAGCCCGACTGTGTGATTGCTATTCAGCCAGCCGCGCTGGAGTTCGGCGACGTTCTCGATGAGATAACTTGGAACGCCGCATTGGCTGACCAGCTCGCGCAGGCGCGAGGAGTTTGAGCTGTGCTGCGCCCCGACGACCAGCACGACATCACATCTGGCGGCCAGAGCCCGCGCCGCACTCTGACGGTTCTGCGTGGCGTAACAGATGTCGGCGCGGCGGGGTGCGACGATTTTCGGAAAACGGCGTTCGAGAATGACCAGGATGCGTGCAGTGTCGTCCACCGACAAGGTGGTTTGCGTGGCATAGGCAAGCTTGTCAGGATTGGACACCATGACCGCTTCCGCTTCGCGCTCGTTGGAAACCAGGTGAATCTGCGCACCACCATTGGGGTCGAAATGACCCAGTGTGCCTTCGATCTCCGCGTGACCGCGATGTCCGATTAGGATGACACTGTGGCCGAGTCGCGCGTGCCGAGCGACTTCGAGATGAACCTTGGTAACGAGCGGACAGGTCGCGTCTAGCAGATGCAGTTCGCGATCATTCGCCTCATCCATCACCGCAGATGAAGCTCCATGAGCGCTGACGATGACGATCGAACCTCTGGGCACAGCTGCGAGATCTTCCACGAACACGGCGCCGCGCGAGCGCAGACCCTCTACTACGTGGGTGTTATGAACGATTTCGTGTCGTACATACACGGGTGCCCCATATTCCTCGAGCGTGCGCTGCACCATAAGTATGGCGCGCTCGACTCCGGCACAGAACCCTCTCGGGTTGGCGACAACGATGTGCATGATGCGGCTCCCCCCCCAACACGCTCAGCGACTAAATCTAAATCCGCCTGATCACTGAATACGTCAAACGGGTAGCAAAGAGTACCTTGCTAGCCAAGCAATCGCAATCTCTGGCCGCAATACCCGCTCGGGTTAAACAATTTCGCTGCCTACTCGTTAGACTCTTGCAAGCCGCCTCGTGTGCGTAACTAGTGCCCTGTGGGCCGCAGGTTCGATCGTGACGGAATCATTCGACACAGTTTCGATCGAGACAGCTTTGATATGGGCAGGCTCAACAGAGGCTGTAGCATCAACTAATTGCTGCCAGACTATTGGGGCGGCTTTGACGGAATTCTGCTGACTGACAACGGCTCGTGGCAGCGTCACAAATGGAACGCGTCGGACCCTGCAGTTTCTTCTTTTGATTGGTGCGGAGCAGTGCTTTTAGCGCCGGGTCCTGTTTCGACAAGCCCGAAAACGCCCGAGACCAATAATCTAGTGGCAAGTTGGAACTTCGCTTCCAGACCGGCAGCGATTGCTGCGATCATCCGGCTTCAGATTCATCCACTCTGCAATCTGTTGATCCTCCGTAATTTGACATCTGCGTCACGTAAACTCAACGCGCCACTATCGGATCATCCGGCTTGCTCAAACAAGATTTCGGTTCGCGCCTCGTATGTGATCAATCGCGATCTTATTGGACTAGCGACTTTATATAAATTGTGACCTCATTAGATTGACAGTCAATGCGCGCATTATTGTTCGCTTCCACGGTTACTCTTGGCGCTTGGTGGCTACAGCAACAGGCTGAACTACCGGCGCTCGGCTACGCACTCATCGTGGTTCCGCTTGGCGCACTGGCGTGGTTGTCGGGAAGAATTCAGAACCCCGCAGGACGCGCAGCGCAAACGCTGTGCTGGTTACTGGTATGTGTCCTGATCGGGTTCTACTGGGCGGCCACGCATGCTCGAGTGCGCATGGCATCGCAGTTGGGCGAAATCTGGCGAGGTCGTGATGTACGCATTGAGGGCGTGATCGCGGAGATGACGAATCCGCGCGAGCGCGGCACGCGTTTCGTTTTTGACGTGGAACGCGTGCGCACCGTCGGTGCCAAGGTGCCCAGGCGAGTTTCACTCACCTGGTACGCGTCATGGTCGGGAGACCGAACGCACATTCCCGAACTGCTGGCGGGCCAACGCTGGCAATTCACCGTTCGATTGCAGCCACCTCACGGCAGTTTCAACCCGCATGGTTTCGACTTCGAAGCGAAAATGCTCGAACGTGGGATCAGGGCAACAGGCTACATTCGTGACGGTCCTTCAGCAAAACGCCTGCTGCCGATGGTGTGGAAGCCTACGTATATAGTCGAGCGCGCGCGCGAGCGAATCAGACAAAGCCTGCAAAATCTGACTCACAACAAACCGTACTCGGAAATCATTATCGCCCTCGCGATCGGTGATCAGCGTTCAATATCACCGCAACAGTGGGCCGTTTTCACGCATACCGGCGTCAACCATTTGATGAGCATATCCGGACTGCACATCACTATGGTGTCCGGTTTGGTTTTCGCCGTAGCACTACGCCTCTGGCGTCGGTCTGCGTTTCTGGCCACATACATGTCACCGTTACGTGCCGCTACGCTGGCTGGATTGGTGATGGCGGTTGTATACGCAGCGCTATCCGGGTTCGCCATTCCAGCACAACGCACCATATACATGCTGTCTGTGGTCGCACTCGCTCTATGGAGTGGCTGGCGCTGGCCGGCCTCGGCAATTCTCGCTGCGGCATTATTGTTGGTCGTTGCGCTCGATCCCATGGCCGTTGTGTCCGCGGGATTCTGGCTCTCGTTCGGGGCGGTCGCGACCATACTTTTCATAGGAACTGTCGATTCGAGAGGATTCGGCTGGCTGTGGACATGGGTGCGCGTACAGTGGGCCATAACCATTGCGTTAACGCCGCTGCTACTGGTGCTATTTCAGAAAGTCTCGATCGTTTCACCAATTGCCAACGCGATTGCGATCCCGGTCGTCAGCCTGTGCGTCGCGCCTCTCGCGCTTTCGCTGATTGTGCTTCCATTCGAGCCGGTCGCAGTGCTGGCACACGAGGTGATGCGCTTCTGTTTCATCGGGCTTGACTACCTTGCTTCACTGCCTGGAGCGGTATGGCAACAACACGCCCCGGTCGGTTGGACAGTCATTCTCGCAATTGGCGGAGTTGTCTTGTTGCTGCTGCCGCGTGGCTTTCCAGCCAAGTGGATCGGGTTGGTCCTGGTCATTCCCATGTTCGCAGTTGTTCCAGGTGGGCCGAAAGAAGGCGAGCTCTGGTTAACCGTACTTGATGTCGGGCAAGGTCTGGCTGTCGTCGCACGCACGAGGCGTCACACAGTTTTGTATGACACCGGTCCCGACTATCACGGCTGGGGCAATGCAGGACGGTACATCATTGCGCCATATCTGCGCGGGGAGGGTATCGTCACTCTGGAAACAATGGTCGTAAGCCATGACGATCTTGATCACACTGGCGGGACCGGCTCAGTGCTCGAATCCGTTCCTGCAAGTGTTGTTCTGACCTCGGTCGACCAGCGCGTGCCAATTGGTAAGAGGGGCAGGTCAGTTCGCTGCGAAGCCGGTCAGCAGTGGGCGATGGACAGTGTGCGGTTCGAGATTCTGCATCCCACGGCTGACAGCTACGAGAACAAGAAAATCCGCGACAATGATCGCAGTTGCGTTTTGCGCATCGATTCGCAATTCGGATCGGTGCTGCTGCCGGCCGATATCGAACGTCGTTCGGAGCGCCAGCTGGTGAAGTCAGGCAACGCACGTCTGAACGCCGATGTGCTGGTTGCCCCGCACCACGGAAGCAGAACTTCTTCGGGTAAATCGTTCGTTGCGGCCGTTTCCCCGCGGATCGTCGTTTTCCCCGTCGGATACGCGAATCGCTACGGTCATCCCCATCCCCTGGTGGAAGCGCGCTATCGTAAAGCCGGTGCACGCTTGATGCGCACTGACAGGCAAGGGGCGATTAAGCTTAAATTTTCCGCAAACGGTATCGAGGCCTCGGCGTGGCGTGATACAAATCGTCGCTATTGGCACGAACAAGAATACTGAAGCTGATGATCGAAGTCGCACCCAGGCAAAACGAAACCAACGAATGGCTCGAATCAGTGTGCCCCAGATTCGATGAATCGGGGACGTCGCTTGTGGCGCACGCCTACTCTGAAGCATTGAAACAATACGCAGACAGCGTGCACCCATCCGGTGAACGCATGCTGGATCATGCGCGAGGCGTCGCCCGGATCGTTGCCGATTTGCGACTGGATGCGGAGTCCGTGGCAGCTGCGATTCTGATCGGCACTGAAATTTCGGCCGCTGGCGCTGCGCGTCTAGTTGCCGACAACGCGCCAGGTGCCGGCGCAAAGGTGCTTGATCAAGGTGTTGCATCACTCGTTGCCGGCGTGACGCGACTGGCGCCGATTCAGCGATTGCGGGCGCAGACACCGAGATTGCGCAAATCATCGGAAAAAGCCGCCCAACTCGAAGTCATGCGCAAGATGCTGCTCGCCATGGTCGAAGACATTCGGGTTGTTCTTCTCAAACTCGCTGATCAGCTCCAAACTTTACGCTATCTGGTTCTTCAGGCTGAATCCACGATCAGACGCACTGCAGCGCTGGATACGTTTGATTTGTTGGCGCCACTCGCCAACCGACTTGGCGTGTGGCAGTTGAAATGGGAATTGGAGGATCTCGCATTCCGCTGCGAATCCCCCGACAAGTTTGACGCAATTGCAGACCAGTTGGACGAAAAACGCTCTGACCGCGAAGCCTATCTCGGTAAGCTGATAGCTGATTTGCAACGACAGCTTTCCGAGTCAGGCATCAACGCTGGCGTGAGCGGGCGGCCAAAGCACATTTACAGCATCTGGAAAAAGATGCAGCGCAAGGGCATGCAATTTGAACAGCTCTCGGACGTGCGGGCAGTCAGGGTTCTCGTTGACGACGTGCGCGACTGCTACACGGTTCTCGGAGTCGTTCATCACCTGTGGGCGCCAATCACCGGCGAGTTCGATGATTACATCGCCAAGCCCAAGAGCAACGACTATCGCTCACTGCATACGGCAGTTGCCGGTCCCGCCGGAAAAGTAGTGGAAGTGCAAATTCGAACGCACGAAATGCATGAACAAGCCGAACTCGGCGTCGCCGCGCACTGGCGATACAAAGAAGCCTCGCGCGGTGATCAGGCTTACGATCGCAGAATCGCCTGGCTCCGGCAGATTCTCGACTGGCGTGACGAGATGGCGGATGCGACCGAGTTGGCCGAATCGTTCCGCAGTGAGTTGCGCGACGATGCCGTCTACGTGCTGACACCGCAGGGAAGGGTCATAGACCTGCCGGCAGGCGCAACCCCGGTTGACTTCGCGTATCACGTTCACACCGAACTCGGTCACCGTTGCCGTGGCGCCTTGGTTGATGGACGGTTGATTCCGCTCAATCAGCCACTAAAGAATGGGCAGGTTGTTGATATTCAGGCGGCCAGGCAAGGTGGGCCATCGCGAGACTGGATGAACGCGTCGCTTGGTTACATCGCAAGCAATCGGGTGCGCGCAAAAGTCAGGCGATGGTTCAGTGAGCACGCCAGGGATGAAGCCAGCTCGACCGGCCGGGCCGGACTCGAGAAAGCACTGCATCGTCTCGGCCAAACCACACTGGACGCAGAGCAGCTCGCAGACACCTTCGGCTATGCAAGACCGGACGATTTGTTCATTGCCTTTCATCGCGGCGACATTTCGCAGCGAGAACTCAGGGTCGCCGTGCAGGGCGAGGCACAGGAAGCGATCTATCCGCCACTGTCGCGCAAAGCGAGTTCGTCCGATTCAACCGGCGCCGTGCTTGTCGTCGGCCTGGATCAATTACTGACCGTGCTGGCGCGTTGTTGCAAGCCAGTTCCGCCTGATTCGATTGTCGGTTTTGTCAGTCGCGGCCGGGGGATCACGGTGCATCGCGCCAGTTGTACAAATCTGGGCCATCTTCCGCGCGAGCGCTTGATTGAGGCCGAATGGGCAGCGCAGGGCGGTCATCGCCGCTATGAAACCGACATGGAGATATTTCTGGACCACCAAAGCGCGCCGGTTCGTGAAGTGCTCGAGGTCTTTGCCCATGAGAAGGTGCGGATGATCGGAACCAGCACCTACGCGCGCGGACCAAGAGTGCGAATGGTGGTCACGATCGAGATCGATTCGCTTGCACAAGTGGAGCACGTGACTGCATTGTTGGCCGATCTACATGGCGTTACCGGTGTCCGACGGCGTTGACCCAATGTCGAAATCATTGACGCGCCCGCGTTTTCCGATAGAATTCGCGGCTCTGTAGGCGCGTAGCTCAGTTGGTTAGAGCATCACCTTGACATGGTGGGGGTCGTTGGTTCGAATCCAATCGCGCCTACCACCGATCCATCGCGGGAAGAGACATCGATTCTATTGCGAAGCAGCGATTGTGTTGCGAAGCAGGGATTGCGTTGCCAAGCGGTGATTTTGCAGCGAAGCGGCCCGGCTTTCCGTCGAAACGGTCGTTGAACCCGACTTCTTCTGCGCATTTCAAGACCAAAGTGCGGGCGGCCGCGCTTTTTTTTAGTTGATCCGTATATGCCTGACGTTCGATTGCCTGACGGCACAGTAAAGTCATTCGAGAAGCCACTCACCGTCGCTGATGTAGCGCAGTCGATCGGATCCGGCCTTGCCCGCGCAGCTCTCGCCGGACGTATCGACGGCACGCTCGTGGATACGAATTTTGTGATCGATCGTGACGTGGAATTGCAAATCGTCACGGCGAAGGATGACGCTGGCCTTGAAATTGTCAGACACTCGACAGCGCATCTGTTGGCACAAGCGGTCAAGGAGCTGTTCCCGGAAGCGCAGGTGACCATCGGACCCGTCATTGAGGACGGTTTCTATTACGATTTTTCGTACAAACGTCCTTTTACACCGGAAGACCTGACGGCAATCGAGAAGCGCATGCAGCAAATTGCCAAGCGCGATCTCAAGGTCGAACGCAAAGTCATGGAGCGCTCTGACGCCATCAATTTTTTCAAGAATCAGGGTGAACACTACAAGGCGCAGATCATCGAAGCGATTCCCGACGGCCAGGAAATCTCGCTCTACGGGCAAGGCGATTTCACGGATCTGTGTCGTGGTCCCCATGTACCGTCTACCAGCAAGCTGAAAGTATTCAAGCTGCTCAAAGTGGCAGGCGCCTATTGGCGCGGGGATTCGAACAACGAGATGCTTCAACGCATCTACGGGACTGCCTGGGCGAGCAAAGAAGACCTCGCGGCGTATTTGTTCCGCCTCGAAGAAGCTGAAAAACGCGATCACCGCAAACTCGGCAGGCAATTGAATCTGTTCCATAGCCAGGACGAAGCGCCCGGTATGGTGTTCTGGCATCCCAAGGGTTCGCGCCTCTGGCAACAAGTCGAGCAGTACATGCGCCGCGTCTATCAGGATAACGGCTACCAGGAAGTTCGCTGTCCGCAGATTCTCGATGTAAGCCTGTGGAAGCGATCAGGGCACTGGGACAATTTTCGGGAGAACATGTTTTTCACGGCTTCGGAGAACCGTGAATATGCAGTCAAGCCGATGAATTGCCCGGGACATGTGCAGATTTTCAATAGCAGCCTGCATAGCTATCGCGATCTCCCATTACGCTACGGCGAATTTGGCGGCTGCCACAGAGACGAACCCTCCGGTGCTCTCCATGGATTGATGCGCGTCCGTGCTTTCACCCAGGACGATGGCCATATTTTCTGCACGCCAGAACAAATTGAGTCTGAAGTCGTTGATTTTCATAAACTCTCTCTTAAAGTCTACGAGGACTTCGGATTTAGCGACGTCGTCGTGAAGCTTGCATTACGGCCCGAGAAACGATTGGGCGGCGATGATGTATGGGACCACGCCGAGGCTGCATTGCGAAAGGCGCTGCAAAGTTGTGGAGTCGACTGGGAAGAATTGCCAGGCGAGGGCGCTTTCTATGGCCCGAAGATCGAGTACCACCTGAAAGACAGCATCGGCCGCTCCTGGCAGTGCGGCACGGTTCAGGTGGACTTTATGATGCCGCAACGGCTCGACGCGGAATTCGTTGCCGAAGATAACACCCGTAAAGTGCCAGTGATGCTGCATCGGGCGATTGTGGGCTCGATGGAACGCTTCATGGGCATTCTCATTGAACATTTCGCTGGCGCGTTACCGTTATGGCTGTCGCCAGACCAGATAGTGGTGCTGAACATCTCGGAGCACCAGGCCGAATACGCCGAATCAGTCGCTGCGCAGCTGCGCTCCGCCGGATTCCGCGCCTCGGCCGACTTGAGAAATGAGAAAATTACCTATAAAATCCGCGAACATAGTATGCAGAAACTGCCTTACCAGGTCATCGTTGGTGACAAGGAAGTGGCAGCAAACGTGATCGCCGTGCGGGCTCGCGGGGGAGACGATCTCGGCCAGATGGCGCTGGAAATATTTATAGCGCGCCTACGGTCCGAGCTTTCGGGAGCGCCGGCGTGATTTTTTGTGCGTGGTATCTACGCACTTACTTCTTAGAGGGGTTGATTCTATAGCTCAGGGAAAACAGGTCCGTATCAACGAGGACATCACAACGCCGGAAATCAGGCTTGTGGGCAGCGACGGTGAGCCGCTTGGCATAGTAGAAATCGAAAAAGCACTGGCGATCGCAGAAGAGCAGGAAATTGATCTGGTTGAAATTGCGCCGACCGCGAAACCGCCGGTTTGCCGCTTGATGGATTACGGCAAATTCAAGTACAACGAACAAAAGAAACAGCACGACGCGAAGCTCAAGCAAAAGCAGATTCAGGTAAAAGAAGTCAAGTTCAGGCCAGGCACGGACAAAGGCGACTATGCCATCAAACTTCGAAATCTGATCCGTTTTCTGGGTGAAGGCGACAAGGCAAAAGTCACTCTGAGATTTCGCGGACGGGAAATGGCGCACCAGGAATTCGGTGTCAGATTGCTGGAGCGGGTCAGGACAGATCTTGAAGAGCATGGGGTGGTGGAACAATTTCCGAAAATGGAAGGGCGGCAGATGGTGATGGTGATTGCCCCTCTCAAGAAGATTGAAACACCCCCAAAAAAGAAAAAGAAGGTTAAAGCCACCACTTCGGAATAGCCAGTTCAATCAGGCGATTGCAGAAGTCAGGTAGCAGGAGGAAAGACAACAGGTTCCCGAAACGTAAAACGGTGGCAGTTTCGGGAATACGAGTAGGGATGCCGCCATAAAACAAGTGATAGTCAGGTTTTGGAAGTGCCTAAACGGCCACCTGCTACCATGCCAAACAGGAGTTGGATGAATGCCAAAGCTCAAAACGAACAGAGGGGCGGCGAAGCGATTCAAGCTAACCGGCAGCGGCCGGATAAAGCGCGCGCAAGCGAATCGTCGCCACATTCTCACCAAGAAAACGACCAAACGGAAGCGCCATTTGCGTGGCACGACCAGCGTTGCAGCTGGTGATCAGAAAGCGCTTCGCACCATGCTTCCCTACGCTTAAAGGAGGAACACCATGCCTAGAGTAAAACGTGGTGTAACCGCCCGGGCGCGCCATAAAAAAGTACTGGATCAGGCCAAGGGTTATCGCGGCCGTCGCAAGAGCGTTTACCGCATTGCCAAACAAGCGGTAATGAAAGCCGGACAGTACGCTTATCGCGACCGTCGAGCGAAGAAACGTGAATTCCGTGCACTATGGATTGTTCGTATCAACGCAGCCGCTCGAGAGTTCGGTATGACATACAGCACACTGATCAACGGCCTGAAGAAGACCGAGATTGAAGTGGATCGGAAAGTGCTCGCCGACCTGGCAGTCTACGATAAAGCAGCATTCGGTCAAATTGCCGAACAGGCAAAGGCCGGTCTCGTCGCCTAGCGGCGATCAGAAGCAAGGCAAGGAGGCTTTCGAGCCTCCTTTTTTGTTGTCAGGCTGATAATGGACAAGCTCGAACAATTAATTGCTGAAGCACGGACGGCATTCGAAGACGCCGCAGATGTCGCTCGTCTGGAGCAGATAAAAGCGCAGTTTTTGGGAAAAAGCGGGGCACTTGCGACACTGCGCAAAGGTATCGCCAGCCTCCCGTCCAGTGAACGGCCGAAAGCGGGCGCACGTTTCAATGAAGTAAAGGACGCGATCGAACAACTCCTGGGTGCACGCCGCGAGGCAATACAGGCGGAAGTGCTGGCCACAAAACTGCAACAGGAAAAACTTGATGTCACGCTTCCTGGACGCGATTCCGGCAAGGGCGGGCTGCATCCGGTCACGCGCACCCTTGAACGGGTGACGTCACTTTTTGAGTCCATGGGATTCGACGTGGCCGATGGGCCGGAAATCGAAACGGACTACTATAATTTCAGCGCGCTCAATCAACCGGAAGACCACCCGGCGCGCTCGATGCACGACACCTTTTACCTGGCTGGTGAGCACCTGAAAGGCGAGACGCATCTGTTGCGCACGCATACTTCGCCTATCCAGATTCACTACATGGAAGAGAATCAACCGCCGATCAGGGTTATATCACCGGGCCGCGTGTACCGGGTTGACTCGGATGCGACACACTCGCCCATGTTTCACCAGCTTGAGGGTCTATGGATCGATGAGACCGCCACTTTCGCTGATCTGAAAGGGACCGTGCGCGAGTTTCTGCGCCGTTACTTTGAAATTGACGATCTGGAAGTTCGGTTTCGCCCGTCCTATTTCCCGTTCACTGAACCGTCTGCCGAGATCGACATGACGTTCAAGGACGGTTGGCTCGAGATTGGGGGTTGCGGCATGGTGCATCCGCAGGTGCTGCGCAATGTAAACATTGATCCCAACATCTATCAGGGATTTGCATTTGGAATGGGGCTGGATCGGCTGGCGATGCTGCGCTATGGCGTTAACGACTTAAGACTTTTCTTCGAAGGGGACTTGCGTTTTCTTCGCCAGTTCGCCTGAAATGCCCACACTTTCACCTGACTGCCACTTGGCTTAACTGACCATGAATTTCCCGGAACACTGGCTACGGACATTCGCCGACCCCGATCTGTCAACGCAGGGTCTCGCCCATGTACTCACGATGGCTGGACTCGAGGTTGAAGACGTTACGCCGGCGGCACCCGTATTCGAGGGCGTTGTCGTCGGCCATGTCTTGTCTGTTGAACAGCATCCCAACGCGCAGAAATTACACGTTTGTGCAGTTGACATAGGTCATACCAACGCGCTGAGCATCGTGTGCGGTGCCCCAAACGTGTCTACGGGAGTGAAGGTACCTTGCGCCACGGTTGGAGCGAAACTGCCAGGAATACAAATCAGGGAAGCGAAACTGCGAGGCGTGCCATCGCAGGGCATGTTGTGTTCAGCCACTGAACTGGGAATTTCGGACGATGCATCAGGATTGATGTTGCTGGATTCAGACGCACCCATCGGCAGTGACATCAGGCAGGTGCTTGATCTCGACGATCAGATATTTTCTCTCAAACTCACCGCGAATCGTGGTGATTGCCTGTCAATGCTGGGGGTTGCGCGTGAAGTGTCGGCGATTACCGGCGTCGAGCTTCGCATGCCCGACACGAAAACTGTAGAGGCGGTTCTTGACGACCGCCTTGAGGTTACGCTTTCAGACCCTGAGGCCTGTCCACGCTACGCTGGCCGTATTCTGCGTGGTGTGAATGCCGCAGCCCCGACACCGGATTCGATAGTCAGGCGTCTTGAACGCAGTGGCGTGCGCTCGATCAGCGCAATTGTCGATCTCACCAACTACGTGATGCTGGAATTAGGCCAGCCAATGCACGCATTTGATCTCGCAAAACTGGCCGGAAACATCGATGTTCGTTTTGCGCGGACTGGTGAAACACTCGAATTGCTCAATGGCCAAACTATAGACCTCGAGCCGGACATGCTGTTGATATGCGATGACAGCGGGCCGGTCGCACTGGCCGGCATCATGGGTGGTGCGGCGACCGCCGTCACGCCACAGACCACCGACGTATTTCTGGAGGCCGCATTTTTCTCACCCAAAGTCGTGGCCGGCAAGTGGCGTCATCTGGGGTTTTCTACGGATGCGTCCCACCGATATGAGCGGGGCGTTGATTACGAAGGTGTTGGACGCGCATACGAAAGGTTGTCGCAACTGATTCTGGATGTGTGCGGCGGCCAGGCGGCCACGGCCAACGATGTCGTTGCCAGCTTGCCGACCCGTACTGATGTCAGGGTGCGCGTTTCACGTGTTGAAAAAGTACTCGGCATGCCGGTCAGCGCCGAGCGTATACAGGAAATTCTAGAACGTCTGGAGATGCAACCGCGTCGCTCTGGTGACGCTTTCGTGGTCACTCCACCCAGTTACCGCTTCGATATTGCGATCGAAGAAGACCTGATTGAAGAAATCATTCGTATTGAGGGTTACGAGAAATTGCCGGCGACCTTGCCGAAGGCGCATGCCGGCATGCGTGCCATTCCTGAACGACATCAGGACATGTCGCGTATACGTCAAGCAATGATAGCCCGCGATTATCAGGAAGTCGTCACCTACAGTTTCGTCGATGAATCATGGGAAAAGGATTTCGGCGGGAATGCGGCTCCCATTCGCCTCGCCAACCCCATAGCGGAGCAACTGAGCGTGATGCGCTCCAATTTGCTGGGCAGCCTTGTAGATACGTTGCGATTTAATCTTAACCGGCGCCAACCGCGTGTGCGCCTGTTCGAGATCAGCCGGGTTTTCAGTCATGAAGAAGAACGAATTGATCAGCGGCGCCGACTTGGCGCAATCGCCTACGGATATGCACATTCCGAGCAATGGGGCGCAGAGGCGCGCAACATTGACTTCTATGACCTGCGCGGCGATCTGGAGAGCTTGTTCTCACCACGCACAATAGAGGTGGTCGCGGCGCTGCACCCGGCACTCCACCCGGGTAAGTCGGCACAAATAGTGGTCGATGGCCAGGAAGTTGGATGGATCGGTGAATTACATCCAGGGCTACGCCAGCGCTACGAAATTCCGGAAGCCGTAGTCGCGTTCGAGGTGGACATTGACGCCATTGCCGAACGACCGATACCTGCTTACGAAGCGTTCTCCAAGTATCCGATTGTGCGCCGCGACATCGCAATCGAAGTCGCTGATGACATACCGGTCCAGGCTTTGCTGGCATCTATGAATCAATGCCGAAGCAGCATCGTCAAGGATGTTGCGGTGTTTGATTTGTACCGTGGAAAAGGCATCGATTCAGACAAAAAAGGTCTTGCTTTCCGGGTGTTATTGCAAGATACTCAAAAGACTCTCACTGATGCAGGGGTCGATTCAGCAGTCGCAGATCTGCGACAGATCCTGGAAAGAGAGCACGGGGCCAAGCTCAGGTAACAAGGGGAAACCATGACGCTCACTAAAGCAGACCTGGCAGATTTGCTGTTCGAAAAAGTCGGGCTGAACAAACGCGAAGCCAAAGATATGGTCGAGTCTTTCTTTGAAGAAGTACGGCTCTCGCTTGAAAACGGAGAGGGCGTCAAGCTTTCGGGATTCGGCAACTTCCAGCTTCGGGACAAGCCACAGCGGCCCGGACGCAATCCGAAAACCGGCGAAGAGATTCCGATCACTGCCCGCCGCGTTGTCACATTCCACGCCAGCCAGAAACTGAAAGCGATGGTGGAGAAGAACTACGGTGGAGAGCAGCAACTTCAGCAACAGCAGCAGCCGTAAGACGCAGCTGCCGCCAATTCCTGCAAAGCGCTACTTCACGATTGGTGAGGTTAGTGAGTTGTGTGGTGTCAAGCCGCATGTACTTCGCTACTGGGAACAGGAATTCACCCAACTCAAACCGGTGAAGCGCCGTGGCAATCGACGCTATTACCAGCATCACGAAGTATTGTTGATTCGGCGGATTCGTGAGCTGCTTTACGAGCAGGGATTCACGATTAGTGGTGCGCGGGCGCGGCTGGAGCAGTCCGGTGTACCTGGAAAATCGGCATCAGGAACGCAGCAATTTCCGTTCAGGCAAGAACTGCAACAAGTAATTGACATGCTTCGTGCCTGAGGCGGGCACCTCGGCCTGCAGCAAATACCCTCTGCTATAATCTGGCGCATTCCTCGGGGCGTAGCGCAGCCTGGTAGCGTACCTGCATGGGGTGCAGGTGGTCGTGAGTTCGAATCTCACCGCCCCGACCAAACATTCAGGATGCAGACTGTACAGAAACACGCAATGGATTTCTGCGGCATCTTTTGCCGAACATGCTCCTGGTGTAGTGCCTCACTGTCAGCGGCACAGAAGATGGCAAGAAATGACTTCAAATTCAGAAACAAGTCTTCGCAAGGTGCTCAAGCCCAGTGCCGTTTGTACCGTGCGGGAAACGGCTATTGTCACGCTTGTCTCATTGAATACGTGTCCGATCAAGCGCTATGAGCGCCCTGACCAGTGACGGTTGCTAGCCACAGGAAATCGTTCGCATCGTGAGTTTTTCTTCTCGACAATCGGTTACCAGGCGAACATGCGCATTCTGATCAGCAATGACGATGGATATTTTGCTCCCGGCCTGCTCGCTCTTGCCGAAGAACTCAAGAAAGTCGCGGAAGTTGTCGTTGTAGCACCCGAGCGCGACCGTAGTGGCGCAAGTAACTCTCTGACCCTGGATCGACCGCTGGTCGTAAAGCGCGCAGCCAGTGGCTTTCTGAACGTGAATGGTACGCCGACCGACTGTGTTCACCTTGCTGTGACCGGGCTTCTCGATAACAAGCCTGACATGGTGGTTTCTGGTATCAACCACGGCACCAACATGGGTGACGATACGATTTACTCCGGCACGGTGGCTGCGGCTATGGAGGGATTTCAATTAGGACTCTCGTCTATCGCGGTTTCGCTGGCAAGCAAACAAGGTGGACATTTTCCGGATGCGGCCAGGGTCACGCGCGAGTTAGTCGAAAAACTTCGCGACCGTCCGTTTGAGAAGCCCATGCTTCTGAACGTGAACATCCCCGATGTTCCCTACGCACAAATGAATGGAATCCAGGTGACTCGACTCGGGCGTCGCCACAAAGCCGAAGGGGTCGTGAAGACGACAAACCCACGTGGTCAAGCCGTTTACTGGATCGGGCCGGCTGGAGATGCGCAGGACGCTGGGGAGGGAACGGATTTTCATGCAGTGGCTCACAATCGTGTGTCGATAACACCATTGCAGATCGATCTCACCCAATACGACAATGTCGACGATGTCCGAAGTTGGCTTGATAAACCTGCTTCGGTGAAGAGTCTCGGCGTAGAATAGGTCAACCAGGATGAATCCCCGCCACGCTGGCATCGGCATGACATCCAAGCGCACACAGCAACGCATGGTCGAACGCTTGCGCGCTGCGGGCATCAGCGATGAAGCAGTCTTGAGCGCTATGCTGGAAGTGCCACGTCACGTGTTCGTTGACGAGGCTCTGGCAACGCGCGCATACGAAGATGTTTCCTTGCCAATTGGATTCGGTCAGACTATTTCACACCCGTTTACGGTCGCGCGCCTGTGTGAGATCGTGCATCAGGGGAGAACGCTCGAGCGCGTACTGGAAGTAGGCACAGGCTGTGGTTATCAGGCAGCCGTTCTGTCACGCCTGGCAAAAGAGGTTTACTCGATCGAAAGAATCGCACCCCTGTTGTCGCGCGCACGCGTTCGGCTGCGCGAGATTCAGTTTCGAAATATCAGGGTCAAACATGCCGACGGACAATTCGGTTTGGAGAAAGCAGCACCTTTTGATGCAATCATCATTGCAGCAGCAGCGGCACAAGTTCCCGATGCACTGACTGAACAACTGGCAATTGGCGGCCGCCTGGTACTACCGATTGGTACAGGCGAGCAACGCCTGCTGGTCGTGACACGCACAGAACGCGGACTGGAGCAGGAAACAATGGACGAGGTGAATTTCGTTCCCATGCTCGCTGGAGTCTCGACGTGAGTCGCGTCACACCCGTTCATTGGATCTGCCTCGGTTTGTTTACCTGTGCGGCCTTGGTCGGCTGTGCATCAACAGAAAAAGCAGCCCCAATAGTTGACCGTACTGCGGTTCGAACGGAAACCCAGCCCGTTGAGCGGCGCGCCAGTGAGACCAGCGCGTCACAGTCCGGCAGCCAGTCAACCAAAACCAGGGCGAGTTCCGACGGCGCGGCGAAATCATCAAACAAGAGTACTGGCAGCGAGACACAAACCAGCAATCGAAACGCTCAGACCAAGACCACCTCTGATACCACCGGCCAGTCATCAGACAGTCAAACGAATACCACCAAGCCGCCCGCCAAGTCTGCAAAACAGTCTGCGTCCGGGCAGGGTTCCCAATCCGCCTCGAAGCCGTACAGAGCAGGCGACTGGCGCCCCGAATATCACACGGTACGCAAGGGTGACACGCTCTACAGCATCGCCCTCGATTTCGGGCAGGATTACCGCGATCTGGCTAGATGGAATGCACTCGCCGATCCGTCATACATTCAAATTGGGCAGCAACTACGCCTGTTTCCGAAAGGCGGCAGGGGCGCAGATCCGTTGGCAGCGTCGGCTAAGGTTGGTCAACCGCTTGCAGGGGCGGAAAAGATACCGACGTTTTCTGACCCGAAAGCGTTTCGTGTTATTTACTCGGAGCAAGCGTACGCCGAATTGCAAAGAGTGCTTGCCGGCGAAACAGAAACTGCTGTGGTTCGGACAGAGCCCGCGACGACAGCGTCAGTGCAGCAACCGACACAGACGGCAAAGCCCGCATCAGCCAAAGTCCCCAAATCAACGCAAACGGCAGGCGGCAACGAGCAGATAGGTTGGGAATGGCCGGCGCCCGGGAAGGTGTTATACGAATTCTCAGCCGGCCCAAACAAAAAAGGCGTTTCCATCCAAGGCAAGGCCGGGCAGGCCGTTGTCTCAAGCGCACCTGGCAAAGTTGTCTACAGTGGCAGCGGTCTGCGTGGCTACGGAAATCTGATCATCATCAAGCACAATGCAACGTATCTCAGTGTCTATGCGCACAACAGCCAATTACTGGTACGTGAAGGACAGATGGTTGCGCAAGGCCAGAAAATTGCCGTAATGGGCAAAACGGGAGGAACGACTGCGCTGCATTTCGAGATTCGCCGTCTCGGCAAGCCTGTTGATCCACGTAGCCAACTTCCTGCTCGACCGTCTTGATGCCTTTGGTTCACACATCGTCGGGGTATTCGGTCTGATGGGATCGGCATTTGCCGTAGAAATGGCGGATTGGGAGCGCGATCAAGCGACCCTGCGCGCAATCCGTGAAACTGTCTTCGTAGACGAGCAGAAAGTACTACCCGAGCTTGAGTGGGACGGCATCGATCAGGATTGCTTGCATGTAATTGCGTATACGAATGATCGATCGGCAGTGGGAACGGGCCGTTTGCTTCGTGACGGTCATATTGGCCGACTGGCGGTACTCGAGCCCTGGCGCGGTCAAGGCGCAGGTTCCGCGTTACTCCTGAAACTGATTGCCATAGCAAAAACGCGTGGAATCAATTCGATTGCACTAAATGCCCAAATTCACGCGCTGGCGTTCTACGAGCGTTTTGGTTTCGTCGCCGAAGGTAGCGATTTTGACGACGCAGGCATTCCCCATCGACACATGCTGCTGAAAGAATCCGTGAAGTAAAGCGCTGCGCTACCTTATCCAGTGTTGTGCTTCACTAGCCAGCCGCTTTAAACGAAAAACTGCGCTGCCCGATTTCAGCGCCTTCGGCATCAAACCCGCGTTCGTGCATCTGCACTGCTCCCTGATTGTCTATCAGCAACACCGTCGAAGCCCGCGTCCCATATGTGTCCGCCACGATAAACGGTGCGGAAAGGACGCGTTCCCGCTCGAGAGGCACCCCGGTCGATGGCAGATCCGAGTCGTGGGCAATGGAACGATCGGCAAGTAGTTCAAACAAGCTCCTGGTGATTGTCTCACCGTCCGAATCGAGTAGCGTCTCCATGTGCTGCTTGCAACGTTCGACTTTCGGCCATGGGGTATTGAGCAGATGGTTACTCAGACCGTGAATGCCGGGCATGACGGTTTCTATTCTCGAGCGCGGCCCGGATTCGTGCCGGTTCGATGCGTAATACAGACCCGCAGCCCCGGATATCAGGAGATTGCAGCCCGAGTATTCCAAAAGCGATTCTTCGATGTCCGTGGCGTAGGCAGTCACGGGCTGGTCAGAAGAGACGTAATCGCTGACCAGATGGCCGCGCGACGGGGCGGGTGCTGACGGCGGACTACCGTCCCGATAATTTGTAACGGCGGCCCATCGGCCATCTACATTTGTCGCCAGCCAGCTGCCGCCTTTTTCCAGATCGCGACCACCGAGAACATTGGTCATGTCCTCCCAGTAGTCCAACGGAGCACTATGGCGTTCATGAAGCTCATCGCGATTCGTGGCGAGAACCAGCGGATACTGGGGATGTATTTTCCAGGCAAGAACGATCAGGCACATTCGAATATCTCGACATGGCGGGTGCTGTCAATCTGCAGGCAATGCTGGAGGTTCACCTGACCGGCGCAGGTCCGCAGAGTTGACAGGAAGTCGTCTGTTTCACGAACGCCTTCATAAACTTCCATCCATAAAAGTGGTTCGCCCACTTTCTTCATCAACCGCGCACTGACCCCAGCGCGCTCCCGCATCAACTCAGTGATTCGTTGCGCTGCAATCGACGCTTCGGTCGCATGAGACTCCGAGACGCGATAATAGACATAGCACGCAAAACTCAACGAGGACCCTCTGCGACGATGTCTGCTGCCGGTTGTTCTACTTGAATCGACTGCTGTTGCGTCGATGTAAGGGTAGTTCCTGTCTCGATCGCTTCGCGTTGCAACACGGCGAGAAACTCCCATTTGCCGTCGAGGTTCGGCGCCGCATTTGTCACGGTCCCGGTTGTTTTGTCATTGCCGCTGTTCAAAATTGCGTCGCCAGGGGTCAGCAGTTTGTCGCTGCGCCCGTAGTAAAGCTGTCGTTTCAAATTCCCGAGATATTGGGTGCGTGCAACGATCTCCTGCCCGGGGTAGCAGCCTTTTTCAAAGCTTACCGCGCCAATTTTCTCCTGGCCGAGCATCTGCGGAACAAAAGCTTCCTGGGTTGCAGCCGTCACCGTTGCGACTCCGGTACGAATGCTTTGCAGCTCCCAGGTCTGAAGGCCGGCCGGAGTCGCCTGCTTGCTCAACGCGTTCCATTGCTCGTCAACCTGATCCCTGTCGCAGATAATGATATGGCGGCACCCTGGCAACGTGACCAGAATGGCCGCACCATATTCTGCGGCTTGCATCGGGTTTGCCGGTGCCTGGCCGAGGACCTGGCCAACGACAGACGCCGATTGCGGGCCGGCAACGCCGAGCAACGCATAGCCGTCCGATCTGTTCTCCACGTTCACTTTCGCGCGCAACACATAGCGTTTCAGGCGGTCCGCAACGGATTCCGTGATTTCTCGCGGCAGCATCAGCAAATAGTCATTGCCACGCAACACCACCAGGAAGGTCGCCAACAAACGCCCTTTGGGCGAACAGTAGCCACTGTATTGGGCCGTGTTCGCCGTCACCTGGGCAAGGTCGCTGGTGAGCTGCGTGTTCAGAAACGTTTGTGCGTCATCCCCTGAAACCTCGATGACGCCGTTGTGCGTCAACGGAACGAGTACTGCTGCTTCCTGAAGCGCGCGTAACTCAGTCACACGGTCGCCGAAATCGGACACCAGGCCGTTAGTGTCAACGTTCGCACCATACGCAGCGAGTTGGGATTGCCAGTTTGTAGTTCTGTCCATAGCTTCCAGGTTCTTGTCTGGGCATTATAGAGTCAATGACCAAGACTGATTTCATTGATATCCCGATTGGAACGTCACGCATCCTTGCAGCGATCCTCATCACCATGCACGCCGCAGCAATCGTTGCCATAAGTGTTCTGCCGGTTCCATTGTGGCTGCGGGTTGCGGCAAATGTAATGTTACTGGCAAGTGCGGTGCTGATGGTCCGTCGATACGCTTTGCTAAAAGGGCCTCAGGCATGCTCGAAGCTGCGAATTTCCAAAGAGGGCGACTGCAGGCTGGAGTTGACTACGGATCGAGCCGCGAGAGGCCGGCTGCAATCGGGATGGCTTGCGTCGCCGCTTCTAGTGGTCGCCCGGGTGCGCTGCAACGGCGAGCGTCTGGCTAGAAAAATAGTGCTGCTACCAGATAGTACGGATGCGGACACGCTGCGCCGGCTGCGCATTTTTCTGCGATTTGCGCTCGTGCGCTCAACGAGGAAGAAGTAGGGTATCAACGGCCTCGGGAAGCTGTTCCGGGTAGTCGCGGCTGAAATGCAGGCCTCGGCTCTCTTTGCGCTGCATGGCGCTACGTACGATCAAATCGGCAGTGACGACCAGGTTACGCAAATCGAGCAGATCGCTTGAAACGCGGAAATTCGAGTAATACTCATGAATTTCACCGGATAACAGATGTATCCGGTTCATCGCCCGTTCGAGCCGTTTGCTGGTGCGCACGATCCCGACGTAATCCCACATGAAGCGACGCAGCTCGTCCCAGTTGTGCGAAATAACAATTTCTTCGTCAGCGTCGGTAACCCGACTTTCGTCCCAGACCGGCAAGCGGACATGAGCAGGTCTTTCCTGCGTGCAGATGTGCTCTGCGGCTGCTCGCCCGAATACGAGGCATTCGAGCAGGGAATTGCTTGCGAGACGGTTCGCACCGTGCAGGCCAGTATGCGCGGTCTCGCCGACAGCATACAAGCCGGGCAGGTCAGTACATCCGTCAAGATCGGTCTGGATACCTCCGCAGGTATAGTGCGCCGCCGGAACCACCGGTATTGGCTGGCGGGTGATATCGATCCCGAACTCCAGACAGCGTCTCTGGATGGTCGGAAAGTGTTCATTCAGGAACGCTTCGGACTTGTGTGTGATGTCCAGGTAGACGCAGTCCAGACCACGACGCTTCATTTCGAAGTCGATTGCCCTCGCGACAATGTCGCGCGGGGCGAGTTCCGCCCGCGGGTCATGGTTTGGCATGAAGCGGGTCCCGTCCGGGAGGCGTAGTACGCCGCCTTCACCTCGCACCGCCTCCGAGATCAGAAAGGATTTCGCATGCGGATGATAAAGGCAGGTGGGATGGAACTGGACCAGTTCCATATTGGCAATGCGGCAACCCGCTCGCCACCCCATCGCGATCCCGTCTCCGGTCGCTGTATCCGGATTGGTGGTGTAAAGATAGACTTTCCCGGCGCCACCGGTGGCCAGCACGACCTGATCCGCCCCAATCGTGACGACATTACCGGTCTGGCCATCCAGTGCATACAGGCCATAGCAACGCCGATCTTCCAGACCAAGTTTCTCGCCCGTAATCAGGTCAATGGCGTCGTAGTGTTCCAGCACCGTGATATTCGGATGTGCCTTGACCCTGGCTTCGAGCGTGGCCTGCACAGCATGGCCCGTGGCGTCAGCGGCGTGGATAACGCGCCTGTGACTGTGGCCGCCTTCTCTCGTCAGGTGATAGCCAATGTCGCTGGATTGGTCGCGCGTAAACGGTACACCCTGCGCAATCAACCATTCGATGGCCTCACGGCCATGCTCGACAACATAACGTGTCGTTTGGGGCTTGCATAATCCGGCACCCGCAATCTCGGTGTCAGATACGTGCGAATCCAGCGAATCGTCGCTGGCCAGCACTGCAGCGATTCCGCCCTGTGCCCAATCGCTCGCCCCGTCCAGCAGTTCGTTCTTCGTAACAATGGCAACTTGCCGCTGTTCGGCCAGATTCAGCGCGACCGTCAGGCCAGCCAGGCCGCTACCGATTACCGCCACTTCGAAGTTGATCATTGCGCAATTCCGAATCTATTCTGCCAATTCTAACGGTTGCAGGCGGGCGATCGCTGCAAGACGGAAAATAGTGAGCCCCGATGTTGAACCAAGCGCCGTATTTTGTTGTCTGTGGACAAGTAAACCAAATGGTACGTTTCCTGGAGGCATAGTGGCAGTTATACTTCGGTTCGGTCCTGCAAGGGGCCTCAGAACAACCCTAGAAGATAAACCAGGATATGTGCCTAGATGGGCGAGCGAGAAGTTGACCAGCGCCTTGTTGAGCGCGTGCAGCGTGGCGACAAGAAAGCCTTCGAGTTGCTGGTTGCAAAATATCAACGCAAACTCAACCGTCTCTTATCGAGATTCATTCGCGACCCCTCCGAGGTTGAGGACGTCGCGCAGGAGGCATTCATCAAAGCCTACCGGGCGTTACCGTCTTTTCGAGGCGACAGCGCCTTTTACACCTGGCTATATCGAATTGCAGTCAATACCGCCAAAAACTATCTTGTTGCTGCAGGGCGTCGCGCGCCGACCTCTACTGCAATCGATAGCGAAGAGGCAGAAAGCTTTGAAGAAGGGCATCAGTTGCGCCATATGAATACGCCTGAAGCGGAGCTGATGAGCAAGCAGGTTGCCGCTACGGTAAATCAGACTATGGAAGCATTACCTGAAGAACTCAGGGTCGCGATCACATTGCGCGAAATAGAAGGCATGAGTTATGAAGACATTGCTGCGGCGATGAGTTGTCCTATCGGGACGGTTCGGTCGCGAATTTTCCGGGCACGCGAAACAATTGCAGCTCGGATCCGGCCGATGCTCGGAACTGCGAAAGACAAGAGGTGGTAGATATGGAACGATTGTCAGCATTGATGGACGACGAACTGGACGAGCACGCGATGGAAAGCGAACTGGATTCCATAAAGAGCGACCCGGAGCGGGAAGAGGCGTGGGCGACCTATCATATGATTGGCGATGCGCTACGCGGTCAGCTTGATTCGGCGCAAGGTATCGACGAACGAGTGCGCATCATGCTGGCAAACGAGCCAACTGTCCTTGCTCCCAGAACGCGCAGAACGAATCGCTTCACGCAACGAGTGGTGCTTCCGCTTGCCGCATCGGTTTGTGGCATCGCAGTCGTCGCCTGGCTTGCGCTTTCGACTAACACTGCGGTATCGCCGACGAATAATGCAGGGTCGCCGGGTATGCTCGCCACTGCACCCCAGGTTGTACAGCAGACAAACGAAACCATTGCGGCATCTGAGACAGGCGCAACGGAGTCGAACAGTTCCGCAGATGATATGAGCGAATATCTGATGGCACACCAGCAGTTCTCACCGAGTACCGTAAGGCAGGGCGTGGTGCCCTACGTTAGAACCGTTTCATCCGGAGACGGTGCGCGTTGAATGTGATTGAAATGAAGAACGGACTGCTTGGATCGTTTATCGCACTTTCTGCGTTTGGCATTTTTGAAGCCGCTGCAGGACCGTTGGAAGAAGCTGACGCGCTACAAATGCTGGAACGCATTGCAACCGCAGCGCGTAAGCTGGACTACAGTGGGACCTTCGTGTACCAGCACGGGCAACGAGTCGAAACATCACGCATAGTGCATTTCGTGGATGCGGACGGCGAGCACGAAAAACTTGAAACGCTTGATGGCCCACGCCGAGAAATCATTCGAAACAACGACGAAGTTCAATGCTATTACCTTGATGCCAAAGTCGTGCGAAGTCAGCAAAGGGTAGGCCAACGCAGCTTTCCTGCCTTGCTTCCAGAGCAGTTGAATTCGATCACGCAGCACTATTCAGTGCGCAAGGGTCGATCGGAGCGAATCGCCGGGTTTGTGTCGAACGCGCTGATACTGGAACCCCGGGATGGAATGCGTTATGGCCACAAGATTTGGGCCGAACGCGATACCGGTCTGCTGCTCAGGGCGCATACGTTCAACGAACAGCGACGGGTGGTCGAACAGTTTGCGTTCACCCAGGTGACCATCGGGTCCGGCGTGACTCGAGCAATGGTGCGACCAACCTATAACGCAGACTTATCCGAATGGCGCCGCGACAAGTTTGCGCAGTCGTTGCTGACCAACGTTGATGCAGGTTGGACTGTTAACGAGATTCCGTCCGGATTTCAGAAGATCATGGAAGTAAGCCGCACCAAGCAGGGTGGCAGCACAGTTATTACGCATATGGTGTACTCGGACGGTATGGCCGCAGTATCGATATTCGTCGAGCCGGCGTCGGGGCGCAAACGTTTTCAGAAAGGGCTGTCGCAGCAAGGCGCGATCAATGTCTACCGACGCACGATTGGCGACAAACTGGTGATCGTATTGGGTGAAGCACCGGCGAAAACCGTTATGCAAATAGGTAACTCGGTATCATTCGACGAGTAATCGTTTTCATGCGGGCGACAATGCCATTGTGTAGGGCTTATTGATTACGGCGCCTGTTTTGTTATCGAACGCATGTCCGAATGTGTCGGATAATCTGGACTGGGTACAAAAGAGCATCTTCTGTGGTATTTGCTTGCGACAACACGCTAACCGCAGCCTGATCGGACACATCTCCAGGTTCCGTAACGAAGTATGAGATTAATTCTCGGCATCTGCTGTGCCACCATATATGTTTTGTCACTACATCGTTTGTGCCGCTGACTCTTTTCTGGCGTATCCAGTCAAGCACTACACTAGTTAATTATGTTTCAGGGGGATCGAATGACAAGAATGCTTGCTTCCTTGGTGCTGTTGCTGGCTTCCGGCATGGCGGCAGCGCAAAGCCTGCCCGATTTCACGAAGTTGGTGGAAGCGCAGGGCGCTGCCGTCGTAAATGTAAGTACCAGTCAGTCGGTGAAAAATTCGCCGCAATCCCCAGTCCCGGAGGACGATCCCTTCTATGATTTTTTCCGGCGTTTTGGCCCGCCACAAGGTCCGCGTGAATATGAGTCTCAGAGTCTCGGGTCCGGCTTTATTATCAGTTCCGACGGTTTCATTCTGACAAATTCTCACGTCGTCTCCGCGGCTGACGACATCACGGTCAAGCTCAATGACAAGCGTGAGTTCAAAGCCCGCCTGATTGGATTTGACAAACGTACTGACGTCGCTGTGATCAAAATTGAGGCGAGCGGCCTTCCGCACGTGACAATTGGAGATCCAAAGATACTCAAGGTCGGCGAATGGGTGCTGGCGATCGGCTCGCCGTTCGGCTTCGAGAATACCGTTACGGCCGGAATCGTCAGTGCCATCGGACGATCGCTGCCGCAAGAAAATTACGTCCCGTTCATCCAGACCGATGTGGCCATCAATCCTGGCAACTCTGGTGGACCGCTATTCAATATGAAGGGCGAAGTAGTCGGGATCAATGCGCAGATATACAGCCGTACTGGTGGTTTCATGGGACTGTCGTTCGCGATCCCGATTAACGTGGCGATGAATATCGCTGACCAGTTGCGCACCTCAGGCCGCGTCAGCAGGGGCCGTATTGGCGTAGTAATTCAGGAAGTGACCAACGAACTCGCCGAGTCGTTCGGTCTTCCCGGTTCACAGGGTGCACTTGTGAATTCTGTAGAGAAGGGCGGGCCCGCCGACAAGGCAGGCATCGAGACATCTGACGTGATACTGAAATTTGACGGCAATGTGGTTGAAAGCTCCCGTGACTTGCCGCGCATCGTCGGACAGACAAAGCCCGGCTCACGGGTAATCGTTGAAGTATGGCGCAAGGGCAAAGCGAAGAGCATTTCGATCATCGTCGGCGAAATTGCTGATGAAGCAGCCGCCAGTCGAGCCACGCCCGACCAACCGGAGCAGACGCGAAACACGATAGCCAAACTGGGCTTGACGGTTTCGAGCCTGTCGGCAGATCAACGCCGCGAACTGGACATCAAGGGCGGTGTGATAGTGGAGCAGGTAGACGGCCCGGCTGCCCGCGCCGGCATTCGGCGAGGAGATATCGTGCTCGCCCTGAATAATCATGATGTCAAATCAATTGACCAGCTCAAGCAACTGATGGCGGAGTACAGCAAGGCGCGCAGTGTTGCCCTGCTGGTACGCCGAGGCCAGGGTGCGATTTATGTGCCGATTCGCCTCGATGGCAGCTGACATCTTGGGAAGGCAAGTTCACAGACACTCAGAATGCAGAAAATCCGTTAGAATTCGCGCCTTTAACGGATTCAAAGGGCACGTTCAGTGCCCTTTTTTCTGATGCAGCAGATTCGCAATTTCTCCATCATCGCGCATATTGACCACGGCAAATCGACGCTTGCCGACCGCATTATCCAGCAATGCGGTGGATTGTCGGACAGGCAAATGGAATCCCAGGTTCTCGATTCCATGGATCTGGAGCGAGAACGTGGCATAACGATCAAAGCCCAGACTGCAGCTCTGAGTTACCAGGCGCGTGACGGTCAGATGTACCAGCTCAACCTGATCGACACACCGGGACACGTCGATTTTTCATACGAGGTATCGCGCTCTTTGTCCGCATGCGAAGGGGCAGTGCTCGTCGTAGACGCGTCGCAGGGCGTGGAAGCGCAGACCGTAGCCAACTGCTACACCGCGATCGAACAAGGCATTGAAGTGATCCCGGTTCTGAACAAAATCGATCTCTCCTCCGCTGAGCCGGAACGCGTTATCGACGAGATTGAGGAGGTCATCGGGATACCGGCGCAAGATGCTATACGCGCCAGCGCCAAAACCGGCGAAGGGGTAAGCGACATACTTGAAGCCGTGGTTGCTCGCGTTCCCCCGCCTACGGGCAGTATTGATGCGCCCCTCAAGGCATTGATCATCGATTCGTGGTTCGACAATTATGTCGGTGTAATTATTCTGATTCGAGTCGTTGACGGGGTTCTGAAGCCGAAAGACAAGATGCTCCTGATGTCGACACAGATCAGTTATCAGTGCGAACAGGTCGGCGTGTTCACCCCGCACTCCGAGGCGCGCAAGAGTCTTTCGGCTGGCGAAGTTGGGTTCGTAATTGCGGGTATCAAGGAGTTGGCAGGCGCACGCGTTGGTGACACCCTTACTACGGTTTCGCAGCCTGCCGCTGAAGCTCTGCCCGGATTCAAGGAGATCAAACCGCAGGTATTCGCCGGTCTTTATCCTGTTGAGGCGAGCGATTACGAGGCATTTCGCGACGCCCTCGAGAAACTGCAACTCAATGACGCCTCTTTGCGCTATGAGCCTGAGACATCGCAAGCGCTCGGATTCGGATTTCGTTGCGGATTTCTCGGCTTGCTGCACATGGACATCGTGCAGGAACGCCTGGAACGTGAATACGGAATAAATTTGATAACGACGGCGCCGACCGTCGTGTACCAGGTGCTCATGCGGGACGAGTCTGTCATTGAAGTGGAGAATCCCTCCAGGCTTCCGGATCTTTCGAAAATTCAGGAAATTCGTGAACCGTTTATCACTGCCACGATTCTCATGCCTCAGGAATACGTCGGCCCCGTCATGACTCTGTGCAACAACAAACGTGGCGTGCAGAAAAATATGCAGTACATGGGTCACCAGGTGATGATGACGTATGAATTACCGCTGAATGAAGTGGTTCTTGATTTTTTTGACAAGCTCAAATCAGTATCACGGGGATATGCATCGCTGGACTATGATTTCAAGGAATTCCGCGCCGACGATCTGTGCAAACTCGACGTTCTCATCAATGGCGAACGGGTGGATGCACTTTCATTGATCGTCCACCGCGCAAATGCCTTGAGTCGGGGACGTGACGTCGTCACGCGCATGCGAAAACTGATACCCAGGCAGATGTTCGACGTGGCGGTTCAGGCGGCGATCGGATCCCAGATTCTCGCCCGCGAGAATGTCAAGGCTTTGCGCAAGAACGTGCTCGCCAAATGCTACGGCGGTGATATTACCCGCAAGAAAAAGCTGCTCGAGAAACAAAAAGCAGGTAAACGCCGCATGAAACAGGTCGGGACAGTGGAAATACCCCAGGAGGCATTTCTGGCTATCTTGCAGGTCGATAGTAAATAGGCAGTTGGATTTCGAGGAAAGGACGAAGCACCAATGAATTTTGCATTGCTGATGCTGACGCTGCTGGTCATAACTGGCGGTGTCTGGCTACTGGACCGCTACTGGCTATCGGGCAAAAGAGACCCTGGCAAGAGCGAACCCTGGTGGATCGAGTACTCGAAGAGCTTTTTCCCGGTGATTTTGGTGGTATTTATCTTGCGGTCATTTCTGGTCGAACCATTCAAGATTCCATCGGGCTCTATGATTCCAACGCTTCTGGTAGGCGATTTCATACTCGTAAGCAAGTCGAGTTACGGTGTTCGCCTGCCTGTAATCAACACCAAGATCGTTGGCATAGGCGAGCCGGAACGCGGCGATGTCATGGTATTCAGGTACCCAGAGAATCCCTCGCTCGACTATATCAAGCGAGTGACCGGGATACCGGGTGATCGGATTGAGTACCGTAACAAGCGTCTTAGTCTCAATGGCAAATTACTCGAAGTCGAACGCATGGACGATTTTCAATACTCTGACAGGAGCTTGTCTTACGTACGCGCGTGGCGTTTCTGGGAACATCTGGGCACGCATCGTCACTCCCTGCTGATCAATCCTGACGAACCGCCGGTGCGTCTGGCCAGCGTTCGCCAGTTTCCGCAACGTGACCGCTGCGAATACAACGATTCAGGCTTTATTTGCACCGTACCGGAAGGTCACTATTTCATGATGGGCGACAACAGGGATTCGAGTTCGGATAGCCGCTACTGGGGGTTTGTGCCGGAACAGAATATTGTCGGCAAGGCATTTCTAATCTGGTGGAATTTCAATGAACTGAAGCGCATCGGGACGCGCATCCATTAATCGGGAATTCACATGAAATCACGACAGCAGGGCGTCACAATGATCGGGATGATACTCATCGCCGGGATGATCGTATTTTTTGCGATCATGGGCTTGAAGCTGATCCCTGCATACATAGAGTTCGCCACCATCCAGAGTCATTTGCGCGAACTGGCGCGCTCACCTGATAGCCGCGGTGCCTCGCCGCGAGATATCCAGTCTGCATTCAACCGTCGCAAGCACATCGACAACATCACATCTGTTGACGGGCGCGATATCGAAGTTGACAAGGCAGGTGGAGAGATCATCCTTATACTTCCGTATGAGAATCGTATACACATGATGGGAAATGTCAGCGCCGTACTCGACTTTGAAGCGACCAGTGAGTAGCTGCAAGCGTATAACGTGACCGATGCGCATTGACGTTCTCGAGCACAAACTCGGATACAAATTCAAGGATCAAGCCCTGCTCCCGCAGGCACTCACCCACCGGTCTCACGGCATCCCGAACAATGAGCGGCTCGAATTCCTGGGCGACTCGGTATTAAATTGCGTCATCGCGAGACTGCTTTTTGAACGATTCGGCGCGCTTGCAGAGGGTGATTTGTCAAGAGTACGGGCGAATCTTGTCAATCAACAATCTTTGTACGAGGTAGCAACAGAGCTCGAACTGGGCCAGCATGTCATGCTGGGGCAAGGAGAAATGCGAAGCGGCGGCTCTGGCCGACCTTCAATACTGGCAGACGCGCTAGAAGCTATTTTTGGCGCAATTTTCCAGGATGCCGGATTTGAAGCCGCCGCCGACGTGATCAGTGCACTATTCGAATCTATCGTAGCAACGCTTGATCCAGCGGCTGTTGCAAAAGACCCGAAGACACGACTGCAAGAACTGTTACAAGGCAAACGAATGTCGCTGCCGGCGTATACGGTGGTCTCGGTAAGCGGCGCAGCGCATGACCAGTCATTTCGAGTGGAATGCCTGGTTGAAGCGATGGGCATACAGACATTCGGTGAAGGTTCAAGCAGAAGAGCGGCCGAGCAGGGCGCGGCACAAAACGCAATCGACATGGCTACCGCCAACCGATGACCGCTAGCGACGTGCTTCATCAGCGCTGCATCGATCATTGACGATCAATGCGTTTGTTCCCGGAGAAGCCGCGCGCGAAGGTATAGTTGCATTTCTGCAGAATCTACGAGCCCGGCCATGAATAGTGCACAACAGCAACAACCATTTCGGTCAGGCATGGTCGCCATCGTCGGACGCCCTAACGTCGGCAAATCGACGCTTTTGAACCGCCTGGTTGGGGCGAAGATCAGTATCGTTTCTCGCCGCGCTCAGACGACACGCCACCGAATTCTGGGTGTGTTGACGAACGAGGACACCCAGATCGCGTTTCTCGATACGCCGGGATTTCAGTTGCGACACTCCAGCGCGCTGAACAAAGCCATGAACCGGGCAGCTACCGCCTCGCTTCGCGAAGTGGATGCAGTGATGCTGATGGTCGAGGCGGGGAGCATTACACCGCAAGATCGCAAAGTGATCGGATTGCTGTCAGAGCGCTCGCCAGTCATCGCGGCCGTTAACAAAATTGACAGGCTCGCCGACCAGGCCGAGCTATTACCGCTTATTGACGAGCTACGCCAAGCCTATGATTTTAACGAGATCATTCCGGTCAGCGCCGAAAAAGGCCTGGCGGTTGAAGAACTGGTTCAGACAATAAGGAACTACCTTCCGGTCGGCGAACCTGTTTATGAATCCGACATGCTTACAGATCGACCAGAACGTTTTCTTGCGGCCGAGATTGTTCGTGAGAAGCTGTTTCGGTCGCTTGGAGAAGAACTCCCGTATGGCGCCGCGGTTGAAATCGAGAAATTCGAGCACGAGGGGCATCTGCGTCGCATCTATGCAACGATCGTGGTTTCCAGGGCGGCTCACAAAGCGATGGTCATTGGTGCCAAGGGTGTAAAACTGAAATCGATTGCGACGCAGGCGCGCAAGGATATGGAACAACTGTTTGACGGCAAGGTTTATCTGGAAGTGTGGGTGCGGGTCAAACAGGGCTGGGCCGACGACGCGCGCAGCCTGCACGCGCTCGGATATAACTGAGAAACATCGTGCCCGGCCCGGATCGCAAACGTCACGAGAACGAACCTGCGTTCGTGCTGCACAACTATCCGTATCGGGAAACCAGTCTGGTCATCGAAGCTTTTACCCGCCACCATGGCCGAATCGGCCTGGTCGCAAAAGGGGCACGACGCCCCAGATCTGCCTTGCGTGGGACAGTGATGGCATTTCAGCCGTTGCTGCTTGGCTGGGGCGGAAAGGGAGAACTGCGCAGCTTGCATTCGGCCGAGCGGCAGGGAGGTGTGCCCCAACTGAAAGGCCTGGGGCTAATGTGCGGTTTCTACATCAATGAATTGCTGCTCAAATTCTTACACAGGGACGACCCTCACGACGGCTTGTTCGATCTGTACGCGGGAGCGATCACGGCACTTGCCGAGGAGAAAGACTTCTCTGCGACCTTGAGGCGCTTCGAGAAATTTCTGCTGGGAGAACTGGGTTTCGCCCTCACGCTCGACCGCGAGGCGCAAACGGGTAAACCCGTCATTGCATCCGGCCGATATACCTACGTTATTGAACATGGGCCGGTTCCCATTGGCGATGGGGAAACGCCAGCGGTTGAGTTATCGGGCAAAACGCTACTCGATCTCGCATGCGACAATTACCAGGATCCAGTCACGCTTTCGCAGGGCAAGCTATTGATGCGACATCTGGTCGGACACCATCTTGGCTCCAAGACGCTGCATACCAGGCAGCTGCTGGTTGATCTGCAACAAATTTGAACCGAATTCATGACCAGGTTAAGTGTCAACGTCAACAAGATCGCGCTATTGCGCAATTCGCGAACAAGCGGCATTCCCGGTGTGGTTCGCCTTGCAGAGATTGCGCTCAACGCAGGTGCACACGGCATAACCGTTCATCCGCGCCCCGACGGCCGCCATATTCGCCCGCAAGACGTGCGTGAACTGTCTGAACTGGTGCGTGCGCGACCTGACATCGAGTACAACATTGAAGGCAACCCGTTCCATCAGGTAATGGAACTGGTCAGGGAGGTTCGTCCACATCAATGCACTCTGGTTCCGGACGATCCCGCCGCGTTTACGTCTAACGCCGGCTGGGATTTGCAAAAGGATGCACAACGTTTGTCTCCGTTGATATCAGAACTGCACGATCTTGGCGTCAGGGTAAGTCTGTTCATGGATCCGGTGGCCGGCAACATGCAAGCGGCGCGTGACATCGACGCAGATCGCATCGAGATATACACCGAGACCTACGCGATGTCTTATGGCACTGCGCAGCAGGAAGCGTCGCTTGCCACTCACGCAAGTGCTGCGCAGGCGGCACTTGACGCCGGACTTGAGGTCAATGCCGGCCACGACCTCAATTGCGACAATTTGCCGGTGTTCATTCGTGGCGTCCCCTGCGTGGCCGAAGTATCAATTGGCCACGCTCTGACCTCAGATGCACTTGAGTTTGGAATGGCCGAAGCGGTTCGCCGCTATCTCGAAGCGATACAAGCGGGCTCGGCGGCGCCATGATCATCGGAATCGGCGTAGATCTGGTCGAAGCGAAACGCATTCAGAAACTGCTCGATGAGTACGGCGACAAATTCGCCGGCCGCCTCGTGAATTCGGAAGAACGCAAATACTATGAACGCAGCTCCCGCCCCATGTGGTTTCTCGCCAACCGCTTCGCGGCAAAAGAGGCGCTGTCGAAGGCACTGGGTACCGGCCTTCGATATCCCGTCACGCTGCACTCGATCGGCGTCATATCGACTGACATCGGGCAGCCTGAGTTCCGCTATAGCGAGGCACTCAAGTCCTATATGGAATCGCGCAACGTGACCAACGCGCATTTGTCGATCACCCACGAAAAAGGTCTGGTGTGTGCTGTTGTCGTGCTGGAAGCACGCGGGTGAAACCCGTTCTGGAAGCACGCGAATGATCCCTGCGTTGGAGGCTCATCAATGAAATTTGCGGTGGAGCCTGGACCATGAAGCGTTTACCGCCCGGTCGCGTAATGCTCGATGTCGGCGGCATCGAATTGAAAGCGGCTGATCGCCATCGCCTGCAACATCGGTCCTGCGCCGGCGTGATCCTGTTTGCGCGGAACTTCGAGAGCCGGGAGCAATTACGCGCACTATGCGAAGAAATCAAGGCCTTGCGGGATCCGCCCTTGTTGATCGCAGTCGATCAGGAAGGTGGCAGAGTCCAGCGATTTCGCAAAAGCTTCACATCAATCCCGGCCATGCAGGAAATCGGCGCACTTTGGGACAGGGACGCGGAGCAGGGCGCACAAGCGGCCCACGACGCCGCCCTTGTGATCGGCTCCGAACTGGCCACATGCGGGCTCGATTTCAGCTTCGCCCCCGTTCTCGATCTGGACCATGGCTACAAGGGCGCAATTGGCGATCGGGCGTTTCATGCTTCGCCCGACGCTGTTATCAATCTGGCGAAGGCATTTATTGCCGGACTGAATGAGTGCGGAATGGTCGCCATTGGCAAACATTTCCCGGGGCACGGCGCTATTGAAACGGACACGCATTACGACATTGCGGTCGATCAACGAGAATTTGACGAAATCGCGCGAAGCGATCTGCTTCCATTTGGCGAACTCTGTCGTGCCGGTCTTGGCGGCGTCATGCCGGCGCACGTGATTTATCCGCGCGTGGATGCGCAGCCAGCTGGATTCTCTCGATTCTGGTTACAGGATATTTTGCGCAATAAAATCGGCTTCGACGGCATTATATTCAGCGACGATTTATCGATGCACGGCGCGAGTACGGCGGGAGATGCGCCAGCGCGCGCAAATGCAGCTATAGCAGCCGGCTGTGACATCGTGCTCGTGTGCAATTCGCCCGATGATGCCGACGCCGTGCTCGACGCGATCAGCGCGGACCCATCAGAAGCCGAAATCAAGCGCATTCTGGCGCTGCGTCGCAAGCGGCCCAGTAAGACCATGGCGCCTGCGCTCAATAAGAACCTGGCGCCCACGCCAAATGAGACCATTGCCTCTGCAGACGCCGACGCGCGCTACGCGCACGCCCGTGACAACATTGCAAAGCTTGGAATGAGTGTCTCAAAGCCGATCGCGTGACTGTGATGCACGATCACGGCAACCATCAACACCGCACCGATCAATACAGTGGCCATTCTCACGCTCCACATCGTGAATCGAATGGCAGCCGGTTTGGTTCCGGAGCACTACTGGCCGGACTGTGCCTGACTCTCATATTCGCGGTTGTCGAGCTTGTCAGTGGTTGGGTGTTTGGCTCTCTGGCTCTGATGAGCGATTCCGGCCACATGTTTTCCGACGCAACCGCGCTCGCAATTGCCGTTGTCGCATCCCGCATTGCGCTCAGGCCCCCGGGCAGCAAGCACACTTACGGATTTGCTCGCGCAGAGGTCGTCGCAGCATTTATCAACGGCCTGCTGCTGCTTGCGATTGTAGTGACCATTTTTGTCGAGGCGGTTCGACGGCTGCAGAATCCGCAGCCGGTATCAGGTGCGGGCGTAATGATCGTCGCCGCACTCGGATTAGTGGTGAATTTTGGTGTCTTGTACCTGCTCGGCCACGGCGAGCGCAACCTCAATACACGTGCTGCCACCTTACATGTGCTCGGCGATCTTATCGGCTCGGTTGCGGCACTTACCGCCGGTGCAGTCATCTATGTAACCGGCTGGAAGCCGATTGATCCGCTGCTGTCCATCGTAATTTCAGTGCTTATTCTTGTCTCTACGGTGCGGATGCTACGCGAAGCCCTGCACGTGTTGATGGAAGGTGTTCCTCTTGAGATTGACCTGTCCGATGTGGGCAATGCACTTGCCGAAATTGAAGGCGTGCATTCAGTGCACGACCTGCATATTTGGACGATCGCGTCCGGACATATCGCGCTGTCCGCACATGTGGACGTGAATCAACTGGAATCGTGGCCGGCGATGTTGGAGAAAATTCGCAGCCTTGCGTGGTCGCGCTTTCGCATAGATCACGTAACCGTTCAGCCCGAAACCGTGGGTGGGATCAACGCCGGACAAAAGGCTGTGATCCGGATCGTCCCCGAAGTCGACTGAACGAAAGGGTGCCAAAGGATCAGCTACAAAAAGCAGCTAGCTTGCACTCACAACCAGCAAACGTTCAGGACGCCCGTTCCATGTACTCGCCGCTGTCGGTGTTGACCTTGATCTTTTCACCGTCGTTTACAAATTGCGGGACCTGCACGGTGAGGCCGGTTTCCATCCTCGCTGGTTTGTAGGAACCGGTCGCGGTCGCGTTTTTCATCCCTGGCTCGGTTTCCGCGACGGTGAGAACGACCGACCCAGGCAGTTCAATGCCGATCGGGCGGCCATTATGCATGTTCACCTGCACATCGCCATTCGGAAGAAGATATTCAGCCTGGCCTTCAAGGAAGTCTGCATCAAGCGTCAATTGCTCGTAATTTTCCTTGTCCATGAACACATAGCTGTCGCCATCCTGGTAGAGGTACTGCATGTTGCGCGCATCTACAAATGCACGATCGACCTTCTCGTCAGTACGGATGCGTTCATTACGTTTGGTGCCGCTTTCTACGTCTTTCATTTCAACCTGCATGAAGGCGCCACCACGCCCGCCAACGTGGACATGATAGGACTTGAGTACGCGCCACACGCGCTTGTCAAGCTCGATCAGGTTTCCAACGCGGATTTCAGTTGCAAGAGCTTTCGCCACAATCTCTATCGGGGTCGTGTTTGAGAGTCGCGCATTTTACACTATGGGTACCATGACCAAAAATGCTGCCAGTACCTTTTCAAACGACTGCCGAACATGCCCACGCCTGTCCGGCTATCTGGATGCGATGCGCGAGAAGTATCCTGACTACTACACACGGCCGGTCCCGTCTTTTGGAGTCGACCGCCCGCGCTTGCTCATAGTAGGGCTCGCGCCGGGCCTGCACGGAGCCAACCGGACCGGCAGGCCGTTCACCGGAGATCATGCCGGGTTGCTGCTATATCGCAGCCTCTATCTTTATGGTTTTGCGAGCGCCGGAGAATCAGCTTCCGGCGACGATGATCTGCAATTGATCGAATGCCGGATCACCAACGCGGTGCGCTGTGTGCCACCCGAGAACAAACCAACAACGCAGGAAGTGAAATTCTGCAATATCTATCTGCGCGAGGAGATCGACCAACTCGACGCCGGCACCGCAATCCTTGCGTTGGGCGGCGTCGCGCATGCCGCGATACTTCGCGCACTGGAATTGCGGCCGGTTGACTACCGTTTCGCGCATGCCGCACGGCATCAACTCCCGGGAGACCTCAGCCTATACGATAGTTATCATTGTTCACGGTACAACACGCAAACCCGACGCCTCACTGAACCGATGTTTCACTCCGTTTTTGACACAATCCGCACATTTCTGGACAACGGCAGCGCATGCCCCAAGAGGCCACCAGCAAGCCTGTGAGCGTGCCGTCGCCCAAAATTGAACCGGAGGCAACAGAACCAGCCGAAGAGGCTGTAGAGCCGTTTGACGGCGCCGCTGCCGCCGCAAAGCTTCCGCACCTGCCAGGGGTGTATCGCATGCTCGATACAAATGGTGACGTGCTCTATGTCGGCAAGGCAGCCGACCTCAGGAAGCGGGTCGCTTCCTATTTCCAGAAAACCGCCTCGGTCTCTCCGCGCATCGCACTCATGGTCAAGCAAGTCAGGAGTCTGGAAACAACCGTGACACGCTCCGAGGCAGAAGCATTACTGCTTGAGAATAATTTAATTAAAACATTAACTCCACGCTATAACATACTGTATAGAGACGATAAATCATATCCATATATTGTTCTGAGTGGTGACCCGTTCGCGCGTCTTGGTTTTTACCGTGGCGCGCTGGACAAACGACACAATTATTTTGGTCCATTCTCAAGTGCTGGAGCAGTACGTGAGAGTATCCAGTTGATGCAAAAGGTTTTTCGTCTGCGGACCTGCGAGAACACCGTATTCTCCAACCGCTCCAGGCCATGTTTGCTCTATCAGATCCAACGCTGCTCTGGGCCCTGCGTAGGCGCAATCGATAAAACCGCATACAACGACGATGTTCACAATGCTGAATTGTTCTTACAGGGACGCGAAAGCGAGGCCATCACCCGTCTCGAGAGTCGTATGGACGATGCCGGCAAGCGCCAGGAATATGAAACGGCGGCAATATTCAGGGACCAGATCCGCGCCTTGTCCAAGGTGCGTGAAACCCAGTTCGTCTCAAGCAACAAGGGCGTCGACGCGGACATCGTTGCACTCGCCTCGGCAAGCGGTCTGCTATGCGTCAACCTGGTCATGATCCGCGGCGGGATTCACCGCGGGGACAAAAGCTTTTTCCCACAGAACGCCCGTGAACAGGACGATGAGGCAGCATTGGAAGCATTTCTGACGCAGCACTACCTGAGCAGGGAAGTCCCTCCGCTGGTGGTGGTCAATCGCGACATTGATGCCCAGGTACTGGAACAATTACTCTCCGATCAGGTTGGTCGAAGAGTGCATATATCTTCCAATCCGAGTGGTGATCGACGGGTTTGGTCGCGCATGTCCGAAAAGAACGCTGAACTGGCCATTGCGCAGCGACTGACTGCGCACGCAACCCAGGAAGCACGATTAACGTCTTTGCAGTCGCTGCTTTCTCTGCCGGACACTGTCCAGCGCATCGAATGCTTCGATATCAGTCATACGATGGGAGAAGCGACGGTCGCCTCCTGTGTCGTATATGACCGCGCAGACATGCAGCCGGGTGAATACCGTCGATTCAACATTGCAGACATCGAACCCGGCGACGACTATGCTGCCATGCGCCAGGCACTGGAACGACGCTACCGACGTATCGTTGAAGGTGAGGGGAAAATGCCCGATCTGCTGCTCGTCGATGGCGGCAAAGGGCAAGTGGGGGTAGCCTCTCAGGTACTCGCCGAGCTCGGAATCAGCGAACTTGTACTGGTAGGCGTAGCCAAAGGCGAAGAACGCAAGCCGGGTATGGAACAATTGGTGCTCGCCGACAGACAGGTCATTGTGCGGGCAAATGCCAACAACCCCGGACTACATCTGATCCAGCAGATTCGCGACGAGGCGCATCGCTTTGCGATTCAGGGACACAGGAAGCGGCGCGGCAAAGCGCGCACACGCTCGTCGCTGGAGGATATAGAGGGCGTCGGAGCGAAACGGCGACAACGCCTGCTGGCGCGATTTGGCGGGCTGAGGGGTGTAGTGTCGGCGAGCGTGGAACAACTGGCCCAGGTTCAGGGAATCAGCCGTGATCTGGCAGAGCGTATTTACCAGCAACTACATTGACGCGCTATTTCGAATCTGCTCAGATCGAATGAGTTCAGGTCGAATCAGTCTAGAAAAACCCCTTCGATGGCGATGCCTTTTACAATAGCGACATTGTCATCAATGTCATTAACAAACTCACGCAACATGAACATTCGATGGGGCTAAATCTGCCGAACCTGATCACGTGGGGACGAATTGTCCTGATCCCGCTGCTCCTGCTCGTCTATTACCTTCCGGATGACTGGATTGCAGACCATCGGCAGAACGTGGTCGCTACCGCTATTTTCGGGCTCGCCGCGATCACTGACTGGCTCGACGGTTACCTGGCACGCCACCTGAAGCAGACATCTGCCTTCGGCGCGTTTCTGGATCCCGTCGCAGACAAATTGATGGTCGCGACTGCATTGATCCTGCTGGCGTGGCTGGGCAACGTCGAAGCGTTTATTGCCGCAATCATCATCGGCCGCGAAATCGCCATCTCTGCGCTTCGTGAGTGGATGGCGACACTCGGCGAGGGTAAAAGCGTCGCGGTGTCGTTCGTAGGTAAACTCAAGACAACAGTGCAAATGATTGCGATCCTGCTGCTGCTCTACAACGACCCGATCTGGCGTATCGACACCCACGTGCTTGGCACCATACTGATTTACCTTGCGGCGATATTGACGCTGTGGTCGATGATTTACTACCTGCGTAAAGCGTTACCACAGGTTCGCGACGCGATGAAGTAGCTTCGGGTTTGACTGGTCGGGTCTGAACACACTCAACTGCTTGTGTTTTCTTGACAAAAAAAGCGCCGGACCTATAATTCCGCTTCCTCATGCGGGAATAGCTCAGTTGGTAGAGCGCAACCTTGCCAAGGTTGAGGTCGCGAGTTCGAGACTCGTTTCCCGCTCCAGATTCCAAAGAAGGAAAATGGACTTGATTTACAGCCTGCGCAGGCTGTACCGAGCCACTTTCCTTTTTCAGTTTGAACTTGCTGGCAGACACCGCTTGACGCTGTTCGCCGCTAGCAATATGCAGTTTGCCGCGCATATGTGAAAGTGCTTCTGGCAGGGCGGGATGGCAGAGTGGTCATGCAGCGGCCTGCAAAGCCGTCAACGCCGGTTCGATTCCGACTCCCGCCTCCAATTTCCACTGCGAATGTATCAACCGGCTTCGCCCGCTTCAAAGCAGGCGATAATGGGCCGCCGCCCGGGTGGCGAAATTGGTAGACGCACGGGACTTAAAATCCCGGGCCGCAAGGCGTGCGGGTTCGAGTCCCGCCCTGGGCACCATGCATTGGGTCGCTAAGCCGCCGCTTCGTTTGTTTCCTCTGCACAGTTCTAAATTTGGATTGCGGCGCCAAGACCGAGGCCACGCACTCAACACATAGAGGCATCACCGAAGGTTGCCCTGAGGGCGTTGCTATTGACGCAGCAATATATGTCGACTATTCTCGACATATGGACACATTACTGGCAATGAAAGCATTTGGAGCGCTCTCTCAGGAAAGCCGACTGGACGCATTCCGGCTTCTTGTTCGTAGCGGTAAGGACGGGATCGCTGCCGGCAGCATTGCCCGCGAACTGGGCATCCCGCACAACACGATGTCGTCGCACCTCGCAACTCTGGTCAACGCCGGTCTTGTCAGCGCACGGCGCGAAGGCCGTTCAATCATTTACAGCATTGATTTTGAAGGCACACGCGCCTTGCTGTCCTTCCTTATGGAAGACTGCTGCCAGGGGCAGGCGGAGGTGTGCGCGCCGGTACTCGATAGTGTTCTGGCGGGATGCAGCGTATCAACCAACTTAACAGGAGGGCTTCATGAAACGTCTACACGTTAACGTGGCGGTATCCGACCTCGAAGCGTCAATGCGGTTTTACACTTCGCTCTTTGCGACCGAACCAACACTGGTGAAAACAGACTATGCCAAGTGGATGCTGGACGATCCGCTTGTGAACTTTTCGATTACCACGCGCGGCGAGCGCAAAGGTATCGATCATCTGGGAATACAAGTCGAAAATGACGCTGAACTCGGCGAAGTCTATTCGCGCCTGAAGACAGCAGGCGGCCCTGTCATCGAGCAAGGCGACACGACCTGTTGTTACGCCCAGTCTGAGAAGAACTGGATTTCCGATCCGGAAGGAATTGCCTGGGAAACCTTCCTGACCAAAGGGGAGAGCCCGGTTTTCGGAGTCAGTGAAAATCTCCGTGATCAATTGTCTGCTTGCTGCGCCAAGCCAGCGACGACAACGGCGTGTTGCGATTCTCCGCCACAAGAAAAATAGACAATCGCGCGTGATAAATGCGCGCAGTTCTCAGCAATGAACAAGAACAAGACTTGCAACGTCCTTTTCCTTTGTACCGGCAATTCCTGCCGTTCACAGATGGCGGAAGCCTGGGCTCGCCATCTAGGTGGTGAGCGGCTCGAAGCGCAATCAGCCGGTATCGAGTCTCACGGGAAAAATCCTCGCGCCATTGAAGTCATGCGTGAAGCAGGCATCGATATCTCGGCGCAAGAATCGGTAAAACTGACTGATCAAATGCTGGCTTTGGCAGATTACATAGTGACCGTCTGTGGCCATGCGGACGAAAATTGCCCGGTACTACCTGCCGGCGTGCACAAACAACATTGGCCACTGCACGACCCGGCGAAGGTGACCGGCTCTGAAGACGAAATAATGGCCGCGTTTAGAGAAAGCCGCGACGACATTCGAGGCAGAGTCGAAGATTTGATCGAGGGCTTTAAAAGCAATGGAAGGTGACAAAGCGATGAGTGGCGACAGTAGGGGCAACGCTCAGATAAGTTTCTTCGAGCGCTATCTGACCGTTTGGGTCGCACTTTGTATCGGCGCTGGAATACTACTCGGAAAAGTCGCGCCGGAGATTGCCAAAACTCTTGATGGCATGGCGATCTATGTCAACGGTGCGCCGGCCGTTTCCATCCCGATCGCACTGTGTCTGTTCTTCATGATGTACCCGATCATGGTCAAGATCGATTTCCACGAGGTTGTCAAAGCGGGTAAGTCTTTGCGCCCGGTTGGTTTGACTCTGTTCATCAACTGGTGCGTGAAACCGTTCACGATGTATGCGATCGCAAGTTTTTTTCTCGGGAAACTGTTCCTCGCATTCATAGGTCCGGATGCGATTGACCTGGTAAAGATGCCGTTGGGCTCAGGCCTGTTGGTTGGCGAAACCTATGGTGCCGGTCAAGTGGTGCTTGTGGATGGTGTCAAGATGCTGGAGGTGCCGCTATGGAGAAGCTATCTCGCCGGGTGCATTCTCCTGGGCATTGCTCCGTGCACAGCGATGGTGCTTGTATGGGGGCATCTTTCCAAAGGCAATGACAGTCACACACTCGTGATGGTTGCCATCAACTCGCTGACCATGCTGGTGCTTTTTGGATTCTTGGGTGGTTTCTTACTGGGTGTCGGAAAGTTGCCGGTGCCCTGGCAAGCGTTGCTGCTGTCGATAAGCATTTATGTTGCGCTGCCGCTGGTAGCTGGTTACATCTCCCGGAAATGGATTATTGCCGTAAAGGGGGAGAAGTGGTTCAAAGAAACGTTCCTTCACTTCCTGACGCCAGTTACCATCACAGCCCTTCTGATAACACTTGTTCTGCTCTTTTCGTTCAAGGGTGAGACGATCGTCCAGAACCCTTTGACGATTCTATGGATCGCCATCCCGCTCTTTGTTCAAACCGTGCTCATATTCGCCCTGGGATATGGGCTGGCAAAGGTTATGGGGCTTACCTACGAAAACGCCGCGCCCACGGCCATGATCGGTGCATCCAACCACTTCGAAGTTGCCATCGCGACAGCGGCAATGCTCTATGGATTGTCGTCCGGCGCCGCGCTCGCGACGGTCGTCGGTGTGCTGATCGAGGTACCTCTCATGCTAATGCTGGTCAGGTTCTGTCTGCGCACACAAAGCTGGTTTTCCCGTTAGTGCTATGGTTTTCCCGTTAGTGCTATGGTTTTCCCGTTAGTGCTATGGTTTTCCCGTTAGTGCTATGGCGAACTTCATTCGGTCAGACGGTCAATCCTGACCCGGCTTCAAACATAAACTCGCCAACCTGTTAGTGCCGATGGAGCAGATATCCTCAGCCCATAACCCGAGCCTGAAACTCGCGCGGAAATTATTAAAATCGCAGCGAGAGCGACGCCGGGCCGGGAAAATATTGCTGGATGGCGTGCACCTGATTAGTGCTTACTCAAGCTCTTGGGGATTGGCTGACGCGGTGATTCTGATCAAGAGTTCGAGCATCGGTGCCAGCGAAATTGGCGCATTTATCGACTCGCTTTCAGAAAATGTACGAATGCTTGATGTGCCTGACGCAATGTTTCAGGACGTTTCTCCGGTTGATACACCTACCGGAATCATCGGATTGGTAGATCGCCCGACAATAGCGTCTCAAGGTGGTGGCAAACAGTTCGTTCTGGCGCTCGACGGCATTCAGGATCCTGGTAATCTCGGATCAATTCTGCGCACGGCAGCAGCGACGAAAGTTGACGAAGTGCTGTTATCCAGTACCTGCACGGATGCGTGGTCACCAAAGTGCCTGCGCGGCGGCATGGGTGCGCAGTTCGTGCTGCCGATTACCGAACACGTGGATCTGCCCGAGTCGCTCGCAACATTCAAGGGCCTAAAAATCGCAACAACCTCGCATTCGGGAAATTCACTGATCGAAAGTGATCTTTCAGCGCCGCTGATTGTCATGATTGGAGGGGAGGGCGCCGGATTGAGTGCCGAACTAATGGCCTGCTCCGACCAGGCAGTGGGCATTCCTCTCGAGAATGGCGTCGAGTCCTTGAATGTAGGCGCAGCGGTCGCAATGATCTGCTACGAGCATCTGCGCCAGTCTGTTGCCTGAGCAGGCGCGCTGGTCACCGTTTAGAGCGGACTGAAGTCAGCTCGACTCTTCAACTTCCGGAATCAGTATTCCTCTTCGCGCCCTGCAACAGACGCTGCGCGCACAAGCAAGCAACTCACGAATATGGCTCAGGTCATGCAATTCCGAATGGCTGGTTGAAATTCTCCATTAATTGCCCTATACTTGTGTTCTCAAGTATTACACAAGGACTTGTCATGAAATCCACGACACCACAAACTGAATTCATCATGTTGCAATCGTTACTGAGCGCAAAGCTGACAAAGAGGGTAGAGGGTCAGCTCAGTTTTCACGGGATCAGCTTCACGGAGTATTTGATTCTGCATTTTCTGAACGAAGCACCCCAGAAAACCATGCGCCGTATAGATCTGGCCGAATGTGTAGGTATAAGCGCTTCCGGCGTCACCAGGCTTCTTGCGCCCATGGAGAAGCGTAAACTCGTCGAGAAAGAGGCCAACGCAAGGGATGCGAGAGTCAGTCTGGTAAAGATATCCAGAACCGGAGAGCGGATCTACAAAGAAGCGTCAGTGAGCTTTGAACACAGCGCGCAGTTTCTTTCGGAGCGATTGAGTGAAAAGCAACTGACTACGCTTCTGGAGTTCTCGCGCAGGCTGGTTTGAGTGCAAGCTGGATTGAGTGCAGCGACATGCAAAATCGTCGCTGTGCTTTCTCCAGTTGCTTGCACAATGCATTGCAAACTCACCATTTAGAATGAAGACACTGGAAAATGAAGATACTGCAAAACGATGAAAACATCGGTCTACATTGCGACAAGCCTTGACGGATTCATTGCCAGACCGGACGGCGCGCTGGACTGGCTCGAATCACCCGCTGAAGACGATGCGCAAGACTACGGTTATAAAACATTCATGGACAGCGTCGATGTTCTGGTGATGGGCCGCAACACCTATGAAAAAGTCCTTATGTTCGAGGACTGGCCTTACGGCACCAAACAGGTCGTTGTCCTCAGCAATCATGATCTCCGGATCCCTGAACCGATATCAACGTTCGTGGAGACGATGTCGTGTTCGCCATCCAAGCTGATCGACCGACTTTCCGCACGCGGTTCAAAACACCTCTACATCGATGGCGGAAAGACGATTCAGGGCTTTCTTCATGCCGGCTTGATTGAGCGTCTGATCATCACACGCATTCCCGTCATTATTGGTGACGGCATTCCCCTGTTCGGGCCGCTGGGTCAAGATATCAAGCTACGCCATATCGTCACTCGAAGCTTCCCTGCCGGATTGGTACAGAGTGAGTATGAAATCGCCGCGTAACAACGTGTTTTTGCCGGCTGGCGGCTCGGCGCGAGGCTTGGGCGCGGCTGGACCAGGTATTTCAGATCGGAGGCAGCATCAATGGCAAAGCCGGGGATCGTAGGAAGTGCGCCAATTCTGCTGGTCAAAGACGTGGTTGCGTCCGCCAACTATTATCGAGACAAGGTTGGTTTCGCCTATGAACAATTTTGGGGCGAGCCACCTTGCTTCTGTATCCTTTGGCGCGACAAGTTCAATCTGATGCTCAGTCAGGTTGACGATCCGAAGTTCATCATTCCACATTACAAAGTTGTTGAAAGCATGTGGAACGTCTATTTCTGGGTGAATGACGCTGACGCTCTGTATGCGGAACTCAAAAGCCGTGGAGCGACCATCGACTATGAGCTATGTGACAAACCCTACGGTTGCAGGGAGTTCGGCATCCAGGACCTGGATGGGTATGACATTGCATTTGGCCAGGATATCGACGCGAAAGACGACCAAAGCCGGTGAACTCCAGCATTCATTCGCCCTTCGCCACCCGGAACAGCCACATTCGCGCGACCGCTTACCGGATCCGCAGAATGAAGTACGCTCAAGTCTCCTGCGCAGCATCCACCAACCCTGATTACGGAACAACCAAACCATGACAACACAATCTGACGCGCGCAACTGGTTCAGCGGGGCCTTTGTACTCCTTATGGTGGGTGCAATTTCGATCGTATTTCTCGCCACGGTTAAAGGCTTTCTTGCGGCTATGTTCATGGCGGCTGTTTTCACCGGTCTCGTATATCCGGTCTACCGCTGGTTACTCGCCCGATTTCAGGGGCGGGAAACCCTGGCGTCAATGACGACATTGCTGCTCGTGATCGTCGTAGGTGTTTTTCCACTGATTGCGTTTCTGAGCGTTGTGGTCGGGCAGGCGGCGGACGTCACCAAAATCGTCGCGCCGTGGGTGGAGAAACAGCTTCAGGCTTCGAAAGTTGATGATCGTCCGCTACCGGACTGGATTCCATTCGCCGAGGAACTGGAACCGTACCAAGGGGAAATCAAGTCAAAGATCGCGACGCTTGCCAGCAAAGCGGGTGGATTCATCGTCGGAAGTTTGTCCAAGGCCACACAAGTCACGGCGATCTTTCTTCTGAATCTGTTCGTCATGCTGTACGCGATGTTCTTCTTTTTCATTCGTGGCCCGGATATTGTTCGGACCATCATGGGGTACCTGCCACTTTCCACGTCCAATAAGGAAAATCTCCTGGACGTCGGGCTGTCTGTGAGCAAAGCCACCATTAAAGGCACGCTGGTAATCGGCATTGTGCAAGGTGCGCTGGGCGGGCTCGGGCTTGCGGTGGCAGGTATTCCAGGCTTTGCATTCTGGGGCACAGTCATGGTTGTTCTGTCTATTATTCCCGGCATTGGCACGGCACTGGTCTGGATTCCAGCGGTGATTTATCTGGCCATCAATGGCGACACGGCCGTAGCGATCGGGTTGACCGTGTGGAGCGCTGCGATCGTCGGTACCGTCGACAACGTCTTGCGACCGCGACTGGTCGGCAAAGACACCAAGATGCCTGATCTGCTCATTCTGGTGAGTACACTTGGCGGACTGGGTCTGTTCGGCGCTCTCGGCCTGATAGTCGGCCCGGTAATTGCCGCCCTGTTCCTGACAGCCTGGACGATCTACGGACAGGTGTTCAAGGAGTTCCTGGGTGAAGCTGAATCGGCGCAAGCGCCTCCCCGGGCAGGCAAATGAATTTGCCCTTACGTGACGCGTCGTCAATATTCGACAATGCAGTAGTTTCATTATCAGGGAAAGCAGCCATGTTCAAACAACCTTCGGTATTGCATCCAGCAGTGCTGATCGCAGCGCTACTGATTTTCACAATATCCGGACCGATAGGTTCCGCTTTTTCTCAATCTCTCCCCAATCCGTATCGCGTCGTTGATGGCTGGGCGCAACTGCCCGACGGAAGGCAAATGGGTGCAGTTGGTGGTGTCACGATGGACCCCGACGGTAAACATGTCTGGGCGGTAATCAGGTGCGATGCCAGTGCGCCTGAGCGATTCGGAAACGAATGTCTCGATTCGGATCTGGACCCGGTCGTCAAGTTCGATCTGGGTGGCAACGTGGTGAAAAGTTTCGGAGGCGGTTTGTTCATCTGGCCGCATGGAATTGATGTCGATCGCGACGGGAACGTGTGGGTGACTGACGCGGTCGCGGCCAGGCGAACTCCGAAGGGAAGCAGGGGACATCAGGTGATCAAGTTCAGCCCCAATGGCAAAGTGCTGATGACATTGGGGACGCCGGGCGTGCCCGGAAAGGGGCGCTACAGTTTTAACGCACCGAGCGATGTCGTCGTGGCTGATAACGGTGACATTTTTATCGCCGATGGTCATGCCAATGACACAAACAATCGCATTGTGAAGTTCTCCAGTGCCGGAAAATTTATCAAGGCATGGGGAAAGACCGGCTACGGGCCGGGTGAATTTCGAACACTACACGCGCTCGCGATCGACAAACGCGGGCGTCTGTTCGTTGCTGATCGATCAAACAATCGCATTCAGATTTTCGACCAGGACGGAAACCACCTGGCCACATGGACGCAGTTCGGGCGACCAAGCGGGATCTTCTTCGACCAGAACGACCGAATCTACGTAGCAGACTCTGAATCAGACAACGTACAGAACCCGGGCTGGGAAATGGGCATCCGGATTGGCGATGCTAAAACCGGCTGGGTGCACGCGTTCGTGCTATATCCGTGGGGAGATCCGAATGTCATCGCAGGAAACGGTGCAGAGTTTGTCGCCGTGGACAGCGCCGGCAATCTCTACGCTGGCGAACCCAAGCCAAGAAATTTGCAGAAATACGTGCGAGTCAGGCCGTAACTAAAATCTTCTGACATTATGCGGAAAAGATACAGAAGAGAGCTTCACCCCTTGTTTTCCGGATTGGACGTTCGTTCCCCGAATGGCCGGACGCGTTTAAAAACTGCCCGCCGGATCGATTGCGAGAAGACAGCGTCCTTGCAATTCTCAGGTTGGCTATTCGACTTACTCATCATCAGGAGTGCTTATGTTTAAAATTGTTCCAAATGGTCCGAATCGCCTGGATATCGAGCTCAGCGGAAAACTGAACAGTGAAGAAATGAAAATTGCGTTAGACGAGCTCTTAAGCCTGTCGAAAGATATCCAGAACGGCACAATGTTGTATGACATTGTCGACTTTCAATTTCCTTCACTTGGCGCAATTGGCGTTGAGTTTTCCCGCCTTCCTGCGATGTTTGGCCTGCTGAAACATTTTGACCGCGCAGCGGTACTGACTGACAAAACCTGGTTGAAGAACGTCAGTGAGATAGAAGGGATGTTGTTTCCAGGCCTCGAAATCAAAGCCTTCAATCGGGACCAAAGGGCGGTAGCAGAGGCCTGGTTAGCGAGCTAGGAAGGCGTCGGTTGACGTCACTAGAATGGCACGGCGTTTCTTTCGTGTCGCTGATTGATGCGTGCTGGGCAAAATTCCACAAAGAAGGAAAATGCCGCGTGACGCCTGCATGAATTTCGACGTTTTCCAGACCGTTACTTCGGTGCCGCTTGCGTCGGACGCCGTCGGGCGCGGTCGGTACGGGACGTTGTGCAATTCGAACCAGCTGCCTTATGGACGCAATGATCCACATTCGGGAAATCGACCACCTCGTACTGCGTGTCGCAGACCTCGACACCATGCTTCACTTCTACTGCGGCGTTCTTGGCTGCGCAGTCGAGCGGCGGCAGGACCAGCTCGGGTTGGTTCAGTTGCGTGCTGGTCGATCTCTCATTGATCTCGTTCCAGTGGACGGCGAACTCGGCCGGGCTGGCGGGGCAGCGCCCGGAATAGAGGGGCGCAATATGGATCACTTCTGTGTCCGGGTAGATCCATTCGACGAAGCGAAAATTCGCCGCCACCTTCAGATACACGGCATCGAGGTTGGCCCAGTCGCGACACGCTATGGCGCGGAGGGCTCAGGGCCTTCAATCTATATCACCGACCCGGAAAACAATGTCGTCGAACTAAAAGGCCCGCCAGGAGACTAAATTCCGAATACATGTCGGATGAGTTCAACGGAACAGGGGTCATTGGATGGTTTCCGCCGAGATCCTCGATAGATCGTGTTCGAACAATGTTGCGTCCTCGCAGTACCGAAGCCTTTTCGAGCACAGCACGGCGACCATTGAATTCGCCGTACTCGTCCCCATAGTGATGAGGTTAGACGTTGATTGAACGACGATCAGCGAAGGCGTAGCATGATTCGGCGCTGCGCAGAACCTGCGTTTAACGGGAGTGCAACGTATTGGTGGAAATCCTCTTGCAGGCGTGCACCCATTATGAATCAGGAAGTTAATCGGGCTTTCCCGCACTATGGCCGAAGCGAGGCGTAAGTTAGCGGCAATACTGAGTGCCGACGTGGTTAGCTATTCGCGCCTGATGGGTGCCGACGAGCGCGCCACTTTGAACACGCTGAATGCCTATCGCGCGGTCTTCCGCGATCACATCGCCACCCACGAAGGCCGCGTCGTCGATACCGCCGGCGACAGCATTCTTGCCGTGTTCGACAGTGTCGTCGAAGCAGTCCAGAGCGCGATTGAAGTGCAAAAGAAGCTTGAGACACTCAATGAGATGCTCGCCACAGAACGGCGCATGCAGTTTCGAATAGGTGTCAATCTCGGCGATGTCATCGAGCAGGACGACGGCACGATATACGGCGACGGTGTCAATATCGCAGCTCGCCTGGAAAGCCTGGCACCGGCCGGCGGCGTCACATTGTCAGGTCAGGCGCACGACTTTTGCGAAGGCAAAATCAAGGAGCCGATGGAATTCATCGGCGAGCACGAGGTCAAGAACATCGCCCGGCCGGTGCGCGTTTTTCAGGCGACATGCCAGGAAAATGGCGACGCGATTCCGGACGCTATCGCAAGCAAGGGGGCTCGCCCGGCTCACCAAACCGACAAGCCGTCGATTGCCGTGCTGCCATTCACCAACATGAGCGAAGATACGGACGAAGCGTATTTTGCGGACGGTATCAGCGAGGACATCATTACCGAGTTGGCACGCTTTCAGGAACTGGATGTAGTTGCGCGCAACTCTACGTTTATCTACAAGGGACAGGCTGTAAAAATCCAGGATGTCGGTGCCGAATTGAATGTCCGCTATGTCCTTGAAGGCAGCGTCCGAAAGGGCGGTGGCCGCGTTCGCGTGACCGCCCAGCTCATTGAGGTCGCAACCGGCCACCACCTGTGGGCGGAACGCTACGATCGGCAGATCGAAGATGTCTTCGCGGTGCAAGACGAACTCACCGGCAAGATCGTTGCGACATTAGTCGGCAAGGTGCAAGACAGCGAGCGGCGCCGATCCCGTGCGGACGATCGCACTGGCAACCTCCAGGCCTATCAACTGGTACTGCGTGGGCGCGAACTCTGGTATCGATTTACCAAAGACGACAACCGTGCTGCGCGCAAACTCTACAGACAAGCCATCAGGCTGGACCCGGAATACGGCCGTGCCTACGCAAGCCTGGCATGGAGCTACATGACCGAATACAACGAATACTGGGCCGACGTCCCGCAAGACACGCTCGATAAGGCACTGGATTTTGCACTTCAGGGTGTGCACGTAGATGGCGCATCCCATTCCAACCGCTTGGCGCTAGGGCAAATTTATTTTTACAGCAAGAAACTTCGTCGAGCCCTGGAAGCCTATGAGAAAGGCATCGAGCTCAATCCAAACGACCCCGACGGCTACATCTTTCTGGCGACCGCCCTCAGCCACAATGGTGCTTCCGAACAAGCACTGCAGCGCCTCGACCATGCCTTTGGTCTCAGTCCGAATCTGGCGCAATGGCAGCAATCGATCTATATCGTCGCCTATTTCAATGCGCGGCGTTATGACGACGCTGTTGCGGTTTGGGAGAAGCTGGACAAGCCACCCGTGTATTTTTATCGATGGATTGCCGCCGCGTTTGCGCACCTCGGTCGCGAAGCCGAAGCGCAAGCAATTGGCCGAAAATACCTGGAAACCTATCCAAATTTCGATCTTGTCGAACATCTTTCACGCATGCCGTTCCGGCTGGAGGAAGACCTGGCCCATTATGCAGAGGGATTGAAGCTTGCCGGCCTCAATAGCGAACCTGCAACAGCGCATAACAACCGCTAAGAGCCTGCCTGACTTGGGTGTTCGGTCCGACTTCGAAGATCACAACCAGCCCAAGAAATTGCCCGGCAAGATCAGAGTTTTTTTCATTCATTAATTGCACGTCAGATTCTTCCAATATTTCTGGAGTTTTGAGGAAATGAGCACAAGAATGATCGACACTCTGATGGCGGCGCGAAACGATAAAGTCGCGATCGATGCCTTGCCGGAGATGCCGGCAGACATAGAAGCTGCTTATGCCGTGCAGGGTGAACTGGTCGCCCGCATTGGGCGAGCGACAAATGGCTGGAAGATCGGTTGCACCAGCGCCATGGCGCAGCGTATCTCGCGCGTCGATGAACCATTTTTCGGTCGGATGTTTGCTGCCACCACGGCCACCAGTCCGTCGCGGATCAATCTTGCAGGTTTCTTCAATCCAATCGTCGAACCCGAGATCGCGTTTCGAATGGCGCGCGACCTTCCGGCGTCCGGTGCTCCGTATGACGAGTCCAGCGTTGCGGACGCGGTCGCAACCATCTTTCCCGCGATCGAAATGGTGGACAGCCGCTATAGCAAAGCGTGGAAAATTGACATCCGCGAAACCGTTTCCGACAACGGTGTACACGCATTCTTTGTCAGCGGCGCCGAACAAGCTGATTGGCGCGCCATCGAGCGTGCTTCGATTCCGCTTACTGTCACCACGAACGGAACATTCACCGCCGATGGAGTTGGTTCGAATGCCCTGGAAGACCCGATTAACGCACTGGTCTGGCTTGCCAATGGCCTGGCCCGGCGAGGGCTCTCCCTCGCCGCCGGTGACCTGGTCACGACCGGTAATATTTGCAACGAACCGGTGCGTCCGGCAGCAGGCGACGTGATCGTTGCCGACTTCGGAGCGCTGGGAAACATTGAGGTCACATTCGAATAAGACGTGAGCGTACCCAGCGCCGCTGGCCATGTCGGGCCGGCGCGATCGGGTTAATCCCGTGCCTGCTCCTGTTCGCGCATGTCCATGCGGAATCGCTGACAGGCCGCGTCGTTTACGTTGCCGATGGCGATTCCGTTACCGTGAGAGACGCCGCGGACATTCGCCACCGAATTCGGCTTTCAGGAATTGATGCGCCGGAGCTGCGACAGCGATTTGGCCGCCAAGCCAAACAGAATCTTTACCGCCTGCTATTCGATAAAACGGTTTCGGTCGAGTATGAAAAACGCGACGACCATGGACGCATCGTCGGAAAAATCATGGTTGCATCGCCGGATGCCTGTCCGGATGCAAGCATTACTTGCCCGAAAACGCTGGATGCGGGAATGGCACAACTCACGGTCGGCCTGGCCTGGTGGTATCGGTACTACGCTGCCGAACAAACCGAACAGGATCGGCATCGTTATGAATTTGCCGAGTACGAAGCGCGGGCACGCAAGGCAGGCCTCTGGGTAGATGCCAACCCCTTGCCGCCATGGGATTGGCGGAGGAGAAAAAGGAAATGATGCGACGCGAAAGTAGGTCGGATTAGCGCAGCGTAATCCGACGCAAGCGCGTCAACTGTGCCAGCCATCGTCGACGCTCGGCGTCGCGTTACGCCCAAGGACTAACACGACCTACGTTCCTGTTCTCGCGCCGCCGCCGCGTATTTGTCGCAAACATCAACCCGATAGACGGCGAGTATTGGCATGCGCACGCATGCCGCACTACCGATCGAATGATTCCCGACCGAATTTGGCGGGATGTTGGCATGCCGGTACAATTTGGTGCGTTTTGACGCGCAATACTTGAGGAGACGACGCATGCCGGACGGAAACACCCAATCGAGTTCTGCAACACAACAAAGCGGAACGAGTGAAGGCACCAAGCAGGTCGTATGTACGAGTTGCGACGGCTTTTGTCCCGTATCCGCGAGAGTGGAAGACGGACGCGTCGTCAAGATCACCACGCGCGACCACCCGATGTTCAAAGGTGTGCTGTGCATGAAGGGCGCCTATGCGCCGAAGCAGTTTTCACATCCGGATCGAATTCTCTACCCGCTGAAAAGAGTCGGAGAGCGCGGCAGCGGAGAATGGGAGCGCGTCACCTGGGATGAGGCGATGGACGACATCGCCATCCGCCTGCAAAAAGTCATTGACGAGCATGGGCCCGAGGCTTTTGCGGTAGCCCAGAGCGGCGCCACCGGGCTGGGTGACAATGGTCTGTGCCGCCGATTCATGAATCACGTGGGCACGCCCAATTGGATCGGGGGCGTTTCTTATTGCGCAGGAAACACCGCCGCGATAAACCGTTATGTCTATGGCTGGTTCCCCCGCGCCGACATTCTCAATTCCAAATGCATCGTGCTGATCGGTCACGACCCGCGCAGGCACAGTTGGACCATGGAATACAAGGCCATCCGTATGGCGCAGGCGAACGGCGCGAAACTGATTGTCGTTGATCCGCGTCGAAGCGAGAACGCAGAGCGCGCCGACGTCTGGCTGCCGCTTCGTTCCGGTACTGACGCAGCGATGAGCCTCGGCTGGCTTAACGTCATCATCGAGGAAGAACTATACGACAAGGAATTCGTTCGCGACTGGACAGTTGGCTTTGACTCACTCGTGGAACGGGTGCGCGAGTATCCGCTGGATCGTGTTTCGCAGATTACCGGGGTCGAGCCGGAACTCATTGCCAGAGCTGCACGCATGTACGCAACCAGTGGTCCGGCCTGCATTCCGTGGACACCAGTGACCGATCAGCAGGTATCAAGCACCTCAGCCATTCGCCTGCAATGCATGCTACGCGCGATTTGCGGCCACCTTGATGTGACCGGAGGAGATCAGCTCATCGGCTTCAATCCTGCCGTGCGCTCGGAGTCGGAGATCGAAGAACATGAAGTCCTGCCACCCGAGCAAAAGGCCAAGCAACTCGGCGCAGACCAGTTTCCCGCGTTTACCTACCGCGGCACCACACCGATGGGCGATGCATCCGAGAAGGTATGGGGTGTTCGTTGGGCCAATCTGGTCGGCGGTTGCTACATGGCGCACCCGATGGCGCTGTTCAAGGCAATGGTCGAAAGTGATCCTTATCCGGTGCGCGCACTGTTCGCGGTGGCGAACAATGTATTGGCGGCCTTCGCAAACTCCAAACGAGCCTATGAAGGCATGATGAAGCAGGACCTCATCGTTGCCTTCGAGCACGCAATGTCACCGACCGCACAAATTGCAGACTACGTCCTGCCGGGAGATTCATGGCTCGAACGTCCCAGCATGCAGGCGGGCATCAGCGAACAGGCCATGTCGCCGCCGGGCGAGTGCCGCAATGTCGTCTATTTCTGGCATCAACTGGCGAAGCGAATGGGCCTCGGTGAGCAGTTCCCGTGGGAAACGCCGGAACAGATGTTCGACTATCGCCTGGAACCAGGCGGCAAGAAATGGGCGGACGTGGTCTCAGCCGGCAGGCCACCAAATCTGCACAAAGGGCAGGCGGAACACGACGGCGAGCGCAAATACCTGAAAACCGGCTTCGCGACGATGTCAGGTAAGGTCGAGTTGTATTCCGGCTTGCTTGAAGATCTGGGCTTCGATCCGCTGCCGTACTATCGCGAGGCTGCACGCACCAGTGAAAAGTATCCTCTGCAATCCTTTGTCGGTTGGCCGGAAGATGAGTTTTTCCGTTCCGGTCATCGCCACGTTCCGGAACTACGCAAACGCGCGCAGGATCCGATTTTCTACATGTGTCCGAAGGACACTGAAATAATGGATATCGCCGAAGGCCAGTGGGTTCGCCTGGAAACTTCGACAGGTGACATGGCCGGCCGCGTATACGCGCACTCAAGCATGCCCAAAGGACTGGTGCGCATTCCGCATGGCTGGTGGAAACCGGAATCGCGTCAGGGAGGCGATCACCTCTCCGGCCTATGGACTTTCAGCGACGGACAATTGGCTGCCGACGATGATCTGGAACTGGTGGATGCGGAGCAGGGCGTGCCGCATCTGAAAGGCTGCCCTTGCTCGGTCACCAGGTTGACGGCCGCGGAGGTCGAAAAACTGGAAGCCGAATACGGCCCAAGCGAAGCAGTTCCACACGGACCGGAAGGCAAAGTGCTACGCTCCAAGGCGCTGCCGGGCGAGTTTGACTTCATGGAAGATGAAAACATCGGCGAAGGCATCGAGTTCGAAGCTGCCCAACTCTCGCTATACGGCCGTTACTCTATGTAAGAGACGCAACCTGGCTGCGTAGGACGGCCTACTTGGCGACGCGGTTCAATGCGCTGCGCGTGAAGGGATTCGCGCGACTACGCAGCTTACACCGCAGACAAATTTCCCGCAGTTCGGTACAACAAAATGGGAGGAGGCTGAAGCGATGGCCATAGATCAAGAAAAACTCATGAACTGGCCATTCAAGGCTGAAGAACAAAGCTACACCACAAAAGACACGATTCTTTACGCGCTCGGCCTTGGGCTGGGTGCCGAACCGCTGGACGAAAGTCAGCTTGACTTCGTCTTCGAAGAAAACGAATTCAAGGCATTGCCAACCATGGCGGTCGTGCTGGCCGGCCCGGGTTTCTGGGTGCGCGATCCGGAAAGCGGCATCGACTGGGTCAAGGTCCTGCATGGAGAACAAGGTCTGCAGATTCACAAACCGCTGCCGGCCGAGGCGACAGTAGTGGCAACCACGAAGGTGACAGGACTAATCGACAAGGGTGCAGACAGGGGCGCGTTGATCTATTCCGAACGGACCCTCGTGGACAAATCCACTGGCGATGCATTGGCAACATTAACCTCGACCACATTCGCACGCGGCGACGGCGGCTTCGGCGGCCAAACCGGCCCGACCAAGCCGGTGCACCCGATCCCGGACCGCGAAGCCGACATGGTTTGTGACCTGCCGACATTACCCCAGGCTGCACTGATCTACCGCCTGTCCGGCGACCCGAACCCGCTGCATGCGAGCCCGAAAGTTGCGCGCGCGGCCAATTTCAAAGCGCCAATTCTGCACGGCTTGTGCACGCTCGGCGTAGCCGGTCACGCGATCCTGAAAACGGCGTGTGATTACGACGTGAACCGCTTCAAGTCGATGGATCTGCGCTTCTCCTCACCGGTATATCCGGGCGAGACCATACGCACTGAAATGTGGCAGGACAATGGGATCGTGTCCTTCCGGTCGAGCGTAATTGAACGCGACGTGGTGGTACTGAACAACGGCCGGGCAGAGATCGCCTGACGAGAACCCAAGCCGATCGGGAATCGCCACAATCCGCAACTGACTTCGGGCGCGTCGCGCGGCGTACGCCTTTGAACATGGAACTGATCGAACAACAAGAACGAACCACGAGAGGAGTGAGCTGTGAGTGGAGAGCGCGTAATTCCCAAACCCACACCGGAAACCCGACATTATTGGGACGGCGCTCGCGAAGGCGAGCTTCGGTTGCAGAATTGCGATGCCTGCGACAACACCTATTTTCCGCCGCGCCCATTCTGCCCTGAATGTGGCTCGCGCAAGGTCTCGGTGATCAAGGCATCGGGGCGCGGTACGCTGCACAGCTACATCATTAACCACCTGCCTTCACCCGGTTTCAAAGACGGCCCGTTTGCAATCGCCGTGGTCGAACTGGAGGAAGGGCCGCGCTTAATGTCCAATATTCTCGAATGCGAGCAAACACCAGAGGCATTACAACTCGACATGCCGCTCGAGGTCACGTTTGAAAAACTGACCGATGAAATCACACTGCCGCAATTCCGTCCGGCCAAGTAAGAGCGAGGAAAAAGAAAATGAAACAAAAATCCATCGCCATCGTCGGCGCTGCCGAGACCACCGAATTAGGCAAAATCCCTGACACCTCGCAAATTCAGTTGCATGCGGATGCGGCATTGAACGCGATGGCCGACGCCGGGTTGACGATCAAGGACATTGACGGTGTCGCCACTGCAGGTCACAACGCAACCGAGGTTGCCCATTACCTGGGCATCACGCCAACATGGGTAGACGGCACATCGGTCGGTGGCTGTTCGTTCATGCTCCACGTTCGCCACGCGGCAGCTGCAATAAACGAAGGCTTGTGTACCACGGCACTGATTACGCACGGCGAGAGCGGGCGCCACGCGATTGGACGCGCAGGTTCAGCGATATTCCCGGCCCAGTTTACGATGCAGTTCGAACAACCTTATGGCGCGACCCGCCCGCCGTCCGCGTTCACCCTCCCGTTGTTGCGCTACATGAAGGACTATGGCGTTACGGAAGAACAGGTCGCCAATATTGCCGTGGTCCAGCGCGAATGGGCTGGCTTTCACCCGCGTGCGAGCTTCCGCGATCCGATCACCACGGATGACGTGCTGAACTCGAAGATGATCTGCTATCCGTTTCGTCTTCTGATGTGCTGCCTGGTGACAGATGGGGGCGGGGCGTTGATCCTGACCAAAGCAGACCGGGCGCTGGATTTTCCGACCAATCCCGTCTACATCCTGGGCACCGGCGAAAGCGTTGAGACACCGCTGATCAGCCAGATGAAAGACTTGACCAGCTCCAGCGCATTCCGGGTCTCGGGCAAGAAAGCGTTTGAAGAAGCCGGCATCAGCCACGCGGATGTCGATCACCTGATGATCTATGACGCATTCGCCCATCTGCCGCTCTACGGGCTTGAGGATCTGGGCTTCGTCGGAAAAGGCGAGGCGCCCGCTTTCATTCAGGAGCGCAACACCGCCCCCGGCGGCACGCTGCCGTTAAACACCAACGGAGGAGGCCTGAGCTACATGCATTCCGGCATGTACGGCATGTATGCCCTGCAAGAAGGCGTGCGCCAGATGCGCGGCATTTCTCCGGCACAGGTCGACGGCGCGGAGATCTCGGTTGTGCACGGTGTTGGTGGAATGTTCGGTGCTGCCGGCACAGTCATTCTCAGCAACGTCGCACCGTAAAGTCTGCAAAAAGAATAACCTGGTCCTCCCTGGATACAGGCACTGCCCGCACTACGCGCCCGTTAGTCACCCGGGCGCGAATGCTGCAAGAGCAGACTCGATTCCTCGCGATGTGTTTTTGTGCAACCCCTGACATGTAAACCACAGTTGACAACTGTCCGATTGTAAACTACAGTTCACATGTGCTAGAAGTCCACAAAACCGAAGTTTTCGCCACCTGGTTTAAAGGCTTAAAGGACCGAAAAGCCAAAGCTCGTATCCAGGCACGCATCGACAGGATACAGCTAGGCAATTTCGGCGACGTCGCTCCAGTTGGCGGAGGGGTAAGTGAGTTGCGGATATTTTATGGCCCGGGTTATCGGGTCTATTTCGCCAGGCGACAATCTGTTGTGGTCATTCTTCTAACTGGAGGAAACAAGAGCTCCCAAAGCGCAGATATCGCTATTGCGAAGAAACTCGCTCGGCAATTGGAGATTTAAATTATGGCTATCAAAACTACTCGATGGGATTCCGCTGATTATCTGGAAACAGATGAAGACATTCAGAACTATATTGAGGCGTGCGTCGAGGAAGCCGGTGACGACCCTGCGTTTATTGTGCACGCATTGGGTGTTGTGGCTCGCGCGAAAAATATGAGCCAACTTGCCAGAGATACAGGCCTTACCCGGGAAGGGTTGTATAAAGCCTTGTCAGAAGAAGGCAATCCCACATTCTCGACAATTGCGAAAGTTGCGAAGGCACTGGGTTTTCAGATCACCGTTCAACCGTTGGCGTAGCCAGGCGGCGAATGAGAACAGGCAGACCAATAACGACTCAGCGCCCTCTCTTTACTTTAAAGAGAAAGTGAAATGAGAGAAATTCTCTTTATCGCTCTACTACTCTGCTCGATAGTCTCTCCGGCGGCGGACATCGATGCCTTGAGAAGCGAGCAATCAACGCTTTTGGAAGCTAAGAGCGCGCTCGACGCCGAACGCAACGCGAATCAAATTGAGGGCGAGAGAATTACCAAAACAATGAATGATCTCGAGCGTTCGGCAACGCAAGTTGAGAAACAGATAATTGATTTACGTGTCACCAGCAATGCGCTTGACGCAAAGCTGTCGAACCATGCGGCAGTGAGTCAAACGCTTGACGTAAAAGTTGCCAACCATGAATCGAGTATTCAGTCACACAACATTGAGTGTGGTGGTACCTATGATGACGAGGATTACGATGCCTGGTGTAACAACAGCGCCGCTTCCTTGAGTTCAGAGAGGGCTTGGCTGGATCGGGAGGTTAATTCGTTCAACTCCGAAAACACAAAACTGAACGGAGAGATCGAGATCTACAATGAATTGGCGCTTTCCATCCAGGACATGATTGACAATCAGGCAACACAAGAAGCAATCGTGGATGGGGAATACGAACAATACAAAACTCACAGGCAAGAACTTGTCGACGCGGGACACCGGATCCAGGCAAGGCTGGATGAAATTCAGCGGTACATTGATTCCTGTGAAGCCGAGATCGCGTCAGGTAGCGACGAAACTATAAAGTCCGAACGCGGCAACATGTTCGACAGCAACCAGTAAACATAACAGCGGTATTTTCTCGGTGCGAGACCGTTTGTATCAGGACATTCGGCCGCAGCAACGTTAACGCACTGAAGATATCGTCTTGATTTTTACGACAGGGGTGGGTTCTTCGCGCTTGAAGTAGCCAGCCCGGAAGCCAAGAGCGTACTCATCGATACCAACTTTCTGATACTCGGATAACGCCAAACATTCACGGCGATGCCGTTCGCCTTCTACGTAGCCCTCGGCACGTTCGAGCGTCCAGCCCATTTCTTCGGCAAGCGAAATGCCATTATCTTTTGGCAAGGCATTCATGTTGTCTCCTTCGACCGTGCTCAAATTCGCATCCCGTAGATACTCTTTCAAAGCTAGTGATCAGTAGCAGTAGTGGACTATCGATGCATACCCGCGACAGTGTTCTTATGAACGCGTTCCATGTACAAATGCAACGGCGTACATGCGCGACCACGCATCTCAGATTGTTGTCTGTCTCCAGACGACCGGATCAATTAACGCAATAAACGTACGCGCCCGCGCGCCCTAATTTCGCGGTAGGCCGTATGACATATTGGTACATACCTATCCAATGATTCTGATGATGGATTGCAGGCAATGCCAATGAACGGACGAGTTGGCGAGGTTCTGGTCGTAAGTGCGAGAGCGCCCTGTAGCCGAGGGTTCGCAAGGGGAGGGGAACTTCCTAACAACACCGGAAAGACTATGCGATCGAACTGATGAATTCTTAGCATCTGACCGTCGGATTTTGGTCACTCAATTGCAGCAATCACGGTCCGATTCCGTGCAAATAATCACAATCACATGCGAAGTATCATTGTCTCTACACTAGGCGCAGAAATCGATCCAACCGCGTTGAGCATTGGATATAACCGCGAATGGAGATTAGCGGCTAGCACGCCTATAGTCACAATTCACCCGGTCAGAAAACTGGCGTTCGACAACAAGGTACTGAGAGCAGGAGGCAGGGCGTCATGCGCGAAATCGATAAAAGCAAGCCGGTACTGGTTACAGGAGGCACTGGCTATTTGGCCTCCTGGATCATCAAGAAGCTACTGGAACAGGGCAGTGTGGTTCATGCAACCGTGCGCGAGCCCGACAATACCCAGAAAGTCGGCCATCTTACGGCCCTGGCCGAAGCGTCTGACGGCCAACTGAAGCTGTTCAAGGCGGATCTCCTGGATAGCGGAAGTTTCGATGAATCAATGCGGGGCTGCGAACTCGTCATTCACACCGCCTCTCCCTTTTTCGTAACCGGCATCAAGGATCCGCAAGCACAACTGATTCGACCAGCCCGGGAAGGGACCAGTAACGTCCTTGAATCGGCAAACAGGACCGCGACGGTGAAACGTGTCGTTCTCACCAGCAGTGTCGTCGCGATTTATGGAGACAATGCAGACATCGCGTTGGCTCCGGGCGAGGTGTTCACTGAAACCGAGTGGAACAAAACGAGCAGCAGTGCACACCAGCCATACGCCTATTCGAAAACCATTGCGGAGGAAGAGGCCTGGTCCATTGCCAACGAGCAGAATCAATGGGATTTGTTGACAATCAACCCTGGATGGATTCTCGGCCCTTCCGTGTCGAAGAGAAAAGACTCCCTGAGTATTAACACCATGGTTCAGCTAGGCGACGGCACATTCAAAACCGGCGTACCGGAATTGCACAACGGCATAGTTGATGTGCGTGATGTGGCATCCGCCCACATCAAGGCGGGATACACTCCGCAAGCAAGCGGAAGACACATCGTAGTGAGTGGAGAAGCAACGCTTCTCGATATTGCAAATGCCTTGCGCAAGCATTTTGGGGATGGCTATCCATTTCCGCGCAGACAGGTTCCAAAGTTGGTGTTCTGGCTAATCGCCCCGATGATGGGCTATACCCGGAAGTTTGTGAGTAACAATGTGGGCATCCCGATCAGGTTCGACAACTCGTACAGCAAGACAGACCTGGGCATGTCGTACATTTCCATTGAGCAAACTGTCGAAGACCATTTCCAGCAGATACTCGATGATGGCTTGCTGGACAAAATCTGAATCCATGAAACGAACAAGGGCAGGGCGAACGGGGCGCAAGAATAATAATTGGCTCCCGCGTTATCATGTTTACCGTTGTCGAGATCGAAAAAACGTCTGACACCTCCATTTTTCCTGAGCAGGACCATGAAAGCCACCGCGCATCCCCAGGTTGAAACCGACCGCGTCATCGTCACCGAGTGGCGCTTTGCCCCCGGCGCCGAGACCGGGCACCACGTGCACGCGTATGACTATGTCGTCGTGCCAGTTACCACCGGCACGCTGCGCCTCGAGGAACCCGAAGGCGCGCGTGAAGTACAGCTTCAGGCGGGTGTTTCCTACGCACGTTCAAAAGGCGTCACGCACAATGTCATCAACGCCAACGCCTTCGAATTCCGCTTTGTCGAGATCGAGCTGAAGTAGCGTCGGCAGTGGACCCCATTTGACTGCACAGAACTCCAACGTTGATAAGTGAAATCCTCTGCCCCGAACGGCTGCGCCGCATGCACTACCTCTGGTGTCTGAGCACCTGTCCCGCCCGCACACCCGTGTGTTTACCATCCATAACATTGACCCGACCATTAACAATAGTGGCCTTGTAACCGGTTGAACGCTGTATATAGCGCGGCGCACCACCAGGGAAGTCATGCACCAGTTCGGGTTGAAGCTCAGCCACTTGTTCCAGATCGAAAACGTTGACGTCAGCACGCTTGCCAACCGCCAATGTACCGCGATCACCTAGATTGAGAACCCGCGCCGGCCCGGAAGTCATGCGGCGAATGCCTTCACCCAGACTGTAATGGCCTTGCTTACGCACCCAGTAAGCCAAGATGAAACTGCACCATCCGGCGTCCATGATCTGCGAGACATGTGCACCGGCATCACCCAGGCTCGGGATGACATTCACATTCTCAATCAAGTCCCCGAGTTCCGTAATGTTCTGGCTGAACATGCGCAGATTGAACAGTCCCTTGCCATCAGTCTCGTGAGAAATGCGCAAGAACGTCTCCACAAAATGCTCACCGGCAGCCTTGCCAATCGCAGCAACGTTGTTCTCAGGCGGTACCGTGTAGTCAGGCGTTGCGTCGTCCCCCAGAAAAAATACCTGCTTCAAGTCGTAGCGAAATCGGAATGCTTTACCTTCCTTAACCAGCTTTGCCCTGGTCTCCGCATCATGAATCGCAGCCAGACGGCCGGGGAGGTCAAGCGCACGAATGGCATTCCAGGTTACGCCCTTGAACGGGAGAATGGATTGCAGCCCGAACATGAATCCGGAGCCCCGCACGTGCGTCATCGCCGTCACGTCGCGCCCGGCGCACAGCGCGTCAAGGCGAGCCGACGCCTCACGGCCCATACCCTTGTCAGGACCTGCCACATAGCTGAACAATATGCGGCTCTGACTCGTGTCGGCCATGGTCTTCAACACATCATGATCCGCGCCGACGGCTTGCATCAACGCATTTCGTGGCGCGACCGCTTTGGCAATCTCGACCAGTTCCTCCGGATCTGCGAACGTGCCGGGGATTGAACGCCCATCCGGCAATTTGTGTGGCGCATAGCGGTTGGTGGAAAATCCTGCCGCACCGGCATCAATCGCTTTGCCGACAATTTCTGCCATCTGCAGCCGTTCGGCATCGGTAGCCTGTTCCTCAACGGCGCGCTCGCCCATCACGTAATAGCGCACCGCACAGTGGCCGACCAGCCCGGCAACATTGATACCCGGCTTCAACTCGTCCAAAGCGTCCAGATAACCGCCGTAGTGTTCCCAGGTCCACGGCAGGCCGGTCATGATGGCATGTTTCGGAATGTCCTCGACCGTCTCCATCATGCCCGCCAGCGTTTCCTTGTCTGCTGGTTTGCACGGCGCAAAGGTCACACCGCAATTGCCCATCAATGCCGTGGTCACGCCATGCCACGAGACAGGCGTTAAATCAGGATCCCAGCCGATCTGCGCGTCCATATGCGTGTGCAGGTCGATAAAGCCGGGGCTCACGACATGACCCTTCGCATCAATTTCCTGCTTTCCTTTTCCGGGAACCGCGCCCATTTCCGAAATCAAGCCGTCGTCAATGGCGACATCGCCCGCAACGCCCTCTGCACCCGTACCGTCCACGATAGTGCCGCCGCGTATGACCAGATCGTGTTCCATCTGTAGCTCCTTTGGTCGCGCTGAATTCTGTAAGAAAGAGAATGGTGTCACAAAAGGACAGGGCGCGTTAATGACGTCAGTTTTCATAGTCGCTCTCCACGGTCCGCACGACGCACGCTAGCGCAATTGAACCGGGGTGCGCCAAGGACTGCCTGCAAGGTGAAATCATCTGTGATTCCTTGATTCAGTTTTCTGACAGGTAACTTCTGACACAGCAAACACGCAGCGTGGTTCCACCCGGTTATCCCAGTAAATGCCGACCCTGCTTTCTTCGTGAGCAACGCCTCTGCATCCGGTAACAGGAAAAGGAAGCTACTGAATACAACACATTGCCAGCTTGCGATGGAGATTCGTGTGCGAAGAACACGCCTCAACGCTTCAGTCGCACTGCCATACTGCAAAGTGGCGTTGCGAATGAAGCGCAACCGCAATACCCGAGCTGGACCCCTGACGTTACCCCGAGGCACAATTGCAGAATGAACAAAGCGTCTTTCGGCCTTCCCGATCATGCCCACCGAAATGTCGTAGTCCGCATCTGGGGAGCAGCGCTATTCATCTTCGCGGTTGCAGCCGTCGTAGCATGGAGTTATCTGCCGCCGCCTCTGCCGAACGTCGTGCGTTTGGGAACGGGGCCTTTAGACGGCGATTACGCTCGTTTCGGAGAGACATTGCGTAAAGAGGTAGCGGAGCATGGGATCAATCTCGAGCTCGTCACCTCTGCCGGTTCGATGGAGAACATCCGCCTGCTCCTGGACGGCAAGATCGATGTGGGGTTGGTGCAAAGCGGAAATTTGGGCAATGTCGATGCTGGTCGACTCGCGTCCATCTCGAGCGTCTTTTACGAACCGGTGCTCCAGGTGGTACGCGCCGAGTGGGACTCCGATCACATTGCGGGTGGACGCATCGCCATCGGTGTTCCGGGAAGCGGCGAGCACGCGCTGGTCCGAAAACTTCTCGAAGACCAGGGGATTCGTGATGGCGTCCCGTCCGGAACGCAGCTGGTGGAAATCGGGGAGCAGCGAGCGGTGGAGGCGCTCAGCGCGGGAGAGGTCGATTCCGGCGTCTTCGTGACATCACTCGACGTACCCTGGGTTCGCACCCTGTTCACCGATCCCGGTCTACAATTGTCAGACTTCGCGCTAGCCGAAGCTTTCACCCGCCACTATCGCTACCTCCAGCGAATCGTGATCCCGGCCGGGCTTATCGACCTCCGCTACGAGATTCCGCCCGACGACGTACAGGTGATCGCCACGACCACGAGCCTCGTCATCGGTCCGGACACCCATCGCGCACTGATCCCGCTACTCATAGAGAGTGCTCGCGGGCCGCTATTCCAGGGAGGCTTGCTCGCCGGGCCCAAGGAGTTCCCCTCGGCGCACGGTGTGGAAGCGCCGCTGGCTCAGGAAGCACGCGAGTATTTCGAACACGGTCCTTCCTTCTTCTACCGTTGGCTCCCATTCCAATACGCGTCCGCTGCGACCCGGCTGACGATTATCCTGATTCCGTTGCTCACCCTGTTGTATCCACTGTTCCGCTTGGCGGGGCCAACCTACAGCTGGGTAATCAGGCGTCGCGTCTACCGCTGGTATCGCGTACTGGAGAGAATTGAGGAGCAGATTGATGGGACCAGCGACGCAGCAAGTTTGCGCAAAATCCACGAAGAGCTCGAGCACGTGGGCGATCAAATCCGGAACACGCATGTTCCCGCCAGCTATCGGGCAAACCTGTTCGCGTTGCGCATGCATCACCAGCTTCTTGTCAATCGACTAGATAGCCTCAATAAAAGTTCCTGAGCAAATCGAGGGGTCCGGCTTGAATGACACTTACATAAGCTCAGGTGCCGCGACAACTCGAAGTGATCGGCCCGTGAGCATCCTGGCTGTTGCCCGGTGTGCCTTGGGTGGAGCAGCCGGCGCCTTGCCCGGACAGCGTGTGCTCCTCGCAGGTCTTTTGTCGGGCTGGGTGTTATTCAGTTGTGCGATTTCGTCGGAAGCAGTGCTTGCCGACACGCCCCCGCAGGAGCCGGACCAGCAACCACGCCGCCCCGTAACGATCCGCGACCCGGGTCCGGACAACGGGTTCTTCCCGAACGTACCAAACGTGCTCCCGCCCGGTGGCATGTACCTCGAAACGGCACTGGACCTCGACAAGACGAACGACCCCTCCACGCGGACGGTCACCCTGCCGTTGATCTTCCGTGCAGGAATCGCCGAGGACTGGGAGCTGCGGCTGGGTGTAGACGCCATCGCGCATGAGGACACCCCCGAAGCGAACACCACCGGAGCCGGTCCCATTGCGGTTGGCTTTAGGCACTCGTTCTGGCGCGCGAATCGTTCGACCTCGCGGCCCGGCCTGGGGCTGGAAGCCCGCGTTCAGCTTCCGGTTGGCTCGTCCGCTTTCAACGGGCAAAGGGCACAAGCATTCGCGAAGCTCAATTTCGAACACCTTATGCCAGCGAATTTCTCGTTCGTGTGGAACGCAGGTTTCGGCGTGCCCGTGGACGCAGACGACGAGTCATTCGGTCAGGGTTCTCTCGATTGGGCGCTGGTATACGTTGCATCCGACGACATGGCGCTCACGGTCAGCGGCAAGGTCGAATACCCGGTCTCGAGTGAATCCGAAGAGGCTATGGTCCTCAATGGGTTCGGGCTCACATGGACGCTCAGCGAAGAGCTGGCCTTTACTTCGTTATTCGCCTTCGGTGCGACCAGCGAGTCGCCCGACTTTCACAGTGAGGTCGGATTCACTCTGTCATTCTGAAGGCATAAATCCAGGGGCCACACACTGATCGGTCATTTTGGGGTAGTGCCAGAACGTCCGGGTTCTGATTTTCAAGCGGCGAAACCGCCATGCATATGCGTCACCAGGAACGAAAAACAGTAGTCCGCGCAGGGCGCAAGCTGAAATGGGCAGTTCAAGAAATTTTCAATCGCTGTCCGGTCCCAGCCCGATGATTTTGTCAGCGGCCAGTTGCTCGATCTCAGCCTCGCTGTAGCCCAGTTCACGCAGGACTTCCGAGGTTTGGGCGCCGAGAGGTTGGGGCGGCAACCGCACGGGCGGCACCTCGCCGTCGTATTGAACCGGGTGCTTGACTACCGTCAGCGGCGTTTCGGTAGTGCCCTGGATTTTCTCGAAGGAGCCCAGGTAAGCAACCTGCGGGTCCTTTTCAACGGCGGCGTAGTCGTTTACGGGTGCATGCCAGAACTTGTATTCGGTGAGAATCTCCTCCCACTGCGCCGTGGTGCGCTTTAGCAGTGCGCGGGCGACGATGGGGATGATTTCCGCGCGCCGGGGGTAAGTTTCCTCTTCCTTGAACTCCGCCAGGGCCGGCTCTTCCAATGCCTTGGAAAGTGTAGCCATGTCCGCAAAGGACAGCACGAGATGGCCGTCCGCCGTTTCATAGGCGCCGTAAGGTGCCGGGAACGCCCAGCCACCGGAGTGTTTTGGATGGCGAATCGTCTTCGGGCGCGGCCCGTTCAAGAAACAGGTAAGCGATTCCATCTGCAGGTCGATCGCCGATGACAGCAGGTTGACGTCTACGCGGCAACCTTTGCCGGTGCGGCCACGGTTGAGCAGTGCGGCGAGGATGCTCATGGCCAGAATCATTGCGCCATGGTGATCCACCGCGGACACGCCTACCGGACGGGCACCGTCCTCGTCGTCGCCCGAGACTGCCGCAAGACCCGAAAGGGCCTGGATCAGCACGTCCTGCCCGGGGCGATTCACGTACGGACCACCCGGGCCATAACCCGAGGCAGATGCGTAGATAACGCCAGGATTCTTGGCCTTTACATCCTCGTAGCCCAGCCCGAGGCGCTCCATTACGCCTGGCCGAAAATTCTCGGCGACCACGTCCGCACCCATTACCAGCTTGCGGGCGATTTCCACGCCACGCTCAGATTTGAGGTCCAGGGCCATGCTGCGTTTGTTGCGGTTGGCACACAGGAAAAGCAGGCTCTCGCCATCCACCTTCCGGTCTCCGCCGCCCCATTTGCGTTGGAAAGCTCCGCCGACGGGCTCCACGGCAATCACGTCCGCCCCCAGATCACCCAGCACCTGCATCCCCGCCGGGCCCATCAGGAAATGGTTGAAGCTGACGACTTTGATTCCCTCGAGCGCGTTCATTTGGTTTCCTTTGCTACCCAGGCCAGCAGATGTTCGGCCACGGCGACGGTTTCTCCGTGTTGATTGGTGACTTCGATCGCGGAGCGCGTGCGGTCCCGCTCCCGGTCAATTTCAGTTATCCGGTAGGTCACGGTAATCGTATCGTTGATAAACACCGGCCCGACGAATCGCACGCGATCATAGCCCATCGAAACCGGCGTGGAATCGATCCCCTTGCGAACGCAACGGTCGATGATCATGGTCGAGGCGGTGGACATGAAACCCACCATAAGGGCGCCGTGAGCAATACGCTTGCCGTAGCGCGATTCCTTCATGTACTGCTCGTTGACATGGTTTCCGGAAAAGTCTCCGGTAATTCCCGCGAACAGATAAATGTCGCTTTCGCCGACGGTCTTGGAAAAGCTGACCATTTCTCCCATGCCGACATGATAGTCTTCCATGCAGTTTCTCCACCTAACGTGTGTTGTTATTCAATGCCTGCCACGCTCTGGTGAACTGGTGGCGCAACCGCCAGCGTGGAGGACCAAACATACACCAAGACAATGCGTTCGGCGAAAGATTGGGTCGCAATGGCCGGGCGCAATCATTCCAGTGCCCCAGGGAGAAGGCGATGACAATGAATTTGCTACAAACAGAAATAGCGGACGGGGTGGCCCTGTTGACGCTCAACAACCCGCCCATGAACCTGGTCTCGCTGGAGCTCACCCGCGAGCTAAGCGACACGCTCGACCGGCTCGCCGCGGACAAGGCCGTGAGAGCGCTCGTCGTCAGCGGCGCGAACCCCGGAGCGAGAGCCTTCTGTGCCGGATCTGACGTCAAGGAGTTTCCCGACTACATGACACCGGGCTCGGTGCTGGAAAAGAAACTCGTATTTGAGAACGCGACCTACAACAAACTGGACGATTTTCCGAAGCCGGCCATTGCCGCTGTGAACGGTCTTGCTTACGGAGGCGGTCTCGAGCTCGCAGTGTGCTGCGACATCATCATCGCAGCAGACACTGCGCGGCTGGCGCTGCCGGAGATCAAGCTGGGGATCTTCCCGGGCACGGCCGGCACCTACCGGGTGCCGCGGCGCGTTGGGCAGGGCAGGTCGAAAATCATGATGTTCACCGGCGCCCCGGTCGATGCCGGGACCGCGCTTGAATGGGGGCTCGTCGAACGTGTCGTGCCTGAGAATGAAGTCTTGTCCGCCGCAATGGAACTCGCGCGCACCATTGCCACCGGACCCGGAAAATCGTTGCAACTGTGCAAGGCAGCCATCGACGAATCGCTCAAAATGGGCCGCGACGACGCCATCGAACACATGCTCGCGTTGTGCGATCGTGCTTTCTCGAGCGACGAATGCAAGGAAGGGACGCGGGCTTTTCTGGCGAAGGAAAAGCCACAGTTTCCTCGCGGTTGAAATCCGCGACGTGGAAGCAGAGCCATTGTCGGGTGCTGTCGATCTGGAGGCAGGCCTTGCCCGGTCAAATTTTTGATTGTGAACGGGGTCGGACCAGCGCAAGCTTTAAAGGCAGTAAGCATGAATAACTTTTCGCGCGAAATGAAACCGACATGAATAACGCTGATTTGATTATCGGAACGCTGAAAATACAGAAGTCTGACCCTTTTATTTTTGTGCTGGCACCGGGCGAGGGCAGGGTATCGGCTGGGCCGATGGGCGCACGAGATGCCAACGGGGCGGTGACGATGAGGGGAGCACCAGGCAATTCAGGAGTAGTTGGCCGGCATTGCGCCGCGCTACCCGGCGTTCCAGCACATTGTTCGCCGGGGCGTTGGACCGGTGATAGGATGCGAAGCATATCAATGCTTCTTGTACTCATTGAACGGAAATAACCGGCAGAACCACATTTTCCCAACTCGGCTTTTGCGGGAAACTATCACCGCGCGCTGCATGGCGCGCGGCATTCAGGGGAACCAGCTATGAGTGACGATAACTTTTCCAACGACATCGGGGAAGAGCAAGGCATCGAAGGTTTCGGCTCGGGTGAGAAACGCGCCCGGCGGCCACGGCCCACTCGAGTCCACCATGAGGCCGCCCGCAACATTCCGGTTTTTGCTGAAACCGACGTCCTCGTAGTGGGTGGAGGGCCGGCTGGCACATCGGCTGCGATTGCGGCGGGCCGCCAGGGTGCCGATGTCATGCTTGTCGAGCGTTACAACCATCTTGGCGGGCTCTCTACAGGCGGGCTGGTGATCTGGATTGACCGCATGTCCGACTGGACAGGGAAACAGGTCATTGCCGGTGTCGCCCGCGATTTCCTTGACCGACTGCCCAAGGAGGCAGTAATGGGGCCGTCGCGCCTCGACTGGGGCTCCAAAGATCTCGCAACCGCGGGCTATTGGAAGCAGCGCACCGCCGCCTTCAAAGGAATTGTCACCTGGTCGCCCACCGTCGATCCGGAAGCGCTGAAGACCCTCTCCATGCAGATGACGCTCGAGCAAAAAGTACGATTGATCTTCCACTCGTGGGCGGTGGAGCCGATCGTTGAAGATAAGGTAATGCGCGGCGTGATTTTCGAAAGCAAGGAAGGGCGACAGGCGATACTGGCAAAAGTCGTTGTCGATACCACCGGAGACGCGGATATGCTCGCGCGGGCCGGGATGCAACTCGACTCCGACATCGTCACTGGCGACATCCATCACTGCATCAACACCGCGTTTCTGCTCGGCGGCGTGAATATGGAACGCTGGCTCGCTTACCGCAAGAACGAAGAAGAGGCATTTTCCGCATTTCTGGCGCATGGCCGCGAGAACATGACTACCTTTGAAAAGCCGTTTTGCTCGTGGCGAAATGACGTCGCGCTGTTCATGGGACCTCGGCTCTCCGGATACAGTGCGGTGAACGTCGAAGATCTATCCGAAATCGAAGTGCGCTCGCGCGAACTCACCGTTGCCCATCTCGACTTCTATCGCCGGCACGCCCCGGGTTTTGAGAAGGCGTTCCTGATGCTCGGTGCACCGCAGATCGGTGTTCGGCATAGCCGCCGGATGACAGGGGTAAACATGGTCACGCGTGCTCAGTGGGACGAAGGCAAAGTGTGGGAAGACGAGATCGGCGTTTCGACCTCCCTTTCTCCAAAGTTTCCCAACATCTCCATTCCCTATGGCGCGCTCGTGCCGGCGGGGCTTGGTGGTGTGCTCGGAGCCGGTCGGCACGTTGCCTGCGATGCGAATTCGCACACCTTTCTGCGCGAAGTACCCCAATGCTGGTTGACCGGGCAAGCGGCAGGTGTCGCGGCGGCGCTGGCAGCCGGATCGGCGACCCAACCGGACGCGCTCTCTCCACACCTCATTCAACGCGAACTGTTGCAGCAGGGAGCCTACCTCTCTTCTTCCGTCGAGACGGCCGCGAAAATCGCCTCGCAGAATAGCAGTGTGAGCGTTCCGGCAGACGACAAGGCGAAATCAAGAGAACTCCATGCGTAATGACGAAAGGCTGCCGCTGGGCAAAACAAGCCTTCACCACCAGCACCGGCGCGGCGCTTGATCGTCTTGCCAACCTCCAGACCTGGCAGCAAAGCTGCCCAGAGATACGTTGGTACACCAAGTGGTCCTTGCAATACTCACAGAGCTGTGGCTCGCGCAAAGCGCGTCCAGTCTCCTAACGGCTCACCCTCGGCAGACGACCTGGTATACAACAACTCAGGCGGTGGCGATAGCGCTCAACGATCGAGCACTATAGGAACCATTGCAACCATGTCCGGCCGCACCGATCGTGGGGCAGCAAATCGCTTGCGGTGATCGCAAGTGAGGCCGCCCGATATGCTCAAACTCCCACATCAAAGGTGGCTCGGATCAAGAAGGACGGTCAACAGGGCCTTCAAACGGTTACTACACTCGCTTCGGTGAAACATTGCTCAATGAAGTCGCGATGCACAAAAATCGTCTCGAACTTGTCGCAACGGCCAGTTCGATGGAGAACCTCCGCATGCTCCTGAACTGCAAGATCAATGTGGGGCTGGTGAAGAGCAGACCAGTTTCCGGCCTATGGCGGCCGAGTCGCCCGGCGGTAGTGAAGACGATCGGTGTGCGCAAACGTCAGGAAAGGTGCCGCGTAAAGAACCTGCCCCTTTTTATCTGCCTTGGCAATCACAAGGCGACCGCTATATTGCTGCCCTATAGGGAGTTTTTCGCTGCGCGGCTTACCAGCTGATTTAGACAGCAAGCGCGGGAGATCGACAATGCGATCGCGGACAGAAGTGGACCCCAATAACTGGGCAGCGCGCTGGGTGAAATCTTCAATCACAACATTACGCCGCAGCATCGAAATTGGCCATCTCAGAATATACCGCGTCCGGCGTGCGCCGCTCCAGTGAACTGTGCCGGCGCCGCCGATTGTAGAATTGAGAATACCGCTTTAGCCCTTCCTTGAGTTCGGCCGGTGTTTCGTAGGCACGCAGGTAAACACCTTCGTATTTGACGCTGCACCACGACCGTTCCACAAACACGTTGTCTATCCAACGTCCCTTACCATCCATGCTGATGGCAATCTTATGGTCCTTGAGCACGCCAGTGAAAGCCCCGCTGGTGGATTGCACGCCCTGGTCGATATTAAAGATCTCCGGCGTACCATAACGAGCCAACGCTTCTTCAAGCGCCTCAACACGAAACTCAGCATCCATCGTGTTCGACACTCGCCACGACAGCACCTAGCGCGAATGCCAGTCCATGATGGCCACCAGATACGTGAACCCCTTGGCCATCGGAACATAACAAATATCGCTTGCCCACACCCGGTTGGCCCGTGCGATCGTCATGTCCCTGAGCAAATAGGGATAGATCTTGTGTCCCTTGCCTGGCGTACTGGCGCGCGGTTTCGGATACAACGCCCTGATCCGAATCTCGCACATCACACACTGTACTCGCTTACGATTGACTCGGTGCCCGCGTATTTCGAGTTCGTCGCGAATACGACGGCTGCCGTAGAACGGCAACGCAAGGTGGATCTCGTCGATCAGGCGCATTAGCCTAAGGTCTTCGACTGACACGCACCGCAATAGTACGATGTCGACCGCGCCACACCGAGCAACTCGCACCGGCAAGCCTTCGACAGTTCGTCAGCGCTTTGGATCTGTTCTCGGCACTCGCTCACCGGTCGCGCTCCAGAAACTTTGACAGACAATCTTTCTCCATCGTCAGCCGCCCGACCTTGGCATGCAACTTCTAGTTTTCGCGTTCGGTGTGCTGTGCTTCAACCGCATTGCCACCGAACACGCCCTCGGCACTGTCGGCCAGACGTTTCTTCCAATCCTGGATTTGATTTGGATGCACGTCGAACTGATCAGCCAATTCGGCTAAGGTCCGATCGCCATTGATCGCGGCTAACGCCACCTTTGCCTTGAACGCCGGACTATGATTACGTCGTATTCTTCGCGTCATCTTCTGCTCCTTCTCCGTGATGAGAATTTTAAGTCAGAAGATTTCACTTATCAGAGTTGGATTTATATCCAGTCAATTGGATCCACTGCTGACTTCGTTCACACGAAAGTACCCGAGTATCCGCACCTTCCAGGTAAGTGCTAACGATGTACCTCTGTCAACGAACATAGGCTTCTCACATACCCCATGGGCTTAATGAATGTTTCGCGGACAGTACGGACCCTACCTGCGATAAGGAAAGTCCGGATTATGTACTGGACCGACGGGACGGTCGGGGATCCGAGGCAAGGGATGGGTGTGGTCGGGGGGATGCGTATGTGGCGGATGTGTATGCGGCGGATAAACATCCCTGCGCGATGGGTAGTAGTAGCACATCAGACCCTGCGCAAGGTCTAGCCACCCACCCCACCACATACGTGCCAAGTCTGCATAGCATGCGACCAGGCTCGTCAGGGCTGCCTGGCTCCCGAGGGCCGCGTCCCAGCACGACCCCGGTATCTGATTAGGGTACCGGGGCGCTGGATTCGAAATGCGTGTAGTACCGCCACTTTGGATGACCAGGTTGTGTACATCCGTCAGAATGAAATCTGCCGTCATCCACCAGGGAAATTCCGCGGGTATGCCGGCTCCACCAGCATCGAACCCGAGCGTGCGACGCGCCGGAAAGGTTGCGTACTCGTAAATGTTGACGTCCGAAGGGTTGAGGAGACCACCGCGCTTGAACGTTTCGAGCCGGAGATCGAAGCCCACCAGACTCTGGTAGGCCGCGACCCTAGGATCGGGACCATCTCTGAATTGCTTGAGTGTTACTGCCGGTGATCTGTTGCCGGCATACTGTTGTTTCAGTTGCGCAAGGAAATCGATATCGAGAGCTTCCGGCGATTTGGGCCCGTACAATTTGTCTATTGGGCCAAACGGCCAGAAAGATTGGGCATCGTCCGTTTGTTGCATGTCTATTGATCCGGCAATATCCAGCAGAGGCAGTTGTTTCTGTTCTGATTCGGTCGCGAATGTGTCGACTGCGCTTCCGTACACCTGGATCCGTTCGCCGGGTTTCATCCTTATGTCGCCCAAGACCTTGGGATACCCGAGGACTTCACGGCCAGCAATCAAGGACCAGTCGTTGTCTACCAGGCAGTACGGTACGAACGACGCAATACTACCATCAGACCCCTTAAGTTGAAGTTCCAGTATCACCTCCTTTTGCTTGGAATAACCCATGCCCTCATACCCGGGTGCCACGGTACGCATGCTCTCGTAGTCAAGCACCCTGAGATTTACCACATTAGTCCACGGTTCCCAGGTCACGTTGTAACCCGTCTTCAGGGATACGTCGTTGAGAAAGTGGCGACATATATCTCGCAGGGCCTCAATATTGGCCCGCAGAGGATAGGTTCTAAGTGTGACCGACGCGAAACTGTAAGGGGCGGGGATTTGCGGGTCGCCATGGGGCGGCGCCTGGTTGATGAAATTGGGGAGATTGTTCACGAGTTAGCCCTCCAGAAGACTGTTACAACTTCCCTGTGCCGGAATGGTCAGAATGCAACTCTACGCCCATAAGAACAGCAGAACCACACAAAAGGTACCGACAAATCAACTTGCACACCCGAGAGAGTAATGTCACGTTCAGTCATTGAATCCTCGATGTCTTGATGGCTAAGGTTGAAGCGGTAGTAGAGCCAGACAGCATACCGAATGATTCCAGAGGGAAACCGGCAACGTTTGTGCAGGTTAGTTGATCTAATCATCCGACAATTTTCGCCCACAAGACTTAATTCCTCAGTTCCTTGTTCTTTGTTGTTGCGAGTTAGCGGGGGAGGCTGGAAGCCTGTCAAAGTGTGTGGGGTCTTCTGCCGTAGAGCCCTACCAGTGCACGAACTATTTACTTGACATAATATACATTATGCGATCTTTATTTGTATGCCTGTCCGGCAGCAGGTTGGCCTATATCCTCCCAAATTCCCCAGAAACAGCCACCCTATCAATCACTCTTCATCTTGCATTGCGGTTTGTTTCGCGAACCATTTGTTTACGGTCCGTCGATGCATGTATTCCTTGATCAAGCGTCGTAGTGACAAAACAATAAGGGAGACGGCGGCGACAATCACAAAGAATGTGATGACCCATATCGGTTCGCAGCCCACAGTCCAGCTGCCTCCGAAACACACTTGTATTGACTGTACGCACTTGACCATAGATGCCCAAAGATTGCTGATGAATTATTGAGCACAATTAATTGTGGACTTGTGCCAACAAGCCATTGGGCACAAGTTTACCGCTCGTATCGGCTACCAGGCCAATTCTCAGTCAACCTTGAACAGCCTTCGGAAATTGCTGCTGGTTGCTGCAGCGATCTCTTCAAGTGGCAACCCTTTGATGCGTGCGAGTTCCTCAGCCACATAACGTACGTAGGCTGGCTCGTTGGTTTTGCCTCTGTTCGGCACGGGTGCAAGATACGGTGAATCTGTCTCAACCAGAGCCGATTCAAGCGGCACTCTGGCTGCGACGTCACGCAGTGCTGCGGCGTTCTTGAATGTCAGTATTCCTGAAAATGAGATTAGGAAATTCATTTGCAGCGCTGCTTCGGCAACTTCCCAGGTTTCGGTAAAACAATGCATGACACCACCGACCGCAGCAGCGTCTTCCTCCTGCATGATTCTGATGGTGTCTGCGCCGGCCGCGCGGGTGTGGATAATGAGGGGTTTGCCTGTTTCTTTTGCTGCCCGGATGTGATTTCTGAAGCGTTCCCGCTGCCAGGACAGATCACCTTCGAGTCGAAAGTAATCCAGGCCTGTCTCGCCAATAGCCACGATTTTCGGATGTGCCGAGAGGCTTACAAGCCGCTCAGAACCTGGATCTTCGCCTTCAACGTGGTCCGGATGTACGCCCACGGAGGCATATACGTTGGGATACGTTTCGGCCAGTTCCAGAACTTCAGGGAACGCTTCAAGGCTTACTGAAACGCACAGTGCTTGCGTGACGTCCGCGTCTTGCATGCGGCCCATCAAACCCGCCATATCCTCCCTGAGTTCAGGAAAGTTGATATGGCAGTGAGAATCTATAATCTCCATATTACTAATACTTATAGTTTGTCGTTTGTATATTACATTAAGTACAAAGCAGGCCTTGATGCCCTTGAAGGTGCATGACAGCCCAATTCGGAATACAGACTTGAGTCGGAACTCAGGCAGCCTGCTGTGTTCCAGGCCAACCTGCAAACAGCGCTTCGAGTGCAAGACGCTTGTTCAGCGGGTGTGACGCCGCTCTGGTGTATTCGTGCACCGCATCGCTCCAATGGCACAAGTCCGAGCCTGACACGCGCTCAGCAGTTTTCTTGATGATGCTTTCCATGTCAGCGTGATATCGAATTTCGCCACCCGCCTGGGCGGCAAGAAGATCGTAAACCCACATTCCAAGCAACCTGCCCACGACTTCCGGTTCCAACCGTTCAGCGCCTGCTGCGAGCCGAAGCGGATCCGGAGTTGATTCGCCGAATGCTGACATCAATTCATTCCGGCACGACCAGAATTCGTCATTTTCGCTCAGTGCGAGTGCGGCTAGCGGTGCGTGGCTGGACAGGCGGAGTGCCTCGGCTACGTGCGCACTGTTTGCGCACCTACTATTCAACCAGGCGGTCGCTTCATTCAAAGACGGCGGACTGACTGCAAGTTTGAAGCAGCGACTGCGTATTGTCGGAAATAGCCGGCGCGGTTCATTGGAAACAAGAATGAAATAGGTGTTCTCGTTAGGTTCTTCCAGCATTTTTAACAACGCATTGCTGGCATTGGACTGCAACGCTTCAGCTGGCGCGATCACAACAACTTTCGCGCCGCCCATGTGGGACACATTCGTCACCAGATTGATCAAGCTGCGAACTTCGTCAACACGGATTCGCTCTGATGGTTTCTTGCCCTTCCCTGCCTTCGCCGAACCCGCGCGGGCACCCTCCTCCATTTCGCTCTCGGGTTGCAACAGCCGGTAATCAGGGTGATTTCCAACCTCGAACAGATGGCAACCGCCACATTGGCCGCATGGCTGTCCTGGCTCGGCAGAACCCGTGCACAACAGAATTTGCGCCAAGGTGCGTGCCAATTCCCGCTTTCCGATGCCGTTTTGCCCGTGAATTAGCAGCGCGTTTGGCAGCGTTTCAGGAAGCTTGCCAACGGTCTGCATTAACCACGGATAATCTTTTATAGACAAAGGCTTGAGATAATTTCTTTTAGTTTGGCGCTGATTGCTTGAGGCGTCTCGGACGCGTCGATCACCCTGATCCTTTCAGGATACGCCCTTGCTCGGGCCAGGTATGCGGCACGCACTTGGTCGAAATAAGTGTCGCCTTCGCGCTCGAAACGATCAGGGTCGCGCAGGCTGCTGACGCGCTGTCTTGCGACCTCTATCGGCAAATCGAAATACAGTGTCAGATCAGGTTGAATGTCCGGGTGGACCCAGTTCTCCAACACTTCGAGTTTCGCGCGGTCAACGCCGGATCCGCCCCCCTGATACGCAAAACTGGCATCGCTAAAACGATCGCACAGCACCGTATCGCCGCGCGCCAAAGCTGGCGAAATAACCTGTTCGAGATGTTCGCGTCGCGCTGCGAACATGAGTAGCGCTTCGGTCTCCGGGTGAATGCCGTCGTTTTCATTGAGAAGAATTTCCCGAAGTTTTTCTCCGAGGGGTGTCCCGCCCGGCTCTCGTGTCACGCTAACGACGACATCATGTTCCTTGAGAAACTTGCCCACCCATTCGAGCTGGGTACTCTTACCCGCACCGTCAACACCTTCGAAGCTGATGAAACAGGCGCCAGGCATTGCTAACGCTGGTACTTGTTCACTGCCCGATTGTGCTCTTTCAGGCTATTCGAGAAATAGTGCGTACCGTCACCTTTTGAAACAAAGTACAGCGCGCGAGTGCTTGCAGGTTGCAGAGTCGCCTCGATTGCGGCTTCACCGGGCATGGCAATCGGCGTGGGAGGTAATCCGTATCGCGTATACGTGTTGTATGGCTGATCAGCCAACAAGTCTCGCTTGCGAAGGTTGCCGTCAAAACTCTCGCCAAGCCCGTATATGACAGTCGGGTCGGTCTGAAGCCGCATGCGTATTCGCAATCGATTCACAAAAACCGCGGCTACCATTTTGCGCTCACTTGGATCGCCCGTTTCTTTCTCGATGATGGAGGCCAGTATCAATGCCTGATATTTGGCCTTCACAGGCAAGCGCTCGTCCCGCTTCTCCCACGTCGCGTCGAGGGTCGTCTGCATTTTGTTATAAGCCTGTCGCAGGATCGTCAAATCGCTGGTACCGGCAGAGAAATAATATGTATCCGGAAAAAACAGGCCTTCCGGGTGTGTCATATCCGAATCGAGTGCCTCAAGTATCTCTGTGGCCGTCCAGCCTTTTGTCTGGTGAAGCAACGCCGGGTGTTCATCCAGAACGTCGCGCACCTGGCGAAACGTCCAACCCTCAATGAAGCGAATCTGGCCCGTCGTAAACTCGCCTCGCGACAGCTTATCGACAACCCGTAAGGGTGTTATCGCACCTTCGACTTCATAGCTGCCGGCTTTCATGTTGGAGGATTCTCCCAACACCCGGACCAGCGCGATGAACGCATTTGCGTTATGAACGATCCCGTCGTTTTCGAGTTGTCGCGCAACCTGTGAAACACCAAGGCCACGCTCAATACTGAACAAACGACCTTCTTCAGGCAGTTCTACCGGCGTCACTGCGAAGCGCACCAGCCATATGGCGCCAGCGGCAACAACCAACAGGGCCAACACCACCAGTGCAGTAATAAAGCGCGCGACGGCTCCGCCGAAGGTTCGCTTTACGAAGAGTGTTCCTGATGAACGATTGCGCCGCATTCCGGGAATAGGTAGCTAAAAAACAGATTGCGTCTGTTCTGCACCGACTCGCATCGGCTTCTCCGACGGGATACCAATATCCCTAGATCGCTTTGAACGCGAGGCTTCCGTTGGTTCCACCAAATCCGAATGAATTCGACAGCGCCACGCCAATTTTCATTTCCCGCGCTGTGTTGGGAATGAAATCCAGATCACACTCGGGATCCTGATCGTGCAAATTGATCGTCGGTGGTGCGATCTGATCCTTAACAGCGAGCGCCATGAAAACCCCTTCGATGCCACCCGCAGCGCCAAGCAAATGCCCGGTACTGGATTTCGTTGAACTCACTGCCAGTTTTTTCGCATGGTCACCAAAAGCGCGTTTAACTGCCACTGTTTCAGCAATGTCACCAAGTGGCGTTGATGTTCCGTGTGCGTTGATATAGTCGACTTCGTCCATGTTGATTTGGGCATTCTTGAGCGTGCTGACCATACATCTTGCCGCGCCTTCACCATCTTCAATTGGTGCGGTTATGTGGTGCGCATCGGAACTCATCCCGAAACCAACAACTTCGCAATAGATTTTGGCATTGCGCTTTTTTGCGTGCTCGTACTCTTCGATGACCATGACACCGGCACCCTCGCCAAGTACAAAGCCATCACGCCCGGTGTCCCACGGTCGACTTGCCGTTTCCGGCGAATCATTACGTGTGCTCAACGCACGGGCCGAAGAAAACCCGCCAACGCCCAATGGTGAAATAGATGCTTCCGCCCCGCCGGCGACCATGATATCCACATCGCCGTATTCGATAAGTCGGGCAGAATCACCAATACAATGCGTGCCGGTCGTACATGCCGTCACGATCGCCAGAGTCGGGCCCTTGAACCCGTACATTATGGACAGGTTTCCCCCGACCATATTGATGATGGCGCCCGGAATAAAAAACGGGGATATTTTTCGTGGACCACCTTCGGCCGCAAGTCGACCCGTGTCCTCAATCAGCGGCAGGCCGCCAATGCCCGACCCAATATTGATTCCGATGCGTTCCGCAAAGTCGGGATGTTTTTCGATTCCAGCGTCCGCAATCGCTTCAATACCTGCCACCAGCCCGTAGTGAATAAACGTGTCAACACGACGCGCCTCCTTCGGTGACAAATATTTTGTTACATCGAAATCTTTTACCTCGCCGGCAATTTGCGAGGCATACGGGGATGCATCAAAGCGAGTAATTCGGGAAATCCCCGATTTACCTGCAAGGATGTTCGACCAGGCTTCGGTTACGCTGTTACCGACCGGACAAACTGCGCCCAGACCGGTAACAACTACGCGGCGCCGTGACAATTGAGCTCCCGTTTAGTGGGTGACGCCAGCTTAAATACTCAGGCGCTAAGGTGGGTGTTGATATGATCAATAGCTTGTTGAACTGAAGTGATTTTTTCCGCGTCTTCATCAGGGATTTCGCATTCGAACTCTTCTTCGAGCGCCATCACCAGTTCCACGGTGTCAAGGGAATCCGCCCCAAGATCGTCAACGAATGTGGACTCATTCTTGATGTCTGTTTCGTTAACACCTAATTGTTCAGCAACTATTTTCTTGACACGTACTTCGATTGATTCCATCTAATTACCCCTTCCCTTTCCTAACGCAAGTTTCTCTGAGTGCCGCCAAATTTCGGGGCCTTGCCGCGGCACGGCATCCCTACTAGGACGCGGCGTATTCTAGCAAAATTGAAGCCGCATCGGCGTCAATCCATCAGCATTCCGCCATTGACATGGATGGTGCTGCCCGTTACGTATGCTGCCCCCTCCGATGCAAGAAAAAGTACCGCCGCCGCGACTTCATCCGGGCGGCCCAAACGCCCGAGTGGAACGTGCCCGACAAGCGAATTACGCTGGTCATCGCTCAAGGCTTTGGTCATGTCGGTATCAATGAACCCGGGCGCCACGCAGTTCACCGTAATGTTGCGGCTACCAAGTTCTCTCGCCATTGATTTGCTGAAACCTTCCACGCCTGCTTTGGCTGCAGCGTAGTTCGCCTGGCCGGCATTACCCATAGCGCCCACTACCGAAGTGATGTTAATGATTCGTCCATAGCGGGACTTCATCATTGGGCGTGCAACCAGTTTGGACAGTCGAAAAATCGGCTTCAGATTCGTATTCATGATGTCGTCCCATTCCTGGTCCTTCATCCTCATGAGCAAATTGTCGCGCGTAATACCCGCATTATTCACCAGAATCGAGATCGCGCCGTAGCGCTCGTCGATCGCGCCGACAACTGATTCGCATGCGTCTGCATCGGTGACATTGAGCGTATACCCGCCCCCTTCCAATCCAGCCTCTTTCAAATACGCAGAAATCGAGTCAGCACCATTGGCTGACGTCGCTGTCCCCGCAACTATCGCGCCTGCTTTACCGAGCATTAATGCAATAGCTTTGCCAATCCCGCGACTGGCGCCTGTTACCAACGCTGTTTTGCCAGCAAGTACCTGTTCCACCGGGTCAGCCTTTCTATCGTCTGAAATCGGGGGCCAGCCCCGCGGTTTGTCTGGTCGGGTAAAACCCCGTTAATTTTTCCGTCGGGCGAAGCCCCGCATTTTGTTCCATCGGGAGAAACTCCATGATTCGCGTCGTCGCGGAAATCGTGCATCTTCCTCCAGGGCGGCGAGTACCGCGCTTTCTTTCAACTGAAATCATTCCTTCAATGTCGTCACGGCTTCGCGCACACTGGCCTCATCAGTCAGCGCAACCGACACCACGCCACCGTCAATTCGCTTGTTCAGCCCACTTAGCACCTTGCCTGGGCCGCACTCAACAACATGCGTTACGCCGGACTCGATCAACGCCCTGATCGTTTCTGCCCAACGCACCGGCAGGTATAGCTGCCGTACGAGTGCATCGCGGACTTCATCTGCATTGCTCGCAGAACGTACATTTGCGTTATGGATAACCGGCACTTTCGGAGTCTGGATCGCGATTGTCTTCAACTTCGCCTCCAGCTGTTCTGATGCCGGTCTCATCAGCGCGCAATGCGACGGCACGCTCATCTTCAGCAACATCGCTCGCTTCGCGCCTCTCGTCTTGGCGGCTTCTACGGCACGCTCTACCGCAGCCTTCTGACCGGCCACAACGACCTGATTCGGCGCATTGTAATTGGCCGCTTCGGCAACTTCTTCGTCGGTGCTCGCTTCTGCACACGCCGCGCGTACTGCCTCGTCATCCAGGCCAAGTATCGCGGCCATTGCGCCGGTTCCCGGCGGCACCGCGTCTTGCATGGATTGCGCGCGAAACCGCACGAGTGAGACCGCATCAGCGAGCGTTAGCGACTCTGCCGCAACCAGCGCAGGGTACTCACCCAGGCTATGACCCGCAAAAACATCGGGGGGCCGCCCGCCTGCTGCATCCCAGGCACGCAACGTTGCGATCCCCGCGACCAGCATCAGTGGCTGCGTATTGGTCGTAAGTGCGATTGTTTCACTGGGACCGGTCTCTGCCATTGACCAGAGATCTTCACCCAGCACGTCGGACGCTTCTGCAAACGTTTCTCTTACCACCGTCAGTTCGGAAAGTCCCGACATCATGCCGACGGACTGCGATCCCTGTCCGGGAAATACAAATGCCAGTTTCATGTTCTGAACATACCTTAGTAACGAAGCAGCACGCCGCCCCAGGTAAACCCTCCGCCCACACCTTCGAGAAGCAAGGTCTCACCCCGTTTGATTTTTCCGGCGTTTACTGACTCGTCCAGTGCAAGCGGTATGGAGGCAGCCGACGTATTTCCATGCCGTTGAACAGTCGCAATCATGCGCTCGAGCGGAAGCTTGAGTTTGCGCGCAGTGGCTTCCATGATGCGGATGTTTGCCTGATGCGGTATGAACCAGTCCACATCTTCCACCGTCATGTTGGCCATTTCCAGGACCTCATAGGCTACTTTTTCAAATACACGCACTGCAAACTTGAACACACCACCGCCATCCATCTGTACGAATGGTGATCCCGAAACCTTGCCGCCGTTTACCCAGCCCGGCACTGAAAGCTTATTGCAATGGCTGCCGTCAGAGTGCAGTTTTGTGGCCAGAATTCCGGGCTCTTCGGAGCTCGTCAGCACCACAGATCCGGCGCCGTCACCAAATAGCACACAGGTCGAGCGGTCGCTCCAGTCCAGAATTCTTGAGTACACTTCCGCGCCAACTATCAGGACATTCTTCGCCTGGCCAGAACAGATAAACAGGTTCGCTATACTCATGGCATATACGAAACCGCTACATACGGCCTGAACGTCAAACGCAGGGCAACCCGCCACGCCCAGTTTTGCCTGAAGGATGGAGGCTGTACTGGGAAAAACCATGTCAGGCGTGGTCGTCGCCACAATAATCAGGTCGATGTCTTCAGCGCCAAGCCCGGCGCTTGCAATCGCTCGATTTGCAGCCTGGTATGCGAGATCACTTGCCAACTCATCATCGGCAGCAATATGACGTTCGCGAATTCCCGATCGACCCACGATCCACTCGTCGGATGTATCAACCATCTTTTCGAGATCGTGGTTGGTCAGAATTTTTTCCGGAAGATAACTTCCCGTTCCAGCGATACGCGCGTACATCACGCTGCTTTCTGGTGAATCGCTGTCATTTGCTCGCCTATACTGCTAAGCATTCCGTGCCTGGCTTCTTCATAAGCACGCTGGATCGCAAAACCAAAAGCATAACTGTCAGCCCCACCGTGACTCTTCACGACAATACCTCGTAAACCAAGAAGGCTCGCGCCGTTGTAGCGGCGTGGATCAACCCGTTTTCGGAAATGATTGATAACCGGAAGTGCCAGTATGCCGCAGAACTTCGTAAACGCATTGCGCCCGAACTCCTCACGAAGATACTGCGCAAGCATCTGCGCCAACCCTTCGGATGTTTTGAGTGCCACATTGCCAACAAACCCGTCGCAGACAATTACATCGGTGGTGCCCATGTAGATGTCCGTACCTTCAACGTTACCGTGAAAATTAAGATTGCTCGCACGCAAGAGTTCCGCCGTATCCTTTATGACGTCGTTGCCCTTGATCTCCTCTTCGCCAATATTCAGCAAACCAATGCTGGGCCTGTCCAGCCCCTCCACTGCGCTGACGAGACAGCTGCCCATCACTGCAAATTGCAATAAATGTTCTGAAGTACAGTTAATGTTAGCGCCCAGATCGAGGACACACACGCGGCCGGTAAGCGTCGGCAGGAAAGAAGCAATTGCCGGGCGTTCAATGCCGGGCAACATCTTCAGCACAAACCGGGATATCGCCATAAGCGCACCGGTATTGCCGGCACTGACGCACGCATCGGCGGTTTGCTCTTTAACCAGATTGGCGGCAACGCGCATCGACGAATTTCGTTTGCCGCGCAAAGCCTGCGCCGGCTGATCGTCCATGTTCACAACTTCGCTCGCAGCCTTGATGCTCAGTCGATCCGAAGTTGATCCGCCGAGTCGACGCAGTTCTGCTTCGATGACATCAGCGAGTCCCACCAGAATGATGGATGCGTCCGCTTCGCGTTCGAGAAACGCCAGCGCCGCGGGCACCGTAACCGATACTCCGCGGTCACCGCCCATGCAATCGAGCGCTATGGTGAAGGCCATAACCCTAAGATAGCAGACGCGGGAAAATGAATGCTGCCCGCGCCCGGCCAGAATGGCCAATGCGCACGCGGTTCAGCTTTACTCGTCCGTAACCTGAATGACTTTCTTGCCGCGATAGTAACCGCTGGGACTGATGTGGTGACGTCGGTGCGTTTCGCCAGTCGTCGGCTCAACGGCCAGCGGAGGCGCACTCAAGAAATCATGTGACCTGCGCATGTTGCGTTTCGAAGGCGATTTCTTATTCTGCTGGACTGCCATTTAATTACTCCTTGAAAGTCAGTCATTAGTGTTCGTAAGCGCGCTGATGCCAATCTTTTTTTCAGCGTACCAAACTCGATTTCTGGTGCGACTAAACGCACCCAATTCAGTTCTTGGCGCGTCAGCACGCCCAATTCAATTCTTGGCGCGCCAGCGCGCCCCATTTAGCCTTTAGTGCGATTCAGTCCAGCCAGCACACTGAAAGCACTGTTACCCGTCGTGCTTCCCGCCTTAAATTCCGGGGCAGTACATGCATGCAGATCATGCGTCGGCGCTATCGGTACATGAAGCAATATTTCGTCTTCGACCAAAACCATGACGTCGAACTCTTCCTCTGCCATCAGAGACTCTATGTTGTCGTCTTCATCGGCCAGATCCATCATTTGATCTTCCCGCTCGACAAGAAGAAAGTGGCGATCCGATGCAAGCTCGATCGACAAAGGTTCGAGACAACGCTGACAAGCAAGCCTGATCGTGCCATTTACGCGCAGCCGCAAACACGGCCTTGAATCATTGTCCTGAAATCCCTCAAGCCAGATATCGAATTCTTCCTCGCTTTCGAGTACCACTTGCGCCAGGCGCTTGAGGTCCGCGATCGGAGCCGAAGTCCTCAATTCGCCGTTCGTTCTGGCAAACTGTACGCTATCCACGGTGGGCCATCCGGACATAAGGCGCGCATAATATTAACTTTGAACATCCCTGTCAAAACAAAATCTTGGAACCTGAAAGCCCCAACTATCATCAACGGCCAGGCCTCATTCTGGCGTCGACCTCGCAGTATCGCCGCGAACTGCTCAACCGCCTGCAACTGCCATTCGATACGGCCTCCCCAAACGTGGACGAATCGCCCGTTGAGGGTGAATCGGCCGAGCAATGTGCGGGGCGCCTGGCAAGCCTGAAAGCACGCGCCGTTGCCAGCGCGTACCCGCACGCCTTGATTATCGGGTCGGATCAGGTCGCCGAATGCCGCGGAAAACGCCTTGGGAAACCCGGAAATCGCGAGCGCGCGGTCGAACAATTAACCTGGGCAAGCGGGAAACAGGCCATATTCAGCACCGCCGTTACACTATTTAATACAGCCACCGAGCGTGAGCAAACCCGGGTTGTCCCGACAGTGGTGCGCTACCGACAGATCTCAGCGCTGGAAATCGAGCACTACCTGGACAAAGAGGCCGCCCTGGATTGCGCGGGCAGCGCCAAGGCAGAAAACCTCGGCATCGCATTACTGGATGCGATTGAAGGCAACGATCCGACGGCCCTGATCGGGTTACCGCTGATAGCGCTGTGCGCGATGCTGCGTTCCGAGAACATAGATATCCCTTGAGAATCTACCTGCCGCAGAACCTTGATTCTTTCTGCAGGCGAGGTAGATTCTGGCCAGAAGACGCACGCAAGCTGGTTGCCAGCAGCAACACGGTGACGCTCCATTTCGGGAGTACCCGCGCTAAGCGTCGCTTCCCGGAAGTGCGTCCCCGCCTTCTAGTGAAAACCAGAGCCAGTGCTGCGAACGATTGACTCGCCTAATGTTGCGCCGAAACGACGCGCCACCCTTTCGACGATACTTTCACGCCAACTGTAGTTAACAATGGTTTCGGCTTCGACGATTTCCCTTGCTACATAGGCAACGCTGCCGAGCGCGTCTGCCAGTCCCAGTTCGATGCTGCGTTCGCCGGTCCAAACCAGTCCGGAGAAAGTTTCATCAGTTTCCTTGAGCCGCTCGCCGCGACCGACGCGCACCGCCTCAATAAACTGCCCGTGAATGTCTCCGAGCATCGTTTTCACGTATCCGCTCTGGGTGGGGTCCATTGGGGAAAACGGGTCCAGGAATCCCTTGTTCTTACCTGCTGTCAGCAGTCGACGCTCGACGCCCAGCTTCTCCATTGTTCCGGTAAAACCGAATCCATCCATCAGAACCCCGATAGAGCCGACGAGGCTTGCTTTGGCCACAAATATCTTGTCGGCAGCCACGGCGACGTAATAGCCGCCTGAGGCGCAAATATCCTCTACGACTGCGTACAGCGGTATGTCCGGGTGCAGCTCTCGCAAGCGGCGAATTTCGTCGTTGATGTTGGCAGCCTGCACCGGGCTTCCGCCCGGACTGTTGATTCGCAACACCACCGCTTTGGCGCCATCTGCTTCGAATGCTTGTTTCAATCCTGCGACGACATCGACGGCGTTGGCTTGCGAACCTGCAGCAATCACGCCGTTCAAATCAACCACCGCTGTGTGATCGCCAGTGGAAATCGCGTCCGAACCGCCAAGCCAGCCAAGGCCGACGAACAGCAATACGAAAAGGTAACCAAAGGTCAATATCTTGAACCCGATGCCCCAGCGTCGTGCTTTTTTCTGCTCCGAAAGCGCTTCGCTTGCAAGCTTGGCGATTACGTCGCGCTGCCAGTTGGCATCACTGCTTTCATTCATCATCAAAGATGTCCTTTTGTTCGATCAGGTAGATATTCCCGTCGTGTTCGGCCGTCATTAACGGGTGTAGTCCGCCGCCCTTGCACGGACCCGATGCGCATTTTCCGCTGTCAGGGTGATAGGCCGCGCCGTGTGTGGCGCAAAGCAAGTATAAACCCGAGATATCGAAAAACTCGCCTTCATTCCAGTCAAGTTCGAGCGAAATATGCGCGCAACGGTTAACGTATGCATACACCGCGCCACGATAGCGCACCGCAAATGCCGGCAGCCAGTCGCCATTGTCCGCATCCACCGCAAAACGCACACCTTTGCCGCGTTCGACGACCTGATCGGATGCCGCTATCAGCCGTTCTCTGCCAGCCACCGCATGACTTCCGCAAAACTGTTTACACACGCGAGCGGACCATGTTCGACCAGCGATTCTGCCGAATGAGCTCCATACGCAACTGCAAGCGAGCTTGTGCCAGCATTGGCGGCGAGCATCATGTCGTGCGAAGTATCACCAATCATCAATGTGCGATCCGCAGATACGCCGGTGCTGTCCATCAAATACATGAGCATATCGGGATTGGGTTTCGGGAAACCCTCGTCGCCGCATCGCGTGGCAACGAAATATGACCCGAAACTGACGTCCTTGAGGGATCGATCGAGACCGACGCGGCTCTTGCCGGTCGCAACCGCCAACAGGAAACCTTCTTTCTCCAGGCTGGCGAGACCGTCATCCACCATTGGAAACGTCTCCAGCTTTACGTTATCGGCTATGAAGTGATGCCGGTAACGATTGGCAACATCACGATAACGCTTCTCGTCGAGTTCCGGGAGTACGTAAGCCAGGGCATCGTGCAACCCGAGACCGATTACGTGCTGTGCTGCCTCGCGGGACGGTACCGGCAAGTCAAGGTCGGCACAGGCCGCCTGGATACTGGAAGCAATATGGCCAGTTGAGTCGACAAGCGTCCCGTCCCAGTCGAAAACCAGCAAATCAAATTGTCTTGTGGTCATTCAGATCGTTCACAATATAAACAGATGAAGTGCTTCAAGCGTCAACAACATGCCGTGACTCCAAAAAATGTGCAAGCTCCAGCGGTAACGGTGCCTCGATCGTGACTTGTTCACCACTTTGCGGGTGACGAAACGTCATTAAGGCAGCATGCAGGAACATGCGCTTTAGCCCCTGTTTGGCAAGAAGCTTGTTGGCGGCGAAATCGCCGTATTTGTCGTCACCCGCGATAGGGTATCCAAGATGGGACAAGTGCACCCTGATCTGATGCGTGCGTCCCGTCTTGAGTTCCGCCTCAAGCAGGCTGAATTGGTCGAAGCGTTCAATCAAGCTGAAAATCGTGAGCGCTGCAGCACCGCCGTCATCGACTGTCACCCGGCGTTCACCGCCTCCGGTCACGTATTTATGCAATCTCAGACGTACGCTTTGCCGCTTGTTTGGCCATTTCCCCAAGGTCAGAACGCGATAGCGCTTTTCCACATTGCCGTCCCGTAATTGGGAATGCAGATTCGTCAGCGCGCTACGCCGCTTCGCCAGCAGCAGAACGCCGGACGTCTCCCGATCAATGCGATGCACGAGTTCCAGAAAGCGCAAGCCCGACCGTTCGCTACGAAGCCGTTCTATAACGCCCATGGATACCCCGCTGCCGCCATGAACCGCCACACCGGCCGGTTTGTCGATTGCCAGCAACGAATCGTCTTCAAACAGCGGAAACTGCCCCAATTCGGTACGGTCCACTGGTCGCTTGCCCGGTCTGGGTACCGCTGGAGTTGCCACACGTACCGGTGGAATACGTACCCGATCACCGGCTTCCAGGCGATAGGTGGCACGAACCCTGCCACTGTTTACACGAACCTCGCCGCTTCGCAGAATGCGGTATACATGGCTTCTGGGCACGCCTTTCAGCGTTTTGACCAGAAAATTGTCAATTCGCTGCCCATGAGCCGATTCGTCGATCTCGGCCCAGGAAACCGAGCCTTTGCTTAACCTATTCATTTTGCTTATACTCTGGTGAACGAGGACAGGTCCTGTAAACAGGTCCCCGGCCAGTTTGAAGGCTGGCGGGGAGGCATTGCCGACAGGCAATCCGAAATCATACCGCTCGTTATCGGGTTAACTTCGCTCGCCCCGCAAAGTAGCGATAGTAAATGACTTACGCGCGCTCAACACCGCAGTGGATTTCCAAGTCCTGCACTAATACACACACGCAGGACGGATGACAAACCTCAATACTGACATTATTCATTCTCAATTCACGTTTATGAACTGTTAGCACAAAGCAAACAAATCCCCGTTTAACTTACGGGCATGCTCCTGGTTTGTCCTCCCTGGCGCTGTGGGCGCGGGAGAACAAAAAAATGAAGCGCATGCTGTTTAACGCAACGCAGACAGAAGAACTGCGGGTTGCAATTGTCGATGGACAAAAACTCCTCGACCTGGATATCGAAACAACTGGTAGAGAACAACGCAAAAGTAATATTTACAAGGGTGTAATCACCCGCATCGAACCAAGCCTTGAAGCCGCATTCGTAGATTACGGGGCCGACCGTCATGGTTTTCTTCCATTCAAGGAGGTAAGCCGGTCCTACTTCAATAATCCGGATGCGGACCCGGCGCGCGTACGAATCCAGGAAGCGCTGAAGGAAGGCCAGCAACTCATCGTTCAGGTTGACAAGGACGAGCGCGGCACAAAAGGCGCTGCGCTAACGACGTTTATCAGTCTTGCCGGCCGCTACCTTGTACTCATGCCCAACAATCCTCGCGGCGGAGGTGTTTCGCGGCGCATTGAGGGCGAAGAACGCAACGAAGTACGTGACGCGATCGCGCAACTGGACGTACCGCAGGGAATGAGCACGATTGCGCGTACGGCAGGCATCGGCCGGTCCGTAGAAGAACTCCAGTGGGACCTGAGCTATCTGCTTCAGTTGTGGCGTGCGATTGATAACGCCGCGTCCCAACAAACCGGGGCTTTCCTCATCTACCAGGATGCGAGCCTGGTCATTCGCGCAATCCGCGACTACTTTCATCAAGACATCGGCGAACTGCTGATCGACACTGACAGTATCTACGAACAGGCGCACCAGTTCATGGCGCATGTCATGCCTCAGAACGCCAGTCGGGTGAAACTGTACAAGGACGACGTTCCGCTGTTTTCCCGATTCCAGATTGAACATCAGATCGAAACTGCCTATTCCCGTCAGGTTTCCTTGCCGTCAGGCGGTTCCGTGGTGATCGACCACACCGAGGCCATGGTCGCGATTGACGTCAACTCGGCGCGCGCCACCAAAGGCAGTGACATTGAAGAAACGGCGCTGCGTACAAATCTCGAGGCTTCTGACGAGATCGCCCGCCAATTGCGCCTCCGGGATCTTGGAGGCCTTGTCGTTATCGATTACATCGATATGGATTACGGCAAGAACCAGCGCGACGTGGAGTCACGACTTAGAGACGCCCTGAGATACGACCGTGCTCGTGTCCAGACTGGCAAGATATCCCGCTTTGGTCTGCTAGAACTATCGCGACAACGCCTGCAGACGTCACTCGGCGAAACTAGCCACATCGCGTGTCCGCGGTGCAGCGGAACTGGCCACATTCGTTCAATCGAGTCGACCGCATTGCACGTCCTGCGCATCCTGCAGGAGGAAGCGATGAAGGAAAATACTGCGGCAATCCATGCACAAGTTCCTGTCGATGTAGCGACGTATCTGTTGAATGAAAAGCGCAGCGAGTTTCATCTGATCGAGCAGCGACTCAAAGTCAATTGTCTGTTGATCCCCAACATTCATCTGGAAACTCCGCATTACAGCCTGACTCGATTGCGCCACGATGAACTGAATCATAATGACATCACCGTACCAAGCTACACGCTCAGTGAAATTCCGGCTGAAGTCGAACCTTCCTCTCAGGGACAGAAACCGGAGCTGACACGCCCCGAAGCAGCCGTCCAGGGCGTGACGCCAGCTCAGCCGGCGCCTGCCCGCGCCGAGGCGGAAAAGACCGCCAGCGAAGAAGGGCCGTCCATTCTGAAGAAAATCATTGGCTGGTTCGCAGGACCCGCGGAGCAACCGGCCGAGGTTCGTAAACCTCGTGGAAGAACCGAACGCCCTGCCCGCCCACGTCGCGAGGAACGCAGCAGTGGCAGTCGCCGTCGCGATGGCAAAGAGACACGCGAACGTAGCAACGGCCGCAAGTCCAGGTCAGATTCCGCATCGGGCGAGCAGCGCGAGAACCAACGTGATAGCAATAGGCAACGCCAGAAGCCTTCGGATAGCAGGAATCCGGGGCGCCGAAAACAAACGCGTCAACCGTCAAAGGAACGCGCGGAAGCACCCGCGATCGAGCGAGGTACTGAGGGTGCACGACCGGATACGAACGGTGAGGCGACAACCGGACGCAGACGTCGGCGCCGGGGTCGTGGTGGATCCAGTGCCGAACGCCGCCAGGACAACGCTCAGTCAGTAACGGCGCCTGCCGAAAACGACAAGACATCTCAAGACGCACCGCGAACAGCGGAGCCCGCCATATCGGAAACGGTACAAGCCGCGACGACTGCAGCAGATTCGCCGCAGGCCGCAGCAATGCAGACTGAGACCGTGCAAACTGAGACGGCGCAAACATCGCCTCCGCAACCTCAATCCGCTGAGCCAGATAATTCTGATACATCGGTCGCAAACGCAGGAAGCGCAGATGCAGATAAGGTACCGACGCGACGTGGGTCCAGCCGGAGCAGAAGATCAACGTCAGAACGGGCCAGCGATGGCAAGCGCACTTCCGGAGAGTCCGAAAACGCACCTGCAGAGCGTCCGAAAAACAGTTCAGCCGAAGCTGCAGTTACGGAAGCTACGCCTGCAGCCGTTGCAACCAAGGAGGTTGCACCAGTAAATGTTGCAACCAGCGAGGTTGGGCCAGCGGAAACTGCGCAAACGCGTACTGAGAAAAGCCGTCCCGAAGCGACCAGCACTGCTGACTCATCCAAGTCAGAGTCATCGAACACTACTGCGGCTGCAGCCGCTGCGGACAAGCCTGTTGAACCGGCAGTGCCCGCTACCAAGTCAACGGGCGGCCGTAAAATGGAGCCGATTGAATTGCCGGCAGGTATGGAACTGGTCGAAACCAGACCGGGAGCCACACCCGCACCGCAAGAGGCTGCTACGAAACCGAAAACGCGCACCCGTCGCCCCGCTGCTCCGACCAAGGAGACACCGCCGTCTCCTGAATCACTGGTACAGATCGAAACCCGAGGGGAAGCCGGAACCGAAAACGCCGACAGTCGGTAACATCTGTTGCACGAAGCTTCTTTTCAACAGAAGTTTAGCCCGAACCGAAGCACGTCAAGCACCATCAATTGCGAAACCATCCCTCCGGCAAAGCCGGGGGGATTTTTCGTTTTACCTGACGCCGAGGTTCTTTTTTAGTGCGACAAGTAATCCCTCCGACGCGTCTTCAATCATGTCGAGCACAAATTCGAATCCCTGCTCGCCGCCGTAGTATGGGTCCGGAACCTCATCGCCGCGATGATGTGAACTGAAATCAAGGAACATTGCGACCTTTGCTCGATGCTCATCCGGCGCGCTACGCTGGAGTATCGACAGATGCTCGCGATCCATCGCCAGAATGTAGTCAAACTCTACAAAATCACTGGCCGTAATCTTGCGAGCACGCAACTCGCTCAAGTCATAGCCACGGTGCGCTGCGGCAGCCATGCTGCGTTTGTCGGGCGCCTCACCGATATGATAGGCATGCGTTCCTGCAGAGTCGATGGCAACACGCTCATCTACATCTTCGACCATAGTGAGATGCCGGAACACGCCTTCGGCCGTCGGAGATCGACAGATATTCGCAGTACATACAAAAAGTACTTTCGCCGTCTGTGGGCGAGGGTCTAACTCATCCATAAAGCCAGTTCATCCGTTAAATCCATTCATGCAAAAAAAATCGGTTCAACAAAAGTCAAACGGCTTCTCCACTCATCAACTTGCAGTAATTCGAACGCTTCACCTGCTACACACGACGGAGTCGTGCAGCAGCGGGCAAGCCTGAGTGAGGAGCGTGCGCTTCTCAAGAATTTACAGCGAGCCAAGGGGTCAGTTCTCGCAGAATAGTTCTCCACTAGCAGTAAAGTACTATGCTCGCTTCTTCCTGCCGCTATTGTCAGCCGATTTTTCCAATCCACTGTCGCGATCAGCCCCGTGTTGCAGATCATCTTCAATAACACCAAAGACCTGCCCCCTGATCTGCTTGAGTTGATCTCTTAGCTGGGCGGCCTGCTCAAATTCCAGGTTTCGAGCAGCGTCAAGCATGTCCCGTTCCACTCGCTTGATCTCCCGGGAAAGTTCCTTCTGGCTCATTCTGCCGTACGACTTCAGGGTCTGGGACGCCTTGAGCGCCTCACGACTGCTCTCGGGCTGATAAACACCGTCAATCAAATCCATCACCCGCTTGGTCACACCTTTGGGCGTAATGCCATGCGCCAGGTTGTGCGCCACCTGCTTGCTGCGGCGCCGATTGGTCTCATCAATCGCGCGTTGCATCGATCCGGTCATTTTGTCCGCATACATGATTGCCGATCCATTGAGATGTCGTGCGGCCCTGCCAACCGTCTGAATAAGCGAACGTTCGGAGCGCAGAAATCCCTCTTTATCAGCATCGAGAATCGCAACAAGCGATACCTCGGGCAAGTCCAACCCCTCTCGCAGCAAATTGATGCCGACCAGCACATCGAACTGCCCCTGCCTGAGATCACGGATTATCTCCACGCGCTCGACCGTTTCGATATCCGAATGAAGATAGCGAACTTTTATGCCGTGCTCGGCAAGATAGTCGGTCAAATCTTCCGCCATGCGCTTGGTGAGTGTAGTCACAAGAACCCGGTGTCCCAGATCTACACGTTCGTTAATTTCCGACAGCAAATCGTCAACTTGCGTAGATGCCGGTCGCACCACGATCTCCGGATCGACAAGCCCGGTCGGCCTCACCACCTGCTCGACAACCTGCCCTTGATGATCATGCTCATACTGTGACGGCGTTGCTGACACAAAGGTCGTCTGCGGCATCATTGCCTCGAACTCGTCGAAACGCAGCGGACGGTTATCGAGTGCCGACGGCAGGCGGAATCCGTATTCGACCAGATTCTCCTTGCGCGCGCGATCTCCCTTGTACATGCCACCCACCTGCGGCACGGTTACGTGGGATTCGTCAATGAACATCAAGGCGTTCGGCGGCAAATAGTCAATCAGTGTAGGTGGAGGCTCGCCGCTACTACGCCCAGACAAATGGCGAGAATAGTTTTCGATTCCTTTGCAGAAGCCGAGTTCGTTCATCATCTCGAGATCGAAGCGCGTGCGTTGCTCGATACGTTGTGTCTCGAGCAATCGTCCGTTCTTCTGGTAGTCGGCAATGCGGGCGGCCAACTCGAGTTTGATCGCTTCGATTGCGCGCAGCGTGGTCGAACGCGGTGTCACATAGTGGCTGGATGGATACACGGTAAATCTTGCGAGCTTTTGAACGATTTGACCTGTGAGCGGATCGAACATCGACAAACTTTCTACTTCGTCATCGAACAGTGATACACGCACTGCCAACTCCGAATTCTCGGCCGGGAAGATGTCGATAACATCGCCCCTCACCCGGAACGTACCTCTGCGAAAATCAAACTCATTGCGCTCGTATTGCATTTCGGCCAGACGCGAAATGATCGCCCGCTGTCCGATGTGTTCATTAGTACGCAGGTGCAGAATCATGCCGTGATAATCGACCGGATCGCCTATGCCGTAGATACACGAAACGGTCGCCACAATAATGGTGTCTTCGCGCTCGAGAAGTGATTTTGTCGCTGACAATCGCATTTGCTCTACGTGTTCATTGATACTCGAATCTTTCTCTATGAACAGGTCACGCGACGGCACATACGCTTCGGGCTGGTAGTAGTCATAGTAGGAAACAAAGTACTCGACCGCATTTTCGGGAAACAATTCGCGAAATTCGGAATACAACTGGGCAGCGAGAGTTTTGTTCGGTGCCATCACAATGGCCGGGCGACCGGTCCGGGCGATGACGTTGGCCACCGTGAACGTCTTGCCGGACCCGGTAACACCAAGTAGCGTCTGGAACTGGAGGCCGTCTTCGATCCCCTCAACCAGCTTGGCAATCGCCTCCGGTTGGTCCCCAGTTGGTTCGAATTGCTGATGCAGACGGAACGGGCTGCCCGGAAATTCGAGCACACTAGTGTGCGCAGGGTCGTTCATTGGAATTTGGCGCCGGTGATAAACCCCTATTGTCCCATGGGGTCGATTCCCAGGCTATCACCTGTACTGGCACGATTCCCTTGTGACTGCGATTCAGGCATGCTCCATCGTCATTGGCAACCTGATGGAGTACGCCCTGCGCCCCCAAGGGCGCGCTACGCTTCGCTGTCAAGGCCGGTCAACTGATTCTTGATTGACGCCGGGAAGTGGGCGTCCGGGCCTCTCAGGCTCTCGAAACGCCCCGCCGGCCCTCTAGAAAGGCCTTGCAACGCAGAGCGCCGCCAATTGCGGATGAGCAGTCCGTTCCTTCTGCACATTGCCTGGACCAAAATTGGAGGCGATGCACTGAATAAATCACGCCTCATCGCGTGATTGCCAATCCGGGCTCGCAGATCTAGCCCTTTCTATTCAGGTACGTCACAGCCTCTAAGGTAAAATGCGCCGATATCACTTTGTCCATCCTGTACTTATCCCTGAACCTGAGAACATGAACCAGCCCCCTCTCGCCAACGTCGAAATGGCACCCCGCGACCCCATCCTGGGTCTCACCGAACTATTCAAAGCGGACACGCATACGTCCAAAGTAAACCTGGGCGTTGGTGTCTACTACGACGACGGCGGCAAAGTACCGCTGCTTGAAAGCGTCAGGCGTGCGGAACAACAACTCGTCACGGCCGCAACGCCACGAGCCTATCTGCCGATTGACGGCTTGCCGGCCTACGGCCCAGCGATTCAAAAACTGGTATTCGGCCCCGATTCAACTGCAGTGGCTGAACAGCGGGTCGTGACCCTGCAAACGCTCGGGGGAACAGGCGCTCTGAAGGTTGGCGCGGATTTTCTGAGGCGCGCATTGCCCGATGCACAGGTATGGATTTCAGATCCAAGCTGGGAGAATCATCGCGGTCTGTTTGAAGGTGCCGGCTTCGTTGTCAACACGTATCCGTATTACGACGCGGCAGCCCACGGCATCAACTTCAAGAAAATGATGGCGTGTCTGGGCGAACTGCCGGCGGGATCAATCGTGCTGCTGCACGCGTGCTGTCACAATCCGACTGGCGTCGACCTGTCAACTGCACAATGGGAAGACGTTGCCACAGTCGTCAAGACGCGCGAACTGGTTCCATTTCTCGACATCGCATATCAGGGTTTTGGCGATGGCATCGATTCTGACGCACATGCCGTGCGCATGTTTTCCGAGCTGATGGCGCCGGTATTTGTGGCCAATTCGTTCTCCAAAACATTCTCGTTGTACGGCGAGCGCGTCGGCGGCCTGTCCGTAGTTACCCGCGACCCCGACGAGGCGGCACGCCTACTGAGCCAGCTCAAACGTACCGTTCGAACCAACTACTCGAATCCGCCCACGCACGGCGGACAGATCGTCACCACCGTACTCAATGACGATCAGTTGCGCGCACTATGGGTCAGCGAACTCGAGGCGATGCGCAACCGCATTCGCGGAATGCGACAGTCCCTGGCCGAAAAGATACGGCAACGCGTCCCGGCGGTGGACTTCTCGTTTGTCACCCGCCAACGGGGCATGTTCTCCTATTCCGGGCTCAGCAAGGCGCAGGTTCAGCGGCTACGTGAGGAGTTTTCGGTCTACGCGATCGAAAGCGGGCGAATCTGCGTGGCGGCGTTGAACTCGGCCAACATAGACTATGTCGCCGATTCCGTAGCGAGCGTGATTGACTGAAAGCCAAAGGCTCTGACAAGAGGACTCTTACAATCGGCGCTTGCGTAAGCAATCGCAATCGAAATAGCGGGACCAATGGGTTGGCCAGGATTGCAACTTGGTTGACCCGATCGGGCCGAATCACTATCATACGCGCCACTCAATTCCCCGATAGCTCAGTTGGTAGAGCAACTGACTGTTAATCAGTGGGTCCCAAGTTCGAGTCTTGGTCGGGGAGCCAAACAAAGCCGTCACGAGCCTGATACGCACGTGGCGGCGCCTCTGCTGGTTTGAGTGCCGGACACGTGCGTTCCCCCCTGGTTCAGTCTGCGTACGCATTCAACAATGCGGCGTTCTATACGACGGTGGGTCGAATAGGGTTGAAACGCGTCGTGCGGTGCTATGATTTATGCCATGCGTTCTCCTATTGATGACATGTCCGTAAGTATCAAGAATCCGGCGGAAATCGACCGGATGCGCGCAGCCGGAAAGCTCGCATCCGAAGTACTCGATTTCATCACGCCGCACGTCAAGCCAAACGTCACGACCGACGAACTCGATGCACTTTGTCACGCATACATGGTCGAAGAGCAAAAAACGATTCCGGCACCCCTCAATTACGCACCACCGGGCTACCAGCCGTACCCAAAGTCGATTTGCACTTCGGTCAACCACGTCGTTTGTCACGGCGTACCTGGGCCCAAGAAGCTCAAACCCGGCGACATCATCAACATCGACATTACCGTTATCAAGGATGGCTATCACGGCGACACGAGTCGCATGTTTCTCGTAGGAGAGTCTTCAATCCAGGCCCGGCGACTGTGTGACATTACTTACGACTGCATGTGGCGCGGCATCGCCGAGGTACGCCCGGGAACGCATCTCGGTGATATTGGCCATAGCATACAAACGTTCGCGGAAGAAAACGGCTTCAGCGTGGTGCGTGAGTTCTGTGGGCACGGCATTGGCGACAAATTTCACGAGGAACCGCAAGTCCTGCATTATGGTCGCCGGGGCACCGGTCTACAGTTGCAATCGGGCATGACATTCACTATCGAACCGATGATTAACGCGGGCAAAGCAGGCATTCGCCAACTTGGCGACGGATGGACCGTAGTCACCAAGGATCATGGCCTATCGGCACAATGGGAACACACGATTCTGGTTACAGATGACGGCTTTGAGGTGCTGACATTGTCTCCGGGAGCACCGCCCGCTCCTGCCTTCGTCGGCTAGAGAATGCACGCAACGCCGGCCATCACAGAGGCCGCAGAACGGACAGCGAGTGCAGCATGGCGCGAACAGCTGTCCGGCCATCGAAAAACGATTCACGCCGATTTTCAGAAACGGGGAGATCCATTCAGGACACTCGCCGCTGCTGCTAACGTTGTCGATGACACGCTTCGCAAGATCTGGACGAGCACGCAGCAGTCGAAAGAGCTGTGTCTGATCGCAGTAGGTGGCTATGGGCGTGGCCTGTTGTATCCGTATTCCGACGTTGATGTGCTTATCCTGCTGGCGGAGGAGCCGGATCAGAAAACGGGTGAACGAATCGAGAAACTGATCGGTCTGCTGTGGGATGTCGGACTGGAGATCGGGCATAGCGTTCGCACGGTGGCCCAGTGCCAGGACGAGGCGCGACAGGACATCACCATACAGACGACGCTACTCGAATCGCGCCTGATCGCCGGCAATAAACGCGCTTACGCCCGATTTACGAAGGCCGTCACGACGTCACTTGCGCTCGGCGCTTTCGTGGAAGGCAAGTTGCTGGAACAGCAGCAACGTCATGCCCGCTTCCAGGACACTTCGCAAAATCTCGAGCCCAATATCAAGGAAGGCCCCGGCGGTCTGCGTGACCTGCAAAATATTCTCTGGATCGCAGGTGCGGCTGCGCTGGGCACAAACTGGCAGGAACTCACGCGAGAACGAATCCTCACCAGCGTCGAAGCAAAGCAGCTCAAGCGCCATGAACGCACCCTGGCAGAGTTGCGGGTCAGACTTCACTACCTTGCCGAGCGCCGCGAAGATCGTCTGCTGTTCGACTTTCAGAGCGCCTTGGCATCTGAATTTGGGTTGAAAGATACTCGGGCAAAGCGCGCAAGCGAACAGTTGATGCAGCAGTTTTTCACCACGGCCAAAGCGGTAACACTGCTAAACAGCATCGTCCTGCAGAATCTGCGGCTGAGAATTTTTGCCAAGCCGCCGCAAGCACCACTCCCGCTAAGCGATTTTTTTCAGATCCGCGGAGAGTTGCTCGAGACACGTGGGCCCGGTGTGTTCCAACGCAATCCGTCCGCGATACTTGAGGTATTTCTTCTTTGGCAACAGCATCCTGAGATCAAGGGTCTTGCGGTCGGAACAATGCGCGCCCTCTGGCATGCACGCAGTCTCATCGACAGCCAGTTTCAGCGCAAAGCCGCCCACCGGGCGCTGTTCATGGAAATACTGCGGCAGCCATCCGGGCTCACGCATGCACTACGTCGCATGAATCAGTACGGAATCCTCGGGAAATATCTTCCTGCGTTTGGCCGCATTGTCGGTCAGATGCAACACGACCTGTTTCATGTGTACACGGTTGACGAACACATCCTCATGGTTGTTCGCAATCTGCGCCGCTTTGCCGTACCGGAAATGTCGCACGAGTACCCGCGTTGCAGCCGCCTTTTATCCGAATTTGAATTTCCGGAACTGTTGTATATCGCCGCGCTGTTTCACGATATCGCCAAGGGGCGTGGCGGCGACCATTCCTTGTTGGGCAAAACTGACGCTCGCCGCTTCTGTCGAAATCACAAACTCAATGAGGAGGATACGGAACTCGTCGTATGGCTGGTCGAGAAGCACTTATACATGTCGTCCGTCGCGCAGCAACAGGATCTGTTTGACCCGGCCATCATTGCCGCCTTCGCCGACGAAGTTAGAACGGAAACGAGACTGGTTGCGTTGTACCTGTTAACTGTCGCAGACATTCGCGGAACCAGCCCAAAAATATGGAATGCGTGGAAAGCAAAACTACTCGAGGATTTATTTGGCGCGACCCTGCGCCACATTACGCAGGGCGCGGAACCGAATGAGCACGCTCTTGCGTCAAAGCAGGAACGAGCACTCGAACGACTACGCGCGTACGCGATTCCGCTTGATGCCCATGAACCATTCTGGAAAAAGCTCGATGACAGCTATTTCCTGCGCCACGACGAGTCCGAGATCGTCTGGCATACCCGTATTCTGAATTATCGGATCGATACGCTGGAGCCAGTGGTGAAGAGCCGCTTGTCACCCGTTGGCGAAGGCTTGCAGGTGATGATCTATGCGCCGGACCAGGATCTGATGTTCGCGCGTATTTGTGGATTCTTTGACAGTATCAACTTTGACATCATCGAAGCGAAAATTTACACCACGAATCACAAATACCTGCTGGATACGTTTCAGATCATGACTTCAAACGGCCTGGCCGGACATTACCGTGACATGATCAGCTATGTCGAGCATGAGTTGCCGCTGTGGTTAGCGCGGCCCGATATGCCACCGCCTCCAAAGAGCCGGATGTCACGGCAATTGAAGAACTTCCCTATCACCCCTGACGTCAATATTCGGCCGGATGAAAGAGACCAGTATTACTATTTGAATATTGCTGCCGGGGATCGCCCTGGTCTTCTGTATCGCATCGCTCGAGTGCTCGCTCGTTACAACATCAGCATTTACACGGCGAAAATCAATACACTTGGCGAGCGTGCCGAGGACACGCTACTGATAGCCGGCGAGGCGCTGAAAAACTCCCGCGTCGTAGTGCGCCTGGAATCCGATCTGGTCAACGAGACCCACGCCAAAAGCTGAGCGAGCTGATCCAGTCAATCGTCTCAGGAAATCCAATCAGGCCTGAAAGTAATTAACCTAATCCGGAAAATCCTGATCCGGGAACAACTCCTCGTTGAATCCGAAAAGGCTAAAATCGCGAATACGCTGCGGATAGAGTATCCCGAACAGGTGGTCAACTTCGTGTTGAACGACACGGGCGTGGAAGCCGTCAACGCTGAGATCGATCGCCGTACCAAACTGGTTGAATCCGCGATAGCGAACCCGCGTATAACGCGGCACGACACCGCGCATGCCCGGAACGGACAAACACCCTTCCCAGCCGTCTTCCATTTCCTCACCCAGAGGTTCGACCGTCGGATTAACGAGCACCGTATACGGTACTGCTTCGGCATCAGGATAGCGCGGCGACGAAGCGACGCCAAAAATCACCACCTGCAGTGACACACCAATTTGGGGTGCTGCAATCCCGGCACCGTTTCGGGCATGCATGGTGTCTTCCATGTCGCTGAGAAGTTCGTGAAGCTCGGGTGAGTCGAACTTCTCTACCGGCCGCGCCTGCTCCAGCAGCAACGGGTGCCCCATTCGCAATACTGGTCTAATCGGCATGATTATCTATGAGCCGGGCAAGTAACGTTCTTACCTTGACCATCGCCTCCTCCAGGAATGAGCGAATCACGTCGAGGTTGACTGCCTCGGCACTGTCGCCACGACCGGCAGCCCAATTTGCAACCACTGTTACGCTCGCATAGCAAAGGCCGATTTCTCGCGCAAGTGCTGCTTCAGGCATTCCTGTCATTCCCACCATGTCAGCGCCATCGCGTTCGAGCCGGTCTATTTCAGCCGCGGTCTCCAGTCTGGGGCCTTGTGTGGCCCCGTAAACGCCACCATCGACAATCGAAATTTTTTCATGTGCCGCGGCCCTCAATAATTCTTCGCGCAAAGACCCGCAATAGGGTTGCGTGAAGTCGATGTGGGTGACCGGCTGCTCCGCTCCATCGAAGAATGTATGCGACCGGCCGTAGGTATAGTCGATAATCTGGTGCGGCACCGCCAACTCGCCAGGCTTCAGATCGGCTCGAATGCCACCTACCGATGCGACGGACGCTAGCTCCGATACCCCTTGCGCATGCATCGCCCAGATGTTCGCGCGATAGTTCACTGCATGCGGCGGTATGGTGTGACCATATCCGTGGCGCGCAAGGAATACCACTTCATGCCCGTCAAGCGCACAAAAAGTCAATGCACCTGATGGTTCCCCATAGGGCGTGCGTACCACCTCGCGTCGCGTGATTTCAAGATTGGACAGCTGAGTCAGTCCGCTACCGCCAATTATTCCTAGCATCGTTTCGCCTTTTGTTTTTGTTCGTCCACGATCATTTCTTGAGAGCGTAAATGGCAGGAAGATTGCGCCATGCATCGTGAACGTCCATTCCACAACCAAATACATAGCGGTCTGGAACGCTGACACCGACAAAGTCGGCACTGGCCGGTTTGGGCTTGCCGAGATCCTTGTCTGCAAGAACGGCGGTGAATACCGAGCTTGCACCGTTGACGCTCAGCCAATTTTTGATCTCCGCCAGCGTACGGCCTTCGTCCAGAATGTCGTCGATCACGAGTACAGCGCGCCCGGCAACGCTCACGCGCGGTTTGACAATCCACTCTAATTCGCCGCCGCTGATTTGCCCCCGGTACCGCGTAACGTGCACATAATCAAACTCGAGAGGGAATCTGAGCAAGGGCAACAATTGCCCGGTGAACACAACGCCTCCGCCCATTACACTCAGTACGAGCGGTACGCTGTCTTTCAGTTTCGCGGAAACCTCTGCAGCGACGCGTTCGACCGCTGCGCGTACGCTTGCTTCGTCGCAAATCAGATCTGCCTGTTCCAGCACCTGCCATGTTTTAGTCGCGTCCAGCACAATATTGCTTCATTCCCTTGTTCTGCAGTGGCATCGTTCCGCAACCGGCATTGTTCAGTAACGGGCTTTCGGAACTTATTAACCTGGATTTACTAGCCCGGATTTATCCAGCAGCATTATTCAATCAGCACTTATCGAGCCAAGAAATGCGCGGAACTCGTCTCCGACTTCACTGTGACGTAAACCGTACTCGACGTTGGCTTTCAGGTAACCGAGCTTGGAGCCACAATCGTAGCGCGTTCCCTTGAATCTGTGCGCCAGCGCCCGCTGCTCCCCGAGCAGGGATGCAATGGCATCGGTGAGCTGAATTTCACCGCCGGCACCCGCTCGAACTTTCTCAAGATGGTCGAAGATCTGCGCAGTGAGTAAGTAGCGGCCGACGACAGCCAGTGTTGATGGCGCTACTGCTGGATCCGGTTTCTCGACGATCGCCTTGATCGGACGCAAATCACCGTCAGCAGATCCGCAATCGACGATGCCATACGAGGATGTGTCGGACCTGGGAACATCTTGCACGGCGATCAGGGAGCATGTTTCCTGCTCATAAACATCGACCATCTCTCGTAGTGTGCCGGGCGTTGAATCGATCAGATCATCGGCAAGAATGACCGCGAACGCGTCATTGCCGACGACCGGGCGCGCGCATAGCACTGCGTGCCCCAATCCAAGCGCCTCCGACTGGCGCACATACGTACAGCTCGCGTGCGCAGGCAATACGCTGCGTGCAAGGTCCAGCAATTCCTGTTTGCCGCGTGCCTGCAGTTCCGTTTCGAGTTCATAGGCCGTGTCAAAATGGTCTTCGATGGCACGCTTGTTTCGGCCCGTCACGAAGATCATCTGAGTGATTCCAGCGTCCACCGCCTCTTCCACCGCAAACTGGATTAACGGTTTGTCGACAATCGGAAGCATCTCCTTCGGACTCGCCTTGGATACAGGGAGGAACCGCGTTCCAAGACCCGCTACCGGAAATACCGCTTTGCTTATTCTGCTCATCGCTTCCCCAATCAGCTCTGTCGACCAAGCAATTCTAGCAAGTCGGACTCGTCAAGGAGGGAAACGCCCAACTCGCGGGCCTTGAGGTACTTGCTACCAGGCTCTGCGCCAGCCACGACATAGTTCGTTTTCTTCGAGACACTGCCGGTCACTTTGCCGCCTGCCGCTTCAATGTGTTCCTTTGCTTCATCACGCGTCATACCCGGCAGCGTACCGGTCAACACGAATGTCTTTCCGGCCAGGGTACCGGCATTTGCGGCCGCACCGCTGTGCTCGTCCCAGTACACGCCTGTTTCCCGCAACCGTTCGATGATTTTTCGGTTGTGCGGTTCGTGGAAAAACTTGACAACGCTTGCGGCGACCACGGGACCGATATCCGCTACCTGCTGCAACGACTCTTCGCTGGTCTCCATGAGGACGTCAAGCTGCCCAAAATGCCCTGCAAGATCTCTCGCCGTTTGTTCACCGACATTGCGCACTCCCAGGGCGTAAATAAACCGGCTCAGAGACGTACGCTTGCTTGCGGCTATGCCTTCGACCACATTGGCAGCAGACTTCTCTGCCATGCGATCGAGTCCGGCAAGGGCCTCCACTCTCAGCTCAAACAGATCGGCAGCCGTTTCGACCAGACCACTATCAACGAGTTGGTCAATCAGCTTCTTGCCAAGACCTTCGATATCCATTGCACGTCGCGAAGCGAAATGCTGCAACGCCTGTTTGCGCTGGGCCGGGCAGAACAGGCCCGCCGTACAGCGAGTTACGGCATCCCCTTCGGGGCGCTCGACAGCAGACTCACAAACCGGGCACCTGGATGGCATGGAGAAAACGCGAGCATTCTTCGGACGACGTTGGACAATGACGCTGACGACTTCCGGGATAACGTCACCTGCACGCCTGACAATCACGTGATCGCCAATGCGCACGTCCTTTCGCCGAACCTCGTCCACGTTATGCAAAGTCGCGTTCGTCACGGTAACCCCACCGACCCTGACAGGCGCCAATCGTGCAACCGGTGTCAAGGCCCCGGTCCTACCGACCTGAACGTCGATTCCCAGCACCTCGGTGATTTCCTCCTGTGCTGGAAACTTGTGCGCAATTGCGAAACGCGGCGCCCGTGAAACAAACCCCAACTGTTGCTGCGCAGCCAGTGAATCTACTTTGTAAACGACACCATCGATTTCAAATGGAAGCGACTGCCGGCTTGCACCAATATCCCGATAATAACCAAGCAAGCCCTCCACACCGGTGACTACGTTGCGCTGGCGGGCGACCGGAATTCGAAGCTGCACCAAAAAATCGAGTTGCCGGCTGTGAAGATCGTCAGGCACAGAACCGCCCTGAAATGTTCCGATTCCGTAAGCAAAAAACGCCAACCTGCGGGTTGCCGTTATGTGTGAATCGAGTTGCCGTAGAGAACCTGCGGCAGCATTACGCGGATTCGCGAATACTTTCTCGCCGCGTGCGCGCTGGTCTTCATTCAACGCTTCAAAGTCTCGCCTGAACATCAGCACTTCCCCGCGAATCTCGATCATCTCCGGCGCATTCTGAGGCAAGCGCAGGGGTAAGGCCCTGATGGTCCGCAAATTGGCAGTTACGTTTTCACCTGACTCCCCGTCTCCACGCGTTGCGCCGAGCACAAAGGCACCAGATTCATAAGTGAGACTGACAGCCAGCCCATCAAACTTGGGCTCGACTGCATAGTCGATCTGCGCTTCTGATTTCAGTGCGTCTCGGACACGACGATCAAATGCAATGATCTCGTCGTCGTCAAACGCATTGTTCAGAGACAACATCGGTGCGCCGTGGCGCACCGATTCGAATTCAGGCAGCGGTACGCTGCCGACGCGTTGAGTGGGTGAATCGTCCGCCGAAAGTACCGGGTACTTTGTTTCCAGTTCCTGCAGTTCTCGGAACAGTCGATCATACTCAGCATCCGAAATTTCCGGATCATCCTGGGTATAGTATGCGTAGTTCGCCTGCTCTAATTGTTCCCGAAGTGCCGTCGCCCGCGCCTGAGCGGCGGGCGGGGGTTTCCTCATCAGGAGAAGAGATTCCGGGCAGATTCGCTGCCGGCAGGAATTCCGCGCTGCTCCATAGTCTCGTATATGGATCTCAATTTATTGCGGATTTTTTCGAGACCGGTGTCGTTAAGCATGACACGATTATCATCACACAACGTACCGTCAAGCGATTCTGCAAACTGCCTGCAGGTTGTCACCATTTTGTTGAATACTTTGAGCCCGTCCCCAGTGCGTGGCACATCGAGCAGAAATGTGACACCTTGCGTGACAAGCTCTTTAAGTTGCTCCCCGCGAAACGGTTTCGATTCCTGATTATCCATCGTAAACAGCGCTTCACCATTCTCGTCGTACAGAACGAACACGCCATTGGAATCGAGTTCCAGCCCGTTCGATTCCGCCAGCGCGCGCAACTGCGTGCCGTGTAGCACCTGCCCGGCCCGCGCGATGACGCTCAGTCCGACAATCACGTCGACATCGACGCAGAATTCATCCAGCGTGGCCGCATTGGAAAGTGCACGATCGATGTCGGGCGCCTCTGCAATGGCAGATATGGAAGTGGCCTGTTCGCTCAATAGCGCTGTGACCCGTTCGAGTTCCTCGCGTGTAACCGCGCCAGTTCGATCTACCAACTGAATAAACACCCTGATCGAGGTGTATCCTTGATCGGGATCAGATACTGGCGCCCACTTGCGTGTTTGGTAATCGTAGCCGTGGAGCCGAGTCTTGCGTTCTATGCCGGTTAGTGTCTGTGCGAGCGCGTTAATCGTTGCCGACGGAATAACTTCGCCTGCTCTAATCTCAGCAACATAGCAGATAGTATCGTCCACCACCGAATCATCGCTGCCAATGTCCTCGACTTGGGTCCGCTGCTGTTCGGCCTGATCGGCCTGATCGGCGGTCGCCCCACCGCTTTCTTCAAATTGCGGTTCAAAGCTCGGGTCGATACGCTCTTCCAGAACCTCATTCGTTCGTTGATTCGTTTTCGGATCAAGCAACAGATCCGCGTTCGGTCGATTGAAACCCTTTTCAGATCGCTGGTGAAACTGCCGTTCCTGAATCCAGTTGAACGCAATAACGCAACCGACAATAAAAAGGCCAAGAATCAGAAGCCCGATCTGCAAATCGCTCATGAACCGTCCTCGTCGGTGGCAGTCGTTTGTCGCAATACGAATTTCATTTCAATAGCAGTGTTGTGCAGCATTGCTCACGACACAAATCTTGAATGGATCGATACTTGAATGATCCGATGTGGGTTTCATCGTGTTTGTAGATCGAACCCTTGCGCTCGATCGAACAAACGTGACGAAAGCCTCCCGGACATGGTGCATTCCGCAGTGGCCCTTAACATGCCACGAGGAGAATTGTAACGAAGTATGAGGTCAATTCCAGCCATCTGTTGTCGTCAAATATTGTGCTGTCCAAAAACTGCCCGCAAATTGTGGATTACCAAATACGGATTGCAGCATGCTGATTGCAACATGCGGTGTCGATCAAAATGAATCACCACACCAGGCCCATAGCAATATCAATCTCTTTCAAGACAAGCTCTGTTCAGTCCGACGTTCTCATCGTCAACTCTTTCCAATGCCAGCCATCCCCGAAATTTCTGCCGCAAGGCGCCGCGAACAATGGCGCAGTCTCATCTCCCACCGTCTCATCTCCCAACGGCTTCGAAAGTCTGCTACGCGGCCACGTCCTCCTGAAGTCTGATGGCATCTTCGATATCCACAGAGACGACGCGTGATACACCTTGCTCCTGCATGGTGACACCCACGAGCTGCTCCGCCAGCTCCATGGTTATTTTGTTGTGGGTAATGAACACAAATTGCGTTGAGGCCGACATCTTCTTAACCAGATCACAATAGCGCGTCGTGTTAACGTCGTCGAGAGGCGCGTCAACTTCGTCCAGCAGACAGAACGGCGCCGGATTGAGCTGGAACATTGAAAATACGAGCGCCAGCGCAGTAAGCGCCTTTTCACCTCCGGAAAGCAGGTGAATCGACGAATTCCGTTTTCCTGGCGGCCGGGCGATGACCTGAATGCCAGCGTCCAGAATCTCGTCACCAGTTAATACCAGCTTCGCCTCCCCACCACCAAACAGTGCCGGAAACATTTCGGAAAATTTTTCGCTGACTTGATTGAAGGTGTCCTGGAGACGCTCGCGGGTTTCCCGATCGATGCGACGAATTGCGTTCTCCAAAGTTGCCAGCGCTTCGGTCAGATCCTCGGCCTGCGAGTCGAGGTAAGCCTTGCGTTCGCGTACTGTTCCAAGTTCCTCAAGCGCCGCAAGATTTATCGCTCCCAGCGCCTCAATCTCGCCCGTTATCCGCGTGATCTGCCCCTGTAGCTGGCTGGCGCGCACACCTTTTTCCAGTTCAACTGCGAGTGCCTCCAGATCGGCACCCGCTTCAGCCAGCTGTTGCGCAAAATTATCTTTCGCAAGGCGCGCTTCCTGTTCCTTCAGGCGTAACTCACCAATGCGGTCACGCAGAGGCTGCAGGCTCTGCTCTATTTCAAGGCGCGATTTTTCCGCAGCGCTCAATTGCGCGTCCAAGGCCTCCATCGCATTTCGTTTGCCTGCCAGCGCCTGTTCGTGTTCCACCTTGCCAGCCAGTTGGGTTTGCAGTTGTGCCTCGACACCTATTCCATCGACTTGCGCGATCTCGCCCGCCAGGCGCTCAGAATCATCGTCGAGGCGCAGTCGATCCTTATGCAAATTGCGAACGGTCTCTTCCAGTCCATCTATTTTGCTGGAGATGGTCTTTTCCAGGAAAACCCCTTCCTGGTGATCTCTCGTGGCACGCTCGGCCTGTTCTCGCGCTTCTTTCAACCTTGCGTCGGCTTGATAGAGTGTCTCTGAGGATGCGCCGAGCAATGAACGAAGTGAATCTATCTGGCCGGAAGCATTTTCCAGCTCAGTTGAGGCCTTTCGAATCTGTTCCCGTTCGCGCTCTACTTCCTGACCGATTTCCTCCAGCTCCTGGATGATCTGCGTTCCCCGGCTGGTCACCCTTTCCGCCAATTGCGACAGGCGCACGTGGTCGACCTTCAGCTGGTGCTGTGTATCCTGCAGTTCAGCCACCTCGGCCCGCGTGCGTACAATCCGCACTTTGACATCTTCCAATTCAGCTCGCGCGCTTGAAATAGAAGTGTTGCGGGCATCGCGAAGTTGGCGGTCAGCCTCCGTTCGTTCTTCGAACAATGACTCGATTTCTCGTTGCCTGGACAGGATGCCGTGCATTTCCGAATCGGTTGCATGAAAACTGGCGCTGGCGGCACCGAACGTGTGCCCCTGAGCAGTCACCAGTAGTTCGCCCGGTTTCAGGTTTCGCGCTGAATCGATGCCACGCATCGGATCGTCAATGACGTAAACGCCGGCAAGCCAGCCCGAGAGCACCGCCGACAGCCGTTCATCGGTGCACGTAACATAATCGGCGAGCTGGTCCAGGCCATTCTGCGAACGATCTTCAGCCGACGCGGCAGGCGCATACTGATGAAACGCGACTTTTCCCGGTGGTAGATCAGCAAGCATTGACTGCACAGTCGTCAAATCATCCACGCCGATGCTGTTGAGCCGCTCACGCAAAATTGCTTCGAGCGCGTCCTCCCAGCCGTCGCGAATGCGCACGCCCTGCCAAAGATGGGCATTGCGCAATAAACCGTGACGTTCCAGCCACGGCTCTATCTCTTCTGCCCTGGTCACCTGCTCCTGCAGTTGCTGCAAAGCCGTGAGGCGCGCATCCAACTGGTTCAGCCTTTGCTGCGCTAATTCGGCTGACTCTTCCGCCTCGCGTAGTGCCGTCTCGAGCGCAGGGACTTCGATTTCGTCGATACCGAGCGCTTCACGCCGCTCGGCCAGCGAGTTTGATACATCAGCAAGCTCGCGATCGATTCGAACCAGCTCGCCGGGATCAGCCAATTCAAAATTGCTGCGTTCCAGCTCAAGACGCTCGCTGCGCATCGTCAACTGAGCCAGTGTCCGGTCGGCATGGGCTCGTCGCGTACGTTCAACTTCGAGCTGTCTTTCCGCTTGCGCCAACTGCCCGCGAGCATCGTCTGCGCGTTCACGTGCCTCAGCGTAGTCAAGCTCGGCTGCCGGCAGCGTCTCCTGGATCGCAGTCAGATCTGCGCCGAGCTGCGTTGAATGTCCCCGCGCAACTTCAAACTCTTGTCGGTTTCGCGCCAGATCCGATTCAGCGCGATGCAGATTGTCTCGCAATTCCTGTTGCTGCGTGCGCACAGCTTCGAGTCGCTGCTCGGCGCGCTGCCGAGTGTCGCGTTGGTGCTGAATTTGCTGCTCCAGACGCGCGACTTCCGAGTTCGACTGGTAAAGCAAACCTTGCGCGGCGTGCACCACATCCGAAGCAGTAAAATGCTCTGCCCTGAGTTTCTCGGCCTTCGCCTCGGTTTCGCGCATATCGGCCGACTGTGCTTCGAGCTCGACCGAACTGTTATCAATATCGCGCTGGACTTTCTCGCGCTGGCGTTCCGCGTCTCGCTCCCGAGTCATCCACAGCGTATGCTGTGTCGTCTTCAAACGCGCATCCATTTCCTGGAACCGCAGCGCCTGCTCCGCCTGAGTCTCCAGATGACTGTGCTGCTTGCCCAACTCTTGCCTGATATCGTCTACGCGCAGCAGATTTTCCCGTGTGTCTTCGAGGCGTAATTCAGTCTCGCGGCGGCGTTCCCGGTACTTCGAAACACCAGCAGCCTCCTCGAGAAAGCTGCGTAAATCCTCCGGACGCGCCTCAATGATTCGGGAAATCATGCCCTGTTCGATAATCGCGTAGCCACCACCGCCGAGACCGGTGCCAAGAAAGATATCTGATACGTCGCGTTTGCGAACGTGCTGATTGTTGATGTAGTAGGACGAAACGTCCTCGCGCTGAAGTACACGCTTGATCGAAATCTCCGAATACTGCGACCAGGGACCGGCTGCCTTACCCAGGCTGTTGTCAAAGATAAGTTCTACGCTCGCGCGCGAGACTGGTTTTCGCTCAGCTGAACCATTGAAAATCACATCCTGCATGTTCTCGCCACGCAGCTGCTTGGCGGAAGACTCGCCAAGCACCCAGCGCACCGCGTCAATAACATTTGATTTCCCGCATCCATTTGGACCAACGACGCCAATCAGTTGACCCGGCAGCGGGATGTGTATTGGATCTACAAAGGATTTGAATCCAGCGAGCTTGATATGGGTGAGTCGCAAGGGAGGCCCGTGTTAAGTGCTTATAATTGGTCCGCCTGCCCGCATGAAAGGCACACAGAGATTAAAAGCGTCTTGATTGTATGAAGCAGGTATTCTAGCCGATCGACTCTTCACTAATTTAATGCCGCGCAAACCTGAAGCAACCCTGGAATCGTTTCAGAACCCGCATCCGAAACGGGATTTTCTGATTCGTATGCAAATTCCCGAATTCACCTGTCTTTGTCCCAAAACCGGTCAACCCGATTTTGCCACTCTGTACCTCGATTATATTGCCGATCGCAAATGCATAGAACTCAAGAGCCTCAAGTTGTATATCTGGTCTTACCGTGACAAGGGTGCGTTTCACGAGGCGGTTACGAATCAGATTCTCGATGATCTGGTCGCTGCTACGCGACCAAGATTCATGCGCTTGACCGCCAAGTTCAATGTGCGCGGGGGCATTTTCACGTCCATCGTTGCTGAGCATCGCAAGTCAGGCTGGAAAGCGCAAACACAGGTCGAATTGCCACCGATAGCGACACAGTCTTCGATCGCCATGTAGTGCTGCAATGCGTCGCTTGAAGCGGCGCAAGATAGCAACAAACCGCCCCATTCTTCATTGCAAATCTTCATGAGGCGTGCACGTCGGAGCGCGGAACAGTGGCCCGTTTTGGGACGCGACCGTACAGATGTACGCAAGCCCGCGTTTGCCCCGATGCGAAGACAACCTGCTGCAGCGTGCGGCAGCGACCCGCTAGCCGAAGGCCCGTTTGCGGGAGCAGACGCATGCGCCCCGTTTCATGAACGTCATTCGCAGCCTCGTGCGCCCCTTCCCGCACCAGCGCTTCGCGTACCGGGTCCGTGGCGCATCACCGCAAGCGGGGCCCCTGCTCCTCGCTACACCGAATCCCTGCTCCACGCTACGCCGAATCCCTGCTCCACGCTACGCCGAATCCCTGCTCTGCGGTTTGCAGCGCGCCCTGCCAGGTGATCATGCTGCCCATACGATTCAGCATGATTGTTGCTAAATAAGCCAAGAACCACTGCCTGTTCCCCTGCTTCAAGATGCAATCCGCCACCGCACATGTCTTGTCACGGGAAATAGGAGTCAGATTTAGAGCTCTTTAGCTGATATAGGACGGACGCGATCGATGACAATCAGTCTCGGGACGGCAGGCTACGCCGCTGCCGCGCTGTTGTTCCTGGTCTTGTCCATCATGCTGGCAACCAGGTGGCACAGGGGACTGCAGGGACTGCTCTTTGCCTCGGCCTGTCTAGTGACCGCATTTTGGGCGGGAGCGGCCGCGTATCTCCCGGTGCAACCCAATTCTTTCGTAGCTGCCGTGGGCATTCTCGAAGTCCTGCGCAGCGCAACATGGTTCGCGTTCCTGATCGCCCTGTTCGGCTTTTCCGGGAAGAATGTGGCGCCGTTGCGACACGCCGCCGTAGCCGCCGTGGCGTTTTGTGGCGTTTTTCTGGCTGCCAAGCTGTTATCGGGCGCAGAACAGACCTCGCAGCTTGATGTGTTCGTCCTGCTAAGTCGCCTGATACTGGCCATGATGGGTATCTTCCTGGTCGAGCAACTTTATCGTAGCGTTGCGCCTCAGGATCGGTGGCGGACCAAGTTCCTTTGCGTGGGGCTCGGTAGCTTGTTTGTATACGACTTCTATCTATACTCCGACGCGCTGTTGTTTCGAGGCATGAACGCCGATATATGGGCCGCGCGCGGGATTGTAAACGCCATGGTTGTTCCGCTGCTCGCCGTGGCAACTGCCCGCAATCCCAAGTGGTCGGTCAATGTCGCCATTTCGCGCCGAGTGTTGTTCCATTCGACGGCATTATTGGGCGGCGCGGTGTACCTTCTGGTGATGGCGGCCGCTGGCTACTATATTCGTTACTTCGGCGGTAGCTGGGGACCGGTGCTGCAGGTCACTTTCTTTTTTGGAGCGTCGCTACTACTAGTCGCGATACTGTTATCCGGCAGTCTGCGAGCCAGACTCAAGGTCTTTCTCAACAAAAACTTCTTCAGCTACCACTACGACTACCGGGAAGAGTGGTTGCGGTTTACCGGTACGTTGTCGCAGGGCGAACCAGGAGTTCAGTTGTACGAGCGCTCCATCGTCGCAATCGCCGAATTGGTGGGCAGCTCGGGAGGCGCACTGTGGCTTTGCAGGCATGGAAGCAATTTAGAGCAGGTCGCCGCCTGGAACATGCCGTCTGTTAAAGAGACGGAGCCACGCGATAACGCTCTGTGCCAATTCCTGGAACAGCGCCAGTGGGTAGTTAGCCTACCGGAGTACGAGGCGCAGCCCGCGTTATACGACAACCTGGAGATGCCGCCTTGGCTGCGCTCGCTTCCAGACGCGTGGTTGGTCGTTCCGCTCATCCTTGACATGCAAATATTGGGCTTTGTTGTGTTGGGCAGATCGAAGGGTAGGATCGAGCTCAACTGGGAGGTAATCGACGTCTTGAAGGTTGCCGGCCGGCAGGCGGCAAGCTACCTTGCCCAGTTTGAGGCGGCAAAGGCATTGCTGGTCGCACGCCAGTTCGAGTCGTTTAACCGCATGTCAGCTTTTTTGGTGCATGATTTGAAGAATCTAGTGTCGCTGCATTCTCTGCTGCTTTCGAATGCGGATAATCACAAGCACGAGCCTGAGTTTCAGGAAGATATGATCGAAACGATTGCCCAGTCGGTCGAAAAAATGAAACGTCTCTTGCTTGAGCTACAGGGTGGTTACACTCTGGAACCCCCGGCACCGGTGCCGCTCGAAGACGTGGTTGAACGAGCAGTAACGGCGAGATCTGGCCTCAAACCTGCTCCCAGCCTTGAAGTTTGCGATAGCGCGATGAAGGTGGCCGCCCACGCTGCGCGCCTTGAACGCGTAATTGGGCATCTGATCCAGAACGCCATTGAAGCCACGCCAGCCAAGGGACAGGTTTTAGTGCAGGTATTGCGCAAAAATGACTCCGCGGTTGTCGCGATTATCGATGCGGGATGTGGAATGAGCGAGCAATTCGTGCACGACCGCCTGTTCCAGCCCTTTGAGTCAAGCAAATCAACCGGAATGGGGATCGGCGCCTACGAGGCTCGGGAATATGTGCGTGAGCTCGGCGGCGGAATCGAGGTAGAGACCCAGGAGGCCATGGGCACCGTTTTCCGGGTCACGCTGCCAATTTACCTTGGCAGCTATATTTCGGAACAGGATATTGCACCGAAAGGACGTGAGTGAACGAAGTCAAGGACGTGCTGTTGATCGTCGAAGACGACCCCGGTCTTCAAAAGCAGATGCGCTGGAGTTTCGATGCGTATCAGACGCGCGTGGCCGGCGATCGTGAAAGCGCACTGGTGCAACTGCGGCGGGACGAACCGGCCGTTGTGACCCTGGATCTCGGACTGCCACCCGATGCGGATGGCGCGTCCGAAGGTCTGGCGACGCTGGAGGATATCCTGGAACTGGTCCCGGATACCAAGGTGATCGTCGTGACTGGCAATCAGGACCGCGCCAACGCGGTAAAAGCGGTCGCAATGGGTGCCTATGACTTTTACCAGAAGCCGTTCGATCCCGAGGTGCTTCGGCTCACAGTGGAACGGGCGTTCCGTTTACATGCCCTGCAGAAGGAGAACCGCCACCTGCAGCAGTCGCAGGATGCGCCGATGGACGGTATTCTCACGCGCGATCCGGGCATGCTCAAGGTTTGTCGTAACGTTGAGAGGGTGGCCCCGTCGGACGCCACCGTTCTGCTGCTGGGCGAATCGGGTACTGGAAAGGAACTGCTAGCGCAAGCGCTGCACCGACTCAGTCTGCGCTCGACCAAGCCGTTTGTTGCAATCAATTGTGCAGCGATTCCCGAAAACTTGTTGGAGTCAGAGCTCTTCGGCTACGAGAAGGGGGCATTTACGGGTGCAGGCAAGCAGACGCGCGGCAAGATTGAGTTTGCCGAGGGAGGCACATTCTTTCTCGACGAGGTGGGAGACCTGTCACCTGCTCTACAGGCAAAAATCCTGCGCTTTCTCCAGGAGCGGGTGGTCGAGAGAATTGGCGGGCGTGAAGAGATCCCGGTTGATGTTCGTGTTGTGTGCGCGACTCATCAAAACTTGAAAAAACTGATTGACGAGGGTCGTTTCCGAGAAGATCTCTACTATCGCTTGAGCGAGATCGAGATCGCTATTCCGCCGCTCCGCGACCGGCACGGGGACGCTGCACTTCTCGCGCATGCCTTCTTGCACAAGTTCAATCAGCAGGAAGGGCGTTCAATCAAGGGCTTCAAGCGCAAGGCACTCCGCGCAATAGAGGATCACCCATGGCCAGGCAACGTTCGGGAAATGGAAAACTACATCAGGCGAGCAGTCATTATGACCGACGGATCGCAGATCGACGTCGACGATCTGGGAATGGCGGATCCGTCTGCTGAGCCGGCGCCGCTAAATCTGCGTGAAGTCCGTAACAAGGCCGAGCGCAAAGCGATCGTCAAGGCATTGAATCGCGTGGGTGGGAATATCCAGGCCACAGCGGAATTGCTCGGAGTCAGTCGTCCCACCGTGTATGACTTGATCGACCGACACGGCCTCAAGCAGCCGGATTCCGCCAAGGTAGAAGATGACTGACGTGATGGCGAAGCAGTCGCGCTCCGACTTGTGGGCATACTCCAGGCTGGGCACAAAAAGCTGCAGCGTGCAGAGCTTGTCCGAAGAAAATATCAGGGGCAGGCAGCGCAACGGCGGTCACTGGTTCAATCGGACGGTGGCTATATGATGAAACTTCCTAGCGTCGCAACGTCATGCCCTCGAAGCAGGAACAGATCGAAATTGAGGATTACCGACGTATTATCTGTAACCAAAATGACGGGTGCTATATCCTGGAATGAACAAGAGGTGATGGATCTGCCTGTTCGACAAATTAGCGCTGCGTCACCAAGCATTCGAGCCAGTACCGAACCTGTCCGACGCAAGATTTTGGCAAATGCAGACGAATTGTTCGGGATGTACCAATACCGTACTCTTGTCCGTTACGGTCTTACGTAGCTTGAACAGGGTTGAATCCGGAAACGCTCCTATTTGAGTTTAATGGGGTTCGGCACTGGCTCATTCTTGTATTTATTTTCCTGCATCATGGAGATTTGCATGATCCGATCCGACGCCCGCTACAGACAAGGCACACTGGCCACGGTGCTGGTCTTCTCCATGTTGTTGTCGGGAGGATGCGCTGAGAAGGCCGAAGATCCAGATCGATTGATTGCAGACGCCAGGCAGGCGCGCGCTGAAGGCAATCACACTACTGCCGTTATCCACCTGAAGAATCTGCTGGAAGCGTCTCCGGAGCACGCAGAGGGGCGTTTCCTGCTCGGCGCAAGCTACAGCGACACAAACAATTTCCCGTCGGCCGAACGGGAGCTGCGAAAAGCGCTGGAATTGCAGTACGATCAGAACGAGGTATCGCCTCTTCTAGGCAAAGCATTGCTGATGACGGGTCAATTTCAGCAAGTGCTCGATGAGGTATCTATTCACGAGGAAGCGAGCGGTCGCGGACGCGCCGAAGTGCTCACACTGCACGCCTTGGCATCGATGGGACTCAATCGCAACGACGAAGCACGTGCATTGCTTGCACAGGCACTTGCCATTGAGCCGGAATTCACGGATGCGCTGCTCGGGCAAGCCCGGCTTGCGGCAAGCGAAAACAAGCTGAATGATGCAACTCGACTGATCGACCGGGCGCTCGCCAGTGCGCCGGAAAATGTCGACGCATGGTCCATGAAAGGTGAACTGGACCAGGCCATGGGCAAACCGCATGACGCGATTGCGGCATACCTGAGAATCCTAGAGCTTTCCCCGCGCAACATCCCTGCTCGAGTGACTCTGGCATCACTGCAGATCGGCGTTGGCGACCCGGACCGCGCACGTGCTCAGATCGAGCAGATACGCAATACCAGTCCCAATAGTCCGATGGCGTATTACGTCGAGGCGCTCATCGAGTTTCACGAACAGAATTACGCTGCCGCCCGCGATGCAGTGCTGCAAGTAATCGAGGTCGCTCCAGACCATATGCCAAGCGTGTTACTCGCCGGTGCAATTGAGTTCGCGCGGGAATCGCACGGCCAGGCGCAGTCATATCTGTCGCGTGTGATCCGCGATGCCCCAAACAATCTCTATGCGCGCAGGATGCTGGCAGCGTCCCTTGCGAAAACTGGCCAGCTGGACCGCGCCCTTGAAGTCATCGAGAAAGGCTTGAATCAGTTCCCGCAAGACGGCCCACTGATGGCACTTGCCGGGGAGGTGTACCTGCAAAAAAATGATTTCGCCACGGCAGCCGTGTTTTTCCAGAATGCGGCCAAGCTCGATCCGAACAGCGCGCGTGCTCGCACCCAGCTAGGCATGGCTCGTCTCGCGTCGGGGCAAACGGACTACGCTCTGGCCGATCTGCAATCCGCCTCGCAGCTCGATTTCGAGCAGTACCAGGCCGACATCCTGCTGGTCACGTCGCTACTGCGCCAACAGAAATACGACAAGGCGCTGAAAGCGATGCAGATGCTCGAGAAGAAGCAGCCGCACAATCCACTCACTTATAACCTCAAATCGGCGATCTATATCGGCAAGAAAGATATTGCAACCGCGCGTGAGCACCTCGAACACGCGCTCGAGCTGGACGCGGCCTACGTGCCCGCCGCAACGAACCTCGCCCGGCTCGACTTGCAGGATGACGACCCGCAGGCTGCGCGGCGCCGCCTCGAGACAATTCTCGAACAAGACAAGAATAACGTTCAGGCATTGCTCACGCTTGCCAGCTTCGGCCCGAGCCTCGGCGCCACCAGCGAGGAACAACTCGCGTGGCTGCAGCGCGCGCGTGATGCGAGTCCTGACTCGGTGCAGCCGCACCAGATGTTGGCGCGCTTTTACGCCCAGGATGGGAAAGCGAACAAAGCGCTCGAAGCCGCGCAACAGGCACAGGCGATTAGTCCGGATAATTTCCAGGTGCTCGATACCCTTGGTGCGATGCAAATGGGCGCAGGGCAAAAGGAACAATCACTGCAGACGTATCACAAACTTGTCACGCTGCAGCCTGATTCACCGGCTGCGCTCTACAGCCTCGCCAATGCGGAGCTAGCTGTGGACAATCAGACTGCTGCAGTGCGCACGCTTAAGAAGGCACTAGCGCTGAAACCGGATTTCATCGATGCGCAAGTCGCATTGGCAGTCCTGGAGATTCGCGCCGGGCGAATTCAGGAAGCCATGAAAATTGCGCGGCAAGTGCAGACACAGGCGGCAGACTCTCCACGGGGATTCGCCCTGGAAGGCGACGCGCTGATGGCGCAAAAGAAATTTACACAGGCGGCAGCAGCATATGAAACCGCTTATGGCATCACAAAAAACGGAGCGCTCGTAATGAGGGTGCACGCCGCCTATACGCGAGCCGGGAAACCGAACGAGGCGAACAGGCGGTTGGCACATTGGTTAGAACAGTCACCCGACGACGCCCGCGTGCGCCTTTATGCTGCAGACATCGCCCTGAAAAGCGGCAACTACCGGACTGCGATCGAACACTACGAATGGCTTCTAAAGACCCAACCCGATAACGTAGTGGTGCTGAACAACATCGCTTGGGCCTATCAGCAGGTCGGCGATTCGCGAGCCGCGCTCGAAAGCGCCGAGCGCGCCCACAAACTCAAGCCCGACAACGCCGCGGTTGCCGATACTCTGGGCTGGATACTGGTCGAGCAAGGCAATACCGAGCGTGGCCTAGAGTTACTGCAGACTGCGGTAGCAGCAACACCTGACGCCCACGAGATCCGCTACCATCTCGCACAGGCTTGGCTCAAGGCTGGCGACAATTCCATGGCCCGCAGCGAACTTGAGCAGTTGCTTGCAACTGGTGCGCAATTCCCTCAACAAACCGAGGCGGTGAAACTACTTGAGCAGCTCAAAAACTAGGCGACGGAGCGAGGAAGCCCCTCCAGTCTAATCTTTCGTGGCGTACTAAGCGCGTTGTAGCGATTCTGGGGACGTCTGCAGGCACTTGGGCTCGTGGTGTACATTTAGATCGCCTGAGATGGCTCCGCTGAGCTTGGCCGTTTTGACTGTGGAAACCGAAAGAACGGCCTTCAAGCTGTTGTTCAGTATACAAACGTGGCTCATTGTCGCGGTACCATCTTGTCACGTGCGTAGGGTTCGCTAGGCATTTGCTTCGGCGCACCCGCACTTAACCAAGAACGACCCCGGCAAGGAAATCGGAGCGTTTTGTCGAGTGTTTTTACACAGCGCCGTGACGTGGTGGCCATCCGCAACCAATGGCTCAGTTACAACGCTCCCCGCGCATGAATTTTGGTTGAGATCTTGAGGAAATCAGCAAAAGGCACCTGCTCGGGATCACTAGGACAAAGACCGGTAAGCCATTGCACTGGAAGGTGCTCCTTAGCATCGCTGCAAGCGCGCCTTGTCCCGAACGTAGACTTTGGCACCCATTTGACTCGGCGAAACCAAGTCAATTCGGGAAAAACTCCGATTGAACCATCGGATCATCTTGTCGAGACTTTTTACACATTGCCACGACCCGCTGACAATGCTCCCCAAAATAGCGCCTAACCCATTGAACATTATGCGAGTTTAGTGACTGGCACCACATTTACTTATTAGCCTTTGGTTTCTAGGAGCCCGCGTCGGGGCGCTGGAGCAGCAAATAAGTTGAGTGGAGACTAAAAGGGGAGAAGATATGCACAAAATCACAAACAAGAAGGCCATGCTGATCTCCGTGGTAATGCTAATGGTTCCCCTCACTTCGAACGCTGTTCCAGTTACCGTTGACTTTACAGGTACCGTAAGCTCATTAGACGGCGCCTGGGCTTCGCAGGGCGCGATTGGAAGTCTATTGTCCGGGTCATATACGTATGACACTAATGTTGTGGACACCAACACCAACGCAGCTCTCGAGACCTTCACTTCCCCGACGAATCAGGTTTGGAACATCACGGTAAACCTGGGGACGACCCAGGCATCATGGGATACGGGCGTTTCGGGGGGGTTACCAGTTTGGCACTTACCCAAAAAGAAGACTCCAGAACGCATAAGCAGCGCTACACTTTTGGGACTACCGCATTCAACGTTGACCTTAGAGGCGCGGTTGCCACGGCTGGCGGCTCCGAAGATCTCGCCGTAGTCCTCACCGGCTCGCCTCCGAGTGTCAGCCCGAACCTCAGCCTATTCGGCACAGCAATAGGGACGTACATTAGTAGCCCTACAATTTCTGGGAATGTAGCGGGTAATATGACTTGGGACGTTACAAGCATGACCACCCGCGCGACCAATGTCCCGGAGCCCGCTACGCTTTCGCTCTTGGGTTTGGGCCTGCTCGGACTTGGCTTCATGAGACGCCGGAGAGCCGTCTAGATCAGACGCTTACGTAGTATCGAAACAACCCGCCCGTCGCGGCGGGTTTTTTGTTGCCTCACGAACCTCCCCTGGTTCCGGGCATATCAAGAAATTTAGGATGCCAGGATTTTTCCGATCATGAGCGTCGTCCATCCTCGCCGTTATACCGACTGGATATGGCGCCTAATCAGAATCCAGCAAATGCCCTTTCAATGAACGTTGAAATGACCTTTGGAAAAGGATGTCTGACACAATCTTTTTACCGTCTTCAGACTCAGCACCACTCCACAAGAAGTCATTTGAGAACGCAGTGCTCTGCTGCAAATACATGCTGTCACTCACTACCGTAGCGTTCGCCATCGGACGATACATGTGAAACTTTTCACTTTCAAAATAGCCGTCAGCACCCAAATAGTCATTGGCAAGAAAGTAGGTGCGACGGTTCGCGATTCTCTTGTCCCAGATCGGGCTACCGAGCATGTACATCAACGAGTCGTCGATACCCAATAGCGACAAAATTGTCGGTGCTATATCAATATGAGAAGTTAAGTGCCCAATGTCTATCGAATCTGACAATGCATTCGGCGCATAGACAATAAGAGGAACACGGAAAGAAATTTCGTTTAGAACGCCAGGTTTCAGATCTGGATATTCAGCCGCGGTTCTTAAACCGTGATCCGCGGTAACTACGACAACGGTGTCGTCCGCAATACCGGCTTCCTCCAACGTCTGGACAATCCGGCCTATCCATTTATCCTGTAGCAGAAAAACTTCTGCTCCTGTTTCGAGTAGTGTTCTTTCAGGCTCCTGGTCTGGCCAAGGCGCGTGGCCGACAAGGGGTAGAAACAACGCGCCAAACTTCTGGCCGGTGCTAGCCATCGTTTGTATATCGGACAACAGCTGGTTCAGACTGGCAATGTCGTCAGTGAGTTTCCTCTTCAACGAGTCTGTATCTATCCGACTCATTTTTTCATAGCCTGGAAATTCTGTGGCAGCCGATTCAACCAGGTCCGCCAATTCCTCCTCACTGGCACTATCGTTCCTGGGAATGAAGACCTCGTCGGCACCAAGCACGCGAAACATTGCACGGTCCGCTTCGAATACAAACTCACTTGGCATATAGACTTTCACGGAATAGCCAGATCTGCTCAGTGCATTAAAGAGTCCAATGCGATCAGAATCGAGGTTATTGTGCAGCTCTAGCGATGTTTCCGAAAGAAGATGTCGCCGCAAGCTATTTGGATACAAAGACCCAAGCACCGAGAAGAGCGCGTCACTCGTATAAGGATAGGTGGAATAATGTTGTTTGGCGACGAGGGATTTTTCTGCAAGTTTTCGAAAATTCTTGAATCTTGCGATTGAGTGAAAATCAATGACGTTTTGCGGGCCTGTTTCCAAGCTGATCAATATCAGGTTGCTACCGGATTCTGAACCGCTATAGCGGTTATTGATTTGTCCTTGAGGGGCTTTGACTGTTGCTTGAAACAAGCTGATAGCCTGATCGATCTCAAGCCCGTCAAAAACGGAGTAGGCATCCTCCTCCTGTTGCAGGAAAGCGATTAGTTGTTGCGTGATCAAGTCAAACCCGGGCTCGAGCTCGGTGTCCGCCGACAACCGGGCAAATACGTATGCCGAAGGCAAGATCGCGAGGGACGCTATAAGTACGCATCCTATAAGTTTTTGCAATCCAGGTGCCAACTTCCTAACGGTTATGAGGCGCACCGCAAGTGCAGCGCAGCAAATCGAAGCAAGGACTACCACCAGCTTTGATGCGCTGCGAACGCTCACATAATGGCTTGCCAACTCCGGATCTCGCACGCCTTGTAATACGGAATCAAGAACCAGGTTCCACGACAAAAACGTGCCAGTGTTGAAAACACTCACCAACGATGCGTAGCTTAGTAGGGCAAGAAGCAAAGACAAGAATAGAACGATCCTCGCCATGACTTTGAAGTGAATGAAGTAACACCCGAGAAACGTCGCTAGCGGAATAAGTATGCCTGCGGTAAAGATCGTTTCAGAGAACACATATAGAAACTGCCCTGCTGACAACTGACTACTATCACTTAAGCCTATTCCTCTCGCATACGGAAGCAGAAGGTAGATTTTCGCATACTGATGATAGCTGATCAGGGTCAACAGTATGGCTGGCCCCCAAACAATCCAGAGAACCGTGGCATTAGTGGCCCAGCTTGTTTTTGTATGTTGGACTTGCACTATTTGGGGAGCATGGATATCGATAGAACGTTTTCAAGCGATCCATCATCCTTCGCGCCACCACGCAGCTGCGATCGCGAGTTCACTACCCCCTCCCCTCTGGCAGTGTTTCTTGCTACCCGCACTAGTGACGAGCCACCCGCACTTCCTTCTGCGGATCTGATTACGTGTATTGCCAGGATCTCCATCAGCACGAACGTGGCTTGTTCTCCACAAACTCGCAACGGCTTGGAGTTTCGAAGGGCGGTGCTTTGGCGCGTGTTCGATGTGACCATACCAATTCAGAAAGCATCAATACGCGACCCACATCGAGGCGATGAATAGCGTGATCGACCAACGGGTACATCCTGCATTCTGGTAGCAGCCACAATCATCTCAGGACGAAGGCATGGTGTCGCGCGCACGTTCGAGACTCTGCGTGACGGCAGGCAACATGGAATCGACAAAATTGCTCAACACTTGTTCCGCGTCTTGCGACGAGCCATTGTACGGCGCGTAAACAATGACGGCGGCCGCATCGTCCCCATGACCTAACAGCCGGGACTTCGCCTGGAGCAGCTTCCCCTTATACCGATTCACAATGTACTGGCTATCCACCCAGTACCAGCGCCAGACGAGCAGGTTCGTGGGTCCGCCAATCAATTTCGCCTCGATCAAAGAGAGATCTCCGTGGTCGAGAACCACGGTACGGTTAGTTTGGCTGGTATTTTTCCAAACGCGATCATCGCTAGGGACCAGCGTATTGCCAGAGGTAATAAGTTCTGCACCCGGACGCTGATCCCGGTAATACGCAACATAAAGGCCGGTGCGGGTGCCTTCCTTACTATAGTGCTCGTGAATGCGTGCCGATGGATTGCGAAAGTACGGTGCCCATTCAGCCGGGCGCCCAGCTACCGTTTGCCACTTTTCGATCGGCAGCGGTGCAAGTAGTGTCGGCTGCAAATGCGGTCCAATATTTTCCAATCGCGCTGCAGTCGCTGGCCAGATCGCCACGACGCCGGCTACCGTGATCGTCGCTGCGGCAATTGACACTAGTGAGAACCGAGATGGCGTTGCATGCGTTGCCGACCGGGGTGGCGCTAGAGGCGGGTCAAGATCCTCGCGAAAATAGGAACCAATCCAGAACAGGATCAGCATCACGAATCCAAAGAACAACCACCCTCCTATCAAATGATCGAATCCAGTCGCATATTTGTTCTCGCTCAAATGGCCGATCATAACGACCATGTAGGCGCGAAACCAGTTGGCGACGATCGGCACGATCACGGACAATGCGACAAACAAAGCGCGCCGAGAGAAACTTCGGTACGTAAGGTACGCATACAGGACTCCAACAGTCATGGACGCGATCAGGTAACGCAGCCCGGCGCAGGCTTCTACCACCGACCAACTTCCGCTCGGGATCATAAAGAACTGGCCTTCGCGGTACACTGGTATGCCGGTGAGCTTGAGCGCGGTCACCGTGAAGTCAGCGGTATAGTTCATCATCGGCGGAATCAGAAAATCGCCGAACGGAATCGTAAAAAACAGGAAAAACAGCGGAAAAGCGAGTGCCCGAATCGCCGGATACCCCAGGATGGCCCAGACGACGAGCGGTATCATGAGCACCACTCCAAATGGCTGCCAGGCACCGACGCCCGCCAGTTGCCCCAATAGCCAGCCAGAACCCACCAGTGCCAATGCCGCCAGCGCCCCAAAATCGGGCCGTAGGTCGAGTGCCGCGACGGTATGACGCCTCTGCCAAATCATCCACGCGCAAATTGGTGCGATCAGGAAGCATTGAGTGTAGGTATTGTTTGCCTGCCATGTGGCGACCATCGAATGCACTGTATCCCCATACCAGGCAAGCAGCCAAAAAACTGTGCTTATAACGAGGGCCGCTGCGAGCCGCCGGTTATTGGGCGCATTCTGAGCCATTTCGGGCGTCGTCACGCCGGTAACCGTGGCCGGCTCAAGTTTCATGTATGCATCCAGTGTCTCAGTGAAAAATCCTGCTTAGTGGCTTGGACAGTTACGACTCGCTCACGCGACCACTCCGCTACACGATGGCAAATTGCGCCGCCATGTCTAGCTCTAAGCGATCTGCGTGCCATTCCAACGATGCGCTACGACGTCCTCCATGAAGTGCACCTAAATTGGACTTTAGGAAAGACTGAATGTCGCAAAAAGTAACTGCACTGCATGCCTGAAGCGGACTAACGGCGCCCTCGCCACCCAGGTTTTACACCGTGCCACCACCGCCGACCTCGATTACCGCGCCATTGATAAAACTCGCTTCGTCCGATGCCAGAAACGCGTAGGTGTTCGCAATTTCCTCTGGTTTGCCGAGGCGGCCTAATGGAACGCGTTCTGTAATCGTTTGCAGGACTTTTGCCGGTATGCCTTTGATAATGTCTGTTTCGATCATCCCGGGACATACCGCATTGGCGCGAATTCCGTTGCGCCCGAATTCACGAGCCCATGTTTTGGCCATTCCGATTACGCCGAACTTGCTGGCAGCATAATTGGTCTGACCGAAATTGCCGTAGATGCCGACAATCGATGAGGCGTTCAGAATGACGCCCGACTGTTGCATAAGCATCGCGTCGATAACCGCCTTGGTGCAGTTGTAAGTGCCCTTGAGGTTGACATCAATGACCTTGTCGAACTGATCGTCTGTCATGTTGATCATGCGCGCGTCTTGCACGATGCCTGCATTGTTTACCAATGTGTCAATGCGCCCGTGTTTGGCAATGACGGCCGAGACCATCGCATCAATGCTGCTGCGATCGGTCACATCGACTACAAATCCGCTGGCTTTACCGCCTTTCCCGGTGATCGTCTTGACGACCGCGTCGATGGATGTCTGGTCCAGATCGCAAACGACGACATGTGCACCTTCGGCGGCAAACTTGAGTGCTGTAGCGCGCCCGATTCCTCTTGCAGAACCGGTGATGATGGATATTTTGTCCCGCAGCCTCATCGGCTTGTTTTCCTTTTTGTTCTATTGGTAATGGCGGATGTGGTGTCGCGTATCCGTGTCAGTTATTGCTCCGCGATATTAACCCGTGTGCCTGCGCTGACGAGATCAAACAGTTCCACGACATCGTCGTTTCGCATTCTTATGCAACCGATCGAGCCCGGTTTACCCAACTCAACGCTGTCCGGGCAGCCATGGATATAAATGTAGCGGCGCATCGTGTCGACATCACCAAGCCGATTGATTCCGGGTTCGCAACCCGACAACCAGAGAATGCGCGTCAACATCCAGTCGCGCGTTGGAAAACGAGCACCCAACTCCGGCGTATATGTTTCACCGGTCGCACGACGGCCTTTAAATACCGCGTTCTCAGGATACCCTGCCCCGATTTTGGCGCGAATAAGGTGCCGCCCACGAGGGGTGCAGAAACTGCCAGATCGCTCACCCGCTCCATTTTTCGCAGTAGATACGTCATAACTACGCAGCGCCGCTCCTGTCGCGTCGCTCAATATGAGATTCTGCTCGGCTATATTTATGAGAATTGATTTCAAATTAGCGGCGTGCCTTAAAGAAGTCCTTCAACAACGCTACACATTCTTCCACAAGCACGCCGCCGACGACCTCGGCATGATGGTTGAGTCGTTGCTCGGCGAAGAGATCGACCACACTGCCGCAAGCGCCAGTCTTGGGATCGGCCGCGCCGAACACGACGCGTGCGATGCGCGCATGCATTATCGCACCCGCGCACATGGCGCATGGTTCAAGCGTGACGTACAGACTTGCCCCGACGAGGCGGTAGTTACCGACACATTGCGCCGCAGCCCGCATCGCCTGGATCTCAGCATGGGCAGTAGGATCATGGCGCGAAATCGGCGCATTGAATCCCTCGCCGACAATCTCGCCATTAAGTACGACGACGGCGCCGACCGGAACCTCTCCCGTTGTTCCACCGCAACGCGCGAGGTCGAGCGCCGTTCGCATCAACTCTTCATCACGTTGCATGACCAGGCGCGTATCTAGACACGTTTCGCCACTATCTATCGCCGCTACCACTTAAACCACAACGGCAATTTCAGACGACTGTTTTTGCTCAACGCGGATTCTGCACACTTCGCTTCTGCCATCAGGGAATGAGAAAAAGACACGAAGTATAAACACCCTTCTCATCCTGCCGCCAGAACCATTTCTGGCCAAAGCCTGCTCCGACCCACGCGTTGATGCCCGACGAGGCCGTACTCCAGCTACAATCGTTTCGCCATGTCCGCTAATGACCCTCAGCCCTTGATTGATTTTGCCAGGCTTCCGGCAGCCTTTTATGCCGACCCCTACCCGGTTTATGCCCGACTGCGCAGCAACGCCCCAGTGTATCGCTGCCCCGACGGCAGTGTTTTGCTGACCCGTTATGCCGATTGTTTTAAGGTCTACCGCAATCCAACTCGGTACAGTTCAGACAAACAGCAGCAATTCAAGCCCCTGTTCGGCGACAGCCCGCTGTTTGAACACCACACCACCAGTCTCGTGTTCAACGACCCGCCGCTGCATACACAAGTACGCCGTGCAATTGGCAATGCCCTCTCAGCCAGAACGATCGAACCGATGGAAGCACCGCTCGTCGAACTGGTCGATGCATTGCTCGACAGTGCGCAAGACAAAGCGCACTTTGACGGTATCGCTGATTTTGCCGGCGCTATCCCGGTCGAAGTCATCGGCAATCTGCTGCAGATTCCGGTTGCGGAACGCGCGCCTCTGCGACACTGGTCATTGGCTATTCTCGGTGCGCTGGAAGTGGGCTTGACGCCGGAACAGCTTTCCGAAGGCAACGCTGCTGTCACCGAATTCCTCGACTATCTGGAAAGCTTCGTCGAGCATCGGCGCACGCACCTGAAGCGCTCTGATGACGATATGCTGGCGCGACTGTTACGCTGGGAGGCCGACGGCTTCAGCCTGACTGGAAAGATCCTCTACCACCAGTGCATTTTCATATTGAACGCCGGCCACGAGACCACCACCAACCTCATCGGCAACGCCATCCTCGTGTTGTTGGAGCATCAGGATCAGCTACAGGCTCTGCGTCAGAACCCCGCTTTGATTGGCAGCACGGTCGAGGAAGTGCTGCGCTTTGAAAGTCCCAATCAACTCGGCAACCGCCTCGCAACGAAAGCCGTGCAGATCGATGATATCCGGATCGAGCCCGGCACTGTATTGACACTGTGTATCGGTGCAGCCAACAGAGACCCTCAGCAGTTCGCCCACCCCGATTCGTTCGACATCGCACGCGCACCGAACGAACATCTCGCCTTCGGCGGCGGCGTGCACACGTGCGCGGGTCTCACCGTAGCACGTCTCGAAGGCCGGATTGCGATAGAGCGGCTCTTCGCCAGATTTCCGCGACTGCATATCAATGGCGAACCGGTACGGAATCGGCGAGCGCGATTCAGGGGGTTGGCCCGTCTTCCGTTGGGCACGCACTGACGTCTGGCGCCCCGAGAATCATTGCCGGCATCAGCTGACAAGTCGTCCAGGCCGTCACCTGCGATGGCCTGTGCGTGACGCTCGATCCTGCTGCGCTGTCAACTGCTCAGGACGGCGGCAGAAGCAGCAAGCGGGGTGACTTCTTATCCATCGACGACAAGTGACTATGGCCTGTCCCTTACTGAGTAGTTGGTCCGATGTGCAATTGTGGTCCGCGAGTGTTTCCGTCGCGGCAGCCAAGGCCGCCAGCACCGGGCGACGCAACGGTTGCCTGAATAGGCTTCAATCATGCCATAGCCTGGCACAACAAAACCATCGCGATGCAGAACTGATCTAACTAGCCGGTCGATTGATGCCGTGTAACCGGGGACACTACTTCATTTGCACGGGCATGAATAAGGGGTAAATCGCCCGCAAGAAATCAGCCCTTTTTTCCTTGCTTTCCAGCCCATGAATATCTTCGGGGATGCCGGGATCGTAAACGAGCAGGGATTTTTCGATGGGGATATTCAGGTTTACATAACGCTCCTGGAACCATTGCAGATCCTCCTCACAGGTGTCATCCAGTTCCAGGTCCCACTGTTTGATCCAGAGGCCACCGATGGGATCACGCTTTGCATCGAGTTTGATTATGATAGCCCCGATACAATAGGCTTTCTGCCCTTCTGGCACCTGAAAAGCCAGGCGGAGAGGAAGACGATGCCAGCCATCCCATGAATCAAACCACTTCAAGTGATATGCAGCGTAGGTGCCCTTGGGTAATTGCCAGGTAAAGTAACCCTTTTCGTCCACGCCAAGCGCGCCGTTTGTCTCGTCCTCAATACGAAAATATTGTGGCCAGATGTTCCAGCCATAGGCGTTTCTATAGTCGGTCCGTTCTACATCATTTTGAATCCAGCGAATACGGCCAAAAACCAGCACCTCATTACTGAGGTCCGTTTCGGCAATGCTTGTTGGGGCAGTGTTGATCGTGCCGATAGGCTCAATTAGTGAAGGCGACTGACAACCAACCTGGACAGTCATCGATAAGGTCATGAGTATAAACAGCCTCATGGTTTCAGGGAGCGAGATCAAAGACAGCTTGCTCATACTGATATTCTCGTTTGCTCTGATTGTTTCACTTCCACTACAACTTCGGAGACGGCAATGAACCTTTCCCAGATTATTGTTGACGCAGATTTGGAAAGAATGTTGGAAGTATAAACGGGGCGATCAACCTATTCCCAAACCAATCTCCGACGAAGAATGCGCCGGCGCGACCTGCCATCTTCGAACGGCGGCTGCAGGCCCACAGCCCGATCTGATTCACTCCCGTACCCGTTCCGGCACTGTGGTCAGTCCGCTTTCGCGCGTGGTGCGGAACTCACGCGCGCCATGCCTCCGTCCACGGCCATGACCTCACCGGTCACGTAACGGGATGCGTCGGAGGCAAAAAACAGCACTACGTCAGCGATGTCATCACTAAAGCCCCAGCGCTTCAGCGCGATTCGATCTTCCATGTCCTCAATCAGCCCAGGAATATTCTGGCGATTGTCTTCCCAGATCGCCGTCGCAATCAGACCCGGGCAGATTGCGTTCACACGGATCCCGTCCGGCCCCCAGTCCGCCGCAAGCGCCCGGGTCATGCCGTCCACGGCGCCCTTCGTGCCAGCATAGGCAACTCGCCCCAGCGGGCCACGCAAACTCGCTACCGACGAGATGTTAATCACCGATCCCCCACCGCGTTGTTTCATGGACTCACCCAGGCCAATCGTCAGCATCAACAGGGAGCGAACGTTGATTGAGAAGACCTGATCGAAATCTTCCTCGGTCAACTGTTCCGGGGTCCGGCGCATGGGAATGCCTGCGTTGTTGACCAGTATGTCGACACCGTCCACGACCTCCAGAACACGTTCAGCTAGCGCAGAACCGGACCGCGGCGCTGCCAGATCCGCCTGCAGAATCACCGGATTGTTGGTCAACTCTGCCGCTACCCGGTCCAGGTCATTTTGCGTGCGCCCGCTAAGAATGACCTGCGCACCGGCTGCATCCAGCGCACGGGCGCTAGCCTCACCGATGCCTCGTGTGGCGCCGGTGACCAGCGCTATTTTTCCCTTCAAACTGCTCATGATCGTTCTCCGCCAATACCTGGGTTGAGAATGGGAAGTATAGACGGGGCTCTCATCCGTTCAGCACTCCCGTTCCCGGTAAAAAAGAAAGCGGGCATGATGATGAACGACATTGATCTCCGGGAGCGCAGCGAAGCGGTTGCGTCGCAGTACGTCTAACAATACGTGTACTGCCGCGACAGACTGGAGATCGATAACGAGAGCGACAACGTCAATGGCGGCAACATCTAGATCGACCATCCGTTCGGCATGACCTGCTCACGCATTGCTGAACATTTATTGCGCGAACTGCAGCGCCGCGGCAAGAAACATGGCGCCGTCACCATGTACTTCAGCGACTGACAAGGCGCGCCGGCTACGTTCGAAGCCGTCTAGGTTTCCAGTCGATAGATTCGCTCGGCTGTACCGCGGAACAGCATTTCTTTTTCGTTGTCGCTGAATCGACTGCCTATCTTCTTGAGTGCGTTCCAGAGAACACCGTAAGAGACTGATAATCTGTCGACCGGGAAGTTACTTTCGAACATACAACGCTGCGGATCGAAGCAGTCGACCGTGTGAAGATAGTAATCTTGATGCGCCGCGACAATTTCGTCGGACGATGCCGGCAGATCGCGCTCGTCCCAGCCCCAGCCATTAATCGGCATCGCAAGCCCGCCAAGTTTTGCAACAACGTTAGCGCAGGTCGCAAGCTCGGCAACATCGCGCTTCCACTGGGGAAAAATCTCGTCTTGTTTACCCGCGTATTGTCCGATTCCAAGCGGGCCACCGAAATGATCAAAGATGATGGTCGTCTCGGGGAACGCGCGAGCCAGATCGGTCAGTTCCTGAATCTGCGGATGCAGCAACCAGGCATCGAAGGTCAGTCCGGCCGGCGCAAGCTGGGCGAATCCCTCGCGGAAATCCTCGCGCATCATCAAGTGTTCCACGCGCCCGGCGTAGCGGCCAACGGCCGGTCGATCTGGATAGTAGGCCGCCGAATGGCGGATACCACGTAACATGCCGTTAGCGGCATCACAGTGTGCAGCGAGTACTTTCTCGACGGCGGCGCCCAGCCGCAAATCGGCGTGGCTGACGATACCGAGGATCGGCGGTCTGCCTTGCGCCGTATCGCGAAGCGAGGCCTCTGCTACAGCAGCAACGTACTCGGTCTCGCCAACCGGCCGCAGCGAAACGGGACCGCCGGTCCGATAGTCCGCGCCACACTCGACGAATACCGTGCCGATGACGTTGTGCCCCGACGCTGTATCCGACCAAAGATCGGCAAGCTCGTAATCATCGCGTGGCTTGTCACGCCACAGGTGATGGTGCGGATCAATTATCGGACGCTGCGAGTCGATGATTTCTTCTTCGACCTGCGCGAGCCATTCATTAAGTTTGGACATTGTTATAACTCAAGATCACGCAGCACTTCGTCCAGCTGGACGGTTTCAAAAGAAACCTTCTCCCGAACCTCTAGCGGTGTCGTGTGGTCGTTGATCCCGAAGACAAACAGCGGTGGTATCAACAAGTGGGCGAATGATGCTTCAGGCGTATGCACGCTGGCTATCATAAAGCGAAACGTAACCTGTCCCGGCCGCGAAGACGAATCCGCACAGGTAAACGCGCGCAATGCGATGGTTCACGCGCACGCAGAAATAACGTGTACTTGGTCACCAGATCCATGCCAGGTTGCCGAGGCCATTCACGGCTTTCAATGTAGGCATTGTGTATCGGCTTCGACACTTCAGTCCCTGGAATCTGCTTGAGCACGGGATAGTGCCGTAGAGCGCAGCCAAAAAAAGGCCGGAAAACCTCCCTACCGAACTTCCTCCCTGCCTCACGGTAGTTTTTGCTACGCTCCTGATACCGCGTGCTAGAACCGGCATATCAACGAGCACATCCGAAAGCGTACGGGAAACACAAACGGGTTCCCATCCGTTCCGCAGTCCAGGCTCTGCCAATGATTGTGACCACGCGACTGGCAGCGCCGCGTGGATAGCGACCAGGGTGGGATACGGCGGCGCCGATCGTTGAGGCGTATGGGGCGCTATGTCAGGGCCCCATGTTTATCGCTATGCTACGCTCCTGCGTTTCGCTGGCGCTAGCGCCGACGACTGGCGATACACCAATAGTGAGGTACAACAGTGCGGCCGAACAAGATCAAGCAGATGTGGCGTGACGGGAAGTTCGTCACGTTGGGTTGGCTCTCCGTTTCCCATGGCTTTACCGCCGAGGTGATGGCGCGCCAGGGCTTCGACGCCCTCTGCGTCGACATGCAGCACGGCACGACCGATATGAACGACGTCTGGCCGATGCTTCAGGCGATCTCACAGACCGACACGGTGCCGGTCGTGCGGGTGCCGTGGAACGATCCGCCGACGATCATGAAGGCGCTTGACCTCGGCGCCTACGCGATCATCGTGCCACTGATCAACACCGCCGACGACGCAGCGAAGGCGGTCGCGGCGTGTCGCTATCCGCCGGTGGGCATGCGTTCGGCCGGGCCGGTGCGCGCGATGCACTACGGCGGTACCGACTATCTGGCGAAAGCCAATGACGAGATTGTGGTTATGGCGATGATCGAAACAAAGGAAGGCCTCGCCAACCTCGAGAAGATCTGCGCCACGCCCGGGCTCGACGCCGTGTACATCGGGCCCTCCGACCTGTCGTTTGCGCTGGGACTCGCGCCGCGCGGCGACAATCCGGAGCCGGTACACCTGGCGACCTGTGACAAAATCCGCGACACCGCGCACAAACACGGCATCAAGGCGGTCATGCACTGCGCGAGCGCGGCCTTCGCGGCCGCGGCGGTGAAACGCGGCTTCGACATGGTCATGCTCACCTCGGACCTGGCGTCAATGATCGCGGGCGCTCGCCGGCAACTCGACGATCTGAAGGCCGCGACCGCGTGAGATTCTTCCGACGCGGGCGACACCGGAAGTCTCGATGAGCAACCTCCCGGCACGCCTGGCGATGCTTGAGGTCGACCTCAATGCCGCGGCGCAGGTGCTACGCACAAATTCAGACCGGGCTTGCCGGTACTAATCGGCTCTATGATCTCAAGGCGCTAAATGCTGGCGTGGTGATGCCGGTGTCTCGCGACCTGAAGCTTCTCATAGCTCTCAACGAGCCTTAAGTGCTTGTCTATTCCATCGAGCTTCATGTTTGTCGGCGTCAATCCAAAGAATCGAATCTCTCCGGACACGCTCAAGATTGCATTCTCGAGAATTTCCTCACCGTACATTCGAGTGAGGCTGGGGACGTAGTTCTGAAGCTCGAGGTCTTCCCGGAGCGTGATATCGAGAATGATATCCAGGACTTGATAAAACCTTCTTCGCGCGGGCACGTTGTCGTTGTAGTGCAGGAACATGCCGACCCATTCCTTCGCTTCTTCATGCTTTCCGAGAGCCAGGCAGATGAGGCCTTTAAGCTCGCTAACCGTGCATTTTCCCCACGGAGAATTTTCGTCGAATGCAATCCCGATTAGATCGGGTATCGATGTGTACTCATCAAGCTCACTTCGTTCGAGCCTTTCAAGCAGATGCACAAGCGCTTCGTCACTGAGCGAGTGAATGTTGAGTACGTCTGATCTGAACACCAGCCCCTTGTTGGTGTTGTTCCAGACCAGATCTTCTACTTCATAGATCTCTGAATAACCGGGAACCAATATTCTGCAGGCCTTCGCTCCAAGATCTCCGTAGTCCGCGATATAGACCTCTTTATCCAGCTCTCCCAGAATGCCCATCAAGTACTGATATTCCTGCTCCGTGGAGCCTGCGAAATTCCAATCAGAGAATTCGTAGTCGGCGGCTTGAGCAAAGAACTTCCAGGAAACAACCCCAGTCGAGTCAATGAAGTGCTCAACCATGTTATCCGGCTCACGGATGGCAAATTCGTTGAACGTAGGCGGCGGAACATCGTTCAAGCCCTCAAAGCTTCTGCCTTGCATCAGTTCGGTCAGGCTTCTTTCAAGAGCCACCTCGAACCTGGGATGCCCCCCAAATGAAGCGAACGCCCCACCCGTCCGCGGGTTCATGATCGCGACGCACATCACAGGGAATTTCCCTCCGAGCGAAGCGTCTTTCACGAAAACGGGGAAACCCTGTGCTTCCAGTTTTGCTATGCCCGCAGCAATCGTTGGGAATCGATCGATCACGGCCTTGGGAACATCAGGGAGCGTAAGTTCTTCGAGAATAATCTGCTTCTTCACCGCGCGCTCGAAAATTTCGGACAGGCATTGAACGCGCGCTTCGTAGAGTGTGTTGCCCGCGCTCATACCGTTGCTGACGAAAATATTCCCGATGAGATTGGCAGGAATATGGATCGTCTCCTGGTCAGATTGCCGCACAAACGGAAGTGCGCAAATTCCGCGCTCGATCGCTCCGGAATTCGTATCCACAAGATGGGAAGCTTTGAGTTCATGGTTGCAATCAAAAATCTCCATAAACCGTTGGTCCATCAAACCTTCGGGAACTGAATCACCGGGCCCGGGTTTGAACCACTTTTCGTTTGCGTAATGAACAAACCCGGCCTTTGCCCTTTCCTCGCCGAGAAAGTAGTCGTTGTAGAAGTAGTTGTTGCTCATTCGCTCGAGATACTCCCCGAGCGCCGAGCACAGGGCTGCGTCTTTGGTCGCGCCTTTTCCGTTCGTGAAACACATGGGCGATTCGGCATCGCGGATGTGGACGGACCACACGTGAGGAACGATATTTCTCCATGCCGCGATTTCGATCTTGATCCCGAGCGACTCGATGAGGCCACTCATGTTGGTGATCGTCTCCTCCAGCGAGCAATCTTTTCCGGGAATCATGGTCCTGGTACCGTCTATAGAGCCACTCTCATAAACAAGGCCAGCGTCTTTACCCAAAACGGGGACGGAATCGACTTTGAAACCCAGACCGTTTTCAATCACTCGTTTTACAGTGCAGCGGCCCATCGACCTGATGATTCCATCCCGATCCTTCCCGGAGATCCCTTCAGGAAGTTCAGCACGAATTTTGAACGTTTGTTGATATCTGTTTTCAGGGTCAACGATGTTGTCCTGAACGATGCTGATGTCGTCGGTTGGAATGCCCCTGGCGTTGCAGTAGGTCTTGGCAAAATAGGCAGCGCACAGTGCTGAAGAGGCCAGGAAATAGTCAAAGGGACCTGGAGCCGTTCCATCTCCTTTATATCGAATAGATTGATCGCTGATGACCGTGAAGTCATCAAAGCTGGCCTCCAGCCTGAGATTGTCCAGAAATCTGACTTTTACCTGCATATTGTTTCCCGTGGTTCGCTCATCGGTTCATCAGCTGTTCGCTCGGAGTATAGGAAGTATAAATGCGGTTCTCCTCCTTTCAGCAGGCCAGTTCCCGGTAAAGAATGCGTCGGCCCTGACGGCGTCCAGCCTGATGATAGTCACGAGCTGTGCCAGTAAAGAGAGAAAACCAACAGGCTCGGAACCCGAACCATCGGCAGTAACACCACCCGCTAGATTCCAGAAGCGGGTCGTACTCGGCATCATTGCCGGCCTGCTATTTTCTCCTGCTGCTGGGTAACGACGGTTTATGGCTGGCGTTTCTATTATTTGTGGGCACCCGCGGAATTGGGATGCACATCGGATACCGAAAGAAGACTGTGGGCGATCCGACGAGTCAATAGGTAACTCAGTAGACCCGATAAGATGTTCGCGGCAGCGTAGGCTGCGAAGATACCGGCAATTCCGAATAGAGCCCTGCCGACAATGGCCAACGGCAAGTACAGGAGCAGCATTCGCGTTGCACTGATATAGACCGCGGGCATCGGCTTACCGAGGCCATTGAACGCCGCGTTCATGACCATCACGACACCGTAAGCACCGTAACTTATCGGCGCAATCCAGAGAAACAGACGAGTGACATTGGTTACATCCGGATTCTGACTGAATAACATTGGAACGAAGTTTCCAGCCAATGCGAGAACAAGAGCGATCACCAGTCCGCTCGCCATACAAAACAACGCACACAATCTGAGTGACTGTTGAATCCGATGTTCATGCCCCGCTGAAAGATTCTGCCCGACAAACGGTCCGATGACTGAAGACAGGGCATAGAAAATGACCAGCACCAGTGATTCAATACGGGTGGCGACGCCGAACCCGGCAACCGCCTCCGGCCCGTAAGGCGCAATCAATGCGGTGATCACTGTCATGGTGACCGGGATGATCGCATTGGTCCCGGCCGCAGGCAGTCCGACATGCAGGATAGCCGCCCACGACTTTCGGAGCTCCGCTGGATTGGGCCAATTGAAACTGACCATGTCCAGTCGGCGCACCATGAAATAGACCGTGGCAAGAAACATTGATCCTCTGGCCATCAACGCAGCGGTCGCGGCGCCGTCCAGGCCCATCGCGGGAACGGGTCCGATACCAAAGATGAAAATCGGATCGAGAATGACATTTAGTAGTGCGCTTGCCATCATAAGTTTGCCCGGCAACACAGTATCGCCACTCGCGCGCATGCTGCTGGTTCCGACCATGCCGACGACAAAAAATGGTACGCCGCTGTACAGGATCGTCATGAAGCTCCGAATCATCGGAATCATGTCAGCTGGCGCGCCCAACAATTTGAACAATGGATTGATCGTCAGAATGCCGATCACTGCCATCACCGCAGTGATCATGAACGACAGTAGCAGGCTGTCGGTTACCAGTCGCCGCGCGCGAAGATGGTCACCTGAGCCAATTGCACGAGCGACAACCGATGAGGTGCCGGCACCCAGACCAATCGCGACGCTCGTAATGATCATGAGGATCGGAAAGCCAAAACTGAAGGCGGCCAGGGCATGGTCACCAACCTTTCCAAGAAACCACGCGTCGATGATGGACTGAGCCATCATCATCGCAATGCCGAACAATATCGGCACGGTCATATTGACGAGGTGCCGACCGACCGGCCCCTCGGTGAGTTTCGCTTTGGGGGAATTCATCCAGACTCAACAGAATTATTTAACCACAGACTAATACAGCATCCGGGCGGTCACAACGTAACGCAACGGGCTGCCGGGGCGTCGGTATCAAGGACCAGGCCGCCCTGCCCTTGCTCCGTCCGGCCCTGACCGTGCACGGTTAGGTGCGAACACGCCGTGGTAGCAAGCACAGGGGACGCTACCGTTTATTCAACTCTCGCGAGTTGGATCCACATCCAAAGTGCACCGCTTGATCAGTAGGCGGGACACGAAAGGCACTAGTGTGAGAAGCGCAACCTTCTAAACAATTCAGGAGTAAGCCACTATGTCCTGTCAACGGCTTACACTCGAAGAGCGTTACGTGAGCGTGAGTGATGCAGGCGATTGCCAAAACCGCGACAGTTACTGCGCCACCAAGCTACGCAGGCTTATGCGAATCGAAGCTCCTTACTCCCACTCAATCGTCGCAGGTGGCTTGCCAGAAATATCGTAGACCACCCGATTGACACCGCGCACTTCGTTGATGATTCGGTTCGATACGCTGGACAGCAGGCTGTACGGTAATTCTGCCCAGTGTGCAGTCATGAAATCCTCGGTCACCACTGCACGCAAAGCGACTACGTGTTCATAGGTTCTTCCGTCACCCATGACGCCAACCGACTTTACCGGCAGAAATACTGCGAACGCCTGGGATGTTCTCTCATACCAGCCAGCTGCTCGAAGTTCGTCAATATAGATAGCGTCAGCCTCGCGCAGAAGATCCGCATACTCTTGCCGGACTTCACCGAGAATACGCACGCCGAGCCCGGGCCCGGGAAACGGGTGCCGATAGACCATCTCATGCTGCAGTCCCAGTGCGATGCCAAGTTCGCGCACCTCGTCCTTGAACAGTTCGCGTAGCGGCTCCAACAGCTTCAGATGCAGTGATTCAGGCAAGCCGCCAACGTTGTGATGGGACTTGATGGTCTTGGCCTTCTTGGTCTTGGCACCCGCAGATTCGATCACGTCTGGATAAATCGTACCCTGTGCCAGCCATTTCGCTTTCGGCAGCTTGCTGGATTCGACCTGGAACACCTCGACAAATTCGCGACCGATGATTTTTCGCTTGGCCTCTGGATCAGCTACGCCCGCCAGGGCTGACATGAAACGATTCGACGCGTCAACGTGAATGACGCGCACGCCAAGATTGCGTGCAAACGTCTCCATCACTTGTTCGGCTTCGTTCAGGCGTAATAAGCCGTTATCTACAAATACGCAGGTGAGTCGATCTCCGATTGCGCGATGAATCAGGGCTGCGGCGACCGACGAGTCAACGCCACCGGACAGTCCGAGAATGACTTCGTCATCGCCCACTTCGGATCGAATCCGTCCGACGGCCTCGTCAACGTAAGCGGGCATGGTCCAGTTCGCATCGAGTTCGCAAACCGATCGTACGAAGCGCTCGAGTATCGCCTTGCCCTGCAAGGTGTGCGTCACTTCCGGGTGAAATTGCAGACCATAGAGCCGGCGTTCTTCGTCGGCCATTCCGGCAATCGGCGTTGCGGCATTGGACGCAATGACTTTGAAGCCGTCAGGGACGCGCGTGACCTCATCACCGTGACTCATCCACACGTCCAGCAGACCATGGCCCTCGGCATTGTTGCGATCCTCAACACCCTCAAGTAGCTTCGAATGTCCTCTTGCACGAATCTCCGCGTACCCGAATTCGCGAACCTTCGAGGATTCCACGCCACCGCCCAATTGCGCTGCCATTGCCTGCATGCCGTAGCAGACGCCGAGCACCGGAACACCTGACGTAAAGACGTTGTTGGTGACTCGCGGCGTATCGCCCTCGTAAACGGACGCCGGCCCGCCGGACAGAATGATTCCACTGGGCGCAAAATCCGCGAGGAATGCATCGGACACGTCATATGGGTGCAACTCACAGTAAACGCCCAGTTCGCGAACGCGACGCGCAATCAATTGTGTGTACTGCGAACCGAAATCGAGGACGAGTATCTTGTCAGGGTGCATGGGTCCTGGCTGTCTGCGAAACAGCGCATTCGTTTTGGAGGAACAGGTTCAACTGCGATGAGAAAAGCGCTCGCTGGAAACCATCAATCGACGTGATAGTTTGGCGCTTCCTTGACGATCTGGACGTCGTGTACGTGGGATTCGCGAATACCCGCAGCGGAAATCTCGACAAATTCTGCACGTTCGGACAGGTCAGCTACCGTCTCGCAACCGACATAACCCATCGCCGAGCGCAGCCCACCTACGAGTTGATGAATGACCGCGACCACGCTCCCTTTAAACGGCACGCGGCCTTCAACACCTTCAGGCACGAGTTTTTCGGCTACAGCATCGTCATCGTCCTGAAAATAGCGATCACTCGAACCTTGCTGCATTGCCGACAACGACCCCATGCCCCGATAGGTCTTGTAGGAGCGACCCTGATACAACTCAATCTCTCCTGGTGCTTCCTCTGTTCCCGCAAACAATCCGCCCAGCATGACGGTATGCGCACCTGCGGCAAGCGCTTTGGCAATGTCTCCGGAAAAACGGATGCCACCGTCGCCAATTAATGGCACTCCGGAACTCGCCAGGCTGGTCGCTACGTTATCAATCGCAGTGATCTGAGGCACGCCAACACCGGCGACGATACGTGTCGTACAAATTGACCCCGGTCCAATTCCGACCTTGACGCCATCTGCGCCCTGATCCACCAGCGCTCTGGCACCATCACCCGTCGCAATATTGCCGCCGATGACCTGCATTTCGGGAAAGGTCTTCTTGATCCACCCGACGCGGTCGATGACGGCCTGCGCGTGACCATGCGCAGTATCGACAATGATGACATCTGCTCCCGCGTCGACCAAGGCAGCAACGCGCTCTTCAGTCCCTTTTCCGACACCAACAGCAGCACCAACACGTAAACTTCCGTGCTCATCCTTGGCGGCATTCGGGTGTTCCGAGGTCATCAGCATGTCCTTGACCGTTATCAGTCCTTTGAGCTGAAAACCGTCATCGACCACCAATACTCTCTCAAGCCGATGATCGTGCATCAGCTTCATCGCCTCGTCGTTACTTGCGCTTTCAGGAACCGTCACCAGGCGCGCTTTCGGCGTCATGATATTGCTGACCGGCTGATCCAGGTTGGTCTCGAATCTAAGATCACGGTTTGTCACAATTCCGATCACTTTGGACTTGTCAACGACCGGCAATCCGGAAATTCGATGGCTACGCATAAGCTTCAGGACATCGTGAACCATCATATCGGGAGAGATGGTGATCGGATCCTTGACCACGCCGCTCTCGAACCGTTTGACCTTGGACACCTGGGCAGCCTGGTCACTTGGCGGCATGTTCTTGTGAACGATGCCGATCCCCCCTTCCTGGGCCAGCGCGATGGCAAGCCGGGCTTCGGTAACGGTGTCCATTGCGGCAGACACCACCGGTATATTGAGCGAGATGTTTTTGGTCAGGCGCGTCGCCAGGCGGACATCGCGCGGCAGGACAGTCGAATGGGCTGGAACCAGAAGAATGTCGTCAAATGTCAGTGCCTTTTGCAGGACGCGCATGCTTTCACTTCCATCAGAAAGGCGCGATTATACGTGACCTGAAGTCGGTCTGGAATTGAGCCTCCGCGCTCGTTGACCGGGCAAGTCTCCCCGGCTAAGGTGGCCTCGTCTTCATCTCTTCATACGCCACGTGAATTTCTTAGGGTTTTGGCTCCGAAATCTCGTCCTTTCAGCCGGGGTGATTCTGCTGGTCTCGGGAACGGCTTTTGCGTCGCAATCAGGTGACGAGACATCGCCGGGCAGTGCAGCGCATGCCGAGCTCGACAAGGCAGTGGCAGCAGTTGCCGAAGCGGGCCGTCAGGGCGCGCTGTGGATACCTGCCCAGAAAGCTTTAGAGAATGCGAAGGCAGCATTTGCACGTGGCGACTACAAAGAAGCCATCGCGCAAGCGCAGCTGGCGCAACGATTTGTGGAACTTGGGATAAATCAGCTGGGTAATGAACCGTACCGGCATTTTTAGCTGATGTACCAACCTTTTGGGCTGGAGACGTTTATGAAACAGGTAATGGGCTGGCCAGGCGCTGCGGTGTTTATCACTCTGATGGCGGCAGTACTAACAGCAACAGCCGCGGAGACCATGTATCGCTGGGTCGATGCTGATGGCAGCGTCTATTATTCCGATCAGCCACCTCCTGCTGACGCACGGGAAACCAAAAACCTCAACCAAAGATTACCGATCTCCGAGCCGGGCGACGAAGAGGAAAGTGCAAGCGAAACCAACTCCTACGCCGAAAAGGAAGCCGAGTTTCAGGAGCGCCGTAAACAACGTGCCGCAGCCGATGCCGAGGCCGCCAAGGAAGCAGAAACCGCGGCACTGTCAAAGCAAAACTGCGATCTAGCCCGCGCGGACGTTGAAGCAGTGACTAATCCACCTGGAGGTCGTTTGCGCGAACGCAACGCCGACGGCGAACTCGTGTACATGTCCGAAGAACAACTTGAAGAGCGACGGGCCGAAGCACACGACGAAGTCAGCAAATGGTGTAAAAGTTAGCCTATTTCTCCACCATTTGTGGCAACAAAAACAACGGATCACCTTCTAGTCTCAACGCCGTGAGTCCCTTCTGGAAGCCGCCTCCCCGGCCCGTCGACGGCGAATAACTTTCGGATCAGCAATCAGCGGTCGGTATATCTCGACCCTGTCACCATCCAGCAGCCCATCTTCCAGCTTTACCCGCTTACTCCATATTCCGATGCTTGCCTGCTCCAGAACAATTTCCGGATGCGCCTGCAGAACACCGGATCCTTCAATTGCCTGCCGCACAGTCGAGGCCGAATTCACCTGCAAGTGCACAATCGTCTGACGATCTGAAAATGCATACACAACTTCAACGCTGATTTCCGGCATCAGCGCGGTCCGTATAGTGACTCGGCACGTTTCACAAAGGCGTCGACGAAGGAATTGGCAATGTAGTTGAAAACCGGGCCAACAAGTTTCTCCAGCAATCGATTCACAAACTCGTAATGCAGGGCAAACTCGACTTTGCATGCTTCCGTCCCCAACGGCGTAAAGCGCCATCGCCCATCGAGGTGTTTAAACGGCCCTTCAATCAGCGTGATCTCAATTAGATTGGGCGAATCTATGCGATTGCGCGTCGAAAACTGCTGCTTGATTCCCTTGTAGTTGATATGCAGTGCGGCATGCACAGTGTGATCATCCCTGCTGAGTACCTCGGCCCCACCACACCATGGGAGAAACTCCGGATAACGTTCTACGTCATCTACCAGGGAGAACATTTTCTCGGCCGGATACTCGACCAACATCGATTTTTCGACTAAAGCCATATTGGAATCTGTTAAAGCATACTTGATCGTTACGTCGGTTACCGCTTTTGCGCGCCGTATGTTACGCCGATAGTCATGTAGTCATTTCGCAAGAGAATGGCATGGCAACGGATCTCGTTAACGTGCCGCAATCCTCTCGCATTGTCCCTGAGCAAAGTTCACATCGCGCCGCCCTTCACCTGCCGGGACTCGTTGAATGGCGCTACTGGCGAATTGCCCTGTCCTGCTTACGCCGCTCCAATACGAATATCCGAGCCCAGACGGCCTCTATTTCACCTACCAGCTGGCCAGGCATGATCCGATCAGCCGAATAACTACCGAAGATGGCTGCCCTACGATTGCTCAGGTCGTTACGCGGTCTCCGATAGAATAGCGAAGTTTCTCAACGCCACGACAACAATGAGCATCATCCAGAACAAGAAGGCTTTTCACGATTTCTTCATCGAGGAACGATTCGAAGGCGGCCTCGTCCTTGAGGGATGGGAAGTAAAAGCAATTCGCGCCGGACGTGCCCAATTGAAGGAAGCCTATGTCGTTGTCAAGGATGCGGAACTGTTTCTCATCGGTGCCCATATCAGTCCATTGAATTCAACCTCCACGCACGTAACTGCCGATCCCGTACGCACCCGCAAGCTTCTGCTGCATGCTGGAGAAATTGAAAAACTCATTGGCAAGGTCGAGCGCGCAGGCTACACCCTGGTGCCTCTTGATTTGCATTACTCGCGCGGCAGAGTCAAGGCAAACATCGGTCTTGCCAAAGGCAAAAAACAGCACGACAAACGTCAGACCGAAAAGGACAAGGACTGGCAACGAGAACAACAACGCTTGCTCAGGCAGAGAACCTGATGATTCGCTCACCTGCGGCGTAAATCGCACGCGCCTGTTGGCGCCAGCTGCAGCGTAGTTTATTAGCTGTAATCGAGTCCCATTGACTCGCGCACATCACGCATCGTCTCTGAAGCGAGCTTGCGCGCCCGGTCGTTGCCGTCCGCAATGATGTTTCTGACAAGAGTGGGATCATCCAGATACACCTGCGCGCGTTCGTTGATCGGCGCGAGTTCTTTCTGTATCGCATCGATGACCGGCTGCTTGCACTCGATGCATCCTATCCCTGCACTTCGGCAACCTTGCTGCGCCCAATTCTGAGTTTTGTCGTCGGTATACACGAGGTGAAACTGCCACACAGGACATTTCTCCGGATCGCCCGGATCGGTGCGCCTGACCCGCGCCGGATCGGTTGGCATAGTGCGAATTTTTCGACTCACGCTTTCCGAATCTTCGCGAAGCGTAATTGTGTTGTTATACGACTTGGACATTTTCTGACCGTCCAGGCCCGGCATGCGCGAGGCTCTGGTCAAGAGCGCTTGCGGTTCAGACAGTATCATCTTGCCACCGCCTTCGAGATAGCCGAACAGTCGCTCCCGGTCACCCATGGACAGGTTAGCGGCCTCTTCGAGCAATGCGCGCCCGGATTCCAGCGCCTCGTCGTCTCCCTGCTCCTGGTAGCGCGTGCGTAACTCGCGATAAAGTTTTCCTCGCTTTGTACCCAGTTTCTTGATGGCGGCTTCGGCTTTTCCTTCGAATCCGGGATCGCGCCCGAAGATATGGTTAAACCGACGTGCAATCTCACGAGTAAATTCGATATGAGGGACCTGGTCATCTCCAACCGGAACCAGATTGGCTCTATAAATCAGGATGTCGGCGCTCTGCAATAACGGATAGCCCAGAAATCCATACGTTGACAGATCCTTTTCCGCCAGTTTCTCCTGCTGATCCTTATAGGTCGGCACCCTCTCCAGCCAGCCTAACGGGGTAATCATGGACATCAACAGGTGAAGCTCGGCGTGCTCGCGAACGCGTGACTGAATAAAAAGCGTGGCCTGAGCGGGGTCAACGCCTGCCGCGAGCCAGTCAATCAACATATCCCAGACGTTGTCTTCGATAATTTCCGGTGAGTCGTAATGAGTCGTCAGCGCATGCCAATCAGCCACGAAGAACAGGCACTGGTGTTCATGTTGAAGCTTGATCCAGTTCTTCAGCACGCCATGGTAGTGCCCAAGGTGCAATGCGCCGGTCGGTCGCATGCCGGATAGTACCCGGTCGTCAAACATGAAATGCAATCTCCATCAGGTGCCGAATCTCCATCAAATACCGAACACAAAACTCAAAACTGAAAATGCCGCGCGCATTATGGGCATCATTACCTTGCCAAGAATGCCGGTAAACAGAAGCACCATCAAAATAATCATCCCGTACGGCTCCAATCGCGCGAACTGGTACGCCAGTCGATGCGGTAACAGGCTGACGGCAATACGCCCACCGTCGAGCGGCGGCAAAGGCACCAGGTTCAGGGCCATGAGCACGATATTGATGATGATTCCGCCCTGCGCCATTTTCACGGCCGGCTCGGAAAAATAATTCACAGGCATGGTAGCGACGAATTTGAGAATCAAGGTCCACAGCACAGCCATGAATACATTGGCGGCCGGTCCGGCGGCAGCTACCCACAACATGTCGCGCTTGGGATTGCGCAATCTGCCGAAATTGACAGGCACGGGTTTGGCCCATCCGAACGCAAACTTTCCCCCGCTGGCAAACAACACTACGGCAGGGATCAACAAGGTTCCTATCGGATCAATGTGCCGCATCGGGTTGAGACTGATACGTCCTGCCTCGTATGCCGTAGGATCACCAAAATGCCTGGCAGCATAACCATGTGCTGCCTCATGCAGGGTAATCGCAAATATGCCCGGAATTGCATACAGGGCGATGAGTTGCAGCATGTATCCAATGTCCACTGATCAGCCTCCTCCGTCGACGCCAAATGGCTGCAACGGTCCCTTCCCCACGCGCACAATGGATGGTGCGTCGCCAGTCAGGTCGACCACGGTGGTCATTTCTACGCCGCACGAACCACTATCCAGTATGAGATCCACCTGATTGCGGAGTTCATTACGAAACTCATCGACATCGCGTGCCGGCAAGGTTTCACCCGGCAGGATCAAAGTCGAACTGAGAATCGGTTCGCCGAGTTCTTCGAGCAACATTGACACGGCAGCATGATCGGGCACGCGTAGCCCGATGGTGTTGCGCCGGCCGTTGAGAATGCGCTTGGGAACACCGCGATTGGCCTTGAGTATGAATACATAACTACCAGGCGTTGTCATTCGTAGTAACCGGTACTGCACATTGTCAACACTGGCGTAACGGGCGACTTCGGAAAGTCCGTCGCACACCAGCGTGAAGTGATGATGTTCGCCAACCTGGCGTATTTGACGCATGCGATCCAGTGCATTCTTGTTACCAATCCGGCAGCCGAGCGCATAACATGAATCCGTCGGATAAATAATCAAGCCGCCTTGACGCAACACGTCAGCAGCCTTACTGATCAGGCGGCGCTGCGGATTTTCAGCATGAACGTTAAGATACTGCGGCATACCAGCCCCGAACGAGGCGCGCGCATGGACGCCAGACTCTAGAATATTTGCTGCGCATCCACTGAAGGCGTGCGTGCGTACCAGCAATTTGGGAAAGGGTCTCGCGTGACCATAGCCTCGCCAGCCCACGACATCCTGATGTGAATACAACCTGTGTCAACATGCGTGTCAAAGCGCCATCATAGCAAACTCCGACCCATACGCCGTCACACGAAACCATGACCCGTTACGCGATTACCCTAGTTACGCTGATAGTAGTTCTAACCGTATTCAACAAGGTGTCACTCGCTGCCACCTGCAATTCAGAAAGTGCCGGCCATCGCGTTGGCCTACTCGAGTTGTACACATCTGAAGGCTGCAACAGCTGCCCTCCTGCTGATCGGTGGCTGAATAGCCTGCAGGATCGTGGCTTTGACACGCGTCGTGTTATTCCACTTGCATTTCATGTCGATTACTGGGACTACATCGGTTGGAACGATCGCTTTGCCCAGCCGAAATTCTCACAGCGCCAGCGAGCTACAGCGGCGCGCAATAGCGCGACTTTCGTCTACACGCCGCAGTTCATATTCGACGGCCGCGATTTTCGCAGTCCCTGGGCTGCAGGAAGGCTCACCGAGACATTGCAGCCTTTCAACAAGCGACGCGCAGCATTGAAAATGAGCCTGCAACACAGTGCCAACGCCAGAACCGTGCGCGCTTCGCTTAAGATCAGCAACTCTGCAGCACAAAGCGCTCGCGTCTACGTCGCATTGTTCGAGAACGGGTTACACAGTGAAGTCAAGGCCGGCGAAAATGCTGGCAAGAAGTTGTATCACGACTACGTGGTTCGTGAACTCGCCGAGGTAGGCACGGTGCCGCGCGGAAAAACCTTGACTCGACAGATTGTCATTGACATTCCCTCCAATAGCGATCCACGCCGGCTTGGCCTTGCCGCTTTCGCCGAGGACACGGTCTCTGGAGCAACCATGCAGGCGATGGCCGTCGCGCTATGTGAAGGCTAAGAGCCCGCATACTTCACGAACGCGGCTGCGCATCCCACTTAGTTGCGCATCCCACTTGTTTGCGCAATGAATCAGCTTGCCAGGAAAGCGTTTTGACTTCCTTACACCCAGGCAGATTTTAGCAAGTCACTTTCAGGAAAAATGTGCCGTCACAGCGTGAACGATCGCCGCTCAGGAAGGAATCTTGAGCAATAGTCTGGCAATTGCTCTGCATCCGATCGCCCAGCCTGTTTAGACACATTTCCCCTGGGAAGCGAATCCTTCGCGAAACATGCTAGCTAAGAACGGAACGGCCTGACGGGCTCCGACATATGAATACTCCGCCGGCTAAAGCCGGTGGCTTCGTGTTCCGGCTACAAGCTGGATCAATCGGCCATACGGTCGATGACGCTGCGCTAATCCGCACTACGCACCAAGGAAGTATTTTCCCCTTTCTGAATCGCCGAGTAACGCAGAGGCGACAGGAGGGTGCGGCGAGGACTGTCTGAGTGCGACCGCGTATGGCGGAGCAGGGGCCCCGCTTGCGGGGATGCGACCCGGAAGCGGGATGCCTGCGCGCTGGTTTGTTTACGGTCTTATGCACGCCTACTCGGTCGCGTCCCCAAAGGGGCCTTTGATTCGCGCTCCTGCGCGCGCAGTCGTTGCGCGGGCGAGTTCCGCAGCCGCCTGTCGCTTCGAGTAACGCAGGGTATCCCGTAGGGACGGTTCAGCGTGGTGCCCTTCTCTTTGGTTTCTTTCTCTTGGGCAAGCAAGAGAAAGATACTAGCTTGCATGTTTCACGAAGGATTCGCTTCTCAGGGGAAATGTGCCTAAACAGATTGGACGATCGGCCGCAGAGGAATAGCCAGACTATTGCTTAAGGGCGATCGTTCAAGCTGTGACGGCACATTTTTGCTGAAAGCGAATAGGTACAAACTGAGCTTGCGTGACAGCACCCAAAAGTCGTCCTATCAGGTTGAGACGCCTCGCGAATACTTGCGTTGCGCGACCGTCTTCGTGAAATATGCAGGCTAGCTGCCGGGCTACCCCCGGCACGCCTGCACACGGCAACAACGCCAGATGTCGCCCCTGGGCATCGACAGAATTGGACAAGACCGTCGGATTACGCTGCGCTAACCCGACCTACGTTTTTTATCCATCGCCTAAAGGCGAGGGCGTTCCGGATCCCCTATTGGGGACTCTAAACTGTCGGCTGCGCAATGCCGCCACACACTTGCTACACCATGACTCACGCTGAAAAGTGTCCGCCATTGCGTCGACGGGACACGTACAAGCAGGCCCGGACACGAAGCGTTCAACCATTGCCGACGATCGCATTTAAAGAGAAAATGCGCACTGCGATGACCAATTGACGTAATGCGCTAGTAGAGCATCGAATCCGCCGACCATAGTCTCGACGAACTAGTCACGACGAACTGGTCTCGAAGAACGAGTCACCCAAAAATTAGTCACGCAACATTCGGCCTCTGCATGATGCTGTCGGCAACGTCAGGGGTATTTGCCACACGAACCTCTCCGAAAGCAGATCTCCTTGACCAATCTTTCAGCAATCGACTGGCAATTGCCGTATCCCTCGCGTCGTAGCCCTGTCCTGGCCAGCAACGCGGTGGCGACATCCCAACCCCTTGCAGCGCAGGCTGGTTTGCGCATGCTTCTCGCTGGCGGCAACGCAGTCGATGCGGCCATTGCGACTGCCATTACCCTGACGGTCGTAGAGCCGACGATGAATGGCATTGGCTCCGACGCGTTTGCCATCGTATGGGACGGTAAGACGCTGCATGGTCTGAACGGGTCCGGACGCTCGCCGCGCGCGTGGACGCCGGCCAGATTCGCAGGCCGGTCAAGCATGCCGACTGAAGGATGGGACAGTGTCACCGTGCCGGGAGTGGTATCGGCCTGGGTTTCATTGTCCGATTCGCTCGGGAAACTACCTTTTGAGAAGCTGTTCGAACCGGCTATTGCATACGCCGAGAACGGCTTTCCGGTCTCGCCCATCATTGCTGGCCAGTGGCAAGACCAGGTGCCACGAATCAAGGATCAGCCCGGATTCGCGGAGACGTTTCTGCCTAATGGAAGACCGCCGGCGGCTGGTGAGTACTTCCGATCACCCGGCCACGCGCAAACATTACGGCAAATTGCAGCCACGCATGGCGACGCATTTTATCGCGGAGACCTTGCCGAGAAGATTGTGGCCTGCAGCGATCAGCACGGTGGCGCAATGACGATGGACGATCTGGCGTCGCATCAAGCGGATCCGGTGAATCCGATTTCGCTACCCTACCGATCACTGACTTTGCACGAGATCCCACCGAATGGCCAAGGTATCGCGGCACTGATGGCGCTGGGCATTCTCGAGCATTTCGACCTGGCTTCGATGGGCCCCGATTCCGTCACCGCAGTGCATCTGCAAGCCGAAGCCATGAAACTCGCATTCGCCGACACCTATCGCTACGTGTCCGATCCCGAATCAATGGAACTACCCGTGTCCGCCTTGCACGACCCTGACTATCTGCGCGAGCGCGCGTCCATGATTGATCTGAAGCGTGCCCAGATTTACGCTCACGGACAGCCGTCCCAGTCTGAAACAATTTACCTGACTACGGCCGACGCTTCCGGGATGATGGTTTCGTATATTCAGTCCAACTACATGGGATTCGGCTCTGGCGTCGTCGTACCGGGAACCGGAATCAGCCTTCAAAACCGCGGTTTTGGCTTCAGTCTGTCAGCCGATCATCCAAACTGCGTTGCCGGCGGTAAACGCCCATTCCATACCATCATCCCTGGATTCGCGACTCAAGGCGCAGACCCATTCATGAGTTTCGGTGTAATGGGTGCGGATATGCAGGCGCAAGGCCATGTGCAGATGATGGTCCGTACCGCCGATTTCATGCAAAACCCCCAGGCAGCCGCCGATGCGCCGCGTTGGAAAGTTCTGCCCGACGACACCTTGCTTATCGAACAAGGCTACCCAAAAGATGTTTTGACGGGACTATCCGATCTCGGCCATGACGTCATCGCAATGCCGCAAGGCAGCCACGACTTCGGCGCGGCGCAACTGATCCGGCGCATGGAACATGGCTATGCGGCTGCATCAGAACCGCGCCGAGACGGCCAGGCGGTCGGATTCTAGGTTACGTACGAACCGTTTGCCGGCAAAGGTCACTGTCAGCCCTGTGATTTGAGCGCAGTTTCGCGCAAAGCACTGAGGCTGGTCCGCGACGTGATCACCTCAGGATCGGTGCGTATCTCAATCAGCGCCGGACCCGATTGTGAAATCGCATCCTTGAGGACCTGTGGAAACTCACTGGTACGCTCAACGACTGCGCTGTGTAACCCATAGGCTTTTGCAAGCGCGGCAAAATCCGGATTGTGCAAGTTGGTACCGTGTACGCGCGCCGGATATTCTCGCTCCTGATGCATGCGAATGGTGCCGTACATGCCGTTATTGATCACGACAAACAGTATCTTCAAGTTGTACTGGACGGCCGTCGCCAATTCCTGACCGTTCATCAGGAAGCAGCCGTCACCGGAAAAACTTACAACGGTTCGCTGCGGAAATACCAACTTCGCGGCAACGGCGGAAGGTACCCCGTATCCCATTGCACCATTGGTCGGTCCGAGCTGGCTACGAAATCCCGCATACTGCCAGTAGCGCTGTACCCAACCAGTGTAGTTGCCGGCACCGGTAGTCAGTATCGCGTCTGCCGGCAACTGTTCGCGTAACTCCATCATCACTGCTGTGAGATCTACCACGCTCTGCGATGTCTGCTGCGGCTCTATGTTCTTCAGGTAATCCTTATGCGCCTGACCAGTCCAGTCTCGCCATGCCGATGAATCCACCGCCGGCATCACCGCGGCCGCGTGCGCGAATTCACTCATTCCAGAATTGATCATCAAATCCGCCTGGTAAACGCGCCCGAGTTCTTCGATTCCCGGATGAACGTGAACCAATGCTTTGCCTGGACGGGGGATCTGGAACATGGTGTAGCCACCAGTGGTCATCTCACCAAGGCGCGGACCTATGGCGATGATCAAATCGGCTTTTTCTACGCGCTTGGCGAGCAGAGGATTCAGACCGATGCCAACGTCGCCGCAATAATTCGGGTGCCGATTATCAATCAGGTCCTGTCTGCGAAACGTACAGGCCACAGGCAAATTATTTGCCTCTATAAAGCCACGAATGTCATCGCAGGACGTTGCCGACCAATCTCCCCCACCCAGTAATACCAACGGTCGCTGCGCAGATTCCAGCATTCCACGCAACTGGTCCAGCGCGTCCGCAGAAGGGCTCGGTTTGACAGTTCGATAGGGTCCTCCGTCACCGACATCAACCTCGGATACGAGCATGTCTTCGGGCAAAGCGAGCACTACCGGGCCGGGGCGCCCCGAAACTGCAACGTGAAACGCGTGACTCAGATACTCCGGAATCCGTTGAGCGTCATCAATTTGCGCCACCCATTTTGTCATTTGCCCGAACATGCGCCGAAAATCGACTTCCTGGAACGCTTCGCGCTCGACCATACCGCGAGCGACCTGACCAACGAACAGAATCATCGGGCTGGAATCCTGATATGCCGTGTGAACCCCAATACTTGCATTGGTGGCGCCCGGTCCGCGCGTAACCAGACAAATACCCGGTTTGCCGGTGCACTTTCCGTATGCCTCGGCCATGAAAGCTGCGCCACCCTCCTGGCGGCACACAACCAGTTTCATCGTTTCGCGATGATCGTAAAGTGAATCGATCACGTCGAGATAACTTTCACCAGGCACGCAGAACGCCGTATCAACACCATGAATCTTGAGTTGATCAACGAGTACGCGACCACCACTACGTTTGGAATTGTCCCCGGTCATGTTGTATCCCACGATTGAATTAGCGCGTCGATTATACCCAACGCATTAAAGGCGATCGCCTTACGTATGACGTTACCGTCGACCTCTGATACACAACTGTTACTCACAAAAAAGCCCGCCATGTCGGCGGGCTTTTAACTAACGCAGTCAGTTGCTCAGTTAGTCGTGTTCTCGGCTTGCTCCTCTGCGGTGACTGCCTTCATGCTCAAGCGCAGTCGACCTTTGTCATCGGCCTCGAGTACTTTGACGCGAATGTTCTGCCCTTCCTTGAGGTGGTCACTGACCGCTTTCACTCGCTCTTCTGCAATTTGCGAGATGTGCAGCAATCCGTCCTTGCCGGGAAGCACGCTGACGATGGCACCGAAATCGAGCAGTTTCAGGACAACGCCATCATACAGTCGGCCGACTTCAACCTCGGCAGTGATTTCCTCAATGCGTTTCTGGGCGGCTTCTCCACCTTCCGAGGAAACGCAAGCAATTGTCACTGAGCCGTCATCCTGAATATCGATGGTCGTTCCGGTTTCTTCGGTAATGGCGCGAATCACTGCGCCGCCTTTGCCGATCACGTCGCGGATCTTTTCAGGCTTGATTTTCAGTTGAATCATGCGTGGTGCAAATGCAGACAGTTCGGTACGGGGTGACTCAAGCGCATCCTGCATCTGCTTGAGGATACCCATCCGTGCTTCACGCGCTTGCTGAAGCGCGAGATGCATGATCTCTTTGGTGATGCCCTGAATCTTGATGTCCATTTGCAGCGCGGTGATACCGTTTTCGCTGCCAGCAACCTTGAAATCCATGTCGCCAAGATGATCTTCATCACCCAGGATATCGGTGAGTACCGCAAATCGATTGCCTTCCTTGATCAGACCCATCGCAATTCCTGCGACGTGCGCCTTCAGCGGTACGCCCGCATCCATCAAGGCAAGACATCCGCCGCATACCGAAGCCATGGAACTGGATCCATTCGATTCGGTAATTTCGGAAACGACACGCAATGAGTAGCCGAAATCTTCGGGCGCGGGCAGGACTGCCAGAAGCGCCCGCTTTGCGAGTCGTCCGTGACCAACTTCGCGACGCTTGGGTGTGCCGACACGTCCGGTTTCGCCCGTTGCGTACGGCGGGAAATTGTAGTGGAGCATGAAGTGCTCCTTGTATTCGCCCTGAATCGAATCGATGATTTGTTCGTCGCGGGCCGTGCCTAGCGTCGCGGTAACCATCGCCTGCGTTTCACCACGAGTGAATAGCGCTGATCCATGCACCCGCGGCAAAAGACCGGTACGAATGCTGATCGGTCGCACGGTACGTGTATCACGCCCGTCAATGCGTGGTTCGCCACTAAGGACCTGGCCACGCACAATTTCTTTCTCAAGATCACCGAAAATCTCTTCCACGCTCTTTGCCACTGAGCTATCCGCATCTTCGGGGACAAGCTTGGCGATGACATCTGCGCGTACTTCTTTGACCTTGGCTGAACGATCCTGTTTCTCGGTAATCTGATACGCCTCGCGAAGCGGTGCTTCGCCTGCCTCACGGACGCCTTCAATGAGGGCCGTGTCCTTGGCAGTAGCAGACCAGTCCCACATTGGCTTGCCGACCTCTTCAACCAACTCGTTGATGATGTCGATCACTGCCTGCATTTGATCGTGACCGTATACGACCGCCCCCAGCATGACTTCTTCAGACAACTCCTGGGCTTCGGATTCAACCATCAAAACTGCCTGCTTGGTACCTGCAACAACAAGATTGAGTTGCGTTTCCTTGAGTTCGGTTTGCGTCGGGTTCAGTACATATTCATCGTTGATGTAACCGACTCGTGCCGCACCGATCGGGCCATCGAACGGAATACCCGAAATCGCCAGTGCGGCGGATGCGCCGATCATCGCCGGAATATCGGAATCAATCTCGTTGTTTGACGATAAAACCGTGCAGATGACTTGTATTTCGTTGAAGAATCCGTCAGGGAAAAGTGGACGAATTGGTCGATCGATCAAGCGACAGGTCAGCGTCTCTTTTTCTGACGGCCGGCCTTCGCGCTTGAAGAAGCCACCGGGTATTTTGCCGGCGGCATAGGTTTTCTCCTGGTAGTCCACAGTCAGTGGGAAAAATTCCTGGCCTGGTCGGGCCACTTTCTTTCCGACTACGGTGACAAGGACAACCGTGTCATCAACGGTTACCAAAACTGCACCGTTAGCCTGGCGCGCGATCTCACCGGTTTCAATGCTGAGTTGGTGACGCCCGTATTGAATCGTTTTCCGCGTTAGGTTCAAAATACTGCCCTCAAAAGTAAAAGCGGCGCGGAAACATTATCCGCGCCTGCAGGTCGGCCGACATCCGGCCAAGAAGAATAGTGTGGAAACTGGGTATTGCGCTACGCGAAGGGACACGGCCCTGTTATTTGCGCAGCCCGAGACGTTCGATGACCTGGCGATAGCGGTCAACGTCTGACTTGCGCAGGTAGTCCAGCAATTTCCGACGCTGGCTTACCATCCGCAGTAGCCCGCGGCGTGAGTGATGATCCTTGACGTGAGACTTGAAATGCCCGGTGAGGTCATTGATGTGTGCCGTCAGTAGTGCGACCTGCACTTCAGGAGACCCTGTATCACTCTTCCCCCTCTGATAGTCGGTCACCAATTGAGCCTTTTTGGCCGTCGTCATCGCCATTGAATTTAGTCTCCGCAAGAAAGGCGGCGATTATAACCGCGGGAAACCGCTTTTCCAAGCCATTTTCTGTACTTACGATCGCTCAAAACACCTGCGAAAGCAGCCGCTTGGGCCTGAGGCTCAGATCGTCACGCACTTCGCCCAGCCCAAGAAAACAACCTTCGGCCGAATAAACCCTGATCTCCGCTACCGGTTGAAGGGCCGCCTCGGGTAAAACAAGGCCGTTACACAGTCGCCTGGCGTCCGCTTCGCCAAGGGTGAGTTTTGGCAGACCAGTCAGAAGCAGGTCAACCGGCTTGAGCAGGGCAACCCGATCTTCTGCAGTCAGATTCTCCAGGCCATCCAGTCCCATCGCATCCGCCACCTGTAGCGACCCGATTGCGACGCGCCGCAGCGTGGTCAGATAGGCTCCGCAGCCCAGTCGATCGCAAAGATCCTCGGCGAGCACCCTAATATAGGTTCCCTTGCTGCACGTCACCGAAATGCTCAGATCCGTTGCCGACCGGTCTACCACTTCAAGATGGTGGATATGAACATGACGCGGATTACGTTCGGTAACAATGCCTTTCCGGGCAAGTTTGTACAGACGTTCGCCGTTGACTTTGACAGCGCTGTACATCGGTGGCAGCTGCTCAATTTCGCCAGTGAAGGCCTGAATTGCGGCGGCAAGCTCCGCGTCAGTGAAGTCCGTTTCGCCCGCTTCTGCAAGTACACCTTCAGCATCGCCAGTGGTACTACGCCAGCCCAGCCGCATCGTCGCAACATAGGACTTGCGGGACGCGAGGATGGGATGTGAGAACTTGGTTGCCTCGCCAAGGCAGATGGGCAAGAGCCCGGTCGCAAGCGGATCTAGTGTTCCAGTGTGTCCCGCCTTGGCACGGTCAAACAGCCGGCGCACTTTCTGTACTGCAGTGCTCGACGTAATACCGGAAGGCTTGTCAAGAAGGAGAACCCCATTGATCGCCACCTTTGTCTCCGGCGCGGCAGTCCCTATAGCTGACAAAGCTCAGGCATCATCGCCGGGTTTGCCCACGGCTTCATCAATCAGCCGCGACAGTCGCGTACCCCGCTCGACTGACTCGTCATAGACGAAATGCAGTTCGGGAACTGTTCGTGTACGCAATGAGCCGGCTAGCCGCGAACGCAGAAAACCTGATGCTCGATCCAGTCCCTCCAGCGCAGATTCAATCGCACCTTCGCCCATCAACGTAGTAACGAATACGCGCGCGTGGTGATAATCCGCACTGACTTCCACAGCAGTGATCGTAACTAGGCCTACACGCGGATCTTTTAACTCGCTGCTGACCAGCTCGGCAAGTTCGCGCTGTATCTGGTCAGCAATCCGCCCGGCGCGCGACGAGTTCTTCGGCAATGAGTTGCGCCTTTGCTATCGGTTGTTATCGGTGCCCGGACGTCGTCAGAGCGAGCGAGCAACTTCGACAACTTCGTAGACCTCGAGTTGGTCACCCTCTTTAACATCCACAAAATTCTTGATTGAAAGGCCACATTCGAATCCAGCCTTGACTTCGCGAACGTCTTCCTTGAAGCGCTTCAATGAATCGAGCTCACCGTCATGGATGACGACGTTGTCGCGCAGCAGTCGTACTGCCGCGCCACGCTTGACGCTGCCTTCCAAAACATAGCATCCGGCGACCGTTCCCACTTTCGAGATGCGGAATACCTGTCGCACTTCCACGATGCCGAGCACGGTTTCCTTCTTCTCGGGCGCGAGCAACCCACCCAGGGCCGCCTTTACTTCATCAACCGCGTTATAGATTACGTTGTAGTAGTGGACGTCAATGCCGTGTGCGGTAATAAGTTTGCGCGCCGTCGCGTCTGCGCGCGCATTAAAACCTATAAGTACGGCGTTGGATGCAAGTGCAAGGTTGACGTCAGACTCGGTAATACCACCTACCCCCGAATGAACGATGTTCACGCGAACCTCTTCGGTGGACAATTGAGTCAATGCATGTGCGAGAGCCTCATAAGAACCTTGCACATCGGCCTTGACGATCAGCGATAGCGTCTTGGTCTCACCAGCCTTCATCTGATCGAACATGTTGTCCAGTTTGGCGGCTTGTTGCTTCGCCAGCTTGACCTCACGAAACTTGCCTTGCCGGAACAGCGCAATTTCTCGAGCCTTGCGCTCGTCACCCAGAACAATAACCTCCTCGCCTGCAACCGGCACATCGGAAAGTCCCTGGATCTCGACCGGAATCGACGGTCCGGATTCCTGAATCTGTTGCCCGGCTTCATTGAGCATGGCACGTACGCGGCCGAAAACAGCGCCCGCAAGCACGATATCACCGCGTTTAAGCGTACCCGCCTGAACCAGAACGGTCGCGACCGGACCACGTCCCTTATCAAGTCGGGACTCGATCACGACACCACGTGCAAGCGCTTCTTTCGGGGCTTTCAGATCCAGCAATTCCGCCTGCAAGAGCACAGCCTCGAGCAATTCATCAATCCCCTGGCCTGTTGTCGCCGAGACCTCCATGAACATTGTGTCCCCGCCCCAGTCTTCGGGGATCACCTCTTGCTGCGCGAGTTCCTGCTTGATGCGCTCGGGATTCGCCTCGGTTTTGTCAATTTTGTTCACTGCGACAACAACGGGCGTGCCGCCCGCTTTCGCATGGTGTACTGCTTCGATAGTTTGCGGCATCACACCGTCATCAGCGGCGACAACCAGCACCACGATATCCGTGACCTTCGCTCCGCGCGCGCGCATGGCGGTAAACGCTTCATGACCTGGCGTGTCGAGGAATGTAACCATCCCACGTGGGGTATTCACATGGTATGCGCCAATGTGCTGAGTAATCCCACCAGCTTCGCCACTGGCAACCCTCGTGCGACGAATGTGATCCAGCAACGAGGTCTTTCCGTGATCGACATGCCCCATCACAGTCACCACCGGCGCACGAGGCTCCAACGGAATTTCCTCGCGACCAGCTTCTTCTTCCAGGAAAGACTCCGGGTCGAGCGTCTTCGCCTTCTTTCCGACATGCCCCATTTCATCAACGACGATCATCGCCGTCTCCTGATCGAGCACCTGATTGATCGTCACCATTTGGCCTAGTTTCATCAGCGCTTTGATAACTTCCGCCGCCTTGACGGACATCTTGTGCGCCAGATCACCAACCGTAATGGTTTCAGCAATTAGGACTTCACGTACGATAGGTTCGGGCGGAGCGGCTTGTTCCTGAGACCCATGATCGGACCTGTGCTTGTGGCCACCGCGGCTGCGCGTATGCCAACCGTCACCACCACCCGACGACGAACCCCGAGTCTTTATTGCCCGGCGTCGACCCTGATCTTCTTTCCATGGCGCGGGCGCCCGTTTCGGCGGCTTCTTTGCACCGGGCTTGCTCGCGGGCTTACGCAGCGTGCCTTCTGTTGTTGCCTTCTTGGCAACCGGTGTTGAGGCCTTCTCCCCCACTTTTGGCTGCTTGGCCGCCTGTTCCGTGGTTTCTGCCGGCTTAACCGGAGCCTCGGCTGCTTCCGCCGCCTCCGCAGCTTCCGCTGCTTTCTTGCTTCGTTTGACCTTCTTGGCCGCTACCTCTGATGCCTGGCGGGCAATCAACTCTGCCTGCCGGCGTGCTTCCTCGACGCGCTCCTCTTCCTGCTTGGCGCTCAGTGCAGGCTGCTCCGGCGCAACAGTGACCGGCTTCTTTTCCTCATCAGCGGCAGGATCGCGTTTTACGAGTACACGCTTCTTGCGAACTTCGACCTGAATCGTGCGCGCCTTGCCGCTACCATCGGACTTACGTATTTCTGACGTTTGTCGACGTGTCAGCGTAATCTTGCTCTTACCGTCTTTGGCGCCATGCGCCTTGCGCAAATACTCGAGAAGCTTGGTCTTGTCGCCTTCTGTCAGAGCAGTTTCTTCGGTCAACGCCTTTTTGACGCCGGCGGCCTTGAGTTGCTCCACCAGTTTATCTGCTGAAAGTTTCAACTCCGTGGCGAATTGCGCTACGTTTACCTTTGCCATTTAGCGATTCCTGCTCCTTAGTTTGCTGCAAACCACGGTGCGCGTGCGGTCATGATAAGTGCCTTCGCCCGCTCTATGTCCATCTCGACTAGCTCGACAAGATCATCAGCCGCCAGATCAGCCAGGTCTTCTTGCGTCGTTATGCCTTTTGCGGCAAGCAGTCGAGCCGTCTCACCATCCATGCCCTCCAGGTTAAGGAGGTCGCTCGCAACATTTTCAACCTGTTCCTCACTGGCAATAGCGAGCACCAGCAGTGAGTTTCTTGCGCGACTACGCAGTTCCTCGATCGTAGTCTCGTCGAATGCTTCGATTTCCTGCATTTCGTTAATGGGGATGTAGGCAATCTCTTCGAGCGTACTAAAACCTTCCTGGATCAGAACGTCTGCCAGTTCCTCGTCGACGTCGAGTTTCTCCATAAACAAGGCACGAACCACAGAAAACTCTTCGTCACTTTTCTGCTTGGACTCGTCCTCAGTCATGATATTGAGCTCCCAGCCCGTGAGCTCACTGGCCAGGCGAACGTTTTGCCCGCCTCGACCGATGGCTTGTGCCAGATTCTCTTCATCGACAACAATATCCATGCTGTGCTTTTCTTCATCAACGGTAATGCGACTCACTTCCGCCGGTGCCAGCGCATTAATCACGAACTGGGCCGATTCCGGAGACCACAAGATGATATCTACGCGTTCTCCCGCGAGTTCAGACGTTACAGCCTGAACTCGAGAACCGCGCATTCCAACGCAGGTGCCAATAGGGTCAATGCGCTGGTCATTGGATTGGACCGCGATTTTTGCCCGTGATCCCGGGTCACGCGCCGCCGCCTTGATTTCCAATAAGCCTTCTTCAATTTCGGGCACCTCAAGTTCGAATAGCTTGGCAAGGAACTCGGGTACCGTTCGCGACAGAATCAGTTGCTGGCCGCGCGCTGCTCGATCCACTTTCAACAAGTAAGCGCGAACACGATCGCCAACTCGCAAATTCTCCTTGGGAATCATCTGTTCGCGCAACAAGATGGCCTCAATGCGACCTGACTCGATGATCGCATTTCCGCGTTCCATTCGCTTGATGCTGCCGGTGACGATAAATTCTTCGCGCTCCAGAAAGTCGTTAAGAATTTGCTCTCTTTCAGCGTCGCGAATCTTCTGCAGAATAACCTGCTTTGCAGCCTGCGCCCCAATGCGGCCGAACTCGATCGGTTCGAGTGGCTCTTCGACATAGCCCTCGACTTCAATGTCCGGCACCCGCTCCCGCGCCTGTTCAAGCGTCAGTTGCCTTGCAGGCTCTTCGATCTCCTCATCCAGAACGACTTGCCATCTGCGGAAGCTCTCATAATCTCCGGTTTCACGATCGATATGCACGCGCGCATCAGCGTCTTCACTGAAGCGTTTTTTGGTGGCCGAAGCCAGCGCAAGCTCGAGAGATTCAAACACAATGTCCTTGGCGACATTCTTCTCCCGCGCTAGCGCATCAACCAACATCAACATCTCGCTGCGCATCTGCTTCTCTCCAATTAAATTTCCGGTATCAGACGGGCTTTCCTGATATCAGCAATGTCCAGCGACACCAGCGCCCCGTCGATCTCCATGTTCAATTTCTCGCCATCAGCACCACGCAGGATACCGACGAAGTTCCTTTGCCCGTTGAGGGCCATGTTCATGCGCACCGTAGCTTTTTCGCCAACGAAACGCTGGAAATCCTTCAATAGTCGCAGCGGACGATCCAGTCCCGGCGACGACACTTCAAGTCGATCGTAATCGACGCCTTCCACCTGAAAAAGCCTGATCAGATGATTGCTCACAAGAGCACAGTCATCCACCGAAATGCCATTCTCGGACTTGTCGATAAACACGCGCAACAATTTGCCGTGATTAGAACGCTCGACATCAACAAGCTCGTAACCGAGCCCGGGGAGTGTTCGCTCGAGTAACTCCAGAAGGTCCATTGTCAACGCTACAAATAAAAAATGGGCACACAGCCCATCGGAAAAACGGGCGCGAAGCCCGGCACTACTTTTCTGGGTGCGGATTCTATCAAATACGTGCGCTAAATTAAAGCTACTAAAGGAGTTTTTGGATTTAGCCGTGCTCCCTTGAACAACATTCGCAATGATTCGACAGACACCGATCACATTGCTTGTTCACTTGTCTGCGTCAGAGCAAGTTCAAGGTCGGCGGCAAGGCGTTAATTTTCCAACCTCCGATTCGAAATCCCGCCTCTTACAGAATTGTCCTTCTAATCGGGTTCCTGGCAGAGTTCTGTTTTAGCTCCGGCCGCCTGACCTCGCGGTCAGCCTTAACCTGGCTTGCGCCAGGTGAGCCTGCACTGAAACGCACTGCCGTGCGTTTTCATAAACTCAAGCAGGACACAAGTCAAAGATCCAAATAAAAAACCCCTACCGGATGAACCGATAGGGGTTTTTCATTTGGGAGCCTGGCAGTGTCCTACTTTCGCACGGTATACCTCGCACTATCATCGGCGCTGAGGCGTTTCACGGTCCTGTTCGGGATGGGAAGGCGTGGGACCACCTCGCTATTGCCACCAGGCA
>Ga0315338_1000191_pt1 | contig 227933 bp, 204 predicted proteins | sample ASW8metaG_FD_204518 | JGI IMG/M metagenome (GOLD analysis project Ga0315338, IMG submission 204518) | Ammonia-oxidizing marine archaeal communities from Monterey Bay, California, United States - ASW #8 | ecosystem: Environmental > Aquatic > Marine > Coastal | place: USA: California | collected...
ACAATCCGTTCGCGAAGATCCACTGAATAAGGTTTGCCCATCAAACACCTCCTACTGGAAGTGAATCACATAAAATCAAAAAGGGGAATCCCCTCTCTGATTCCTATAAAAGACAAAACGCTTTAATCCGCTTGAGAAACACAAAAATCGACTTGCCTAACCAAAGTATAAAGTTTTGAGTCCCAAAAAGAAAACCGCCCCCGTTTCCAGGGGCGGTTTTACAATGAGTTGGATCAAGATCAAAACGCTCAGCGCTTCTTTTTCTTTTTCGCAAACGGGTTATCACTGCTGCGCAAATTAACGCGGATCGGAACGCCAGGCATATCGAAATCCTCGCGCAGACCATTGATCAGGTAACGCGTATAGCTTTCGGGCAGTTCAGCCGCCTTGGAGCAGTTGATAAAGAAGCTTGGCGGACGCGCTTTGGCTTGCGTCATATAGCGCAGACGAATACGGCGTCCGGAAATAACCGGCGGCAAATGACGTTCACTGACCACTTCAAGCCAGCGGTTCAGTTTCGACGTCGAAATGCGACGGCTCCAGATATCGTGGATATCAAGAACGGTCGGCATCAAACGTTCCGTCCCACGCCCGGTCAAGGCCGAGAAGGTCAGAACTGGAATACCCTTGGCCTGTGCAAAGGACGTATCAAGCTTATCGCGCAGCGCCTGCATCACACCGGACTTATCGATGATGGTGTCCCACTTGTTGACCGCAATGATCAACGCGCGGCCTTCTTCAAGCACCATACGCGCAATCGTCAGGTCCTGCTTATCAAGCGTGTTGGTCGCATCAAGCATCAGGACGACGACCTGTGCATAACGGATCACGCGCAGCGTGTCAGCGACTGACAACCGTTCGACACGATCATCAATCTTCTTTTTGCGGCGCATGCCCGCCGTATCGACCAAACGAATAGGACGTCCTTCATAAGCCCAATCGACTGCGATCGAATCCCGGGTCAAACCGGCCTGCGGCCCCGTCATCACGCGGTTCTCGCCCAGAAGCTGATTAAGCAGCGTCGATTTACCGGCATTTGGACGACCAACAATCGCCAACTGGATTTTCGAATTGTCGCGCGGACCTTCGTCAATCAGCTCGCCATCTTCATCTTCGTCGTCTTCAAAAAGCTCAATCTCAAACGACGGGAATGTTTCACCGTCATCATCGGGAAAATCGTCTTCGTTATCGAAATCATCAAAGCCGTCATCGCCTGCTTCCGCTGCCGCATCCTTTTGGGCTTCGGCTGCGGCCTGCTGGGCTTTTTTCTTTTCGTCGCGAACGCCGTCTTTCCATTCTTTCCAATGCGGTTCAAGAATGTCATAGAGCAGTTCAATGCCAAGGCCATGCTCGGCAGAAATCGGCGCAACATCGCCCAGACCAAGACCATAGGCCTCATACAGCCCCGGGTCCTGATTAATGCCTTCATGCTTGTTGGCAATGACATAGACCGGCTTTTGGCGTTTGCGCAGCCAATCGGCAAAATGGTTATCAAGTGGCGTCAAACCCGCACGGGCATCAATCAGGAACAGCGCAACGTCGCATTCCTCAAACGCCATCTCACTTTGCTGGCGCATCATGCCTTCGATGGAGTTATCGAACACTTCTTCAAGACCGGCGGTATCAATGATATCGAACGACATATGGCCCAGACGGCCCTTGCCATAGCGACGATCACGGGTCACGCCAGGTTGGTCGTCAACCAAGGCCAGCTTTTTACCGACCAGACGGTTAAACAGGGTCGACTTCCCAACATTGGGGCGACCGATAATGGCAACTTTTAGCGACATCTGACTTTCAGACTCTCGTTATAAACGGCGATATGCGCCGGAGGCAAAAGCCCACGGCGCACCGCAAATCTTGCAAGGAACCCTTGCGGAAAACTTTTTCTTACCTGATCAGCGATATGCGATTAGATCGGCATCCGCAGTCAGGAAGTAAAGGCTGTCACCAGCAACAGATGGCGGCAAGGTAATCGGACCGGACACTTCGTCCTTGCCGATGATTTCACCGCTATAAGGGGAAACAGTCATTACTTCGCCCTGCTCGTTACCAACGATCAACCTGTCACCGACCAGGACCGGACCGGTCCACACAATCGGTTCATCCTGATCTTCGGGATCGACAAAACGTGGCAGAACGGTCACCCATTTAACCTGTCCGGTCTTCCGACGCAAGGCAATCAGATCATTTGTGTTGGTCAAGACGTATATATAATCGCCCGCAACCCATGGCGATTGAATGCCACCGGCCTCAAGTTCCCAGACGCGATACCCGGTCCGAAGGTCAATTCCGACCGTCAAACCCGAGTTACTGGTCGCAAACACAAGGTCATTATCAATCACCGGCAAACCGCGAATATCGGCAATGGCTGACACCGCATCGGTCCGCCCGGCAGACGCCAGTGCATCCGACCAGATCACCTGACCATTTTCAACCCGAAGCGCATAAAGCTCACCCGTTGAATAAGCCGAAATCACAACCCCCTGATCCACAGCCGGGCTTGCCCCGCCGATAAAGGAGGCCCCTTCGGATGCGCCGCGATGGCTCCAGAGCAACTCACCACTCATCGCATTAAGCGCAATGGTCTGGTTATCGATCGTAATGGCAAACACACGCCCGCCACGTACGGTCGGTGCAGACCGCATCGGCGCACTTACCTGCTGACGCCAAAGGACCGTCGCACTGGGTGCATCAATCGCAATAACTTCGGCAAAGCCAGTGGTTGCGTAAATAATGCCCTTCTCATAGGCAAGACCACCGCCAAGCAGGGTGCTGTCTTCTTCATCCTCGGGTGCCAGTTCAATCGACCAGATTTCCTTACCCGATGTGGCGGCAAAGGCGCGAACTTCCGCACTGGCATCAATGGTAAAGATCACACCACGGGCAACAATCGCCTGATTGAGCAACAGGTTGTCATCCATTGAACCTTCGCCAATGCTGACCGACCAGTCTTGCTCAAGAACATCGTTCTCAAGCCCGACATGATGAAGCGCATGGCTTGGAAAACCACCGTTCTGCGGCCAATCGACCATTGGTTCCGGTTCAGGCAGGACAACGCGCTGATCACTAAGATCGATATCGGGTTGCACCGTACTTTGCAGAGCAAGAACCGAGATACGCTCACCGGGCAACGGCGGTGCTTCGTCTTCACCAAGCCAGCTGGAACAGCCAGCCAGAAATCCCGAAAGACCCATTACACAAATAAGTGACTTAAAAGCGCGTGACGTCAAAACCGTATCCTCTGGTTCAAGCTCGCATCGCATTGGTCTGGACGTTATCCCGACCAAATCTGTTCTAGATGTGGTCAGGCACCAATTGCCTTGAGAATCTCGCTTGCCCGTGACCGCATGCCCGACGGTGCTTCGTTATCGTCGGCAATTTCGGTCAGAAGCGGCTTGGCGGCATCAATTTCGCCCGCGGCAACATGCAGCATCGCAATCATCTCACGTGCGGAGTAATACCATGCGTTTTCCGGAACCGCGATTGGCTCAAGACGCGCAATCAAATCCATGGCGTTGCTTTGGGTCGCGTTGTTCATGGCGATTTCGACAACCGCAAGATCGCGATAAACCTGATCAATGTCACCATTGCCAGCAACGGCTTCAAGTTCGGCAACGGCCGACTCTTTTATGCCAGCACGCAGGTAAACTGCTGCTTTTTGGAAATGTCCAAGTGCGACAAAGTCCGCATTGCCATCGGCAATGATGGAATCAAGTGCGGCGAGTGCAGCATCCTGATTGTTCTCACCTGACTGGGTCAGGTCAATTGCGTTGGCAAGACGCGTACCATTTTCAATGCTGGTGCTGTGTTCGTAAGTTTTCCAGCCTTCGCGACCAGCAACACCCAGCACGATGACTGCGGCGACGCCAATCACGTATTTACCGTATTTGCGCCACAGCGCTTCGCTGCGTTCACGCTTCAGGTCTTCTTCGACTTCCTGGAAAATATCAACCACGAAAACGGCTCCAATCCGGTCACAAGAAAGCGGGCAACTTGCCCGCTTATCAGAATTAATTCCGGCAAGGATTTAACGCGCCTGCATACAAGGGGTCAAGTCTACTCAACGTCATTCACACCTTTATGCCGATTATTTTGCCTTCTGGCTGCTCTCAAGCCAGATTAGGCAACCAGACAACACGTGTGTAGTTGCAACACAAAGGGCGGTAAGAATTGCCTCATGCCTCGCAAAAACACATCTTGATTGGCAGTTTTGGTCGCACGGCACGGCCATTTCCGTGAAATTGCGCACATCGCGTGCTCGCCCCTGCCCCCAATATCATCCCTGAAAACGCCCAAACGCCTAAAAATCCTGTTCGCAGCGACCATATGACCGATAGCTGCCCCAACCCGACACATTTCGGCACGCCACTTGCTTTGAAAGGTTTTAAGGGAACAGATTTTTAAATGTCATCGGTCAAAATTGCCCGGTGTCGGGACGGAGACCACCATGAAACGTCGTCAAATTGTTCATAGCCGGGCCGATGCCAAGCGCGTCATTCGTCAACGCATTCTTGCCGGGCTGTTTGCCGCACTGCTGGGTACGGGCGTATCAGGATGCAGCACAACCATGTCTGATATCGCTGGAACCAGCATCTTTACCGGTGCTGAGTGGTATCTGGCTTTTGATGTCGTCAGCATCATCAACACCGACAAAACTCTGGTCGATCATGTGGTCTCGCTTTCAACCGGGCAGGATTGCTCCACCATTCGTAAAATTGATGGCAAGTCCTACTGCAAAAAAGACCCGATCCCCGAACCGCCGCTTTACTGTTACCGGTCGCTTGCCGCTGTGAGCTGCTATCGCACACCAGACCCATACAACACAGGTGCGCAGACCCTTGATTGGCCACCGACCCGCTCGCGCAGCCTGTAACAGTCTGTTCGCGAGCACTTTTCTCCTCATGCTCAACCTTGTCGTTGATTTCAAAACCGTGCCTTATTTGGTCATTGAAACTTGAGGCGGGGATAAATCCACGCTACCGTGTCATATGACAGTCACATCTCGATGCTGTCGGTCTGAATGCAACCTCGCCGGAGCATGACATGGGAACATTGTTCGATTTGGCCAAATACCGCAAAGCCAAAAGCTTTGTCCATTTTGACCGGGCTGAACTTATGAGACTCATGAACACCTATTCACGTCAGGTTGCTGGCGGCGCATGGCGCGATTATGCCATTGACCACCTTGATGGCATGGCGATGTTTTCCATTTTCCGATCAACCCATGAAACACCGCTTTTCCAAGTCATCAAACTTGGAGCCGAGCATAAAAATGCTGGCCAGTATCTGGCCCTTCACAGCGGCGAGCGGATCAAGCAAAGCTCGGACATCCTCAAGGTTCTCGACGCTATCGAAGGCCGCGCGCGCAAAGTGGTCCCACTCTTCAAATCCAATTCCTGATCGGTCATCTTTTGATATCTCTGCGTACTCAACTCCGCCTTGGTTGGGCAATTGCCCTTGTCGCAAGCTTTCTGCTTACCGCACAATTTGTCCCTAACAATGCGCACGCCAATACGGCGGGTGGCGATTATCAATCAGGATATCGTGCCTACCAGGCGGGTAATTATGAAATGGCACGTGCGCAGTGGCGACTGGCGGCGCAGAATGACGACCCACGTGCGCAATATGCGCTGGGTCTACTGTATTATCGCGGCAACACTGGCCCCGCCAATTACGAAGAAGCCGCCAAATGGTTCATGTATGCCGCACAGGCCAACCATGCTGGCGCAATTTACTATATCGGGGTGCTTTATTTTAATGGTTGGGGCCTGAACTACGATCAGTTCAGGGCAACGGAATACTTTAAACGCGCCCTGCGTGCCGCACCAAACAACAGCAATACGGCCTATCTGATCGGGGCGCAATATTATCATGGCCGTGGGGCACAGCAGAACTACGTCGAAGCTGCCCACTATTTTGAAATTGCTGCCAAGGGAAACATGCACGCGGCCCAGTTCATGTTAGGGGCCATGTATGAACGCGGCTGGGGTATCGCGCAAAACTATGCCGAATCCTATTATTGGCTCACGCGGGCTGCACGCGGCAACATCACCTTTCCCCCCGGCGCAGAAGAAAAAGAAAAGATGGATGCCAAAGCCGCCGTCACATCCCTTGAGCCACGGCTGCGCCCCGAAGAAATCAAACGCGTCCATGACCGCCTGAAAAACGAAGCTGCGCAATAGATATACAGCTATAGCCAAAACACAACAAAGGCACCTGCGATAACAGGTGCCTTTGTTGTTCTAAGTCTGGCGTGCTGTTTTATTCCGCCAATTTGTAAGCGATCACGTAATCGCCGGGCGTCGTGCCGATGGACCCATGCCCCCCGGCAACGATCAGCACATATTGCGTCCCGTCATCGGTTTCATAGGTCATCGGGGTGGACTGCCCGCCAGCCGGAAGCCGCGTTTCCCAAAGCTGATCCCCTGTCGAGACATCATAAGCGCGGAAATAGTTATCCACCGCGGCACCAAGGAACGCGACGCCCCCCTTGGTCATGATTGGACCACCAATACCGGGCACACCGAGTTTAAACGGCAAGGGCAAAGGCGTCATGTCTTCGACCGTACCGTTTTTGTGCATATAGGCGATCTCGCCCGTGCGCAAATCGGCCCCGGCAACATAGCCCCAAGGCGGGGCCTGACACGGAACGCCAAGCGGGGATAGGAACGGCCCCATGCTCACTGCGTAGTCAGCACCTTCGTTCCGGTTGATGCCCATTTCGCTGGCTTTTTCCGTACCGCGCGGCGGCACTTCGGCACGCGGGATCAATTTTGATGTGAAGGCAAGATAGGTCGGCATGCCAAACATCACCTGACGTTCCGGATCAACCGCAACACTGCCCCAGTTAAAGGTCCCGAAATTCCCCGGATAAACCAGCGTGCCCTGCAAGGATGGCGGGGTATAGCGCCCTTCATATTTCAACTGATGGAACGCGATACGACACGCCATCTGATCAAACAGGGTCATGCCCCACATATCCTTTTCGGTCAGTGGATCAGGCATAAAGGTCAAATCAGAAACCGGCTGTGTTGGTGCAGTAAAATCTTCGGGGATCGCACCACCCGGTGCGGGAACTTCATTAACCGGAATAATAGGCTCCCCAGTCCGGCGATCAAGGACATAGATATCGCCCTGCTTGGTCGGACCGACAAGGGCCGGAACTGTTTGACCATCCTGTGTGATATCAATTAACGCCGGTTGGGCCGGAACGTCCATATCCCAAAGATCATGATGGACGGTCTGACGCACCCACTGAACCTGCCCTGTTTCAAGGCTAAGTGCGACGATGGAGGATGAATAGGTTTCCACATTCTCATCGCGGTTCATGCCAAGCTGATCAGGCACCTTGTTGCCCAACGGCACATAGATCATGCCAAGCGCTTCATCCGCACTTGATACCGACCAGCTGTTGGGTGAATTGGCGGTATAGGTCTGATCATCTGGGATCGGTTCAGTCTGTTCGGGATTACCCGAGTCCCAATTCCAGATCAGCTCACCAGTGTTAATGTCATAGGCGCGAATGACACCAGACTGCGACTTGGTCGAATAATTGTCATTCACCGCCCCACCAATGATGATCTTGCCAGCCGCCGCCACGGGCGGTGACGTCGAATAATAATACCCCTCGGGGTTATAGGGCATGTTTTCTTCAAGGTGCACCGTGCCCTCATCGCCAAACGACGGGCAAACCTCGCCCGTGTTCGCATCAAGCGCAATCAGGCGCGCATCCGATGTCGGCAGGAAAACACGCGCCGTGCATGGCCCATTTTCCGTTACCGCCGGGTCTTTGTAATAGGTCACACCGCGACATGTCTGGTGCTGACGATCCGGGTTTTGCGGAATGCCGGGATCATATTTCCACTTTTCCTGGCCGGTCTTTGCGTCAATGGCAATTGCCCAGCTATGCGGTGTACACAGATAAAGCGTCTCACCGACCTTAAGCGGGGTCACCTGATAGGTGGTTTCGGGCACATCATCAACGCGCTTCATGTCGCCTGTCTGATAGACCCACGCCTGTTCCAACGATGCGACATTATCCACATTGACCTGATTAAGTGGTGAGTACCGCTGTCCAAAAGGCGTGCGACCATACTGATGCCAGTCGCCATCTGGAACCGTGCCACCATATGCCGGACTGCTTGCAACCGACTCACTTGGCAAACGTCCGGCGATTTCATGGGGGTTATTCAGCATGGAATAAACCGCAACAACAACCGCCAGCACCACACTTCCTTCAAGCAAGAAGGACCGTGCCGGTTTGACATCAGGCACAGGTTTCCCCGACGTCAGCGTTTTGCGAAACATCGGTGTAATCAGCCACAAGCCAATCAGGACCGTAATCCCGCCGCGCGGCCCAAGCTGCCACCAATCAAAGCCGGTTTCCCAGACGGCCCAGATCAGACTGGCAATCAGAAACAGGCCATAGAACGGCAACAGTGCAGGTTTGCGTTTAAACGACAAGAAGGCAGCAACCAGAAAAGCCAGCCCTGCCAATGCGTAGTACCAACTGCCACCAACAGCAATCAGCCAGACACCGCCACCGGCAAGTGCAAGACCAATCAGGGCCAGCAGCCCGGACGTCAGGAAATTAAGCATGGAGTTCGCCCTCGTTTTAATTGAGGTCAGTAAAGACCAATACAGCCTTTGGCTGTAATATGGCATTTTAAAGGAGCTTTGCAATCAAACGCCTAGCAACTGCCGAGGTTCCATACTGCGTGAAACAAAAAAAACCACCGGCCAGTTTGGCGCGGTGGTTTGAATTTCGGTATCGCGTAAAAACAGATCAGTGATGGGTTTCGATAATCGTCCCGGTTTTGACCACTTCTGTGATGGTGACACCAAGGTTATCATCGACCACAACCAGCTCACCGCGCGCGACCAGACGGTTGTTGACGTAAATATCAACGGGCTCGCCCACACGACGATCAAGCTCCAGCACCGCCCCGCGCGTTAAGCGCATCAGCTGTGCCACCTGAATCTGGCTTTTGCCAATCACGGTCGAAACACGCACAGGCACATCATAGGCCGCACCTATCTCAGACCCGTGACGGGCCGCAAATGGATCTTTTTCTTTGTCAGCCATGATTTCCAAGTCACCTAATCAGATCGATAGAATCGCGACACTCACTATAGAGTGTTAGCTTTGAAAAAAGTGTTAGCAAGCCCAATCTGTTTTAATTCGTACGTTTCGTCAAAATGTATCGAGACAATTTCACGCTCGTTTTTTGTATTATAATCCCTTATCTCTGGGCCCATATCGAAAATAACGTCTAAAAAAACAGTATCAGGATGCGACATGCCATATGACTGCCAATGGGTTGCCGAAGCCATCAGCACCATCGAAGCCGATTTTAACCGGTCCGCCGATACGCACCTGATCCGTCTGGATTTGCCCCCGCTTGACGGGATTGGCTTGTATCTCAAAGATGAATCGACCCATCCGTCCGGCAGCCTGAAACATCGTCTGGCCCGGTCGTTGTTTTTATATGGGCTGTGCAATGGTTGGATCACCAAAGACACCCCGGTGATCGAGGCATCGAGTGGCTCCACGGCGGTATCAGAAGCCTATTTCGCACGTCTTCTGGGCCTGCGCTTTATCGCCGTGATGCCCAAATCCACATCGCAGCAAAAGATTGATCAGATTGCGTTTTATGGTGGCGAAAGCCATCTGGTCGACCAAAGCGGTCAGATTTACGAAGAATCACAACGTCTGGCCCGTGAACTCGGCGGCCATTACATGGACCAGTTCACCTATGCCGAACGGGCAACCGACTGGCGTGGTAACAACAACATCGCCGAAAGCATCTTTGAACAGCTTAAACATGAACCGCATCCTGTTCCACGCTGGGTCATTGTCGGGGCTGGCACCGGCGGCACGTCATCAACCATTGGCCGCTACATCCGCTATGGCCGTATCCTTGGGCAAGGCTGCGAACTGTGTGTTGCCGACCCGGAAAATTCGGTTTTCTATAATGGCTATGAAACAGGTGATTGCAGCATCACCGGGGATAAGGGATCACGCGTCGAGGGCATTGGCCGCCCCCGCGTTGAACCCAGTTTCAATCCAAATGTCGTTGACCGGATGTATCGCATTCCCGATGCCGCAAGCTTTGCCGCCTTACAATACCTTGAAAAGCATCTTGGCCGTCGCTGCGGTGGCTCAACCGGCACCAACCTGATCGCTACCTTGTCGCTGATTAGCGATATGAACAAGGCTGGTGAAAAGGGCTCTGTCGTGACGCTCCTGTGTGATGGCGGTGATCGATATCGCGATACCTACTATAATCCGGACTGGATCAAGGCTCGGGGCATTGATCTTAAACCTTGGCATGACGCACTCGACCGGTTTGATAAAACCGGGATTTTTGATATGCCGCTTGAAAACTGCGCCCGCCATCCATCACTTTAAATCCCTGACGGCCACAAAAAAGACGGGCGGTAAAAACCGCCCGTCAGGCAACACAGAGAAGACAAGTTCAGGGAGGATGAGGTAAGGCCTAGCCGCTGACGGTAATTTTGCGCGGCTCAGGTTTTTCTTCCACAACTTTTGGAAGAGTAAGTGTCAGAACACCATTTTTAAACGATGCGGCAATATTATCGGCATCAATGGTGTCGGGAAGACGGAACGACCGCTTGAAACTACCATATCTGCGTTCAACAACGCGGGCACCTTCATTGCTTTCACGGGTGGTTTTCTTTTCCCCCGTGACGGTCAAAACACCTTCGAGAACCGAAACATCGACATCACTTTGTTCGACACCGGGAAGTTCGGCTGAAAGTTCAATGTGATCTTCGGTTTCATGAACGTCGATCCGCGGGCTTAAAACCGATTGCGCATCACCATCCGCGTCAGTAACGGCTTTGGACGGCACGGCACGATCCCCAAAGATCGAACCGATCATTTGGTCGAAATCACGCCCGAAACCACGGGAAATAAGGGTGAAAGGATCGGCAGCAATCGGCGAAGAAGAAAGACGACGTGCGGATCCATTAAGGTTCTGAAGTCCAGTCATAATAACCCTCCATTACAGACGAGTATCCTTGCGTCGGTGGTCCAGACCAGGCTGCAACCGTGACGCGTATCAGGGCACCATGCCCTTTTGCCTCCTTGAGATAGATCGGGTGAAAATTTCCGCAAGTCGCCAGATGCATTTTTTTGATCTTTTTTTGATTTTTCTCCGCTGGCATTCCATTCCTTGGAAAAACTGACTTTGGGACTGGCGGAGTCTACGGCCAATGACTAGCTTCACCCCATTGCATGGCGGGTTCCCCGCCGCCTCCCCTATATCAAGGATATTTCATGAGCACTTTATTCTCGCCCCTGTCTTTGGGGAAACTGGCCCTCGATAATCGCATTATCATTGCGCCGATGTGTCAGTATTCCGCTGACAACGGAAGCTCCACCGCATGGCACGACATGCATCTGGGTAATCTTGCCCAATCTGGCGCAGGCCTTTTGATCATAGAAGCAAGTGCGGTCGAACCCGAAGGACGCATCACCTACGGCGATCTTGGCCTGTGGGATGACACAACCGAGGCCAGCCTTGATAAAACCATCAAGGCCGTGCGCAGCCATTCCGACATGCCAATCGCCATCCAACTGGCCCATGCCGGGCGCAAGGCATCCTGTGAAAAACCATGGGATGGTGGCGCTGCCATCGATCCTGACCACAAGAACGGCTGGCAGGTTGTTGCACCGTCGGCAGTCCCCTTTAAACAGGGTGACCCAACCCCCGAAGCCCTTTCCAAGTCACGCATGGCCGAAATTGTGCAGGCCTTTGCCGACAGTGCAATGCGCGCCCTTCGCATCGGGTTTGAGGCCATCGAACTCCATGGCGCGCATGGCTATCTGCTCCATCAATTCTTGTCCCCACACTCAAACAAGCGCGATGACGAATATGGTGGATCGCTTGAAAACCGCATGCGCTTCGCGCTCGAAGTCTATGACGCAGTCCGCCAGGAAGTCGGCACTGATTTTCCCGTCGGCATGCGCATATCGGCCAGTGACTGGGTTGAGGGCGGCTGGGACATTGATCAAAGCGTTGAGTTGGCAAAGGTCCTCAAAGCGCGCGGGTGCGACTTCATTCACGTTTCATCGGGCGGCCTGCACATTGATCAGAAAATACCGCTGGGTCCGAACTATCAAGTCCCATTTGCCGATCGCATCAAATCGGAAACAGGCATCACGACAATTGCGGTTGGCCTGATCACCGAGGCAGAACAGGCAGAAGCCATCACCTTTACCGGCCAAGCCGATGCCATCGCCCTTGCACGCGGCATTCTCTATGATCCGCGCTGGCCATGGCATGCGGCCGCAACACTGGGGGCTGAAGTCAAAGCCGCCAACCAGTATTTGCGGTGTCAGCCACGCGCATTGAAAAAGCTGTTTGGCTAGCCTTTTAGACGCGCTCAAGACAAAGCCCTGCCACAGATTGTGGCGGGGCTTTTTTTGTTTTAGAACCAAGAACAAAAGAAAAGAGGCCCCGCAAATGCGAGGCCCCTTTCCGTAGCAAATAGGTCGGTTGGTTGGTAAGGCTTAGAAGCCCATACCGCCCATGCCGCCCATACCACCCATGCCACCCATGTCAGGTGCGCCGCCGCCAGAAGATTTATCTTCCGGTTTATCAGCGATCATGCATTCGGTGGTGATCAGCAGACCAGCGACCGATGCTGCGTCCTGCAGGGCAGTACGAACAACTTTGGCCGGATCGATGATGCCAGCTTTAACGAGGTTGGTGTATTCGCCTTTCTGGGCGTCATAACCAAACTCAACGTCATCCTGCTCAAGCAGTTTGCCGGCAACAACCGCACCGTCAACACCTGCGTTCTGAGCAATCTGGCGAACCGGCGCCTGAAGCGCACGGCGAACGATGTCCACACCGATGGTCTGGTCGTGGTTTTCGCCTTCAAGACCTTCAAGCGCACGGACAGAGTACAGCAGAGCCGTACCGCCACCAGCAACGATGCCTTCTTCGACAGCAGCGCGGGTTGCGTGCAGGGCATCGTCAACGCGGTCTTTACGTTCTTTAACTTCGACTTCCGAAGCACCACCGATTTTGATTACGGCAACACCGCCTGCGAGTTTCGCAAGACGTTCCTGCAGTTTTTCGCGATCGTAGTCAGAAGTGGTTTCTTCGATCTGAGCGCGGATCTGGGCAACACGTGCTTCGATCTGTGCTTTCTCACCAGCACCATCAACGATGGTGGTTTCTTCTTTGGTGATGGTGATCGATTTCGCGGTGCCGAGCATGTCGAGCGTAACGGTTTCAAGTTTGATGCCGAGATCTTCGGAAACAACCTGACCACCGGTAAGAACGGCGATGTCTTCAAGCATTGCTTTACGACGGTCACCAAAGCCCGGTGCTTTAACAGCAGCGATTTTCAGACCACCGCGCAGCTTGTTGACAACCAGGGTTGCCAATGCTTCGCCTTCGACGTCTTCCGCAATGATAAGAAGCGGCTTGCCCGACTGAACAATAGCTTCAAGAAGCGGCAGCATCGGCTGCAGCGAAGAAACTTTTTTGTCAAACAGAAGAACATAAGGATTGTCGAGATCTGCAACCATCTTTTCAGGGTTGGTTACGAAATACGGCGACAGGTAACCACGGTCAAACTGCATGCCTTCGACAACGTCGAGTTCAGTGTGCAGACCTTTGGCTTCCTCGACGGTGATAACACCTTCGTTGCCAACTTTTTCCATGGCTTCAGCGATCATGTCGCCGACTTCACGGTCACCGTTTGCCGAAATGTTACCAACCTGTGCGATTTCATCGCGGCCGGTTACTTTACGTGCACGGCTCTGGATCGATTCGATGACTTTGTTGGTCGCAAGATCGATACCGCGTTTCAGGTCCATCGGGTTCATGCCCGCAGCAACAGATTTGTTGCCTTCACGCACGATCGCCTGAGCCAGAACGGTTGCAGTGGTGGTGCCGTCACCCGCCATATCGGCGGTACGTGAGGCAACTTCACGCAACATCTGTGCGCCCATGTTTTCGAACTTGTCAGAAAGTTCGATTTCTTTGGCAACGGTAACACCGTCTTTGGTCACGCGCGGTGCGCCAAAGGATTTTTCGATAACAACGTTACGACCTTTCGGGCCGAGCGTCACCTTGACAGCATCTGCCAGGATGTCGACACCGCGCAGCATTTTAGCGCGTGCATCGGTAGAAAACTTTACGTCTTTAGCAGCCATAATATTCTTTCCTCTCTATGAGACGGATGAACGTGGACATAAATCACCCAAAGGGCTGACTTATTCCATGATGCCCATAATGTCGGACTCTTTCATGATCAACAGCTCTTCGCCGTCAACCTTGACTTCGGTACCTGACCATTTGCCAAACAGGACTTTGTCACCTGATTTGACGTCAAGCGCGACGACAGAGCCGTCATCTTTACGCACGCCAGAACCCACAGCGACGACTTCGCCTTCCTGCGGTTTTTCTTTCGCGGTATCCGGAATAATGATGCCACCGGCAGTCTTGGTGTCGGACTCGACACGACGGACCAGGACGCGATCATGCAGCGGACGGAACTTCATTTTAGACAACTCCGTGTTAAAGCTAAAGGCTCGTTTAAAACTACGACTAACCGGGATGAGCCCGTATTAGCACTCACCCCCGGCGAGTGCTAACAGGATGTATTGGAGTGGATGTTTTTTGTCAATAGGATTGGCCACATCGTCGCAAAAATATCATGAATTCCGCGACTTTGGCCCAAATGGGGCCTTGGCTGCCATGGCGCTGCCACAAATAGCATGGGCCAGTCCGATAGAGGTATCATGCGCCACCGCAATGCGCAAAAGGCAATAATGTGGCACACAATCACGGGTTCCGATCAGCGCGGCGTGAAATACCGATCCATCAGGTCTGGCTCATCAAAATGCCGCCGCCCGACAAACGCCGTTGCATGATGCCCCCATTGGCGCATGGCACCGGGTTTCTCAACCCCCATCGGCCAGAGTAAAATCCATTCCAGCCGTTCCGTGCCGGGTACAAATCCGTCCTCATCAAAAAGGCTGGCCGTGCCCTGCCCGTTTTGCAGCGGCAACTGGCTCAAGTCCTGTGCCGGACGAAGGGGTGCGTTTTGCCTGATCATATCACCAGCCATTGTGTCAGCCCGGGCATCGGTCAGTTTCAGAAGATAGTGGCTGGTTTTATCGATCCACAGAACTGGACGCCTCAAGATCGATTGATCAACATATCCCGCGGGCATTTCCGCCGTTTCGCGAATGTCGTTGTCTTCTGGCGCGGTGATTCGCTGCACAGTTTGGCTCGGAAAGAACATGTGATAACAGCCACAGCCATGGATCGTATCGCCGATCAACGGCGTGCCATCATCATCAAGGGTAACCCGCCAAACCAGCGCATCAAAATGCCCGGCCAGAATATCAAACCGGCTGGTGGTCGGGCGTTCCGGGAACCAGATTTCATAAACGATTTGCGGCCGCCATTTTCCGGCAAAATATGTATGGCTCAGGCGATAATAGATATTTGGATGATCTGTATCGACGACGGCCAAAGCATCGCGCATGGGCAAGCTCGGCTGTCCAATCTTGTCACTCTCACTTCCCGTTCTCACCCGAAAAACCGGCGCATAGGCCCGCGCCAGTTTTTCAAGCTCGGCACCCGTTGGCTGCAACAAACCAAAGGCATCCAGCGTAATGTCGTTGAAACCGTCATCAGTTTGGTCGGGCACTAAATAGTCGTACCACGTTCCCGACGCCGCAATATCCGCGCTCCTTTGCTCAAAACTTGCAAAGTTCTCCTGTTTCCATCCTTCATATCCGAAATAGGCCGCGAAGGCTGTTATCGGATACAGACCCGCGATGCGCTGAAAATCAAGATAGTCATCAGGCACAAATACCGCTGCAGACAGCACCGGATACTGATCGGGCATCAGGGACGCGGCCATCGTGTTGGCACACGCTTCAATCTGATCAAATGAGATACCCGATATAATCGGAAGGTTGGCCATTTCACTTTGCCGTGCGTCGCGATCAAGGCCACGCATCTGTGCGATAAAATCCCGCCAGCGATCTGGTTGATCAACCTGCCCGTCACCATCTTCATCAAGCTGGCGCGCCAATAAAACAGAGTTCCGGTTGGCCCGAAGATATGCGAACCCGGCAACCGGTGAAGCCGACGCGTTCCTCACACCGTTTTGGGCGACCAACGCATCAATATAGGCAAGTTGCGCATCACACGATAACGTCGCCAGATCGCCCACTGGGCGCGTGCCTTGTGCGCATGCCGCAAGAAGGGCTGGCAAAAAGACCACAAAAACAGCAAACCCACGCCGCATCACACGTCTCCATTCGGTTACCAACGTACCGTATGACCATTACGCTCTGACAACAATAATTAGGGTCAGGACCTATTAATTTGGTTCCAACTTTATTCTTAAGCTTAAATACGATAGGTCGTTTTGTCTGGTTTTCGTGTTACTTTAAAATGGTTCGACCGCAGCATCTCAGGCCGTAATAATGAAGTTTGAAGCCCTCACCATCCCGGACGTAAAACTGCTTTTTCCTAAAAAGTTTAGCGACGAACGCGGGTTCTTTTCGGAAACCTATAATCAAACGACCTATGCCGGTGCCGGAATTGTCCAGTCTTTCGTTCAAGACAATCAATCGTTTTCACGTGAACCCGGTGTTTTGCGCGGCCTGCATTATCAATGCACACCCTATGCGCAGGACAAGCTGGTGCGCGTTGCTCATGGACGCATCCTCGACGTTGCCGTGGACATTCGCGCAGGGTCCAAGACGTTTGGGAAATGGGTAAGTGCTGAAATCAGTGCGACAGAATGGAACCAGATTTTGATCCCATGTGGGTTTGCCCACGGCTTCGTAACGCTCGAACCCGACACCGAGGTTCACTATAAGGTTTCCGCCCCCTACACCCCCGAGGCCGAACGATCCATCATGTGGAACGACCCAGACCTTGGCATCCCGTGGCCACACGAGGAAAGCGACGTAACCCTGTCGCAAAAAGACATGCAGGCTATGAGCTTTGCCAATTATTGCCGTAACCCTGATTTTTGATCCCCTGAGCCTAGCTACATTTGGTCATAGGTCCGCAGTACGGTTTGAAGATACTCGCGATAGGAACTTGCACCAAACCCGGTGATAAGGTCTTCAAACTGGGAAATTGAAATCATCCCGGTTCTCAGGGCAATTTCCTCAGGACAGGCGATTTTTAAACTCTGCCGATTTTCCACAGTCCGCACAAAATCGGCAGCATCAAGCATCGCCCCATGGGTCCCGGTATCAAGCCAGGCATAGCCACGCCCCATTTTTTCCACACGAAGCGACCCACGCTGAAGATACGCCTTGTTCACATCGGTAATTTCAAGCTCACCACGGGCTGATGGCTTGATGGAGCGCGCAATATCAACGACGTCTGCATCATAAAAATACAATCCGGTAACCGCATAATTGGACTTTGGATTGTCTGGCTTTTCTTCGATATCAAGTGCAATTCCCGCGCGATCAAATTCGACCACGCCATACCGCTCAGGGTCTTGAACAAAATAGGCAAACACTGTCGCACCGCGCGATTGCCGCATCGCATTTCCAAGCAACTCGGTTAAGCCATGCCCAAAATAGATATTATCGCCAAGGATCAGACAACAGGGATCATCTCCAATAAAATCGGCCCCGACAATAAAGGCATCTGCCAAGCCCCGTGGTTCGGTTTGAACCGCATACGCCAAACGCACCCCCCACTGAGAACCATCGCCGAGTAACTCTCGGAAAAGCGGGACATCACGCGGGGTGCTAATGATCAGAATATCCTTGATCCCCGCCAGCATCAGTGTCGTCAGCGGATAATAGATCATCGGCTTGTCATAAACCGGCTGAAGCTGTTTGGAGACAACCAACGTTGACGGATGCAGGCGTGATCCGGTGCCCCCTGCAAGGATAATGCCCTTACGCATGCGCCCCCCCTTCGGCCAGTTTTTGCAAAACCTCCATCAAACTCTGATCAAAGTCGGGTAAACCAAACCCGAAATTGGTCATGAATTTTTCCGTCGACATCACAGAATAGGATGGTCGTCTTGCCACCGTCGGGAACCTAGCACTTGTCACGGCTTTGATCTGGCACGTCGCCCCCGGCCATTGCTCCCCAAACAGCTTGCTCGCCTTTGCCTGTATTTCACGGCTAAACGCGCACCATGTCATCTCAGCATCTGAAACCAGATGATAGGTGCCAAATTGATCAAAATCACGGCGCACGACGTCCTGCACGGTGCGCAAAATGGCCGTCGCGAGATCAAGCGCACTTGTCGGACATCCTTGCTGATCGCTCACTACCGAAATATGTCTTTTATCGCCCAACAACCCCAACATGGTTTTGACAAAATTTTTGCCAAACGGGCTGTAAACCCAGGACGTTCGCAAAATAAGGTGCTGGTTGGTGATCGCCCGAATGGCTTCTTCGCCCGCCAGTTTCGTCGCACCATAGACACCAAGCGGCGCCACTGGGTCGGTTTCGCGGTAAGGTTCCTTTCCCTCACCGTCGAAAACGTAATCTGTTGAAATATGAATAAATGGCACCGAATGCCGTGCCGCGTTTTCAGCCATCGTCCGGACGGCATCGCAATTTACACGCCGCGCCAATTCAGCTTCATTCTCCGCAAGATCCACCGCCGTATAGGCCGTCGCGTTAAGAATGATGTCGGGACGATGTAGATCGACGGCCTTGGTAATATTGTCTGACTGCGCAACGTCGCAATCATTGCGGTCAAGGAACTGCAAGCTTAAGCCCGCAAAAGCCGAACTCCGCCACGCAAGGCTCCGCGCCAATTGCCCATTCTTGCCAAAGACCAGAACCTTGATCATTGGACAGCCCCCTGACCAAGCCGTTGTCCTGCATATTTGTCCTTAAGGATTGGTTCCCACCACGCGCGATGATCGACATACCACATCACGGTTTGTGCAAGACCGGTTTCAAAACTGTATTTCGGGCTCCAGCCAAGTTCATCGCGCATTTTTGACGGATCAATCGCATAGCGCCAATCATGCCCCGGGCGGTCGTCAACGAAATCAACAACTTCATCAAATGGCTTACCTGCGGTTTCAGGCACAAGGCTCGTCACCGCGTCAAAAACTCTGCGGACCACATCAATATTAGCAACCTCGTTACAGCCTCCAACGTTGTATTTCTCGCCAACCCGGCCCTGTGTCAGGATGGTAAAAAGGGCCTCTGCATGGTCCTCTACATGCAACCAGTCACGGGTATTGCCCCCATCACCGTAAACGGGCAATTTTTTACCCTGCAAAACATTCAGGATCATCAGCGGGATCAGCTTTTCGGGGAATTGATAGGGCCCGTAATTGTTCGAACAATTACTGATAATCACCGGCAGGCCATAGGTATGATGCCACGCCCGCACCAAATGATCCGCCCCGGCCTTCGTGGCCGAATAGGGTGAATTGGGTGCATAGGCCGTTTGCTCGGTAAACAGCCCTTCGTCACCCAAAGAGCCATAGACTTCATCGGTTGAAACATGATGAAACCGAAAGGCCTGTTTGCGCGCATCATCAAGACCATTGAAATAGTCCCGCGCCACTTCAAGCAGCGTAAACGTTCCGACGACATTGGTCTGAATAAAATCCGCCGGACCATCTATCGAACGATCCACATGACTTTCAGCCGCCAGATGCATCACCGCATCAGGCTGAAAGTCCGAAAACACCGTAGCAACCGCTTCCTTTTTACAAACATCGACTTTCGCGAAACTATAGTTGGGAAAAGCAGAGACAACCTCAACTGTGCGCAAGTCGGCCGCATAGGTCAATTTATCGAGGTTAAGAACCTCAAAGCCCTTTTTTCCGGCAAGAAGTCGACAAACAGCCGAGCCGATAAACCCTGCCCCTCCGGTCACCACAACCTTCATCGCAAACTCTTTCGATTTCAGTGTTCCGAGCGCAAGAAATCACGCCCGGCAGTCGACACCAAAGCAGGCGTCGAAAACAGCATCGTCGATTTGTGGTTTGCAACTTTGTCGTTGATATGTCGTCTTTGGGGCAAAATGCTCTAAAACAATTGTGGCCGCACAGAATGCCTCACAACATTCAGGCGGCCACAATGAAAAGCGCGAACTGTTTTATTCGACAGTTACCGACTTTGCCAGATTTCGCGGCTGATCCACATCTGTCCCCTTATGGACTGCAACGTGATAGGCCAGCATCTGAACCGGAATGGTATAAAGGATCGGGGCCACAAAGTCGGCGACCTTTGGCAGCTCAACCGTGGCCGATGCAATATCACCAAGCTTCGCCAACCCCGGAGCGTCAGAGATAAAGATCACCCGACCCCCACGTGCGGCGGCTTCCTGCATGTTTGACGCCGTTTTTTCAAACAGCTCGTCAGACGGTGCAATCACAATGATCGGCACCGACTGGTCGATCAACGCAATCGGACCATGCTTCATCTCGCCAGCAGCATAACCTTCGGCGTGGATATAGGAAATTTCCTTAAGCTTGAGCGCGCCTTCCATGGCAATCGGATAGCCAAGACCCCGGCCGAGATACAGCACATCGCGTGCATCTGCGATATCAAGGGCCAGCTTCTTAAGGGCTTCGTCATGATGCAGGACTTCGGCGGCATGTTTGGGCACTTCGGTCAGTGCATTCACAATGGCGGCTTCTTCGTCCTTGGCCAGCGTGCCGTTTTCACGCCCGATGGTCACCGCAAGGCACGCCAGAACGGTCAACTGCGTGGTAAAGGCCTTGGTCGATGCCACACCGATTTCCGGCCCGGCATAGGTCTGAAGAACAACGTCGCTTTCGCGTGCAATGGTGCTTTCGGCCACATTGACGATGGAAACGATTTTTTGACCTTTTGATTTGGCATAGCGCAATGCCGCCAGCGTATCGAGGGTTTCACCCGATTGCGAAATAAACAGCGCAACGCCCCCCTTGGCAAGCGGCGGGCAGCGATATCGGAACTCCGATGCAACATCAACGTCCACACCCAATCCGGCGTAACGCTCAATCCAGTGCTTGGCGACAAGGCCTGCATAATAGGATGTACCACAGGCAACGATTGTCAAACGCGTCGCATCGGCAAAGGAAAACGGCATGTCGGGCAGTTTGATGGTTTGGGTTGCCGGATTGATAAACGCATGCAAGGTGTCGCCGATTACAGCAGGCTGCTCGAAGATTTCCTTTTGCATGAAGTGGTTATAGTTCCCCTTACCCATCATCGCACCCGAAACGGCCGACAATTTGGTTTCGCGGGTAACCTCCACATCATTTTCATCACGGACCTGAACGTGTTCGCGGGTCATTTCGACCCAATCGCCTTCTTCAAGGTAAATCAGCTTGTTGGTCAGGTGCGACAAGGCCATCGCATCCGAACCAAGATACATCTCCCCCTCGCCAAGGCCCACGGCAAGCGGGGTGCCCCGACGTGCACCAAAAATCACGTCATGCTGACCGGCAATCATAATCACCAGCGCAAAGGCGCCCTCGATCCGGTGCAGGGTCGCGGCCACCGCATCGCGTGGCGATTTGCCCTGATCAAGGAAATCAGACACCAGATGCACAACCACCTCGGTATCGGTTTCAGTAGCAAATGCGCGCCCTTTGCCCGAAAGCTCTGCCTTAAGGTCCTGATAGTTTTCAATGATGCCGTTATGAACAACCGCGACCTTGCCATCAGTGTGCGGATGGGCATTATTTTCGGTCGGCACACCATGGGTCGCCCAGCGGGTATGACCAATACCGACATCACCGGCAAGCGGGCTTTCGGCCAGACGATTGGTCAGGTTGATCAGTTTGCCCTCGGCACGGCGGCGTTCAATATCGCCATTGACCAGTGTTGCAATCCCGGCACTGTCATAGCCACGATATTCAAGGCGTTTGAGCCCTTCAAGAATACGTTCGCTCACACTGTCTTTGCCGATAATCCCGATAATGCCGCACATATGGATTTCTTTCCCGCTTCTAGCCGCTTGTCATTTTGGGCCATCCGGACGGTCGACCAGATGGCAAATCATTGTTCTGTATTCGTTTATTTCTTGCCGGTCAGGGCGCGCATTTTATCGCGAAACACCGCTGCCCAGCCGGGCTTTTCAGTACGTTCTGCCCGGGTCAGGACAAGTGCATCCTTATCAATTTTTCCGGTAACCGTGCTACCCGCACCGACAATCGCACCATCGCCAATTTCAACTGGCGCAACCAAGGACGAGTTCGATCCGATAAACGCCCCCGCCCCGATATCCGTGTGCTGTTTGCGATAACCATCATAATTACACGTAATCGTCCCGGCTCCGATATTGGCCTTGGCCCCAACGCGCGCATCGCCGATATAGCTCAGATGATTGACCTTCGCACCGTTTTCGACAATGGCCTTTTTAATCTCGACAAAGTTGCCAACCTTGGCCCCGTCACCGATCTCCGCCCCCGGACGCAAACGCGCATAGGGACCGATATCGGCCCCTTGGCCAACGACACAGCTTTCAAGATGGCTAAATGCCTTGATCACGGTGTTATCGCCCACCGTAACCCCCGGTCCAAACACAACATTGGGTTCAACAATCACATCGCGACCCAATTTGGTATCGGCACTCAGGAAAACCGATGCCGGATCAATCAGGGTCGCCCCCTCATTCATCGCAGTGATGCGCAAACGGTCCTGAACGATCGCCTCGGCGGCCGCCAGTTGCGGGCGTGAATTCACACCAAGGGTTTCTGCCTCGTCCACTTCGACCGCGACACAGCTTTTTCCATTGTTCCGCGCCACTTCAACCGCATCGGTCAGGTAATACTCGCCCTTGGCATTGGTGCTATCAATCGCCTCAAGGGTCGCAATCATGTCTTCGGCGCGGAAACACATCACCCCGGAATTACAGAAGTTGATCAAACGCTGCGCGTCATCACATTCCTTGTCTTCGACGATGGCTGTGAGCATCCCGGTCTGCGCATCCGTCACCAGACGGCCATATCCGGTTGGATCATCCGGGCGGAAACCCAGCACCGCAACGCTGTGATCCCCTTCTTCACGGGCGTCGACCAACCGTTTCAGGGTTTCAGCGGTAAAAAGCGGGCTGTCGGCATACAGAACCAGCACATTGCCCGTCAGGCCCAAAAGCCCGTCCTTGGCGGCCAAAACCGCATGGGCCGTGCCAAGACGGTCTGTTTGCTCAAATGTCGAATGGGGTGCAACAGCCTCAACAAGCTTTGGCATGTCCGGTCCAACCACAACCATGGTTTTCACGGCATCAAGTTTGGCCGCCGCATCAATCACATGATTGACCATCGGCTTACCGGCCACCTTATGCATCACCTTGGGCAAGGCACTTTTCATGCGCGTGCCCATACCTGCGGCCAAAACAACTACACTTAACTCAAGTGACATTTATCAACACGCCTGCTGCCGTTTTCGTGCAGCATCCCCTGTTCTTGCACCGTGCAATTATGCGCAACCACACGGTTCATCAAATTTGACGCAAGTCTTAGAACATATTCTTTTGCAGCAAAAGCCCATAAAGAATCACGTTTTGTTACCGCCTGTTAGCGGATGTTACCGTTTGTTAATGGCACGAACTCGGTTAAGTTCCCCTAAACTTACCCACCCCGATCAAACAATCCATTTCAGGAGCCCCCACATCATGGCAAAATTCATCATGTTCGACCTCGACGGCACCCTGATTGACGGGGTCGATGATTTGCTTTTTGCTATGAACGAGTTGCTCGGCGTGCACGATCTGGCACCGCTTGTGCGCCATGACCTCGAAGCCATGCTGGGCGATGGCACATGGATGCTGACAAAACGGGCCTTTGCCGCACGGGGCAAAACACCCGACGACGCAACGCTTGATAAACTGAATGCTGATTTCAACGCCCGTTATCGTGCCACGGATTACGCCCACACCCGGCTTTATGACCATGCCGAAGCAACCCTGCGTACCCTTGCCAAAGACGGCTGGACCATCGCACTGGCATCAAACAAACCAACCGCACCTTGCGAACGCATTCTTGAAAATCTGGGGGTTTCGGACTTGTTTGCCGTCATCGCCGGTGGGGATGCCACCACGGTCAAAAAGCCCGATGGCGGTCATTTGCGTTTTGTGCTGGATAAGCTCGGCTACAATGCCGCAAACGGCGACATCGCCGTGATGGTTGGCGACCACGCCAACGACATCAATGCCGCACGCGATGCGAACACGCATGCCATCGCAGTCGCGTTTGAAGTTTCAGCAGATCGCGCCAACACTCTGAATGCCGATGCGGTTGTCACCGATTATGCAAACCTTGTCCGCGCGATTGACGACATCATCCAACCCAAAGCCTAAGGCTGAGCCACAAACACGCGCCAGCCTCAGCATCAACAACACACAACCTTATTTGATCGGCACCGCCCCGGTATTAACAATCTCGAACGCCCAGTTTTCAGCCGCGGTATCATCAAGGTTCAGGTGCTCGACAAGATAGGCAAGCCGTTCGGTATCATCACCCTTAGCCGTACAGAAACGATCCTGCAGATAAAATGGTGGTGTCGCCTGATAGGACATTTTGGCACGGACCGATGCCGGTGTTCCGTCGATGTCAGACAGTTTGATGTCGTACTTCACATGATCCCCGCCTGTCGCGGTTGATGTGCGGTAATCGGGGTCATCGCCAATGGCCGTAAATCCGGCATCCTCGGCAAGTTCATCCCCGGCCCCAAGCGCATTGGAAATTTCAATCCGTTCCTTAAGCGGAAGGTAACCTGCCGGCGGCAAACGGTTGTCTTTGACCTCAGCACAGATCGACAGGAAGCTCGTCGTCAGTTGCCCTTTGGGGGCCACGTTGTGACCACAGCTGTATTGGCTGCTGCCATCAAGCGGCGGCGTGCTGACCAGTTCCTGATAAATCTGGACCTGATCTTGCGCACTTACCGTCTGATAATGCGGCTGATGGGCCCGCTTAAGCGGATCAATACGTGCACTGCACTGATTGTCCCACCAAAGCTCGCCGTCAACTGGCGTCCCGGCCTGATCAACAATCACCCCGGCCCCATTGACCCGGCCCGATGCCCAGATCACCTTTTCATCCTGATCAAGCACCTCAAACGTCACAAACGCGCGGCGGAACCCAACGCCGGATGGGAACTTATGCCCGGTCAGGCTGGCAATGGCGACTTCACTGGTCAGTTTGCCATCCTTAATCGCAGTATCCTTGATCGCAATATTAACCGTATCGCTGCGCGCCTGCTTGATCATCGCCCGTTCGGTATAGGCCAGCGGATCTACGCCCTTGTCGCCAAGCATCGGATCTGCGGTTGGAATGCCCATAACATCCGGGAATTGCTGGAACATCTCAACCAAGAACAGGTTCAACCCAACCAGCGTATGGCGGGCAAACCCGTCACGGGCCTCAAGGTCAAGCAACTCCGGCCCAAACGTATTGGCAGCAGCCGGGAAGTTGGAATATTCCTGAATAGAGGCAATTTTGCTGCGGAATTTGGCTTTGTCATCGCCCGATGGCATATGACATTCCTGACAGCTCATCGCCATTTTCCCGGCACCACCGGGCAATCCCCCATCAAGGGTGTAGCCGGTTCTAAACCCACTAAACGCCCACTCGGCATAGGTTGTCTGTTCATAAACCGTACCGACCTGCTTGCCATCCTTTAACACCGGCAAATGCACGGTATGGCATGTGCCACACATTTCCGATGTCTTGATGGCATCCCCTTTGGCCGGGGTAATGCCAAGGGTATATTCCATCGGATGTTTTTGCGGTTTATCAAACGGCCCATAAAGCGTATCGGCATCCCCGACAAGGAAACTGCCGGTAAAGGTTTTGGCAAAGCCCGTTGCATCCGGGTTCAGCGTTTCCTGACGCTGCAACACACAGGCATTCTGCGACGCGTCCTTGAACTTTTCGGTGGCATCCTTGCCCAACACCATCTGATGACACGCCATGCATGAAATGCCATCCCGCGCCAACGCCCCATAGGATGCGTGACCAGCCGCCGGATTGTTGGCCGGATACGGAATGGCATCGACCATTGATCTGGTAAAATCACCACAATCAACCGCTGTTTGCACACCCGCTGTTGCACTGGCCTGCTGCGCCATATTGTGGTCAATCTGGAATTGGCGCTGCCCCATAATCCCGTGACAGCCAAAGCAGGTATTTTGTACCAGTTCGGGCTTGTCACTGTGGAAGGTTTGAAGTTCGCTTGCCATTTGGGCAAAGAAGATCGGATCACGCCCGGCAAGCCCCATCGGCGATGATCGCCATGTGGCATAGGGTGCCATATTCAACAAACGATCACCATCGGGATCAGGCATGGTCATGTCAAACTGCAAACCCGTACTGCCGGCATCATGGCACCCGACACATTGGTCACTGGTCATGAACTGACTGTGCGGCGATGGGCCATCCGCATCCATCCAGACAGTGTCATACGTCTGCGACGGCATATCGCTTGGCGGTGCCAGATCATACTCAAACGGGCTGCCGGTTTTGGCAAAGGCGGTTAAAATCGCCGCCATATCGGTATGTGCACTAGTGCGGGCCTTGCCAAGTGGCTCTGGCACCTTTTCAAGTTTTGCCCGCAAACTGTGGATATCAGACGGCGTATCATTGGATGCCGTGATCTTTTTGACCGACGGCGCAACACCGCCATCCTGGCCCAGATACTGCCCGGCAAAGAAATCCTGCGACAGGAAAACTTCGGGTTGCCCCGGATGACCTTCAAGGTTGCGCACCTCGGCAAAGGTCATGTCCTTGGCCGAGCCATGGCAATTCACACAATATTGCCCAAAGCCCATATTGGGCGGACCATTGCTGGTGCCCGCCGGCCAATCGGCTTTCCACCCCGATCCCGGCCAGCCATACCAGCCCCAGAACCAGCCATCATAGGATGCCTCCTGATCACGCACCATGATCGCCGCACCGCTGGTTGGCCAAAGACGTGTGGGGTCTTCCCCCGCACAGGCCGCCGCAGGTTGCGGATACATTTCCTTGACCATGATTGCACCGTCGGGGATCGCGGTCGGGCTACTGGGTCGGGTATCCTCGGCACCCCGGTTTTTCGACAACCAAGTCACCATCTCCGGGGAATACCAGATGACGACCGGCGAATGGGTCCCGTGATAGGTGCCTGTCCATTGACCATTGATCTCGGTCGTATCGCGACTGGCGGTAAACGGCCCGGTATCGCGGACATATTTATCGCGCACCCATCCGGCATCCGTATCGCGATGGCACCAGTTATCAAAGAATTTCGAAAGAGCATCTTCATATTGATCAAGCGGCAAGCCAGACGGATCGGCCACAGTCGCACTTAGCGATTTACATAACGCCGTATCGGTCGGGACAAGCGGTGCATCACGCAAGGCCGAACACGATTGCGCCCAAACCGCACCAGAAAAGCAACAGCCAATCCCCGCCAGAATAAGCGCACGCAATGGTGCTGCTGAAGACCGCTTGAACATGGTTCTCTCCCCCGTGGCGTTTGCCCCCAAACGCATTTTAACCCTACGAGGAGTATGGTCTTTAAATCAAAATATTCAACCCTTGATTGCCATTTTCAAATTACATTCATCTTACCGGTTTCGCTGGCACATTCCCGTCAAACGCAAACCGGCCAGCAATTTCTTGCCAGCCGGTTCAGGATGTGTCGGATGCTACCCCAATAGCATCCGACGGGAGTTTTGGTGTTCGCGTTGATCAGTGGCTGTCTTTGGGAATTTCCTTGCCCCGATGACCAACGAGGAAGTCAAAATCGGCCCCTTTATCGGCACCAATAACGCTTTTGTAATAGAGCGATGCATAGCCACTTGCCGGTACCGGAACGATGCTGTGCCAGTCAGCCAGACGCTGTTTAAGTTCGGCATCACTGATATCAAGATGCAGACGGCGATTGGGCACATCAAGTTCGATCATGTCGCCGTTTTGAACCACCGCCAACGGGCCACCAGCAGCAGCCTCGGGCGAAGTATGCAAAACAACCGTGCCATAGGCCGTCCCACTCATGCGCGCATCAGAAATACGCACCATGTCGGTGATGCCTTTACGCAGCACCTTGGGCGGCAGGCCCATATTGCCAACCTCTGCCATGCCCGGATAACCTTTCGGGCCGCAGTTTTTCAAAACCATGATGCAGGTTTCATCGATATCAAGATCCTCGTCATAGATCTTGGCCTTGTAATCATCGATGTCTTCAAACACCACGGCACGGCCGCGATGGGTCAAAAGTTCCGGCGTTGCCGCCGACGGCTTAAGCACCGCACCATTCGGGGCCAAGTTGCCTTTCACCACGGCAATACCGCCGCTTTCGGTCAGGGCCTTTTCGAACGGACGAATAACGTCTTCGTTCCAATTGCGGACTTCCTTGACCTGATCCCACATGGTTTCGCCCGACACCGTCAGCGCATCATTATGCAGCTTTCCGGCCTCGGCCAGCGCCTTGATCACCACAGGCAACCCACCGGAATAGAAGAATTCCTCCATCAGGTATTTGCCCGATGGCTGCAGATTGACAATCGTCGGGATATCACGGCCCAAACGGTCCCAGTCATCAAGGCTTAGATCAATGCCAACACGCCCGGCAATGGCGAGCAAATGGATCACCGCATTGGTCGATCCGCCAATCGCGCCATTAACGCGAATGGCGTTCTCGAACGCTTCCTTGGTCAAAACGTCGGATGGCTTCAGGTCATCCTTGACCATATCGACAATACGACGCCCCGTAATATGGGCCATCACGCGACGGCGGCTGTCGACGGCGGGAATGGCCGCATTGCCCGAAAGCGCCATACCAAGGGCTTCGGCCATGCTGGCCATGGTCGATGCCGTGCCCATCGTGTTGCAGGAACCCGGCGACCGTGACATGGCGATTTCAGCTTCAAGGAAATCCTCGGTGCTGATTTTACCTGCCTTGCGGTCTTCGGAAAGCTGCCAAAGCGATGTGCCCGAACCGATATCCTGTCCGCGCCATTTCCCATTGAGCATCGGGCCACCGGTGACCACAATCGCCGGGATATCAACGCTGGCCGCCCCCATCAAAAGGGCCGGGGTGGTTTTGTCGCACCCCACCATCAGGACCACGCCATCAAGTGGCGTCCCCCGAAGCGCTTCTTCGACGTCCATGGCCGCAAGGTTACGGAACATCATGGCGGTTGGGCGCAACGTGCTTTCGCCAGCCGAGAAAACCGGGAATTCAAGTGGCAAACCGCCTGCTTCGTAAATGCCGTGCTTAACACGTTCTGCCAAATCGCGCAGATGCGCATTACACGGGGTCAGCTCCGACCATGTGTTACAGATGCCAATGACCGGTCGCCCGTCGAACAAATCTGACGGCAAACCCTGGTTTTTCATCCAGCTTCGGTGATAGATGGCATCCTTGCTGCTGCCACCGAACCAGCCCTCTTGCGAACGCAAGGTGCGTGGCCATGATGCCGGTTTAAACTTGGTCATGCCCGTTCTCCTTTTGGAATTATTATCGAGACGGGTCCTTTCACGCACAGACACGGACCTGTTGCGCGGGACTGTGAAAGACGCAAACATCCCTGCCAAACCGTATCGGATTGACTGTGTGGGGGAATATTTGCGCCTTTTCTCGTCATCGTATTGTTACGCTTTGTTTTTGTTATAGACGTCAAAGATCACAGCTGCGAGCAGCACCAGACCCTTGATCACCTGTTGCCAGTCAATGCCAACACCGACAATCGACATGCCGTTGTTCATGACCCCCATGATCAGCGCCCCAACCACGGCACCGATCACCTTGCCAACACCGCCCGACATCGACGCACCGCCGATAAACACAGCCGCGATCACATCAAGCTCAAACGCAAGGCCTGCTTTTGGTGTTGCCGTGTTCAAACGTGCGGCAAAGACCAGACCGGCAAGGGCGGCGAGCATGCCCATATTGGCAAAGGTAAAGAAGGTCAGGCGTTTGGTATTAATGCCTGAAAGCTTGGCAGCCTTTTCATTCCCGCCCAGCGCATAAATGCGTCGGCCAAGTGTTGTGCTGTTGGTGACGAAGGTGAAGATGGCAATCAGCACCGCCATAATGATCAGGATGTTTGGCAACCCGCGATAGGTCGACAGAAGATAGGTGACAAACAGAATGGCCAAACCGGCCACGGCATGCTGGGTGACAAATACTGCCATCGGTTCATCAACGGCGGCAAATTTCGCCTGTTTTGCCCGTGATCGCATGCCCAGGATCGGCAGGAGTGCGGTCAGTGCAACGCCAAGTGTCATCGAAAAGAGATTAAAGCGCCCTTCGATCAAACCGCCAAAGAAGTCCGGCAGGAAGCCCGACGACATTGCCTGGAATTCCGGCGGGAACGGACCAACCGATGCCCCGCCAAGAAGGGCAAGGGTCAAGCCCTTAAACACCAGCATCCCGGCCAAAGTGACGATAAACGAGGGAATGCGCCAATAGGCCACCCAATACCCTTGGGCCGCCCCAATGATTGCGCCGACCACAAGACATGCCGGTACGACAAAGACGGTGGGTAAATCCCAATGGACAATCATCACCGCAGCAAGGGCGCCGATAAAGCCAACGACCGAACCGACCGAAAGGTCAATATGCCCGCCAACAATGACCAGCAGCATGCCGACAGCCATGATAATGATATAGCTGTTCTGCAAGAACAGGTTCGTCAGGTTGACCGGTTTAAGCATGATGCCATCGGTCACAACCTGGAAGAAGCCAAGAATGGCGACCAGCGCAACAACCATGCCGTATTCACGGATATGGGTGCGCAGATAGTAACCAAGTGATTTGTTTTCAGTATCGCTCATTGTCTGTTCCTCACGCCTTCAGGATCATGCGCATGATTGCTTCCTGGCTCGCATCTTTTGCTGCAAGCTGCCCTTTGATCTCACCTTCGTTCATGACGTAGATGCGATCGCACATGCCTAGAAGCTCCGGCATCTCCGACGAGATCATAATGACCCCCTTACCGTCGGCCGCCAGTTGGTTGATAATCGTATAGATTTCGTATTTCGCACCGACATCGATGCCACGGGTCGGTTCATCAAGAATGAGAACTTCCGGTCCCGCAAACAGCCATTTTGACAAAACAACTTTTTGCTGATTCCCCCCGGAAAGATTGACGACCTTCTGCGCGACATTCGGTGTCCGAATGTTGATTTTCTCCCGGTATTCTTCGGCAACGGAACGTTCCGCGCCATCATTGAGAACACCGCGTTCAGACACACCACCCAGATTGGCAAGGGTGATGTTGGTCGTAATACTTTCATCAAGGATAAGGCCCATTTCCTTGCGGTCTTCGGTAACATAGGCAAGACCGGCGGCAATTGCCTTTTCAACGGTCGAAACATCGGCGGGTTTGCCGTTGATCAGCACTTCACCAGAAATTTCAGTACCATAGGATTTGCCAAAGATGCTCATGGCAAGTTCGGTTCGCCCTGCCCCCATTAATCCGGCAATCCCGACAACTTCACCCGCCGCAACGTCGATACTGACGTTATCAACGACCTTGCGTTCAGGGTGCAGCGGATGGGTGGCCGACCAATTGCGCACTTCCATCAGTTTTTCTTTGCTGATGTTGGGGGTGCGTTCGGGATAACGATGGGCCATATCGCGCCCGACCATATCCTTGACAATGTCGTCTTCGGTAATCTGTCCGCCGCGCGCATCAAGGGTCGAAATCGCCTTGCCGTCGCGGATCACGGTGATCCGGTCGGCAACCCGGTTGATCTCGTTAAGCTTATGCGAAATCAGGATCGATGTGATGCCCTGCGCCTTGAATTCCAGCAACAGATCAAGCAACTTCTGACTGTCGTTTTCCTGCAAACTGGCGGTCGGCTCATCCAAAATCAGCAGTTTGACCTTTTTGGAAAGCGCCTTGGCAATCTCGACCAACTGCTGTTTGCCAACACCGATGTTGGTCACAAGTGTTGCCGGATTTTCCTTGAGCCCGACTTTTGAAAGCAGCTCGCCGGTGCGCGCAAATGTCGCAGGCCAGTTTACGATACCGTTTTCGGAATTTTCATTGCCCAGAAAGATGTTTTCGGCAATCGACAGAAGCGGCACCAAAGCCAGCTCCTGATGAATAATGATAATGCCGCGTTCTTCGCTGCTGCGGATATCCTTGAATTCCTGCACGCCACCGTCATAGAGGATGTCACCTTCATAGGTGCCGTGCGGATAAACACCACTCAGCACCTTCATCAGGGTCGACTTACCGGCGCCATTTTCACCGCAAAGCGCGTGAATTTCGCCACGTTCAACCTTCAGGCTGACATCATCCAGCGCCTTTACCCCAGGGAAGGTCTTGGTGATGTTCTTCATTTCCAGGATGGTATCCATCCGGTCCTCCCACTGCCGTCGCTGTGCGACGACGCTTCTATACACGTGTCTTGTTGATTGTCCGGGATAATTTCTTGGCGGATCGTAACATGCCTGCAACTACATCACGCAAAGTGTGCATTTTGGCAAGACATCCGCATCCGGAAATGTTCAGACATTGGAACCCGGCAGATATGCCAAACGACATTTCCACCGGGTTCCATTGCTAAAGTGCTGGCTTACTTCACTTCGTCTTCGGTGTAGTAGCCTGAACCAAGAATGATTTCTTTCCAGTTGGATTTATCAACCATCACCGGCTCAAGCAGATACGAAGGAACGACCTTCACACCGTTGTCATAGGTTTTGGTGTCATTGATGGTCGGCTCGCGACCGGCAAGAACATCATCAACCATCGAAACGGTCACACGTGCAAGTTCACGGGTGTCTTTGAAAATCGTGGAATACTGTTCGCCTGCAATGATCGACTTGATCGACTGCAATTCAGCATCCTGACCGGTAACAACTGGCATTGCCATGTCGCCCGAACCGTAACCGACGCCTTTAAGCGACGACAGGATACCAATCGAAAGCCCATCATACGGTGACAGAACGCCATCGACTTTGTCATCGGTGTAATAAGCCGACAGAAGGTTATCCATACGGGCCTGTGCAACTGCACCATCCCAACGCAGGGTACCAACTTTGTCCATGCCCATCTGGCCGGACTTAATGACAACCGTACCTTCATCGATCAGCGGCTGCAGGATCGACATTGCACCGTTATAGAAGAAGTATGCGTTGTTATCGTCTGGCGAACCGCCAAACAGTTCAACATTGAAAGGTGGCTCACCGGCTTCAAGCAGACCGTCAACCAGTGAGGTTGCCTGCTGAACGCCAACTTTAAAGTTATCAAAGGTCGAATAGTAATCAACATTCGGGCTTTCGACGATCAGGCGGTCATAGGCAAAAACCTTGATGCCCGCTGCCTGCGCATTTTCAAGCGCGTTCGAAAGGGTCGTGCCATCGATTGCGGCAATCACCAGAACATCAACACCCTTAACGATCATGTTTTCGATCTGGGAAAGCTGGTTTGGAATATCGTCTTCTGCATACTGAAGATCGGTTTTGTACCCGGCATCTTCAAACTGCTTAACCATGGAATTGCCGTCAGAAATCCAACGTGCCGAAGATTTGGTCGGCATTGCGATCCCGACATAGCCTTTCTCGTCGGCATGTGCATAACCGCCAGAAATCATCGGGCTCATCATTGCGGCCGCGCCAAAGGCGACCCCTGCCATTACGGCACTGAGACGTTTCATTGCTATCCTCCCTACAAGACACGGCATAACAGCCATTTCTTTTGCCCGACTTTTCTCAGGCGATGTGGCCTGCGTATGTCGTGTCTTTGTTTTCACTTAATAGTGTATCCGTTTTCCCAAAGGATACGCGCAGCATTATTCAGACCATCAACATAACAATCAAATAAGTAATTTCGAAACTTGCATATCAAAATAGATATACTAAAATCCCCGCGAGGGAGAAACCATCATGACAGAAACACGCAACAGCCGTCCGTTAAGCTCGGCCAAATCCTTACTCTTTCGGTCCGGCAATCTGTTTCAGCGCGGATTGAAGCTGAGCCACCTGCGCATGATCGTTGCGATGGAGGAAACCGGTCAGATCAGTCTCGCGGCTGACATGCTTAAAACGTCCCAGCCTGCGGCGTCGCGTCTGCTGTCGGAAATGGAAACGATTCTTGAGGTGCGTTTATGTGTGCGCAGCCCGCGCGGGATCGAAATGACCAATGCCGGGCGCGCCCTTGCCCGACGCGCACGCAGCATGCTGATCGAAATCCGCGAGGCCGAACGCGAAATCGAGGACATCAAGCATGGCGGCGGCACGGTATTCATCGGGGCCGTGACCGCAGCCGCCGTTGATCTGGTCGTGCCCGCCATCCGAAGAATTCAATCGATCAACTCGCTTCTTGAGGCCCATGTTGCCGTGGGACCGTCGCATCTGCTGATCAAGGATTTGCTGGCGGGCGATCATGATTTTGTCATTGGCCGTGTGCCCGAAGACATGAACCCGCGTCAATTTAACATCCGTGAAATCCGCAGTGAACGCATCCGCCTGATGGTGCGCACAGGTCATCCGTTACTTGACGACAACAAACCGATAACTCTGGCACGGCTTTCGCGATTTGAATGGATTTTGCCCCCGCCCGGCAACCTGATGCGCCGCACGATTGAGGACGCGTTTATTTCGCGTCACCTGCCGCTGCCCCACTCCAGTCTGAATTCCGCATCTCTTCTGGTGACACTGGCAACCTTGGCCGATACCGATTCCATTGCGCCAATGGCCGAGGAAGTTACAAGCCTTTTGGCCAGCGGCGGGCTGATCACCGAACTGCCGTTTGACGGCGGCATCGAAATCAAACCCTATAGCCTGATCACTGCGCGCGGCCACAGGCTTTCGCCGTCTGCCCAGTTGGTGTCTGACCATATTCTGGCCCGGATTGAAAAACCATCGGTTCAGGTCGGCGAATAACCCTGCTTTGACTTTGGCCTGGCTTTGGCTTTGGCTTTGGCTTTGGCTTTGGCTTTGGCTTTGACGTTGACAGGACCGTGCAAGGCGCTACAAAGCGCGTCTCGTCTCGCCCAGATTCTTGCAGCCTTAAAATCAGCAACACCTGCCATCACCTTGCCGCAAAGTGCCGCCATATCGGGGCGCTTCGCGCAGGAAACACCAATGCAAACGCCTATAACATCCAACCTTGTTGTCATTACCGGCGGGCCCGGTTCTGGCAAAACCACACTGATCAATCATCTTCACCACCGCGGCTATGACACCAGCCCGGAGGCCGCACGCGCCATCATCGAAGACCAGATCGAGCGCGGCGGCAACGCTGTGCCGTGGGACGATAACGAAGCCTATGCCGGGTTAATGGCGCGGCGATCGATCCGCGACTGGCAGACCGGGCTGGATCATCATCCGCGCACGGTCTTTTGTGATCGCGGCCTGCCCGATACCTTGGCGCATCGCCGGTTATCCAACTTGCCCGAAGACACAGGATTGCTGGGTGCGATCAAAACATATCGCTATCGCCGCACGGTTTTCATCCTGCCCCCGTGGGCGGAAATCTACAAAACCGATCATGCCCGAACACAAAACTTCGCCGAAGCCGTCAGAACATATGTCGTGCTGTGTCGGACCTATCACGAATGCGGCTATGACCTGATCGAAGTGCGCAAAGGCCCGGTTGAACAGCGTGCCAGTCAGATTTTGTCGCGCCTAAAGCTCTAGCCTGCCCCCTAAAAACGTAACAATTACAAAGATAAGCGCCCCATTTCATGATCCCCCTCGCCCGCAAAATCCGAACAACCAGCGCCGCCATGCTTGGCCTTCTATCCCTGATCGCAACCAGCCTTCCGGCACAGGCTGCGTGCTATGGCTGGCCGCTGCGTGAATATCGCGGGGAGTATGCCTATGACGGGGACACCATCTATGTCGCCATTCCCGGTCTGCCCGGTGAAATCGCCAACATGTCGGTGCGGGTGCGTGGGGTCGATACCCCGGAAATCCGGGGCAAATGCGAAAGCGAGAAACACCTTGCCAAGCAAGCCCGCGATTATGCGCGAAACCGCCTGAAATCGGCCAAATCAGTAGAGTTTTGCGAACCGGAATGGGGGCGTTATGGTGGGCGCGTGGTGGCATCGGTGCGCATTGACGGCAGTCCGCTTGATGTTGAACTGATCAGCAACGGTCTGGCGCGCGCCTATGACGGCAAAACCAAGCGTCAGCCTTGGTGTCAGGGGTAAACTGCCTTCACTTTGATGTGTTTCGGCGGCGTCGGGACTGGACAATTTCAATATTCCCGCCATCTTTGGAGACATGATTTTGAATGCCCACAGATGGCAAGAGGATACGCATGAGCAAATACACCAAAGACCCCGACACAATTTCCAATCTTTCATCAGACCAGTATTACGTCACCCAGGAAAACGGCACAGAACCGCCGTTTCGCAATGATTTCTGGGACCATAAGGAAGATGGGCTATATGTCGATATCGTTTCTGGCGAGCCGCTTTTTACGTCCAAAGACAAGTTTGATTCCGGCTGTGGCTGGCCGAGTTTTGTCAAACCAATCGACAGCGAGCATGTGATTGCGCGCGAAGACAATACCCTTGGTATGCGCCGGATTGAAGTCAGATCCAAACATGCGGACAGCCATTTGGGGCATGTTTTTCCCGATGGTCCCAAGGATCGCGGGGGTTTGCGCTATTGCATCAATTCGGCCTCCTTACGCTTTGTCGCGATTGAAGATCTTGAGGCCGAAGGGTATGGCGATTACGCAAAACTTTTTGAATAATTCCCGTCATTATTCAAATTAAATGAATAATCAAACCCGACTCACAAGACCGGCGCATGAAGTTTCATCGCCGGTCTTTTTGGTGGGTTTTTATTTGTATGAGGATTTTGCAGAAACTTCATTTGCAGCATGCAGAATCCTTACCCCACGTCACTGGCTATAATCCGCTACTTGCTGACAATTACCTTCCAAAACATGACCATCACTTATTCCGACCAAGGCCTTGTTGCTGATGGTCGAAAATCTACCAAAGGGCGGGCTTTGAAACTCTTTCTCCGCAAAACTCCAGTAAAGACCAGAGTCATCAAAGTAGGTAAAAAGGTATGTTCGACCACTTTGCGTTTCTAACCATACCGTTCCGTCATCGTCTGCCCAAAAAATGCCCCCCCGGAGGCGTTCAACTTTGAGAGAGAACTCCGTGGGGGAGTTTGTGCCGTCGGCTGTTTCAATGCCTGTGCACGCAAAATTGTATTTTTTTACACCGAAGATAATGGCAATAACGAATACAACCCCAACGGCCAGAATGACCAAAACTCCCAGTCTTCCTTTAACGATACGCACAACCATCCCCCTACTCTGACCTTCATTAGAGTAAACACAACTTGGTCAGTTAACAAACATGGCTGATTGGACCAGTTTAATTATTTCACTACATAAAACTGTCCGAAATTCTTTTTTGTATGAGGATTAAAAATCACCGGGTGCACATTGCAAGCAGGTCAAACCCATCTCGCGCCATTTATCGACCACCCGACTGCGGTCATCGACGACCAGCCACGGGTCAAAGCCGTCGGCACGGATTTGCGCCAGAAGGTCTTCTTTGACTTCTTCATCGGTGCGGTGATCGGCATCGGTTGGGCGCAGATACATGCCATCAAATGGAATGTTATGGGCGCGCAGCCATGCTTCGGAGCGATGTTGCCAACCGGCGGGGCGGCCGGAGCAAATCACAATCGCATGGCCCGATGCGTGCAGGATGCGCAATAACCGTTCGATGTTTTCAATCGGCTTGGCCAAATCCATGGCGTCAAAGAACGCATCCCAGTGTTTTTCCACACCATGAACCAGATGCCCCAGGGTATCGGCATCGAAATGCGCCAGTGTTCCGTCCATATCAAACACCACCGCTTCGCGTGCGTTGCGTGCATTGCGGTCGCGGCCTTGCGCATTGGTCTGCGGTTGGTTCACGCGGAAATCTCCTTAATCAGTGTTTCAGTCAAATTTTCATAGTCCCACCGGTCTTTTGTTGGGCGGAACAGAATCGGGGTGGCGTTGGGCACACGCGGCCCATCGGCATCAAAGCCGGTCATGTACAGAATACAGCGCGCCACACCCGAATGGGCGACGATGACGTTAAGATGATCGGTGACCTCCGCCAGTGCCTGTTGCATGGCAAAGGACACGCGCTGGCACATGGCATCAAACCCCTCGCCGTTGGGCGGGGTGTCAAAGCGCGGGCAAAGCTCATTTATCGGACGGCCTTCAAGGTCGCCCCAATGGCGTTCGCGCAATCCGTCAAGAACGTGGGCCTGATGGTTGGGCAAAGCCAGTTGTGCTGTCTTGCACGCCCGGTCCTGCGGGCTGACATAGACCGACTGCCATGTGCCCTGCGCCATCAAGGGTGCAATCGCACTTGCCTGTGCGCGGCCCGTTTCATTCAGCGGCGGCTCGCTTGATCCGGCGATGATCCCGGCCCGGTTGGCATCGGTTTCCCCGTGCCGGATGAAGACAAACGGTACCTTGGGAAAATCGAACTTCTCAGCAGCATAGATCATGACCCGGCGTCATCCCTTTGAAAAAGCATCTGCATTATAAATAGAACCGATCAGCAAGCTGTAGCCGCCCGTCGAACCCGTCGACAAGACCAAAGTCCTCTGGTCGGCTGTTAAAAAGCGGCACGACCTGCATGGCGTGGCAGTCATTGGCGACATTCACCACATGCTGGGCCAGCGGATGGACGTTCCAGCGGCGGAAATGCGCGTGGCCCTTTTCGACCATTTTACGTGCGTTTAGCGGCATGAAGCCGGTAAAGATCACATGCGCACTTGATCCCAGCCGCCCGGCATCGCCCCAACCGTCAATCAATTCGCGGGCCTTGCCAAAGGTCGCACAGGGCGCATGACAGAGCAGCAACCGGGCATCGGGATTAAAATGCTTTGCCTTGTCTTTGAACGCGCGCAATTGGCGAATGGCTTCGCCGTCAACATAATCACCGCCGCGCGTATCAAGAACCTGTTTGACCTGCCCATAGCAGCGATCATCCATCGACCAGTCGGTCAGGCCGTTGCGTTCAAACAGCAAGGCCATTTCGGCGGCCCGGCCACTGGGGGGCACGGGAAACAATATCTGCCCATCAAGCTTGGTCATGGTGGTGAGCAAGCTATCAATGCGGACATTTTGCGTAAGCCCCTCCATCCCGTAGGATGCATCGAGCAAAACCGTCGCGGCATCGGGCGGCGCGTCATAGAGGAAGTAATCGGATTCCTGACAAAAATCGCCGGAATACAACACCCCGCCAGCAATTTCGAAATGCAGCCACACCCCGCCAAACGAATGGCCGGTGCGCCCGGTGGTGACGGTGACACCATCGACCTGTATTTCACCATAGGGCGGCAATGTGATGACATTGGCCCCCTTGGGCAGCGAGCGCGCGGTGACTTCGGTACAATAAATCGGCAAGCCAGCAGCAACGATTTCATCCGCCGCCCCAATATGGTCGATATGATCGTGGGTGATGAAAACAGCGTTAACTTTGTTCAGCCACGCCGGATCAAATCCCTGATCGCTTTCCGGGCCAACGCCGCAATCAAGCAGCCAGCGCCGGTTAAAAAATTCAAGCCGCAAGCAGGCCGGGCCTTTTTCGCCCAAGCCAGACAGAATACGCATCCGGGCTGACATCAGGCGGCCTCACCTTGCATGCGGTCAAACACCCAGCCATCGGAGACTTTTAATCCGACGTTTTCGCCAATGCGCGCCCGTCGATTGGCATAAACCGGCAAGACATGATCACGATCCTGCCCGATCCGCACTGTTAATCGGAACCGACCGCCGAGATAGACGCAATCTTCGACAGCCCCGCGCAACGCCCCGGCATCATCGACCCAGACGTCTTCGGGGCGCAGGCAAAGACCCGCCTGTCCGGCATGTGCCGCCGCCCGATTGCGCACGAAATTCGGACAGATGCGCGCGGCAATATCCGTGTCGCCCAGACGCACCGAACAGGTGCGGTCGCCGTTGATCGACACGTTGCTGATCGGCAAAACCGCACCCGCCCCGACAAAGCCCGCCACCATCAAATCAGCCGGTTCGCGGTACAGGGTTTCGGGGGCGGCCATTTGGCGAATATGGCCCTTATCCATCACAGCAATCCGGTCGGCCATGGCCATGGCTTCGGCCTGATCGTGGGTGACATAAATCATCGTCGCCCCGGTGCGGCGATGGAAATCCAGAAATGCCTGCTGCATGGTTTCACGCAAATGCACATCGAGATTGGCGAGAGGTTCATCAAGCAACACCGCACGCGGTTCCATCACCAGACAGCGCGCCAGTGCCACACGTTGACGCTGCCCGCCGGAAAGTTCGGTCGGGCTTCGATCCGCGTAGGGGCCAAGGGCAACTGTCGCAAGGGCTTCTTTGATTTTATGGTCGCGTTCGGCCCGGCCAAGACCGCGGACTTCCAACGGATAGCCGACATTGCGCGCCACCGACATATGCGGCCACAGGGCATAGGATTGAAACACAATGCCCAGATTGCGCATTTCCGGGGTGACCATGATGTTGCTTTGCGGGTCGGCAACCACCTGCCCGCCCAGCGAAATCACCCCGCCATCGGGTTCCTCGAACCCGGCCAACAGACGCAGCAATGTGGTTTTGCCACATCCCGATGGGCCCAGCAGGGCGACAAATTCGCCATCGGCGATATCAAGCGAGACCTGATTGACCGCGCGATAATCGCCAAAACATTTGGTAATACGCGAAAGATTTATGTCTGCCATGGCACAACTCCCTTGGGCAAACGACGCGATGCCAGCTGAAAACAGCTCATCAACGCAATCACCACCAGCACGACCATGACCGCCACGGCCGAGGCCAGAACGGTGTCGCCACTGTCATCAAGATTGAAAATCAAAACACCCAGCGTTTCATTGCCCGACGCCCACAACAGGGCCGATACGGTCAATTCGTTGAATGCGGTTAGAAACACCAAGAGCGCCCCGGCGGCCGCCGACGGGGCGGCGAGCGGCAACAGAATGTCGCGCAAGCGCCGACCAAGTCCGGCACCACACGCCTGTGCGGCTTCTTCCAATGCGGGGTCAAGCTGGCTAAAGCTGTTCATTACGGGACGCAACGCGATCACAAGGAACCGTGCAAGATAGGCAATGAAAATGATGCCCAGCGTGCCATAGAGGCTGACATCAAGCAGCGGAATACGAATAAACAGCAAGATGCAGGCAATCGCCAGAACCACACCGGGCAAGGCATAGGGCACTTCGACCAGAAGGTTGATCAGCTTGGTCAGGCGCGACGGCCGGCGCACCATCACATAGGCCAACGGCAAGCAGACCAAAACCAGTGTGATCGACGCACCAACCGACAGCATGAAACTGTTCTGAAACGCGCGCATGGTCGAGGGTTGGACAAACAGCACCTGGCGGAAGGCATCGAAACTGTAATTGTCGAAATTCAGTTTCACCCCAAAGGCCGGGACCAGCGAGGTTGCAATAAGGGCGAGCAACGGTACGACCAGAATGGCAACCAGCACTGTCCAAAGAATGCCTTCGATCATCGGACGGCGCGCGCCCAGACGGATATCAAGCGGCCGCCCGACCATGCCCATCAAACGATAGTCGCGTTTGGCCAACAGCCGGTGATGAAGGGCGACCCCGCAAATCGCAATCGCACCAATCAGCATGGCAAGGACCGATACCTCGCCCAGTACCGACGGGCCAAAACCGGCCAGTTTTTGATAAATCAGGGTCGGTAAGGTCGCGTAATTTGCCGGAATGCCCAGCATCGCGGTAATGCCGAAATTACCCAAGGCGGTGACAAAGGCCATGGCGGTTCCGGCAATCAGGCCGGGACTGGTCAGGGGCAGGATAATTTGCCACCACAACCGTCCACCGCGCGCGCCGGCCAAACGGGCGGCTTCGATCTGTTCACGGGGCAGCATGCGCAAATTCGCACGCAGGGTCAAAAACACGATGGAGGCATGTTGAATGCCCAAAAGCAGTGCGATGCCTTCGGCAGAATAAAGTGGTTGGGGTGATCCCATCGCCGGGGCGATGCCAAAGGCATTTAAAAGTGCACTGCTGGGGCCGGTCAGTTGCACCCAGCTAAGCGCTGTGATTTGCGGCGGGATCATCATCGGGATCATAAAGCAAAACACCAATGCCGCCTTGGCGCGCACATCGGTCAGGGCCACCAGAAAGGCAAATGATCCGCCGATCAAAAGCGAAATGATCGTGCCAAGACCCGCGGTATAGAGGCTATTGCCCGTGGCCTGCCACGTTGATCCGTTGCCCAGAACATCGCGGAAATAGTCAAAGGACGGCACGCCACCGACCATGACGCCCTCAAACCCGAGGCGCACAATCGGCAGGATGGACACGACAAAGACCGGCACCAACAACCAGTACAGCAACCGGTCCGAAGACCGGTTGCTGTTTGAACGGGCTGTGATCATGCCGGGCCAAAAGCCGCGAAGGCGACTTACAGCCTGCATTACTCAGCCCCAAAGATGTCTGCGAATTTCTTTTTGTTGGCGTCGGCCTGTTCAAGGGCAATCGCCGGGTTGAAATCCATCAGTTTGATGTCTTTGCGGGCCGGGAAGCCTTCTGGCAGGTCCATGTCGTTACGGGCCGGGATATAGCCCATATCAAGCACCAGTTTCTGACCGGCATCCGAGAGGACAAAATCAACGAACTTATGCGCCGCATCGACGTTTTTGGCTTCTTTCATGATCGCGACCGGTTCGGTCACATAGGTGACACCTTCGGTCGGGAAGACGAAATCAACCGGCGATCCTTTGGCTTTGCCACGGATGGCAAGGAAATCGACAACCACGCCATAAGGTTTTTCACCCGATGCAACGGCCTTGAACGTACCACCGTTGCCACCCTGTGCGCGGGCATCATTGGCCGCAAGTGCCTGATAGTAGTCCCACCCCAGATCCTTGTTCTCGGTCAGGGTGGAGAGGTGAATAAGAGCCGCACCGGAATAAAGCGGGCTTGGCATGACGATCTGATTTTTCAGCGCCGCATCAGACAGATCAGCCCATGATTTCGGGGCTTTGACCGCGGTGTTGTAAACAATGCCCGTCGTGATCAGCTTGGTCGAATAATAGTAGCCTTCGCCGTCATAAAGCGCATCTTCGTAGGCGCTGGCTTCGGGGGATTTATAGGCCTGAAGCTGACCTTCCTGCTTGAGGCCTTCGAGCGTTACGGTATCGGCAATCAGAAGGACATCCGGGCGCGGGTCGCCTGCGGCGATTTCGGCGCGCAGTTTGGCCATCAGTTTGGTGGTGCCATCGCGGACCCACTCAACTTCAACATCCGGGTTGGCCGCCATAAAGGCATCAACCGTGGTCTGGGCATCCTGGGTCGGCTGGCTGGTGTAAACAACCAGTTTTTCGGCCGCCTGGCCAACAACCGGCAACATCATTGTGGCAGTCGCCACCGCAGCAAGAAGAACGTTACGCATGTTTGACATCCCTTGATCAGTAAATACCAACGACTTTAATTATGGACCGGTTTGACCGGCCCTTCGGGTGGGCCAAATGCGTCCATCGGCTGCGTTGCGTCGCTTGCCCATATGCCCGATATGAACTGCGCGACGCGCCTTGCCGAGTGAACGAATTTGGCACCATCAAACCGGACCATAACTAAAGCCGCTGGTATTAGGTTTCGTTCGAAAACTGTTCGATCCGGAAGCTATCGGGATTTCCGTAACAGTTGTGTGACAACACCAAGAATTAAATGTTTCAACAGGTGTAACGGGCTTTCCAGCCACAATCAGGCCTGTCTATACTCAGGTCAGAAACGAAACCGTACCTTTCGAACGAAAGAATATGATGTGACTGAAATCCCTGATGCCGTGCCGCTTGACCGCCGCCGCGACCGGATTGTCGCGCTTGTAAAATCCTGTGGCTTTATGGCGGTCGAGGAACTGGCACGCCGTTTTAACGTGTCGGTTCAGACCATCCGCACCGATTTGCGTGATTTGCAGGAACAGGGACGCGTGTTTCGCCGTCATGGCTTGGCCGGACCTGCCCCTGATCCGGATAACTCGGCCTATGAAAAGCGTGAAGTCTGGAACCGGACGGGCAAACAGGCGATTGCGGCGAAGATCGCCGAACTGATCCCGGAGGGCTGCACGATTGCGATTGGGACGGGCACCACCGCCGAACTGGCCGCCCAGCATTTATCATCGCACCGCAATTTAACCGTGCTGACCAATAACCTGCATGTGGTGATGACATTGCAAAACGCGCCCAACGTGACGCTGCGTCTGGCGGGGGGCACGGTGCGCACCCGTGATCTTGATATCATCGGGGCCGATAGTGCCGATTTCTTTGGCAGCATGCGGGCCGATTTCGGGATTGTCAGTGTCGGCGGGATGTCGGACGACGGTGATCTTTTGGATTTCAACATGGACGAGGTGCGCGCGCGCCGCGCACTTGTATCGTGCTGCGATCATGCGATCCTGATGGTCGATGAAAAGAAAATGGGCCGCAAGGCGCTGTGCCGTGACGGCCATGCCAGCGATTTTCAGACCGTGTTGCTGAATACTGCGCCGGGCGATGCGTTGCAACGTGCGCTGGTTAAGGCGCGCAGTCAGATTGTGGTTGTTGCCTAAATCTTACGAAGGCGTCACGCAGCCAGCGTTGCATCCTCAGTCACCACCAGATTACCATCGACATGCAGGGTATGGTTCGGGGCGACGGCGGCCCAACTGTCGGCGTCGGTATCAAGCGGTTCGGACACAATGATCACGTGACCATTGCGTTTGCGCCAATAAAGCGATGGCGGTTTGTCATCGCTGGCGTGGCGGATGGCACAGATGCTTTTGCCGTTTGACAGACAGGCGGTAAAGCGAAACGGAGCGGTCGCCCCACGGGTTTGCATTTCATGTTCGACGATTTCGATGGTGCGGCGGATGGCGCGGTGCGGGTCTTCGACCAAGCCCAATGTCAACATCAGGCAAAAGATCAACTCGCTGTCGGTGGAGCCTTGGCGGGCGGCGTAATGGGTATCGTCAATCATGGCTTCTAGCGAGCGACGGACCAGCGGGTAATCGCCAATTTGCCCATTGTGCATGAACAGGTATTTGTCATGGGCGAACGGGTGGCAGTTTGACCGGCTGGTGTGTGTGCCGGTTGAGGCGCGCACATGGGCAAAGAACAGGCCCGATTGAATGTGATGGGCCAAGGACCGCAAGTTCGGGTCATTCCAGGCTGGCAGGATTTCGCGGTACAGCCCCGGTGTCGGGCGGTCATCATACCAGCCAATGCCAAAGCCATCGCCGTTGGTTGGGGTTTTGGCCTGTTCGGCATGCAGGCTTTGATCGACCAGCGAATGGCGCGGTTCAAACACCAGTTTTTCAAGATAAACCGGATCCCCAATATAACTCAGCCAGCGACACATACCCGATCCCCCAAAAACTGCACTTCAGACGGTGCACATCTAAGCCACATATTACAGCACGGTCAATGTGATATTATATTGAACCGTCGTGATTTAAAGACATGGCGTTTGTCAGGCCCCTGTTCGCAGAAAGAACAATAAACCACTTGCCAACCCGGATGTTTGACCGTATTTTCCGCGCCACAAAATGAGTCGTGCTGGCGTAGCTCAGCTGGTAGAGCAACGCATTCGTAATGCGTAGGCCGTAGGTTCGAATCCTATCGCCAGCACCATTTTGAACCACACAAAACCCCGTTGGGCTTTATCGCCCTTCGGGGTTTTGTGTGTCTTAGTTCATATCTCAAATGGTTAGGGTCTGAACCCAGTTGAATGTTTGAAATGGCATCAGAACAAGCAAGACATGCAAGGAAATCTCCGCCGCGCGGGGTGGTGCCCCGGGCAAGGGGATTGACGCAGCAGGCCGCAGCTTGCTCTGATGTCCTTTGGATCGGAGGAATTTGCACGGGCTATTGTGTCGCATCACCTTGCAAGGCAGCGAGCCTTGCTGCGGTAATGCTCCTGATATCCGCACAAATTCCTCGCGACCATTTCAAGCATTCAACTGGGTTTAGACCCTAAACTTTTCACACAACCCCACCTAGAAACGTCAATTTGCACGGAACCGTTTAAATCCTTGCAGATCATGGAAGACAGTCTGGGCGACCGTACTGACCCGATCATGTCGCCTTCTGCAAGGGCAACACTCAAGGGCCACACTCAATGGCCACACTGGGGATGCGTGCATGACAGACAGTCAAAAGCCCACGGCTCAACCAACCGACAAAACCACCGACCAAGGCACCGATAAAGCTACGCCCTATGCGAGCTTACCGCCCGAACATCAGGATGCGCTTGATGTGATGGCGGCATTGTGCCGTGAATACGGGCTTGAGGAGCTGGCACCGGGGCTTTTGCACAGCAGTTCACTTTTTCCCGACCCGGCCACCAGCCCGGCCAGTAGTGGCAGCACGCCGCAGGACAGCGGTGCACAGGTTCACCAGCCCATACATGGATTTGACGCGGAACCGCAGGAAACCGCCTTTTCGATCATTCAAAAATTCCTGTTTGATCGCGATCCAAATGCGCCCGATTCCCGCCCAAATCAGGCCGGGCTTGACGGGCATATCCCCGACCCGGCCAGCGTTCTGGCCAAATCCATGCAGTCATCCCCCCAAACCCGCGCAGATCAGCAAAAGGGACCCGATATGACCCAGTCTTCCGAGGCCTCAAGCACCCCTTCCTATGACAGTGCGGCCGCACAGTGGCGCCTGACCACCACCCGCCCGGATGGCAGTGAAACCGATCTTGCCGGGGCGGTGATCAGCGATGACATGTTCCGTACCGCCATGCCGCAGCTTCAAGGCAAGGACAGTCAGGATGCCGATGTTCCCGACTGGACAATTGATCTTGCGCAATGCCTGCCGCTGGCGGCCGGGCGCACCAGCGCGCAAACCGCCATCAGCGCCAAACTGGTCGCACTCGACACGCCCGCGCTTCTTGGGGGCTGGTGCCTGAATGTTGGGGCGAATGGAGGTGTAAATGCAGGTGTGCAATCCGAACTGGCGATTACCGTGCCCAAGGCATCGCCGTCGCAATTGCGGGCCTTGTTGTTTGACACGACAGTGACCGATCAGGCGCAGGAACCCTATTCAGAAATGGCGACCTATGGCGGCGGGGCTTATGCGCTTCATCTTGAGCAAACGATTGGCGATGTTGCGAGCGGCACGACGCCGAACCTTGCCCTGATCCGCCTGATCTTTGCCGATCGTCCCGCCGTTCCAGCACAGTTGGAATATATCGGCACCTTGCCCAGCCCGACGTTGCGCGGGACCATTCCGATATCGCCGACCCATGCCATTCCGTTCTGGATGCAAATCACCCCGCCCAGCGAAGGCGACAAGGGGGCGGGCCTGGTGATCCTTGTGCAATATGATCAGGAAGTCAGTTTCAATGTCACCGCCCAATTGCTGACATCAAGCAAATCATGCACGCCAACGGCGATTTTAAATTGCAGCGGGCAAAGCGATAACAGTGCGTGCCGTGCGGCCAGCATGATCGCCAATGCCAATGGGCGTCTTGAAACCACGCTGACCGGGCTTGCCACCGCCCCGACCCCAGACGAATTGGCAGGGTATGGGTTTTGCCTGGACGGCGATGGCACGTCAGATACGTCCAAGACGGCCTCGGTTGTGGCCCCGACGACGGCATCGGCTGCGGCATCCGTTGCCAAGCCCGCCGCATCGACCGATAGCAAAAGCAATGATGATGGCAAAGACCAACCGTCCGGTCAGAAGTCGGGCGGCGGGTCGGCGAAAACCACGCAGGGCGGAACGGGGAAATCGGCCAGTTCAAGCACGACCAACAAGGGAGGTTCCTGATGGCGGGTCCGGGACAGTCAGGCATTGATACCGCCAGCAGCCGCAAGGATGCGGTCAGAAAGGCGTTCAATCAGGAATATATGGCCACCCAGCAGGCGATGTCGCAGGCTGCTGAACGCGCACGCACGCAGGTTCTGGATCAGCGTTACACCATCAGTTCGCATGCACAGGATGTGAAAGCCGGTGCCACCGCGCCGCAGCCGCCGTTGGGGACGCAAACTGGTACGCAAGCCGCCCCGGCAGGCAACCAGCAGGCAAAACCCCAGCCACAGCCACAGGGTGCGCCTTACATGGGCAGCAGTCCGGCTGGTGGCGGCGCCCATCAGGTGATGTTCGATATTGCCAACGAGATCCGCAATATCATCAACAAGGAAGTCGACCAGCGCATGCAGATCCTTGCCGCACGGGTTGAAGCCGCGATTTTGCAATCGCTGCCGACAGAAACAGCCGACACCACGGATGCAGATCAGGCCGCAGACGCGCCAAAAGGGGCAAAACGCACCGCTGCCAATAAGGCAGACACATCAAAGAAAACCGACCCTCAAGATAGTACGCTGTCCCCAGCGCCAGACAATCCGCCCTAACAGAACGGATCGGCCCAAGGGCCAAGACCGTGGTTATTGGTGATCGTGCAGCTCACTGAAATGCGGAAAACCGCTGTCTCCCGCTACCATGATTTCAGGATTTTGGCCGCGACACCAGACCAGATCCAAGATTGCGTCCCACGAATTCCAGCATTGATCCACCCCCTGCCCGCTTGGGCCGGGGACACTTTGACGAACACAGATTTACAACCATTGATTGCAGTAAATACTTTTATTCACAATCACTCGAATAGTACGTCATACTAGTTACTGCAAAACTTAATCAGCCTAAGGTTGCAATCTGTCAACTGGAGGGATCCATAGTGCAGAACGAAAAGAATACTCAACAGGACGAGGTGAACTTCACAGAGGCAGAATTGCGGTTTGCCCGCAGCCTTGAAGATACCTTAAATCAGGCGCTGGGCGACGGCGACAATGTCACGTCAATCTGGTCACGGTTAAAACCCGAACAACGTGTGCGGGTTGCCGAGGGATATCTTTCACAACTCACCCCGGCAGAGCCTCCGCAGGATGGCAGCGCCATCGACGACGCGCGACAAAGCGATCCGGCCCAAGCTTTTGGGCAGCGCGAGGCGACACCCGATTTCAGCGCATCTGCCGCACAGGCACAAACTGCGTCATCGCCGATCAATGGTGCGCAGAACCGCCAAGGCCCGCCGCCCGGCTATCCCGCAGATTTCAATCCGCTTGCCGGGTTCCCGGAGCTGGAGCCATCGCGCTCCGGGCCAAGTCCGGAAGACATCATCGCAAGCGCCCTTCCGGGCTATCAGGGCGGATCACAGATAAGTCCGCTGGACGCCCTTCGGGGGTTGTTGCCCGGCGGCTTTGACTATCCGGCCATGCCGACCCCCACCCCGGGCATGCCGGACACACAGACACCGCAGCCACATCACAGCGATCCAGCCCCGACACCCGAAACCGTCCCGGCGATTGATCCGGAACTGGGTCCGGCCGCGCCGAATTTCTGGCCGCTGTGGATTGATCAGCAGGATGTTCTGCTTAAGCAGTGCCTGAAACTGATGTCGGGCAATATGGATGATGCGCAGGATGCGCTGTCCGAGGCGATGGTCAAGGCATCGACAAAATTCGAAGCCTCGATGGATGAAATCCGCAATCACCGGGCCTGGCTTTCACGGATTGTCCATAACGCCTGTATTGATTTGCATCGGCAAAACCGGCGCAAGGCGGAATACAAGGAAGAAACCCACGGCGGTGCGGATGTTCCGGTATCACCGATCAGCCCGCCGGTTATTCCCAGCCCGGAAGAATCGTTTTTAACCAACGAAAAGCTCGACCAGCTCGAAACTGTCCTCTGTGCCCTTCCTGAAAAACTGCGCAAGCCGCTTTTGATGCGCTGCGTTCAGGACCGCAGTTATGACGACATCGCGGTCGCCCTGGGCTTAAGCAATTGCGCCGTGCGCAAACGTGTCCAACTGGCACGCGACCACCTGAAGGACGCCGACATTCAATAGTTGGCAAATAAATGAAAAAGACGCGTCACAACCCTAAACACCCAGCGTCTTTAGATTGAAAACGGGACGGCGAAACCCCGTCAGGATCACAACCGCAAGCAGTCCACAGCACACCTACACGAAGGAGACTTTACAATGGCGATTCCGACCCCGGTAAATGGTCAGATCACTGATGCAGTCACCCAGACAAATGTGAAAGTTTTGGGCGACGCCCCGGCAATGGCAATGGGCTCGATTTTTCAGTCCCTCGCACATTCCACCGGCATCCTCTATGAAAACGCCGTCAGCGCACAGCAGCAGATCGGCATCACCTCGCAGGCAGCGACCAATCAGGGCGTCATCCAGATCTATTCGGTCGATACGATGGCAGACTCTGTGGCAACCTCGAAAATTGCCAAAAGCGACGTGCCCGACAATATGCTGTCACTTCTGACCGCACTTCAAGCCACCAAAGGCTGATCCCGTTTACCTGTCAAACATATGGCAGGCTGGTCCCGCTCCGGATCTTCTGACACACGGGTCACCATCAAATCGGGCGGTCGTTTCCATCAGCGACCGCCCGATTTTACGTGGATCGCGCCCCAATTTGCGGTCTGCAAGTTTTTGCACAAGTTCCGTCACAACCGATCTGGCCCCCCGTCATCTGACTGATCCCGCAAACTACGCGGAAAGGGCCGGATTCCGGCACTTCTTTAGGCAACCAGGAGATACACAATGGCTGATAACACTCCGGTCAATGGCATGATCACGGATGCAGTAACCCAAGCCAACGTAAAGGTTTTGGGTGATGCTCCTGCCATGGCCATGGGCTCGCTGTACCAGTCGCTGGCGCATTCGCACGGCATTCTCTACGAGAACGCCGTCAGCACCCAGCAGCAGGTCGGCATCTCTTCACAGGCCGCAACCAACCAGGGCGTCATTCAGGTCTATTCGGTCGATACCATGGCCGGTGCCGTTGCCACCTCCAAACTCGCAAACAGCGATGTGCCCGACAACATGCTTTCTTTGTTGTCGGCTCTTAAAGCAACGACCGGCACTGCCGTGTCGTAACACCAGATTGGTTTCGCCGCCGAACCGGCCCGGCATGCAATCGCTTGCCGGGCTTTTTCCATCACAAAAGTCGCTGGCGCACGTCATACCGATAAGTCCCCATTTCGCCAGCCAAGGAGACGGACATGCCGGCACCATCGGGAACACCCCCACAAGACGGCACGCAAGCAGATCAAAGCCAATCCAGCCCGCCACAGCAGCCGCAACAGCCGCAACAGTCCTGGTACGTCGCGGAACATCCCCCCTGTCAGGTGTCCAGTCAGGTCACCGACAGCGTTGCGATGACCAATGTCGCGACCATTGGTGTCGGGCCAAGTTATGCCGCCCTTCAATCCATGCTGGGCCAGTCACAATCGCAAAGTGTCTTGATGGCCAATATGGTTTCCGCCCAAAGGCAAAATGCGATGGTTGGCATGACCACCATGACCAAGGGCATCGAACAGATCATGAATCGTCGTAACCAGTAAGGATCAAAGCGATGAGCAATTCCCATGAAGTTGACGAGCAAATCACCGACAGCGTGACCCAGACAAACACCACCGTCATTGGCAATGGCCCGGCAATGGGGACCATGCAGTCCTATCTATCCCAGGCACAGGCCCAGGGCATTCTGTTTGCCAATATGGTCAACGAACAGCAGCAACTGGCCGTGGCAAGCCTTGCCACCACCATGGAATGCGCGAAATCGACCCTGTCGGTTCAGGACAACAAACCAAATTTTTTTACGACGGCTCCTTTGAATGTACGTCAGCCGGCCAATCCGACGAAGCCGGACCCGAACCACAATCCGACGTAAATGACGGCGACACTGCCCCCGAAGCCCCGCCCGACGACGACCCACCATGGTGGGAACAACTTGATGAACGCTTTGTGGGTAAGGGTAAGGGCAACGGCACGACCGATGAGCAATCCGAAGGAAATGGCACCTCAGGTGTGTCGTGAGGACGGAGCATAAACCATGAACGATATCGTCAATCCACAAGTCACAGATGCGGTCACCCAGACCAACGTGAAAGTTCTGGGCGAAAGTCCGGCACAGGCGGTGTCGATGGCCTTGCAATCGCATTCCCATGCGACGGGGCTTGCCATGGAAAATGCCACATTGGTTCAGGGCAACATGCAACAGGTCGTCAATACATCGACATCGAAACTGGTCGCCCTGATCACGGCACAGGCGGGATAGCCGTCAATCGGCGAACGCCCCCGAAAATAATCAGCAAACGATCTGGCGAAATTTGATCACAATTCTTCTCATCATGCGTCAAAAGGTGTGCGGTCAGACAGACCGCTTATTCGGAGGATACAATGGCTATTCCAACCCCGGTGAACGGTCAGATTACCGATGCAGTTACGCAAACTTCGGTAAGCGTTCTTGGATCCGCACCCGCCAATGCGATGGGCTCGATCTATCAAAGTGCGGCGCATTCGACATCCATCCTGTTCCAGAACGCGGTGCAGGCCCAGCAGCAATCATCGATCTGCTCGCAGGCCGCCACCAACCAGGGTGTCATGCAGCTTTATTCGGTCAATACCATGGCCGGTGCAGCGGCAACGAGTAAGGTGTCAAATTCCGACAACAGCAATACGCTTTTGACACTCCTGATCATTTTGGCAGCAACCCGCCGCTAGGCACATGACATGACCCGTCCGATCCATCATCGGACCATGGTCACTTAAACTGAGGGCGTGCAGATGGCAGACAACACCCCCGTAAATTCACAGATCACGGATGCCGTGACACAAACCAACGTCAAGGTTCTTGGCGAAGCGCCTGCCCAGGCGATGGGGCTTGTGTATCAAACCATGGCGCATTCCATCAGTCTTTCGATGCAAAATGCCATGCAGACCCAAGGTGGCCTGCAGCAGATCGGCAATGCCGTAACGTCGAGCGCGTGCAAGATGATCCTTGACACATCTGGCGGCGGCATGGGCGGCGGAGGCAACAAAAATTCGTAATTTCTGAGTGGTCATTCGATGGGCCATGAGGATGTGCCCCAACAGCATTGAACAGACGCGCAAAACACCCGTCAAAGCAAATGAGGTCCTTCATGGCAGACGATGACACCCCCCCAAAGCCAGCGAGCACTGAACCCAAGGGCGCGGATGATCCGACCACGCCTGATGCCGCAGACAACACGGATGCCAAAGATACCAAGGATGCAAGTGGCGGCAGCACCGGTGCCCCGGATGCCCCGGATGCCCCCAAAGCATCGGGCGGCGATGGGTCAGACAAGGACACGCCCCCCTCGGACAGCCCGCCTGCCGCATCTGGCACGCCCCCACTCAGCACGGCTTTGAACCCGCAAATCGTTCAGGCGGTTGGCACAACCAACCATGCGGTTCTAAACGGAGCCATTCCGGGGGCCAATGGTGTTGCTTATCAAAAGGTGGCGCAGGCAGCGGCGTACGCGGTGCAGGATTCAACAGATTATATGCGCAGCATCATGTCGATGGCATCAGCGACAACAGGTGTCGCCATGCAAAAGATGCTGGCAACCAAAGAAGTCCAGCCTTACAGCGACATCATCGAAGCCGCATCCAAGGCCGTCACCGACGCGCAGAAAACGTTTACAAGCGTTGGGACGTCGGCAAGTAGTGTTGTGAAGGATTTTGACAGTATGGCGTGACGGCATCTGCCGTCTGTCATCTGGCAGATAACAGCAGTGTCCTGAATGCTGAGCGGCTGGGAATTACCCAGCGCGCATCAGTTCAAGACGATGACATGCCTCGGAGAAGTCAGGGGCAAACAGCTTGACGCTGACCCCGGTCCCTTGCAGCTCATAGGCGCCCATTTCCACGGTTGGGCAGGAAATGAAACTGGCGACGGTCTGGCTGACCAGAACGCGTTTGCCCAGTTGCTTGGTCAATTGTTCGATCCGGGCGGCTTCGTTGGCGGCCTGACCCACAACGGTAAAATCGACCCGTTCGGGAACCCCGACATTGCCATAAATCACATCCCCGACATGCATCCCCAGCCCGTAATCAAACGGCGGTTTACCGGATTCTTCGCGCGTCGCGTTGAGCTGATCGATGTTGAGCTGTGCCTCGGCAGCGGCATACAGGGCGGAAACGCAGGCGGTTTCGACATTGTTTTCATTTTCGTCAATCGGGAAAATCGCCAGTGTCGCATCGCCGATATAACGCAGAACCTGTCCGCCGTGTTTCAAGACCGCACCGGCGGTTGCCGAAAAGAAATCATTCATTTCACCCAGGAACGCATCGTCCCCAACATGGGTTGCAACCGATGATGAGTTGCGCATGTCCGAGAACCAGATCACCGCACGGGTTTTGGTGCTGTCGCCCAGTTTGATCTGACCATTGCGCACGCGTCCACCGGCATCTGATCCCAAATAGGTTTCAAGGATGGTTTTGGTTTCTTCGTGGTTGATGCGCATTTTGCACGACACGGCAAAGCGGCGCTGAATGCCCGAAAGTGTCGCAAGGTCTTCGTCGGAAAAGCCACTTGGGCGGCGCGTCATATAGGTCATGAAAATGCGGTTACTGCCCAGCGTGCTGTCACGGTCGGTGACAAAGGGCGTCATCAACGCATAGTAATCTGTGCCGCGATTGCGGCGGAAACTTTCAAGGATCGGGAAATCAAGAACCGCGCCCGGCCCGATCAAATGGCGGCGCATGAAACTGACATCTGAATCCGACATCCATTTAAGCGGACTGTCGGCCCAATCGGGATCATCATCGCGCACCCCCATATGGGTCGAACGTTCAACCGAATTGCTGTCCTTTGACCAGACATAAGAAACCCCTTCGTAAAGGGGGTGCAGGGTTTTGAACGCCACCATCACACGGTCGATGGGAATACCGGCCGCGACCAACCGACGCACCATGCCATTGAGGATCTCTGAGATGTCGGTATCTTCGAGCGCGCATTCCATCACCCAGTCGTTGACAGACCGGACAAACCCGCGCGCTGCCTGCGCCGAATTGGTGCCGGGCAACGATGTCACTACCGATGAAGATGCATTTTTGTCGCTCATTGCCTGCTCCGCAGATTTCGTGCCTTAACTATCGCATTGCCTAGATAGAACAGCAACGCAATTTCGCAATTGCGAATTGGGAAACAGTCTCTTTCCCGCCAGACAAATGACCATCAGTCATCAATTATGCAAGTTCGAATTTTAAAAAAACTGTAACCTGCTGAATTCACGAGATATTGTTTACAGTTTTGCAGGTGGAAGATAAATCCGGGCCAGCAATCCGCCCTGCGGTGCATCTTCAAGATAGATTTCGCCGCCATGGGCCCGAATGGCCGTGCGCGCGATGGCCATCCCAAGACCAATCCCCCCGGTATCGCGATTGCGCGATTCTTCAAGCCGGAAGAACGGTTCAAACACCTGTTCGCGTTGATCAATTGGAATGCCCGGTCCATCGTCAGATATCTCGATCCAGAGGCCGTCATCATCGGCATCCTGTATGGCGACTTCGACCGTGGCACCATATTCAAGCGCGTTGGATACCAGATTGCCAAAGGCACGTTTTATCGATAGCGGACGGCATGGGTAGACGCGCGGGGTGACCTCGCCCGAAAATGCGATGGGACGCCCGGTTTCGGCCAGATCTTCGACCGCGGATTCAATCAGTGCGGCGATATCGATTTTGCGGGTTGCCTCATTGGCGGTTTCTTCGCGCGCAAAGGTCATCGCCGCTTCGACCATCTGTTCCATTTCATTGAGGGTTTCAATGATCCGGGCGCGGTTTTCCGGGTCTTCGACAAATTCGGCGCGCAATCGCAAGGATGTTATCGGCGTGCGCAAATCATGCGAAATCGCCGCCAGCATTCTGGTGCGGTCTTCGACAAACCGTTTTAGACGTGCTGTCATGCGGTTAAACGCCTTGGCCGCACGGCGAATTTCAAGTGGTCCGGTTTCTGGCACCGGCTCGGGATAATCACCGCGCCCGACCCGGTCAGCCGCCCGGGTCAACACCGCCCATGACCGCGAAATACGCCGGGCCAGGAAGAATGTGATGATCCCGATGACAAGGGCCGACATCACAACCCGGATCACATTATCAAAGACAAACCGTGGCGGCGGTGTCACCCCGCCAATCATCGCTTCGAGCCAGATGTTGGGTTGGCCATCGTCGGTGATCTTATCGGGTAAAGTTGAAAAGATCGGCACGGCAAGCTGCATCACCGGTGCGCCATGACAATCAAACCGGTCAAGATAGCGCAATGCCCATGGGGCAATGTTTTTGCCATGCGCGCGTTGATCACTTTGCTTTAAATCCGGTTTGTCACTTCGGCGCTTTTTCTCAATCGCTTCTTCGAAAATATCGTGCACGCCCCTATGGGGGGAGACATCCTTTTTGCCCGGCATTTCACTGTCGGAGAACTTTTCCTCACGCACGTCACGCAGACGATGCTTTTCCGCCCAACAGGCATCTTCGGACAGAATATCAACATTCGCCTGTACGTCGGGTGACGTTGCCAAGAAAGCATTCAGGCGTTCGGTCAATCCCTGAGATACCAGATCATCCGAGTTCACGACGTCTGATGTTAAAACCAGCCGCAGACGGGTTTGAGGCGATTGCGCCACACGCAACACATCCGGCCAGTTTTCCGACGGTGTTGTGGTTAAAATGCGCGAAAGTGCCGACACACGTAGAAGCGCATTGCCCCGACGTTCCGAGGCAACCGCATCGCGGCGTTCCTCGGCCAGCATGATCCCCAAAACCACATGGGTCAGAATGATCGCGCCCAGCAGCAGAAACACCAGCTGCCCGGTCAGGGTTCTGGGCCAAAGGCGCGTGATCAGGCGGCGGCGGGTCATATCTTTGTCACCTCGCAGGTGAACATATATCCCCCACCCCATACGGTTTTAATCAGGGTCGGGTTTTTCGCATCACTTTCGATTTTCTTACGCAAACGGCTGACTTGATTATCGATGCTGCGGTCAAACGGAATGGCATCACGCCCGCGTGTCAGATCAAGGAGCTGATCGCGGTTCAAAACCATGTTGGGATGTTCAACAAAGGCACAGAGCAAGCCGTACTCGCCGGCACTGAGTGGTAAGACAACATCTGTGTCATCGCGCAATTCATGACGGGTCCGGTCCAGCACCCAGCGATCAAAACCGATTTCCCCGACTGGTGATGGTCCCTTGCGCCCGACGGGCAGGCTTTGGGCACGGCGCATCACGGCCTTGATCCGGGCGAGAAGTTCACGCGGGTTAAATGGTTTGGCCAGATAGTCATCCGCCCCCATTTCGAGCCCGATGATCCGGTCGGTTTCTTCGCCAAGGGCGGTCAGCATAACCACCGGCACATCATGATTTTCGCGCAGCCAGCGACACAGGCTTAAGCCGTCTTCGCCGGGCATCATCAGATCAAGCACGATTAGATCAGGATGCAGGTTATCGCCCATCAAGCGGCGCAATTCACGGCCATCCGATGCCAGTGTGACACGGTATTCATGTTGGCGCAGATACCGCCCAAGCAAATCGCGGATATCGCGGTGGTCATCAACAACAAGAATGTGGGGCTGGTCGCTCATATATCGCTGCCAATCATTAATCGTTAAGCCCCCTAACCTATCGCGTTGGCAGACACAGCTGAAACCTCAATTTGTATCAAATTGTCGCATTTGGCGGTTTTGATAATTGTTGCGACCAATTTCCCCTGTTTGCGGGATCATTTCGCGACAAACAGACGTCATAACAGACCTCGATAGCGTTCTCCCCCACCGACACGAGGTTCAAAATGAAACGTAAGACATCCCTTAAAATCGCCGCGGCCCTGATTGCGTCAACTTTGATCGCACTGCCAGTTGCATCGGCCTATGCCGGTAGTGATGGTCATCATGGCGGCAGAATGCTTGAGCAAGGCCAATTCAAGGAGTTCGGGTTTGATGGCAAGCACCGTGACCATGACAAGCGCGGCATGTTTGGCAAACAGCACCGCGAACGTGCAACCCCGCTTAGCGTTGACGAAGCGCGCATTCTTGTTGATGCGATGCTTTTGCGGTCCAATGTGAGCGACCTTAAAATCGGTGACGCGTTGTTGGCAGAAGAACCCGGTAAAATCGATGTTTTGCTGGTAAATGGTGCGGCCGATCTGGTCGACGTTGTCACGTTTGACGCCAAAAAAGGACGCCTTGATCACGGTGAGCGCCGGTCGCTTCGCAAACTGATGCCGCGCCCGGACAAGGAGGCACGTTTTGACCGTTCGTTTAACGACGCGCAGATGAATACGCTGGCCCAGGCGATGGTGATCCGATTTGGCCAGGGGGAGCTTAAACTTGGCAAGATCGCCGAGACCGATCGTGGCACCTACGTCGCGACGGTGACCAACAAGGCGGGCGATATTGTCCGCGAAATGGAACTGAGCCGTGTGACCGGACGTCCGATCAGTTAACGGCTTAGATCGACCCCACCCCAAGGTTCGGGGACTTTTCCCCAACCGATACCCCGAACCTGTCCCCGACGCCCCTGAGGTTTTCGCCTCAGGGGCGTTTTACGTGGCACGCGACGATAAACGGGGCATGAGAAGGATAGTGTAATGTCTGAATTTTTTCGATTTGACCTCGGTCGGGGGTGACATCATGGTTCTTTTCTTTGACCTGAAATGAATTGCGCCATCATGATCAACACGCTGTCGGACCCCACCATCAAACCCGCCCCAAGAACCGCCACCGAGGCCGATATCCCCGCCATTTCAAACCTGTGGCAGGAAACCGGCCTTTATCGCCCCTATAACCCGCCAGAATGGGATGTCCGGTTTGCCCTTAAATCCAAAGAGGCAACCTTGCTGGTGTGGGAAGATAACAGTGATAACATCATCGGATCGGTGATGGCCGGTCACGATGGCCATCGTGGCTGGATTTACTATCTTGCCGTTGCCCCGGATTTACAAAAATCGGGACTTGGTCGGAAATTGATGGAGATCGGTGAAAACTGGCTGCGCGATCAAGGGGTTTGGCGCATGCAATTGATGGTGCGCTCGGAAAACAGCAAGACGCAGGACTTTTACCGTCATCTTGGCTATCGCGCGCTGGATGTCACGGTCATGCAAAAAGACATCGACACCCCACCGGCGGAACGCGAAGACATGACAGCGCCCCCGAAACACGCGCAAACCTGATCGAAACCGGCGTTGAAAAAGCTGTCGGCTGACGCCCTTTTCACCGTTGCTGTCAGGGTAACAGTTACTCTGCGGCGATCTTGTCGGCTTGTGCGCCCGCCAGTCGTTTTTTCAGAACGGCCTTTTGATCGTCAGTTAACCGCAAACCAAGTTTGGAGCGGCGCCAGATCAGATCATCAAGGTCGCGCACCCATTCCTGATCGATCAGATAGCGCACTTCGGCGTCATACAGGTCATGGCCATAGCAGGCCCCAAGATCAGAAAGGGCGTTTGCCGTTCCTAAGATGGTTTCGATCCGGGTGCCATAAAGCCGCAGCAAGCGGGTAAGCATCGCCGATGGTACCCAGTTATATCGTTTGGCAAAGACGTCATATGCATCGTCAAAGGATGCATTGGGCAAATCGCCACCCGGAAGTGGTGCGGATGCTGTCCAGGGTTGATCCTTATGGCCAAGCTGGTCCGAGATGATCTGCAATGCGTGCTCGGCCAGTTTGCGATAGGTGGTGATTTTACCGCCAAAGACATGAAGGGCGGGCGCATCGCCGCTGTTGGCTTCGAGTTTTAGGGTATAATCACGCGAAATTTTTGAGGCGTTTTCGCCATCGCCATTGCCGGCATAGAGCGGACGGACCCCGGAATAGGTCCAGACGACATCATCGGTGCTGACGGATTTTTTGAAATAGCCGCTGGCGAGCTTGCACAGATAATCAACTTCGTCCTGATCGATTTTGACCGTTGATGGATCACCGGTAAAATCAACATCCGTGGTGCCGATCAGGGTGAAGTCATTTTCATAGGGAATGGCAAAGACAATCCGGCCATCGCCATTCTGAAAAATATAGCAATAGTCGTGGTCAAACAGTTTGGGCACCACAATATGGCTGCCCTTGACCAAGCGAATGTTCGCCCTGGTTTTCGATTGCACAGCGCCGCCATCGGGTTTGATCAAATCAGCACACCATGGTCCGGCGGCATTGATCAGCATTTTACCGGTGACAACGCGGTCTTGATCATGATCAGCGTCGTGCAGGGTGACGTTCCACTGCCCGTCCATCTGTTTTGCGCCAACGCATTTGGTGCGGGTGAGGATTTCGGCGCCGTTTTCGCGGGCATCCATGGCGTTGAGCACCACAAGACGCGCATCATCCACCCAGCAATCGGAATAGACAAAGCCCTTGGTGACGTCTTGGCGCAGCGGTTCACCGGCCACGTGGGACGCGAATGAAATGCCTTCGGATGCGGGGAGTTTTTTACGCCCGCCAAGGTGGTCATATAAAAACAGGCCCAAGCGGATCATCCATGCCGGACGCAGGTCTTTGCGGTGCGGCAGAACAAACCGCAGCGGCCAGATGATGTGCGGCGCATTGCCGAGCAGCACTTCACGTTCGGTAAGCGCCTCGCGCACCAGACGAAACTCATAATGTTCGAGATAGCGCAGACCACCGTGGATCAGCTTTGTGCTGGCCGAGGAGGTCGCACTGGCAAGGTCATTTTGTTCACACAGCAAGACCTTCAGGCCGCGCCCGGCAGCATCCCGGGCAATCCCGGCACCATTGATGCCGCCACCGATGATGATCAGATCGTAATTGGATGTGCCGGGCATTGCGGTTCTCTCTGCGTTTGATGGGTTGGTATCGCCATAAATAGTTCATTTTCGAAAATTTACAAGTTTCGAATTATGACATTTTTGCGATTGAGGAAACGGAACCCATGAAGACACACATATCGTATGGCGTCAAAACCCGGCCTGTTTTGGTAAATTTCGCGAATGAAAAAATGCAAAAAAAAACCGCCTGACAGGCAGACGGGTTTAAACGCACAACAGAAATGGACGGGTATCAGATGGTTATGTCAGCCAGCGTTGTTGCCAGTCAGACAACATGGCAATGGTCCAAAGCTGATGACCCCAGTTGCGGCGCCCTGACATATGTTCCTGATGCAGGCGGTCGATATAGCGGCGATCCAGCCCAAGATCATTATACAGCGCATCATTGGCCAGATGGTCACCCATCCATTCGCGTAACGGCCCGCGCAGCCACTGTGCCAGCGGCACACCAAACCCGGTTTTGGGCCGGTCGATCATTTCGCGCGGCACATATTTATACAGAATCTGGCGCACGGCATATTTGCCAACCGACCCGTTCAATTTTAAATGTGCCGGCAGTCGCCAGCCAAATTCGATCACCCGGTGGTCGATGAACGGCACGCGGACCTCAAGCGAATTGGCCATCGATGCGCGGTCGACCTTGGTCAGCACGTCATCGACCATATACATCATCGTATCCATGACCTGCATCGAGGACACATAATCAAGATTGCGGTTGCGACAGAACTTTTCGCCCGGCACGCGGATTTTTTTGCGGTCCTCACGACGGCCCAGCAATTTGTCGGTGTCAAACAAGGACAACAGCGCTTGATAGCGATCCAGATCGTCCTTAATCGCCAGCAAAGGCGCGGCCTTGTGGATTTTATCGCCAATCGCACTGGTCGCACTCCCGCCCGGCACCAGCCCGACCAGATTATCCCATTGCTCGGGCGATAACATGGTTAGCATACGTGCCACCATGGAGGCGCCGAACGGTATGCTGCCTGCGGCCTTGCTGAGCTGTCGCGCCCACAGATAGCGGGTATAGCCGCCAAATGTCTCATCCCCGCCATCGCCCGACAGGGCCACGGTGACTTCCTTACGGGTCAGGGCGGAAATCAGATAGGTCGGGATGGCGGAGCTGTCAAAAAATGGCTCGTCATAGGTTTCCGACAGCTTTGGCACCAGATCAAGCGCATCCTGCGGGGTGACATAAAGTTCGGTATGATCGGTTTTAAGGTGACGCGCCACTTCACCGGCAAAGGCTGCTTCGTTAAAGGCGGCGTCTTCGAAACCGACCGAAAATGTTTTAACCGGACGGTCGGAAACCGATTGCATCAGGGCGACGATGGTCGATGAGTCAATCCCGCCCGATAAAAACGCGCCGAGCGGAACATCGGCCACCATGCGGCGCGAAACCGCATCGCGCAGCAAATCTTCAAGCGCATCAATCGCACTTTGATCGTCCCCACTCCAGGCGTGGTTCTGACCGTTCAGAACCGCATCCTCGACCGACCAATAGGCAAATTCGGATGCCTGATCGTGCCCGGTAATTTCAAGAATGTGACCGGGTTTGAGCATCTTGGCGTGGGCATAGATCGAATGGCCCGACGGCACATAGCCAAACCGTAAATAGGCCTCCAGCCCGGAATGATTGACTTCACGCGAAATCGCGTTGCCCGCAAGCAATCCTTTGACCTCGGACGCAAAGCCGATATTGCCGTCATAGCGCGACCAATAAAGCGGTTTGATCCCCAAACGGTCGCGCACCAGGGTCAGTTTTTGGGCGTTCCGGTCCCAAAGGGCGATGGCAAACATGCCAATCAGGCGTTTGACCGTTTCGCGCACGCCCCAATGGGCAATGCATTCAACGATGACTTCGGTGTCGGAATGGCCGCGCCATGCGATGTTGGCGCTGGCAAGTTTTTGACGCAGTTCTTCGGTGTTATAAATCTCGCCATTATAGACCATGACATAACGGCCATTGGCCGAATGCATCGGCTGTTTACCGGCATCGGAAAGATCAATAATCGCCAGTCGGCGCTGCCCAAGGGCCAGCCCGTTTTCCGTGTCACACCAGACATCACCACCATCAGGTCCGCGGTGATGCAACGCTGCATTCATGCGCGAAACAGTATCGTGCAATCGGCTGGCGTCACCTTGCCCAGATAGCCATAAACCGGCAATTCCACACATAAAATAATCCTGTAAAACCCTGCCGTTACTTAAAACAATAACAGTGCATTCTACAATGAAAACCTTCTATAAAGAACGACTTGAACCCAGAAAACGGCCTTACCCGATCCGCCCCCGCAACCATCAAAGAAAAATCAGGCCTTTTCGATGCCCAATCGCGCCATGCGGCGATAGAGGGTATTGCGGCCAATCCCCAAGGATTTGGCGGTGTTGCTGATGTGCCATTTTTGATCGTCGAGCAATTGCCGCAAGGCGACCTCCTCGGCGCGTTTCATGGTTTGCGCCGGCGACATTTTAGCATCTGCCTCTGACGCCGTGACCTTGAAATCATCGGGCAGATGATCGCGGCGGATCACGCCGTTTTCGGCAAAGACGCAGGCATATTGCAACACATTGAGCAACTCGCGCACATTGCCCGGCCAGCGGTGCGCGACCAGCATGGCAAGAACTTCATCATCACAAGCGACGTTCGCGGCCATGCCGCCGAGCAACCGGGTGATCAAATCGGCAAGATCGCTGCGTTCACGCAAAGCCGGAACAGCAAGGCGGGCACCCTTGATCCGATAGAGCAAATCTTCGCGGAACGTGCCGTTGGCCACCGCCTTGGCCAAATCAACATTGCTGGCGCACATCAGGCGGAAATTGACCGGGACTGATTTTGTACTGCCCAGTGGCTCAATCGTGCGATTTTCCAGAACCCGCAACAGCCGCCCCTGAGCGGAAAGTGGCATATCGCCGATTTCATCAAGAAAAAGCGTGCCGCCATTGGCTTCGCGGATGCGCCCGCCAAAGCCGTCGCGGGCCGCCCCGGTAAAGGCCCCACCGGCATGACCAAACAGTTCGTTTTCAATCAGTCCTTCGGGCAAGGCCGCACAGTTGATCGCAACGAAATTGCGTGATTTCCCCACCGCCGCGTCATGGATGTGACGGGCAAGATATTCCTTGCCGCTGCCGGTTTCACCCGACATCAGGATGTTGATATCCCGCGCATGCAGTCGCGATCCGATATCAAAGATACGGCGCAAGGCCGGATCATGATCGGGCATTTCAGTTTCAGGCGTGGGTGCGTGCACCGGTTTGACCGGTATCGGCATTGATGTTGCCCGCCCGACGAATTGGCGGCGCAGTTTTTCGGGCAAGGTGATACTGCCAAACAGCACCCCGCCCCCGGCAATGTTGACCGCCATCGCCGGATCAGCCTGATCGCGCCCAATGTCAGCATGAAGATGTTTGCGACCGGCACTTTGATTGGCGAATTTTGCCAGCAAACTATCGACATCCATTTCAAAGACATCGCGAATGTCGCTGGAACTGCTGGCGGCGCGCAAGATACGCCGCGCCATGGATGTCGCCCCACTGATCGTGCCGTCGGGCGCGATGGAAATCATCGCATCGCGGGTTGATCCGACATGCTGGGCTTCGGGGTGAAGGTGCAAAATAATGTCACCTGCCCGCTCGTCAAAAAACAGGATGCGTTCAAGCGCCTCGGCATAATCGGCAATCATGCCGCGCACCCGCAGGCAATCGGTGCGCTTGATGTCATCGCGCACAGCCGAAACATCCAAAACCGAACAGACTTCACCGTCCGGGCTAAAGACGGGGGCCGCCGTACAGGTCAGGGCAGAATGCTGGGAGAGGAAATGTTCGTCTTTGTGGATGGTGATCGCGCGACCTTCAACAATGCAGGTGCCAATACCGTTGGTGCCTTCGCGTTCCTCGCTCCAGACGGCACCGGGCAAAAGACCGTTGGTGCGAAAGGCTGGCAGCAACGAATGGGCCGCCACACTATCGAGGATCACCCCCTTATTATCAGTCAGAAACACCGCATAGCCCGATGCATCAATCTTGCGATACAGGGTCCGCACCAGATCATGGGCATGGTGATACAGGCGCCCATTTCGGTCACGCAATTGCCGGGTTTGGCTTTCGGGCATGACTTCGGGACGGCGCAATGTATCATGGGCCAGACCAAAGCGTTGCTCACACCGTTGCCAGCTTTCAAGGACTGCCCGATTTTGCGCAGCACCGCTTAGCTGCAAGGCGGCTTCTATCCGTCCGCCGGAAAAATTTCCTGACATAGACGTTATCTCCCAAGGGTCGAAACTCATTCACATGACCATCCCGGTCTCCCGAAGGACAACTGATATGAGAGAAAACTCTGCGTCAAATCCCTTGACCGGGGATCACCCCGCGCTGCGGGCTTTTCCTAGCTTTTTCTCTCATATCAGTTGCCGGGGCGGTTATGTGAATGAGTTTCGACCCTGTTGTCGGCGTTTTAACCCGGAATTTCCGGGGCGCGGCTTATGCCGCATCCGATCACAGGCCCGATGTTACCACATCACCCCCCTGCCACGCCAACCCGTTTCAGACCCAATCCACCGTACAATGACACCTGTTCCATAAACGGAACAATTTGTTCCATCTGCGCCAAGAAAACGGGCACATCCTTGGCGCCCCTACCGTTTCAGACGTTCCCCATCCATCTGAAAAAGCATCGTTTTTTGTCTGATCCGGCGTGTGGCGCCTAAATGGCATGACCTTTGCGGGACTGGTGAGGTCACAATTAAAAAACGGGCGAAAAAATCGCCTGTGGATCTCGGAGGAACCAAAATGATCTATAAGAATCCAAATGATGCCGGTAGCGTCGTCAGCTTCAAATCGCGTTATGAAAACTATATTGGCGGTGAATGGATCGCCCCGACCAAAGGCCAGTATTTCGAAAATGTCTCGCCCGTGAATGGCAAGGTATTTTGCGAAATCGCCCGGTCCTCAAGCGAGGACATCGAAAAGGCGCTTGATGCCGGTCACGCGGCGGCCGAAGCATGGGGCAAAACATCGGTTACCGAACGGGCCAATATCCTTAATAAAATCGCCGACCGCATGGAACAGAACCTTGAAATGCTGGCGGTTGCCGAAACATGGGACAATGGCAAGGCGGTGCGTGAAACGATGGCGGCTGACATTCCGCTGGCGATTGATCATTTCCGGTATTTTGCCGGTGCCATCCGCGCACAGGAAGGATCGCTTGGCGAGATTGACGACAACACGGTTGCCTATCACTTCCATGAACCGCTGGGTGTTGTTGGTCAGATCATTCCATGGAATTTCCCGATCCTGATGGCGGTCTGGAAACTGGCCCCGGCGCTGGCCGCAGGCAATTGCGTTGTCCTGAAACCCGCCGAACAGACCCCGGCATCGATCTGTGTGCTAATGGAACTGGTGGGTGATTTACTGCCCGCAGGTGTGCTCAACGTCGTGCAGGGCTTTGGCGTTGAAGCAGGCAAGCCACTGGCGCAAAGCAACCGGGTTGCCAAGGTCGCCTTTACCGGTGAAACCACCACCGGCCGCCTGATCATGCAATATGCCAGTGAAAACATCATTCCGGTAACCCTGGAACTGGGTGGCAAATCACCCAACGTCTTCTTTGATGACATCATGGCCCAAGACGATGATTTCCGTCAGAAAGCCGCCGAAGGCCTTACGATGTTTGCGCTTAATCAGGGCGAAGTCTGTACCTGCCCGTCGCGCGCCCTTATTCAGGAAAGCATCTATGACAAGTTCATGGATACGGTCCTGTCGCGCGTTGCCAATATCAAACAGGGCAACCCGCTTGATACCGACACCATGATGGGTGCGCAGGCATCAAACGAACAGATGGAAAAAATCGTCTCCTACCTTGATATCGGCAAACAAGAAGGTGCCGAGGTTTTGTGCGGCGGTGACAAGGCCGATCTTGGTGGTGACCTGTCGGATGGGTTCTATATCCAGCCGACGATCTTTAAGGGCCATAACCGCATGCGGATTTTCCAGGAGGAAATCTTTGGTCCGGTGGTATCGGTCGCCACATTCAAGGACGATGCCGAGGCCCTTCATCTGGCCAATGATACGCTTTATGGCCTTGGGGCTGGTGTCTGGACTCGTGATGGCACGCGTGCCTATCGCTTTGGCCGCAATATCAAGGCCGGGCGTGTCTGGACCAACTGTTATCACCTCTATCCGGCCCATGCGGCCTTTGGCGGGTATAAACAGTCGGGCATCGGGCGTGAAAACCATAAGATGATGCTGAACCACTATCAGCAGACCAAGAACCTTCTGGTGTCTTACGATCCCAAACCGATGGGCTTCTTCTGATCTAAGGGGTTTATTCCCAGCCGGACGCGCATTCTTGCTTGCGCGTCCGGTCACCTTTTCCCGACCAAGGAGGTGCATGATGACAGGATCAGACACACCACCTGACAGGGTGACGGCCACAGATGCGGCGATTGCACTGATCGGCAAACTTAAATCCATTCACGGTCCCTTGATGTTTCATCAGTCGGGCGGGTGTTGTGATGGCAGTGCACCGATGTGCTTTCCCGATGGTGAGTTCAAAACCGGTGATCAGGACGTGCTTCTGGGCGACATTGACGGCAGCCCGTTTTACATGGGCCGCGCACAGTTCGAGTACTGGCGGCACACGCAACTGATCATTGACGTTGTTGATGGACGCGGCGGCATGTTTTCGCTTGAGGGGCCGGAAGGCAAACGCTTTTTAACCCGGTCACGGGTGTTTAGCGACGCGGAATGGCAGGCGTTGAAAGCCGCCGAGGAAAAGGAACCAATCGACAGTTAAAACGGGTTTGGTGAACCGCCTGATGGCCAACATCACACTGCGACGATGGATATTCTCCCAACCCACGGCATTGCGCGGACGTTATCGCTACCCCGATGACATATCCAGGCAATGCCACAGAAGATGCTGCTTCATGTTTCCGTGGCATCTTCCTCCTTGCTCGCTGTCCCCACCAGGGCAGCGGGCTTTTTTATGCTCCCTGCTTTTTATGCCTCCTGCAAGGTACAAAAAATTTGGAACAAACAGGCGGTGGCAAGTGTTCTGCAATTGGAAATCGACCCCGGGACGCCAAGCGCCCGGATATGAATTCCAATATGAGAAAAGGAGCATTTATCATGCGCCGCTCAATGATTACTTTGACCGCCCTTTCTGCACTTACACTGGGTGCAACGCCCGCTTTGGCCGCAGGCCAGCAGAAAGATAATCCTCAGGTCCCTGATGAAACCCAACAGTCGATGCAGCAAAATAGCGCCACTCTTAATGAGTCGGAATCTGTTCATCTTTCGGGCACCGTAAAAGAAATTACCGGTGACCAGTTCACGATGAACTATGGCGACGGCGAAATTGCAGTCGATATGTCTGATTATGACTGGTTCGACGAGGGCTTTGTCCAGAAAGGAGATCAGGTCCGGGTAAACGGTGAGGTTTCCGAAGGATTTTTCACCGACAAACAAGTCGTTGCCACGTCAATCTTCCTGCCTGAGCGCGGTGCCTATTACACCAACGGTGAGGACCGTACTGGCTTTGTCAACAGCAACGGCCTTGCAACTGGTGAAGAGTGGGTGACGCTTACAGGCGAAGTGACAGAAGTTCGTGAAGACGAAATAGCCCTTTCCACCGGCCACACCACCATCACTGTTGATTCCACCGAAGTACCGGAAAATAGTGCGGATGGTCAGGCCCATCAGAAAATCCAAACCGGGGATCATATTTCGGTCGCCGGGGAAATGGACGCAGCTGGGTTGTTCACAGAACGCGAGCTTCTTGCATCTTCGATCATCGTCATGAACGACAGCAACACCTACATGCAATAGTCGGGCAGGTGTAGCTGCGACATGAACAAGCAAAGGGCCGACGCCGGTTTAAACGGCGTCGGCCCTTTTTGCTATCAGGTCAGGATTATCAATACCAGCAAGCCAAGCGTGCACAACACCAGCAAGGACAGAATGGCTGTGGCAATGACCCGGCCACCAACATGCATCACGCTTCTGATGTCGACACTTAAACCCAATGCCGCCATGGCAAGGATCGTCAAGAAAGAAGATGCCGTGCGCATGGGTGCCAATGCAATGTCGGGCAATATCCCGAACGAACGAAACGCCATCATCACGATAAAGCCAATGATGAACCACGGCACGACCTGCGCGATGGGAAGCTTGGTTTCGCGCGCCCGTCCGCCGATCAACGCCAAGGTAAAAATCACCGGCCCCAGCATCAAAACCCGGATCAGCTTGACCAATGTGCCAACCTGTACTGCAAGCGCACCCGCCGGTGCGGTTGCGGCCAGAACCTGCGGCACGGCATAGACCGTAAGCCCGGAAAAGATGCCGTATTGTGCTGGCGACAAGCCAAGCGCGACATGAACCAACGGCAAGGCAAAGACAAACAGCACACCCAGCACGGCGGTAAAGGCAATCGACGCGGCAACATCATCAGACTTTGCCGAAATCACCGGGGCGGTTGCAGCGATGGCCGAGTTACCACAAATCGAATTGCCGCACGCCACCAGCATTGACAGTTGCTTTGACAGGCCAAGTGCGCGGCCAATGTGGAAACTGACAAACAGACTGATGCAGACCGTGGCAATGATCGCCGCAATCAGCCCACCGCCTGCATTGCTCATTGCCTGCGTACTGATCGATGCACCGAGCAAGACAATGGCAATTTCCAGCACCGTCTTTGCACAAAACTGTACCCCGGCACAGTAACGCTGTGCCAAGCCAAAGACCGACCGCACCACCACCCCGATCAAAATGGCAAAGACCAGACTTTCCACCCAGCCCCGCCCCATAAAGACATGCTCGGCATGCTCTGCCAGCTTGGCCGCAAGAGCAACCAGCAGGGTCAGCATAAGTCCGGGCAGGACTGGTTTGATGCGGGCGTTAAAAAACATGTTTTACCTGTGATTTAGGGACAAGCCGAAAATCACACGCTCAACCATTTACTTCCATCGAATAAAAACTCATATTTCATTCGATAAAATCTAATGATTATATCCTGCCATGATACCGAACAGGCCAATGCCATGATGACGCTAGAACAGCTCCATATCTTTGTCGCGGTTGCGGAGCGCGAACATTTAACCCGCGCGGCCGAGGCGATTGGCCTGACACCATCGGCGGTCAGTTCGGCGATCAAGAACCTTGAGGGGTTTTATGGCGTGGCCCTGTTTAACCGGGTGGGACGGCGGATTGAACTGACCGAAACCGGGCGGCTGTTTTTGGATGAAGCCAAGGCAACACTGGCGCGTGCGCGTGCAGCCGAGTTGACACTGGCGGAACTTGGCGGCATGCAACGTGGTGATTTGAATGTCTATGCCAGTCAGACGATTGCCAGTTACTGGCTGCCACCGTTCCTGATGAACTTCCATGACCAGTATCCCGGTATTGAAATTCACCTGACGATTGGCAACACCAAAACCGTGTCGGATGCGGTGCGCGGCGGGGCGGCGGATATTGGCTTTATCGAAGGCGATATTGACGAACCGGCCCTTGCCAAACGCGAAGTCGCCGAGGATGCGCTTGTGATCGTGGTTGGTCCAAGGCACCCGTGGGCCGATGGCCGCCCCCTGACCCCACAGGCACTTGTGACCCAGTCAAACTGGATCCTGCGCGAAGCCGGGTCCGGGACACGGTCGGAATTTGAAAGTGCCTTACGCGATCTTGGCGTGGATCCGACGCGGCTTAAAACCGCCCTTGTCCTGCCCAGCAACGAGGCGATTATTACCGCCGTTGAAAGCGGATCAGGTGCCACCGCCGTATCACAATTTGCCGTCAGCTCGCTGATTGCCCAAGGCCGCCTTGCACGCGCAGGCTTTCACATCCCACCGCGCAAATTCATGGTTTTACGCCACAAGGAACGCAAACAGACGCAAAGCTCGCTGGCGTTGGAGAAGCTGTGTCTTACTAACGTTGGTTAGGGTCAGGACCTATTAATTCAATGCGTCCTATTTTTACATTTTTTCAAGTGTAAATTGCGAATGCGCAATGCGGCAGTGCACATAAGATATTACAGATCGTTCTAACGGAAAAACCACGGGACAAAAGATGCTTGGCACATCGCGCATCCCCGCCATCAAAGTGCGTCCTGCAGATTGCAGGAGACGCAGATTTGCCAAGAGTCTTCGCCACCTTATAAGGACCATGGCCCATGCTTGATGCAGAAATACTGGCACGCATTCAGTTCGCCTTTACCATCTCGTTCCACATCATATTCCCGTCGTTCACCATCGGGCTTGCCAGCTTTTTGTTTGTGCTTGAGGCCCTTTGGCTGCGCACCCGTGATGACGCCTATCTTGCGCTGTATAAATTCTGGGTGAAAATCTTTGCCCTGGCCTTTGGCATGGGCGTGGTGTCAGGCATTGTGATGTCCTATCAGTTTGGCACCAACTGGGGACCGTTTTCGGAATTCACCGGCGGGGTCATTGGCCCGTTGATGGCCTATGAAGTGCTCAGCGCCTTTTTCCTTGAGGCCGGTTTCCTTGGCATCATGCTGTTTGGGTTGAACCGTGTTGGCCCGAAACTGCATTTCACCGCGACAACCATGGTCGCGGTTGGCACATTATTCTCGGCGTTCTGGATTTTATCAGCCAACAGCTGGATGCAGACGCCTGATGGTTACATGATCGAAAATGGCCGTGCGGTTGTGACCAGTTGGTGGGATGCGATCTTTAACCCAAGCTTCCCGTATCGCTTGGTCCATATGGTTCTGGCCGCCTTTTTGACGACGGCCCTTGTGGTTGGTGCGGTTGGCGCATGGCATTTGCTGCGTGATCGGCAAAACCGCCCGGCCCGCATCATGTTTTCCATGGCGATGTGGATGGCGGCCATTGTCGCCCCGATCCAGATCGTGGCCGGCGACATGCACGGGCTTAATACCCTTGAACATCAACCGGCCAAGGTTGCCGCGATGGAAGGCCATTTTGACACCCAGAATGGCGCGCCGTTGATCCTGTTTGGTTTGCCTGACATGGCGGCCGAGGAAACCAGATATGCGCTGGAAATTCCCAAACTGGGGTCGATGATCCTGACTCATGACTGGGACGGCAAGATTACCGGGTTAAAGGACTTCGCCCCCGAAGATCGCCCCAATGCGACCATCGTTTTCTGGACGTTCCGCGTGATGGTTGGCATGGGGATTTTGATGGCATTGCTGGGTGTGGTCAGCCTGTTTGCCCGGCTGCGTAAAACGCTGTTTAGCTGCGTATGGTTGCATCGCTTCGCCCTTGTCATGGGGCCAAGTGGCTTTATCGCCATTCTGGCGGGCTGGTTCACCACCGAAATCGGGCGTCAGCCATGGGTGGTCTATGGGGTGATGCGCACGTCGGACGCCGGATCGCCGATTGCGCCGACCGCCATTGCCGGATCACTGATTGCGTTTGTGATTGTCTATACCATCGTTTTTGGGGTTGGCACGGCCTATATCCTGCGTGCCATGAACCATGATCCGCGCCATGCACATGCGCCAAAGGACGAAGTTCTGCGCGCCGGTGGCCGCACGGTTGCCGCCCATAATCCCCCGCAGGCAGGAGAATAATCATGGATTATCAGCTTATCTGGGTTCTTTTGATTGCGGTTGCGGTGTTTGCCTATGTCACGCTGGATGGCTTTGATCTTGGCATTGGCATTCTGTTTGCCGTCATCAAGGATCCTAAAAAACGTGGCCGGATGATGAACACCGTCGCCCCGATCTGGGATGGCAATGAAACCTGGCTGGTGCTGGGTGGTGGCGGGCTTTATGCCGCCTTTCCCAAGGCCTATTCATTGTTGATGACGGCCTTTTACATTCCGGTTTTTGCCATGTTGCTGGCCCTTGTGTTTCGCGGGGTGGCGTTTGAATTCCGGTTCAAAAGCCAGAACCACCAAAAACACTGGGATTTTGCCTTTTCGGCCGGGTCAATCATTGCGGCTGCCATGCAGGGTGCCATGCTGGGCGCATTTATCGAGGGCATTGCGGTTGAAGATGGCCGTTTTGTTGGCGGGGCGATGGATTGGCTGAGCCCGTTTTCGATCTTTTGCGCCACCGCCGTTGTGGTCGGTTATGCGCTTCTTGGTACCGGCTGGTTGATCATGAAAATGGAAGGCGATTTTCAGGGCAGCCTGCGCCGCCTTGCCAAACCGGCTGTGATCTGGATGGCGGCCAATCTTGGTGTGGTGTCGCTGATGACCACCTATGTTAATCCGGCCTATGCCACGCGGTGGTTTGACATGCCCAACATGTTGATGCTGGCCCCAATTCCGTTGATTACAGCGGGCCTTTTATTCTGGCTTTGGCATGCGGTATCGCACCGGGAAAAGACGGTTTTTGGCATCACGCTTGGCATATTTTTCCTAAGTTACCTTGGTTTTGGCATCACGCTTTATCCCAACATCGTGCCGCCAATGATCACCTTCCGCGAGGCGGCTGCCCCCGACAACAGCCTGTCATTTATGCTGGTTGGGGCGGCGATCCTGTTGCCGGTGATATTTGCCTATACCGCTTATGCCTATTGGGTGTTTCGCGGCAAGGTCGGGGATGAGGGGTATCATTGATGGTGCAGGTTAAATCACCGAAAATCCGTCGGATACTGTGGTTTGCGGGCCTTTATATCGGCAGCATCCTTGTTCTCGGCGCGGCGTCGCTTTTGCTTAGGGCGATGATGGGGCAAGCTTAACAGGCCATCTTCCAAAACAGCAAAAGCCCGGCCGCACGGATTTCTCCTGCTGCCGGGCTTTTTTCATCGGCGATGTTATGATCCGCGTTCGGTCAGATAATCGTCATCTGTCACTTTTTCGAGCCAATCGACCGCAACGCCATTTAACGCTTCTGCAATCGCGATATGGGACATGGCGGTTGTATCGGTCGCCCCGTGCCAGTGCTTTTCACCCGGTTCGAACCAGACGATATCGCCGGGGCGGATTTCTTCGCGGGGGCCGCCTTCGCGCTGCGCCCAGCCAAGGCCACTGGTGATGATGATGGTTTGGCCCAGTGGATGGGTGTGCCATGCGGTGCGGGCGCCCGGCTCAAACGTGACAGTGGCCCCGCCAACCCGCGCGGGATCGGTTGTTTGAAACGGATTATCAAGGCGTACTTGCCCGGTAAAATAATCGGCGTTTCCTTTGACGGTGGGTTTTGACGCGTTGCGCTGAATATTCATTTTGATCCTCCGGACTTCGTTGATCGCGCGTTACTGATTGTGCACACGCTTGATCAGCAATGCCAAGCGTTCGATCCCGTCACGGATGCGGTCCGGCTTTTCGGTGGCAAAACTCAGCCGCGCGGTATTGCGCCCGGAATGATCACAGAAAAACGCCTGTCCGGGGACGAATGCGACCTTGGCATCCTCCAAGGCCTGCGCCAGCAATTGTCGGCTGTCGATGTTTTCAGGCAAGGTCAACCAGATGAACATGCCACCTTCGGGGCGGGTGTAAGACACGGTACCCGGCATAAATTCATCCATGGCCGCCAGCATGGTATCGCGCTTTGCCCGATAGGCATCGCGTACTGTATCAAGGTGATCCGGGAACAGTTTGCGGGCCGCGCGCAGGGCGACTTCCTGATTGATTGTCGAGACGTGTAAATTACCGGCCTGCGTGATCAGAACCAACCGTTCAATCACCGGACGCGGCGCACAGACCCAGCCAATGCGCAAGGCGGGCACAAGTGTTTTGGAAAACGTGCCCAGTTGAATAACCGTGCCAGCGTTCTGATCCCCTCCGTCGTCATCAAGGGCGAGTAAGGAGGGCAGAACATCGCCTTCATAGGACAGCTTGGAATAGGCCGCATCTTCCAAAATTACCGCCCCGTATTTGCGTGCGGTTTCAAGCACGGCCAAACGCCGGTCCAGCGTATAGGACCGCCCGGTCGGATTTTGAAAATCCGGGGCAAGATAGGCAATACGCGCACCACCGGCAAAGGCCGCATCAAGTTCGGCAATCACCGGACCATCCGCATCCATATTGACCCCGACATAGGTCGGGCGGCGCATCGAAAATGCCTGCATCGCGCCAAGGTAGCTTGGCTTTTCGACCACGATTTCGCGCCCCGGCTCCAACAACAAGCGGGCCAGCATATCAAGCCCCTGCTGCGCACCATTGGTGATCAGGATGTTATCAATGCTGCGTGGCGCCCCGCTTAACGCAAGGTCATCGGCGATCCAGTGCCGAAGGGCGGGCAAACCTTCGCTGATGGAATATTGCAGGCTGCGTCGACCAGCCGCGTCATCCTGTGTCAGATCGTCATAGACCGCGTGAAAGGCATCAAGCGGGAACAGGTCCGGATCAGGCACACCGCCCGCGAATGAAATAATTTCCGGGCGATCCGCCACTTTGAGCAAATCACGGATTTCAGATGCGGTCAGCGCACGGGCATCGCGCACAATCAAATCATTCCACTGGACGGTCATGGCAACTCTCTTTAGGTCAGCTTTACTGCCCATATTTGGCAAGGAACACTGACCTAAATCAAGTTTATTTTATTATATAGGTTAATTTTGAAATAAAATTACAACCCATGCCCTGCCAACCTCCACCTCAAACATGCAGAGGCGAAAAACCTTGAGGCCTTCTTTCGAACATATTAAACACACATTGTGATGTTGAATTTAATCTGACTACAAAAATTTGTGTAAATATATAAATCACACTTGCCTTACGGGTCATTCCATATTACCCATCAAAGCTAAGTGAAATACAATTATAAACACATAAATTTGTGTTGATTAATCGTCAGGAAAGAGAATGCAGCCTAATCTGACCCATCTCCGCCAGCTTGAGGCTGAGAGTATCCATATCATCCGCGAGGTGGCGGCATCGTTTGAACGCCCGGTGATGCTTTATTCCATCGGCAAGGATTCATCGGTTTTGCTGCATTTGGCGCGCAAGGCCTTTTACCCGGCCCCGCCGCCCTTTCCGTTGATGCATGTCGATACCACGTGGAAATTCCGCGAAATGATAGAGTTTCGCGACAAGGTGGCGGCGGAATATGGCTTTGAGCTGATTGTGCATATCAATCAGGACGGTGTGGATCAGGGCATTGGCCCGTTCACCCATGGGTCGAGCCTGCATACCGATGTGATGAAGACCCAATCGCTAAAACAGGCATTGAACAAATACAAGTTCGATGCGGCCTTTGGCGGGGCACGGCGGGATGAGGAAAAGGCGCGTGCCAAGGAACGTGTGTTTTCTTTCCGCACGGAAACCCATCGCTGGGATCCGAAAAATCAGCGCCCGGAATTGTGGGATATCTATAACGCCCGGATCAACAAGGGCGAAAGCATCCGCGCTTTCCCGATCTCGAACTGGACCGAGCTTGATATCTGGCAATATATCTATCTTGAGCAAATCCCGATTGTGCCGCTGTATTATTCGGCCAAGCGCCCGGTGGTTGAGCGTGATGGCACGCTGGTCATGGTTGATGACGACCGCATGCCGCTTCGTGCCGGTGAAAAACCCGAAATGAAATCGGTGCGGTTCCGCACCTTGGGTTGCTATCCACTGACCGGGGCGGTTGAGTCAGAAGCCACGACACTTCCCGACATCATTCAGGAAATGCTGCTGACCCGATCCAGCGAACGTCAGGGCCGCATGATTGACCATGACGAAGCCGGGTCGATGGAAAAGAAAAAGCAGGAAGGGTATTTTTAGATCATGGCACATCAATCCGACCTGATTGCCGATGACATTCTCGGCTACCTGAAATCCCAGGAAGAAAAAAGCCTGCTGCGCTTCATCACCTGTGGCAGCGTCGATGATGGGAAATCCACCCTGATTGGCCGTCTACTTTGGGATTCCAAGATGATCTTTGAAGATCAGTTGGCGGCCCTTGAATCCGATAGCCGCAAAGTTGGCACCCAAGGCGGTGAAATTGATTTTGCGCTTCTGCTTGATGGGCTGCAGGCCGAACGCGAACAGGGCATCACCATTGATGTTGCCTATCGCTTTTTCTCGACCGACAAGCGCAAATTCATTGTCGCCGATACACCCGGCCATGAACAATATACCCGAAACATGGCCACCGGTGCCTCGACCGCTGATGTCGCCGTGATCCTGATTGATGCGCGCAAAGGCATCCTGACCCAGACGCGGCGTCACAGCTTTATCACTTCATTGCTGGGCATCAAGCATGTGGTGTTGGCGGTTAACAAGATGGACCTGATCGATTATGATCAGGCGACGTTTGATCGCATTGTTGCCGAGTATCAGGAATTTGCCAAAGACCTTGGCTATAGCTCGATCACGGCAATTCCATTATCGGCCCTTCGCGGCGATAACATGATCGAGGCCAGCCCGAATACCACTTGGTATGATGGCCCGACCTTACTCTCGCACCTTGAAACCGTTCAGGTCGAACAGGATGCGATTGAAAAACCATTCCGCCTTCCGGTGCAATGGGTGAACCGCCCGAACCTTGATTTCCGGGGGTTTTCCGGCACCGTCGCATCGGGCCGCATCAAGCCGGGTGACGAGATTATTGTCACCGCATCGGGCCAGACCAGCACGGTCAAGGAGATCGTGACCTTTGACGGCAATCTTAATGAGGCCATTGCCGGTCAAGCTGTCACCCTGACGCTTACCGACGAAATTGATATTTCGCGCGGCGATGTTTTGGCCCAAGCCGACGCCAAACCGGAATTTGCCGATCAGTTCGAAGCACGCATCATCTGGATGCATGATGATCATTTGCTGCCCGGTCGTCCCTATCTGATCAAGATGGGCGCACAGGTGACCAATGCGCAGATCAGCGACCTTAAATACAAGGTCAATGTCAATACGCTCGAACATATGGCGGGCAAGACGCTTGAGCTAAATGAAGTTGGCATTGCCAATATTTCAGCCGATAAGGCACTGGCTTTTGACCCCTATGACGACAACCGTCATTCCGGGCGCTTTATCATTATTGACCGCTTCACCAATGCGACGGTTGGGGCGGGCATGGTCAACCATTCGCTCCGCCGTGCGACCAACATCAAATGGCAGGAAATGGACATCAACAAGGGCGCACGAGCCTATCAGAAAGGCCAGAAATCGGCCATTCTGTGGTTCACGGGTCTGTCGGGTGCGGGTAAATCAACCGTTGCCAACATGGTGGAGAAAAAGCTCCATGCCATGGGCAAGCACACCTATACGCTTGATGGCGATAATGTCCGCCATGGCCTGAACAAGGACCTTGGCTTTACCGATGCGGATCGGGTGGAAAACATCCGCCGTGTGGGTGAAACCGCCAAGCTGTTTGTTGATGCGGGTGTAATTACGCTGGTGTCTTTTATCTCGCCGTTCAAAAGCGAACGTCAGCTGGCGCGCAGCCTGGTGGAGAAAGACGAGTTTATCGAGGTCTTCATCGACACCCCGCTTGAAGTCTGTGAACAGCGCGATGTAAAGGGCCTTTATAAAAAGGCCCGTGCCGGTGAGATCGCCAACTTTACCGGCATCGACAGCCCCTATGAGCGCCCCGAAAATGCTGAGATCGTGGTGAGCACGGCGGACCAAAGTGCCGAACAGGCTGCTGAGATCATTGTTGCCAAACTCGAAGAGTTCGGCGTTCTGGGTGTATGGTATCCCGATATCTGATCTTTCGATCTGATCCAACGTCAAGAAAACCCGGCATTTGCGAATGCCGGGTTTTCTTTTGGCTAGAAGACAGGGGGACTCTCATGATTTATTGGCGCCATCGAATACGGCGGGGGCCTAATTTGCCTGTAATGTTCAAAATTCCACCTCTTGGCGTCTTAGATATCACCTTTCCATACCCACGCTGTTCCCTCCCGGAAAACGGGAACACGCGCTGACATTTTTTGTTTTAAACATGAAATTTGGGAATGACAGGTCAGGTTTCTGCAGTAGCATGACCACAGAAAATTCGATTTGTGATTTAAACATCGCCAAAACGTTGACAAAATGTCGAACAACTGATTTGATCCTGTATAAATTATAAAATACCCAACCGTTATCAGGGTTGCTGACGATCTATTGTCTAGAAAGCGACGTGCAGCCTGCACAGGATATTCGGGATCATCCCCTCACGACGCCCCGAAACCACTCTTTCCTCTGACAATCTACGACAGCAAACCAGATCCCGGCTTGACCGGTACGCGCCACCCCGTGTTCCGATACCTGATCGTTGAGGATAATAGCATGACTGAACATGCCCCGATTCTGCGCGTTGAAGATCTGTCTGTCGAGTTTGGCACATCGCGCGTCATCGAAAACCTGAGTTTTTCTGTCGCGCCGGGCAAAACGCTGGCGATTGTCGGAGAGTCCGGCTCAGGCAAGTCCGTAACCTCGCTTTCGGTTATGCGGCTGGCTGAAATGATGGGGGCAACTTACCCGTCCGGCAAAATCATCTTTAGCCGTCCGGACGGTGAAGCCGACCTTCTATCCCTCCCTCAAAAAAAGATGCGCGCTATCCGTGGCAAAGATATTGCCATGATTTTCCAGGAGCCGATGACATCGCTGAACCCGGTTTTCACCATCGGCGATCAAGTTGCCGAAACCCTGATTCTGCATGAAGGCATGTCAAAGACTGACGCACTGAAAGAATCTTTGCGGTTGCTCGAAATGGTACGCCTGCCCGATGCCCAACAACTTCTGAAGCGCTATCCCCATCAGCTTTCCGGCGGGATGCGGCAGCGCGTCATGATTGCCATGGCCCTTGCCTGCCGGCCCAAGGTCCTGATTGCCGATGAACCCACCACCGCCCTTGATGTCACCATTCAGGCCCAGATCCTGAACATCATTCGGGATCTTCAGGCCGAACTGGGCATGGCGGTGATTTTCATCACCCACGACATGGGGGTTGTTGCCGAAATTGCTGACGACGTCGTTGTCATGTGGAAAGGCAGAAAAGTCGAAGAAGGCCCGGTCAAAGACCTGTTTGCCAATGCCAAGCACCCATATACCCAAACCCTGCTTTCCGCCGTCCCCCGACTGGGGGCCATGGCAGGCGAAGAGTTCCCAAAACGTTTCCCGGTTACCATGATGGATGGCGACACCCCGCGTATCGTCGGGCATGAAAAAATCCAGAACACCGCGAAATATGACGCAGAACCGCTTTTGCAGGTTCGCGACCTTGTTACCCGCTTTGATATAAAAAAGGGTATCTTTGGCGGGGTAACGCACCATGTCCATGCGGTCGAAAATGTCAGTTTCGATATTTACCGGGGCGAAACGCTTGCACTGGTTGGGGAATCCGGGTCGGGGAAATCCACGATCGGACGCACCATTCAGCAATTGCAGAAAGCCACCCGCGGCAACATCACCTTTGATGGTCGTTCGTTTACCAGCATGGGAAAGGCTGACCAACAACAGCTGCGCCAGAAAATTCAGTATATCTTCCAGGACCCGTTCGCATCGCTTGATCCGCGCAAAAAGGTTGGTTTTTCGATTGCCGAACCAATCCATACCCATCAGCTGATAGAGAACACCAAACAGATAAAAATGCGCGTCGACCAACTGCTTGAACGTGTCGGACTGACATCTGCCCATGCAGATCGTTATCCGCATGAATTTTCCGGTGGCCAGCGCCAGCGTATCTGTATTGCACGTGCGCTGGCCTCAAACCCGCAATTGATCATCGCAGACGAAGCACTGTCAGCACTTGATGTTTCGATCCAGGCACAGATCATCAATCTTTTCATGGAATTGCAGGAAGAGCACGGTCTGGCGTATCTGTTCATCAGCCATGACATGGCTGTCGTCGAAAAGATGAGCCACCGTGTTGCTGTACTGTATCTGGGGCAGATTGCCGAACTCGGATCGCGCCAGCAGGTTCTTGAAACCCCTTCACACGCCTATACGAAGCGCTTGTTAAGTGCTGTGCCGGTTGCCGATCCCACATGCGATCGCCGCCACACCATGCTTGATGGCGAAATTCCAAGCCCGGTTCGCCGGGTCGGAGATGAACCGGCAATTCTAACCTATCAGGAAATCGCCCCAGGCCATCTTGTGGCCGACGCGGTCTGAAGCGGCTTTTAGGGCATCACACCCGAAAAACACCTGAACACCAAGAATTCGAGGGTTTTTCATGATGCCCCAGAAGCCAAGCCACCAACAAACGGAGAAAACTTGATGATTAAACAGGGAATGCGTACCGCCTTTATGGCGCTGGCTCTTGCCGGCGGCATGATGGTTGCTGCACCGGCATACGCAGAAGGCACTTTGACCGTTTCCTCGCCGCAGGATCCGGGCAGTTGGGACCCGGTCGACACCTTTCTGGTGAACTGGTCTTCGGTTGCAACCAACATTTATGACGGCCTGACCTATCGCGGACCAGATACCAAACTGGTGCCGGGTCTGGCAACTTCGTGGGAAGTCCTTGATGACGGCACGCGTATCCGTTTCAAGCTGCGCGAAGGTGTTACCTTCCACGATGGCGAACCGTTTAACGCCGAAGCTGTCAAATTCACCTTTGACCGCCTGATGGGCGAAGAAGGCGGAAAAGGCCCGCAGCGCTCAAACTATACCGCAATCGACCATATCGAAGTGATCGACGATTACACCGCCGACATGCACCTTAAACAGCCTGACCCGGTCCTTCTCACCAAATTGGCAGGGTACGGCGCAATGATCGTTCCGCCGAAATATATCGCGGAAAAAGGCGAAGATTATTTCAACGCCCACCCGGTTGGCACCGGCCCGTTCAAATTCGTTTCTTATGAACCCAAAGTCGGCATCAAACTTGAAGCCTATGACGGTTTCTGGGGCGACAAAGCCAAGATTTCGAACCTTGATTATCGCTTTATCACGGAACCGTCGACAGCGGTTGCCGAATTGCAGGCCGGTCGTGTTGATCTGGTGATCCCGCCGACCATTCCAATTGGCATGATCCCGACCATTAAAGATGATCCGAACAGCAAGGTTGTCTCCACCGCAAGTCCGACGGTTTATGCCCTGCGCTTTAACACGGCCAACGGCATCACCAAGGATGAGCGCGTGCGTAAAGCCATGATCTATGGTGTTGACCGCAAGGCGATCATTGATGCAGTTCTGGGGGGGCAGGCGTCCCAGATCGTCAGCTTCCAGGGCGAATTGTCCTTTGGCTATGACCCGGATATGAAACCACTGCCCTACGATCCGAACAAAGCCAAAGAACTGCTGGCAGAAGCAGGCGTCGCACCGGGCACGAAAGTCCAGATCGACATTCGCGGCAACAATGCCACCTTTAACGAGGTTGCACAGGCCGTTGCCAGCTATCTTCAGATTGTCGGGCTGAATGCAACGATCAAGCCGTATGAAACCAACGTTCTGCTTAATGACATCATTCCGCAGGGGAAAACCGGCGAGATGTTCCAGCAGTCCTGGGGCGGCTGGACGCTTGATTTCGATAACACGGCATACTTCATGTATCACACGGGTGAAAAATGGAACCCATATGACAGTGATCCCAAGATGGACGCGCTTCTGGAAAGCCAGCGTGCCATCACCGATCAGACCAAGCGTCAGGAAATCCTGCGGGAAATCGCGCATTACGCTGCTGACCGGGCATTGGAAATGCCACTTTACAATGAGAATGCGATCTTTGGTCTGTCCAACCGGGTTAAAAACTTCACCCCGGTTCCCGACAGCCGCCTACGTCTGAACGAAGTTTCAGTCGACTGATCCAGTATGGGATGCCGCCAAACGCCAGATACGGGCGGCATCCCACCTTCTGTTTGCTTAAGGAATTAAGACCTTGGCCGGATTTCTGATTAAACGCATTTTACAGGCCGCCTTTGTGATCGTCGCCGTCACACTGGTCGTTGCCTTTGCCATTCGCCTGACCGGAGACCCGGCGCTCATGCTTTCGCAAGGTGCAGGCAGCATCACCGAAGCAGATCTTGCACGCATTCGCGAGGCGCTCGGCGTGAACAAGCCATTTCTGGAGCAATATTCCGACTTCTTCCTTGGCATTTTCACGCTTGATTTCGGACGCTCCTTTTTGGGCGGAACCCCGGTCATAGACCTGATTGGCAATGCCTTGCCGGCAACATTGATGCTGGCATTTGCTTCGATGTTTGTCTCGATCGCAGTTTCGATCCCGCTTGGCATCAAGGCCGCCGTATCACGCGGGAAATGGGCCGACCAATTAATCAGGATCATTTCGCTTATCGGGCTGTCATTCCCGAATTTCTGGCTGGCGATCATGCTTGTCCTGCTGTTCTCCATTACCCTGAAATGGCTTCCACCAAGCGGGATGGATGGTTTTACAAGCTTCCTGATGCCTGCCATCACCATGGGTATCATCCTGACGGCCACCAATGTCCGCCTTGTACGCACCTCGATGCTTGAAACCATGCAATCGCAATACATCATGGTTGCCCGGGCCAAGGGCCTTTCGGAAAGCACGGTGCTTTACAAGCATGCGCTTCGTAATTGTGCCATCCCGCTGATCACCTATTTCGGTCTTCAGTTCGGCGGCCTTCTGGGCGGCATTGTTGTGGTCGAACGCGTGTTTAACTGGCCCGGTCTTGGCACCCTTGCCTTTGATGCGGTGGGGGCGCGTGACTACCCGGTACTGCAGGCTGTGATTATGGTTCTGTCGATGCTGATTGTTGGTGTGAACCTTTTGGTCGACATTGCCTATGGCCTGATCGATCCAAGGATCAGAACGGAGTAACCCCCCATGACAGCCATTGCCAAATCCGCCCGTTTCAAGCGGTATAAAAATCTGGAATTCATTCTGGGCGTGGTACTGACAGGCAGTATCTGTCTTTCGGTTCTGTTTTCCGGCCTGCTGTTTCCTGACGGCGGAGACAAGATCAATCTGATTGCCCGTTTGACAGCCCCCTTTACCAATCCCGACTATATCCTTGGGACGGACCCACTTGGCCGTGATGTTCTGGCACGTGTGATCATGGGCGGGAAAATCTCGTTACAAGTCGGCATTCTGTCCGTGGCAGGTGCCGTTGTCATTGGCGTGATCATGGGCCTCATATCGGGCTACTACCGTGGCTTCTGGGACATGATCGTCATGCGCTTTGCCGATGTGCAGCTTGCCCTGCCCTTCATCCTGCTGGCGATTACTTTTATTGCGATTGTCGGCGGCGGCCTTACCAACATGATCATTCTGCTGATTGTGTCACAATGGGTGCAATATGCCCGACTGGTGCGCGGCTCGGTTCTATCCCTGCGCGATCAGGAATTTATCCAGTCGGCACAGGCCATCGGGGTCAAGGACATCCACATCCTGTTCCGTCACCTTTTACCCAACCTGATCGGGCCGGTCATTGTTCTGATAACGCTGAATGTTGCCAACAATATCCTGCTTGAAAGTAGCCTGACATTCCTGGGCCTGGGGGTTGATCCCCTGATTCCAAGCTGGGGCGGCATGCTCGCAGATGGTCGGACATATCTGCAAAATGCGTGGTGGGTTTCGGTCTTCCCCGGACTTGCCATTCTTCTGACCGTGCTTGGCCTGAACCTCCTTGGTGACTGGCTGCGCGACAGCCTTGACCCCACAGGCAGGACATCACGATGACCCGTATTTTCGCCACCACGCTTTCACCGACCATCGACACCCTGATCCATGACCTTGCAATCACTGCCCATCAGGGCCGCGTGATTGAGGCATGGTTGTTCAACGATGCCCCGACCCGCCGCGCCGCAGAGGTCACCTTTGCCAAGCATGGCATCACCGCAAAAATCAGAAGTGCCTACAAGCCGCTTTTGCATTTCTTTCTTGAAGAACTTGATATCGCGTCCCACGCTTTTTCAGATATCAGCGTGACCTATCCGCGCAACGATGCCGCAGCCGATAACCGTTTCCTGCTTGAAACCTATCCGCTGGCGGCTCTTGTCGGGGATGCCAATATTGCCTTTCATCCCGGAACGCGCAGCGACGGAATATATGATGTCACCCTGACCCATCGGGATGGCACGACGACCACGCACACCGTATTTGCCCCGAACCGTCTGCATCAGGATGCGGTCAATGAAACGCACCTGTCGCCGACCGGCTGGCTGCGGATCAGCGATGTTAACGGCACTGTCCTGCGCGATGAGCAGCTTGATACAGACTACGAAATCCTGTTCGCCCAAACCATGCAGGCCATTGCCAGCCATGATTGGGGACCAACGGAACCCTATTTTGATGAACTGAACATCACGGTCGAACTGCCCGGACAGGATCAACCGATCGCGCATGGGCATGAAGAAATCAGTTTGCATGAAGCCCTGCACGAAGATTTCTATTTCGGGCTGCTTGAACTGTTTCAGGTTAAATCCGGTCGTCCCTTGGGGGATCGCGGCTTACAACCCGGGCAGATCGTCCCGGAAATCAAAACCGGGACGGACCGCCTGACGGTTATGGTCGAAAACCGCCCGCTTTCGACCACAGAAACCACTGGCCCGCGTCAGGACCTTGATACCGCGACCAATCCATTGACAAGTGCACAGATCGCCGATGAACTGCGTAAAATTGACGGTGATGTCTTTAGCGCACAATCGCGGTCCGGGCGGACAATCACGGCACGTTATCATACCGGAACCGATATCCCGGTCATGATCAGCGGCGGACAACACCCCAACGAGATTACCGGCCCATCGGGTGCCCTTCGTGGAGCACAGGCGCTGGCAAAACGCGATGGGGCGCATTTGACGATTTCGCCCTTGGAAAACCCGGATGGCTATGCCCTGCATCAACGGTTGATCGTCGATAATCCGCGTCACATGCATCATGCCGCACGCTATACTGCGCTGGGGGATGATTTGGAATATCGCAGCGGCACCAACCTGCTGGAAAAGGAAATCCGCAAGAAGGCACAGGATATCAGCAAGGCACAGCTTCATGTGAACCTGCATGGCTATCCATCGCATGAATGGACCCGCCCCTTGTCAGGGTATGTTCCACGCGGCTTTGGCATGTGGACCTTGCCCAAGGGTTTCTTCCTGATCATGCGCCATCATGATGCATGGACGGGCCATGCCATGGCCTTTATTGATCAGGTGACCGAACATCTTGCAAAGGTTCCGGGCTTGCTTGAGTACAATAACGCCCAGATTGAGCTTTATCGCATTCATGCTGGCGATACCGGCTTTGATATCATCAATGGTTTCCCGTGCATGATTTCGATTGATGATCGTCATGAGGTTCCATTGACACTGATTACCGAATATCCCGATGAAACCATTTATGGTGAACCTTTCATCGCAGGCCATACTGCACAGATGGAAACCGTCATTGCTGCCTACGATGCCCATCAACACCTGATGGCACAAAGGGACAAAAAATAAACGCCCTGACATGCGCGCCGACCTTGCAAACATCTGCCCTCGTACGCACAGTACGGGGGCTTTTTATTGGTCCCATCACATTTATAAAACTGGCACTGGATTACGGGGCCAATTTTACACAAATTGCCCTGACAGGACTTAACAATAGGATATCCCATGACCGCGCCCCACAAAGATGACTTTGGTAAACCCGTTGGCCAGCCGATTGAAAACTGGGCCGGATGCGAATTTCCGCCGCGCACGGACATGGTTGGACGTCACGTGATTGTCAGCCCGATTGATGTTGAACGTGATGCGCAGCAGCTCTTTGATGCCAACGGCAAGGCTGTGGATGGATCGCGTTTTACCTATCTTTCAACGCACGCATTTGACGATTTTGCATCTTACAAGGCGTGGCTGGTCGGTATGGCGGCCAATGCTGATCCGATGCTCCATACCATCATTGATGTGGCGACCAACAAGGCCGTCGGCGTTGCGGCCTTCATGCGCATTGATGCCGCCAATGGCGTGGTCGAGATTGGCAATATCAACTATGCCCCTGCCCTATCAAAGACCATCGGCGGGACCGAGGCGATGTATCTGATGATGAAGCGTGCCTTTGATGAGCTGGGTTATCGTCGCTATGAATGGAAATGCGATGATCAAAACGCCCCGTCACGCGCAGCAGCGGCGCGCTATGGCTTTACCTATGAGGGCACATTCCGAAACCACATGGTCTATAAGGGCCGGAACCGTGACACCGCATGGTTTTCGATCACAGTCGAAGAATGGCCCGCACTCCGTGCCGCGTTCGAAGCATGGATATCACCCGATAATTTCGATGAAACCGGTGCACAGCGCAAACGTCTGCAAGACCTGCGCGGGTAATTCGTGCCCAGAGCCCAAGCCATCGTCACCCGGATCATTCAAGATTAAGTGTCCGCCCCCTGATGTGGGTGACGCTCCTGCTATTTGCGTGGCCCTTCTCCTACGCCGAATATGACAAACACCCTACAGCCTTGGGAATTCATCGACCACGCCGGTGGCCAATGGTATATTTCTTTCAAACACCTTTGGGCGACACACCGAAAGCAGGAGACGCGGCATGCTGACGTATCACACTGTCATGCGGAAATTTGGGGGTGCAGCCATCCTTGCGACCTGTATCGCAGCCGGCGGTGCAAAGCTTGCCCTCGCCGATATCACCCTGCCCGTTCCTGCGCCAACGGATATCATCCGCGTTGAACTTCACGGCTATGAACAGCTTGACAGTTTTTATAACGATCTTGGATACACGCCAGAAAGCTGGGACGCGGGGGAGCGCACCATTCCGCGCCTGTTTTTGCAAACCATCCCAGAGGCATGGCGCGATGATATTGCCGATCAACTGACGGTCGCGGCCAAGAAGCGCGTTTTCTTCCGCACGCTTGGACCTTTGACATTGCTGGCAAATGAAGAAATTGCCTTTCAGCAAAAAGCCCTGAAAGACGCCATTTCCAACAATGATAGCGCTGTCATTGGCGAACTCGCCAGTCAGTATCGCATTTCCTCCGCCCCGGACGATCCGGCGACCATAGCCGAACTTGAAAATCGTATCGGGCCCGTTCCGGCATCGCTTTCGATGGCGCAGATGGCGATTGAAAGTGGCTGGGGCACATCACGGTTTGCCGCCCATGGCAATGCGCTGTTCGGGCAGTGGACCTATGACGGGGAAGGCATCACGCCCGAAGAACAACGCAGCAATCTGGGCGATTATAAAATCGCCGCGTTCAAAACGCCCTTCGGGTCGGTGCGCGCCTATATGATGAACCTCAACACTGGATCAGCATATCAAGAGTTCCGTGATCTGCGCGCCAAAATGATTGCGCAAAGCAAACCGCTGTCGGGCATGGCTCTGGCCGAAACCCTGACCCGCTATTCCGAGCGCGGCGAGGTGTATGTCAAGGAAGTCCAGGCCGTCATTCGCCAAAACAAGCTCATTCAGGTTGACGAAGCTGTTTTGGAAGATAGCCCCTATTACAATCTGATCCCGGCGGGCCAGTAAGCCGGGGCGCCCGCATGTCTATTGATGGATTTGTAATCTGGTGATTTTCATTTGTCGGACGTTCAGCATATAGTTGCCGCCGCAATGGTTTAACCGGATGATCCGCTTATGTTTGATGCCCGCCTGCGCCCGCTGATTGATAGGCCGCTCAATGCGGTTGCCAGAACCCTTTCGGGGACCGGCATTACGCCAAATGTGATCACCGGGTTTGGCTTTTTCCTCGGCCTGCTTGCGGCCGGTGCACTTGTCCTTCAGCTTGACTACGTCGCCCTTGGCCTGATCCTTGCCAGCCGGATCATGGATGGTCTGGATGGGGCGGTTGCCCGCCATGCAGCACCCCGGTCGCGCCATCCAGGTGCCAAAAGTCAGGAGAGCGATCTGGGCGGCTATTACGATATCGTTGCCGATTTTCTGTTTTATTCCGGGATTGTGTTGGCCTTTGCCATCGGGCGTCCTGAACATGCGTTGATGGCGGCCTTCCTGATTTTCTGCTTTGTCGGCACGGGGTCGAGTTTTCTGGCCTATGCCATTGTTGCGGCCAAACAGGATCGCAATCACGACAAACAGGGCAAGAAAAGTTTCTATTACCTGACCGGCATCACCGAAGGCAGTGAAACCATTTTTGTTCTGTGCCTGATGTGTGCTTTTCCGAAATGGTTTCCCCAGATCGCGGTAATCTTTGGCGCACTTTGCCTGATGACGACCTTTGGCCGGGTTCTCCAAGCCCGACGCGACTTTGGCTAGGGTCAGGACCTATTAATTTCACATCATATCCCCGTTGAAGCACCGCCGCCGCAACGCCATATCCAAAGATATCTGCCTGCCCCCTCAAACTTAATGCGTCTGACAAAACCCGTTTCCTGATGATGACAAAAGCAACAATCAATCAATAAGGCAAGGCGCCGAATGACGTTTATCAGAAGTCTGTTTACTGTGTTTATCGGCTGTTTTTTCGTGGCGTCCTGCGATCAATCCGGGCCGGTTAAAATCGGGTTTATTGCCGAATTATCCGGTGCAGGCGAAGACACCGGGACCGCATCGCTCAATGCGCTGAAGCTTGCCGCCCAGCAAATCAACACCGCAGGAGGCATTAACGACCGAATGATCGAAATCATCCCGCGCGACGATCAAAAAAGCCCGGATGTCGCCCAACAACATGTCCGGGAATTCAAGGAACTTGGTGTTGATGCCATTGTCGGCCCGATCATAAGTTCCATCGGGATGGCCATGCTGCCGGTGATTAACGAGCTTGATCTCGTCACGATCTCGCCGACTGTATCGGCGGCTGAATTCGCCGGTTTTCGTGACAATCTGTTTCGCATGAATTCGACCACCACTCAGAATGCGCGCGCCTATGCGCGTCACAATATCGAACTTGGCCGTGAACGGGTTGCCATTGCGCTTGACGGTGAGAACGAAGCCTTTACCGAAAGCTGGTATCATGAATTTCTGCTGGAATTTGACGCGCTTAATGGCCGGGTTGTTTCCAAGGTCTGGATCAATGTCGATGACACACCGCTTTCCGACATTGCCCAAAAACTTCTGGCCGAGAACCCCGATGGGATCATTTTGATTACCAATGGTGCTGACAGTGCGCGTTTATCCAAGGAAATCCGTAAGATTTCCGATGATATTGCGCTGTCTGCGGCCGAATGGGCCGGATCAGAAATACTGATTGATATGGGCGGGGATGCGGTCGAGGGCATGGAACTTGTTCAGGCCTATGATCGCTATGACCCAAATCCACGTTTTCAGAAATTCGTTGCGGATTATACCGCAATGTTTGATGAGCACCCCGGATATACTGCGGTTTTAACGTATGACGCGGCGACCGTGCTGTTTGCGGCCCTCAAAACCAAACATCCCGATCAACGCCTTTCTGATGCGCTGGTGACCATGCCACCGCACCCTGGCCTTAATCAGGAACTGATGTTTGACCAGTTCGGCGATGGCAACCGGGGCATTTATTTCGTAACCATTCGCGATGGAAAGTTCATTCACCAAAAGTAACTTTCCCATCAAAGCCCAACAAAAAGCCCCGCAAATGCGGGGCTTTGTCGTTCAGGCTAAAACCTGCGTTGTTTTAGTGATCGCTTTCTTCAAGGAAATGATCGCCAAGGCCGGTATCATATTCCATGCCGTCCCTGGTCAGAACGATGCTGCCCGGATAGCCTTCCTTGACCAGACCTTTACGGGTCAGCACAACCCAAACAGCGGGATTATCAAAACCACTGGCATCGCGTGCGGCAACGGTGAACTGCCCGACATGGACATGATCGCCGTGGGCATGGGGCACACGCAACAGCGTGCCTTCGCCAGTCGCCGCGTCGATCTGACCGGAATTTTCATCGCGTGCGACGATCTGTGCCAGCACAAGCGTGCGGAGCTGCAATTTATTGAGTTTCAGTGGATTTTTGCGAACGATTGCCATGATCTGGTGTCACCCCGGTTTTAAAACATATTTGCAAGCAGATATCTGTTACTTGGCGCGATGATGCAAGCCCTGTTTTCAACAACATTCTTGTCAAAATGCAGCGATAAAGCCAGTGACTTTATCCACCCGCCAACATCTTGCGCAGCTTGCGATCGCGCTTGAGATGCCACTCACGGCTCATCGCCTGACCAAAGGTTCTGAAGCGTTCAACATACACCAGATCCCACTGTCGGCCCCGCGTGGTTTTCGCCCCCTTGCCGCTGTTATGCGTCGCAAGACGGGCCGCAACATCGGTGGACCAGCCGACATAGGTGCGCGGCAGTTTACTGCGGCTTGATGCCGGATCAAACCCCACCTCGCGCAGCACATAGACAAAGGTAAAGGATGCCATTTTCTACCCTGCCATCCTTTGTCGTCCGCTCCGTGATATGTTGGAATTCGTTTCATGCTGTGGCGAAAACGACTGACTTCGAGAACCGACGCGCGAGCGTACTTTGGTACGTGAGCATCGGAAGCGCAGAAGCCAGCCGTTTGCAGACCAGCATGGGACGAATTAAAGGGTGGAATTGAAGGCCCCGCCGTCCAGCAACACATTCTGACCGACCATGAATTTCGCATGCTCGCTGCACATAAAGGCACAGGTCGCCCCGAAATCAAGCGGGTCACCAAAACGCCCGGTCGGAAGACCGGCCTGTGTTTTGGTCCGAGCGTCTTCAAGGCTGATGCCTTCATTTTTCGATTTGTTGGTCATCAGGGCATTGATGCGATCGGTGTCATGCTGACCGGGCAAAAGATTGTTCATGATCACCCCATCCTTGGCGACCTGACGCGACGTCCCGGCGACAAAACCGGTTAACCCTGCACGTGCACCGTTCGACAGACCCAGATGCGGAATTGGCGATTTAACCGACCCCGACGTGATATTCACAATCCGGCCCCACTGGCGCGAAATCATGCCCGGAAGGACTGCAGTGGCCAGCAAGATTGGCGTCAGCATGTTTGACTGAACCGCAGCTTCCCACTCGGCCTGTCCCCAATCGGACCAGATACCGGGGGGCGGACCACCGGCATTATTGACCAGAATATCAGGCGCATCAACGGCAGCCAGAACCTTGTTGCGGCCATCTTCGGTGGTGATGTCGCAGGCAACCGTGGTGACGTTTACACCAAACGTATCGCGGATATATTCCGCCGTTTCATTCAACGGCCCTTCGGACCGCGCATTAAGCACAAGGTCAACACCGGCTTCTGCCAGCTTGATCGCACAGCCACGGCCAAGCCCCTTGGATGATGCACAGACAATCGCCTTACGGCCCTTAATTCCCAGATCCAATGGATCCTCCCATTTTTGGAATTCTTACAATGGCAGGAATTTAGCCCGCACTTGACCGCCGGGTCAAACGCCGTTCATGACAAAGTGCGTTTACCCTCGCAAACGCGGAGCAGCAGACCTGAAAAGGCACGACCGGGTTCAGCTCAATTAACTGTCCGTGATAGATGTGTGACAGCGTTACAGAACCAGACAGCCTGAATATCAAAACCGCCGGCGCAGGGTTTCGGATGGAACAACACCAAACTGGCGCGCATACATCGCGGAAAACCGGCTGATATGCGCAAATCCCCATTTACGGGCGATGGTCGCAACAGTATCGCCGTCTTCGGCAATCAGAAGGTCATTGTGCGCCCCGTTCAGGCGCACCATTCGTGCATAGGCCATCGGGGCCATGCCAAATGCCTCTCCGAATGCGGATTGCAAGGTGCGATAACTGCAGCCCGAATATGCCACAAGTTCTTGCAGACCAATAGGTTGCGCCGCATGGGCGTGGATATAGTCACGCGCGCGTTTGACGTAATGGGGCATCGCCATCGGTGCGGGTCTGCCATTAAGCACGTCCGAATATGAATTTGGTAGCAACATCAGAATGTTGGTTAAAAGCATATCGCGCAATTCAGTGCGGATATGCGGGCCATCAAACTGTGTGAGCGGCCCATCAAGTGCAGTTGCCACATAGTGCAGCGTATCGCGGACGTGTCGCGTTTCGGGGCGCGTCAGGTCAAGGGCTGGATCAAAAACCAGATCGCTGCGGATGACGTCCTGCCCCGTCAAGGCTTGCGCGTGCGCCCGCAGCAAAGAAAGCGACAGTTGCGTCCCAAGTGTCGAAAAGTTGTCCTCCATCGCCGACAACGGCAAACGCATATTGCGGACCAGCCCAAGGTCAGACGAAATATTGCATTCATACTTCCCATGCTGTACCTGCGCAGAACCGCTGGTCACAAACATAAAAAACAGATTCTCTTCGTCGATAGCAGGCGTTTCAATATAAACGCGCCCGCCACCAAAGGACGCATATATCAACCCAATGCCTGCAAGCTCGGCAAAATGGATGGCAACATCCACGTCACGGTTCGTACCGATCACATCAAGGGCGTCAATACTGTTCAGATCAGACAAAACATCACGCGCCAGATGAAGGTCCTGCGATGCAAATACCTGATGATTGAGAAGATAGCTCACTGTTGTTTCCCCGGAAAAGACACTCCTCCCCCAAAGAGTGGATCCGGTTGATGCATTTGATGTCACATGCTGGAATTTTTTCCGTCAACAGGAACGCTGCTAATTTCCTATATCCTGACGATGGTTACAAGCCCTCAATTAGGAGCCGTCCGCGACGTCTCCGGCTGACGGGAACGTCACCCACTTAAACCCAAAGAAAAATGGTCGATCCTCAGGCGCCAAACACGGCGTCATGGGCCGTAACATAGGCAACAGCCGCCCTGGACACATCATCGACCGTCATGCCGGGTTTAAAGATGCCTGATCCAAGGCCAAAGCCATCACAGCCCGCCTTGGCATAGGTGGCAAAATCATCTGTGCCAACACCGCCAACCGCATAGACAGCCATGGTTGCGGGCAAAACCGCGCGCATTGCCTTGATGCCATCCGCGCCAATGATGCTGGCGGGGAAAATCTTAAGCCCATCGGCACCGGCCTTGATCGCGGCAAAACATTCGGTCGGGGTCAAAACGCCCGGCCATGATCCCATGCCGAGTTCCTTGGTCTTTTTGATCACGTCGGTATCGCAATTGGGCGAGACAATGAACTCCCCCGTGGCGGTCTTCACCTTGGCGACATCCTCGGCGGTCAAAACCGTCCCGGCCCCGATCAGGGCCGCATCGCCAACCGCCTGTTTCATCAGGGCAATGCTTTTAAGTGGCTCTGGCGAATTCAGCGGCACCTCGATCATGGTGATCCCGGCGGCGACCAGTGCACGCGCCATATCCGCCGCTTCATCCGGCGTGACCCCGCGCAGGATCGCAATCAGGTGGCGATGGCCGTTTGGCGTTGCTGCGTCGGTGATCTGATCATTGACCGATGTCGGATATGCCATGTCTCTGTCATCCTGTATGTAAGGCCCGTCAACCGGGCTGTAATTCTGTTTCAGGCCCGTGTGAGCCGGTATCTGGTCATAGCGATCTGGTCATAACGGCTTATCCGATGACAACGCGATGCGCACGGGTCAACCCGGCCAGCGTAATCGCCGCCCCATCCATCGGGATGGCCTTATGATGGTGAACCAGCAAGGCGGCCTGATACAGCGATGCCAGCTTGCCCGCCCCGATCAGCGCGATTTCATCGCCCGCCTTAAGCAGGCCGAGCACATCGGCAATTTCCGCCCCGATCACCGCCCCGGACAGAACCGACGCCCCCGGCGGGACAACCGCGCCGTCCCTGGCAACAAGGGCACCGGCACGCACCGTAAACAGGCTATGGAGAAATCCGCTGGGTTGGGCCTTGGCGGCCAGCACCGCATCGGCAAAGGCCCCATCATCCCAAGTCTCATCCACCGAATGGCGCAGGATCGAATTTTGCGACAGCAGGGCAAAGACCTCGCCGCTCATATAGGTGCGAAACGCGGTAATCTGACCATCCGACAACCGCGCCCATTTTGAATGGGTTCCGGGCAAACAGACCCAGCCGGAAAAATCGGGATGCAGCGCCATAAATCCGACAAGCTGGGTTTCCTCGCCGCGCATCACATCAGCATCGCCGCGCTGACACAGGCCGGGCAGAATGGAAACCGAAATGCGCGGGTCGGCAACGTCCGGGCGAACAGCCCCCATCGCCAGATCAGCCGGTGCCGTTGGCACTTCGCAGTAGGGTGCTTCACGCCAGCCCTGCTTGGCCCCGGCCATGCCGCAAATCACCACCGGGATTGCCTGCCCATCGGGCACATCTGTGGGCAGCCACCGATCAATCAGGTCGATCAAAACCCCTTCGAACGACAGTTTTTCATCCCCGGCAATCGCATTCATACCAAGCGGGCTGCTTTGGGTGGCAAGGATGTTAGCGCTATCATCCATCGCCCAGACCCGTAGGTTGGACGTGCCCCAGTCAACCGCGATCCAGCTTGGCAAGGTCTTTTGTTCCATCGGTGACGCGGCTCCCTGCCCTTGTATGGTGATCTTGATTTTATTCCTCATACAATTTGCCGGGCGACGGGTCAATCCGCCCCGACGGCTTTATGAGGCGTGGTCGGTATTTTGGGTTTCCTTGGCCGCGCGCACCTGATCAAGCAGGTCCTGATGCGACAACCAGTTTTGCGCCTCGATAAACACCTTGGAAACGCCCGGCACGGCATGGCGAATATCGATTTCAAGCCGCGACACGGCGGCTTCGACCTCTGGCGAGGTCAGCCTATCGCGAAAATCAACACTGATACAGACAATCAGGTTTTGCGGCCCAAGATGCAGCGTGATGATCTCATTGACCTGCAAAATACCGGGAATGGCCGAGACAATATTGTCGATCTTTTTACGGCTCGGCGCATTGGCACTTTCGCCAATCAAAAGCCCCTTGCATTCAACCGCCAGAAAGAACGCGGTGACGGCCAAAATAATCCCGATCACAACCGACGCCAGCCCATCAAGCACGGGCATATCAAAACCATAGGCCGCCGCAATGCCAACGCACGCCACCACCAGCCCCAGCAAGGCCGCCGAATCTTCAAATAGTATGACAAATACGGTCGGATCCTTGCTGCTGTGGACCGCCTTTAGGATCGGTATATCGGGATGCTGGGCGCGAAAGGTGCGATAGGCGGTGCGAAATGCCGCCCCTTCAAGCACCATGGCAATCACAAGAATCGAAAACACCACGTGATAGGTGCGGATATCAATCCCGAAAAACGATGCCACCACATGCACATCAAGCGCATGGGGATGGATCACCTTATCCACCCCTTCCCAGATCGACACACCGGCCCCAAGCCCGAAAATCATCACCGCCACAAGGAACGACCAGAAATAGGTTTCCTTGCCATAGCCAAACGGGTGTTTTTCATCCGCCTCCTTGGCCGACAGTTTAAGGCCCAAAAGCAAAAGCCCCTGATTGCCGGTATCGACCAGTGAATGAATGCCTTCAGACATCATCGCGGCCGAACCGGTAATCGCCGCCCCGCCAAACTTGGCCACAGCAATCAACAGATTGGCCGCTGCGGCCATATAGATGGCACCCTTGGAAGAATGAGACATGCTTGATACGCGATCCGTTCTGTGTGACGTCACGCCGAAAACCGGCGACCTGCCACAATGAAAAATGAAAAAAGCCCGATGGGTAAGGGCGTTACCCGCAGTCTACCCACTTTGGGCCAAAAGTCACGGGGGCGCGGGCAACAGCAAACACCAAGACGCAGTCCATCGATTGAAACTATCAAAAATAACAAAAATAACTATTTTACCTATCCATCCCCCACCGGTACCTTTGTGTTTCTGACGGCAAAAACGGTCAGAACGTAATTTAAGGGCCTTGTCTTGTTGCACTCTCTGAGTTGATCATTACCTTTGAACATGAAATCCTACCGTAGAAATACAACTGCAATCATAATGGTTTTGGTCACATAAACATCTCGGGAGACACCAACCAGAAGGCGATACAATACGGCACCCCACAAGGTTTCGTAGCGTAATCCGCATCGCTTTTACGGCTGCACGATATGGGTCAAGAGGCTGTTTAAAACATCTCAAGCCACGACGGGAGAGAGAAATGGACGGAAAACACACAGCAGGCAAATGTCCGGTAATGCATGGCGGTCAAACCGCGCTGGGCACCACGGTTACCGATTGGTGGCCCAATGCGCTGAATTTTGACATCCTTCATCAGCATGACACCAAGGTCAATCCGCTGGGCAAGGATTTTAATTACGCCGAAGAACTCAAAAAACTCGATGTCGAAGCGCTTAAAAACGATCTGCGTGCGCTGATGAAAGACAGTCAGGATTGGTGGCCAGCCGATTGGGGCAGCTATGTTGGCATGTTCGCCCGCGTGGCATGGCATGCGGCGGGCTCCTATCGCCTTGCCGATGGCCGTGGTGGTGGTGGGACCGGTAATCAGCGGTTCGCGCCGCTTAACTCCTGGCCCGATAACGTCAATACCGATAAGGGCCGCCGTCTTCTGTGGCCGATCAAAAAGAAATATGGCAACAAGGTCTCCTGGGCGGACTTGATCATTCTGTCGGGCACCATTGCCTATGAAGTGGCCGGTTTGAAAACCTTTGGCTTTGCCTTTGGCCGCGAAGACATCTGGCACCCGGAAAAGGACATCTACTGGGGGGCGGAAAAAGAATGGCTGGCACCAAGTGACAGCCGTTATGACGATCTTGCCAACCCATCGACCATGGCCAATCCGCTCGCCGCTGTTCAGATGGGCCTGATTTACGTCAACCCCGAAGGGGTCAACGGCCAGCCCGACCCGGCCAAAACCGCCGAGCAGGTCCGCGAAACCTTTGCCCGCATGGCGATGGACGACGAAGAAACCGCCGCCCTCACCGCCGGTGGCCACACCATTGGCAAATGCCATGGCAACGGCGATGCCGCCAACCTGAGCGAAGAACCAGAAGCCGCCGATGTCACCGCACAGGGCATGGGCTGGATGAACACCAAGGGCCGTGGCATTGGCCGCGACACTGTGGTGTCTGGCATCGAAGGCGCATGGTCGAAAAACCCGACCCAGTGGGATATGGGCTGGTTTGATCTTCTGTTCGGCTATGAATGGGAATTGAAAAAAAGCCCGGCTGGCGCATGGCAGTGGATGCCAATCGACATCAAAGAAGAAGACATGCCCGTTGACGTCGAAGACCCGTCGATCAAATGCATGCCGATCATGACCGATGCCGACATGGCGATGAAGGTTGATCCGACCTATAACGCGATCTGCCAGAAATTCATCAAGGACCCGGAATATTTCGCCGATACCTTTGCCCGTGCATGGTTCAAACTGACCCACCGTGACCTTGGCCCGAAGGCGCGCTATATCGGCCCGGACGTGCCAAAAGAAGACCTGATCTGGCAGGACCCGATCCCGACGGTGGATTATACCCTGTCGGATGCTGAAATTGCCGATCTTAAGGCCAAATTGCTGTCATCGGGCATTACCCCGGCGGAGCTGATTGCAACCGCGTGGGACAGTGCACGCACCTATCGTGGTTCGGACATGCGTGGTGGCGCCAATGGCGCGCGCATTCGCTTGGCCCCGCAAAAGGATTGGGCGGGGAACGAGCCCACCCGTCTGGCCAAAGTCATCAAAACCCTTGAAGGCCTTCAGGCGGGCCTTGCCAAGAAAGTCTCGATCGCTGATTTGATCGTGCTGGGGGGTTCGGCGGCGGTTGAAAAGGCTGCTCATGACGCGGGCGTTAAAATCACCGTACCGTTTGCACCGGGCCGGGGGGACGCGACCGATGCCCAAACCGATGCGGACAGCTTTGACGCCATGGAGCCCCTCGCCGATGGTTTCCGCAACTGGGCGAAGGAAGACTACGCTGTCAGCCCGGAAGAAATGATGCTCGACCGTGCACAGCTCTTGGGCCTCACCGCCCCTGAAATGACCGTGCTGGTCGGTGGCTTGCGTGTGCTTGGCACCAACCATGGCGGCACCAAACACGGTGTGTTTACCGACCGCGTGGGGCAGTTGACCACCGACTTCTTCGTCAACCTGACCGACATGGCCTATAGCTGGAAACCGTCTGGTCCGAATGCCTACAACATCGTGGATCGCAAATCGGGTGCCACCAAATGGACCGCCACCCGCGTTGATCTGGTGTTTGGCTCAAACTCCATCCTGCGGTCTTATGCCGAGGTCTATGCTCAGGATGACAACCACGAGAAGTTTGTTAAAGACTTCGTCGCGGCTTGGACCAAGGTGATGAATGCGGATCGGTTTGATCTTAAGTAAGGCTTTGATGCCTTTGAGATGATTTGGGGCTTTTGGGCTCTGAAAGAGGAACACCCCCGGTCGTGAGGTCGGGGGTGTTTTTTGGTGGGATTTCCTCCAGAGAAACTACTTTTAGTTGCTACGGCAACAACACAGCACCTACAATGAGGGAAAGTCTGTGACTGACTTGGCTAACACATTCAAAAAGATGAGGCTCAGGGATGTCCACCACGAACTCTCGCAACTCTTCCAGAGAACTTCCTGACGAACCAGGCTTGGATATTGCTGCATGCTCAATCACCAACGGCTCCCCTTTAGATCTAATTTCTTACCCCAAAGAAGAAATTGTCACTCGATATGAATTTTGCCTACCAGAGGAGAATGGGCCCTTCAGAACCGGCCAATATAAGTTCACCTTCAAGGGATACCCGGTTGAAGTGCTCATCGCCGAGGTTGAGTCAGAACAAGATGACCCCTTACTTCGGGCGGCTAAATCCTCTCCACCACTATCTGGTACAACTGCTGAATTGGGCAATCTCCCATACGAGGCTTACACAGACCATCGCGGTGAATATCCCTATACCCTCGCAAAGGTTGTAATTCTAAATCACTATCCCGAATGCCTGAATGTTACTGAAAACGGCTTGCCTAATATTGACTATGAAAGGAGCCAAATCACAGGTGTAGAACTACACGAAGATAAGGTTCTGTTCTTACAAATTCTTCAATACTTATTTAAAAACTTAATTTATTGCGGAACACAGTCAAAGATTATTAGGTACGAGCAAGTAAGCTATTTCAACGAAATTGTTTTTCACAAAAACAAATCTGTTGGTATCAGCATTATACATGCTTTCACAGCCCCATCCGCTTATCAGGACGCTTACAAGTATCATATTCTGGGAAATCAGAATTCAGAGTTTGATGATTCTATTCAAGCCCTTGAAACAAAATCAATTTCTGATGAAGCATCTCTACAGTCCGTAATCCTTGATGTCATTGACAATGTAATTCGACATTGGATTGAAGACCGCCGCTTAACTGAACCATTTTGGGATGCAAAGAGAGTACACAACAACACGACTGTGCCAACGTCTCCAAAGACTGAAACTAATATTCAACCCACGCTACTAGTGTTGCTTGACGAAGCTCTAAAACATTTTGGTGTCCACGTATACCGAGAACCACATGTTGGAGCAGGTGAATTAGACTACGCCTGCTGCTATACTCTGCCAAACAATCAAAGGATTAGTATCCCTGTAGAGTTTAAACTAGCCCACCACTCAAGGTTTTTCGATGGATTAAGCAAACAGCTCCCCCAATATATGAAGTCGTTAAGAACGACCCATGGCGTGTTCTTGGCGCTCTGGTTTAAAGACCCAAAAGGAGAGTTCTTTAGCCTACCAAAACATCATAATTTTGATGGGTTTACTGACGAACTAGCGAAAATATCTAAACAGGTAAATTCTAATAACCAGCTTAACATTAGCTATAGGCTGATAGATGCATCTTTGAGACCGACGGCATCTTATTGAGGCCTATCAGGAAAAAAGGGGACAGCCCCCTTTTTAGCCCCGTAGGCGTTAAACGCCGATCCAATATGCGGCATAAACTGTTCGCCCCCGAAATGCCCATAAACCTATTCGGGACCGTTATAAAATTGCAGGAAACCGGGACATATTTATTTTCTAGGCTCAGAGAAAAGGGTACAGTCCTCTTTTTCGTGAGCGCTACAAAACCTAGCGTTCCCGAAGGCAGGAAATCAAATCACCCACGACGCCATAGAAGTATTTTCCCGGCTCTGATGTCAATTTTGGTTTATAGCTCGCAGATGGCCAGCCAGACTTTCGATCATAGGAGTCAAAGGTGAGCGAGTGAAACAAGTCCTCATCCATGTAGAATTCCATGCGATCATGCTCGCCATTTCGTATGGCTTTGCGTGCAGCTGCCTCGATTAGTGTGATCTGCGCGAAAGGCAGTCCTAGACTGTTGAGCGACACATGGTTCTGGCTCTTAGAAATGTGTAGTAGTGCATCTTCGTAATACTCATTTGAGCCCTGAGCGAAGACGCCATATATCTCTAGCCCAAGACTCTCCAGATAAAGAGCCTGTAATTTCTGAAACAACACAAGCATGCTCTCTGGGCGATATGAGTAGGATACATCCATATCAAACACTCCTGCTGTCCAGTTGGTCTTGAGCAAGAGGCTGTCTGCAAACGAGATGAAGGATAACAAAGGGTACATAACCGCAATCTCGTCCAAGCCATTCCTCAGGGCGATCAACCTTTCGTGTGATATAGAACCTGTCTGTATTGCCTTCGTCATGTCTACGACATCGATCATGGCAAAGATCGAATTGGAGCGAAGGTGCAGCTTGCGAAGCCAAGTACCCTTTACGAACAATTGCGGGCGCTTTTCATATTCGCAAGCCACGGCAGAGGCAACGAAGGCATCTGTCGGCAAGAACGTCTTTACTTCATGAAAGCGGTCATGAGTATTAGGGTACCAGCTTATCTCGGCCCCAGCCGTGGTAACTTTTGCGATATGTACAGGTGTAATGCAGCCTACTTCGTAAGGGGAAGCTTTTTCGTCCCCGTTAAAGACCTTAAGCCACTCCGCCTCCCACTCATCTATCCACATTTCGTCCATCATAAAGATGTCACGTTGAAGTGGAAGTTCATTGAGTTCGAATTTCTGGAAAGATTTATTTGAGAACATAGCCATACCAATTTCTGCCATGGCGAAAAGAATACGCCAAGAATTTTTACCGACCATACAAGAAAAGGGGGCTATTCCCTTTTTCTCTCACTCCCATAACAAGCATTGAGCTATTCGGGACCATAATAAAATTGTACCCTGAAAAAAGGATCTGAACTTTTAAGGGAAAGATCGGTTGCGCTATATCCGGGATCATTGGCAGGGGAAACATCCGCTCGGCTACGCGCTGTGTGTTGACCTGATCCTTTTGCGCGCCGTCATCCTGTTTGCCGACCAATATACCCTGCCGCCCTTTACCCCGGACCGCACCAACGCCCTGATGGCGACCATCCTCTTCATCATCCTTGGCCATGGCCTTGTCTTTGTCTGGCAGGTGGTCGGCGTGCTGCGCGCCACCGGGCAGCAGACAAGCAGTCTTTCCGGTATTTGGACCGTCGTTGCCTATGGCGTGATTGCACTCTGTCTGGCCTTCACCGCACTCAGCATTGCCACCTCTTTCCGGGCCCTGGCGCCAGAACGGTTTATCGTCGTCAGCCCAACCGCCCTTGAAGATGCCCGTGCACGCCAATATACGCTAAGCCTCAGTCCGGATGGCAAACGCATTCAGATTGCCGGGATATTTACCCTTGGCATGACGCAAAAACTCACCGCCCTTGTCGATCAAAACCCCACCGTCACCGGGGTTGTGCTGCATAGTGAGGGCGGGCATATCTATGAAGGGCGCGGTGTCGCCTATCTGATCCGTGACCGGAAGCTCGACACCTATGTGTTTGACACCTGCAAATCCGCCTGCACAACCGCCTTCATCGGTGGCGCCAAACGCCACCTCGGCCCAAACGCCCAGCTTGGCTTTCATCAGTACAAGCTTGAACTCCAATCCCCGTTTCCGCAGTACGACCTCAAAGGCGAACAGGAAAAAGAAATCAAATTCTATCGCCAACAAGGGATATCAGAGGATTTTCTTGCGCAGGTTTTCCTTGCCCCGTCTTCGGGCATCTGGTTTCCGAGTACGGAGGATTTGGTGGGGTCCGGTGTTGTCCATGAGGTTATTGCGGATCAGTAGGACGGGTGGAAAGCAAGGGAACGGGCTTTATTTATTGCGCTTAAATAGCAGCAAAGCGGACATTGTTGCCGTTCGAAAACCGTGCTCCAGTGTCCGCACCTCAGGCATCAACGTTCAGTTTCGCCACCTCAACTGACATAATATGTCAGTTGAGGTGGCGTAGATGTGGCGGATCGCTTATAAGACAAACAGGAGTATCCAATGTCGAAGAATGTAATCGAGACCGTCACCTTCAAGCTCAACGAAGGTGTGAGCCGCGAAGACTTTGTTGCCGCCGCAAAAAGAATGAGCCCCTGGGTCGTGGCCCGTCGCGGCTTCATGTCCCGTCGTCTTTCATGTGCAGAAGACGGAACATGGATAGAGCATATCCAGTGGAAAGACATGGACTCCGCCAGAGCCGCCGCGGCCGAGATCAGCAAAGAGCCTGGCAACGCCGACTTCCTCTTCGCCATTAACGGACCGACTGTCCAGCTCACGCATTCCGAGCTGGAAGTGGTCATCGACTGACCCATTCATGCAGCGCAGCGAGCGACTTGCGGAAATTGTGGAGATCGTCCGAGACGGGCGGCTTCATCTTGCCCGCGACATCGCAGATGCGCTCGAAGTCTCCGTTCGTACTGTCTATCGGGACATCGATACGCTTGTGGCGTCCGGTGTTCCGATAGATGGAGAGCGCGGTGTGGGGTATCTGCTGCGCGAACCGGTCTTTCTTCCGCCCATGGCGCTGTCGTTTACGGAGCTTGAAGCACTCACTCTTGGGATGGCAATCGTGCAAGAGGCCGCCGACGAGGAGCTGCAAGCCGCCGCGGTTGCTGTGATGAACAAGGTGGGTGAGCATGCCTCGAACCGCCGTCAGGCTCCCAAGTCCTGGGGATTTGGTGTCTACGCTTTCGAGCGGGCTCAGGAGGGGTTCCGACATATGCCACTGATCCGTCGCGCGATCCGCGAGGGGCTCAAACTTCGGATCGACTACCGGTCTCTCGATGACCGGAGTTCCATGCGCGTGATCCGTCCGCTGCAAACCGAATTCTGGGGTCGCGTCTGGACGTGCTCTGCCTGGTGCGAGCTCCGCAATAGCTTCCGGGCTTTTCGGATTGATCGGATGCAGTACTGCGAACCGACTGGGGAGGCCTTCCAGCCGGAAACAGGAAAAACCATTGAGGACTACCTGAAACATGTCGCAGACCAAATAGATCGAGATCGCGACCGTTCATAGGGTCATCCCCAAGAGCTTGAGGGTGTCGTTTAGCGTTGTCACGTAAAACTATTTACCCATGCCCGACATAGTAAGACACCACATGGTCGGATGATGGATGGGTTAGAGGATGTGGGACGACGCAGTCTGCGCGCGACCTATCGGTCGAGCTCGACCTTCAGCTTAAAAACGCTCCACTGGAGCGATTTCTTCACAGCTTCAGCCTTCAAGTTATGAGAAGGCCCATAACCAAGGAAGATCGTAGGTTCAAAGACTATCTCTACGGGCAATAAAAAACCCTGTCACCTCACGGTGGCAGGGTTTTTTATTGGTTGCGGGGGTAGGATTTAGCTGCGCGCTTTGCGCTTCGCTGAACCTGCGCAAAGCTTTGCTTTGCTTGGTTTGAACATAAGGTTCAAGTCCACCTACCCCACCTTCCAGACATTAAAAAAGCCCGCCACGAGGGCGAGCTTATTTAATGTTGGTTGCGGGGGTGCGCAATTAACTACGCTCTCTGACCCCAAGGAACCCCGGAACACTCTAATCTGCGATCAAAGTATCGATTTTGCGCCAATTCTCATTCCCCTCACGCAACCAATATATGACCCACAACTTTCATGTATCCAGACAGATAGCCACGCCCAACCATCAGGAAAATAACAATCTTGCTCTTTCCGCTTACTCAAAAACCATCCCGAAACCTTACCCTACACAAGAAAGCCGGAACAGCATTTCTGCTATTCCGGCCTTGATCATTCAGGATCCGACGGGAGGACTCAGCTCCTTCACTGACTAATCGGCAATTCCTTGCGGTCGCCTTCAAGCGTCCATTCCATCGGATCAAGCGTGCAGTTTGCAGCGGATATTTCTTTTGCCACCGTCATGATCGGTGCCCAGCTATGTCACCAATATCCCAGAACACACCGGCCATCATTTGCAGGGCCTGACGGCTGAGGCTTTGCAGGATGTGTTCATTAGGCGCATGTTGTGAACATGACGCATAGGAATGCGGCACCCAGACGGTTGGCATTTCAAGGATATAGGCAAATGTATCGTTGGGTAACGATCCACCGAGATTGGGCAACACCGCCGGTTTGATGCCGGTGGTTTCGGTGATTGAATCACGCACACGGATCACCCATGGATGGGACGGGTCAAGCCGGGTTGCCCGGAAGAAACCTTTTGTCGATGGAATGATTTCAATATCCGTGAAGCCGTGTTTATCAAGGTGACGGCGCAACGCCGGTAAAATTTCATCCGCGTCCGTTCCGACCACATACCGCAACTGGCAATGCGCGATGGCTTCGGGCGCGATGGCATTCACCGGTTTTTCCGGGTTGCCAGCCTTTGCGGCCAGGACAGCAAAGCTGTTCCAGCCATAGACCTTTTCCGCCAAAGACAGGCTTTCCTCACCCCAATCAGGGGCAATGCTCGGTCCGGATTCGGATTGGGTGATTGGACAATCCTTAAGAGCCTCGCGGACTTCATCACTTAGGCTATCGGGACGCCATTCGGGAATCTGAATTTGGCCACGTTTATCAACTATCGACGCAATCGCATGTGACAATACGATCGTCGGATCTTTGAGCAACCCGCCCCAGTTCCCCGAATGATGTCCGCCGTCGCGATATTTCAGCGAAAGCGCAAAATTGATAGCCCCCCGCGACCCCATGAACATGGTCGGGCGTTCAGCACTAAGGCGCGGGCCATCGGATGCAATCAGGACATCGGCAGCAAAAAGGTCGCGATAATTGGTAAACAGTTCGGCAAGGCCGGGCGACCCCGCCTCTTCGCCCATTTCAATGATCACCTTGCAGTTAAAGCCCAACGCGCCGCGTGTCTGAATGACCGACCGCAGGGCTGCCAGATTAATGCAATGCTGCACTTTGTTATCCGCCGTACCACGCCCGTAAACCCGATCACCTTCAATCACCAGCTTGAAAGGCTCAAGTCCTTCGCGCCATTCGCCTTCCTGTGCGAGGATCACATCGCCATGCCCGTATGTCAGGATGGTCTGCAAGTCATCACCTTCGCGGCGTTCGGCAAACAGAAACGGTCCGAAACCGGGCTTGGGATTATCGATGATGCGGGTTTCAAACCCCATATCGCGCACCATCGGAACAATCACATCGGCAAGATAGCCATAAAGCGCTTCTAGATTGTCGGGCTTCTGGCTTTCGGTTTTCTGTTCGACCATTCGACGCAGTTCGTCGATGAACTGCCCATCCTCGAAATACCGGGTGACATTTTCGATAGCATCAGCACGCGTTGACATTGATTAATCCTTATTATTTCCGTTACGCCATCAAATCCTTAAGGGAATGGCGGCGCTTGTGCGTTTCACGACCCATTCCGATTTTCGGCCACGGCATCGCCCCAGGGGGACATGATTTCAGTCATGCCCTGATTGATCTGTCCCTGACGAAGTACGCCAGCCGGGCAGGCAAAGGCATAGGGGAAAGCGGTTCGGCGTGTGGTCACGTAATGATGGCGTTCCCCAAGGGCAGCAACGATATCGGGCGAAAGGCTTTGATCAATAATCACCGTATCGCCGCCGCTGAAATCGACCCGCGCCTGATGAAAGGCGTCTTCGAGGGTCATATCGAAATCCATCAGGCAGGATGTTAGTTGCAGGATGGCTGGCAAAATCTTGCGCCCGCCGGATGCCCCGATGGCAAAACGCCGGTCCTTGTGCTGCCCGATGACCGGGCAAACATTCATTAGACAGCGTTTGTTGGGGGCTAACGAGTTTGGCCTTCCCGGTTCAGGGTCGAACCACAGGATCCCGTTGTTCATCAAAAGTCCGCTTCCGGGCAGGACGACCTTAGAGCCGAAGATCGATAGCAGCGTTTGGGTCACGGTAACCATATTACCGTGACGGTCGGTCACACTGAAATGCGTGGTGCAGGCAGGGGCGCGACTGTCATCGACATCGCCCATATCATGCAAACGGCGTTTATAGGTAGCCTTAAGCGCGTCAACATATGCCCCATAGGAAACCGCCCCCGGTGCCGTCCCGTTAAAATCCTGACGCGACAGTATTTCCAGACATTCGGCAAGGTTTTCACCCGCCGTCATTGCAGGCGGCGTATAGACCGTCCCCCCGCGATAGGATGTTGCCAGCGGATCAGCCAGAACAGCCTTATAAGACTTCATATCATCAAGGGACAAACAGCCACCCACGGCCTTGACGTCGGCAACGATTTCAGCCGCAAGATCGCCTTCGTAAAATTCGCGTGCGCCTTTATCCGCAATGCGCTGCAGAGTGACCGCCATCCGGTCAAGATTGATCCGCTTGTCCGACAATGCCGTCCATCCCGCGATGGTCGGCCATTGCCCATCTTCCAGAAAGGTTTCCGCCGCCGTCGGATTTTTGGCAAGTTCCCGAGTACTGGCCGCAATGATAAGGGCCGCATACCAATCAACCGACAGGCCACCTTGCGCAAGTTTTACCGCAGGTGAAACAAGATCGCGCCAGGGGATTGTACCAAACCGATCAAACGCGAGTTCCATACCGGCAACGGTGCCGGGTACCGCAATGGCGGTGGCGCCAATTTGGTTGCGGTCTTCGACGACGCGTTGCCATGGGAACAGATCACCTGCAACGCCTTCGCCCGATAACGGATAATCCGCGACATCAAGCCCGGCAGGTGAACGCATGCCAAAGGTAATGGTATAAGTCCGGTCCTCGTCAGCGCGGTAAATTACCATTGCACCGCCACCGGCCGGGCCACTCATCCAAGGTTCAACGACGCCCATGGCAAAAGACGTGGCAATCGCGGCATCAATGGCATCGCCGCCTGCGGCAAGAATGTCTGCGCCAACCTGTGCGCCGTGCTTATGTTGGGCCGCGACCACACCACCATTTTCTGCAGCGACGACGTTTTTGCGCACCGACTGCGTGTTGGAAAAATTGTCGCGGGTCATTGAACGGCCCCTTCAAACAGGTGGCATTCAACCCGCTTGCCCTGATGCAAGGTTGCCACCGGAGCCTTGGTTGCGCAGATATCAAGTGCACGCGGACAGCGTGGATGGAAATGGCATCCACTGGGCGGGTTGATCGGATTGGGAAACACTGCCCCCAATTGCGTATCAGGAACGCCAAGGGTTGGATCGGGCGTTAAAACAGATTCCAGCAACGCATTGGTGTAGGGATGATCAGGACCCGCAAACAGCCGAGATGCATCGGCTTCTTCGACGATGCGGCCCAGATACATAACCGCAACCCGTGTTGCCAGATGTTCGACGACAGCAAGGTTGTGGCTGATGAACAGATAAGTCAGCCCAAACTCGTTGCGCAAATCCGACAACAGATTAAGGATCTGCGATTGTACCGAGACGTCAAGTGCCGATGTTGGTTCATCGCAGATGACGATTTCCGGGCGCATAATAAGTGCGCGCGCAATGGCGACACGTTGACGCTGGCCGCCTGAAAGTTGGCTTGGATAGCTGCGCAAAACCCGTTTGGGTAAACCGACCACATCAAGAATATCGGTGGTTTGCTTATCCCAGTCTCGTGGGTCGCCGACTTTGTGCACGCGCAATGGTAACGAGATAATGTCGGCGATGGTTTTGCGCGGGTTTAGCGATGAATAGGGGTCTTGGAAAATGGGTTGAATGCGGCGCGCTAGATAGGATCGATCATGGGTGGTGATATCTTCACCGTCGACCAGAACCCGCCCCTTTGTTGGTTTCTCCAATCCCAGCAAAATACGTGCAAGGGTACTTTTGCCACAGCCAGATTCGCCAACAAGGCCAAGGACCTCGCCCTTTTGTAATTTAAGGGTCAACTCATCAACCGCACGAAGGTCTTTGCGTTTGCCAAAGATGCCTTGCTTGATCGAAAAGATTTTAGAGACATTTTCAAGTTCAAGAACCGGAACGGACATTATGCTTCCTCCGATTTTGGCAGGTTCATCGACGGGGATGCGGGGCCGTCATAATCGTGAACACAGCGATAAAAGTGTCCTTCAGATGGAACCCGTGCAGGAATATCGGCCGAGCATTGTGGAGTTGCCTCTGAGCAGCGCGTGCGGAAAGCACATCCGGTCACATCGCCGATAAGAGACGGCACAATGCCAGGGATCGACCCCAAGGGTTCGCCAACCGCAGTTTTACCCGGCACCGGGATACAATTAAGTAATCCACGGGTATAGGGGTGCTTTGGCGCGGTAAAGACTTCGGCGGCGCTACCAGATTCAACCATTTCACCGGCATACATGATGGCGACCTTGTCCGCGACGCGGGCCACGACACCAAGATCGTGGGTGATCAGTATCATCGCCATGTTCAATTCACGTTGAAGATCCTTAAGCAGGCGCAATATTTGGGCCTGAATGGTGACATCAAGGGCGGTGGTCGGCTCGTCGGCGATGATCAGATCAGGTTCGCCCATGAGGGCCATGGCAATCATCACGCGTTGGCGCAGACCACCTGAAAGCTGATGGGGATACTGTTTTATGCGGTTGGCCGCCGCGGTGATCCCGACCTTTTCGAGAAGTTCAATAGCACGATTACGCGCAACTGATTTTGACACTTTGCGATGAAGCAAAAGGGCCTCGATCAGTTGATCGCCAATCGTGTATGCCGGATTAAGCGATGTCATCGGTTCCTGAAAGATCATCGAAATACGGTTGCCGCGCAGTTTGCGCATATCGCGGTTCGATGCCTTTTGAAGATCAATGCCTTCGAAATCCAAAACCTGTGCCGACCGTTGGGCTTGTTTGGGCAGTAGTCCCATAATCGCAAGGGATGTCAGGGATTTCCCACTGCCAGACTCCCCGACAACACACAGGGTTTCACCACGCTTTACATCGAAATCAAGACCACGCACGGCATGCAATGTTCCGGCGGCCAAAGGGATATCGACCGTTAGGTCACGTACAGAAAGAATGTTTTCCATGCTGATGTCCCCTAGCTGCGGTTTTCAGGTGCGGAAACGTCGCGAAGACCATCGCCCAGCAAATTGATCGCCAGAACAAGAATGAAAAGCGCGACACCGGGGATGGCAATCATCCATGGCTGGAACAAAAGCATCTGTTTGCCTTCTGAAACCATCAAGCCCCAAGAAGGCGTCGGCGGTTGCACCCCAAGACCAAGAAACGAAAGGGCCGCTTCCAGCAAGATTGCGTGCGCCATTTCGAGCGTAATGATCACAATCAGACTGTTTGTGATGTTTGGCATGATTTCGCTAAGCAGGATGCGTTTGGTCGAACAGCCGATGGCTTTTGCCGCGGTGACATATTCCATAGACCGCAATTGCAAGGTGGCGGACCGCATCACGACCGCGAACCGGTCCCAAAGCAAAAGACCCAGAACCGTAATCACGACTTCAAGCGAACCGCCAAACAGCGCGACCACCGCCAGCGCCACCAGAACCACGGGCATTGCAAGACGCACATTGATCAAAAAGGTCACGCAGGAATCGACACGACCGCCGAAATAGCCCGCAGCAACACCCATCGTTGTGCCGATAATGCCAGAAATCAGCGCAGCAACGGCCCCGATGGCCAATGAAATGCGGGCGCCATAGAGCAATCTTGAAAGGTAATCACGCCCAAGGTGGTCGGTGCCAAGGATGTTGTCCCAACTGCCTTTGGCATCCCATACCGGGGGAACCATCCGATGCATCAAATTCTGATGATAAGGATCATAAGGCGCCAGAATGGGCGCAAAGAGCGCCATTAAGAAGATGATCAGAAGGGCAATGGCGCCAAACATAAGCCCCTTGTGACCAAGGACCTTTGCCAGCAAAACCTGTCGTGGTGTTGGGCCGCTTAGGACTTCGGGTTCGACCTTGGGCGCGACTGCGTTGATGGTTTCGGTTGTGTTTGTCATCTCAGCCCACCCTCATGCGCGGGTCAAGCCACGCATTCAACAAATCCGACAGGAAGGTGAAGACGACATAGAACATCGAAAACACCAAAATCAGGGCCTGAACGGTCGGTAGATCGTTACGGCCAATCGATTCCCATGCCAGATAGCCGGCACCGTGCAGGGCAAAGATCGATTCAACGACAATCGATCCGCCCAGCATGAAGCCCATCTGAACCGCAGCCACACTGACAACCGGGATGATGGCGTTGCGAAGGGCATGTTTGAACATGACGCGGAATTCACCGGCCCCCTTGGCGCGCGCGGTGCGGACATAATCCGCCCCCAACACGTCAAGCATTCCGGCACGGGTCAGTCGCATGATGGCGGGCATCGCGTAATAGCCGAGCACGATGGTCGGCATCACAAAGTTCTGCCAACTGTCTGATCCAGACGGTGGTAAAATGCGAAGCTTGATGCTGAACAGGACAATAAGGATCAGGCCAAACCAGAAACTTGGAATGGCCTGCCCCGTGACCGAAAGGAACAAGGCAACTCGGTCAATGATGCTGTTGGGGCGAACGGCGGCGGCAACGCCCAACGGCACGGCCGTTAAAAGCGCAAACGAGATTCCGCATAAGCCAAGCAACATCGTGACGGACAGGCGTTCAGCAACCAATTGTGATACCGGCAACTTGAAATAGTAACTTTCGCCGAAATCACCCCTGATTGCGTTGAACATCCATTCGCCATACTGAACGACCAATGGTCGATTCAGGCCGTAATAAATTCGTACAGCTTCGATATCATCGGCATTTGCTGTTTCACCAGCAATGGCTGCTGCAGGATCCCCCGAAAGATAGAGAAGAGCAAAGCTAAGTATGGATACGGCAAGCGTGACCAATAAGGCCAAGCCAAGCCTTTTTAACGTATATACCAACACCGTTCAAAACCCCTGATCCGAAGGATTATTTCCAGCTCATCTGGAAGAAGCGCGGAATAGCATCCGTGGTCGGCGCATATTCCAGATCTTTGGTGAACACGTAGTTCGCGTTATAGGAGAACAACGGCAGCCAATAAGCTTCTTCAGCGATACGCTTTAGGGCTTTGGAATAGTATTCTTTACGTTCGTCGGGATCGACGGAACTGTCGGCAACATCAAGCCATTCCTTGATCTGTTGGTCTTGCGCACTGTCAAGATTGCCAAGTTTGAAATACTGGCTGACAATTGCAGACGCATCATTGATCGAGTAAGAGCCCCATGTCTGGAACGACATCGGCACTTCGCCCTTCATATTCAATTCCCGCAGGGCGGAGTATTGCAGAAGTTTGAAGTTGCTTTTGATGCCTGCCGCTTCGAGATAGCCCAGCATGGCTTCGGCATAACTGCGGTCACGATAAGCATAGAAGTCGATTTCCAGCCCGTCCGGATAGCCTGCTTCGGCAAGAAGCTGTTTGGCTTTTTCAGGATCGTAGTCGTAAGTCTTTACGTCCTGTTCGCAACCAAATTGCGACGGGAAGCATGCTGAATTGACCACACGGGATTTGCCCTGAAGCATTGATTGAACAATCGCTTCACGGTCGATGGCATGCGAAATAGCCTGACGTACGAGCTTTTTGGTGAATGGGTTGTCTTCACCGCTACGACCGGCGGCATCAAATTGCAGATACCCAATGCGCATGGTGCTTTCATTGGCGACGGTAAAATCGCCCATCATGCCCAGGCTTTCGGCTTGATCTGGCGGAACCTGCCAAACCCAATCCAGGCCGCCGCTAAAAAGTTCGGCTGCTTGGGTATTGAAATCGGGAATGGTCCGGATATCAAGGCGACCGATGCTGGGTTGGTCTTTTGGGCTGTCTTTGTGATAATTTTCGTACTTCTCCAGTACGAAATGCTTGCCCGGCTCAACCGAAACAACCTTGTAGGGACCGGTCCCTACCGGATTAAGTCCCATACCTGTTGGGCCAGCTTCGGCATAGTATTCGTTGGGGTAAATCGACACCGGCCCGGCAAGATATTCAATCGCCGCCGGGAATGGTGCCTTCAGATGAATGCGGACCTTGTACTTATCGATCTTCTCAGCGCTTTTCATCCAGTTGACGTTGCGCTGGGTTTTCACCCCGTTCTTTTCGTCGGCAACCCAGTTCACGGTCGCAACCACATCGTCGGCGTCGAAAGGCTCACCATTGTGGAAGGTGACGCCCTGACGCAGATTGAATTCAAGGGTTTTGTCATTGACCCATTTCCAGTCCGTCGCCAGATTTCCCTGATACTCGCCGGTGTAAGGATCGCGATAAACCAGCCCATCCCAGATGGAGCGTTGCAGGATGACGCCTTCACGCGCAGAGTTGAAATAACTGTCGACATTTTCAAGTTCTTTGGAGAACGCGACATTGAGGGTATCGTCAGCTTTGTTGGCAGCAGCTGTTCCAGCAGCAGCCATGGCGAGGGCAAAGATTCCAGCCCCCTTAAGGATCTGTTTCATTATAGCCTCCTGATATGAATGCCCCGCTTCACAATATTTGCGGCAAGACACATTAGATGCATTTAAAACATCTTGTATTATATTATAATACAGCGTACTGTATATAACTACGATAAGGCAACTGGAAGCTGGATGTCAACCAGCACGTTTGTCATTAAAAAACCGAGGAAATCGACCATGACGGATGCCAAAGCCCGGCAGCAGGACACCCTTTTTGTCACATCCCTTGAAAAGGGCATGCGGATACTTGAGGCTTTTTCCGAAGATAAAACCGAACTCGGCCTGGGCGATCTTGTGAAGGTTACCGGTCTTGAAAAGAGTGCGGCACAGAGATATGCCAATACGTTATACGAGCTTGGTTATCTGGAAAAGAACTCGGAAACACGTAGGTTTTCGCCATCTGTCAAATATCTGGAAATGGCGTACAGTTATCTATGGGCCGATTATCTGGCGCAGTTAGCAATGCCGCGTTTGATCGACCTGAGCCGCCAAACATCACAAACCATCAACATGGCCGAGCCAATCGGAACCGATATTATTTATGTCGTGCGCATGCCCAATCACCGCACCAATTTCGGGGCTTCGGCGATTGGCCGACGGGTACCCGCACTTGTCGCTTCATCGGGGCGCGTCATCCTGAGCCGCCAGTCCGATCAGGCCATCCGTGACGCGGTAAGCAATTGGCCAACCCGGCAATACACCCAGCGCACAACGATGGATCGTGGTGCCATACTCGACAATATTCTGATGGCACGCGAAAAGGGATATTGCACGACACAGGGGCAGGTTTTACCCGATGAAGTCAACGTTGCCGCCCCGATCTGCAGCATTGACGGGATACCGATTGGCGCCATCCACTGTTCTTTACCTTCGATCCGCTGGACCATCGAACGAGCGGAAGCGGAAATTGCCCCGCTTGTTGTTGAAGCTGCCCAATCTATTGTGCCATCAAGATAAACGGCGCCGACCTTGCACAATCAAATGATTGATGCAGCGGAGACCAGCCCATGGCACATCATCTAAAATTCAAAATTCTGAGATTGTATATAACCAAACAAAACACCCCGCTCTGCGAACGCTGAGCGGGGTGTTTTGTTTTAAGGCTTTGTTATATCTCGCACAGGAGCGATTTATAATAGAAGTGGTTGCGGGGGGGCGCAATTAACTACGCTCTCTGACCCCAAGGAACTCCGGAACACTCTAATCTGCGATCAAAGTATCGATTTTGCGCCAATTTTCATTCCCCTCACGCAACCAATATATGACCCACAACTTTCATGTATCCAGACAGATAGCCACGCCCAACCATCAGGAAAATAACAATCTTGCTCTTTCCGCTTACTCAAAAACCATCCCGAAACCTTACCCTACACAAGAAAGCCGGAACAGCATTTCTGCTATTCCGGCCTTGATCATTCAGGATCCGACGGGAGGTCTCGGCTCCTTCACTGACTAATCGGTAATTCCTTGCGGTCGCCTTCAAGCGTCCATTGCATGGGATCAAGCGTCCGGCCTTCGGCTGATACAACGCCGCTCTGATAGAATAGCACCGTGCCGTATTGTGTATCTTCGACGTGATATGTGCCGTCCGGATCGGCATGAACCTTAAGCTCGTGACCTGCGGCAAATTTTGCCAAATCGCGGCCATGTCCCAATCGGACAACCCAAGTGCTATCACGCCCGGAAAGGCGCAATTCATGCCCGGCTGACCCGCCTGTTTTCACAAGCTCCAGCGGACCGGAAGCTGACACAATCAATGCCCCCTCGCCCGAACGCGCCGACGCCCGGTGTCCGTCAAGCTGCCATTCATCAAAGGCCAGTGTCGGGAACCAGGCATGGGTGAAATCAGGTTGCGGTGCCACGCCTTCAAACCGGACAATCGCAAGGTCACGATATTGCTGAACGCGTGGGACACTTGCCGATCCGCCCCAGAAAGACGGGCGGCCAAAACCGGACTGAACGATTTCGCCGGGGTGGTTGATGAAGATCTGCGCCCCCGGTTCGCGACCGATACGTGCCTGAAGAAGCGTTTCCTGATATCCCCAGTCCCGCCAACGATAAAGTGCAGCACTTCCCATCGCTGTTTCACTGGTTTTGTAATGATACAGTCGACAAAAGGCATTTTCACCTTGCCAGAAAGTCCATTCTTGCGCGGTATCGCGCTTCTCCCAGCAGGCAATATCGGCAATATCGGGCAACTCAAGCCCGTGGTCGCGCACCGCCAATGCCATCTGGGCCAGGCAATTTACATGCGCGCCAAACTGGCCTTTGCCCCACAGCAATCTGGCAAGACCGTTCAATTCCAATGTATCGGCAACACAAAGTGAATGTTCGTAGCTACGGCCCTGCGCCCCGGTAATAACGCCATGATGCGCCGAATTGGCGATCATGGTGATCAGTCGGGTAATGGCACCAGATGCCCGTTTCCGAATGACTTCGTCGGGGGCAAGCGCAAACAGGGCCGCCAACCCCTTAAGATCAATCGGGAAATAGGTTCCGGAATTGAATTCCGCCATTTCGGCCGTTTCAAAATGATCGAACCACGCCATCAGGCGTTCATAACCGGCCTGCTTCTGTGTAATGCCATTGCGATCTGCACGCCGGAAATGTGACTGCGGCAACAGGTTCCCCGCCAGATAGGCAGAAGTATGGAACAACAATGCATGGTTTTCAGAGAAATACCATTGAACATCGTTGCCCGGCTCATCCATCCAGTAACGGAAGTCCAGAATAGCGGCATCGATACGCGCGACCAAAGATACAGGTAGCCGGTCCGCAAACACAATGCGCGTCCACAAAAGCGGAACCAGCGCAAAATCGGCACAGTCATAACACTGCTCGATCCCCGGCAAGGCCGTGTTGATGATTGCCTCGGCACGCGCCAACGCCGCCTCACCCCCGACAGCCGTACAGGCAAGTGCGGTCTCGGTATCGGTTTCACCGTTCTTTGCAATCCATGCAAGGCTTTCGGCAATGCGTGCCTCAAGACTTTCCGGTGCAGGCCCGGTTACAGAACGCCAACTGACCTCCGCGCCAAGCCGCGCCTCGGATGCGAAATCGCCGCATTGGAACGCAAATCCGAAATACCGGTAATCCGCTGGAAAATCGTTCGAAAACGCCAGCCGCACACGATCTGCGCCCGCCGGAATTTCAAACGCCACATCATCATGATCATGCGACATGAAATGGCCGGCAACCCTGACCTGACCGCGAACCTTGTCAGGAAACGGCACCGGCATAACAAGCCAGATATCATCATTGTCATAGAATTTGTGATCAAGATGCATGGCATCAACAGCCGCCTCGACCGCAGATACAGCCTCAGGTTCCGCTGGAAAACAATTCCCGGCCTCTGCCTTTGGTCCGTCAATCCAGGTAAGGGCAATACGGATAACCGCATCGCGCTCGCACAGGTCTTCAAACTGGACGGCAACCTCATTGTGGCCCTGTATCAGATCGGCCTCGAACTCGATCTCGTCCATGGCGTTGCGGGTCGCGGGCGAAAGCCACGCAACCGCCCGCCCATTCACATAAACACGCGCGGCCCCGCAAATCCCCAGTCGCAACCGCGCGAGTCCGGCATCCTTGGCTTTGATCGCCGTTCTGGCCCAACCCCGGATATGAGTAGCGCGAAACCAAAAACCGGAAAGATCAAGGAACGGCGACCCGCCTGGCAAAATATTACGCGCCGTACGCCAATCGGGAAAAGGCAACTCGGAAATCTCTTTACCGCGGCGTTCGGCAATATAGGCCGTCCTGCAAGGATAGGTATGCGGGATGAAATTCTTTTCCTTGGTCAGGAAAAAGGTTGAATCCATCTCGCCTTCCATCGGCATGTCCGCCACATCATATGCCCGTTCCTCAAGCGACGTGACCTGCCAGTAAGGAACAGATGCCCCGGATCTAAGCAGCATGACTTAACGCAGCTCCTTGATGGCAACCGGCGAAACATCGGTATATTCCTGATTTTCCCCGGTCATGCCCCATACGAAACCATACGGCCCTGTACCAGCCCCCATATGAATGGACCAGGCCGGCGACAAGACGACATCGCCATTTGCCACAACCATATGACGGGTATTATCCGGACGCCCCATGAAATGCATAACCCGGTCTTCATCCGAAAGATCGAAATAGCAATAGGCCTCCATGCGTCGCTCATGCAGATGCGGCGGCATGGTGTTCCAGACCGACCCCTTTGCCGGATCGGTAATCCCCATCAGCAAAAGACAGGATGGCGCGACCTCCGGATGAATATACATCGCCAAAGAGCGGCGATTGCTTTTCTCTGCATCCCCCATCTCAAGGATTTTGGATTCCGCACGCGTGATCAGACGCGTCGGCACGGAATGCCCTGCCGGGACCGAGTTCATGTAAAAGCGCGCCGGGTTTTTGGCATCATCACTGCCCAGCGAAACTGTTTCAGCACCACGCCCAATATAAAGAACATCGCGGTTTGCAAGGTCATAACGCGTTCCATCCACCTCGATCCAGCCTGCGCTGCCAAGGTTTGCAATACCCATTTCACGCGCGTCAAAGAACAAGTTCGTCCCGACGTCTTTGCCATCGCCAAAACCAAGCGCCTTTTCTTCTGGCACGGCACCACCGACAATCATCCGATCAAAATGCGTATACGCAAAGCTGATCTGACCCGGCGTAAATAGCCGTTCGACCATAAAACTCTCGCGCAACTGCGACGTGTTCATTCCATCGATCTGATCGGGACCGGCACCATAGCGTTGTTCCATAGCCACGGGATATCTCCTAAGGATTTTCCTGCACGTTCTGCCACCGTTTTCGTCGGTGACGCACTTTATAAATTCGAAGAAGCAGGAAGATGGCTTCCTCTTCCGCATAAGAAAAAACATCCCACTAAGAAATTTTTCGTGCAATATGTAAATAAATTCCACAAACTGATGGAAATCAGGAAAGGGAAAGACATGGCAGTTAGCGGACGCACGAAAATCAGTGACATCGCCTCGCGTCTTGGGGTTTCTACGGCAACGGTATCACGCGCCCTAAGCGGCAATGGCTATGTTCGGGAACATCTCGCCTCCAGGATCCGGGCGGCGGCCATTGAAATGAACTATGCCGTTTCAAGCACCACTGCGGGGCAAAAGGTCCTGATTGTCTCCTCGCAAGAGGCCATGATCGATTTCAAACGCAGCCAATTTACCATGTATGTTCTTGAAGGGGTTCGTGAACGCGCCGAAAGCCGGAACATTCGGATAGAATCCTACATCTATCAGCCCAATCAACGCTTCGAAGACCTCTACAACGCGGCACAGGCCCCGGATTTGATCGGTCTTTTGCTGGTTTCCGTCGATGATGCGACACTCGACTATGTGCGGGGATCGGATATGCCTGCCGTCCTGGTCAATGGTGACGATCCGGAAATGCAGCTAAGCTCGGTCACGCCGTGCAATCGATCTGCGGCCTCTTTGGCAACCAAACATCTGATCAATCAGGGGCACCGCCATATACTGTTTCTCAATCGTCCCGGCAGGCGCACGATTCAGCGCCGCTTCGAAGGATGGCGCGACGCCATGGCCGAACATTACAATCCCGACTATGTGATCGATATCGACGACTGGACCGCCGAAGCCGCAAGCCAGCGCATTACCGAGGTCATCAATAGCAACATTTCTTTCAGCGCCATTGTCGCTGCTGGCGATATCCTCGCCGTGGGTGCCGTTTCCGCCCTGCAAGCCAAGGGGTACAACGTCCCGAAAGATGTTTCTGTGGTCGGCATTGATGGCTTGCCACAAGGCCAATATATGTCACCCGCGCTGACATCGGTCAAAATCCCGATGCAGACAGTCGGCGCGCTGTCGCTGGATCTGCTGATTGAAACCTGCCGACTGACCAATGCTGATATTGAAATGCCCGCACGCCGGATTGAATTGGCGTGCGAGCTCATTAGCCGCGAAAGCGTCTGTCCGCCACCGGCGAAATTACGCTGACAGGCGAAGCAGATTAAGGGGGATCAGGGCGTTTCAAACCACTCTATCGAGCAAGCCAGCCGCCATCAACATTCAAGATTGCCCCCGACACATAATCAGACGCGGGCGCTGACAGATAAACCGCGGTTTCAGCAATATCATCAGGGCTCCCCCAACGTCCGGCCGGAATACGATCCAAAATAGCCGCCGACCGGTCGGGATCGTCACGCAATGCTTGCGTATTGCTTGTCGCGATATAGCCCGGTGCAATCGCATTCACATTGATGCCGCGCGCGGTCCACTCGTTTGCCAGAATGCGGGTCAAACCGGCCACACCATGCTTGGATGTGGTGTAGGACGGAACCCGAATGCCGCCCTGAAACGATAAAAGCGATGCGATATTCACAATCTTGCCCTGACCGCCTCGGCCAAAGACCTCCTTGGCAAACGCCTGCGAGGTAAAGAACACCGCCTTGGCATTCACATCCATGACGGCGTCCCAGTCTTCTTCGGTAAAATCGATACAATCGGCGCGGCGGATAATGCCCGCATTATTAACCAGAATATCGATATTGGCCCCTTCAAACAGGGCCGCCCCTGCCATGGGATCAGCAAAATCAACAATGATCTCGCTTGCAACACCGCCCGCATCGCCAATGACCGAAACCGTCTCGCCGCAGCTTCGCCGTCCCGCGCAGACAACTTCGGCGCCGGCGCGTGCCATTGCCACGGCAATAGCCTGCCCTATTCCGGCGTTGGCACCTGTTACCAAAGCTTTTCGACCGCTCAGCGAGAACGCATTCATGATATAACTCCGCTTGGATAGTTTTAAGTTTGGATGATCGTCACATCAGCCCAAGGAAACGCGGCAATGCCAACGTGATCCAGGGGACATAGGTGGTCAGAAGCAAAGCCGCAGATGTCGCAAAGAAGAACGGCAAGATCGGTCGCACCACCTGATCAATGCGAAGATTGGCGACAGCGCACCCGACGAAAAGAACGCTCCCGACCGGTGGTGTCATCGATCCGACCCCAAGGTTAAAGATCATGATAATCCCCAAATGCACCGGATGAATGCCAATCTCGGTCGCAATGGGCAAAAAGATCGGAGTGAAAATCAACACCGCTGGCGTCAGATCCATAAAGAAGCCAATAATCAGCAGGCAGACATTCATCACCAGCAGAATCACGATGGGATTATCAAAGGTCAGAATTGTCTCGGCAATGACATCGGGAATACCGGCAATCGTCATGACATAGGACATTATGCCCGATGCCGCGATCAGAAACAGGATCGAACAACTGGTGATCGCCGACGATTTCAAAGCTTCCAGATATTCCTGCAAGCTTGCCATCCGGTACATTAACGACAAAACAAATGAATACAGCACCGCAACCGCGGCACCTTCCGTCGCGGTAAAAGCACCAACAGCAATGCCACCAATGACCAGTATGATCATCAGTAATGGCGGCAAAGCCTGCCATATTACGTGCAGAATTTCCGACCAGGTAACACTTCCTTCTGTGCGATAACCGCGGCGCACGGCAAAAAAGGTAATAACCATCATGACCGATAAGCCCATTAATATCCCTGGTAGGTAACCGGCAAGAAACAGGGCCGAAATCGACGTCCCCCCCGACACAAGCGAAAACAGGATTAACGGTCCGCTCGGCGGGATCAGAATACCTGTAGGTGCCGATGCAATATTCACAGCCGCAGAAAAAGCAGGATCATAGCCCTCTTTACGCTGCAACGGCCCCATAATGCCCCCAACCGCCGCGGCGGCGGCAATAGAAGACCCCGAAATCGAGCCAAACAGCATATTGGCCAGCACATTGGTATGGGCCAATGCACCGGGCATACGCCCGCCCAGCAATTTCGCCAGATTGATCAGGCGGATTGCGATACCGCCCTTGTTCATGATGTTCCCTGCAAGCACAAAAAACGGGATGGCCAAAAGCGTAAAACTGTCGATGCCCGAAAACATCTTTTGGGCGCCGACAAAACTGATAACGCTTGATGGCAAATAGGCAAAGCCCGTCACAACCGAGGAAACACCAATTGCAATCGAAATCGGTGTCCCAAGGGCAAGAAGGCCGAAAAACAGCGCAAACAGCACAATTGCCGCACCCGCAGGATCAAGCATGAAATCAACAAGGGCATCCATTTCAAACTGTCTCCTGAACTTCTTCAACCGGCGCCAATTGGCCCAGACCAATCAGAATAATATTAAGGGCCTGCAACAGGATGATCAGGCCTGCCGACACCGGAACCGCAAGGTAAACCATCCCCATCGGAATCTGCATGATCGGCGAAAGCTGTGCCATTGCCGACACGCTCGCCCCCCAGCCACCGATCAGCATAGTAAAGCTGGCAAATGCGATGGAAATAACCCCGTTCAGCATCGCCAGCCCTTTGCGCCACCACATCGGCCCCAGAAAAACCAGCAGATCAAGCGACAAATGTTTACGGCTGCCAAAACAGTAAGCCGCCCCCAGAAGCGCCATCCATATCATCGTAAATCGAAGCGTTTCTTCCGTGAACAAGGCAGGCGTTGCCAGCACATAGCGGGTAAAAACCTGCCACAGCATCAGGATCACCATGCAGCACAGCGTGATTGAAATAATCACCAGCAGCAGGCGCTCAATACCATGCTTGAGAGATTGCAACACTTCGCGTTTCCTCCGTCGAAGTTGCCTGACGCAGACAGGCATTCTTTTTATGTCGATTATCCCCAGACCATGCGATGTGAAAACAATATCTGCAATCTGAAAATTATTTTCACAAACAATTCACAGCCCGAGTCATACATGAAAACACGGTAGCGCTACGGGTTCTCAGGCGCCACCGCGCCCACCATCACATTCACAAGATGAAATCTGCCCGAACCTGTGACCACAAAGATATCAACGCGGCATATCGCAGAAAGCAACATGTCGACCACCATCCATGCTGCTTCATGTTGCTACACGGCACCTCCTTGTGTGAAAATTTATTACATATAGAATTTTTATTTTCACAGTGACAATTTTATTCACATGTCATCGATGAAACGCGGTGACATTTTCGTCACCGCCATTCGGGCGGAAAGAAATTTAAGGGAGGAAACAATGAAATATCAGAAACTTGCTTTTACCTTAACTGCAATCGCCACCCTCGCGGTCGGCCAGGCAGAGGCTAAAACCCGTTTAACTCTGGCCAACTCGCTTTCAACAGACCATCCAACCAGTACCGCCTTGCAGCAATTCGCAGACGAGGTGAAAGAACGCACCGATGGCGAAGTCACGATCCAACTGTTCCTGAATGCGGTTCTGGGTTCCGAACGCGAGGTTTTGGAACAACTTCAGAACGGCGCGGTTGACATGACCCGCGTTAGCGCCGGCAACCTTGAAAACTTTGACCCGATATTCAAGGCCTTCACTCTGCCTTATATTTTCAAGGGCGAAGACCATTTCTATCGCGTCATGACCGGACCGGTCGCAGACGAGGTCTATAACACCACAAAAGGCAGCGGCTTTGTCGGTCTGACCTTCTTCGACAGTGGCGCACGTTCGTTCTATACCGCCGATAAACCGATCAATACGCCAGAAGATCTTGTTGGGCAGAAAATCCGGGTTCTAAACTCCAACAGTTCAATCCGCATGGTCGAAATGATGGGCGGCTCCCCGACACCGATGCCCTACGCCGAAATCTATACGGCCCTGCAAATGGGGGTAATTGATGGTGCGGAAAACAACGTCACGGCTTTGACCATCGGTCGTCACGGCGAAGTCGCAAAATTCTATTCGCAAGACGAGCACCTGCGCATTCCGGACTTTCTGGTGATTTCCAACGCGGCTGTCGAAAAACTGACCGACGAACAAAACGCCATCATCAAGGAAGCAGCACTTCACGCCACTGAATCCTTCCGTACTCTTTGGGACAAGGCGGTTAAGGATGCGACTACTGAAGCAGAAGAAATGGGCGTGACCTTTGTCTCCCCGGATCAAGCACCTTTCCGCGCAAAAGTCATGCCACTGCTTGACGAATATCGCGACAATCCGGATTTCGGCGGTCTTCTGAGCCAGATACTTGAAACTGAATAATTTTCCGCTCCGTGCCACCAAATTACTTCAGAAAAAACAGCGAGACATAATAATGGGAACCGATACCGTCAGCCTTCACCACGAATTGAAAGACAAAATCTCTCAGATAGTGACAGGCTTACGCAACCTGCGAAACGAAGGACAGTTCGACGAGCCGAACCTTGATGGAACGGCTGGCGATTATGTCAGTTTCGATAGCTGGGAATGGCCACAAGGTGTCGGACTTTACGGAATTGCGCAACTCTGGCTTCAAACCAGAGATGAAGCGGCACGGACAATTCTGGAAAACTGGTACGAAAAACAACTTTCCCTGGGTCTGCCGCCCCAGAATGTGAATACGACAGCTCCTATGCTGGCACTTTCGCTTTTGTGGCAGCAGACCCGGGATCCCCGATGGGAACCTGTTCTTGACGATTGGGCAAACCGGCTGATCGCAGAAGCCCCGCGCACCACGTCCGGCGGGTTCCAACACGATGTTTCTGACAAGATCAATAACGGAGAACTTTGGGACGATACCCTGTTCATGCTCGCCCTGTTTCTGGCATCTTACGGTCAGGCTTCCGGCCGAAAAGACCTGATCGAAGAAGCCAAGTTTCAGTTTCTGGTCCACACCCACTATCTTTGCGAACCCGAAACCGGCCTGTGGTTTCATGGCTGGACCTTTGATGGAAATCACAATTTCGCCCGTGCGCGCTGGGCCCGCGGCAATTCATGGATTTCGGCGGGAATACTTGATCTGATTGATCTTGCCGATCTTGATGCCGCTACTCGCCGCTATCTACTGTGGGTTGTCAAGGCACAGCTATCGAGCCTGATAGAATATCAAACCGAAAGCGGCGCATGGCATACGCTGGTCGATGATCCGACCTCCTACGAGGAGATTTCGGCCACGTCAGCAATCGGCTATGCGCTGCTCAAAGGATACCGGCTCGGCCTAGGTCCGGAAAGCTGGAAAACAGCAGGTCAGAAGGCTCTGCATGCGGTTCTGAACAACATTGATGACGATGGTATTGTGCAACAGGTCTCATACGGCACTCGCATGGGCCGTGATCTTGAATTCTACAAGAACATCCCGCTGCACCCGACCGGCTATGGCCAATCAATGGCGCTTCTGTGCCTTGTCGAAGCACTCAATCACATAAACGAGTAAAGCCTGTATATTTTGATGGTAATGGGGGATTGGTGTTCTCTGCATTCGCTCGGCTTTGCCCGCTTGCGCCCCATCTTCCTCAGCACAATTGAACTTAACGCCCTATAGCCTGAACCATACTTCGACACCAGAATTGTGCCCTGAATTGACGCAAACTTCAGGCTTGGCCCTGCAAACGTCGGAGCGCCTCGTCCCTTTCATCGAGATTCTTGATCGCAGCAATGCCTTGCGGATATACAACAAACGTGACGTTGATTCGCCTCCCCAAAAAAATTCCAGCCTCACTTTCACCAGAAACATATAACTGAACCGGTATCAGTGAGGCTGGCAGTTTTCGCCTGAAGGGAGACTCAATTTCAGGCATGCTTTAGAGATATCAAACGACAGAGTATGGCAGGTGAGATCAAACCTCTGTTAAACAGGACAGAAAGAGCTCAGCCCTCCAAGATGGAATGCTTTGGTTTCGAGATACTCTTCAATACCTTCACGGGCGCCCTCACGCCCCAAGCCAGAGGATTTCACCCCTCCAAACGGTGCTTCCGCGTGCGAGAGCACACCAGTGTTCAAACCAACAAGTCCGAATTCGAGGCCGTCGTTAAAACGGAAGGCACGCGCCATATCGGTGGTAAAGAAATAAGCTGCCAGCCCAAAGGGGGTATTGTTAGCGATCTCAAGCGCTTCTTCTTCAGTTTCAAATTTGAAGATCGGTGCAACAGGACCAAACGTTTCCTCGGAAGCGAGTTTCATATCTGTTGTCGCCCCTTCAAGAACCATCGGATCGGCAAAGCGTGCATCAAGATCACGTTTTGCCGTGACAGGTCTTGCGCCTTTTGCCAGCGCGTCTTCGACATGGGCATTGATTTTGGTGATTGCCGCATTGTTAATCATCGGACCGATATCAACACCAGCATCTTCGCCAGAACCAACAGTCAAGGCATCGACACGTTTTGCCAATTCAGCAACAAACGCATCATGAATGCCCGACTGCACCAGAATACGGTTGGCACAGACACAGGTCTGCCCGCCATTGCGGAATTTCGAGATCATCGCTCCGGCAATCGCGGTTTCAAGGTCGGCGTCATCAAACACGATAAACGGCGCGTTGCCCCCAAGTTCGAGCGAGAGCTTTTTAAGAGTTGGCGCAGATTGTTCTGCCAAAAGCGCGCCCACCCGTGTCGACCCGGTGAATGACAGCTTGCGCACGATCGGGCTTGCGGTCAGTGTTTCACCAATCACTTCGGGACGTCCCGTCAAAACATTCAGGACCCCCTTTGGAATCCCCGCACGTTCGGCCAGAACAGCCAGTGCCAGTGCGGAATATGGCGTAAAGTCGGATGGCTTGATCACCATGGTACATCCAGCGGCCAGCCCAGGGGCGACTTTGCGGGTGATCATCGCAATCGGGAAGTTCCAGGGGGTGATGATTGCACAAACACCAACCGGCTCTTTCAACGCCATGATCTGTTTGCCCGGAACTGGCGATGGGATTATATGACCTTCGATCCGGCGCGCTTCTTCGGCAAACCAGCGGACAAAAGAGGCACCGTAATGGACCTCGCCTTTTGCCTCGCTGAGCGGTTTTCCCTGTTCAGCCGTCAAGATCCGCGCCAGATCATCTTCGTGATCAAGCATCAGGTTATACCAGGCCATCAGTCGGTCGGCACGTTCCAAGTTGGTCAACACGCGCCAGCTTTTCATCGCAATATTTGCGGCCGAAATCGCCGCTTCCGTCTCGGCCGCAGTGCAGTCAGGCATATGCCCCAGCACGTTTCCAGTTGCCGGATTGATGACGTCCATATCGTCGCGGGCAATCCAGGCGCCATCAATCAAGGCCGCCTGCCGAAACAGGTCGTTGTCGTTGAGCTTCATCTTATTTCTCCAGTGCGCCAAGAATTTCTGTCGTGATTTGATCGGTCGAATGCAGCCCGGGACGTATGCCAATCCCCTGAGCCGTCGCCCCTTCGATTGCGGCCAATACAGCATTGGCGGCCTCTGTTTCTCCAAGATGATCGAGCATCATCGCGCCAGACCAGATGGCGGCAATAGGGTTAGCAATGTTCTTGCCTGCGATATCCGGGGCAGAACCGTGTACCGGCTCAAACATGGAAGGCGACGAACGGTCCGGATTAATGTTTGCCGATGCCGCAAATCCAAGCCCACCCTGAATGGCCGCGCCAAGATCGGTCAGAATGTCCCCAAACAGATTGGATGCCACGACAACATCAAGTTGCTCCGGGGCCATCACCATTTTGGCCGCCATGGCGTCAATATGCATATGATTGACGGTGACATCGCTGTATTCAGCAGCAAGTTCACGGGTGACTTCATCCCAAAATACCATCGAATATTTCTGGGCATTTGATTTGGTTACAGATGTCAAATGCATGCGGCGCGACCGCGCCTGTTCGAAGCCGAAGCGTAAAATCCGCTCGACACCTTCGCGAGTAAACACAGACGTTTCAACGGCGACTTCGTTGCCCTGCCCTTGATGAACACGTCCACCGGCACCGGAATACTCGCCTTCGGTGTTTTCACGGATGCACAGGATATCAAACCCTGACGCCTTGAGCGGACCTTCAACGCCACTCAGAAGACGATGCGGACGAATGTTTGCATATTGATTGAACGCTTTGCGAATGGGCAAAAGCAAACCATGCAAGGATACGGAATCCGGCACGGTTTCTGGCCAGCCAACCGCACCGAGAAAGACCGCGTCGAAACCACGCAGGGTTTCGATCCCGTCTTGGGGCATCATGGCCCCGGTCTGGTGATAATAATTACATGACCAAGGTAAGGTCTCCAACGTCAGGCCAAAGCCAAACCGGGCAGCGGCGGCCTGCATGACCTTCATGGCAGCATCGGTCACATCAACTCCGATCCCGTCGCCGGGGATCAAGGCGAGTGCGTAATTCTTCATTTCAATATCCGTTTCACATGCGATTTAAAGGTCAATCAGCACTGATTTTGTTCTGCGGTTTGCCCGGTACGCTTCCTGACCAAGGTCCTTGCCTAGCCCCGATGCTTTCCAGCCACCGGTCGGCAGAATGTGATCGCGCGAGCGACCATAACGGTTCACCCAAACTGTTCCTGCCTCAAGCTTGCGGGTAAGACGTAGCGCACGTGACAAATCACGGGTAAACAAACCGGCGCACAAACCATATGTGCTGTGCCAAGCCAGTGCCATTGCTTCTTCTTCTGTCTCAAAGGTCTGGAAGGTGGCGACCGGACCAAAGATTTCTTCGCGAACAGCGGTGTTATCCTGATCAACGCCACCAATCAGGGTCGGCTGATAATAGCTGCCATCACGATCAAAGCGTTCCCCGCCACACAGAAGTTCGGCACCTTCACGGATCGACGCCTTGACGATTCTGTCAATGCGCGACAGTTGCGTTTCGGAAATGATCGGCGAGAATCCCGGCTTTTCCGCCAAGGTGTTTTCGGGACGATAACGCTTGAAACGCTCGGCAAGCTTGCTTGCCAGTTCATCGGCGATTTCACGGGCAACAATCATCCTTGACCCGGCAACACAGAACTGCCCGGCATTGGGCATAATCCCGCGATCCAGACACTCCGCAGCCAGATCAAGATCGGCATCCGCAAACACAACCATCGGGCTTTTGCCCCCCAGTTCAAGGGTCATCGGCTTGATCCCGGTGCGCGCAATGTTTTCCATGATCGCACTGCCCGCCCGGGTCGAACCGGTGAATGATACCTTGTCGATGCCCGGATGGCCGGTGATCGCCGTCCCGGTCACCGGCCCATTACCAAGGACCACGCTGATTAATCCGGCCGGAATACCCGCTTGAACCGAAAGTTCAGCCATATAAAGCGTTGTGTAGGGTGTCATTTCCGACGGCTTGATAACGACAGCATTGCCCGCAGCCAGAGCCGGGCCAAATTTCCACCCAGCCATGGACATTGGGAAGTTCCAAGGGGTAATTGCGCCGACAACGCCATAAGGCTCGTCCGCGATATACCCGAAATGACTGTCAGAAACCGGCACAAGATCACCGCCCTCCTTGTCGGCAAATTCGGCAAAGAAGCGAATTTGGTCAGCTGTGACCTGAACGTCGCCAACTTTGGCATCGGCAGCGGGACGAGATGAGGCAATTGCTTCGAGATAGGACAAGGTCTCTGCGTTTTCCTCGATCAGGTCTGCCCACTTGTGCAGGGCTTTGAGGCGCTCGCGCGGAAGAATCCCGCCCCAGTTAGACTGCACCAGAGCCTTGCGCGCCTCGGCAACGGCGCGATCAACCATTTGTGCATCAGCACAAGGGGTTGCGCCTACGACTTTGCCAGTCGACGGTGAAACAACCTCAATCTCGTCCGGGGCCGCGACATAGATGCCGCCAATAAAATGTCCTGACGGCAGCTTCGTTTTTGCAGGGATGAAATTCGATGACATCAATTGTCCTCACTTCTGTATGCATTTGACAAAATTATGGATGAACAGCATGCACAAAACTGCCGAATACATCGTCTGGGCAGCAGATTTGACTGCGGGCAGATGACGGGGGCCGCAGAAGATTGTGCACGTGGATTTTCCGCTGCGCATAACGGTCAGCTATCGTCATCAACATAGGCAGAAATTGGCGCAGGACGCGCAGGCGGTTGGCTGCGAAGACGCCCAACCTTTACGACGGGAAGGTTTGCTGCTGCGGCGACAATTTCCGCCCCAGCAAGCTGACAATAACGTCCCTGACACCTGCCCATCCCAACGCGCCCCAGGGATTTGGCCCGGTTTGCTTCCGGTCCAGACCAGTCTGTGGTTTCGCGCAACTGCCCGACGGTCACACCTTCGCAGCGACACAGAACCGTTTCATTAGGCAGAGTGCGGATCATCTTTTCGGGCCATGGGAAAGCCGTGGCGATACCTTTGGCAAAACGCATCATGCGTTTAAGCCTTCCAAGATAGGAGGATGGATCGGGCGCTGTAAGCGCCATATCCTGCAAACAGCCGATTGCCGCGAGAGACCCCGCACATTCCGCACCGTCCGCACCAACGATCCGCAGGCCATCTCCTGCCAGATAAACATCCTCTGCAGCCCGCCCGAACATATCTGTTTCGGGCAACCACTGGCTAAACTGTTTATCCCGCTTGAATCTGGCCCCTGCCAGATCGGCAAGATGGGTATCGGCGCGCAAATGCCATCCCAGTCCAACCATGTCACATTTAGACTGATGCAGCCTGCCCCGACGATCCAACCAAGACACCGCAACAGGGCCATTTTCATCGGTTGTGATTTCACGAAGGGTCACAGCCCCGCGATAGTAGTGGGCAATTCCCAAACGCATCCAAATGCCACGCAACGTTGTGATCGGACGGCTAAAGAACATGTCGAACACCCCGCGCATCTGGGCTGTACGCGGCGATGTATCAAGTACCGCCTCAAGCGTGGCACCAGCCTTGATCAACTGGTGCGCCAGCAAAACAAGAAGCGGGCCGGCCCCGGCAAGCACAATCCGCTGTCCAAGTGCCACACCTTGTGCTTTGAGCGCAATCTGGGCTGCACCGAGACTGTAAACCCCGGGTGCCTGCCACCCCGGTACTGGCACAAGGCGATCCGTCGCACCGGTTGCAATAATCAGCTTGTCATAAGGACATTGGAAAACGCCATCCGGTCCCAGAACATGCGCCAGCCCATTCGCAAGCGCGACAACCGAACAGCTCGGATAATAGCTCACCTGATTTTTTTGCACCATCTTGTCGAAAATCTGATGCAGCGCAACGGCCTTGACGGCTTCGCTTCCGTAAAGTTCTTTGGCTGACCGGCCAAATCCTTTTGGCGGACGTCGATAGATCTGCCCCCCTGCCCGTTCGGCTTCATCGACAACAATTGGTTTGAGGCCAGCATCGACAAATATCTTTGCCGCCCGAATACCGGCAGGCCCGGCCCCGACAATCAAGATTTGCTTCATGATCACGCTTTCTCGTCGTGTTCGGACATCGTCGGCCAACTATCAGGCACCGCAGAGCATAACTGCATCCCGGCCTTTAGCGGCGTGGAACAGGCACGCACACGCACTCCATCTTCCTGCCAGATCCAGCAATCCTGACATGCCCCCATCAGACAAAAGCCAGCCCGTTTTTCGGGTCCGAACTCTGCCTGGCGAAGAACACCTGTTACCATCAGCACTGCCGTAAGAACGGTATCGCCCGCAAGACCATGAAACGGTTGACCATCAAAAATGAACGGGATCTGTTCGCGATCATTCTCGGCAAGGCGGATTAAACGTCCTTTCTGCATTATCTTAGGCCTTTTTTGCCAACGCGATGTCTTCAGACATGGGTGCAGGCAAATCAGGGAAACGTGCGCGACTTTCTTCAAACGCACGTTTGACACCCTCAGCACCAGCACGGTCTTTCATTCGGCGGAAGATCTCGGTTTTCGCGAAGAAACGCCAATGTATCGGCAGGCCGGACAAAATATTGGTCAGTGCGTCATAGGCCTCAGTGGTCCATTGCGCTTCGTATCCGTCACGCTCCGCACCAAAGTGATAATGCGCAGTATGTGGCGTGGCATTTTCACGCAGTTTGCGTGTCGCAGCCTCATCAACCTGACCATTTCTGATCACTACACCATAATCCTGCTCGGCAGCCTCTGGCGAGACCTGCCCCCGGACCACATCGCGCAAAACCCGCCACGGTTCACGTTCCAGCGGATTGCCGCGACCACCGCCGCCAGCAGAACGAACTTCTATTACATCGCCCGGTTCCAAAATAACGGTATCAGCACTGCCCATACGACGTTCATCGTCCGATCCCGGATTAACCACCATATGAGCCAAACCAGCGGCACGACCGCCCAGAACACCCCAGGGACGGAAACGAGAACGGTCTCTGTTTCGGGCCGTGATCCGGCTATCAGGCGAAAAGACCCGAAAGGCCATTTCGGTTGCCAAACCGCCACGCCAACGACCGGCACCGCCGCTATCTTTGGCCAAGCCGTACTTTACGAACTCCACCGGAACTTCGGTTTCTGTGATTTCGATTGGGGTATTTTTCAGATAGGCCGCATCCGCGCCAGACCCGTTTGTGCCATCACGGTCGGGCATACCGCCGCCGCCGCCAACCACCGGATTGACCGCCGCAATCACAGTTTTCTTGGTACGCTCGTCCCGGGTCATCACATTGATGATGCAGTTATTCCCGGCCGGTGCGGCAGGTATAAGATGCGGAATGGCCTGACTGAATGCCCCGAAAACGACCGAACGGAGGCGCGCACATGTCAATGAACGCATCCCGACCGCTGCGGGTGAAACCGGATTAAGAACTGTGCCTTCGGGCGCAATACAGGTGAAAGGTTTGGTCATGCCGGTATTCAATAGAATTTTCGGATTAAGCGTATACAGAACGTAATAAATCCCGACCAAAAGGACCGTGTGCCGCGGGTCACCGCCCGTTGGAACATTCAATGATGATGCCAGTTGGGGATCAGAACCTGTAAAGTCCAGAACAGCGCAGTCACCTTCGATCCGCAAGGTGAGTTTTAGTCGGCACGGATTGGCGAAGTCGCTGTCTTCGTCAGTATAATCGGCGAAAACATATTCACCATCGGGGATGTCTTTGAGGATACTCCGCGCCTGCGCTTCCGATTGTTCCTTAAGTGCTGCGACGCCTTGGATGAATTTCTTTTTCCCAAATCGCTCAACCATAGCGTGAACCTTGCGCTCACCGGTATTCATCGCGCCGACCAGGGCCTTGATATCTCCGACATTCAGATCAGGCTTGCGCACATTGGTCTGCATGATGCGCATGATGGACTCATCAAACTTTCCTTCGTTGACCAGTTTCATCGGTGGGAAGCGGATGCCTTCCTGATGAATGTCTGTCAAAGAACGGGATAGGGACGCCGGAACAGCACCGCCCATATCGGTGTTATGAATATGGCCGCCCGTCCAGGCAACAATATCATCGCCGGCAAAAACAGGCTTCCAAAGATGTGTATCTGGCGTATGGGTCGCCACAAAACATGAATACGGGTCGTTCGTGAAAGCCACATCCCCCGGCCGGTATTCCTCAATCATGTTAATTGCCCGGGCATAGGTCATCCCCGGATACCAGGTTGCGCCAAAGTCCATCGGCACAGAGAAAGTATCACCGCCTTGATCCATGAGCATGACGGTAAAGTCCTGGGTCTCCTTGACGAAAGCCGAATGGGCTGTGCGTTGAAGAGTATAGGCCATGTTTTCGGCCGCAGCACGGGCATGGTTGGCCAGAACCTGAAGGGTTATACGATCAAACATAAGATTACTCCGCAAAGCTCAAATGGATATTAAGGTATTGATCCGTCTGTGCTCTCGTGCCCTCGGGAATGGAAAAGGTTGTATCTTCCTGTGCAACGATTGCTGGCCCCTCAAAGCTGCAACCGCCGCCAAGACCCTTACGTTCAAACAAGGGAACTTCTTTCCAGTCGGAAATGAACACGCGCACATGCCGGGCAACCACCGCAGCGCTTTGGTTTGCCGGAGCTTGCGGAAATTCGGGTTTGGGTCCCACGCCGACGGCCGAAAGACGAACATTGACGATTTCGACCCGGCCATCGCGGTCATCAAAGTCATAAATTTTCTGATGTGCGAGATGGAACGCGTCAGAGATTGCCTCTCGCGAAGACAACCATCCCGGATCAATAGCGACTTCGATCTCGTGGCTTTGTCCGGCATAGCGCATGTCGGCCGAGAACCTGAGGTCAGGCTTTCCGGAATAGCCTTGGGCTTGCAACCATTCCTGCCCTTCGGCTGCCAACGCAGAGAACTGGGAATCTAAAAAAGCCAACGTTTCATCGGTCAATTCCTTGTACACCGTGCGGATAAAATCACCACGAAGGTCAGCCACCAATCCGCCAAGCGCGGAAACAACACCGGGCCGACGCGGAGCAATCACTTTTTTCATGCCAAGCTCGCGCGCCAAAAACGCGCCGAGCATCGGACCACCGCCACCAAATGGCATCAGGGTAAATTCACGGAGGTCTACACCGACACGAGAGGCGAGCTTTTCCACCTCAACAAACATTTCTGATACCGCAACATCAAGAATGGCCTGCGCAGTTTCCTCGGCGCTTCTGCCAAGCTTTTCGGCAAGCGAACCAACTGCCTTCTTTGCCAGATCGACATTCATGTGCAGTTGACCGTAAGCCATATCGGAATGTCCGAGCCAACCACAAACAACCATCGCATCGGTTACGGTCGGCAAGGTGCCGTTCCGTCCATAACACGCCGGACCGGGCAGCGACCCCGCAGATTCCGGCCCGACACGCAAGACACCCTGATCATCGACAGTCGCAATCGACCCACCGCCGATACCAATAGAACTGACCGAAACCGTGGGAATATGCAGCGGGAACTCACCGACAAGTTCATCCGTTCCGTATTGAATCTCACCGTCAACAATCAGGGCGAAATCGGCTGATGTCCCACCAATATCGAGGGTTAAAATGCGGTTTTCGCCTGCCTGGCGGGCCAGCCAAGCTGCCCCGATCACCCCGGATGCCGTGCCAGAAAGAAGCATCGAGACACAATCCCAACGCCCTTCCCTAGCCGTCATAAGGCCACCATTTGATTTTGTCAGCATCGCGCGCGCCGGAACACCGCGTCCTTCAAGGCGCTGTTCAAGTGCTTCGAGATATCCAGATACGCGTGGATAAACATATCCGTTCATGATCGCAGTCGATGTGCGTTCATATTCGCGAATAACCGGCCAAACTTCGCTTGAGGTAAAGACGAACAATTCCGGAGCGATTTTTTCGATCTGTGCTTTAACTGCGACTTCCTGATCACCATGACGCCAGCTATGGAGAAGGGAAACGATAATCCCTTCGGCACCGGTTGCCTTTGCTGCGTCGACGGCGGCCTGAATGGCATCATCTTCAGGTGGTGTAACTTCGCTGCCGTCCGCGCGTAACCGGGCAGGAATCCCAAAAATACGGTCGCGTGGAATAAGGGGATCAGGACGATGACAGAACAGAGAATAGATTTCAGGCATCCGCAAACGTGCCAGTTCGATCACATCTTCAAAGCCGGCATTTGTAATCAACGCCAGATTGGCGCCGACACGTTGGATCACCGTGTTGATACCAACCGTCGTTCCGTGCACAAAACGCGTGACCGCCGTCGGGTCAAGACCTTCGTTTTCTGCAAGGATATCAAATCCGGTCAGAAGCTCTGCACCGGGGTCATCCGGCGTGGTCAACACCTTAAGAGAGGCTATCTTGCCGGATGAAACATCAAGCGCACAAAAATCCATGAAAGTGCCGCCGATATCGACACCGATTTTCCAATCAGATTCTGGCGCTGCCTTTGGGAAGCGATTGCCATCCATAGCGATCTTGCCTTTCTGTATGTATGAAGTATGGCTCCACAAAAACAGAAAGCGCTGTTAGCGTCCAAGATGCATTCCGCACCGCCCCATAAGGGCGACTTATACCAAGAAGTCTCTTGCTTGAAGGCGTGGTATTATAGCTTTTCTGCGCAAACAGACCGTATCTGATCACGCATGATTTGCTCATTCCGTGACAGTGTTTTCCCGCGAATTGTCATCAAGGATACAGGAAGCCTCGGCTGCTCAGACAATGGGCGAAGAACCAATCCGTCAAACTGCGCCCAGGGCAAAAGGGAATCAACAACAGCAACCCCAAGCCCGGCCTTTACAAAGCCAACCGCCGATATCGAGACATCTATCTCCAACTGCGGAGCAAACAGTGCTCCCACTTTACGGGCGGCCAAATCCAGTTCATCAGAAGGGCGTGTCATCCTGCGATAGGAAATGACTGTTTCCTTCTCAAGATCGGACAGGGAAATTTCGGCTTTCACCGAAAGCACATGGTCGTTCGGCAGAAGGCAACAAAACCCTGTTTCGCCAAGTTTCTCGACGGCAATATCGGATGGCAACTGGTCATTGAGTGACATTGCCATCCCGACATCACCAGCGCGCAGCATCGAAATCAGGGTCGAGATCGGCGCAATGTGAGAGCGTTGATGCACCTTTGGGTGCGCATTTCTGAAACGCGCCATGGCCTCGGGTAGAAGCGACATTGCCGATGGCGCAGATGCCGCCACCCGGACCACGCCCACACCGCCCAGCCGCAGATCTGCACTTTTTCGTCGCAAACCTTCGAGACCAACGAACAGGCGCTCAGCCTCGGGATAGAGTTCGTGAGCCTCTGGTGTCGGAAACAGTCGACCCTTTTTGCGATCAAACAGCTTAAAGCCGAGATCATCTTCGGTGTGGAGCAATATCTGACTAAGAGCAGGCTGTGAAATGTTCAGAACCTTGGCGGCCCCTGTAATTGTCCCCACCTTCATCACGGCGGTAAAAACTTCAAGCTGGCGTGCGCGCATGTCTACTCCATAGATAATACTTATGACCCACCACTGATCTGCTCTTTGACCAGAGACACGGATAGGAGGCAAGCTGGGAAAACAGATGTGATGAAAGAAAAGGTTTCCCCAAATGGATGTAATTGTTCTTGGTGGCGGTTTGATGGGGAGCAGCGCAGCGTTTTTCCTTGCCCGGCGCGGCATAAAAACCCGTCTTATTGAACACAGTCATATCGGTGCCGGTGCGACGGTGGCCTCGTTTGGCAACATTCGGCGCACAGGTCGTTATCTCCCTCAACTTCCGTTAGCCCACCGGTCTCTTGGCTTGTGGAATCAAAGCCAGAAGCTTTTGGGACGGGATATTGAGTTTCGCGCAACAGGTCATCTACGCCTGATCTTTGATGAAGATAGCCTGCATGACATGCGCCGTTTTGCAAACGACGCCAAACCGTGGGGATTTGAAATCGAAGAAATAGGCAAAGCCGAAATTGCAAACCGTTTCCCCGGTCTTGGCCCCAGTGCAATTGCCGCATCGTTTTCACCAAATGACGGATCGGCGAACCCTAGGCTGTCGGCACCTGCCTTTGCCGATGCAGCTGCACGAAACGGGGTCGGAATCGTGTCACAAGCAAATGTCTGTTCGGTAACCCATAATGGAAAATGCTTTTCTGTAGTCACCGCCAAAGGGACATTTGAAAGTTCGGTTCTCCTTAATTGTACAGGTGCCTGGGGCACAAAAATCGCTGAGACGTTCAACGAACCGGTCACCCTTACAATACGAGGACCGCAAATGGGTGTGACCGAACCATTCCCGCATAAAATCCATCCTGTCGTCGGAATGTGGTCACGCGAATCAGGTGCCTATTTGCGACAGGTCGAACGCGGAAATATTGTGTTCGGCGGCGGCGTTCCACAACTCGATGTTGATCCAGCAATCGGCTACGCCAAGATCGATCCTGCACGCCTGCCCCAACAACTTTCCAAGGTTGTGAAACTCGTACCTGCCATCAAAAATCTGACAATCATTCGCCAATGGTCAGGTTGCGAGGGCTATGTGGCAGACGGACTACCGATCATGGGCCCGTCTTCCACAACAGATGGCCTGTTTCACGCCTTTGGTTTTTGCGGTCACGGCTTTCAGCTTGGTCCGGGGGTTGGGGACGCAATGTCAGAACTGATCGCCACCGGAAAATGCGAAACACCACTGGCCCCTTTCGCAATATCACGCTTTCACAAAGACAGTTAGAACTTGGCGACCTTACCCCACTGCGACTGATCGAAACGTTCCAGTTTGTACTGCCCCGTTTCGGTAATTGGTTCACGACCATTGAGCATATCGGCAACTATGTGCCCCACACCCGGGCCAATACCAAACCCATGCCCCGAAAGCCCCGCGGCAATGGTCAGGCCGGGAATAGACAAGTTGCAATCAATCACAGGGACACCGTCAGGAGTGCTGTCAATATAGCCAGCCCAACTTGCCTGCACGCCAACGTTTTTCAGTGACGGCAACAGCTTTCTCGCATTGGACAGGGTTTCATTGATCAGAGACTTTGACGGGCGCGGATCAAGAATGCGCGTCCGTTCCATTGGGGTTACACCATCAAGCGCCCACTTCTTGCGCGTTTCAAATTCAGCTTTCCAAGCTTGCAATCCACCCGGTGACAGCGCCCGCCAACGTTTGGCGAACATCGGCAAAAAGTGCTTTGCCCCCAAAATCGACCCCGGCGTCGGGTCTACGCTCGCCCGACCGGAAATGGCCAAAGTGTGACCACCATCCCCACGGCGGGTTACGGAAATATCGGTGGTATGCAGCGCGGGTGGAATGCCTTCTACGCCAGGTTCAACAGACATGATCGAACTTCTCACAGCAGCCTGCGGAAAATAAATATCCGATTGATGTACAAAACTTGACGCCCACGCACCGCCCGCAACAACAATCTGAGCCGTCTTGATTGTCCCTTTCTCGGTTACAACCGCAGAGACGCTACCGCCAGTGGTCTCTAAGCCACGGGCAGCGCAAAACTGAATAACCTGACCACCATGTTTTTCAATTCCTTTGGCAATCAATGGTGCGGCACGTGACGGATCAGCGATCCCATCCGTCGGAGACCAAACACCGCCGGCCCAAGACTTTCCCGTTGCACTTCCGCGCTCTGTTGCCTCTTTGGCACTGAGAGAGTGGGAGACAACACCTTCTGTTCGCGCAAAACGCCCCCATTCGGCCCACCCCTCTATTTCGGCCTCATTGTTTGACAAATAGAGCAATCCACACCGCTGAAACCCCAAATCCTCGTTGAGGTCGGCGGCCATTTCTTCCCATAGCGTCAGGCTTTTGGTCGCCAGAGGCAATTCTCGGACATCACGATTTTGTTGACGGCACCACCCCCAATTGCGACTGGACTGCTCGGCGCCAATCCGTCCTTTTTCCAAAAGAACAACGTGCTGTCCGCTTCTGGCCAACCAATACGCAGCGCATGCCCCAGCAATACCACCGCCAACAACCACGCAATCAGCATGTGTAGGCAGATCTGAATTCGTCTCAATCGTCATCAGTGGTGCTGACATATATACCTCCTGTGTTAAAAGGAGCATATATAGTCTATGACAGTCACCTGTGCCGGATTCCGGATTAAAAACGGCATATCCTGTTGAATAGAGTTGACTTGTATCGGATGCTGGATTTTACAGAACAAAGAAAGTGTCTCGAACACTAGGGAACCGTATATGACATCCTGCTATAAACTTGACCGGATTGATGTGAAAATCCTTTCCGAATTGCAGCGAAATGGTCGCATCACCAATGTTGAATTGGCAGAACTGGTTCACCTTTCTCCCTCGCCATGTCTTATGCGCGTCAAGAAATTACAGAAAGCTGGTTATATCAGCGGTTACGCCGCACAGATCAATGTTGCAAAGCTTGGCGAAACGCTCACCGTTTTCACTGAATTCACGTTAAAGAACCACCATCAGGTTGACTTTGCACGCTTTCAGGACGCCCTGAAAAAAGTAGAGAGTTGCGTTGAATGTCATCTGATATCAGGAGGGTACGATTATCTTACAAAATTCGTAACGTCGGGTATCACAGAATATCAGGAAATCATTGAAATGCTGATTGATAAAAATGTCGGCATTGATAAATATTTTAGCTATGTGGTGATCAAAAGCCCGTTTGTGAAAAACGAGATACCTTTAACCAAATTGTTCGCCAAGCATCTTTAAGCTTTAAGGCACAAAAAACCAGTTTGATGCTGATTTTTTGTGCCTGTTCAAAGCTTGATCTAATGCCTATTGGCCTATCGATTTGCCATCTGTTCGGCAAAAACAGGATCTGCGTCGACTCTTTCAAGCCAACCTGTATCAAGTTGAGGAATGGAAGAGATCAACAACCGCGAATACGGGTGCTTTGCTTTTCGCGACATCTCATTCGCCGGAAGCGCTTCGACAACCTCACCTTTCAACATAACCAAAACATCGTCACAGATGGCTTCGACAGTCGAAAGGTCATGACTGATGAACAGGTAGCTCAAGTTCAAGTCGTGCTGAAGCTCTTTGAGCAAGTCAAGAATTGCTGCTGCGACCACAGTATCAAGTGCGGACGTAATTTCGTCACACAAAATCAGTTCTGGTTCCGCAGCAAGTGCACGGGCAAGGTTGATCCTTTGTTTTTGACCACCTGAAAGTTCGCCCGGAAGACGATGACGAATGCTACTTGGAAGATGAACCATATCAAGCAACTCGATCACGCGCTTCTCTTTCTGTGCCCCACGCATCTCATGATAAAACGCCAGCGGTCGGGCCAGAATAGACTGGATCGAGTGCGAAGGGTTTAGGGCCGTATCTGCGAGTTGGAAAACAATCTGGGATTTTTGCAACTGCTTTTTCGTACGGTTCTGGACACCAGCACCCAATTCTTCGCCATGGAACAGGGCATATCCCTTGTAAGGTCTCAGGATGCCGGCCACAGCACGCGCAAGGGTCGACTTGCCCGATCCAGACTCCCCGATAACACCAAGATTTCGGCCACGTTTCAGCGTAAAGCTGACATCCTTGAGAATCTTGGCAACCGGTTCCCCATCCTTCATCGGACCATAGCCAGCATACAGGTTATGGACTTCGAGAAGTGGGTCTTTTTCCGCATCCCCGGGGATTTCAAGTGCAGCATGCGGTACTGGTTCAAACGCTGCAAGCAAATCCTTGGTATACTGGTGGGTTGGAGTATAAAGGATTTGGTCGACTTTTCCCTGCTCCTGAACTTCGCCGTCACGCAATACAACGATCCGATCTGCAACCTGTGCAACAACAGCAAGATCGTGACTAACATAAACCCCGGAAATACGTTTTTCGGCCATGACGGACTTGAATGCCCGCAGCACTTCAATCTGGGTCGTGACATCCAGTGCCGTGGTTGGTTCGTCAAAAATGATAAGCTCCGGATCGCCAATTAAAGCCATTGCTGCAGACAGGCGTTGCAATTGGCCACCAGACACCTGATGGGGATATCTTGTCCCAATGGTTTCCGGATTGGGGAGCCCCAAAGACCTAAACAGTTCAACTGCTTTGGTCTCAGCGTCGGAACGCGACATCAGCTTATGAATGACGGTGATTTCAATCACCTGATCCATGATACGCTTGGATGGGTTGAAAGATGCAGCCGCTGATTGCGGCACATAGGCAACTTCGGTCCCACGAAAGGTAGAAAGTCGCCGTTCCCCCATGGACGTAACATCGTTGTCGCCCACTCTGATTTCACCGCCCGAAATGAAACACCCCGTGCGAGTATGCCCCATGAGAGACAGCGCAATCGTGGTTTTTCCAGAACCGGATTCTCCGATCAAAGAAACGATCTCTCCTGGCGGGACATCGAAGGAGACTCCCTTGATGATTTCAACACTCCGGCCAGAATCCGTTTCCGCCCCAACGTGTAAATCCTTAACGGAGACATGAGATTGTTTTGACATCATTCACTCCTGTCGCGAATTTTTTTGGGCAGGTTATCGATGAACATGTTCACCGAGATTGTCAGGGATGCAATTGCGATAGAAGGGAAAACAACTGCGGGCGCACCAAAGCTAAGACCTTCAATGTTTTCTCGTACCAGCGCGCCCCAGTCCGCATTTGGTGGTTGAACGCCAAGACCAAGAAATGACAGCCCTGACAGAACAAGCACGATAAAGACAAACCGCAACCCCATATCGGCCAGAACCGGACCAAGGATGTTTGGAAAAATCTCGCGCACGATAAGATACGGCGTGCTTTCCCCGCGTACACGCGCAACGGTGATAAAATCCATGGTGTTTACGTTTACCGCAAGCGCGCGAGCAAAACGGTAGGACCCCGGCATATATATCGCAGTCAACGTCAGTATCAGCACCGGAATAGATGACCCAACCCCTGCGACAACAACCAATCCAAATAACAGCGACGGAATGCCGTTGAATGCATCAAGAAGACGCGAAAGAATAATGTCAAACCAGCCGCCTACAACAGCCGCAATCATGCCAAGAACAATCCCCAGGGAACATGCCAACACCACGGCAGCAAGTGCGATTCCCACGGTATAGCGCGCGCCCAGTAGAATACGTGAAAACATGTCGCGGCCAAGGTAGTCGGTTCCCAACCAGAACTTTGATGTGACTGGTCCCAGATAGTCCCAATCGACAATTTCACCCGGCGGATATGGCGCCAACCAAGTGCCGAAAACGGCAACCGTCATCCAGAAAAGAATAATGACGAGACCTACGCGGCCTACCAGATTAAAAGAATACCCCGTGTTTTGCGGTGCCGAGAATGCGGAGAAAAATGAAAGAACAGACTTCATCAGCGCAACCTCGGATTAGACAGTGTGGCGATCACATCGGCCAACGTAATCAGCGAAAGATAGCTTATACAGAAGATCATCGCAGTTGACTGGATCAAAGGCAGATCTCTTGTCGCGACAGCATCGACCATCAACTTCGCAACCCCCGGATAGTTAAAGATTGTCTCAACGATAATTACGCCGCCAACCAGATAACTCAGAGATAATGCAATAGCATTCGCAATCGGTCCAAGCGCGTTTGGCAGCGCATGCACAAGCACCATGCGCCATCGCGAGGCGCCTTTGAGCAGAGCCATTTCCACATAGGGTGTATTGATCGTTTCAATGACAGCCGCCCGCGTCATGCGGATCATCTGTGCACATATAACGCAAGACAATGTAATGACCGGCATGGCATAGGCCCGAAGCACATCGACGAAGGAGCTGACGTCAGCACCGAAACTAAGGGCTGGAAGCCAGTCGAGCCAAACCGCAAAGATCAAGACCGACAGGGTTGCAACCATGAATTCCGGAACAGAGATCACCGAGATCGTCGCGATGGATACTGCCCGGTCAAACGGTGAATTGCGCCACATGGCAGCCGCAATACCAAGCGTAAGAGACAAAGGAACCGAAACGGCCGTTGTAACGCCCGCCAGCTTCAACGAGTTTTTCAGACGCCCATCGATCAGTTCGGCTACTGCCATGTTGTTGGCATAGGAGGTTCCAAGATCACCGTGCGTTAACCCGGTCAACCAGCCAAAAAATCGTTGCAATGCGGGCTCATTGAGCCCCATTGCCTCTCGCAAGCCTGCGACCGCTTCTGGCGTCGCTGCCTGTCCGAGCAGGATCTGGGCAACGTCACCTGGTAACATATCTGTGGCAAAAAACACAGCGAACGAGACGACAATAAGCGTCAGAAAGGCGATGCCCAGCCGCTTTAGCACCTGGATGACGATAAATAAGGACGTTAACGATTGTCCCACAAAGAACCTCCGTCATTAATCTGTCTGGAAGAAAATACGGTCTGTATGGCGTGTCGCCATACAGACCGTATCACATAGCGAGCAAGTTTAGTCGTTCAGCCAGACATATTCGGCAAACGCATACCCCATCATCCCACCAAGCGGATTAGATTTAAGACCGCCCAACTTGGATGAAACGCCATCGATATTTGATATGAATGCCGGAATGATCGTGCCTGCTTCGTTGGCGATCATTTCCTGCATTTCCCAATACATCGTCGCACGTCGATCTTCACGCAATTCGCCGCGTGCCTCAAGCATCATCTTGTCAAATTTCTCCGACTTGTAGCGGCTTTCATTCCACGGCGCATCCGAGGAATACAAGAGCGAGAAGAGGATGTCGGGCGTTGGACGCGGGTTGATATTACCAAAATGAATCGGTGATTTTAGCCAATAGTTCGACCAGTAACCATCCGCTGGAACCTGTTCCAGTTTGAGCTTCATCCCGATTTCTGAGCCAGCCTGTTGAACAACCGTTGCCATATCAACCGCAGAGTTCGGCGCACTCGACGTAATCATCGGAATCTCGGTTCCGACAAGTCCGGCTTTCTTGAAGTGGAAGAGCGCCTTTTCCGGATCGTATGCCCGCGGTTCCAAATTAATATTGTAATATCGGTTCGACGGTGAAATCGGTTGGTCATTCCCGATTTCGGCCATACCGCGGAGAACTGATTTCTGGATCGCTTCGCGGTGAACAAGGCTCTTCATGCCTTCAACAAAGTCGAAATGCGTACCCGGCTCCATATCCAAGCGGATGTTCAGGTTGGTGTAGTTGCCCGACGTGGTGATGGACATTCTCACCTCATCCTGGCCTTCAAGCAGGCGACGCGAGCGCGGGTTAAGGGCCGCTGCCAATTGAATATCACCAGACAAGAGGGCATTAATACGCGCGCTGTTATCTGGAATGGCAAAGAATTCGAAACTATCAAGATACGCTTTCTGTGATTTGAAGTAGTTCTCGTTACGCACACCGATCGAACGCACGCCCGGCTCAAACGTATCGCAAACAAAGGCGCCCGTACCATTTGCCGTGGTGAATTCCTTTGTACCTTCTGCGATAATCATGAAGTGATGGAGCGACAAAATTGTTGGCAGATCGGCATTAGGCGCCATCAGAACAATCTTCACGGTTAAATCATCAAGCTTCGAGATTTCGGTCATTTGCTTGGCAATCGAGTTGGCTTTGGATCCAACCGACTTGTCCAAGTGACGTTTCAACGAATAAACAACATCATCAGCCGTTAGCGTTTTTCCGTTGTGGAACTCGACACCTGAGCGCAGCTTGACTTCCCAAGTTTGAGCATCAGCAGTATCAATGCTTTCAGCAAGCTCCAACTGTGGAGTTCCACTTTCATCAAGGAACGTCAACCGGTTATAGAATGCACAGCAGCGGACATAGTCAGTCGACAGCGATGCTTTTGCCGGGTCAAGCGTATCTGCTGTCGAGGAGGACCAGCCCGCTGCCCGCAAAGAACCACCGGTTACCGGGGTCGCAGCCAATGCCTGCTGGGCCTTGAACAATATCGATCCGCTGGTCGCAGCACCGACACCAGACACCATCAGAAATTTCAGAAGATCACGGCGAGATGCACCGCGACGGAGCATGTTTTCGACCATCGAGTCATCGTGGCCAGTCCAGTTTGTTGGTTTATTTGACGTCATTTTTTGAATCCCTGATTTAAAGAAAAATGGCCATCATGGTCTTTCGCCATGTTTGTGCCCTTGCGGCATCACTCGCTGAACGCTTCTTTCGTGGCCTTGGCCAACTCGATCAGCGCATGAAAGTGGTAATCGGGTTCGGTAAACTCCTTGGGTTCAATCGTCCCACCATAGCCTGCTTGCGCATGGCGCCTCTGAATCCATGCGTTTGTCATTCCCAGCTTTCGAGAAATACCGATGTCGTGATACTGGCTTTGTGCCGTGTGCAGGATATCGTCCTTGCTGCCACCATCCTTTTCCACATAGGCAAAAACCTTATGGAAAAACGCCGGATCGGGCTTTTCGGTGCCGGTGTCATCGGTAGTGAAACCGGCCCAAAACGGGTCGCCAAGCTTTAACGCATACTTATCGAATGCCCAGCGACGTGCGTTTGTCATCGCAATCAGCTTGTAGTGTTTTTTAAGGATCGCCATTGCCTCGACACTGTCGGGAAACGGTTTTGCACATCCGACCATATCAATCATAAGACGGCGATATTCTTCGGTATCAGGAAGCGACAACTTTTCGGCAATCCGTGAATAGCAACGACCAAGATCATCGGGGAACAGCCCCGCACCCGGCTCATAACGCGCATCACGATAAACCGACAGCGCCTCTTCTCCGTTCAGTTCCACGCCTTCTTTCGCGGCGATCCGGCCAAGGCCGTCCTTGATCGCCCCTTCGAAGTCTATCAGCGTGCCAACCACGTCAAAAGTCACATAACGAAAGCTGGTCAGATGTTTGGTGGCAGCATTCATTGCTATCTAAGCCTCCCGTTCGTGTCTGCCCCCATAGAGGCACACTTTAATTCTGATTGGATCGTTCCCGGGAAAGCCGTTTATATGTGCCGTTCGTGCTTTCCTTAACGACAAGGATCAAGCTTGGAACGCCCTGGCTTCCATTTTTTTCTTCTTGTTCACTGTCCTCCGAAATGCGATCACCAAAACGTCGAAACAGAGGTTGTGAGCGGTATATTCTTCTGCATTCACAAAGAAAGCAGCATAATCCACCGCAAGGCCATTTTATCGCCCTTGCTAGTATCCAAGGGTGCTATCAACAAGACCGGGGATAATACGGCCATTCCGATCGGCATCAATAACCTCAAGAACGTGACACGCCCCATCCTCGTAATCGGTCACAGACGCAATATGCGGAGTAATGATGATCCTCGGGTCCATCCAGGCCCAGTGATTTTCTGGTAATGGTTCCGGGTTTGTAACATCAAGCATCGCACTCTCAATCCGCCCTTGATCAAGTGCCGATCTCAGAGCCGTCATATCAATCTGTGCACCCCGACCGGCATGAACCAATCGGCTTCCCATCGGGAGCTTGTTGAAAAACGCGCCAGACATCAGCCCCCTGGTATCGTCGGTTAAAGGTAGCAGGCAGATCAGAAGATTGGTCCTGGCCAGAAAGGCATCCATGTCCCTGGCACAATAAGTGGTAATCCCCTTATTCGGTCGGCCTGAACGACTGAAGCCCGACACCTGAAAGCCCATATCTTTCAGGCATCTGGAAACCGGCAGCCCTACTCGCCCCATCCCCATAACACCAACACGGGTTTCGCGAGTCATGAGATTGGCATGTGGCTTCCAAAGACACTTGGAAGCCTGATCGATATAAGTCGCCATGTTTCGATGGAGCATCAAGGCGGACATAACCACCCATTCGCAAACCATCTGATCAATCCTTGGCGACAAGGTCCGCGACAGTTGAATACCTTCGGGGAGCGGGGGGATCTGGTCAACACCTGCCCCCACGCTTATGACGACACGAAGATTGCGATAACGGCTGATATTCGACGGTGGTTTCCAACAGGCAAGATGCGTGATGGCATCTGGGTCGTCGACGGCTGCCTCACCAATCACGATCTCTTCATCAGCATCGGCAAACAGTTTCTGCCAAACTTCGGCGCGCTCTTGTGTGGACAAATACAGCAATGCCATTAGCGAAGAGCTTCGATAATTTCGGGATCATCAAGTGTCAGATCCAGTACTTTGCGTGTGCGCGCAACAATTTCGTCGATTTCTTCATCAGTGCAGCAAAGAGGCGGGGCATACCCAAAAATGCCCTGCGCAAAGGAACGCACAACCAGGCCTTGCTCCCACGCACGGTCAAAAAGACGCGTTGCAGGCTGAACACTGGCTGGTAACGGTGTCTTCCTGTCCTTGTCCACGACAAGTTCAACTGCGGCCAGCATTCCGCGGCCTCGGACATCACCAACCAACGGATGGTCACGCAACGTTTTCAATCCATTCTGCAGACGTTCTCCCGCCTCAAGACCTCGTTCGAAAAGGCCTCCCTCATAGAGTTTGAGAACGGCAAGCGCTACAGCAGCGGAAACCGGATGAGCGGAATAGGTAAATCCATGTCCAACCGCGTTTGCACCGGCACCTTGCGCAATCGTCTGATAGACTTTGTCAGATATGAATACGGCCCCCATCGGCGCATAGCCTGAGGTTAACCCCTTGGCAGTTGTCATCATATCAGGCACGATATCTTCATCCGTGCAGGCAAAAATAGGCCCCGTACGGCCAAAACCCGTAATCACCTCGTCGGCAACGAACAGAATGCCATATTCAGCGCACACATCGCGCATGCTCTTGATCCAGCCCTTTGGCGGAACAAGAACGCCACCAGATCCCTGAATAGGTTCGGCAAAAAATGCTGCAACCCGGTCTTCTCCAAGCTGGACGATCTTTGCGCGTAATTCTGCAACGGAGGCATCAATAATTGCCTGCGGATCGTCACCCAGTGGGTTGCGATAAACGTAGTGCGACGAAATCTTATGCTGCCATTCATAAGGCACACCAAAACCTTCATGGAATGCCGGAAGTGCCGTAAGCCCCGCTCCCATCGTCGTTGAACCGTGATAGCCCTGCTCAATTGAGATGAACTGGTCCCGGCTTGGCTTGCCCTTGGCGTGCCAGTAATAACGGATATAGCGTATCGCACTATCGACGGCGTCCGATCCACCCAGAGTAAAGTAGACGTGATCAAGATCTCCGGGGGCGCGGTCAGCCAGTTCTGCCGCCAAACGTATCGGTGCTTCTGCCCCGAGATCAAAATAGCCCGTCGCATATGGCAGTTCGCGCATCTGCTTGGTTGCGGCTTCGACTACACTTTCATGGCCATATCCAGCGTTCACGCACCATAACCCCGCAAACCCGTCAATCAGTTCACGTCCTTCGGCATCACGCACGCGCGCACCCTTGGCAGAGGTAAGCACCCTGACACCGCGCGCTTCATGCCCTTTAAACGATGAAACCGGATGGACGAGATGCTGACGATCCAGCTCAACCAATGAATTGGTTAACATTTCAAACTCCCAAAATTAGGTCAGCCAAGGGCCTGAGATACCAAGGCATAGGTTTTCATATCTTGCGGATCGCGATCTTGCGCGGCGCGCTTCATGCATATGCCGCCACCCGCGGCGGCAAGCCCCAATGTTTCAACAAACCCGGAAAGTTCATGCTCCGCAGGAAGGTCAATACGCAAGAAGGTACCTTCACAACGGTTCGCAGCTTCGCAAATCAGCGCTTTGGCGGTTTGTTTGTCATTCGCGACAACCGGGCCCACAACCTGTCCACGGCCAAACCGGCGCAACATGGCAAAACCACCATCTGCGACAAGGGCGACACCTTCGCTGGCATCCTCAAAGGCAATACTCGAAAGCAATTTTTCACGTGACATGCCAGACGCAGCCATATCCATCCGGACAATTTCCGGCAGATCGTTCTTTTCGGCCTCACGTATCGATTGTGTCACATTGACGGGGCCGACAATCCCCTGATGCTGTTTGATGTGCCCACTGGTGACAAAACCCATTTTTCCATACAATGGATACCCTTCCTTGGTAGCCACCAATCTCAGTTCTCTGGGACCGGCGATCTCAATGACCTTTTCCATCATCAGCCGCCCAAGCCCGTGACCACGCATTCTGGCATCCACAACAATCATGTTCAGTGTCGCAACATCACCAAGAAGAGAACAAAGAGAAGTGCCAACGACGTCACCATCGCGCAGCACCGCCACACCTTTCGAAACTGAAAGCGTCAATGCCCAATCTTCCACACGGTGAGGCCAAGACGCCTCTTGGGACAGACGCCATGCACCTTCCAGATGATCTGTTGTGAATGGAACCAACTCCAGATCGTCTGGAAGCTTTTGTGAAATGGATTTATCTATGCTCATTGTCAGGAGATTTCCATCGTCATTGTTTTTTAAAGATTACGCCCGGGAAAACAGCATGAATGCTCTGATCGCGAACCAACTCAGCAGTTTCCATCGCACATTGAGGGGATCGCCACATGAAATGCCGTGATCAGGTTGACAGCTTTTCACCCAGCGCCAGGATCATGTCGGCAGCCGCGTTCAGTTCGCCAACAGTCAGATATTCTTCTGGTTTGTGTGCCCGCGATATATCGCCAGGACCGCAAATTATCGAAGGGATACCCGCCGCCTGAAAAAGCCCTGCTTCGGTACCGTAACTTACGGCCTCGACAGGTTCTTGACCCGAAATTTCGCTTACCAGATACGCAAGAGGATGTTCTCTGCCCAACGCCAACGCCGGATAGGAAGATATCCACTCTGCAGTGATTTTTGCGCTTGAACCCGATGCTTTTTCTATTTCAATCGCCTCAAGAACCCGAGAGAAAATTTCCTTTGGATCAATCCCGGAAATCGCACGCGCTTCCATTTGTGCTTCAGCATAATCTGGGATGATATTTACGGCCTGTCCGCCTGAAATCGTTCCAACCTGAAGGGTGGAATAAGGTGGCTGGAAACGATGATCAAACGGTCCGAGTTCCAGCGATTGCGCCTGTGAACGGGCTGCCATCATAACTGGTAAAATCGCATGAATTGCATTTGCGCCCAGATCGGGCCGGGAACTGTGCCCGGGCTTTCCCTGAGCGCAGACGCGCAACGCAGCCTTGCCCTTGTGCGCAAGCACAGGAACAAGACCGGATGGTTCACCTATGATGGCCCCCAAGGGCCTTGCGCAGAGATCAGGCAAGGCCGCAATCATGTGTGGCACACCGCGACAACCAGCCTCTTCGTCATATGACAGCGCAATATGAATTGGCGCCCCCAAATCCATAACTGAAAGGGGACCGACCATTGCGAGCACTGCGGCCAGATAGCCTTTCATGTCACACGTGCCACGCCCGATCAAACGACCATCAGTCTCCGAACGCATTACAAACGGATCAGCCTGCCATTCGGGTTCGTCAGCCGGGACGACATCGACATGCCCCGACAGGACATACCCCGGTACAGACCTGTCACCGATCGTCGCAAACAGGTTGAACCGATCACCTTCAGGACCTTTTAAAAGGTGGTAATGCGCCCCGTGCGCCTTAAGATAGTCAACCACAAACGCCATCAAATCATCATTCGAGGTTCCAACGACGGTGCGAAAGGAAACAAGGCGATTGAGCATCTCGACCGGGCTGAAGCGAGGTACAGTCATTTCCGACCTCAAGAAGCTATAACAAAGATTTTACGCACGGTTTCAATCGTTTTCCATTTACCGACGAAGCCGGGTTTCATGACAAAATTATCTCCGGCACGAAACGTATGTGTTTTTCCACCGTCTTCACTGATTTCAACGATGCCTGAAAGAATGTGGCAGAATTCGAATGTCTCACCTTTGATTGAAACATTTGTCCCAGGCGTTGCTTCCCAAATGCCTGTGCGGATTTTCCCCCATTTGGCGGCTTCGGCCAGTGCAGTATCGAGTTCCCAGGTTTTGAAAAACGGATTTCCCTCGATAAGACGGTCCACAGCAGCGGTATTTTCACGTGGAGCAAAAGACGGATCTAGGTCAAGGGGAACAAGTTTGGTCACTGTTTTGGATTCCTCTATGCTGGGTAAAATGATGCCCATTTCCACAAATGATGGCTTATCTCTTTAGCCTGCACGACCGGGGGCAGTGCTGCGCACCAAAGTTTTATCGATCGCGGCATGGCGTGCCGTGATCGATAAAACAAACGCAATTTTCTGCTCTGGAAACGGTAAACGCGGCAATCACTGTCGCAACAAGAGGAAGAAGATGTTGCCATCAATGTTTCAGGGAGTACAAAAATGAAATTTCGCCCCAAATTCATCACCTTTGACTGCCACGGTACCATGATCAACTTCGACATGGCTGGCGCGGCACGTAACCATTATGGTGACAAGCTTTCGGCTGAACAGATGAACAGGTTCATCGCCAACTTCTCAGCATATCGTCTTGATGAAGTTCTTGGCGCGTGGAAGCCATATGCCGATATCGTTCACAATGCCTTGGAACGAACTTGCAACCGCAACAACATTGCATTTGACCCGTTGATCGCCGAAGACATTTATAATCGTGTCCCGACTTGGGGACCTCACGCAGATGTTCCAGCCGGTCTGACCGAAGTCGCTAAGGAAATTCCGCTGGTTGCCTTGACCAATTCCATGAACGAGCAGATTCCACATAACATTGCACGCCTGGGCGCGCCGATTGCACATGTATTCACAGCAGAAAGTGCTGGTGCTTACAAACCTCAGATGCAAGCCTTTGAATATATGTTTGATCAGCTCAACTGCGGCCCAGAAGATATCCTGCATGTTTCCTCAAGCTTCCGCTACGACCTGATGACAGCCCATGATTTGGGCATCAAGAATAAGGTATGGGTCAATCGGGGTCATGAGCCTGCGAACCCTTACTACGGCTATACCGAGATTTCCGATATTTCTGGCCTCGCCGCTGTCGTCGGGCTGTAACACGGGAAATGCGCAATGAAATATCTATCCTACTGGCATGACAGTTCCCCTTCCTTTGCCAACGGCCAGAAAAGCCCGGTAGCAGGCAAGGTAGATGTTGTTGTGATTGGCGCGGGCTTTACCGGTCTGAATGCAGCACGAAAGCTGGCAAAGGAAGGGGTAAACGTCGCTGTTCTTGAGGCCGATCACGTTGGTGCCGGTGGATCAGGTCGCAATGGCGGACATCTTAATAACGGCATAGCCCATGGCTATGCCGATGCCCAAAATCATTTGGGTAAAGAGCGCGCCAGAACATTGTACAAGGCCTATGATTCCTCAATTAATATGATTGAGGAAATTATAGCAGAAGAGAACATTTCATGTAATTTCCGACGTTCTGGAAAACTGAAACTTGCCTCGAAAGAATCTCATGTGCGAGGCCTTAAGGACAATTTCGAACTTATCAACAAGGACATTGATCCAGAGACGCGCTGGATTGCCAAAGAAGACCTCGCATCTGAAATTTGCCCTGACACATTTCATGGCGGAGTGCTCTTTGAAAAATCGGCGATGATGCATATGGGGCGTTATGTTAACGGATTGGCCGAAGCGGTCCACCGCCATGGCGCAAAAATCTGGGAAAATGCCCCTGTAACCGGACGTGCACGAAGGGATGGCAACTGGGAAATCACAACCCCCAAAGGAAAAATCCTTGCTGATCGCATTATCGCTGCAACTGGTGCTTATGCAGGCCTCCAGCGCAAAGCACCATTAGGTTACTTCCGGCGTCGCATTATCTCGGTCGGCTCATTTATCATCGCAACCCGCCCCTTAACGGACGGGGAAATTGCCGCGACAGTTCCGGGAAACCGAACATATGTCACATCAATGAATATCGGCAATTATATGCGACTGTCTCCTGACAACCGGCTGATCTTCGGCGGCAGAGCCCGCTTCTCCGCAGTTTCGAACAAAGACTCCGATGCCAGGTCGGGCGTCATCCTACGCAAAAGCATGGCCACGATGTTTTCTCATCTGACGGATGTTGACGTCGACTATTGCTGGGGTGGGCTTGTCGGTATGACCAAGGATCGTCTTCCACGGGCAGGCAGTGCTGACGGCATGATCTACGGAATGGGTTATTCTGGGCACGGCGCACAAATGTCGACACTTCTCGGACAGGTCCTTGCCGATCTTGCAATGGGTCGGCCGAATACGAACCCGCTTGAAGGAATGGACTGGCCTGCCATTCCCCTCAATAGCGGAAGACCATGGTTCTTACCCTTGATCGGCATGTGGTTCGGTCTCAAGGATCGTTTATCCTAAACAGCTCAGTTCTCACCTGCTGGACGCACCCGTTTCAAATAATCTAAACACAAATCCTCAAGAAAACACCCCGCTCGGCTTGCGCTGAACGGGGTGTTTTGATGTGGAAATTTATTATATCTCACAAAGGAGCGAGTTATAACAGAAGTGGTTGCGGGGGTAGGATTTAGCTGCGCGCTTTGCGCTTCGCTGAACCTGCGCAAAGCTTTGCTTTGCTTGGTTTGAACATAAGGTTCAAGTCCACCTACCCCACCTTCCAGACATTAAAAAAGCCCGCCACGAGGGCGAGCTTATTTAATGTTGGTTGCGGGGGCCCGAGGCCACCTTTGTTATAACTTCAGGCGGACTTTGGCTTTTGCGCTCGGTCGCAATGTCGAGAATGCCCATCAATTCACCACGCAAGCTGATTTGAAAGTCACCGCGCTTATCTCCCGGCGTAACAATTATTTCTCCAACTACGGACCTGATTGCGTCTGCCGCCTCCGCATACATCTGCGGATCGTCGAGAGCTGCGGTCAGGTTTTGCACCTTCTTCCGATAAATCTCCGCAATATTTGGATGAACATCAGGAACGTCTTGAGGAACCTCATCCATACGCGTGATGATCTCTTGTTTTTCCTGCTCAAGCTCTTCCATACGGGCCTTCATCGCCGACTGGTACATTCCATCTTCAATAGCCAACATTATACCGGCAATACCGCGCTCGACCTTTTCCAGTTTCTGCCGATCAAGAACAGCTTCTGCACGGCGCTCCCGGTTCATCTGGTTCAGACCTTCGGCATACGCCTGAACCGCTTCTGCCACCGCCTCTGCAGAAACCAGTTTTTCAGTAAGTCCGGCTAGAACACGAACTTCAATCTTGTCCCGAACAATTGTGCGGCCATTGTCACAGGTTCCACAACGATAACGATTTAAGCATCCATAGCGGTCTCGGGTAATGATGCCGTAGTTGCCCCCACAACAACCGCACTTGATAAGACCGGAAAACAAGAAAGCCGGTCTGCGTAAGCTATTGAGCTTTGAGGCATGGTACGCACGAACACCCTTGGTAACATTTGCATACTTTCTGGAAATTTCTTCCTGCCGACGACGCGTGGCCTGCCATAGATCATCTTCAACTATACGCAAGCCAGGCACCTCAGTCCGAACCCATTCGGTTTCCGGGTTAGGTCGTGAAACCCGCCTTCCGGTCGCCGGGTTCTTGACATAATGGAGCCGGTTCCAGACCATCACGCCGATATAAAGCTCGTTATTCACGATGCCTGTCCCACGGGAAACATGACCACGAATGGTCGTATCACCCCAAACCCGACCATACGACCCGGGTATGCCTTCCCGATTGAGATCAGCAGCGATCGCCTTTGGACTTTTACCCGCAGAAAATTCACGGAAAATGCGGCGAACAATTTCGGCTTCTGCCTCGTTGATTTTTCTCTCGCCCGTAACCGGCTCGCCATCACTGTTCAGACGCTTCACAACATCATATCCGTAGCAAACCCCGCCGCCGGATTTACCGTTCTCAACACGACCACGAAGACCTCTCCGGGTTTTATCCGCAAGATCCTTGAGAAAGAGCGCATTCATGGTGCCCTTTAGGCCCACATGCAGTTCGGAGATTTCACCTTCGGCCAATGTAACAATCCGCACCCCGGCAAACTTAAGGTGTTTGAACAAGGTTGCTACATCGGCCTGATCCCGACTGACACGATCCAATGCCTCTGCCAACACCACATCGAACTTCTTCGCCTGCGCATCCTGCAACAGGCTTTGGACACCCGGTCGCAACGTTATGCTAGCGCCTGAGATTGCTGCATCGTGGTAGGTACCTACAATTTGCCATTTCTCTCGCTTTGCCTGCTCCCGGCAAATACGGAACTGATCTTCGATGGAATTCTCACTCTGGTTATCAGAGGAGTAACGGGCATAGAGCGCTACACGAGTCATGAGGTTTTCCTTTCTCATAAAACAAAAGGTTCACCCTTTGGGGCCTTGCCCCTTTATCTCTTCTTCCAGTGTGGCAGGATTATTGTCATTGACTGCCCGACGTTGCTTTTTCTCCCAAGCCAAATAATGTTTTCGAGCTAAATGATGGCCTACAGCACGAGATATAGCGCAGATATGAACGTCTATTTCCGCGTTCTTCGCTTTGCCATTGTCGTTAGCTGGACACGAGATGATTTTATTCAGTTTCATGGCCACCCTCACACCCTCCGGTGATTAGAAATACTCCCAAAAGATGGCATGACCTAAAATGTGAAAATACCCTCATCAGATACGACTGAAATACGTTCTTCGGCCTTATGCCGTTGTATAGACTTCGTCTGGGCTGTGCATTACGGCTCGACATGAGCCCTGCACCTCTGCTGTCGGGGCGTAAAAATTGCGTTCGAAGGAGCGGCGGGAAACACCGATGGGTATTAAAGGCAGGGGTAAAGCTCTTCGCCCGCCCATCAGACAATGTCAGATTATTTATCATAAATGTTGACTTTGTCAGAAACTCCTCCTACATTAAAACCATAGGAGGATGCCATGACCGATGGACCGTTCAGAAATTCAGAGCTGAGTGGACGCTGGAAGCGCTACGGAAGAGATTTGGTCAGCGACGCAACCAGTCAAAATGAGCGGACGGCGCAAGCCTGCCACAGCATGCTTGGCGATGTAGACCTAGCAGGCATCAGCGAACTGCTCAAAGGATTGAAGGAACTGACACTGGAAGCCCAGATGGACCTTGATCCTGTGTCATTGGCAGAATCTATTTTCGACAATCACATTAAGGCCCCCTTGGTTGACATACTTCAGAAGCACCTACTGGCAAACCTCCGGGATCAGATGGATTCAGCAGTTGCTTTAGATGAAGCTATAAAATCGGCGGCCAATGCATGGATTGGTGAAACGAAAAACCGCATCGATGAAGAGTGCATTCGTGCGCGCGAAATTGGCGACATGACTAAAGAAGAGTATGCAATGTCGATTAGCCGCAACAATGAGACATTCAGTTTGATCGATCCGAATGCTCTTGGCAATTCGCTTTACACAGGCCTAAAGAACACCTTTAGAAATGCGAACCTCAATAAAGAAGGTCTAGATGAAGGACCGGACGATTGAAAAACACCTTCTTAAACAAATCTAGATTAGACCTTTCTCTTTGTGTCGTCGAACAAAGCCAATCGGTAAAGCGCGCCTACCCCAAAGGCGCTGAGATCGCTGAAGTTGGCAAGCACATCAAATTTGATCCAGACATTCTGAACACGTTCGATTACAAAGGTTGGCAATCGTTGCACCACGATCTGCTTGTTGTCAGTACCGCTGTTGAATTTGCCGATCGTCGCTGGAAACGGCCTCGCAGTTGGTCTCGTAAGTTCAATATTACGGTACCCGTCCTTGATCCAACTGCTTGGCAGCGCAAAGAGGTTATAGAGAGTCTCCTTAGCGCACTAAGGCACCTAACAGCAGATATCTGGTCATTTAACTTCGTGCAATGGCGGGGGCCGTCCCCGATAGGAGCCCGTCAGGGCGTACTTGCTTTTACAAAGACCAAAGCCTTTACCATTGCTTATAGCGACGGACTGGACTCACGTGCTGTCTCTGCTTTGAGCGGCGATAAATTAGGGCTTCGTGTCCGAATTGCAAAGAGCCGAAACAGACTGAAAAAAGGCGATCAACCATTCGATCAAATCCCTTTCAAGGTGCAGGGTTTCCGAGGACTGGAAAGCAGCTTCCGTTCACGAGGTTTCCAATTTTCCGCTATCACGGCAATTGCAGCCCATATGTCGGAACTAAGCAGAGTTGTTGTTCCAGAAAGCGGTCAAGGTGCCCTCGGCCCTGTGCTTTTGCCATTGCACAATATCCATCCGGATTATCGAAACCACCCGACCTTTTTTAGGAAGATGGAGCGCTTCGTTAGGGCTTTGCTGGGATATCAGGTTAAATACGACCAACCTCGTATATGGCACACGAAGGGGCAAACGTTAGGTGCGTTTCTTGAACTCCCCGGTAAAAAGCAAGAAGACCTGACTGACACGCGCTCGTGCTGGCAAACCAGACGCATTGTGAACACCAACGGAGAGCGGAAACAATGCGGCCTTTGTGCAGCCTGCTTACTCCGCAGGTTGAGCATGCACACCGCAGGCATTGCCGAGGCCCCTGACGCCTATGTTATCGCGGACTTAAAGTGTTCAGATGTAAATGAATCACTTGCTGTTATCCCGCAACAGAGGGACCGGGATATCATGATTGAATATGGCAGCGTTGGTGCCCGACATCTTCAGCATTTAGCTGAAATGGCTGATCTTCCCGACGGCGAATTACGAATCCACGCCTCTGAGCTTGCGGCAGCGCTCGGAGAATCGCGGGAAGACACAATGAAAAACTTGAGGACGCTATTAGTGAATCATGCCGAAGAATGGCGGGCTTTTCTAACCGCCCAAGAAGAAAAAAGCTTTCTGAAGAGCTGGATGGACGGAGGACGTTATGACCGATCTAAATGAAATGAGCGCCCAGGAAATTGGTCGGCGTCTACGCTTGGCCAGAGAGAACGCTGGAATACGCCAGGACGATGCTGCGCAGTTTGTCGGTGTTTCTCGCCCTACTCTCGTATCTATAGAGAAAGGCGTGCGTCGCGTAAGAATCCAAGAGTTGCAGACTCTTGCAAACCACTACGGCGTCTCCGTCAACGTGCTTCTCCGCCGTGAGGCTGTACATACTGATCTGGTTCCCCGCTTCCGCAAGTTAAGAGAAACTGAAGACGAGTATACCCGTGAGGCGATCCAGCTTCTGAACGACCTCGCCAAAGCGGAGGTTGAGTTAGAAAATGTTCTTGGTATCGAACGCCGCCGCAACTATCCACCAGAACGTGGCATCAATGAGGGCGCCGTGCTTGACCTTGCAGAAAAGCACGCTCAGGAACTCCGGGACTGGCTGGGCTTAGGAGCTGGCCCCATAGCAGATATCTTCTCGATTATCGAATTTGACCTTGGCATCCGGCTGTACCAACGCCGCCTTGCCACCCGTTCGAAAATCGCTGGGTTGTTCACCTATGACGATGAAATAGGCGCGTGTATTTTGCTTAATGCCAATCATCCGCTACCACGGCGCATTCAGTCAGCCGCCCATGAACTAGGCCATTTTTTCGGCACCCGGCAGGTACCAGAAGTTCTTGAGGAGAATGAACAGTTTCTCTCCCGTGACGAACGCTACGCGAATGCTTTTGGTCGGGCTTTCGTAACGCCAGCACAAAACTTTAGGGAAAGCTTCCAACAACTCAAGGAGATCACTGGCAAAATCACTCGGCGACTGGTTATTCTACTCGCGCACCAGTATAACATTTCCCGTCAGGCGTGTGTTCTGAGGCTGGAGGAACTTGGCCTTGCCAAGAAAGGGACTTGGGCTTGGTTTGAGGATCGGGGTGGGATCAAGGATGAGCAGGCACGAGAAGTTCTCGGAGCTGCGGCGGATCGCGCCGACCCTGTCAAGGATGATGCGAATCGCCTTATTTCTCACCGGATGAGTCTCATGGCGCACGCGGCTTGGAAACGCGAACTGATGTCAGAGGGGCAATTGGCGGAACTGCTAAAGGTCAATCGTTTAGCTCTTCGCAAAGTCATCGACCAAATCGAACTTGAGGATAGCGAGACGGATGACGATCTCAAGTTCGCTAATGAATGATGAAACGCCGCTTGTCCTTGATACGAGCGTTCTCATTAACTTGCATGCATGTACCTACGGTGAGCGCATTCTAAGTGCTTTGCCTCACGGGATCGTCATTCCTCAAATCGTTGCCAATGAACTGGAACACGAAACGAGCAGGGCTAAATGGTGAGCACGGGTTTCTTAATGACCTAGTGATTGCGGGCAAAGTAGAGATCGCAACGATGAACGACGTGGAATACGCTCAATATGCCCGTCTCATCATAGGCTCACCGTCTCTGGATGACGGCGAAGCGGCAACCATCGCAATTGCAACGGCACGGGGATGCTGCGCCGTCATTGATGAACGAAAAGGTCGGGCCAAATTTTCTGAACTGAGCACTGATGCAGTTGCAGGCTGGTCACTCGATCTCATGCTTCATCCCCATGTTCGCAGATCGCTTGGCTCAACCACGTCGGCTGATGCGGTTTATTTGGCACTGCGTGACGGGCGCATGCGTATCGCGGAAGAACATTGCGATCATGTTGTCAGCCTGATCGGCACCTACAGAGCTGTTGATTGTACTTGCTTGCCCGGTTATCGGAGGCGCTCCAGACAATGGATATCAGATAGATAAAGTACTTCATACCATTAAATGGACCTTAAAATAACTTGTATCTGGTTACCTCCAAAATAGCTGAACGCACCAAGATTGCGAAAAGCTTTGGTTCCTACCAGTTCATAAACAGTGCCAAAGGAGAATAAGCAAGCTATTACATCGCATAGAACCGGTATCAGGAAAGCAATTCTTCCAACTTCCCCCGCAATTCCGAATGTTTGACCGGGTTCTGATCCTTAAGACGTAGCAGATTAAGAAGCTTCCATTGAACCGCCGGAAGCTGTTCCGCGGCAGGCAAGCCTATCAAGTTAAAATCCGGTTCTCCATCATGCAACAACAGCAGGAAACGGACAAAATCCCCTGTGAGGGCATTTCGGATATCGGCAATCAACCGTGATCGCACGTTTTCCAGATCAGCGGGATCGACCTCGTCTCGCGCCATCCCTGCAAATTCCTGATCATGCAGTTCCTCAATCGGAACAAGTGCCGGGTCCAGCAATTCATGCGACGGCCGTCCCGATGTGCTGACATAGACAAGAAAAACCCGCAGTAGATCGTCAGTCAGCCCTTCATTTTCATATAACAGCTTGACGTCAAACAGGTCCCGCGGATGCTGTCGGTCAAGGGCGGCATGCAGCTTTCCAGCATACAGATCCTCAAATGAGAGGACATGCATCTCGGCAAACCCGAAGGCTTCTTCCACGGCATCGGATACCTTGCGCAAGACGGTTGGCAGAACCGTGCCGCGCATGACCGGAGACGTCTCAATCTTCACATTGGTCGTTCCGCGTGAGGCCATGATCCGGGTTTCCAGATTTCCGCCTCCGACAATCCGCTGAAACCGCACATCCCTGTTTTCACTGCTTGCCGCTGCAATGATCCGGTCCAGTGCCCGATCAATATTTGCAAGGGACGTCGCCCGGTCTTCAATCGGCAAATAGGTGAGGTCGATGTCAACAGACAGGCGAGGTAGGTCACGGTAGAAAAGATTGATCGCCGAACCGCCTTTCAGCGCGAAGACTTCCTCTCGCGCAATCACCGGCAGAAGGCGCATCAGCAGCCGGACCTGCTCGACATAGCGCTCACGCATTATGGCTCCCCTCCCCCTGCTTCGAGGGCATCAACGCTGCGGGGACTGATATCCGGTAGATCGGATGTATTTTTCCCTCCTTGATCAAGGCGCGCGGCCCCGATCCCAAATCGATCTCAGATTTGTCGAGATATTTCAGCCATGCATGGGCGTGACGATCGGCAAAAACGAAAAACAACCGTTTGACCTTGATGCTCTGACAAACGCGCAAGAGGGTCATGAGATGTTTCGGGCGCAAATTGGAAAGCCCCTGAAAAATCATGTCGAGATTGTCAAAACCGGCATGCGATGGCAACTCATCGAGTGCCTCAAGGATCGCCCGTTCCGGCGAGGATACCTTAAGCGGCCAATGCCACGGACTAATGGTTGGGCCTGTATTGCCGTTCATATTCTCGAGTTGATGCTCCATGTTCTCGATACCGGCAGGATCATCCCCGAAAAGGTTGGTCGAGCGGACAATAAACTCTGTTTCTCCCGGCAATCGCGCAAGCCAGGACGGTACCTCGCCATAGAGATAGATACGCTCTTTATGGCCCAACGACAGATAATGAGAGAAGCCATGGAAGGTCAGCGCACTCATTCCTCCCAAATGGACCTCATGTTTCATGATCGACTGGATCGACAACAAAACAAGCTGCCAATCGGGAGCGGGATTCCGGTTCAAACGGGCTGAATGGTCCGTGTGTGACAATGGTCGACGGTAAACGCCCCTGACCAACCGCTCCAGCCAACCCCGCTCGGCATAGTTATGGATCGATTTGGGATCGACGCCGAAACGCTTCAGCCATGCAGCATCAACCAGGAAGCCGGGTGGTACCCGCTCCAGCATCGGTTTCAATCTTGGCGTTCTTTGATGGCTCATAACTATCAAAATCGCACTTTTTGAAAAAATCATCAATTGAATTTTTAATTTGTTGATTTTTGATGGCTTAAAACCATTAAAATTTGCAAATGATAAAACATCTCGACAGCAGTGCCCCTACATTGAGATGTTACTAATCCTCGGGATCTATTCACAAATGCCGAGCTTTTGTAACATCACCCCGGTATCGTATACGACTGACACTTGATCCACATCACTCACGACGATTTGCTTTGCCGCCCCTCCTGCACGGCACCTGCTATCCCCTCCTTCCGCGCCCGCACAAACACCCGATCATTCTCAAGAAACGCCTCAAGCATAAACGGGATCAGTTCAGCAACCGCCTCACTCTCGCCGTAAGTCTCGCGATAGAGCGCGGCGTAATCGCGGAGTTTCCGGTTCAGATCGGCATTGACAGTCACCGTCAATTTGACCGGTTTGCGATCAGGCAGCTTGGCAAGTTTCATCATCTTTACTCTCCACCATAGGGTTCAAGCACAAGGTCGCGCTGGACGATCACCCGAACCGGCCAGCCGGGACGAATTTTGATGGTTGGCTGAATGTTGAGGTTCTTCTCGGTAATCTGCCGTCCGGCACGATCGACATTCTGCTGGGTGCTTTCGCGAATGGCGCGCACCAGATCGCTCTCGTCGCTGCCAAGCGTCAGTTCGGTTCCAACCCCGAGCAGGGTTGCCAGAGAGATGCCCTTGAGCAACTGCCATGTATGATAATCGACCTCATCCTCGAGCCCGGCATAGCCGCTGGCATCGGAGGCCGGCATGTTATCAAGCCGGATAGAGCTGCCATCAGGCATCAGGATGCGCTGCCAGACCACCAGCGCGCGCGACTGACCGAAGGCAACCACACTGTCATAAGTCCCGATCAATCGTGCTCCCTGCGGGATCAGCACGGTCATGCCGGTCACAGTGTCATACACATTGGCATCCACCTGGGCGATGATCAGACCGGGCAGATCGGAATTGATCCCGGTCACAAGGCTCGCCGGAATGATGCTCCCCGCCATGACCTGCCAGGGCGAGATCGGGGTTTCCAACGGATGTGGATTGTAAATCCCGCCGTCGTCATAGTCGCGCATGAAGTCGAGCTTGCGCTGCCGGTCATCCGGTACCGCATTTGGATCAGTATCAGTTGCAATTGAGGCAATATCCCCATTTATCGCGGCTCGATGTTCGGAAGTTTGAGTGTTTGGACGCTCGGAAGATACTGCATTGGCCAGCGAAAAGAACACACCGGACTCACGGGCATCGATCGCCTGTTGTGCCTGCCGTTGCTCGGCCAGAGAAAGCTCGCCGGATGCAATATCCATTCCCTGGGCCCGTTGGGCCGCCACAATCGGACGTCCCAGATCGCCCGGCAAGGGTGGTCCGAGCTTTGGCACGTCCTGCTTTATCTCGGAATAGTCCTTGGGCAGGTTTTCCAACTGATCGGGTCGTGCCTGCTGCCCGGCATGATAGAGCTCGTCATTGTCATTGGCGTTTTTCAGGGATGGCGTTTGCAAGGCCATCATCGCGATGCCGAGAAGGGCGCCCGATCCCAGCGCGGTAACCCCGATCACGATACTGCGCCGAAACCGAACAATCCGCGCATCGGGTCGACCGCGCAGCTCAAAACTCTCTTCAGGTCTATCCGTCATGGTGGTCTCCCCCACCTGAAGCCTTGATATGCGTGATCCGTACCACCTGCTGCGGGTCGGTTCCCAAACGCAGTTCAGCAACCCGGAACAGCTGATCGACAATGTAATAGCTGCCACGCTTGCGGTAATTGACCAGTTGCGTATCGCCATTGGTACCGATCACGAACAGTGGCGGTACTTCACCCCGATCGATACGCTCGGAGAATTCGATATAGACCTTATGCCCGTCATCGAAGGCCCGGACCGGTCGCCATGATGGATGATCCCCCTCGATCTCATAGCCAAAGCTGATCTTCTCAAGCGCCAGATTATGCGCGACGGGTTGTGCCGCAAGGACCTCGGCATTGTTTCGGCGCAACATCACCAGACGATCCTGCGGATAGCTCCAGGAAATCGCCGCCATCGCGGTTTCTTCGGTGCTGAGCATTTGCAGATGATAGGTTCGCCGGTCGGTGGCGATCATGAGATTGGTTTTAAGCGCCGGTGCGAAGGGTTTGATCAGGATATGAACCTGTTGCTCGTCGCCCGATCCGCTGGTGGTATCGCCAATCACCCAGCGCACCGTATCCCCGGCCGATACGGCGCGAAGCTGTTCACCGGGCTGCAGGGCAATATCGGTCACCTGCCCCGGTGCACCATAAAGACGATAGAGCGCGCCTTCACTGTAGGGATAGACCTGCACCGCATTGATATAGCCGTGTCTGGAGGGCTCCAGAAGTGCTGCCTTATTCGCCGTCTCGACCCGTTCTGCAGGCGAGAGCTTGTCTGCTGGTGATTGGCCTGGCAACGGCATCAGTTGCCCCGGCAGAGGCAAGGGTTTGGGAACCTCGACGATTTCGACCGGACGTGCGGGCTCCTCTTGAATGGTCGCCTCTTTGAATCTGGCCCGATCATAGCTGATCGCTGGCGGTGGGGTTCCGGCCCTGCAGGCTGTGAGTCCCATCATCAAACAGGTAAACATCATCGCATTTTGTTTCATGAGCATTACTCCTGCGATCCGGGAGAAGATGTGTCGAACTCGCGCGACCAGTCGATTGCCCGGACATAGAGCCCGAGCGGGTTCTTGCGCAGTTCCTCTGCATTGGCTGGTGGTTTGGAAATCACGGTCAGGATGGCAGTCCAGCGCTCGGTGCCCATCGGCGCACCGCGCTCATAGATCCGTTCCTGCCATTTGATCTGGAAGGACTGATCGGAAGCCCGCACCACACTTGAGACCTCAACCGAAACACTGCGTTCACCGATTCCGGCGAAGGGATCGTTACGATTGGCGTAATCATTGAGGAACTGCACCGCCTGACCGGTGACAAAATCATAGGCCGCAAGCCAGTTCTGGCGGACCAGCACCGGATCGGTCGAGACCGAACGGACCAGTTTGATAAGGCGGGCCAGATACCAGGCGACTTGCGCATCATTGGGCTGATAGTTCGGCGCGACTGGTGCGACTGCTCTCGCCTCGCCGAAACGGTCGATCTCGACGATATAGGGCACCACCCGGCTTTGCAGGGATTGCCAGATCAATCCAGCCGACAAGGAACAAGCCAGAGCAAAACAGCCAAAGGCCATCAGCCGCCAGTTCCTGGCCTGAACACGCGCCGATCCGATACGCATATCCCAGACCTGACCGGCCCTCTGATAGGGTGTCTCGGGCTCGGACGTCGTACCATAACGCTGCAGGGATCTTTTAAACGGCATCTATTCGCCCTTTTCATCGAGAGACGGATTGGCCCCGGCACCGGGGCGATCACCATCGCGCACGGCCTGCGTAGTCGAATGTCGGTGGGCCCGCATGTTCTGTTCATGACGTAGACGTCGCGCCCAATCGGGCGCGGTTGCGCTATTGCTGTTGGCTGGATGAAAGCTTGCCGATCCGGCAGGCGCACCACCGGTCGCAGCCCTGGCCGCAGCCCTGGCCGCAGCCCTGCCCTTCTCTGCCTCCAGCTTCAGGATTTTGACGGCGCGATCCGACACGGAGCGCACGGTTTGACTTGTCTTGCCTCCGGCAGCACGAGCAACACCGCCCATACCGGCAGCGGTCCCAGCCAGACCGGACGCCCCCGAGGCGGCACGCCCCATCTGAAAGGACGTTGTTACACCGGTGCCAAGTGCAGTTGCCGCACGCAGGGCAACCAGACCGCCCCCGGCAACCGCTCCGACACCGCTCAGTGCGGCACCACCGACCAAAAGCGTCGCCCCGGCAGCAGCTCCAGCCGTTCCGAGCGCAGCCCCGGCTCCGAGCTGCGGTGCGCCAGAGACCAACCCCGAGGCAATGCCGGGTCCAAAGATACCCAACCCCAAAAGAGCCAGAGCACCGAGTACCATCGACATGGCCGCGGCCATGTCGGGTTCCTGCCCCTGAAGGGCGTCGGTAAAACTTGTAAACAAAGTGGAGCCGATCCCGACAATCACGGCCAGCACCATGATTTTCACACCTGACGAGATGACATTGCCCAGTACGCGCTCGGCCAGAAAGGCGGTCTTGTTCCACAATGCGAATGGCACCAGCACGAACCCGGCCAGAGCTGTCAGCTTGAACTCGAGTACCGTGATGAAGAGCTGGATCGAGAGGATGAAGAAAGCGATGATCACCAGGAACCAGGCCAGCAACAGCACGAAGATGGTCAGGGCATTAACGAACAGATCGGGAATACCGACCAGATTGCCGACCTGCGCAATCAGTGGCCAGGCCGCCTCATAACCGGTCGCGGCAATCTTGCCCGGTCGCAACAGGTCATCCGCAGTCAGGCTTCCCGGCACCGTTTGCAGACCCAGTCCGGCAAACGAGGCATAGATGATCCCGGTCAGGGTCTGAAAGTTATTGAGGATCAGGGCGAACGTCCCGACATAGAGCACCTTGCGGATCAAACGGGCGAGAATATTGTCCTCGCCGCCCAGCGCCCAGAACAGACCGGCCAATGTAATATCGATCCCGATCAGGATGGAGGTCAGAAACCCTACATCGCCCGACAGCAGGCCGAAGCCGCTATCGATATAGCGGCCAAACACCTCCATGAAGCGATCGATGATGCCAAGGTCATCCATACCCGAACCCGATCCGATTATTCGTCATAAACACTGGATGTGCCGAGGAAGCGTTGTGTCAGAGCCCGCCCGCTTTCCTCGCTCTGGGCCTTGCGCGCCCGATCCTGGGTTTCCGCCCGTTGCCGGGCGATCAGCATCGACTGGATCTGCATCTGCTGTTTGGTCGAAAGCGCCAGCAACTGATTGGCGGTTTGCTGGGCGGCCAGGGCACCGGGAGCGCCCTGGCTTCGGGCCACCAGATCATTGAGCAGCTGACGGTCCTGCTGGATATTGCCTGCAATCCCGGCCTGCAAACGGAGGCTCTTGCGATAGGCGTCCATGGTGTTTTGCCAGCGCTCACGTGCAGCGGTCGCGACGTCACTGGCCTTGAGGGTTTCCTCGTAGCTGTCGGGATATTGCCGGGCGAGTTGATTATCCAGTTCTGCAACATCAAACCCGATCCCGTCGGCCTGCATCATCAAGCCATCGATCCGGTCGAGCGCACTCATCATCTGGCTGGCGGAGGAATAATCCAGTCGTTCGAGATTGCGCGCCATGTTTTGTAGCATGGTCGCCTGGTTCTGAAGCGAGCGGATCTGATTGTTGATCTGTTCCAGCGCCCGGCTGGCCTGCAGGATATTCTGGGCGAAGTTCGTGGCATCGAATACCGGCCAGGCGGCAAATGCCACATGGGTCCAGAGTAAAACCGGCAAAACAATTGAAAGGGCTTTGGACATGGTGCGTTTCATGAGGCCTCTCCTGGGCTGGAAAATTGCCCGATCAGATCCCCGGCCCAGTCCAACCCTCTGGCTGCGAGGAAGTGTTGTGCAAAATCCAGACGCCCGTGATCGGCCAATACCTGATCGATGCGTTTCTGAGCGGCCGGGTCCGAGGCCCCGCACAGGGCCAGTGCGATCGGGCCGAGCCCGAGTTCGAACAGCCGGTTGCCCTGCCGCGATTGCAGGTAATAGTGACGCTTGGGTGTGGACTGGGCGATCAGGTCGATCTGGCGGCTATTCAAACCGAACCGTTCATAGGCCTCTCTGGCCTGAGGCTCGATGGCCCGGTCATTGGGCAGGAATATCCGCTGCGGGCAGCTTTCGATGATGGCTGGTGCAATGGTTGAGTCCGCGATATCGGCCAATGACTGGGTCGCGAAGATCACCGAGACATTGCGTTTGCGCAGAACCTTGAGCCATTCACGAATGCGCGCGGCAAACAGCGGATTATCAAGATAGATCCAGGCCTCATCGAGAATGAGCAGGCTGGGGCGACCGTCAAATCGCGTCTCCAGCCGATGAAACAGCCAGGTCAGAACCGGCAGCACCGCCCCGGCCCGGTTCATCAGTTCCTCCGTTTCAAAGCAATGGATATCAGACAGTGTTAGCCGGTCTTCAGCGGCATCAAGCAGATAACCGAGCGGGCCTTCCAGCGTATAGGGCTGAAGCGCTGCCTTAAGCGCGTTGGATTGCAGCAGCATGACAAGTCCGGTCAGAGTACGTTCCGCGACCGGTGCACTTGCCAGACTGGAAAGGGCTGACCAGACCATATCCTTGATCTCGGGGGTAACCCGGACTTTCTCGTGATCAAGCAGCATCGCGATCCAGTCCGCGGCCCAGCTTCGGACCGCTGGATCGTTGATCTCGCGCAATGGCTGGAAAGACAGAGCTTCACTGGCGCCGAGCGGATAATGCTCCCCACCCATGGCAAATACCGCGGCACGGGCCGAGTTGCCCTTATCGAACATATAGATCTGCGCATCGGGGTAACGGCGAAACTGCATCGCCATCAGGGCGAGCAGAACCGACTTGCCCGCCCCGGTCGGCCCGACAATCAGCATATGCCCGACATCGCCGATATGGGTGGAAAAGCGAAAGGGTGTGGTTCCCGAGGTTTGCGCATAGAACAATGGTGGACAGAACTGCCCTGTGACCTCGGAGAGATGGGCGTTATCGCTGGGACCAGCCCAGACCGCCGACAGTTGTGTGAGATGGGCCAGATTGAGGGTATGGATCAGAGGCTGGCGGACATTGGCATAGACGTGGCCGGGCAAACTGCCAAGCCAGGCTTCCACCGCATTAATCGTCTCGCGAATAGTCGTGAAGCCATGCCCGTTGACGATCCGCTCCACCGTTCTGATCTTGTCCTCGACCGCTTGAAGATCAGGATCGAAGACGGTCACCGTGACGGTCAAATAGCCGAACCCGACATGATCGCCACCCAGAGCCTGCAGGGCGGCATCGGCATCCACTGCCTTGTTATCCGCATCGCTATCAACGAGTGTCGAGGCCTCATTGGTCATTACCTCGCGCAGGATGGCGGCAACCGATTTGCGTTTGGCGAACCATTGCCGGCGCAGCCGGGTCAGCACCCTGTTGGCATCTGTGCGATCCAGTGGCATGAAGCGCGAAACCCAGCGATAGGCAAAATCCTGATGATTGAGCGCATCCAGCACACCGGGACGGGTGGTATCGGGAAAGCCCAGAATGGTGATGCTGCGCAGATGCCAATCCCCCAGCATAGGCTCCAGACCACCAACAAGCGGTGTGTCGGCGAGGATGGCATCAAGATAGATCGGGGTCTCGGACGCATGCACCGGATGGTGTTTGGTCGAGACGGTTTCATGGAGGAATGTTAGCGTCTCGTCGTCACCCAGCGGCACGATTTCGGGCATGAAGCCCGCCAGCAGGTCCAGCACCCGCTCCGTATCCTCGGTGAAGCGTTCCAGCTCCAGCCGCCAGTTCCGTCCTTCTTCCTTCCGGCCGGTTTCCACAAACAGCTTTGTGCCGCGTGACTGGATGTCGGGCGGCGGCATGAACAGCAAGGTCAGGTAATAGCGGCTTTCAAAATGTGCTCCCTGACGTGCCTCGGCAAAGGCCGCCCGGCGTTCCTCATCGACCAGCCATGAAACGGGATCGGGGAAATCGACCGCGACCTCAATCCATTTCCAGCCTTCATCGGCAATCGTATCACGCTCGGTCTCAAGTCCGGTTGCGACCAGCTTTTCCAGCAAGGCGACATCCTGCAGCCAGCCTTCGTCGACCTGCGAGAACAGGTCGCGCATCACGACACCGCCAGCGGCCTCATAGGCTTCGATACCGACAAAGCGCACGCGTTTGTCGGTAACCCGTAGGGTATCTTCGGTCAGCAAACGGCGGATATAATACGGCTCCTGATTATAGGCCTGCCGGACGGTATCCCAGACCTGTTCCTGACGTTCCTGATCGTCGGTCACGCTAAAGGCCATCATCTGTTCGAGCGTCAGCTCCTCTTCAGCATAGAGGTCGAGCAGTTTTGGCGATACGGATGCCAGCTTCAGCCGTTGCCGGACAATCTTGGCGGTCACAAAGAAGCGCGCGGCGATATCTTCGACGCTCAGGCCTTTGTCGCTCAGGGTCTGAAACGCCCGGAACTGATCAAGCGGATGCAGATTGATCCGCTGGACATTTTCGGCCAGGGAATCTTCTTCAAGCAGCCCGTCTTCGCGAACGACACACGGGATTGCCGCGTTCTTTGCCAGCCGTTTTTGGTCCACGAGAGATTCCAGCGCGCGGTAACGCCGTCCGCCAGCCTGAACCTCGTACCGACCGGCCTCCTTGCCGTTATCATCCGTAACCGGTCGGACGCTGAGAGATTGCAGCAAGGTCCGCCGGGCAATGTCTTCGGCCAGTTCCTCGATCGAGATTCCGGCACGGACATGCCGGACATTGCGTTCGCTCATTACCAGCTTGTCAAACGGGATATCCTGTGAACGCGATAGGGAGATTTTCTTGCGATTGGTCATATCGGTTCTCCATGACGGACCGGGAAAAGCCTTCTTTTCCCAACCGGGCCCGTCACAAAGCCCCGACCTGTTCTTTTACTCTTTTCCTGTTTGGAGGGTCCTCCAGTCCCGCGGCAAATCAAAACCGCCCGACCAGATCCCCTTGCCAAGGAACTTCGCGGTGCGCTCCACTGCGGTGTAATTGTAAAGCCGGTTGGCATCCGGGTCGGCAACCGACCAGCCGTTTTTAACCAGCCATTCGGCCAGATCGTCGGTCCCGGCATGACATATTGCGATCAGGCGGTCATAGGCATCACGGCGATCGCCCTGCCAAGCTTCACATGACACCTCCCCGCCCCGTAGCAAACCGGACAGTGCATCTATCGCCTGCTGACCGCAGGGCCACGGCGCTCCATCCGGCTTGCGACACATCTGGCTGGCTTCCACCGCATCGATCCCATAGAGACGATAGCGGGTATCGTTGATTTGCAAGGTGTCTGCATCAATCACTGCTGCGGGTCCTCTATGCTGGTCCGTTTCAAACAGTGGGGCGATGGTGAGCCCTCCGGTGATCACAACAAGGACAATAATTGCATATTTGAGAGAGACGATCATGCGCATGATGCCACCTCCTTTGATCGGGCTTCAGTTGCCGGGTTAAGCGCCGCTAGGAGATAGTCAGCGGATTTTGACGCCTGGCTGGCGGCACGCACAATGGCCCGATTATCCTCGCGCAGGACCTGAAGCCATGAGGCAAGATAATCGGCATGCCGAACAGTCGGAACGATACCAAGCGATGCACAGAGGAATGCCGCTGACATTCCCGCGACCAGTTCCTCAAACGCGTATTTCTTCGAGCCAAACGATCCGCTTTGATCCCGGTTAAGGCGGGTTTTATGCCCGGTGGCATGGCTGCATTCATGCAGGGCGGTGCGATGCCAGTTGATTGGCTCGAAATAGGCCTGGGGTGGTGGCACCCGGACATAATCATCCTCCGGACTGTAAAAAGCCCGGCGTCCACCGATCCGGAAATCAATACCCGATGCCCGGATCAGTTCTTCGGCAATGGGTTCGATCAGGCTTGTATCGGGCGGGACCGATTGAGCGGTCACATCCTCCGGCAAACCGTCGCACTGGTCGAGATTGAAGAGCGTGAAACGTTTGAGAAAGGGAATGGCCCGTGGATCCTTGCTGGTATCCGGGGCGAACTGCCCTTTCTTCTTGCCCTCACCCGGGATGAACCGGCTGGCATAGACAACCGTGACACCGCGTTCACCCTTGCGCACAGTTCCGCCAAGCTTGAGTGCCTGTCGGAAGGTCAGCCAGCTTTGCGATGAATACCCAGCTTCGAACACAGCGCCCCAGAGGATCAGGACATTGATGCCGGAATAGTAGCGTTCGGTCGCGGCGTTTTGCGGCAATCCGAGAGAGGCGTTGGCTGAAGGACTGCCCCAAGGCTGAACCCAGGGAAAGGTTCCCTGTTCAAGCTGGGCGATGATTTTATCGGTTATGTCCTGATAGAGATTGGAGCGGGTATGTTTTCCCGTCTTGCGATTGCGGTAAGTCATGGTATTTCTACACGACAGGCCGGTCAAAAACCTTTCTCTTGACCTGACAAACCTGTCGCAGAGGTGTTTGCCCACTCTGGCTCTTGACCGGCCGACCTCCTGCCTGACAGCCCGCTCCCGCCCTGCAGGATGTCGAGATATCCACCATGGACCAGCCTGTCGGCACCGCGCAGCAGACGTTGGACCCGGGTGCGCAGGAAACCTGCCGACCAGTCTTCGGCAACAGTTCGGTGACCATAAAGCACTTCGGCAATTTCGCGATGAGTGGTACCCACCTGTCGTCCGTCCCACGCCTGCAACATCATCTTCCAACGTGGAGCGCGGCGTTCGGTCGGATACAGGGCATTTGGAAATTGTCCGGTACGATAGAAAGCGTGAAACCGTTGCAAGGCGATCGCCTGTTCTTTCAGGCTCTTCATATTGGAAACGATGAATCGCAAACGGACTGGTCCTTCGAGAAGAGTACCTTCGGTAATTGATATTTGAAGATGACGATATTGGTCTCTCAGCAGCAAATGCTGGCGATGATCTTGCGCAATTAAAAGAGTAGCTAAGGTACCAAATCTGGAAATATCGAAGATATCGACGTCGCCCTCTCTCGGGATATGAATTGCATGCGCGACCAGAACGTAGGGATTGATCTTCGGAGACCAGATAACAGTATCGGTCTTCCGGTCGGCAAAACATGATGTGCCATGGGATCAATTTCTGATTGCATCGTATGCGTGCAATCCTTGGCTTATCCGCCACAGGTTGATCAATTAGAAAAGAGCATTCCCGCAGGTGATCGGAAAAGTCTCTGTTTCTCTTAAGCCATTGCCATGCCCATCCCGCCCTGTCCAAAGCGACAAAGCCATCATAGGCAAGGGAATCCCTCCAATCGCAGGGATAAACCTGTTGCGATTTCGCAGGCAAACCATTCATGTGGCGTGCCCCCTTCAATCTGTCATCGGGCGAGATGAAGATGCTTGATGTGCGTAAAATACCGGCAAGCATTATCGATAAATATCGATAAGACCGAAGCATGATGCTTTCACGTTTCAGGTATCAATTACAGTATACGGTTGTAATCTACCTTTAATTTACACGTATGACATTCAAACGCCAGAACGGTCACATTTCGGCCATTTTGCACCGCAGAATGAATTCTCAACCAAAAGTTTTAGAAATGAGAGATCGACCCATCACTCGAAACAACTTTCCCGAGGGATATGGAAATGGTCGATACGGAAATTTGGGACTTCAGTTCAGCGGTACCCACCAAACATCTCAAGTTTCTTCGTCACAAGACCGTTGGAGAGATGTTTGTTTGTTGCTGCGATGTATCTGCTTGCCAAGGTCTCGTCCTTGGCACGGCACAACCCTGTATTGTTCTGCATGAAGGTAGCCCTGCCGTGTTGCGCTACCATTCAGCCCGGAAGGATTATCGTCTCAAGGTTCGCTGCGGTCACATCCACATCAGTAATGCAAATTCTTTTGGCAAATTCAGCTGGTCATCGCCACAAAAAATATTTGCTGTGGCGATGGGCACCAAGTTTATCGAGGATAATGTGACTTCTGTCTTTTCCGGCAATATCCCTTATTTGCCATCGCGTTTAGCCATTCGAAACAACTGGCTTCTGGAATTGCTGTTGTACATGCGCAAATCTATCGAAGAACCAGCTCACTGCGACAGTGCCTGCCTCGAACTGATAGGGACATCGTTGATCATCAAGTTATATGAAATCTTCGGAGAGAAAGACCAGCCTCAACCGTCAATCATCACGGGAGGACTTGGAACTGTGCGCGAGAAAAACATCAAAACTTTTATCGAACAACATCTAACAGAAAACATACGCTTGGGTGATCTTGCGCAGAGAGTAAATTTGAGCACCGATCACTTCAGGAAAGCATTCAAACAGAGTTTTGGCAAATCACCTTGGCGCTATATCCGGGAAAGACGGATCAGTCTGGCGAAAGAAATGCTGATAAAACACGATCAATCAATTACCGAAATTGCCCTGAACCTTCAGTTCTCAAGCCATGCGCATTTTACGGATACGTTTCATCAGATAACCGGAAACTCTCCATCAAGATATAGAGATAGCTGCAGAAATTCTTATCCCCCTACTCTCTAATTTTTTTGGTTGTAGCAATGCTAGTACTGGCAACAATATCTCTTCAGCAGTATCTCCTAACTCATGTGACAAACTTCTGAGCCACCAGCGAACCGAACTGATGTGAATGAAGCCGAGATAGCTTTCTGGGTTCTATCATACCGGGGTGCCAAGCGTCGTGAGCATTTGAGCTTATTGAAGTAACGCTTAACGCGATTTCGCAAAGCATAGGTTATAGCATCGACCTCGACTGGCACTTTTCGATTGGTTTTAGCTGGAATAACCGGGATGTGGTCCCGCAGATCGATCACGTTACGAATATGGTCGCTGTCATAGCCTCGATCAGCAAAAAACCTGACTTTCGGCAGGTCTGTATCCACCAGAATATCGAACCCCTTGAAATCAAAAACTTCTCCGCCGATTATTTCCGCCCTGACAGGCAGTCCGTGAGCGTTGGCAAAGAGGTGGATCTTGGTCGTAAAGCCACCTTTTGAGCGGCTAAAACCTTCTTTTTGAGTCCCCGTTTTGCGCCTGCGGCCAAGTGATGAGCCCGGATCACAGTGCTATCGATCATTTGAACCTGATCTGGCATGGAGTCACTTTCATTAAGCGCTTCAAGCATCAGCTCCCAAAGTCCCGCCAACGTCCACCTTCTGAATTGACGATAAACACTGGACCATTTGCCGAATTCTTCGGGCAGATCCCGCCACAGCGAACCAGTCCGCGCAATCCAGAAGATCGCGCCAAGGAAACCTCCGTAAAAGTTACCTTGAATCACATTACGGATATTTAGGGAATCCAGTTTGTCAACATGACTTAACTGAACGTCACATAAAAAAACAGCTCATTCTGTTCCACCAATTGACAACGGCTGAACAAAATGAGCTGGCGAGTTTGCCCGGGATTGGGCTGGGAGGCATATTTCAAGAAAGAACCATTTAACCCGCTAAAAACAAAACTCACTCACACAAACACTGACAACAAAACAGAAAATTCACTTCATTCTTCTAAAGATTTCATTCCCAGCTTTTAACGCCAATGCAGCAATGGTTAGAGCAGGATTGACCGCCGCAGATGTTGGCAGGACTGACGCGTCCACAACCCAAAGATTTGAAATGTCATGCGCTTGGCAGTTCGTATCAACTACCGATGAGCTTGGATCTTGCCCCATTCTTGCTGTTCCGCATTGGTGCGATGTGGTCTTGCGACCAAAAGTGCGTACTCCAACCACTGGAAACCCTGCACGTTTCATAGTTTTCTTCGTATGATGAATCAATTGTTGATGCGCCTTCATGTTTGACCGTTGCCAGTCAACAAGAATGTCATCCCCACGAATCATGACCCGACTTTCGGGGTTTGGCAGATCTTCGCTGGTCAGAAACCAGCCAAAGGCGCGGCCAGCGATATGTTTTGCCAAAATGCCAGGTAGCATCGGTATCTGCGCCTTAAGGATATTACCTGTAATCCTTCCGAGGCACTGAACATTACCTAATGGCCCCGCACCATCAGGGCCATCATTGTAGAAGTCATTGAAACACAATGTCTTTTGATAAATGCAGTCATTCTTCAGAAAAGGGTCAATCGTGATCATTGCGCTGGTATTATGGTTCATAAAGTTACGCCCGACCTGGTCTGAGCTATTAGCCAGCCCATGCGGATGTTGTCCATTTGCCGAGCGCAATAAAAGTGCGGATGACTGCACTGCTCCTGCAGCAACAGCTATGTGGTCTGCGCTATAACGTTCTTGCATACCCTTGCGTTCAACAACAACGGCGACAGCCTTTTTACCGGTGTCGTCCATCTCAATACTTATTGCGCGTGCTTCGGTTAAAAGCTGAACATTGGGATGTTGTAGGGCCTGTTCCAAAGGGCCGGATTCTGCATCTATTTTGCCTTTTCCTGTATTTGGAAAAGCATCCCATCCCGTTTTACCCTCGGCAAGCCATGTCTCAATGTCGATGGCAAGCGGAAGGCTGGCGGGGTTAACTCCGGCCTTTTCAAGCCGTGCGCGGATGATGGCCATGGCCGGCTCATCGGGAACAGGGGGGAACGGAAAGTCAGCTGTTCTTGGGGGGTCAGAGGGATCCTGATTTGCTGCTCCATGCACTCGGAAGAGCTTTTCCGCCCGATCGTACCATGGCTCAAGATCATCATAAGTAATCGGCCAGCCAAGTGAACGCCCTTCCGGGTGCGGACGCGGTGAAAAATCTTCCTGACGGTAGCGGTACATCACCGCGCCATAGAATTTGGAATTCCCGCCAACGTAATAATAATTACCGGGCAGGAACCTTTCGCCGTCAGTTGCCAGCCATTCTTCGTCTGACTGAAAAAATCCTTGCTGAAAAATAGAGACATCATCACGCGCCTCAGGCGTGGGTTGAAGTTTAGGACCACGTTCAATGACCAGGACTTTTGCACCGGTAGGTGCCAATGCAGATGCAAGTGTTGCACCGCCAATACCCGATCCAATAATGATGATGTCACTAGAAAAAGTCATATCTTGCTGCCTTAGTCGATCCGCTGTTCAGTTTCAGGGTCAAACAGCACAATTTTTGCTGCATCAATCCCCAATGAAGCAATCTGCCCGCTTTGCAAAGCTTGTGGTGGAATACGTGCCGTCACAGCTTCGTCGCCCAAGGTAAAGACGGCAAGAGCATCCGGTCCGGTTGGCTCGACGACTTCGATGATGACATTCGTGTTTGCATTGGTGTTTGCATCCACTGAAAAACCTTCGGGGCGGATGCCAACCAAAACAGGCTTCCCCACATATTGATGTTTCGCGGTCTCACTTAGTGGAATATTTGTCATCAGGGCATCCTGACCATCGGTCTGCCTTACCCGAACGACAGGCCCATTGTCGCTACTTGCCATAATGCCAGGAACGATGTTCATTGCCGGTGAACCGACAAACTTCGCGACATAGACATTCGCAGGCCTCTCATAAACTGTCTGCGGATCATCAAGTTGCTGAACAATGCCGTCTTTCATTACTGCGACCCGTGTCGCCAGTGTCATCGCTTCAATCTGATCGTGGGTGACATAGACAATTGTTGTTCCCAAACGCTGATGCAGTCGTTTGATTTCGGTACGCATGTCAACGCGCAGTTTTGCATCAAGGTTTGACAGCGGCTCATCAAATAGAAACAGCTTCGGGTCTCGCACGAGTGCACGGCCCATCGCAACACGTTGGCGTTGTCCGCCAGAAAGTTGTGAGGGTTTGCGATCAAGCAAGTGGTCAATCTGCAGCAATTCAACGGCGGCCTGAGTCGCCTTGTCTCGTTGCTCTTTTGAGACTTTACGGATTTTCATCCCGAACTCGATGTTTTCGCGAACAGTCATGGTGGGGTACAGGGCGTAAGACTGAAACACCATGGCAATATCGCGATCTTTTGGCATCAGGTCATTGACCGCCTGCCCGCCGATGCGAATTTCACCTTCGGTGATTTCCTCCAACCCCGCAATCAGGCTCAGGAGTGTTGATTTACCACAGCCTGATGGCCCAAGCAGAACAAGAAAGTCACCTGCTTCGATCTCAATGCTGACTTCTTTAAGAACCTCAAGCTGTCCATAACTCTTTCGGACACGATCAATTTCCAGAGTTGCCATTTTTCAATTAGCCTTTCACTGCGCCTGCTGTCAGTCCGCGAACGAAAAAGCGGCCAGCAACGATATAGACAAAAAGGGTGGGAAGAGCGGCGATCATGGCGGCGGCCATATCGACATTGTATTGTTTGCGTCCCATCGTCACATTGACGATGTTGTTTAGTGCCACCGTGATCGGGGCGTTCTCACCCGCGGTAAAGGAGACGCCAAACAGGAAGTCATTCCAGATCTGCGTAAATTGCCAGATACATGACACCACCAAAATAGGCAGTGCCGCAGGAAGCATGATCGAAAAGAAAATGCGAAAGAATCCGGCGCCATCTATCTGTGCTGCTTTGGTCAGTTCATCGGGGATCGTGATGAAATAGTTCCGGAAAAAGAGCGTTGTAAAACACACCCCATAAACAGTGTGGACTAAAACCAACCCGGAAATACTTCCTGAGAGTTTTAGCAGGCCCAGAATTTGCGCCATTGGCAGCAGAACGGCCTGATAGGGCAAGAAGCAGCCAAAGAGCAGCAGCCCAAAGACAACATTGTGGTACGGGAAACGCCATTTGGTCAGAACATATCCGTTGATAGCTCCGAGCCCGGTAGACAAAGCAACGGCGGGCACCACCATCATCAGTGAATTCAGAAAGTATGGCTTTAGCCCGGTACAGGCTGTCCCGATACAGGCCTCACCCCAAGCTTTTACCCAAGCATCAAATGTGATTGCTTCGGGGAGCCCAATGAAAGAGCCGGAATAAATTTCATCAAGGCTTTTGAGCGATGTGGTGATCATAACCCAGAGTGGCATTAGATAAACTGCCGCGATCGCCAGCAAGCTTCCATAAATGACAAACTTTCCAACCAAAACGGACTTGCGTGCAGAGCCTCGTTTAGTCGACATGGCGGCTCTCCTTTAGCTCTGAGTAGAGATAGGGAATAATGATTGCAGCAACGGTCATAAGCATCATGATCGCACTGGCGGCACCAACGCCCATCTGATTTCGGCGGAATGTTGCGGAGAACATGAATGTTGAGGGAACTTCGGTAGAACTTCCCGGTCCGCCATTAGTCATTGCCAATACGAGGTCGAAGTTTTTGATGGCGATGTAACTAAGCAGAACAATGACCGATAGAAATGCCGGCCGCAGCATCGGGATAATGATGCTCCGATAAATTTTTTGCAGGGATGCGCCTTCTATTTGCGCAGCTTTGATGACGGAGTTGTCAATTCCACGTAGCCCGGCCAGAAAAATTGCCATCGCAAAGCCCGATGATTGCCACACCGCAGCAATTACGATGGTGTAAATTGCAAAGTCCGGTTTGGTTATCCAGTCAAAGGCAAAGGTCTCCCACCCCAAACTGTGCACGACCTTTTCGATCCCAAGATCAGGGCTCAGAATCCATTTCCACGCCGTCCCCGTAACGATGAAAGATAGCGACATCGGATAAAGATATATGGCCCGAAGAGCACCCTCAGCACGGATATTCTGATCAAGCAGAATGGCCAGGGAAAGCCCCATTCCAATCGTGATGGCAAGAAACAGAAAGCTGAAAGCGAACAGATTGAAGACGGCTGTATGCCACCGAGGTGTTGACCAAAGTCGTATATATTGTTCAAGGCCGACAAAGTCGTAGTTAGGAAGCATTCTTGAAGATGAAACGGAAATCCATCCTGTCCAAATCATGAAAAGATAAACACCGACCAAGACCATTACCATGCTTGGTGTAAGGACAAGGCGAGGCATCCATTTTGCCAGCCAGTCTGTGAATTGAGTATTTCGAAACATGTAATCCTCGCCGGGAGATCATGAGAGATAGTGGTGTTCAGACCTGCCGACATCAGCGGGCAGGTCTGAACAACCCCGGATATCAGAATGCGTTGTCAATCCCGTCGACAAGCATTTCCACAGCTTCATCAGAAGACATGTCGGTTACAAAGAACTGGGCAGCTACATCACCGAAAATTGCCGAAAATTGCGGGGTGCTGGCAAAGCCATGCGTGGCGGCACCAAGCATCGTACCGTTTTTGATGGCGTCCGCGCGTTCGGCGAAACCTTTCTGCGCGCAAAGGTCAAAATCATCGACAGGTACATCAACGCGAGCAGGGATCGAACCCTTGATTTTGTTGAAGTCACTCTGGACTTTCGGGTCCATAATAACTTGTGCGAGAGCGTCCTGACCTTTGGTCACATTTTCATCGTTGATGTAAAACATGCCAAAGCTGTCAATGATGAACAGGAAAGAAGGATTGTTGCTTGGAGTTACGAAGCACATAAAATCTGCATCCGGCTTAAGGCCTTTTGCCAAGAACTCGCCCTTGGCCCAGTCGCCCATAACCTGCATGGCAGCCTGACCGTCGATGACCATGCCCGTAGCAACGGCCCAGTCTCGGCCATTGAAGCCGTCATCAACAAGCCCGCGAACCTGACGCAGGGTATCAAAGATATGTTTCATGGTATCACTGGAAAGTGCTTCTTTATCTAGATCAACCATCGCTTTTTTGTAGAAATCAGCACCACCGATATCGGCAACCAGAGAATCAAAAATGAGCTGAATCTGCCAAGGCTCATCGCCCATTGCGAGGGGAATAATACCGGCATCTTTCAGTTTCTGACCGTCTTTAATCAGTTCAGACCAAGAGCCCGGTTGGTCAATGCCTACCTTGTCGAACACAGCTTTGTTTGCCCACACCCAGTTTTGGCGGTGCATATTGATAGGAACAGCAAAGAAACCGTCATTTGAGTCAACGAAAGGCAAGACCTGCGGTGCAATAGCTTCCCGCCAACCGTTTTCGGTAGCCATATCGCCAAGATTGCGAAGGACACCTTCGCTTGCCCATTCCAGCCCTTCGTAGCCCAGAAACTGCATTGCTGCAGGAGGGTTTCCAGCGGCTAGTCGGGTTCGCAAGGCCTGCTGTGCATTTGAACCTGACATGCCACCAACGGCACTGTCTTGCCAGCCATAGCCTTTTTCGGCGAGAGCATTGCGAATGACGTTCAAGGCCGCCACTTCGCTTTCAGCAACCCAATGATGCAGAACTTCGATTTTTGTTTCCTCGGCGCTTGCTGGTAGCGATGAGGTTGCGGCCAGTAATCCGGCCATGAGTGCATATTTTAGTTTTTTCATCAGATTCTCCCTGATTCAGAATGTGATTGTTTGAGCAAATAGGCTGGACCGGGGGCTTTGTGACTCGTCTCAGTCCAACTTGATGTTAGTCGTCGACAGCCGCGCCATATGCGACGTTGCGACCGCCAAAACGACGGACACGGATGTTGGCTTGCTCGGCGTGACCGACAAACCCTTCCATGTGACAAAGACGTGACCCGTAAGCACCAATCATGGCGGAGGCCTCGTCGGTAAGGATGCGTTGATAGGTGCAGGTTTTGAGAAACTTACCGACCCATAAACCACCGGTATAACGAGCAGCAGTAAGTGTTGGCAGAGTGTGGTTTGTTCCGATAACCTTGTCGCCAAAGGCTACGTTCGTACGCACCCCCAGAAATAAGGCTCCGTAATTGGTCATGTTAGCCAGAAAATAATCCGGATCTTCAGTCATCACCTGAACATGTTCGGATGCGACGCGGTCACCTTCGGCAACCATTTCATCCAAAGTATCGCAAACGATGATTTCACCGTAATCGTGCCAAGCCTTTGAAGCTATACCTGCGGTCGGCAAGATTTGAAGCTGACGGTCAATTTCTGCCAATGTATCGCGTGCCAGTTTCTCGGAGTTGGTAATCAATACTGCCGGAGAATTCACGCCATGCTCCGCTTGCCCCAAGAGGTCCGTAGCACAAATTTCACCATCAACAGTTTCATCGGCAATGACCAGTGTTTCGGTCGGCCCGGCAAATAGATCGATGCCGACTTTGCCAAACAGCAGGCGTTTGGCCTCGGCGACATAAGCGTTGCCGGGGCCTGCCAGCATATCAACTGGTTTGATGGTTTCGGTGCCATAACCCATCGCGGCAATAGCCTGCACACCGCCCAGACAATAAATTTCATCAGCACCGGCCAGATGCTGGGCTGCGACGATTTTCTGGGCGACTTGACCTTTGAAGGGTGGCGCACAGGTAATAACGCGTTTGCATCCCGCGACCTTTGCCGTCAGCACCGTCATATGGGCGGATGCGAGTAGCGGATATTTCCCGCCAGGGACATAACAGCCGACATTTTCAATCGGAACATTCTTATGTCCCAAAACCACACCGGGAAGCGTTTCAACTTCAAGGTTAGTCATGGTTTCGCGTTGCAAACGGGCAAAATTGGCAACCTGTTCCTGCGCAAAATCCAAATCGTGGCGTTCCTGCTTACTCAGCCCGCTAACACAGGCCGCAATTTCTTCGTCGCCAAGCCGGTAACTGTCGCGATCAAGCCCGTCAAAACGGATGCTCAGCTCCCGAACTGCGCGGTCGCCGCCCTCAACCACCTCGGCCAAAAGCTTTTCAACGGCCTTGGTTACGGCGGGGTCTGTTTGGTCGCTGCTTTGAAGGCGTGCGGTTTTAAAATGCCTAATCATGCAAATATCTACCCTTTCGGGTGACGCATCGCATTCACCCGCTGTGCAAATTTATGGTTTGAAGATGATGTGTGGTGGTCACTGTGCGTCAGGTGGGAAGGCCTATATTACGGCCCTTCCCTGCCCGACTTGCGATTACAGATGCTGTTCTTTTTTGCGCATCTCGTTATAGGCGGCTTGTTCTTTTTCGTAATAGGCTGGTGACGGGAAATCCCACCAGCCAGTTGCAAACGGCCCTGCGGCATCACGCGAGACGATGACTTCGACCAGTGCCGGGCCATTACAATCAAGTGCGGCTTTCAGGCTGCTTTCAAGGTCTTCGTCCTTTTCAACCTTCCAGGCCTGCAGGCCAAAGGCGCGTGCCGTTGCCGTCAGATCGGCGGAATATGGCGCACCATTGCCTGCGTGATGGTTGAATTCCGATGCAATATGACGCCCCATGAATTTGCGCTGCCCACCCCGGATCGACATGTAGCCCTGGTTGTTCAGAACAAGGAATACAACATTGATCCCGTTCATAACGGCCGTTCCCATTTCGGGCAGTGACATCATAAAATCACCATCGCCGACAATGGCCACTACCTGCTGGTACGGGCAGGCCAGTTTGACGCCCATGGCGGCGGGCACAGCCCAACCCATCGGCGAAAATGACCCCGATGTAATATGGGTGCGCGGTTCGTAAACCGGGAAGCTTTGTTTGACCGACCCCTGCGTATTGCCCGAGCCAACAACAACAATGCCGTTCCGGTCCAGTACATTGCGCAGGGCGCGAAGCGGGCGCTGCGATGTAAACGGGGTTTCGCGGCTGTTTTCACGCGGGGAAACCTGTGCTTCCCAGTCCGCCTTTGCCTGTTTGACATCGGCAAGGAAGGCTTCGTTTTCAATGCGGGCCTGTGCTGCATTATCGGCGGAGACCAAGGCCAGCATCGCTTCAAGGGCGATTTTGGCATCGGCGACAACGCCAACTTCGGTCGGATAGGTTTTACCAATTTCGCGGGGATCAAGGTCAATATGGACCAGTTTTCCCGGCGGGATCGAAAAGCTGACACCCTGCGCATAGGAAGACGCCGACCAGTCGGTAAAGCGGCAGCCAACTGACAACACCACATCGGCTGAAGACGTGATTTTGTTGCCGCATGTGGTGCCGGTCTGGCCAACAGCGCCAATAAACAGTTCATGGTCTTCCGAAATGGTACCTTTGCCGTTCCAGGTGATGGAAACGGCAGCACCTAAGCGTTCAGCCAGTTCTGTCAACACCCTAGATGCGTTGGCGGTAACGGCCCCGCCCCCGGCAACAATCACCGGCCGTTTGGCCGATTGCAGCAGTTTGACGGCAGCTTCAATCGCAGCGGGATCCGGATGGGCAATACCAACGGGAAGACGGCTTTGCAGCGGGTGGATCGTGACATTGGCTGCTTCAACCTGCACATCCATCGGTACTTCAACATGGACCGGGCCGGGGCGACCTGTCATCATTTCGTTAAAGGCGCGATGCATGATGGTTGGTAATACTTCGACCGATTTCGCCTGCCAAGCGCGTTTGGTTACCTGTTCGGTAATACGGGGAAAGGCATTGTCCTGCTGGCGTTCGAGTTCCTGCATCGTGCCATGGCCATGCATGTAGGTTTGCGGTGAACCCGACACATAAAAAACCGACGTTGAGTCACAATAGGCCGTTGCCAGACCAATGATGGTGTTGGTTGCACCCGGCCCGACCGAGGTTGAACATGCCATCGGCTTGCCACATGCGCGGTAATACCCATCGGCCATGTGTACGGCACTTTGTTCATGCATGACCTGGATGAACGGAATTTCCGATCCTTCCTGCATAAAGGCATCAAAAAGTGACCAGATGCCATGCCCCGGAACGCCGGCTACATATTCTACGCCATATTCCTTGAGCGCCTTGGCAACGACTTGACCGCCCGTAAGTTTCATAATCTTTGCTTCCCTGCTTGTGTTACGCCCTTTGAGCAAGTGGCGTATCTGCGTTGTTGCTGATCAAAATCTTGCAGACTTGACAGGGCCCGGGCAATTTCGCATATGATAGATTGATGAAGCAAATTGACGCACAATGTGCGAAGTAGTGAGAGGCTAAAGATTTGCTACCGCAACATGAAACAACGGCTCGCCTGGCGGCATTTTCGGCCAATCTTCGTCTGTTATGTGACCGTCAGGGCTCCATCTCGCACATATGCCGCAAGGTCGGCATCAACCGGCAGCAATTCAACAAATATCTGTCGGGCAAACATCTGCCGTCATCGGGGAATATTCGCATCATCGCCAATTTCTTTGGTCTGAGCCCGGAAGTTCTGTTTTCCGAACCCGAACATTTCAGGGCGCTGGTTGATGGCAATTTCTTCGATGTGCTAGATAATTTGCGCCGCGCGCCACAGGTGCTCAGCTTCCTTGATACGGTCGCGGTCTCAAGCAAGGTGGATATGGGCGAATATATCGGCTGTTATGACCGCTACCAGTATTCGTCAATCTATTCGCGCAAGATTTTGCGTTCCGCCTTCTGCATTTTTCAGAATGGCGATTTCCTCAATCACTATTATGTCGAACGCTTTCCCAGTTACGATAACCCGAAGAAAACCGAATATATATTTAAATATCATGGCTTTACCTTCCCGGTAGAAGATCGGGTTTTCTGCATCGATTTTGAATCGGTGCAACGGAACGAGTTTACCTTTGGTATTTTTTCCAGCGTGCAGCGCAGCGCCAAACGTTTCATGTTTGGCATTGTCAGTGGCGTGGCCGCAACCATGTTCCGCCAGCCTTTTTCAACCCGGGCCGTTTTGCATTACCGGCGCCCCGGCCTTCTCAGCCGTGAAGAACTGCAAAGCACAACCACCCTTGATATGAACGACAATTCGATTCCGCGCGAAGCACGTGAATATCTGGGCGAAGCGCCCGATATGATCAAACCCAGCTAGTTTTTGCGCAATCAGGGCCAATTTCTGCTTCAAAGTGCGTCATAATTGCTTTTATCGCGAACTGGCCTGCGTCGAAATAAGATGGTTTGCTATCGGCAACTTAACGGAAACCGACAGGCATTGAATCATGACGAATGAAGTCCGCAACCTCGTCTTTCACGACGAATTCATCACGGCACAGCTTATTGATAATCCTTGTGATTATCATGTTGAGGATGGGGTTGTTATCAACCTGTCACCTGCCCCGATGATTACGGGCACGGATCACCCGGCAATTGTCCCGGCATGGAAATCGACCTGGCTTAAGGGTGGCGTGATCAAGTCTGGTGAACGTGCGGCCGTGATCAAGGTTGTCAAACGCACCAATCTGGGCGGTGTTGGCCTGCGTGACTGGGACTGGCTGGGAAACCGTATTCGCAGTTTCCCCCGCGATACACCGCTTTATATTTCCCCGCAGGACCATATCGGCAGCGTCGTTACCGACCCGTTTGTGTTTACCAATGAACGGCGCGATTCGACAGCCCCGCAGGAATTTGACGTGAAACTTAATCTGTGGTGGTCGCCGGGTGATACGGATTGCTTCATTCATCATGAACATCCGTTTTTGGAAGTTCATACGCAAATTCATGGCCTTGGCCGTATGCAGAAATTTTCCACCCGCGATGAAAACACGCTTTACGAAGATGTTTTAATGCCCGCGGGCTATTCACATGATCCGTTTTGCCGGGTTACGGGTGAAAATGAATGGACCTATCCCTGGCATCGTTATTACGCCGATACCGACTCCGTCTGGCTGGCAATCGAACTGCATCCCAGAGGCTGATTTACCGTTGTGATCATTCCGGCAGAGTCAGCATGGCCCTGCCGATAACAAATGCAGGAAACGGTGATGGAGCCAGATTCAAGCTGGGTGCGCCTGGAAACCGATGCGCTGGGCAGCCGCAAAATTCCGCGAGATGCGCTTTATGGTATTCATAGCCTGCGCGCATCGGAAAATTTCAATGTTTCGGGTACAACGCTAGCAAGTTTGCGCCCGCTGGTTAAGGCCTTTGCGCTGGTTAAAAAGGCCGCCGCCATTGCCAATAACCGGCTGGGCCTGCTGGCCGATGAGAAGGCCGATGTGATTGGTCGTGTGTGCGACGAACTTTTGGCAGGCCAGCATGCCCGGCATTTGATTGTCGATGTATTTCAGGGCGGGGGTGGCACCTCCAGCCATATGAATTTAAACGAAATTATCGCCAATCGCGGGCTGGAATTGCTGGGTTATGCCTGTGGCAATTACGAACATTTACACCCGGTTGATGACGTTAATCTGTCGCAATCAACAACTGATGTGCACAGTACGGCCTTGCGCATTGCCCTGTTGTTTGAACTGGCCGAACTGGAAAATGCCGTTTCCGGCCTTGCCGAAAGTTTTGCCGCCAAAGGCCGGGTTTTCAAGGATGATTTAAAACTGGCACGTACCCATTTGATGGATGCCGTACCCATGAAAATAGGTGAGGAATTTGCCGCCTTTTCGCATGTTCTGTTACATGACCTTGAAAACACGCTGGCGATGCGCGCCGGGCTTTCGCAGATCAATCTTGGCGGCACCATTGCCGGGTCATCGCTGAGCGATCAGCCGGCATTTACCCACGCTGTGATTAGCGAACTTGAAACTCTTACCAGCCTTTCACTGATGCCAGCGCATGATCTGGTCGCCGCGGCATGGAATATGTCCGATCTTGTCGGGCTTTCGGCGGGGTTAAAGCGCCAGGCGATTACATTATCAAAGATTTGCAATGATTTGCGCCTGCTTGCCAGCGGACCGAATGGGGGTATTGGTGAATTGTCGCTTCCGCCGGTGCAGGCAGGTTCACCGCAAATTCCCGGTAAAATAAACCCGGTGATCCCCGAAATGGTTAACCAGGTTGCCTTTCAGATTATCGGTAGCGACGTTGCTATCAGCCTGGCTGCCGAGGCCGGGCAATTGCAGCGCAACCCGTTTGAACCAGTGCTGGCCCATTCGCTGCTCGGCGCGACAGGCATGCTGACAAAGGCGATGAAAACACTGGCAAAGCAATGCATTGACGGGCTTGTTGTTAACCTTGGCCGGTCGCGCGGCATGCTGGAACATCCCGACACCATTGAAAACGGGCTGGTTCCCTTTATCGGGGCGGATGACGCCCACGCACTGGCGCAGTCCATAAGCCCTGATAAGCCCCTTTCCGCCCTGTTAGGGCCGTATCTGGCCCGCAAACCCAAATCCTGAAACGAGGACCCTATGAGCCAGCTTGTCCTGGATGCCAATGCCGTTTTATTGCCGGCAATCGATAATCTGGAACTGACACCCTCCCTGGAACAGTATTTTGCCGAAGGCGGCAAAACCCTGCTTTTTGGGGAAAACCGTGCTGAATATGTTGCCCGCAAAATGTCGGAAACGCGCTGTCAGTCCGAAACGGCGGCGAATTTTGCTGCCTTTGCATCGCTGATCCATAAAAAGGCGGGCGGTGCGATCATTGCCCTTGATCAGGAACCGGCCGGAATTTTACGCCTGCATGATATGGTGCCGCAAATACCGGGCCGTGACGCACTTCTGGCCATGACCGATGACGAAATTTACGCATCCTCACTTACAATGGCAAAGGCCGCCCGTGCATTGGGCGTGACCATGTTTCTATCGCCAGTCGTTGATGTGATAACCGGCAATAACCCATGGCTTCAGGGCCGCACACTGGCTGATGACCCGGCAAATACCACCCGCATTGCCAGTGCCTTTATTAAGGGGGTTGAAGCGGCAGGGATTATCGCCGTGGCAAAGCATTTTCCCGGCCACCCCGATATTGATGGTGACCCGGCAACGGATATTGCCACCGTTATCGCCAGCAAGGATGACATCGACCGGACAATATCGGTTTTTGCCGGGGTTATTGCCGCTGGCCCGCGCGCGATCATGACCGGCCCTGCCCTTGTTCCGGCGATGGATGCTGATCTGCCATCTTCCTTATCGGAACCGACGATATCGGCGTTGAAAAAACTGGGTTTTGCCGGGCTTGTCGTTAGCGACGATCTTGATGCGCCAGCTACCCTGCGGGATCGTTCTGATGTGCCCGGTGCGGCCATTGCGGCCTTAAAGGCCGGGTCTGATTTATTGTTGTTATCAGCCGCCAATGATTTGCGCGCGTTAAATACCCGTATCTGCCAAGCTGTCGAAAATGGCGACTTGCCAGCACAGCGGTTGGCAGATGCCGCAAACCGTGTGCGCAAACTGGCCAGCAAGGCTGCTGCGCAGTTGGCGGGTTGATGATGGCCTATATCGAACATGTCGCGTTATGGACGCGGGATTTGGCGGCATCGACAGCATTTTGGCAGCAATATTTCGGGGCGCAAATATCAGCAGTCTATAGCAGCCAAAACCGCCCCGGTTATCAATCCATCTTTGTCAATCTGGAAAAAGGCGGCCGGCTTGAGCTGATGACCGGGCCGTGGGTTAACCAGATTCAGGACTATGAATTTGAAGGCTGGTCGCATATTGCCATATCGCTGGGTAGTGAATTGGCGGTTAACGACAAGGCAATCGAACTCGCCCGCGCCGGATTTGATGTTAAGGGACCACGCCATACGGGTGATGGTTATTACGAAGCGGTATTTACCGCACCGGGGAATATCCTGATTGAAATACTGGTCTGAATTTTGGGGCACTGCGCCACCATGCGTTAGCATCTGGTGACGCAGTGCCTTTAATATTAGATGGCTTTTTCACCCGTAATCAGATCAGACGCCTTCTCGCCAACCATGATGCAAACCGCATTTGGGTTCCCCGAAATCAGGTTCGGCATGATGGAGCCATCGGCAACCCGTAACCCGTCAATGCCGCGTACTTTAAGGTCAGGTGTAACAACGGCCATTTCATCCTGCCCCATTTTGCAAGTACCAGCTGGGTGCAGGGCAGCATGGGCCGTATTTTGGCAGAATGTTCTGAAATCAGCACGGGTGCGAATTTTCATATCCGGCACATGGCGCTGCTGCAGATATCTGCGAATGGCGGGCTGTTCCATAATTTCAAGGGCAAACAGCCCCCCATCCGTCAGGTTTTCCAGATCATAGGGATCGGCAAAATAATTGGGCGAAATGCGCGGCGGTGTTTTCGGGTCTGCTGATTGCAATGTCACCTCGCCTCGTGATCGCGGGCGGATCTGACCCAGATTGATGGTGCAACCATTGCCACCAGGTACGGCATCGACACCTTCTTCAATGCCGGCGCCAACAACCATAAAATATTGCATGTCGGGCATGGATTCGTCCCGGTTTGCCCACCAGAAACCGCCCCCTTCTATCAGGTTCGAGGATGCAGGCCCGCCTTTGAATAACAGGTAATTTAAACCCGCCAGCGCCTTCCAGTGCAGCTTTTTGTATTTGTCGTAACTATGCGGCCCATTAAGCTGATAGATCAGCGACATTTCAATATGGTCCTGCAGGTTCTGCCCGACGCCGGGCACATCGACCAAAACCTTGATGCCGTGTTTCTCAAGGGCACCGGCCGCACCAATACCCGATGTCATCAAAAGTTTGGGGCTGGCAATTGCACCGGCGGAAATAATCACTTCGTGGCGGGCGCGCATGATGCGGGTTTTGCCGTTCATGACATATTCAACACCCGTGGCACGGCCTTTTTCACAAATGATTTTGCAAACGCGTGCGCCTGTTTGAACCGTTAGGTTTTTGCGGTTGCGTGCCGGTTTTAAATAGGCACTTGCCGCACTGCTGCGTCGGCCATGGCGCGCGGTTATTTGATAAAGCCCGCAGCCCGCCGGATCGCCTGAATTGAAATCGGGGTTAAAGGGCATGCCATTTTGCTGGCACGCCAAAAGCCAGGCGCGGGTTAAGGGGTGGATATGGTCAATATCGGAAACGCCAAGTGGCCCGTCCGTGCCGTGGACATCATTGCAAAAGCGGTTATTGTTTTCGGCCTTTTTGAAATAGGGCAACACATCATCATAGCCCCAGCCTTCTGCGCCGGCCTGCGCCCAACCATCATAATCGGCGGGGTTGCCACGAATATAGATCATGGCATTTACCGAACTGCCCCCACCCAGCACACTCGCCTGCACCATTGTCGGGTCATCATCGCGGGCCTGATCGGCGGTTGGTTGCCAGTTATAGCGTTTTAGCAGGCGGCCCTGCGCGGTTTTGTAATAGGCACCGGGAATATGGATATAGGGGTTAAAATCGCGCGGGCCTTCTTCAAGCAGAACAACGCCGCAATCAGCGTTTTCCGACAGGCGCGATGCAATTACACAGCCTGTCGAACCGCCACCAACAATAATATAATCTGCCATTTCCATTGCCGTTCCCCTAATTGTTCCGGCCTACAACGCTCAATAAGGTGCAAAAGATGCATCAAATCCCCCCATTTCGCAGCAGGTATCGAGCGAAAATATCAGAGACCTGAATGCATTCAATTTCGCAGGGCAACAAGCATTGGCGCGAACTGACGCACAGCTTGCGACAATTTTGTGTCCGTCAATAAAGTTCGCGTAGTTGCCCCTACAATTTGCCTCCGGGATAGAGCATTGAAACAGGCATTTTGCGCAATTGCGTCAGTTTGCGCTTTATAATAACGGATTGCGCAATTGCCTGTCAGCCTGTTTCCCCGAAAAATTGGTACAGATTTAACGGCTGGCGCACGCTTGCCATTTGCATCAAAAGGAATATCGATCATGTCCGCAAACGTGCAGAAACTAATCCTTCATCCAACCGTCGCCCGACATGCGACCTTTGTTATGGATACCGTCATTGCACGCCAGGTCGGGTTTGACGGGCTGGAACTTTCGGCAACGAAACTTGATGCATTTTTGACTGCCGGCCTGACGCAGGATGATTTGCGCTCTTACATGGATGGCCTTGATTGCCCCGGCCTGGGCTATTTGCCCGATATTGAACACAGTGATACCCAGGCAGCCGGCCTGTTTGCGGATGCGGAAAATCTTTTTAAAATGGCCGCGATGGCTGGTGCCAAGGGCGTACAGATTTTAACCGGCCCGCTTGATGTGCAGCAGGTTCTTGATTGCCAAAATCAGCCTGCCCTGCGCCAGGATCATGCGTTTTTAAGGCTGGATCACAAAGACCAGATCACGCTTTGTGCCGCCAATCTGCAAAAACTGGCAGACCTTGCTGCCCCGTATGGGCTGGTTTTGTACCTAGAGGCACTGGGCTGGTCACCGGTTAATCGCCTTGCTGATCAGTTGGAAATTATCGACCGTTCTGCGCGCGAAAATGTACGTATCGTCATCGATTATTGGCATTGCTATGTTTCTGGGGACACGCCCGATATGGTTGCAAAAATCGATAAATCACTAATTTACGGGGTACATTTTTGCGATTCAAAACCCTATCCGGGTGGCATCCCGATCGAACCTGTCTTACGCGATGTGCCAATTGGCCAAGGTGTAATCAACCTTAAACACTGGACCAATGCGGTTAAGGCAACCGGCTACAAGGGCTGGTGGAGTGCGGAACTATTTTGTCTTCGTCAACACCAAGATAACAGCTTTACTGTCGCTCAACAGCTCTATAATTTAATGGACAGCCTCATCCGCTAGGACCAATCGACATTTGATTGATGGTGTCACCGTTTTACCGGTCAGTGGAGAAGAGATGAAACGCTAAGAACTGAGCCCCGGGCAATAGCGGAAAATTGGAACCATCATTCCCGGCAAGGAGAAAGGCCGGGGACGTAACGGGAATACAACAAGGAAATTTATAAGCGCAGAAACATTGTCGAGCAGAGCTGTTATTACCTTTGCATGTTCGTTATCCTGATAGCTATATATCAAGACATCAACAACTCAATAGCCCGCAAGAAAAGCCATCTAAAAGCAGAATTCTTAATTTCAGTTTTATTAAACTTCGTTAGGCTGGTCCACTAGCATCGTTTTGCGAAATCGACCTGAGGTCTTCTCTGGTATCAATGTCGATTGCGGCTCGTTGCATTGGAACCCGCCTTATCGGCCTGTCGCCCTGCAACAATATTTTCTTGGCGCCGTAATCGCCCCTCAGTCCGGTCAGTGTGTTCATATATCGCTTCGGAAACAGAGCAGGCGGCCCCACCGTATCACCGTAGTCCGCGACCGATACGGCATTGTGCTCGAAAGACTTAAGAATACGACCGTAATCTTCAGTCTTTAGGGCAACCTGATCTCCCAATACAATCAGTACCCCGTCATATTTATTGCATGCAACGAGATGCGAAACGCCACACGCAATTGATCCAGCAATGCCGGTTTGCCAATCCCGGTTTCTGATTACATGAATAGCATCATCAAGAACTGGAACTATATCGTCCGCAAATGCTCCAAGCACCACATACAGATCATGTGGCGATAGCGGACGGACAGCGTTGATAACATGATAGAGCATGGGACTGCCATTGACCTCGACAAGCTGTTTCCGGCCACCAAAACGGCGGGCTTCACCTGCCGCCAGAACGAGGATCGCAATTTTTGTCATTCCGCAGCCTGCCCGACGCTGTATCCGACAACCTGATCGCAATAAAGGAACCGATGAATGCCCGACAGGATCGAAAGTGCAATACTTTCGGGAAGTTGCCCGCCAATTTCAATGCCTGCTGGGCTTGAAACCTTGAACGGTAAATCACACTCGCTAATACCGCCATGTTTCAAGACATCAGCAAAACGATGGCGTGGACCAAGGGCCGACAAATGGCGTAACGGGGTATTTCGCAACGCAGCGACGGCTTGAGCATCAATGGGTATGTTATGTGCCATTAGTATCGCGGCTTCAATCCGGTTACTCAGTACATACGTTGCAAGACTTTGATCAATGGCTCGAAGAATCGTTGAGGCACACGGGAAATGTTCGCGCCGTGCATTGGCGAGGCGAGGATCAACGAGCGTGGTTTTCCATCCCATTTCGTGGGCAATATTGACCACTGGACGGGCGTCAATCCCTCCCCCAACAATCAGGATATGTGGTTCAGGCACAATCGGCGTAACCAACCAGTCACCGTCGACACGTTTTTCAATATGAGACGAACAACTCTCGGACACATGTCCTTGCTCGAAATAGCCAGCAACATCACCAATTTTCTGAAAGTATAGTCCGTTTTGACGTTGGGCAAGGGACACAGCAAGGTCGGATAATCCAAGGTCATTATCCTCAGTGACAGGCTGAAGCATGATATAAACTGTTCCGCCACAACCAATTCCAAGTTTGAAAGACAGATCATCTTCGTCATTGCCATCATAGACAAGCATAACTGCATTGCCCTTAATCATCGCCTTTCGAGCATTACGGACAATATCAGCCTCTAGACATCCGCCGCTGAGCAACCCAAATTGCTGGCCATGGCCATTTATCAGCACCATCGCCCCGGCCTTGCGATAGGCCGAGCCTTCGGTGCGATAAACCGTGCCAAGCACCCACTCGGTATCATCTCTGGCCTGTTGCCAGACAGCCAGCATTGCAGAGAGTTGATTGCTCATCTTTTGCCGCCGTTCGCCAAACGCAAAGCAGTCCGGATGAGATCCGTTTTCGCGAGATCAATTCGGGTAAGTCCCGGCTTGAATGCCCCGGCTACAAAATAAATTTCAATCTGTAACAAAATCGAACCTGCCTACAGCGCCGTCATCAAAAATGGACAAGACAAGGCGTGTGTCGAACAATTTGTCCTCGCTGTTCTTGGGATGAGTTGGAAAATACAGTTGAGTCCTCAATGCTGTCCCGTCCGGGGACTGGACATGGAAATAATAGTGCTGAGTGATAATTGTTCTGAACACCCACCGGCCACTTTGATCCGTGGATTGATGCCCGCGCCATCTGTTTCCAGTGAGATCATATTTTCCAGCTTCATCCGCATGCCAGATTTCAACTTTGGCATCAGCGACTGGACAGCATCGTCGATCAAAAACATACCCTAGCAATAGGATTTGGCGCGAAGAAGTATCTTCCTCAAGAAGATCAACCCGTTTTGGTGAATTCGATTGAAAATGAAGGTCTTGAGTCAGGCTTAATGATAAATGAAAATCATCTTCACATGCCGGAGTTGGCTCGAGACCTGTTTCTATACTCAATTCCTGAGACGCCGATCCTGCACATGTAAAAATGGGGGGCAGCGCGCATAGTTGCGACCTTAACTTTCGGCGGGTTGGCTCCATTTTTGCCCTTCTCTTTTCTGGAACAATCATTTCCAAAAGCCTTTCGCTGATCAGCAAAGAAAGTGAACAGCAGGAAAATTGGCCGTCATTTCTTCATGCTGAGCCATGTGTCCCCGAACGCTGCTATGTGAAGCGTTCGGGCTGGCCATCCAGGCAATCTAACAAGCCGGTCAGCAGTTGCATGGGAAACAGAAAGCAACTATTTCCTTCTCTACGCGAGAGAGTTACCTCCCTGCCTGCGCCCGATGAGAGCATCCAAACTCCAGACCCCGGGACCGGCAGCAGAAAAATAGAGAAAAACGAAGCAATAGAGCATCGCTGCTTCACCGTGATTGAGGACAGGAAAGAAACCATTCCCGGCATGTACAATGAAGTATGCAAAGGCCATAAGGCCCGAAAGAACGAATGCGATTGGGCGCGTAAAAAGCCCCACTAAAAGCAAGAGGCCACCCAAAACTTCAAGGATCCCGGCAGTATACAACATGTTATTGAGGGGGTATTCAAATGGAACCGGCCACCCGAATAACTTCATGGTGCCGTGGGTGAAGAATGAACCCGCAGCAAAAACCCGTAAAAGACTCAACAGGTGCGGCGCAAAGTCTTTTAAGCGATTCAGTTTTAGAATTGACATGTCTATCTCCAGATTAACCAAAGGCCTAAGAACCGGGAACTAACCGGCACATAACATTAAGTGGACACATAGTTTCAAAGCAGGTCTTCGAGACGGATCGGCAGCTTCCGGATACGTTTGCCTGTCGCGTGGTAGATTGCGTTAGCAATGGCAGGTGCTGTTCCAAGCATCACAAGCTCCCCCATTCCTTTGACACCTACGGAATTCACCATCGTGTCAGGCTTGTCGATCAGGCCGACATCTACGTCACCTATATCGGCATTCACCGCGATGAGGTAATCGGCCAGATCGTCATTGAGATACCCAGCGAAGCGCGGATCAATCTCGCTCTGCTCACGCAGAGCGGTACTAATTCCCCAAACGACACCACCATACATCTGACCTTCTGCGGTCCTGGGACTCACAACTCTCCCGATGTCGGCAATGCTCGTTACGCGTGGGATACGAATACGCCGCGTCTGTGGCTCGATATGGACCTCCACGAACTGTGCGATGTAGCTCATTGAGGTAAAACCGGGATATTCGGATCCAGCCCCGGCTGCCCAGCTTCCGTTCCGGAAGCCGTCAAGGGCAGACGCATCCTGTCCGGGTGCAAGCTGCGAGGCAGTGACTTCGATGTATGGACGTTTCAACCGCGCCAGCTGTTCATGCATATTGCCTGCCGGTGGATTGGGCCCAGCCAGTTCTTCGAACCGGGCTCGCAAAACATCCACGGCTTTTACGGTTGCCGGTATGATACTTGCAGTGCCGCGTTCCCCAACTGTGGCCATCTGCGGCCCTACGGACGTATCCCCCATAAGGACTTCGATCCTGTCCGGATTAACATCAAGCCCTTGCAGAATCGCATTCGCGATGGCGGTGCGAATGCCTTGCCCCATTTCATGACCGGAACTAATGATCCTGGTCGTTCCATCTGCCCGAACCCTAAGCGTCGTCTCAGCCGCAGACCCCGACGCCCCGAAGATGCCACAAGCAACACCGAGACCAACCATAGTACCGTCTTCCAGCGTCATTGAGCCAGGAGCAGGGGTTCGCCGGCCCCAGTCAAAACGTTGCGCGCCTTCTTTCAGACAGTCATTGAGGAAGTGTGGCGCAAGTGGTTGCTCTGCAACGATATCGGTCTTGGCCTCATGATCAAGGCGCAGCTGTACAGGATCCACGTTCAGCTTATACGCCATTTCATCAATCACACTTTCAAGGGCGAAACCAGCGGGAAACGGGTGTGTTCCTCGTGTATGACGGGGCAAATTGCGGTCTATATGTACATCACCAGCCGTAGCACGGAAATTTTCAATGGCATAAAGCCGGGCAATGTCCTGATAGTAGCCGTTCGAACGAAACCTCCCGCCGGGCCAATTCTCCTGAACGACATCATAGTTGATTGCGGTCAGGCGGCCTTCTTTGTTGGCTGCGATTTGAATATTGTGGATGCTGCGCGGGCGGAAAGTAGAAATATGAAAAAGTTGCCCACGCGGTGTAACCAGCTTGACCGGACGCTCTGTCAACCTGGCAGCTTCTGCAACCAAGGCAGTCTGCAATTTGGGAGGAGATTTCTGACCGAAGCCACCGCCGACATATTCGGATTTGATCGTGATTGCATCACTTGGAATTCCGAAAGCCTCCGCGAGAGCATTTTTGACACTGTTGGAATTCTGACAGCCCTCATGAACCGTCAATCGCCCGCCAGACCAGTACGCGACGGTGCCGAATAATTCCATTGCGTTATGATGCTGAACCGGTGTTTCAAAGGTTCCTTCGACAATCTCGACAGCGTTCTGGAATTCAGTATCAACATTGCCTGTCTCAAAACCTTCAGAGGGGACAACAGATGCTCCTGCACTATCCATCAGCGGAATGAAAGACCCGCGTTCATAATCCGCAGTAACAGCCTCAGCGCCCTCAATGGCAGCCTCAAGCGTCTCCGCAACAACCATTGCAATGGGTTGGCCGAAATAGTTTATTTCGGATGACAGTGTTGGAAAATCCCCCAAGGACAACACATGAACGACGCCGCGGGTTTCAATTGCCTGCGTTATACCGATACTCTTGACTGTTCCTTTGGCAACCGTCGCCGGGACGAGCATTGCGTGAAGCATGCTAGGCAAATTCATATCGGCACCAAACTGCGTCTGCCCCAAAACCTTACCTCTGGCATCGGTTCGGGCAATCTCGGAAAAGACTTCAACAGCCATTATGCTCTCCTCTGTGCTGCAATCATCAGGGCATCAGCAACAACTCTGGCGCCAAGTTCTGTCTTGAAAGCATTTTGCCGGCCAGTTCGTGCCCCGGCGAAGGCGGCATGCCCTGCTTCAAGAGCCAGTTCCGGGGTCAGGACCATCCCAGAAACAACCCGTTCTGCCGCGCTGGCACGCCAGGGTGTGGTCGCAACACCGCCAAGTGCGATACGGGCACTATGGATGCTTTCCCCTGACATTTCGACTGCGACAGCGGCTGAAACCAGAGCAAAGGCATAGCTCTCTCGGTCGCGAATCTTGTGGTAAGTCGATGCGCGTCCTACTGAGCTTTTAGGCACAGTGATCGCCGTCACCAACTCGCCCGGTTCGAGGTTAAACTCTATGTGTGGAGTGTCTTTAGGCAGGCGATAGAAATCCGCAACCGGAACATTCCGCGTTCCCTTCGGCCCCAGAATCTCTATAACGGCATCCAGCGCCATGAGCGCCACTGGCCAATCCCCGGGGGCCACTGCTGTACAGGCATCGCTGGTGCCTAGAACAGCCTGAGTACGATCAAGCCCATCAATAGCTGCACAGCCGGAGCCAGGCTTACGCTTGTTACAGGGATAGACACCTACCATGGAGGACGATCCCGCACCGTTACGAAAATACATACAGCGAGTACGTTGCAGCAGATTGCCGCCCACCGTGGCCATATTACGCAATTGCTGCGAAGCGGCCTTGAGAAGGCTTTCGGCCAACACCGGATACTGCTCACGCACGACCGGATCATACGCGACATCTGCCATCAGGGCACGACTGCCAAAACGCAGGACGTCGCCGCTTGTCTCAATCGTATCAAGTCCCTCGATACGGCTGATATCAATCAGATGTGCTGGATGCTCTATACCCAACTTCATCAGGTCGTATATGTTGGTACCGCCTGCGATGTAGCGAGCAGAACTGCCTGTCTTGGAAAATTGTGCGACGGCAGCCTCTGCTGTCTCCACGAAACTGTAGTTAACGCCCCGCATGATCAGCCCTCCATCGTCTCTGCAGCCTGCACAACGGCAGCAAGAATGCCCACATAGGCACCGCAACGGCAGATATTTCCGCTCATGTACTCACGGATCGCATCTGGATCAGTTGCCTGCCCCTGATTGACACATGCCACAGCCGACATGATCTGGCCCGGCGTGCAGTACCCACACTGAAGAGCATCATTATCAATGAAAGCTTTCTGCATGGGGTGTAGTTCATCGCCCTTCGCGAGCCCTTCGATCGTCGTAATCTCAGCACCGTCAGCCTTTGCAGCCATCGTTAGGCAGGAAGATACCGGCCGACCGTCGATATGTACGGTGCAGGCACCACATTGACCATGATCACAGCCCTTTTTGGTACCTGTTAACGCCAAACGTTCGCGCAAAAGATCAAGCAGAGATGCTCGCGCATCCACATCCATGGAAACCTGCTCTCCATTTATGAGGCAAGAGATATGGGTTGTGACTTCATTTTCGGGATTAGGGACGAACGCTTGTTCTTGCGCTTCAATCCGAAGCGGAACAAGTGTTGCAGCTGCAGTTCCAGCACCCGTGGTTGCCAAAAAAACACGCCGCGTGATGCCGTGGGCCTTCTCTTCATCAGACAATTTGTCTGCCATGTTGTTTCTCCAGTACGAGTGCAACTTTTATTGTCAGGCTGTGACAATAAATTAATATCATTGTCAGGTTCTGTCAATAAAGCTAAGTTCACGGAACAGTGAAGATGATCACAAAACAAAAAAGGTATTCTGGTGGTTCAGAAAGCAGAAAATGCACGCGAACGATTTGAAAGTGCGGCGTTCAACTTGTTCGGTGAAAAGGGATACACAGCAACGACCGTCCCAGAAATTGCAGCAAAAGCAGGGCTAACGGAACGGACGTTCTACCGCTATTTCACAGATAAGCGTGAAGTCATGTTTTGGCGGGCTGGAGAACATCAATCCTCTATAACAAATGAAATTGCAAAAGCACCTGCAAGCCTTCACCCGCTTACAATGGTGGCAAATTCCTTTGAAACACTTGCGCCCTTCATTGATGGACGTAGATCCATTGTAAATTTACGCCAACGTCTGATATCAGAGCACAGCGACCTACATGAGCGTGAGCTAATGAAGCTACATATGCTCGCTTCTGCAATTGATCGCGCATTACAACAGCGCAATGTGGCCACCTCTCTTTCACGTATCGTAGCAGAGATTGGAGCAGCCATCTGGAAGGTCGCATTAGAAAACTGGCGCACCGACAAACAAGAAGAAAACTTTGCAACTCACGTACAAGCAGCGCTTAGTGAATTTCGGGCTGGATTACGCCAGTTTTCTAGTTAATGCATTTTAACCCCCTTCTCTAACGAACTTGCAGAAGGAAAAAAATAGGTCAATGACTGAAACCCAGTTTAACTCTGAAAAGGCAGGGTTGTTTTCGAAACCAAGTGCAAATCCTCCTTCAAAGTTTTGTCCAAAATGGAAAGCTGCCCGAGTGACGGGGTCGGGGAATGACGGGGTTTTCACTCGGGCAGCATTCCCGCCGCAGGAGGACAACCGCCCAACAAGGCCTCGACGGGAACAGAAAAATACTTCAACCGGTGTGCTGCCCAGACAACAGGCTTTGGGGGTACTATTGCCCAGGCAGCACCTCTCACCGAAGATTGGGAACTTTGATCGACTGATTTCCTCGGTGAGAAACGGCATTCACAATATCCTTCATTTCTGCTGATAAGCATCAACCACAGGCATATTGTCATTCAGCTTCAACGGACGACGTCTCGTGATCTTGTAAACTGAAGCAGGGGGAAGATTACGCATTGTTCGACCGATATATGTCGCCTTCAAACCAAGACGGTCCAGTATCGGACGAGGAACAGGGCATCGCGGGCCATAGGTAAACTGATAAAAGGCACCTGCAGGCCTCAAATATCCGAATGCCCCAGAAATAATCGAAATAACCTTTCTCGGAGACATAGAAAGAACAGGCAACCCACTAACAACAGCACCGACATCGGCCCCCTCAAACAAAATGCCATGTCTGAGTTTTGTCGCATCAATCGATAGTATTCTGGCTTGTGGGAAGCGCCGCTTGAGCACATCTGCAAACTCGGTTTCAAATTCCACCAACGTCAGATCCCGCTCCGAGATCCCGCGATCCAGAAGAGCTTGCGTAAAAACACCAGTCCCTGCCCCCAGTTCAAGAACGGGACCATTGCTTGGGGCAATCTCTTTTGCAATCAACTTGGCCAATAGCTTTCCCGAGGGTGCTATCGCACCAATCCGTGACGGACGAGCCACCCATAACTGTGCAAACCGGAGATAATCTGAATATTTCATTCGATACTTCTGCCTCCAAGATTACCCTCATCATCTTGCATCCAACCGTAGGGCGGAACACATAAACCTTTGATAACGTCAGGAAATACATGCATGGGCTTATACAACACTGACAAAACAGATGCTTTTCACACTATGTTTCTTGCTACCGAGGAAAAGCCATTACTGTCCGGCTCGTGCACTAAAATCAGAGTGAGAACTGGCTGAACTCAATCAACCAATTGGTAAACTTCTTTTGTCGCAGCAGTGTGCCAAGCGTCTGGAAAATTGTAATCCTGTGTCGCAAAACATGGCATTGCAACGGGACGTTACAAACAAGTTCGGCAACCACGTGACGTTTGATCTAAAAATGGGATCATGATGAACATGCCAAACATATTGATTGTCGACGACCATCGAGAAATTCGCGATGCGTTGAAGCGCTATCTGGAAAAAAATGGCTATCGTGCGCATGCGGTTGACAATACCAAAGCAATGGACCGGGCTTTAGAAGATGGTTCTTACGATTTGGTAATTCTGGATGTCATGATGCCGGGTGAAGATGGGCTTGCTGCGTGTCGGCGTCTCCGCCCCACCAATAACGTTGCAATCTTGATGTTATCTGCCCTGGGAGAGGAAACTGATCGCGTTGTCGGACTGGAAATTGGCGCAGACGATTACATTGCGAAACCATTCAGCCCAAGAGAGGTTCTCGCCCGAATCAAAGCAATATTGCGTCGAACAGAACTCCCCAGCGAGATACACGGCGGCCAGTACGGAGGGAAACAACTTCAGTTTGACAGGTGGATACTTGATGTAGACCGACGAATTCTCTCTGGCGAGAATGGTCTGGAAACAGTTCTAACCACTGCCGATTACCAGTTGCTGATTGCTTTTCTAGAACGCCCCAGAGCCATATTGTCACGTGATCGATTGTTAGACGTCACCACGGGACGAGAAGCATCTCCATTTGATAGGGCAATCGACAATCAAGTGTGTCGCCTACGACGCAAAATAGAAGTCGACGCTTCAAGCCCAGAGTTGATTGTGACAGTTCGGGGAGGAGGATATTGTTTCATGTCCGAAGTGACGGAGATTTCGGGCAATGAAAATCAATAAATTCCGTACTCTTAGGAGTCAGTTCTCGGTACTTTTGTTGTCCGCACTAGCTATTGTGCAATGTGTCAGCATCTGGCTGTTTATGGAGGAAAGACGGGAGACTAACCTCTATTCTCTTTCCAAAGACAGTGCCAGCCGTGTCCTGGCTGTTGCGGATAAACTGGATATATCTCCCCCAGAAATCGACAGCTTAATTCTGCAGTTGTCGTCATCAATCGATTTCAAACTTCATCTAGGCACGAGCCCGATGACAGGCTCACCAGCTTCAGAAGCCCTATCATCATTCCATGATAATATTGAAGCAATTCAAAACCACTTGGGCATTGATCCCGCACGCAAGATCAGTGTTGCGCTCTTCGACCCTTTTCTAGCGTCACGTCTTGATACTAACACACAACTTTTTTCGAAACATGACTCAGAAGAATTGGTCGTCTCGGCACAACTGCAAAACGGCCAATGGCTGAATGCCCGTGTAGATACTGGTGGCCCCCCATTTCGCTGGGCATGGCCCGCTATCATTTCCTTGTCGCTGACAACAGTCACAGTCTTTGCAATCATTTATTATCTGGTGGGTTGGATATCGACCCCCTTGCAAACTTTGGCAGAAAAAACGGAAGGTTTCTCGCAAGGGTTAACAGTCGTACCAACACCAATGACCGGACCAATAGAAGTACAACGCCTGTCAGCAACATTTGATGAAATGGCAGAAAATGTATCAAAACTTATTGCAGAACGTTCAACGATGTTGGCCGCATTAGGACATGATTTACGATCCCCAATCACAGCAATGCGCCTTCGACTGGAAATGATTGAAGATGCAGAAACACGTGAGCGGATTGAAAACTGCCTGAATGAAATGCAGGCTCTTGTTGAATCGGCCCTGTCCTTGGCCAAAGGCACACAAAGCAATGGTCCGAGTGAAAAAATAGCTCTTCATGATTTACTAGAAAAACTTTGCTCTGAGATCAACGAGAATTCCGGACCGGTATTTGTCCATATAAAGGACGCGTGTTCCGTAACGACCGAGCCGGAAAGTTTGAAACGCGCGATCAGAAATATTATTGAAAATGCGGTACTGTACGGGAATGAAGCAACAGTCCAGCTAGAAGTGATAGACCAAAACGCTCAAATTTCCATTGCCGACAAGGGACCGGGAATTCCTGAAAATGCCCGCAAAGAGGTGTTTCAGGCTTTCGTCCGACTGGAAACTTCACGAAGCAGGCAGACCGGCGGATCCGGCCTTGGGTTGGCTATCGCAAAAATGACGATCGACCGCTTCCAGGGCAGTATCCATATTCAGAGCAACTCACCACATGGAAGCAAATTTGTGGTTCTCCTGCCCATCATCAACGAACTACCTTGAGATCGACGGGTCTTCCAAACGCGTTTTCAAGCCCTTTGAGGGAGCATTGGCTATCATGCTTGACAGCCAAGAGCCAAGCACTGGCTAATCCACTATCAAGAAAAGAACACTCATTTCGGAGAAACGAAGTTTCAGATGAAAAAAACTCCCCGCATAATACGGGGAGTTTTTCCGATAGCTGACTTTCATCTCGAAGGTTCTGCAATCTATGCTGTCTGTGTGACCTGCCTTTTTCTTTTAAGGTCGAATTCCAACACGAAAACCATCAAGGCAGGCAAAAACGTCAAGGTTGCGAGAACAGTTCCCAGAATGCCGAAAAGAACGATAACCCCAACGCCACGGTAAAGCTCGCTGCCTGCGCCCGGAATCACCACAAGTGGCAACAACCCAAAAACAGTCGTGATACTGGACATAAAAATCGGGCGCAATCGCGAAGAAACCGCCTCGCAAACAGCCTCTTTCGGACTAAATCTACCCTCACGAGCCGTTTCCAGAGCCCGATGAACGAGCAAAATGGGATTATTGACAACAGTTCCCATAAGAATCAGAAAACCAAGCATGGAGATCATGTCAAACGGCTGACTGATTTGAGGCAAACCGAACACAGGTAAAGTCCCACCCACTAGATTGAGTAGAAACAAACCAGCTATTCCCCCTGCAAACCCCAATGGGATTGTCGTCATAATCAACACCGGATATCCCCAATGCCTCAGAATAGCGACAAGAAGGAGGTAGATTATCACAATAGCATAGCTGTAATTTGCTGTTATCGACTCCTGGGTTGCCTCCAATTGATCCGCAGCTCCAGAGATATCTATATCGACGTTAAGGGGAATTTCCCCTCTTTCGCGCAGATATCTCACAATCTTTTCGTTAACCTCCCCGACAGCTGTTTCTAAGGCAACATCGCGGGGAGGAATAATGCTCAGTGTTACGGTCCGGTTACTGTCTACACGTCGGATTGAATTTGTATCCACGACCTCTTCAATATGAGCGACAGACGAAAGTGGCACTGTTGTCCCCTGTGGGGTGTAAAACGCAATATCACCCAAACCATCAGGACGCACTTCCTGACCACCAGCACTGTAGAGGTATATATCGATCTGATCATCATTCAGGGAAAAATCGTCGATATATGCACCATCTGTCAGGGCGGCAACGCTGAAGCCCAGCCCTTCAGCTGTTAAGCCCATTTCTGCAGCTCGTTCCCAGTCGGGCTGTACAAGAATGAGCGGCTGAGATAACGACAATGTTGCCGGGGTCGTTTGAATGCTCGGATTATCAAAAACTCGCTCTGCGCGCTCATATGCCGACGAAACAACTCTGTATATAGACTCAAGATCAGGCCCGGATACATCAAGGTTTACACTGCGCGTGCCGCCGTCATTACTGGTAATAATAGAACCACGGGAAACAAAAGACCGCATTCCAGGATAGCTTTCGAATATACGCGATACTGTATCCGCCAAATCGTCGATTTGGCCCGGAGCCTTCGTCGTCGCCATGACCATGATGCTTTGCGGTTGAGCATTGACGGCAAGAACACCAAGAGCAGGAACTGAACTGCGGCCTTCAGCATACTCGTCGGGGCTATCCTGCAGATGCGGGTAGAGATGTACCTCAATTTGCTCTGCAATCTCTCTCATCGTAGACAGATTGTATCCGGGAGGAGCTGTCATGAACGCGAAAATTTTTGCCTCTTCGCCCTCGGGCAAATATTCAGCCGCAGGGGTTAACGCGACGAGAATGCCAATGCCGAGCCCCAGTGTTACAACGATACAAACCAGACGATTCAGAGGACGTTTCACAATCCAGGCCACAATCGCCAGTATGCTGCTTGCAACAGCCCAGTGCCCGTTATCCTGCCCGCCATTAGAGCCTGAAGCGGAGTACGCACTCCCGTCCTTCATGAGACGAGCTCCAAAAGTCGGAACAATCGTGACGGATACAAACATAGAAGCCAGGATTGAAGCCGCAATGGCGATAGCAACGTCGGAGTAAAGCTGACCTGCTTCTTCCTGAATGAAGGTAATCGGCACGAAAACGAGGACAGTGGTCAATGTTGAAGCCATCACCGCAGGCCAAACCTCCTGCACGCCTTCGACAGCAGCACGGAAACGTCCCAACCCTCGCCGCCGTGCCATATCTATGCTTTCGAGAACAACAATACTGTTGTCCAAAGTCATACCAATTGCAAATGCAACCCCCGCGAGAGAAATGACATTAATGGTCCGCCCAGCAAGAAGAAGCCCCAGAAATGCAGCAATTGTACAAACGGGAATACCGATTACGCCAATGAAGGTCATTGGAATGGACCGGAGGAAAGCAAACATGACAATTGTCGAGAGAACTGCACCAAGCCCCAGATTGACCCAGACATTTTGCAGTGAATCCTCGACATATCCGGAATCATCTCCGATCAAGGTCAATTGCATGCCAGCCGGTTCCAGGAAACTCTCATTCAAATCCGCTATCAGATTTTGAACCGCATCGCTAATTTCGATGACATTGGTTCCCGCTTCACGACGCAGGGATAACAGAAGAGCCGGCTGGCCCTCATTCAAAAGCGTTTCTGTTGGCTCAAAATGCCCAAGCCGTACATCGGCAACATCCAGCAAACGCACAATAGAATCATCCCGACGCGCCAGAATAGTGTTTTCCATCTCACTGATGTCTTCAAACCGACCAACGGTACGCAAAAGATAGCTTCGTTTTCCGCTTTCCAAGTCTCCTCCGGAAACATCACGGTTGCGCGAAGTTATGGCGTCTCGCACATCAATTAACGTCAATCCTCGCGATGCCAAGCGGTCAGAATCAATTAGGATTTGTAATTGCCTCTCCGGTGCTCCCAACGCAACTTGAGATACTCCGGGAACACGCTCCAAACGACGACGCACAGTATCATCGATAAAATCCCCCATCATATTCATGTTAATTCCCCTCGGATTCCCTGGTAGGGGCGCCATGCGGAAATACATGAATGCTTCGTTTGATGCCGCCGTTGCTAGAACCCGAGGCTCGTCCACATTGACCGGATAACCGGGAACCTGGCTTAGAGCGTTGTTCACCCGGATCAGGGTTTCGGTGATGTCGATATCATAGGGAAATTCGAGCTCAACCATAGACTGCCCGCTGGAGACAGTAGCAACCATACGTTCAAGTCCCGGTACCGAGCCCAGATATTCTTCCTGCTCAATGGTGATCTCTCTCTCCACATCTTGCGGAGTTGCCCCGGGCCAGGCCGTTTCCACAGTAATTGTGCGTATTTCCAAATCAGGAATCATTTGCACAGGAATGCGCAAAGCTGCTGCGATACCAAGCACACAAATAATCAGCAGGAAAACCGTCATCAACGTGCCGCGTTTTACAATTTCTTCGAACATGGGATTAGTCCGTCACTTTGTTTTGCAAAACGGCCGGAGAAACTAGAGAAATCTCAGCAGCTCGGTGCTCCAGACGCACAGCCTGACCGGGGCTCAGTGACTCGTTACCTTCGACAACAACGCTTTCTCCTACCGAAAGCCCGTCCCGAATTTGGATTTTGCCATCGAATGCCAATCCGGTTTCGATCCGTCGTTCGGATACGACAGGTACATCGCCTTTCTCATCAAGGACCCAAACCGTTATACGTCCATCCGGATGCCGCAAAATGGCATCACGGGAAACCAAAAGCCCCCGTTCCCCTGTATTAAACCGGATTATGACACGTGCGGACATTCCCGGATTTATTGATACGTTTTGTTCCGGACGCAGCACAATATGAATAATAAAGGCACGCGAAGCAACTTCTCCAACGGGAATGATGCTTTCGAGGTTTGCCTCAAAATGCTCATCGGGGAGCCCTCCTAACTCCACTTGGAAACCAGTATCTTCCGACAATCGGGGAAGATGCTGTTGCGGAACAGGAACCTCGATCCTCAGATGATCCATATCGACAAGTTCAACGACAGGATCCCCCGGATCGACCCAGGCACCTTCCTCACTGATACGACGCGCAACTACACCAGAAAAAGGGGCTTTGACATCATGCAGTTCGACCCGCAGCTCTTGCTCCTTTCGGGCGGCATGGGCGCCGTCAACAATCGCGCGCATAGACGCTACTTCTGTTTCACGTCGACGCCACTCGTCCTGCGAAATAGTTTGTCGATCAACCAGCTCTCGCGCCATCTTCAGGCGACGTTCGGCATCCGTTAATGCAGCCTCTGCCTCGCGAGCCGCAGCTTCGGATTGCTGCAACGACAACTTAGCAAGTCTGTCATCCAACTTGAGTAGAGTATCACCTTCTTTGACCTGGGCTCCTCCATCAACATGTATTGCCTGAACTTTACCTGCAATTTCGCTGGACAGAAAGGAAACACGGACGGAACTGACTGTGCCGTTCAGAGGAACAAGTTCCATAATCTCGGCTTCACGCACTTCTTCCACGGCAACAGGTGCCGCATTTTCCTGAGCCTGAACCGAGAAGTTACCGATAGTAAAAAAGAGAAGAGTCAAGAAACGAACGTAATGTTTGCCCATAGGAAATCCCTCTAGGCAGGAGTTTTTCGGCCGAGAAACTGTTTACAGACAACGTAAACAAGACATGAATTGGATCAATGCGAGATTGATGTCTGCACTTCTAGGACGACAAACTCCTGCGTTATGCTGAAGCTGTCCAAGATTTATTGCAGACACGGTATTCATCCTCTGTCGCAGAACTGTGCCAAGTGAATTCGGATTTGTAATCCAATGTCGTAAACAGGTTTATGACAACACACGGTTACAAAGATGTTCAGCAGTCAGCTTTCCAAGGCTCTGACGAAACTTTTCAAACCTGATTTAAGAAATGAAACATTTCATTGAGAGAAGATTCTGCTCTTTGTTCTACGTGCCGAGTTCCACTTGATCTTCAAGCAGAAGAAAAGGTGTTCGCTAGGGTTCTGGTTGGCACAAAAGCCAACATCATTAAGGTTCGGAGTTTTGAAACCGATTTTACAATCCTATTGTCAACGTTGACGGAGTAAATCAGTCTCGTCGTGCACTCTGGCAGATAATTTTGGAGTGATCGAACTGGTCATGCCTCTTATTCAGACGGAACGCACCCAACCGATCCAGACAGATCTGCTACCACTCAACGAATTCATAGACGAGGTTTATGGTGTTTTTCGCGCAACAAACTACACCGTGAGAAATCGTTGTCTCGTCTGAGAAGTTCCGTATGAACGCGGAAGTGAAGAACCGATTTGACGAAGTGCTCACTGTTCTAAACGAACACGGCAGGATAGCCCGCTATTTTCCGTCATTCCTGTACCTTGTACCGCAACTCTATGGATGTAAATGTCTATTGAAGCTAACGCAGATAATCGAACAATGACATGTCGGCTAGTTGCGAGGTAATCGAATAAGACGCCTCCAACTGAATCGAAAGAGTTTCGATAGTTATCACCGCCGCGGCCAAATCAACTTCGCCAAGATCAATGACCATTGCTTCGGCAGTCAGTTGAAAGTCGGTATGCATGTCAACAATATTTGACAGTTTGTCCTGGGTGTAGGAAACTTGGTTTTGCAATTCGGCGATACCCGAAGCAGCACTTTGGAGTAATTCTGCGGCTTCCTGCAACGAATTCTCATCAACCGGATTCGTGCTGGCATTGGCTGCAAGATTGAAAGCGCGCAAAGTCTGCTCGAACACATCATTGTCAGCAGTGATGCCATATTCAATCATCGTACCATCGGCGACCTTGGCCGAGGCAATGTCGCTATTACCGGAATAGTAACTGATATCAGTCGTGGTCGGACTGGTCATGGGTGGATAGTCGGCACTGTCCACGGAAACCGGCGCACTGTCGGTCTCCGAACCAGCATAGATATAACGACCTTCATATTGCATATTCAGAAGGGATGCTAGCGTTTCAAGCGCGGCAGAAGCCGAATCATTAATGCCATAGGCATTGTCGGCACCGCTGCTCAGTGCTGCTGAAATGTCGGCGGTCATGTCGACAATAAGATCGACCATGTCGTTAAGCGTGGAATAATAAACTTCCACCCGACTTTGGATGTTTTCTGCAATATCGGCATAAGCTGCAGATTCCGAAATTTCAGCACTGAGCGTCGCGATCAAGTAAGAGCTGTCTGACACTCCGGAATAGGAATTCGATTTCTGCCCAGAGCTTTGCTGTTGGGTCGCTTCCGCAAGCTGGGTCTGGACAGAGCGTATTTGGCTTAGCATGTTTTGTTGCATTGCTGCGGTGGAGACTCTCATATACCCGATCCTTACCTAACAGCCTCAAGCAACGTATCCATCAGCGATTGAGTGATTTCCAAGACAGCGGCTGCTGCCTCATACGCACTTTGAAGATTGGACAGCGTCAACGCCTCCTCGTCGGTGTTCACGCCATATTGGTTGGAAAACCTCTCAATAAGATCGTCATACTCCCCGGATGCAACACCAGCATCGGTTTCGGCATTTGACGATTGCTGTGCTACATCAGACAGGATTTCCGACGCATAATCTGACAGCGTAGTCTTGGTCGATCCAAGATTTCCCGCCTGATCAAAACTGACATTCTTGTCAAATATATCGGCAAGGGCCTCCGCTATGTCGGAACTCCCCGACGAAATCACCTTGTCGCCAACCGCCAGTGTATTGTCATCCGATCCGGATCCGGTCGGCATCAAGCTGGAATCATCTAGCCAGGCAGAATTCACCGAGATGTCCGATGCACCGGCACCGGTAAACATGTCATTTAACCCGAAATAATCGGAAAAACCCTGATCATCCTCCCCGACGACCGCATCCATATTCACGATAGACACCCCGTAATCTTCATCGGAAGACGCAATGGACAGCGTACCGTCCGCATTGACTGACGCGCTCAGATTGGCAGATGAATTGATTTCATCGACCAGTTCCTGAACGCTGGTAATGCCGCTGAGATCAATTTCAACTATCTCAGCTGCATTTCCGTTTTCGTCCGTCGCCACAATACGTACCGTGCCCGTGCCCGAAAATGCGTCGGTCAGACTGGTGGTTTCACTGCCTGTCAGTTCTGCAGGAGCCGGGTAGGATGTGCCCCGATTGATCACCGAGTTTACCGTGTCCATCAGGGTAACAGCAAGATTGTCAAGCTCAGCCTGAATTTCGGGCAGGGTTTCATCACGCAACTCAACCAGCCCTTCCAACTTTCCACCCGAAATGTCGTCCGTGATCGACTTACCATTGACCCTGATGTCACTGAAAGTCGTATCAGCATCAACCGCGCCCGCAGCATTGTATTCAAGTTCCTGAACCTGACTACCTACAACCAGCGTCCCGCCAATATATATCTGCGTACTGTTCGAGGAGTCCGTATAATAGGTGATATCAACCAATTCGGAGAGTTCCCGGATCGATTGTGCGCGAGCATCTTCCAGTTCGCTTGAAGACAAGGTCGAAGTCGTATTTCCCGACAACTGATCGTTATAGGACTGAATTTCATTGAGTAGCACGTTGATCTGGTCGACAGCCCCCTCAATCGCGTGGTCGGCACTGGCACGTTGTTCCTGTACCGTATCACTCAAGCTGTTCAATTCATCAGCAATTGCCTCGGCATTACTGAGAGCCGACGTTTTTGACGACTGACTGTCAGCGCTTGCTGCAAGGGAGGCAATGGCAGTTTCCAGGTTGGAAATCAGGGTTGAAATCGCCCCGTCATCGCCCACTTTTCCAAACGCACTGGCAATCAATTCAAGTGGATCGGGAAAAACCGCAGCATAGCCGCTTTTAGATGCGGCATCATTAATCGATCTGACTAGGTAACTGTCGACTTCGGACCCGACCGAGGTAATGGTTACACCCGTGGTCCTGCCGATGGTTACACTGCTGGTCAGATTGGGCGACTTAGCGGTGTAGCCTTCAACCGACGCATTGGCGATATTTTCCGAAGACACGTTAATCCCGGTCTGACTTGCCAGCAGGGCACTTAAGGCAGCGGACTGTGCTGAGCGGATGGACATTGCTTTAACCTGACGATTACGGAAGAATCACATTTTGATAGAGACAATTTTCTGATTGGGGTTACCGCACAGACCACCACGCTGATTGTAAGAGGTTGCATCATCTCCCGCTGTTGCAGCACAACCAGCCCGGATGCGCTTCAGGCAAGCTTCTCGCTTTGCCTTGAGCCGCACGTTATTGCGAGCAAGTTTGCTGCCCAACATCCGGACCAGATCAAGGTCGATGATGATGCCCGCATGTGGGTCTTCCGGATTGGTCTGACGTTGGGCCTGAAGCTCACCCTGCAGTTCTTCCTGAAGCAGGGTCTTTTCGCAGGTGATATCAGGCAACAGGTCATACTGCGCCTGTTCCAAAATCCGCCATTCAACATCAAGCAAATCGTTCAGGCGGGTGACAATGCTTACAACCGCATCGCAGTCCTTGGGCATTCCGATGGTATGTGCAGTCATATCAGTCTCCCGTTAGCGCACTGAGGAAATCAGGGTCTCATACATATCACCGGCCGTAGAAACGACCTGGGCAGCAGCCGAATAGGCCTGCTGGGCGACTATCATTTTGGAAAATTCGGTGGTGGTATCAACGGTAGAGGCTTCCAGCGAGTAATCTGAAATCGTGCCTACACCGCCGTTGCCTGGCGCCTTCAGCACATAGTTGCCCGAGGTATTGCTTTCCTTGTAAACCGTATCGCTATAGGCGGTCAGGCCATCAGGGTTGGGGAAATCGGCCAGAACAATCTGATAGACCGGTTCACTTCCACCATTTTCGTAGGTGACGGAAAGCACACCATCCTTGGAGATAGTGACTTCGGCGATTTCGCTGTAGTTCGAGCCGTTCTGACCAACGGAATAAAGCGTCATGCCGCCGTCTTCCTCTTTCGAGGTATATTGTCGCAGCCCGTCATCATCACCGCTTGTCCCCAAGTCGGTCACAATCGTGCTGTCGGATGCCCCCGTGGTCCAGTCAGTGACTTCAAGCGTAGCATTATCGGTCACGTCAGTACCGGTATTGTCGGTGATCGAAGACAGGTTACCGTCACTGTCAAAAGTGATCGTCAACGGCCCGCCTGACGACGTTCCGGTTACCGTCGTACCATCGGATGTCAAAACCGGATCGGAATAGTCCAGCTCCCATTCGTTCGAAGCGGTCTTGGTAAAATTGTAGGTCACCGTATGGCTGGTACCAAGGCTGTCGAACACCTCGACATCGACAGAAAACTCATCGCCAACTTCGGCATCAGCTGGCAGATTGGCTACGATGGAGGTTTCGGTCGTGGCTTCCGCTGCCCCCGTTAAATCTGAGAGATTAACCCGAGAAAGGGCGCCGTTACTGGTCGGAATGGTACCATTTTCGGGGGTCCCATCTTCATTAAGCCCATACCCCATGAGGTAATAGCCCGAACTGTTAACGAGATACCCATCCTTATCGGGCGAAAAATCGCCAGATCGCGTGTAATAGATGTCGCCGTTGGAATCTGAAACCACAAACAGCCCTCCCCCCGATACGGCAAGGTTGCTTGCCATATCGCCTGACTGAATCAGTCCTTGCGAGCTAATGTTGTGACCCGTGTAGGTAATAACACCATTCGAATATCCCTGGGTAGTCGACCCTGGTGTCGTAACCAGAGAAGAAAAAGACGTCTTGCCATCTTTGTACCCGACGGTTTCGCTGTTTGAGATGTTTCCCGAAATAACACCAAGGGATGTCGATTGCGCATTCAGCCCCAGAATGGCGGAATTAAGTGCACTACTCAGGCTCATTTTCTTGATCCTTCTTCTCTGGAAACCGTTCGCGTACCCTGAACGTCAGAGATCGGGATATCGACCCCGTTGACATACAGGATCGCCTCGTCACCGGTGAGGTCGAGCGCAGACACGACACCGGTCATCAGGATTTCGGAATCCACTGGATTGCCGTCAGAATCGGTGGCCTCGACTGACAGGGTGTAGGTTCCCGAATTCAGCGTAGTACCGTCGTCCGTGGTACCGTCCCAGATGAAACTGTTGGAGCCATCTGCCCCGCTTTCGGTCGCTTCATAAACGACATTTCCATCCTCGTCGGTCACAGTAACAGTGACACTGGAGGCATCATCCTCCAGCACGTAGTACCATTCAGCCTCACCATCCTCGAGCGGAGCCTTGTCGCCCGTCGCGACGATATCTGTGCCGAGATAAGACTGGGCAGCGCTGTCATTAACAACGCCTTGAAGCACCGCAAGCGCTTCAGAAAGGCCTGAAAGCAGACCGTTATTTTCCTCGGCCAGTCCAAGCTGCTCAAACGTGGCAAGCTGGGTCGTGATTTCCGAAACGTCCTCGGGATCACTGGGGTTCTGATTTTGCAAAGTGGTGAGCAACAACGACATATAGGTCTCATAAGTCGATCTTTCGCTCTCCGTGGAGGAGGTCGTGTCAACACTTGAATTCGACGAAGACGTCGAACTGGTCAGGTTATTATATGTTAGGCTGCTGAGATAACTCATCACCATCTCCGAATGAAAACGACTTAAAGGCGTCTATATTCTTTTTCACGCAGGAGACGATGAAAACTGGCGCAGGAAAATGTAGTCTCAGAAAAACAAAACAGGGGTGCGAGTGCATCTCTTTGTTTCTGAGTGATTTTAGGTGCTGGACTCTATTTCGCAGTAGGTGATGACGTCAGCATTCCACCGGAATGGGGAGTCAATTGAGTGCGATCTTCGAGTGAGAGCCTCACCGCGACATTTGCCATGCGATCAAGAACACTTTCAAGTTTGCGCCCAATGTCATCTTGAATCTTGGCAAATGCCGAGTGAATCTCGGTGTCGGTTGAATCCTTGCGCAAAAGCACGTCACGCAAGTGGTCATAACGCACTTGCCCTTTGCCTTTTGCTTCAACATTGGAAATGACATCCCGAAACTCCGTGTCGAAAATTACTTGTCCTTCTTTACTCAACCGACGGCGAATTTCGGTAAGTTGTCCCGTCCTGAAATACGTTGTCACCTAGAGGAGATGACAATGTCTACTTCAGGCAAAGTACGTCGTAAGCGCACGCAACGAGATTACAACATGGGCTTTAAACTCGCTGTTGTTGATCAGGTTGAAAAAGGCGAACTGACCTATAAGCAAGCGCAGGACCGCTATGGCATTCAGGGACGAAGTACGGTCCTGAACTGGTTGCGCAAACATGGTAAGCTCGACTGGTCCACAGCGAGGCACACAGCCATGTCCAAATTGGAAGAAACCCCGGAACAAAAGATCAAGCGTCTTGAAAGGGAGCTTGAGGATGAGCGGATCCGCGTCATGGTCCTTGATGGCATGATGACCATTCTGGATCAGGAATATGGAGCGGGCTTGCGAAAAAAGTATTCATCCGAACTGCAAGAACATTACAGGCGCAAGGCAAAGTCAGTCTGAGCAGAAGTTGCCGTTGTTTTGGTTTGTCGCGGCAATCGGTTTACCAATTACTGCACCGTCGTCGACAGCGACAGGTGCAGCTTGAACCGTTGCATGCATGTGTGATGCGCTTGCGTCAGCACATGCCCCGTCTCGGCACACGCAAACTCTATCACCTGCTTACCGGGGATCTGCGCCGACTTGGCATCAAGCTGGGGCGAGACGGTTTGTTTGACTGGTTGCGTGAACAACGCCTTCTGGTCAGGCCGCGCAAGAACTTCACCAAAACAACCAACAGTCGCCACTGGATGCGCAAACACCCAAACCTGTTGATCGAACGCAAGGCGGTGCGCCCCGAGGAGATTTTTGTCAGCGACATCACCTATGTCGAGAGTGACCAGGGCATCCATTATCTGTCTCTGGTAACGGATGCCTTCTCACGTAAAATCATGGGGCATGTTCTCAGCCATGAAATGAAAGCATCGGATGTGGTTGGCGCCCTGAAACAGGCGGTGCGCAATCGGCTGACGACACATCCCCTGATCCATCATTCTGACCGGGGATTACAGTACTGCTCTGGCTGCTATCAATCTGTCTTGCGCAAACACAGGATCACTCCGTCGATGACAGATGGATATGATTGCTATCAGAACGTGCTGGCCGAACGCATCAACGGCATTCTCAAACAGGAATTCCTGTTTCACCGCGGCAAGACATTCGAAGATCTCAGGCAACTGGTCAAGGAGGCAATACAGACATACAATACCATGCGACCGCACCTCGCACTGGCGATGCAAACCCCAGAACAAGTGCATCAAAAAGCCAGCGGACGATATCCGCTGGCTCCTTGAAAACCGTCAACGTATTTTAGGACGGCACAAGTATACGGGAAAGAGAAGCATCATCCCCCTTGCCAAAAAGGGTAGGTGAAGGAGGAAGCGTCTCTCTCTGTGAGAACGCCATCCCTCCGGTCAGGACACCAGCTAAAATCCCGACTAAAAACAAATTGATTGCCAACGATGCCTACAGCATTTTCCGAACAGTCCAAACACGGTGCAGGAGAAAGTTCATTATTTTGCGCCTCTTACACAGGTAGATTTCCCGACAGACACAGAAAGTTCGTAAACCAATTGATCTTCAAGCGCAGGGATCATACGAAGTTCTCCAACTTCGGCATTAGCCTGATCATCTTACTCGACCGTCAGACTTATCCCGATAACGAATCCCAACAAGATACAAAAGACTACACAGGCACCAGATAGCGCTTGGGCAGAAATAGAACCAAGTAAACGGTTCATCAAGGTTCGGCTGTGTTGTTCAGGATGATTTTTTGCCACAGAAACGGATTTTGAATCCGGCTCAACAGGATAGTTTGTCAGCTCCGTTTCTTTTTCATCGGCAACCGATGACACATCCAAGGATACTGTGTCATCTTCTCATGTTTCTTGCTCATCAATCTCGGCAAAAATGTCATCAACCGCCTGATGCTTGCCCATTGGCAAAGAATCGTTTTCCAGCAAATCTTCTACAGACTTCAAGGAACGCAGGAGTTCGGCCGCCTCGGCATCATCTTCAAGTAATTTATTAGCGTCTATGCGACACGATGTCGGCCAGGAATTCAAATCCCAACCATACTGATCCAGTAGCTTTTCAAAACGCTTGATTTTCACAGCACACCGCTATTGTTTAGGACGAACTTACCTGTTCGAACGGGACACAAGGCCCTGCTACGCAGCTATGATCATCCGACCACGCTGCATAAGCCAATCACCTAGATTACTACAGTATCAAAATGCTTTCAACTCTTCACGTAGGCGTTTGCGCGCCCTTTTCAATAAAGATTCCATTGCATTGACCGAAACCCCCATGATCATCGCGGCTTCTTGATTAGACAATTCCTTATCGTAAAACAGGTTGATGGCAATTTGTTGTTGCTCGGACAGTTTTTTAATGGCGGCCCTCAAACGTTGAAACTCCTGGTGCTGAGCCAGTTTTTCAACAGCTGACATGGACTCATCCGGGACCGTATCAAGGTCTTCACCCTCTACCATCCGGGGCTTACGCTTGAAATCAATCACCCGGTTGACAGCCACCCGATACAGCCAGGTTTTAAAAGTTGCACCACCATTGGGCTTCCATTTTTTGCGATGCAACCAGACCCGAACAAACACGTCCTGCGCGATATCCTCTCCGTCACCATTAACAATGCCCATGCGACGCGTAATACCGATAATCCCGCGATAGTAACGCTCGACAAGAACGCGATATGCGCTCTTGTCGCCTTTCATCATCATCGCGATCAGTTCATTGTCATCCACCTCCGTCAGAACAACCTTGGCAGTGGCCGTTTCAGACAGGCTTGTGCTTATCGGCATTGTGCTACGAAGACCTGACAAATGCCCTCACAACACTTTTCCAATCATCGTCCGAGCAGTCTGCTCCCCAGGCGATGAAGTTACTTCTGGTTTCGTGAACTTTTCCCACTGCCTAGCAAGCGTTTGGAGATTGCCATCGACAATCTCGTAGCGCTCTTCCATGGAGCTATCCTTGCGACGATACTGAAGCAATTTAACCATCCGGGCATAAAAGGCAAAGAGATCCCGCGACAATTCAGGTGCCGTATTCGGTGCGATGACAGCCTGAAGTGCCTTTAAACGATTAATAGCAATCGCCTTTTCCTTATTTTCAAGGTCAAAGTATTTTTCCTGGCGATGTTGCAAGGCAGCACGCAGATGCTGACGCGTGCGGGTAATGGCAACCACCATCATTGATATGGGGGACGTGGTCCTTAGGGCATTATTGTATTGTGCTGCGGCACCAGAATAACGATAAGCCTGCTGCCCAGCAGGCTCTGCATAATTAGTCATTATTTCCCCACAAGGCTTGAAGTTGTTCTCGCATCAACTGAAGTTGATATAACTTTGTTTCAATAGCTGAATACCGGTCCACTAGTTTGGCAACGTGATTTTCAGCGTCCGCAGTAATATTATCAACTTCCTCCTCCAGATTGTCGACCTGTACGCTCAGACGATCCAGACGGCTTGAAATCAAACCATCTGCGCTGTTCGTATATCGATCTAGGGTTGAGTTCAGCTCATAGGCCAACCCGCTGGAAATACTGACTTCCACACTCTCGGAAGTACCCCCCCCGAAAAACAGGGTCAGCCCCTCATATTCGGTCCCCTTGGTCCCGACGAGCTTGTTCCCGTCAATCGTAAACATGCTGTCATTGCCATTTACACTGGCCGAGGAGACATTCCCATTGGCATCCACTTCAATGTCGACAATAAAGGTACCGGTATAGGTCCCGTCAGCCTCGGAAACCAACAAACTGTCGGAATCCGCTTCCCCGGAAAAGGAGAAGAGATCGGCAACAGCGTCAAAATCCGATATGATCGCGTCTTCGAGTACTTCCTCATCAATTACGAGATAATTGCTGTCATCAAATGCGATCCCCATTGAAGCAAGTGTCGCGTAAGTATCGCTATTGCCATTAAATGACAGGGTTTCATAAACAGTTGACATGATCGAACTTAGCAGTGAGTCTCCGAAAAGAACTGCGTCCTCGCTGGCTCCTTCGCCAGCTTCGTATGCCTGATTGGTGAGAACAAAACTGCGCAGTTTGTTATAGGCATCAACAAAAGACTTGATCGCCTCATATGCAGAATTCCCGTCTTCTTCGATTTCAAGAGTGACTTCACTCCCCTCTTCCTCGGCATAGAGATACAGGGTTACACCATCAATCACGTCATCAATAGTGTTGCTGCTGCGCGTAAATTCGACACCGTCGATTGAGAAGACCGCTTGATCGGCAGAAACCAATTCGTTGCTATATTGCCCATCTGCATCAAGAAGCCCCAAAGCTTGGGCTATACTAATGTCAGCCCCCCCCATATCGAACTGAATTTCCTGTCCGGTATCTATTGCGGAAAGCACCAGTATGTACTCGTCATCGGAAATTTTAAGCACGTTTGCTGTAACGCCAGAGAGAGCAGACTCCTCATTGATCGCATTTGCGATATCTTTGAGTGTCATATCGTCTGTAACTTCAATATCGACGCCATCGTAGTTTGCACCGGCTACGACATTAATCGAACCATTCAGACCGAGACCATCCGTCGCACTGTTGTAAGTCTTTCCACCAAGTTTATGGTTGGTGGCGAGCTGTTTTACTTCAAGAGTATATTTCCCCGATGCAGCCTCATTATCAACTTGAACCCCGACAACATCGGAGGCATCTGTATTTGCATCGGACGACGACAAATAAGCTGATTTTTCAACCCAGACATCGTCACGAAGGCGGTCGAGTTCAGGTTTTGCCGTCAGAGCCTCTGCAGCATTCTCGAGAGCCTCAAGCAAATCCTGCAAATCCTCAAATGCAGCCGCTTCAAGTTCAAATTCATCTATCTCGACCTGGACTGTATCAGCGACCGCCATATCAGCATTGTAGGCCTCCTCAATCAGCGCCTCAGTGTCCAGATCAGTCAAACCTGTAGACACATAACTCGACGAGGTCATTGGATTAATAGTCGTCACATCACTCCCCTTTCCCGAAAGAGAAGAAAACCAGGGTCACCCGGGGAAATATTCCCTTGGATGGCCCTGATCACGGGTTAGTTCAACAGACGAGAGAGCTTCTCAAGATTCTCATTCGAGACCGATAACGCTTGGAGCGCAGAGTCCATTTTCACCCCAAGCTCGGTCTGTTCTGCACTCAAGGCCGCGATATCTGCATCCATATAAACTCCCATCGCAGCTTCAAGATTGGTTTGAGCCGTTTCAATATTGCCTGCTGCGTAGTCGAAACGAGACATTAAAGCACCGACCTCCGCCCGACCTGCAGATACGACGGTGACGGCAGCCTCAATCGCAGCCAACTCAGTTGTCGCATTTGCTGCGTCAGTGAGATCGCCAGCCAGTCCCAGAGTTGCAGCATCAAAAGCCTGCGTAGACAGGTCAACAGCAATCGGAGCCACGGAAGAATCTGCTGAAACGGTAAAGTTCTGATTATACGTACCGTCAAGCAACGAAGTATCGAAATAGGTTGTCGAATTGACGATAGAATCAATCTGAGCCACCAATTCCTGATATTCACTATCAAGGTATGCGCGTTCAGTATCTGTTACAGACCCTGATGCTGCTTCGGACGCAAGCTCGTACATGCGCTCCAAAATGTCACCAATCTCTGAAAGACCGCCATCAGCAGTTTCAAGGATTGCCGTGGCAACTTCTGAGTTATTACCGGCTTGTTCCCAAGCCGCATAGTCAACTGACATTGCTGTATAAACAGCAAGACCTGCCGCGTCATCTGAGGCTGAGTTGATAGACTTACCGCTCGACATAGCAGTAAGGACAGAGCTCATCTCGTCACTGGTCTTGTTAAGGTTTGATACCGCAAGGGTTGCAGCCATATTCGTGTTAATACTCGCCATCTTTCGATCTCCTATATGGAACCGGCTAGGTTTGACATACCTGCCCAACGCCCCAGATCGGGCCGTTACATATTTTCACGGGAGGGTTCTGAAAAACTGGCGCGCGCATTTAGTTTTTTTGCTAACCGCATGAAACACTATAATTTTTGATGAAGAACAATGCTGCGTCTTATAGCCGCACACAGCCAGTTGAAGATAATTTACCATTCTACAAACAATAAAAAGACTATCTGCGTTACTTAGCTACCTAACGGTGCTTCTGATGGAACGATAGGTACACGAACGAGACATCCTCATACACCTCTGCAACTCTTCTGAGTCTACGGCAAATGGGACCAAACCTTCTCGCGACATTCGAGACCCAACTCACATACTACGCAAGTCATCCAAGCGACTTAGCATAGGCTGAGCTGCGTGCCCTTGTAGAAAACTCACTTTGGATTTTGAGGATATCTCTAAAAGCACTGCGCTTAACAAAACACCCCACTGGCTTTCGCCGAGCGGGGTGTCTTTTTTGATCTAGGGCTTTGTTATATCTCGCACAGGAGCGATTTATAACAGAAGTGGTTGCGGGGGTAGGATTTAGCTATGGGCTTCGCCCTACGCTGAACCTGCGCAAAGCTTTGCTTTGCTTGGTTTGAACATAAGGTTCAAGTCCACCTACCCCACCTTCCAGACATTAAAAAAGCCCGCCACGAGGGCGAGCTTATTTAATGTTGGTTGCGGGGGCATACCTGATTGCCCAATTCTTTTCCCCGAGGAACATCAAATTCTGGTGCACTCGGTAGAGAATTGAGACCATACATTTCCGATCCTTGTCAAGTCGTTAACGGCATGATGGGGGTCCTACAATGCCAACCGAATGGGGTCAGGCAAAGATCGAAATCCTTGCTCTGCGAGATGAAATTCTCGCCAAAATCGAGCAAGGCATTTTGGTCCGAACAATCTACGAAGAGCTAAGCGCTTCGGGACGTGTCACCATGTCCCGCCGGTCGTTCTATGACCGGGTTAAACAACTGCGTTCCAGTGCTGCCAAATCATCTGGAAGCTCTGCAGCAAAACATCCTGTTCGACCAAGCAGTCAGAGCAGACAGCCGCAAGCTGCAACCGCACATCCAATTCACACCAACACGCTGCCAACGCTCAAAGCCGAAGAACAAATAGAGTTTGATCGCGCCTGGGACGGATCCTCCTATGACGAGGAGGACGCCCAATGAGCAACTGGCAGTCTGACTACCTCACCCTTCACACCCGCCTACGGCAAGCCCGCCAGGCCAAACGTCTCACCCAAGCTGGTGCAGGCGAGCGCATTGGCGTGTGCGAACGCACCTATCGCGACTTTGAAGCAGGCCGAACAGATCTTCCTGCCGCCGTCGTCTTTCGCCTCGCCAATCTGCAATTAAACAGCTCAACAAATCAAACAAGTATATTTCTTCAATTTTAAGATATTGATCTGAACTAAAGGATATCTTACCACCACAGAATGCGATCTTCATCATTTCACTTGATTTATTGATGATCCTATTTTTATCGTCATTAATTAAATCAGGATTTACAATTAAGTGCGTCGTCCAAGAGCTTTGGCAGGTCCGCACGCTGAAGAACGGCCTCAACCAGATCGTTGCCGAGATTCTCGAGCGGTTGTCCCGTGAAGGTGTCTTGGATCGCGACGATGCCTGGGAATGTCTCGCGAACGCGCGTAGGCTTGGCGATCTCCTGACGAGGAAGCTTCAGTGGCCGAGCGCTTGGCAGCAGCACTGTTAAAATCAGTAAAATATGAGACTGAGTTTTATCTTACTGAATAGATCATGTGAGTAACCTCAGTCAGTTAGCTTCAACGTAATCCGTGTAGACGTTGAATTCTATCGGCGACGGTTTCCTCTTCTTCGGGCTCGAAGTCATGGCATGACTGCTTTTCGGGCAGATGTAAAAGAGAAAATGCCAATTCATATTGGTTAGAGATAAGGGAGTGTTCTTCACACGCTTCCTGGAGCCAAACTCCAGAAGGATGAGCTGCGATCGAGTTGGCCCCAGGGTCAATGCTTGCGGTCATTGACAGCGATTTGTCGGGTACTTCAATCGGTGGTCTTCCTGATGTTTTAAAGTATGCGCCTGACTTAAGAGCACTGTCACTTGATCGCGCCCAAAGGATAAATCCATCTCTGGAGATAACCAGAACAGCTCTTCGCTCTGTGAACTCGAGCCATCGAAGTGTTGCAGCGATTAGCGACACTTCATAGCGATCCGCACATTGGCTGAGCGTGGATATATCTGGTTTAGTATTGGGAGAGATTTGCTTTCTGAAGTCATTTAGAGGCATCAGCAAGCAAGCCGCGAAACGATTGGCTTCATGCTCCATTTTTCCGTATTCGCTGTCCCAACGAACCATATCTTCTTCACTACACTGAATACCATTAGGGTACTTTTTCCTGTGAAGCAGGTAATGCCCGAATTCATGTGCCAAAGTGAAATTAATACGCCCGGAGGAACCAAGTTCCTCATTATAAAGAATTCCCCACCCTTTCTTACCTGAAGGAGCTTTCCTAAGAGCTCCTTCAAAGTCATCGAGATTACCCCCTTTTACGAGAGTGATGGGATCTTGGGGGTAACGCTGTTGAGAATACATTTTGGCGAGCGAAGGGACATCAATTGGAAAACGCTGATTTTTATCTTCGCAGGTGGCGTCCAAGATCTGGGTAAGGGTGTTCGCCCAATGGTCTGGTGTCGTTGGAGATGTCATTCATCCTCTTCCCATAGGCTTACCATCTTCCGAATCTTGGCTTTGACTTCGCCGTTCATGTTTTTGTATTTACGGTAGAATTGCGCGTCCGACGCATCTTCCTCGTCAACCTTGTTTTCTGCATCTAGAAGAAACTCAATCGTTGTCCCGAGTTGCTCTGCAATCTTCGAGAGTTTCTCAGCAGAGGGCCGGGGCGGATTTTTGTTTTCCAGCTCCCAAATGTAACTTTTGCTGGAGCCGGACATGGTCGCGAGTTGATCTAGCGTCAGCCCGTTGGCTTTTCTCAGCTGTCTTATTTTATTGCCCAGCGAATTTGCCATAAACGTTCTCTTCAAAAAAAGTTCGGAATAGAGGTACAATAACTGCTTGACTTTCGAATTTCAATCAGTATTAAATGTTCGGAGTATCGAACTTTTAATACTTCTATTCATTTACGCCCTTGGAGTTGAGAAAATGACTAAAGGTCCTGATACACATCATGTCGTCCCAAATGCCGATGGTGGGTGGGATGTGAAGCGCGGAGGTGGTGAACGCGCAAGCAGTCATCACGACACAAAACAAGATGCAATTGATCAAGCACGTGAAGTTAGCCGCAATCAGGGGACTGAACTGCGCATTCACAACAAGGACGGTCGGATTGCCAACAGTGATAGCCATGGAAACGACCCTTACCCGCCCAAAGGCTAAGGCACGAGAGGAGCCGCCAAATGACTGAACAAAGAACTTTTGAAGAGCTTTTGGAAGATTTGGCGGATTCTCTGCAGATCTCACCTTCACGTTACGACCAAGCAGAAAAAAGTTATCACGCTGTTGGTAAATGGTTGCAACGAGAGGAATCCTCTCTGAGTGATGCAAGCCCGGAAATCTACGTTCAGGGTTCCTTCAAGTTAGGAACGGTGATCAAGCCGCAGTCCGAAGCCGAAGACTATGACGTTGACCTTGTGTGTGAAGCTGATTTCGACAAGCTCAACCAGACTCAGGAAGAACTGAAAATTTTACTGGGCAAGGAGTTACAGCTCTATGCTGAGAGCCGTGGGATGCAGAGGCCAGAAGAAGGAAGGCGTTGCTGGACACTCAACTATAGTGAAAGCGCACAATTTCACCTCGATACGCTCCCGGCAGTCCCGGATGGAGAAAACAGAACTGTTACTCTCGCGCGAGAGGGTCTCAACACAACGTGGTCTGATACTTCTATCGCGATTACAGATCGGAAACATCGTCACTATCGCCAGTTGTCTTCCAACTGGCCGAATAGTAATCCGAAGGGCTATGCGAACTGGTTTGTAAGTCGCATGCAATCGGTCTTTGAAGAGCGTCGTCGGGCATTGGCTTTGAATGAAGCAGTTGCTGTAGAGAAAATCCCGACCTACCGGGTCCGGACACCTTTGCAGTCCGCAATCCAGATTTTAAAACATCATCGAGACCAGATGTTTGAATCCGATCCAGAGAACAAGCCAATTTCTATTATTCTGACTACATTGGCCGCACATACGTATCAGCAGGAAGTACAGATTTCCGCAGCTCTGCAAAATATTTTGCAACGGATGCCGCAGTTCATTGAAAACAGGAGCGGGGAAATCTGGATTGAAAATCCCACCAATCCGACCGAAAACTTTGCAGATAAATGGCAGGAATATCCAGAGCGTAGGCGTGCATTTGAACGCTGGCTGAAACAGGCAACCGAAGACTTCTCGCTTGCATCTGGTAAAGCACGAGATCAGGCTTTTGATGTCCTGAAACCTCGCCTTGGAGAAAGGCTTATCGAAGCTGCTAAAACCCGGCGGAACAACATCCGAAGCGGAAATGCTTCGTCAGTCGGATACTCCATGCCATCGATCATTCTTGATCCGGCGCACCGGAAATTGCCGCGTTGGCCTACCCAAGCGATGGGCGCGGTCGACATTAAGTCTGTCAAATACCTGCAAAATGGTTTTCGACCCCAACCTATATTCTCTGACGGCAAACCTCTGCCCAAAGGGGTAACGATCACGTTTGTGGCAGAGACCAACATCCCGAAACCGTTCAAAGTGTTCTGGCAGGTAGTAAATACCGGATATGAGGCAACGTCCGCGCGCGACTTGAGGGGAGGTTTCTTTGAGGTCTCTTTGCAGGTAGGACGATTAATACAAACGGAAAGAACGCGTTATAGAGGGGTTCATGCCATCGAATGCTTTATCGTGAAGGATGGTACGCTATGCGCGCGAAGCGGTCAGTTCATAGTGAACATCGGATAGGAGATCCGATTTGGAAAAAATAATTGAAAATTTTGGATGTGAGTTGATTGGGTGGCTATTTCGCAGAAGGTCTCCCTGGTTATTAATCATGCGTGCTGGGTTGCTTGTGGTTTTGACCACATTGGCGGCTGGCGGTGTAGCGTTTGTTGCGTCTGTGCCGTTGGAAAATGGGGAACTGAGCCTCAATTTTAGCAACGCTGGCGGCACCTCAGAAAAACTTGTCTATGGGGCGTTTGCGATTGGCTTTGCAATCATGATCTTTGGCATTGTGATGGAAGTTCGGCGTGAGCAGTATGCAAAGAAGCTTAAACAAAGAAACAAAGCTGTTTTCATTGAGCTGCGAGGTCTGCGCCAATCACCCGGTGTCGCAATAGAGGATAGTGAATTTGTTGACAGCGAATGGCGTAAACAAAGAATAAGTTGTGATCTCCGTCAAAACATTCGCGACGGGGTGATAATTGAACCGAAGATAGCTTTGGAAAAGTTGCTATCACTTCCGACTCAGCTGAAGAGCGGTTTTGATGGTGAGAACAGAGCCGATCTTAAAGTGTTCTTTGGTGGATTGGCGCCTGTTCCTCTAACTTTTCTTGCTGGTGTACTGTTAGACGATGAGGGTCCAATTACAATCGTTGATTGGGATAGACACAAGAATCAGTGGCGGAACTTGAACGGAATTGATGACTGTACTCGACCAGAGTCTTCAGGACTTGGTCGACTGCCGCAAAATGTCACGAATGTCGCATTGTGTGTATCAATTTCATATGCGGTCGACTTGACTGCTGTAAGAAAGGTATTGCCGGGAGTACCGGTTGTAGAGTGCGCCCTTAATAACAAGTCGACGGACAATCATTGGTCAGAGGAAAAGCAGATAGAGATTGGCCAGAAGTTTCTGGAAACAGTTCAATTTTTGGCTGAAAAAGGGGTGGAGCACATTCACCTGTTTCTGGCGGCACAAAGTAGTGTGGTGTTCCGATTAGGACGCTTGTACGATCACCGAAACTTGCCCAACCTACTTGTATACCAATATGAAAAAGGCAATGGGCACCTCTACCCTTGGGGTATTGAAATGCCGGTTGCAGGATTAGATCGACCGGATGTTGTTTCGATAGAGAAAACCGCGCAAGAGTAATACCGTTCGTGCGCAACTTGATCTTGGTAAACTAGTCCAAGATGGTTTCCTTGTTTTTTGCATCCGTAGTGCTAGGCAATGAGCGAACATAAGCCCAATAGGCCAGCTTGTTTACATAGTGATCAATGGAGTGATCCGCGACGGCCGCACTACCCCTAGTCGCAACTGTATTTTTTGCAAGCCAGTACCAGCGTGAGATTTGAGGCGGATTTGCTCTAACGATCAGGTTTTGAAAAACAATGTTGCCACTCTCTGCCTCAATGTTTTGAGCTGCGTTGTCCAAATAACGCATATCGCCGTAGTGGCGGTATCCCCTGAAGCGTTCGAGGAAATCAGCTAACTTTGCTGTGCCGGGGATAACGGGAATGGCACGAAGCAATATCGTGCTTACGTCCACAAGAACACCGGGTGGAACGCGAGTGACAATATCTGAAGAATTCACAACCCGGTAAACGGGTGGGCGAATACTCTGTCCAAACTGTAAATTTCCAACGCGGGGACCACCAAAGGTGTAGCAAGCCGCTACGCGATCACTGGTCAAGCTATATGTTGCAACGACAGCAAGAGCGCCGCCAAGGCTGTGACCAGCAATGTAAACCGGCAACTTGCGATTTTCCTCAAGCTCCAAACACTTGATTATATCCTTGCGGATATGTCTGAAGGCGTCCCAGAACCCGCTGTGGACTTTCACTTTCGGCCACAACTTTTGAGCTGTTGTTAGCTCAGCACCCTCTTCGACAAAAATGCTTCCTCCTGGACCACCCAGACGTCCTAAAACCATCGGAGTGGCATGCAAATCAGACTTAAGATCTGCCGGTTTTCTGGGTTCGGTTCCTCGAAACACTAGAGCCAGAAACGGTGCACGCCCTTCTGCTTTAAGTTTGACGATAAACGCTTGTGTATCAGCAATGAACGGGATGCTGACCGAGAAGGTTTTGATCAATTCAAATTGAAGCTCGGAAACCTGATTTTTTAGTTCGTCCAGCTCGGTTGGTCGCTGAGTTGCATTTGCGACAGACGCCAGAATGTCTTTGAGCAAATCGTGCCTGAACTTTGTAGAAAGTTTCTTCGCTTTATCCTGTTTCTTACCATCTTCTTCACCGGTGATGAGCGTCAAAGCCGCATTCAACGCAATATCAACTGGTGTGGCATCCTCAAAGCGGACATAGGCGAGCTTGGATAAGATTGCCATCAACCAAGCTGTTCTATCCGAATAAGCGGCACGATAGACCGGTGGCTCAAGCAAGTTTGGATAAGGTACGGTCTTACTTTGAGTCATCTTACATGCGCTTCCTTGATAGTTGACCGTTTGCGATGATTGAGTTCAGTTCAACGTTTCCTTGAGAATTAGTGTAGAAATATTCTCGCAAGTGTAATTACTGTTGAGCTTATACAATTTTTTGTATATGTAAACGATAACAATCTAAATTAGCTTTTTTGATATTTTTCCGTAACGGATCGAACTCGTGATCTAGGCATATCGTGAAAGTTCGAGATATCTGCGCTCCAGGCTAATGCTTAAGTCACCGCTTCATAGAGGGACTCATGATCAAGAAAATTCAAATTGTCGTCGTAACGGTTTTCTTGTTTGGTTGTGCGGAAATACCACCGAGGACAATGGAGCTCAGCGACACTGTCGGTCGTGATCTGGAAACAATTCACGAAGCAAATATTGCGTTGGTCGATACATTGTTCGAGCGAATGGAAGACGATGTCGAACAGTTTATTGATACGCAATATCGACCTGCATATGTCAAAAAGTTGGTTGAAGAATTTGGGCTGGTCAATGAAATCAATCGCGCTATGGCGGAGCAGCCGGATGCTGTTTTAATCATACTCGATGAGTTTGTGCGAGCAGCTGTTGAGGATGTTGATCGCAAGAGGTCTGAGTTGTTGGACAAAATTCAACTGCAACACAATCAGGTTCGTTCAGAAGTTGATAAGAGCTTCAAACAAGTGCGAACTGCCCAAGCGGTCATAGGTGCTCATTTGGCATCAGTTATGAAAGTTCATGACATGCAAGCCGATCTTCTTGAGCAGGTGGGATTGGAAGACTCGCGTCAAATTATTGCCAGCAAAACTGCTGAAGTATCCAGCAAGATTAGAGACATAACTGAAAAAGGTCGCGAGATAGAAGGCTCATGGGACGAAAAAGTAGCGAAGCTAGACGAACTAATTAAGCAGATTGAAGACGAATTGAACTAGCCGTAAAGGATAGGCAAATGGCATATGATGTTGAAGCTATGCGGGCACGCCTGCAGGCTGCCAGAAAACGCGCACGTGACGCACTTGATGGGCAGTTCTCTGATATTTATTCGGAGTTAAGGTCGCTGGACCCTGAAGTAATAAAGAACATCACTCCGGATGTTACCGATGAGGAAACCTACGAAGAGCTGATCGAACTTGTTCAAGAAGCGACACAGCAAAATCTTGATAATGCCCAACTGGTTGCTCGCATCAAAGAAATGGGTTCGGTAGCAATTGCAATAGCTGGAAAGGTTTCTTCACTCAGTGGTTTGCCAGATTTTTCCGGACTTTTGGGAGATAGCGCGTGATAGTTTATCACGTTCCATCATCATCTCCGTGATCTAGAGACATTTCAAACACCACAGGGTGATGATCTGCTCTGAGACCCAATGCTGGACCGCCGGAGATTAGAGTTTTCCGGCTTTTATCACGGTGACGGGTTGGTAACATCGCCGGGATAATGCAGCAAAATCGGGACCTTGTACCCGATTGCCGAATGAGGACGATCCTCGTTGTAGTGTCCACGCCAATTCTCTAACTTTTCACGGGAATCTGCAAGGCTCATGAACCAATGGGTGTTCAGACATTCCATCCGTAGTTTACTGTTAAAAGCCTCGATGAAGCCGTTATCCGTCGGTTTTCCAGGACGTGAAAAGTCCAGTGTAACGCTATTTGCATAGGCCCAGAGATCGAGATCACGAGAGATAAATTCGCTGCCATTATCCACCCTGATCGTCTTTGGATAGCCAGCTTGCTTGCATACTCTTTCGAGCGTCTGAACCACATCCTCGCCGCGATAGGTAAACCGAGGGTCGGCAGCAGGACAATAGCGTGAATGAGTATCGACAACGGTCAGAATGCGTAACTTCATTCCGGTAGCAAGCTGATCATGCACAAAATCCATCGCCCAGATGTCGTTTGGTCCAACTGCAATCTGCCGGTCCTCGCGCCGCTTGGCCTTGACCCGCCGCTTGGGATGCTTGTTTCTGAGTTGCAGACCCAACTCTTTGTAAATCCGACGCGTTTTTTTTCATGTTGATCATCCAGCCTTCCCGGCGCAACAGGACGTGAACACGCCGATAGCCATAACGAACACACGCTTTGCAAATCTCCTTGATTCGTCTTTCGACAGCGGCCTGATCCGTCCGACGGGATTTGTAATGATAGGTCGATGTGTCAAACGGTAAAATCTTGCAGGCCCGCCTGATGGATATTCCCCATTCCACCAACATCCCGTCGACCAGCTTGCGCTTCCAGACAGGCCTTAAAGCTTTCGGCGAATAACATCCTGCAGCATTTCACGATCAAGTGTCAGGTCGGCAACAATCTTTTTCAGCCGGTCATTCTCATCTTCAAGAGCCTTCAGCCGACGCATCTCGTCAGGTAACAAACCCGCATATTTCTTTTTCCAGTTGAAATACGTCGCCTGACTGATACCGGCCTTGCGACATATCTCTGCAACCGGCATTCCACTCTCGCCCTGCTTCAAAATGAACGCCTTCTGTGCGTCCGAAAATTCGATGCTTTCATATCTTCCGCTCCTTTTTCCAACCAGAAATTTAGCGCGGAAAACTCCAATTAAAAACGATCCAGTTTAAAGGGCGCAGAGCAAGGGACTTCTCGATAAGTTGCTGTCATATACCAATCCTACTCTGCTTTGTTTGTAAAATATAACTGACACAGTTGTTCTGAATCCGAGAAAAGATACCAGTCAAATCTTGAGTATTTTCTTGAATGCCACAGAACAAAAAATGAAGCGGCACGATATATAATCCGTCGCCTTCTGTCATAGCGGCCTGCCCACAACATTAAAGCGTTTTGTCTTTTATAGGAATCAGAGAGGGGATTCCCCTTTTTGATTTTATGTGATTCACTTCCAGTAGGAGGTGTTTGATGGGCAAACCTTATTCAGTGGATCTTCGCGAACGGATTGT